>Ga0208863_1000005_pt1 | contig 399419 bp, 386 predicted proteins | sample RifOxyD3_FD_184040 | JGI IMG/M metagenome (GOLD analysis project Ga0208863, IMG submission 184040) | Soil microbial communities from Rifle, Colorado - Rifle Oxygen_injection D3 (SPAdes) | ecosystem: Environmental > Terrestrial > Deep subsurface > Rock core/Sediment | place: Rifle, Colorado...
ATGATCATCAACAAATGGACCTTTTTTTACACTTCTTGCCATTTAACTACCTCTTCGGATTAGATTTACGGCGAGTAATAATAAGTTTATCACTTGCTTTTTTACGACGAGTTTTTGAACCCTTCGTTGGTTTACCCCATGGAGTAACTGGATGACGACCTGAATTCGTTTTACCTTCACCACCACCGTGCGGGTGATCTATCGGGTTCATCGCAGAACCACGAGTTTGAGGACGGATACCCATATGACGAGAACGACCTGCTTTTGCAATAACAATATTGATATACTCTTCGTTTCCGACAGTTCCGACAGTAGCCATACACTCACCTAATACTAAACGCATTTCAGATGAAGGCATACGAAGTGAAACATATTTGCCGTCACGTCCCATAATTTGAGCAGAAGTTCCAGCTGAACGAACCATTTGTCCGCCTTTGCCAACTTTTAACTCAATGTTATGTACATTTGTACCAACAGGAATATTCATAAGTTTCATCGCATTACCAGGCTTAATATCTACGCCAGACTCAGCAGAGATAACAGCATCGCCTACATTTAAACCTTTTGGTAAAAGGATATATCTTTTATCACCGTCTGCATATGTAACAAGTGCAATACGGCAGTTACGGTACGGATCGTACTCAACAGTGCTAACTGTACCAGGTACACCGAATTTATTTCTTTTAAAATCGATAATACGGTAAAGTTTTTTAGCACCCGCTTCTTTATGACGAGAAGTTATACGTCCGTTATTGTTACGTCCAGCAGTTGCAGGAAGTTTAACAAGCAATGAACGCACGCTCGCTTTAGAAGTGATATCACTATTTTCAACATTCGTATAAAAACGACGAGACGGAGTTACCGGTCTATAAGTTTTAATTGCCATGTTAAACCGCCAAACTTTCTATTTGTGCACCCTCTGGTAACTTAACGTAAAACTTTTTAAAGTCGTTTTGTTTACCGGCTACACCACGGAAACGTTTTGTTTTTCCGCTTTGATTAAGTGAGTTTACTCTTGATGGAACGATTCCAAAGTACTCACGAAAAACCTCTTTAAGACCTGACTTAGTCATACGTGGAGATGTTTGAACAACAATCATTCCATCCTCTTGCATAGCAAGTGTCTTTTCTGTATATAGTATAGATTTAATATCTGTAATATCTGCCATTATTTAGCCTCACCTACAAGATTTTCCCATACCGCTTTTTCGATCACAAGTGAACGATAATTCGCAGCTAAATAAGCATTTAATTCATTCTCTTCAATTACATACGTGCTTGAAAGATTCTCAAATGCTAAATAAGTTTTTTCATCCAATATCGTTTTAACAAAAAGAGTATCTCTTTGATTTAACGATTTAAACAAAGCCGCAGCATCTTTTGTTTTTCCAGATGCTATTTCAATGCTCTCTACGATGAATAAACTACCCTTTTGTGCATGCTCAGCTAAAGCAAAGTTAAGAGCAAGTTTTTTTTGCTTTTTATTAACTTTTAAATCATAGTTACGATTGTTACTTGGTCCAAACGCTTTTCCACCGCCAACAAATGTTGGAGCACGTTTAGAACCGGCACGACCGCGACCGCCGCCTTTTTGAGCCCATGGCTTCTTACCACCACCTCTAACTTCTGCACGAGTTAAAGCCGTAGCACTGTTAGCTCTCATAGCTGCTTGTGTTGACTTTACGTACAGGTATAAGTTATGAGGATTAATACCAGAAAAACTTTCCGGCAAAGCTAACTCAGAAGCTTTTTCCATTTTTTCATTTAGAACTATTGCGCTCATTATTTAGCTACCTTTACACGACCTAAAGAACCATTAGCTCCAGAAACTGAACCAACAACCGCAATGATTTTGTTTTCAGCATCAAAAGAGATAATTTCGTTCTTAACACTATTTTGTGTATTTCCGTATTGTCCAGGCATTTTTTTACCCTTCATAACACGACCTGGCCACTCTGCATTACCGATAGAACCTGTTCTACGACCAAATCTATGACCGTGTTCAGCAGGACCACCAGAAAAATTCCAACGTTTCATTGCACCAGTAAAACCACGACCTTTTGTGTTGAATGTAGCTTTTACAACTTTAGCTTCTGCTAAAGGTGCTAAATCTAAATCACCAGCTTCAGTGTTTGCTACTTCAATAGTAACAAAACGGTTAAACTCAGATGAAAGGCTGTATTTTTTTTGCTGACCTTCAATTGACTTATTCATTTTTTTACCGCTATTGTAAGCTACAATTGCGCTACCTTCGTTAACTTCACATACCTTAGCATCCAATACTCTTAATAGAGTAACAGGCTTACTAGGAACTGTGATAGTACGGCTCATACCGATTTTTTCAACAATATATTCCACGATGACCTCCTACTTATCCATAGAGCGAACTTCAACGTCCACTTCCGGTGCAAGATCTAATTTCATTAGAGAATCTACAGTCTCCGGCGTAGCAGAAACAATGTCGATTACTCTAGCGTGCATACGAATTTCAAATTGCTCACGTGAACTTTTATTTACGTGTGGAGATTTGATAACAGTATATTTACGAATCTTTGTTGGTAAAGGTATCGGACCACGAATTACCGCGCCTGTACGCTTAACAGCCTCTACGATTGATGCTACAGATCTATCAAGTACACGATGATCGTAAGCTTTCAATTTTAAACGAATTTTTTCCATGTTTTTCCTTCTAAAGAACTCGTCAGGTCTAGCCTAACTATGTTAAGGGAGCGGAATTGTATCCAAAGCGTCTCTAAAATTCAAGTAAATGTAGGCAAAAATTTGAAATATCTATAAATTTATTTCCTTTAAGCAAGGAAATGGTAAAATTAACACATGGAAATATTACTTGAAGAACTATATAAAACGGATATACATGTAGATAAATTTCATTTTAGAAAACTCTACTTAGAAGATTTAAACTATCAGATAAACGGGATTACGCAAAGCGGAAAAACTAAAATAGTCAAAAACTATCTTTTTGGGCTTAAAAAAAACAGTTACATGTATATAGATTGCAGTGACTTGCGTATTGATGTAGATGAGTTAAATAAAACTCTCTCAAATTTTTGTATTAAAAATATGATTAACACTCTTGTTTTGGATAATTACATACAAAGTATAAATATCGTGAACGTACCTCAACTTATCATCTGTAGCGAAATAGAGTACAAGATAGATTTTTTAACGACTCTAAAACTTTATCCGCTTGATTATGAGGAGTTTTTGGCTTATGAGTACAAGTATGATTCAACTGCACTAAATCATTTTTTTCAATTAGGCGGTTTCCCTTCTATGCATAAAATAAACAGTGACGAGAGAGTTATATATCTTCAAAAAGCTCTAAAGAGCAAACTTAACGATGTTGAGTTGGATATTTTGATATTTTGTGCAAAAATGATGGCACAAAAGATATCGCCATATTCTATATATGAAAGAATAAGGCACGGCAGAAAAATATCAAAAGATAAACTCTACAAATCATTTGAAGCACTTAGTGAAAAAAACTATATACATCAGCTGCAAAAGGTAAATCATCCAAAGGCAATTAGAAAGATATACCTTTGCGATATATCTTTAAAATCGGTTCTAACTATTGAAAAGAACTTCGGCAGACTTTTTGAGAATATGATATATTTGGAACTGCTAAAATCACAAAGAGATTGCTTCTATGACGACGGAATTGATTTTTATCTTCCAAAAAACGATGAAGTGATTTTGGGAATGCCTTTTGCGGACGAGAGAACGCTTTTTAAAAAGATGGAAGCCATTGAAGCTTTTTTATTTAGATACCAAATTAAAAAAGTAACGGCGATAACCATGAGCAGAGAAGGAAGTGTAAGCCACCCTTTATCGCGCGTGGATATGATTCCGTTTGATATTTGGGCAATAGGAGACTAAGAAAAATGAAATTTGGAAATTTATGTGGTATTGATGAAGCAGGTCGTGGTCCCATTGCCGGAGACTTGGTAATTGCAGGATGTATTTTGAATTTACATGTAGATGGATTGGACGATTCAAAAAAATTAACCGAGAAAAAAAGAGAGGCTCTTTATGAAGAAATTATCAAAAATTCTGCTTATCATATAGTAGTTTTTTCTCCAAAAGAGATTGACGACAACGGAATTTCATTTTGTTTAAAAAGAGGGCTTGAAGAGATTATGAATCATCTTACATGTAAAGAGTATCTGTTTGACGGAAACTCTTCGTTTGGCGTAAGCGGATTAAATACTATGATAAAAGCCGACGGTAAAATTCCTGAAGTTAGTGCCGCTTCAATACTTGCAAAAGTTACACATGACAGAAACATTATCAAAGATGCTAAAAAATATCCTCTGTATGAATTTGAAAAACATAAAGGATACGGCACGGCTCTACATGTAGAGATGATTAAAAAACACGGCTACTGCGAGATACACAGAAGAAGCTATAAACTAAAAGCTCTTGCACCTACACTGTTTTAAAAATTATCAAGCAGTATTACGTTTACGAAAGTACCTTTGGAGAGGTTAGCGTCCTCTTCACCTGTAATCATCAACGCACTTGAGTTTAACATGTTGGTTAGTATCGCAGAACTTCCAACTTTTTTATCTTTAAAATTTACAAAATATTCACCGTCTTCTACTACTACGTTACAAGCCGTAAATTCAGTAAGGCGGCTTCTTTTTGTAAACTCTTCGCTAAGTTTTGCCGCTACTGTTTTGTATGCAGAGTCGCGTCCTAACATTTTTGCAATAAGCGGAAGTACGTACAGTATAGCCGTAACGGTGGATGAATAGGCGAATCCAGGCAGTGCTAAAACAAATTTTTCCTCTTTTTGTGCCACTAAAATATGCTTACCCGGTTTAATTGCCACGCCTTTATAGACAACTTCAGCCCCTATACGCGGAACTATATCTTTTACAAAATCATAATCGCCCACACTGACTCCGCCCGTACTTACGAGTATATCAGCACAAGAGAGAGCATTTTGAAACGTTTGCATTATTGAATTTTTATCATCGCCGACTGTTCCAAGCTGTACAACTTCTGCACCTGATTGTTCAAAAAGTGCCGCTAAGGTGTAATTGTTTGAACTTCTTATCTGCGAAGGGTTATCGCTGTTTATGCCCAAATCTAAAATTTCGCTCCCTGTTGAAACAACGGCAACACGAGGTTTAAGTGCAACTTTTACCATCACTTTGTTTAAAGCTGCCATTACGCCAATCTCTACAAAACCTATTTTCGTACCCTTTTTGATAAGTATGTCTCCCGCTCTGTAGCCTTCTCCGATAGGACGAACGGCATTACCAAAAGGCACTTTTTCATCTACCGTGATTTTGCCGTTGTTTACACTAACATTTTCTATTTGAATAAGCGTGTCGGCACCGTGAGGCATCATAGAACCGGTAAATGTTTTTATGCATTCGCCATTTTTAATAGTTCGGATTTCGTTGCTCCCAGCAGGATTGTCTCCAAGAATTGTTATACTTTTTCCATCCAAATCAGTGTGAATTACAGCATATCCGTCCATTGAAGCGGTAGGAAACTGCGGGTCGTTGAACTCGGCAACGATATCCTCTGCTAATACTCTTCCAAGAGATGAACTAAGTGCTATATTTTCGCTTCTTGATGAGTTAACATGTAATAAATCCAACATGTTTTGGCTTGTTTCATAAGATAATAGGCTCATTTTAAAATTCCGCTCCCTTTTATAGCAGTTGAGCGATCAAGTGCATAAATTCTCTTACCCTCTTTGATATCATATTTCCATATTGGAGCCGATGCCTTAAAGTCTTCTACAAATTCGTCTATAAACTCCAAAGCAACACGGCGTTTTGGAGAGAAAACAGCAGCTATATATGAAGACTCATGAAGCATTACATCTCCACGGGAGTGTGCCATTTTTATAACGGCACCCCTCTCTTTTGCTTTTTTTTGCCATGCATCAAACCAAGAGTTCAGTATCGGCTCGTAAATGTCAAAACTAAGTCCCTCAATATCGTCCTCGCTTCTTACAGTTCCTACAAAAGGAATATATGCTCCGTAGTTACTCGCTGCTTCTTGTTCATACCAATCTTTTAAAATCAAAGGAACGTCAAGAGGACCGTCATATAAGTAAAGCACTTCTCAACCTCCGCAAACAGGCGGAAGCAAAGCAACTCTGTCGCCGTCTTTTAACTCTACGTCTTTACTGCTTACAAGAGTATCGTTTACCGCAACGGCAGAATTTTCCAGCCACTCTCTCATCTCTTCATCACCTTGCAGTATTACGGCTAATTGACTTAAATTCGTTATTTCTAACTGCATAGGCTCTTTTTGTATCGGTCCTAAAAACTCTACTCTTACCAAAAGATTGCTCCTGAAACTTTTTCTTGCCATGATTATATCAAACTCATCTTTTTTATAAGTTAAGAGCTGTATAATTTTGCCAAATGTTAGTTGGAGAAGTGTGTGGTTTTTGGCAAAATAGAGTATCTAAATCTTTTACCTTTTCATGTTTTTATGAAACGATTTACAAAAAGCAGCCAGCAGAGTATGAGTATGCACTACAAACGCGGAGTTCCATCAAAAATAAATAAACAATTTCTATCACATAGAGTCGATGCAGCTTTTATCTCAAGCATAAGAGCAAAAAACTATAAAAATGTAAACTTAGGGATAATCGCTAAAAAAGAAGTTTTAAGCGTATTGATTATTCCACATGTAGATAGTGTAAATGATAGCGCATCGGAGACTTCTAACGTTCTTGCAAAGATATTAAACATTAGAGGCGAAGTTATAATAGGCGACAATGCTCTTCGTTATTACCTTCAAAACAAACCACATGTAGATTTGGGCGAAAAGTGGCATGAAAAATATAATCTTCCGTTTGTTTTTGCGCTTTTATGCTATCACAAAGACGAAGAGTTTTATAAAAAAATTGAAAAGAATTTCCTAAAAAGCAGAGTAAAAATTCCAAGATATATGCTAAATGAAGCTTCCACAAGAACAAAAATTTCTCAAAACAATATACTGAATTATTTAAAACATATCTCATACCATCTTGATACAAAAGCAAAAATGGGTCTTAGAAGATTTTATAAAGAAGCTATAAAGCTATAGTGTACGGATAGTTACAAACTATTTGTAACTTTATGCTAAAATTATGACAAAATTCACTTCAAAGTAACTATTTAATGTTTAAAAACATCCAGCCGGTAACGCAATATAGACTAATTATAATAACAGCTATATTTTTAACCATTTTTACCAATATACCATTTTTAAAAAATGTTATAGAGGTATATCCGTTAAACGCTCTAAACAGTGCATTTGTCTTGTCTTTATTTGTAGTTTTAGCTGCATTTATAGTACTGCTTTTAACTCTACTTAGTTCAAGATATACAACCAAAACACTTTTAATATCTTTTCTTATTATCTCTGCATTTACAAGCTATTTTATGAACAGCTATCATATCGTTATCGATGATAGCATGATACGCAATTCTATCCAGACAGATTTACATGAGTCTATGGATCTTTTAAGTATTGAGCTTGTAGGATATCTTCTTTTTTTAGGAATACTACCATCTATTGTAGTATATAAATATCCACTGGAATTTACTTCATTTAAAAAAGAAGCTCTATTAAAAATTAAAGTTATCGGTATAAGCCTTAGCATAATTGTTCTGCTGCTTTTAATTTTTAGTAAATTCTACACCTCATTTTTTAGAGAGCATAAGCCTCTTCGCTACTACACAAATCCAACCTACCCTATTTACAGCAGTGTGAAGTTTATAATAGACTCTTTAAAAGATGGTAAAAAAGAGCTAAAACCTATCGGCAGAGATGCTACAATAAACCAAAAACAGAACAAAAGTAAACTTATTATTATGGTTGTAGGCGAAGCAGCAAGAGCAAACCGTTTTTCATTAAATGGTTATACGCGTGAAACAAACCCTCTTTTAAAACAAGAAGAGATAATTAATTTTTCTAACATTCACTCTTGCGGTACTTCAACAGCCGTCTCAGTGCCTTGTATGTTTTCCATCTATAACCGTGAAGATTTTTCAGACTCCAAAGGTCAAACTACGGAAAATGTTCTTGACGTGTTAAACTACACGGATAAAATTGCGATTTTATGGAGAGACAACAACTCTGATTCAAAAGGTGTAGGAGCGCGTATTTTATGCGAAGATTTTAAAAACGGTACAACCAACACCGTTTGCGACATTGAACCGCGCGATGAGGGGATGCTTGTAGGACTTGATAAGTACATTGAGACTAACAAGACAAAAGATATTCTAATAGTACTGCATCAAATGGGTAATCATGGTCCGGCTTATTATAAAAGATACCCGAAAGAGTTTGAAAAATTCACACCGGTTTGTAGAACAAATCAGCTTGAAAATTGCTCACAAGAGGAGATATCAAATGCCTATGACAATGCTATTTTATATACGGACTATTTTCTATCAAAAGTTATTAATTTCTTAAAACCGTATTCAAACACTCATGAAACTGCTATGATATATATGAGTGATCACGGTGAAAGTTTAGGCGAAAATGGTCTGTATCTTCATGGACTTCCATATTTTATGGCACCTGAAAATCAAACACATGTAGCATCTCTTATGTGGTTTGGAGATGAAATCACAAAAGAGATAGATTTGAAAAAACTAAAATCATACTCAGATAAAGAGTTTTCACATGACAATCTTTTTCACACTCTCTTAGGTGTGTTTAATGTAAGCACAAGTGTGTACGAAAAGAACAAAGATATCTTTGCTCCTGCTACTATAAACAGATAATTAGATTATTTTATAATCTCAACTCTATTTCTTCCTTTTTCTTTTGCCATATACAATGCCTCATCGGCTCTTTTTATAAGAGCCTCTATACTCTCATCATTTCTATATTCTGATATGCCTACACTTATTGTTAGTTTTAAATCTGCCGCAAATAGGTAAGACTCTACTGCATGACGGATCTTTTCTCCCAATATATAAGCTCCGTCCATATCAGTCTCTTTTGAGATAATAATGAACTCCTCGCCACCCCAACGTCCTAAAAGATCAACCCTTCTTGTTAGAGTATTTAAAATTTTTGCTATATCTTTTAAAACTTCATCGCCTATTAAATGACCTTTATGGTCATTTACTTTTTTAAAAAAATCAATATCTATCAATATTATAGTAAAGATTCTCTGATATCTTTTACCGCTTTGAAAGCATCTCTCTAGTATTTCATCAATTTTAAGACGATTTGCCAATTGTGTTAATTTATCCGTATGTGCAATTTTTTGTATCTCCGTAATGTTTTCAAATACGGCTATATAGTTTATTTTTGCCGCTTCGGTATAAGATGTTGCATTAACTAAAAACATATGTTCTACATCATCTTTTTTAATTACTACTTTATGAGTTTTTTCAGGATAAGAAACTACATATTCAATCCAACTTTTATCTTCCATTTTAGATTTTAGACATCCGCTTCTAGCTTTAAACATATCACAGATGCAGTTATACTTCGTAAAAAATTCCTCCAAACTATTAAAACCGGTAAATTCAAAAAATTTATTGTTAGCCTTAATAATCGTCTCTCCGTTTGTTAGGATTGTTATATTTGGCGTTATATTAAAAATATAGTTTAATTTATAATTAGACTCTTTTAATAAATGTGTCTTTTCCTCTACTCTCTTTTCAAGTTTTGAGTTTATATTTACAAGTGTATTTGCCATCTTATTTATTGAATTAGAAATCATCTCTATCTCATCATTTGTAAATATTTTAATTCTTTGAGTAAAATCGCCGTTTGAGATTTTTGATGTTATATCTAATATCATATTTATATATCTAAATATATACAATGAAAAAATATAACTAATTATAATTGAGATGACAATACCGATTAACATAATTTTAAACAGTGTTATTTTGAGCTCTTTAATTGGTTGCATAATCTCTTTAATATCTTTTTTTACAACGATTCCTATATTTAGCGGCTCAAAATAATGCACCGTTGATATAACTTTTTCTCTGCGGTAATCAAGCTCATTATCGACAACTTGATGCTCTTTTTTTTGCAACGCTATTTTCATCGGAATTGCATTATCTATATCTTTTTCTAACATGATTAAAGGATATTTTGAAAATCTAAGAGGAGTAAAAATAATAATGTTGCCTTTTTCATCATAACTCCCAAGAAGTGCTTCTCCAGTGTCGTCCAATCCACCTCGCTGTTCTAACATTTCATTTAGAGTATTCAATCTAATTTTAAATATAGTTGTTCCGACAAATGTTTTATCCTTATAAATAGGCGAAGATATGCATAATAACGCTACATTATTGTATATAAAACTAAGATGCGAATAACTGCCGCTTAATGATTTGGTGAACATTTTTTTCATCATTTGCTTATCATATATATTATTGCTTTTAGAAACTATTATATTTGCATTTGTATCCAAAATAATTATGTCTTCTATGTTTCCACGCTCCGTATATAATAATTTTAAAATATTTTCTAGTATTTCATTTAATTTTTTATCGGGATTTTCAAGATAACTTAGAAGGGTTTTTTGTAAAAGCAAACGACTGTTAAAAAGTTCAACCTTCTCCTTGTTATGGAAAAGATACTCTTTTAATCTTTCAAATGTAATATATCCTATAGACTCTAATTGTTTGACTGAAAGTTCTTTGATATTTTTTTGAGTATAGTTAACGTAGCTATAGCTAATTATAACTATAGTAAATGACACGATTGCAGAAATAAAAAATATTATTTTATATTTTATACTCATTCCAAACCATTTTTTTGCTCCATTATATCTAATTTAAAGACAGTTTTAGCATATTACAAAAATTCATTAAAATTAGATTGTTGCGTTTAATTACTAGATAGGAATAATAAAAGAGAAGATGGTGCGGATGAGAAGACTCGAACTTCCACGTCTTGCGACACCAGATCCTAAGTCTGGCGTGTATACCAATTTCACCACATCCGCATGTGATTATTAACAATATAAAAAGGTGGTACGCCCTAGAGGATTCGAACCTCTGACCGATGCCTTAGAAGGGCATTGCTCTATCCAGCTGAGCTAAGGACGCATACATTATAAAAATGGTGCGCCCGATAGGATTCGAACCTATAACCGTCGGATCCGAAGTCCGAAACTCTATCCAGTTGAGCCACGAACGCCACAAAGTTTATTATTTTTATTATTAAGTTTTTATATTTTATTTTTATGGGGTGGGATGCGGGGCTCGAACCCGTGACCCTCGGCACCACAAACCAATGCTCTAACCAACTGAGCTAATCCCACCATGTTATAATAAGAATAAAAATATAAAGTGGTCGGGGTGAAAGGACTCGAACCTTCGGCCCCTTGGTCCCAAACCAAGTACTCTAACCATACTGAGCTACACCCCGACCTGCACATTAAAACAACCCGAGAGCTGATTAATGAGGCGAAATTATAGTCAATAACTTTTAAAAAGTCAATAGTAATTTTGCATTATTTAAAAACTTTTAAATAGCTGACACAAAAAGAGATTAAGATTACTTTGTTACAATACTTTTATATAGTTGTAAAGGGCAGTTTTTGGGTGATTTTTTTAGTGGTATAAACTCTTTTTTAGAAACATTTCTATTTTTTGACATTCTTTTTGGAACTGTAAAAGATGTCAATCTACCTTTTTTGGTAGTCTGGCTAATAATTGGCGGTATTTATCTAACATTTTTGACTAAGTTTATAAATATCAGGGCATTTAAACACTCATTAGATATAGTCAGAGGCAAATACAGCACACTTGATGATATTGGACAAATATCACCTTTTGGTGCTTTAACAACTGCACTTAGTGCTACCGTAGGTCTTGGAAATATTGCAGGTGTTGCACTTGCCGTTGGAGTCGGCGGTCCGGGTGCTACATTTTGGATGATAATTGCAGGTTTTTTAGGAATGAGCCTTAAGTTTACAGAGGTAACACTATCAATTCAATATAGAGAATTTTTAAAAGACGGAACTATTATGGGCGGTGCTATGGAGTATCTCTCAAAAGGTCTTGCAAAAAAGGGTTATGCACAATTTGGAAAAGTGTTAGCAGTTTTATTTGCCGTATTAATGATAGGCGGAGCAATCGGCGGAGGAAATATATTTCAAGTTTCTCAAGCATACAGCGCAATTTCACATGAAGTTGTATTTTTTGAAAAAAATCCCTTAATATTCGGTTTTGCAATAGCATCTTTAACAGGTGCAGTTATTATAGGCGGAATTACAAGAATTTCTGCTTTTACCGAAAGACTCGTGCCTATTATGGTAATCATATATATCGGTGCATCCTTATGGATTTTAGGCTCATTTTATCACAAAATAGATGATGCTTTTATACTTATATTTAAAGAAGCGTTTAGCACAAGTGCCGTATATGGCGGGATAATCGGCTCTTTAGTTCAAGGCTTCCAGCGAGCCGTTTTTTCAAGTGAAGCGGGAATAGGCTCTTCGCCGGTTGCACACGCTCCGGTTAAAACAAAATATCCGGTTAGACAAGGTTTTGTAGCTCTTTATGAGCCGTTTGTAGATACCGTAGTTATCTGTACTATGACTGCTTTAGTTATCATTATTACGGGTGTTTATGAGCCAGATGGCATTTATGCTCCTCTTATCGCTGCAAAAGAGGGAGCGGCGCTTACAAGTGCCGCTTATGGAACTGTAATTGAGTGGTTTCCTTCTATTTTATCTGTTAGCATATTTCTTTTTGCTTTTTCTACAATGATATCTTGGTCTTACTATGGCGAACGTGCGTGGGTTTATCTTTTTGGCTCAAAATTCTCTATTGTATATAAAATTATGTTTTTATCTCTATCCGTAATTGCAACGGTTGTGAGTACGGGAATAATGGTGGACTTTAGTTTTATGCTTATGCTTGCCATGGCACTGCCAAATATCCTAGGACTTTTTATATTAGGCGGAGATGTGAAAAAGCAGCTTGAAGAGTATCTTAGAAAACTAAAAAGCGGAGAATTAGATAAAGAGGCGATTAGATGAGTGATATAAAACAAAAATGTAAAGAACTTTTACATGTACATGAGATTGATATATTCTCAGAGATTGATTTTAACGTAAACGGAGATATTCATACTCTCTCTTATAAATATATTATAGATACTTACATGAAAGCTTCAGAAGAATCAAAGCTTGTCTTTTTAACGGCTTTAAAAAAAGCATCAGAATCTAAAAATATAGGAATAAATAAATTTTTTGAAGGAATGGGACAGCTTCTGCTTATGACTCATCTATCTAACAAAATAGAGGTTTAAACAATATACTAATTAGCGAAGAAAAAGGAATTACTTCCTTTTTCTGACTATTAAAACTGTATCATCCCGTTAATCGGCGAAGAAGCTGTTGCATAAGGACGTTTTGGGATTCTTCCTGATAAATAACTCATTCTTCCAGCAATTACCGCATGTTTCATAGCCTCAGCCATCATCATCGGATTTTGCGCCTGAGCTATTGCAGTGTTTGTCAAAACTCCATCAGCACCTAACTCCATAGCATAAGCAGCGTCGCTTGCACAACCTATTCCCGCATCAACAATTACAGGAACATTTACCGCTTCACGGACAAAGACTATATTGTAAGGGTTTTGAATTCCAAGCCCGCTTCCAATAGGAGCGGCAAGAGGCATTATGGCATGAGCACCTGCATCTTCGAGTCTTTTTGCCATTATAGGGTCATCTGAAGTGTAAGCCATTATAGTAAAGCCATCACGTGCCAAAACTTCACAAGCTTTTATAGTCTCTAAAACATCGGGATAAAGAGTTTTTTGGGTGTCGCCTATAACTTCGAGTTTTATCAAGTCTATTCCCGTAGCCTCGCGAGTTAGACGAAAAGTAGTTATAGCTTCCTCGGCAGTTACACACCCCGCAGAGTTTGGTAAAAACTTAACATTTGTACCTTTAAAAGTATCACGAAGATTCTCTTTGTCCGGATCTGTTATATTTAAACGCCTAACTGCAACCGTAATAAGTTCGCTACCGCTTATTAACGTTGCATCCTTTGTTGTTTGAAAATCTTTATACTTTCCGCTTCCGACTATTAAACGACTGCCTAATTCATACTTTCCGATTTTTAAAATATCTCTCATTTTTATTCCTAATTTTTTTTATCTATAATTTACTAATTCCATCTATTAAATCATCAGGCGTAAGTGAAAAATCAGCACCGCCGTAATTTAACGCAAGTTTAACATGTGCCAGTGAAGCATGAATTGCTGCTTCAAGCGGAGCATAACCTTGAGCCGAAAGTGAACCTATCAAACCGCTTAAAACATCACCGCTTCCGCCCTTTGCCAAAGCAGAAATTCCATGAGGATTGACATAAAACTGGTTGTTTTGTCCAATTATTACATTGGCACCTTTTAAAAGCAGTGTTACATGTACAAACTTATTGCAAAACATTTCTACATATTTAAAACGGTTTTTTTGCAACTCATCGACAGAAATATCAGCTATGCCCGTCAATCTTAAAAGTGAAACAAACTCTTTTACATGTGGAGTAAGAACAGTTTTTTCTCTTTTTAAAATCTCTAAAACTGCTTCCATATAAAATATATCTGCATCCGCGATTAAAGGCAGAGAGTTGTCCAAAAATTTGGCAAGTTCCAACTTGCTAAACTCAGCACCGAGTCCCATTCCCAAAGCCAGTGCCGTTGCGTTTTTGGGTACTTCATGAGAGTATATTAAACTATGCGGTATTTCTATCTTCTCAAACCCCACAAGTGTAACAAGTCCGCTTCCAAACTTTAAAGCCGACAAGGCACTCATTATACTAGCACCGCTCATTTGTCCGCATGCAACCGCTAAATGACCGAAACTGCCTTTATGAGAATCTTTTCTCGTTCTATAAGGCAGTTGTATATCTTCCAAATCAAGCAAATTCCAGTTGCTTGATTTTTCATAGACTTCTCTTGACACACCTAAGTCTAAAACTTTGATTTTTCCTACAAACTCTTTTGAGCTATCAAGAAACATACTTTTCTTTAAAGCACCCATTGTGAGAGTGACATCAGCGCTAAACATATAACATGAAGGAACATCGCATGCAATTTTAAAAGCATTAAGAGAGTTCATCTCATCTATCAAACTTTTTAGCTCGCTGCTTAATTCGCCGCTAAAACCTGTACCTACTATTGCATCAACCAAAACATCACAATCTTGAAGTTTTTCAGACTCTTTTACATCTATGCTAAAAGCTCTTTTTTGTTGTAGCAGTGCCATTTTTGAAGTCGGTTTTTTTGCGTATAAAATTGAGACATCGTACTCTATATGTAAAAGTCTTGAAAGAGCTATACCGTCAGCCCCGTTGTTTCCGCTTCCGCATACGACAATAACTTTTGATTTTTCAGGGAAGTTTTCACGTATATATTCAGCCATGCCGCGAGCAGCATGCTCCATTAAAATATCTTCGCTTAAAAAAAACTCCTCGTAACATCTTTTATCCAGAGATGCTACCTCATCAAAAAGCTTTTGCATCTCTACTCTTCAAGCATATACTCATCTATTTGAACTATATTGCTCTTTATATCGTTAAATAACAGTGTCTGATAGTTTGTTCTATATTGGTAGAAAAATCTGTTTTTCGGCAATTTTTTAAGATTTGCAGTATTGAAATACTCAAAATTAGAACATCTTCCAAGATATAAAAATGTAAATAAAAGTTTAATTTGCGGGCTTTCAAATGTAGAATGAGGTTGAGCCAAAAATGTAAGTCCATACTTTTTAAGATTTAAAAAGTTTAACATGTAGAGCAAAAAGTCTTCAAATTTGGTATAAAAACCGTTTAAATTTTCAATATCATGGAAAAAATAGTAATAATTTTCTAAAAGCCCTTTAATCTGAAGTGTTTCGGTAAGTTTACTTTTTATATCTCTTTTATTTGAAAAATAAGCAGGGTCAACTGCCATATATATATGTTTTTTATCATCAATCAATTTATTAAACTCTACTTGAAACTCATCACTCTCGTCAAATCTTATATAGTTAAAATGCTCATCCTTGTATCTTAATTCAATATTGTCTATTTCTGAATTAGAAAAATCAAGATATAGAGTAGCAACACCGCTGTCTATAACATAGTTTCTTATTTTACAAGCAAGATTTGTTTTACCGGCGCCCTCTTCTGCTAAAATTAATGTATTTAAAAACAGTACTCTCTCTTCTACTTTTAACGTATTAATACTGCTCACATATTTTCCGAGTTTATCTCTCATTTTTTTCCCTCTAAAAAGTTTTTAGTAAACATTATATCTCTTATAAATTAAATTCCAAATATTCTATAGGGTTCTTTACGTTTTTGTACCCAAAAAGAGTATAATTGCGTTATGAATTACAGACAAATAGCACAAGATACCCTTAAAATTGAAGCAGATACTCTTTTACGTAGTGCCGAAAATATTGATGACGTTTTTGATAGAGCGGTTGAGATTATTCTTACATGTAAAGGCAAACTCATTGTCTCAGGTGTAGGAAAATCAGGACTAATCGGAGCAAAAATGGCTGCAACTTTTGCTTCAACGGGAACTCCAAGCTTTTTTCTGCATCCTACCGAAGCTCTTCACGGTGATTTGGGAATGATCGGCAAAGATGATGTAGTTATTGCAATCAGTTACAGCGGAGAGAGTGAAGAGTTAAGCTCAATACTTCCACATGTAAAAAGATTTAACATTCCACTAATAGGTATGACAAAAGATAAAAATTCTACGCTTGGAAGATACAGCGATTTAGTTATAAATGTCGTAGTTGAAAAAGAGGCATGTCCGCTAAATATTGCGCCTACAAGCTCAACGACGTTAACTCTTGCCCTTGGCGATGCTCTTGCAGTCTGTTTAATGAAGGCAAAAAATTTTAAAAGAAGTGACTTCGCCTCTTTTCATCCGGGCGGATCTTTGGGAAAACAGCTATTTGTAAAAGTCAAAGATTTAATGAGAACAAAAAATCTACCTGTTATTAGCGGCGACACAAAACTAAAAGATGCAATTGTTAAAATAAGCGAAGGGCGACTAGGCACTGTTTTAATAACGGATGAAATAGGCAAACTTTTAGCTCTTATGAGTGACGGAGATATTCGTAGAGCTTTGATGAGTGAAGATTTTTCACTAGAAGAGAGCGTTTTAAAATATGCCACCCTAAACCCAAAAACAATAGATGATGAAAATATGCTTGCGAGCGAAGCACTTGTAATTATAGAAGAGATGAAGATACAGCTTTTGGTTGTAACGGATAAAGAAAGAAGAGTTAATGGTGTGCTTCATATCCATACTTTGATAGAAAAAGGTATATCATGAGATTAAATAAATACATTGCCCACCACTCAAGCTACTCAAGAAGAGAAGCGGACAAGGCGATTCAAGACGGTTACGTCAGGATTGACGGAGAGATTGAAACAAACCCTGCAACTGACGTTGAAGAGGGAGTAAATATCGTTTATGTAAGCGGTAAACAAGTAAGCCCTAGAGATAAATATACGGTAATTGTTTATAACAAACCAAAAGGAGAGCTGGTAACAAAAAGCGATCCTAAAGGCAGAAGAACCATATATGACAGCTTAAGCAAAGAATATAAACATTACGTCCCCGTAGGCAGACTCGATTATGCTTCTGAGGGACTGCTTCTTCTAACTGATGCTTCAAAAGTTGCATCTGCGCTTATGGAATCAGACTTGGAAAGAATCTATAAAATCAAAATCAAAGGCGAAGTCACTTCAGAGATGGAAGCCGCTATGCTAAACGGTATGATTCTTGATGATGCATCTGCGGGCGGACACAGCCACTCAAAAGTAACAAAAATGGAATTTAAACCTTTTATAGGGTATAAAATTCAAAAAAATCAGCATAACTACTCTATTTTAAAAGTAGCGCTTAATGAGGGTAAAAACCGCGAACTTAGACGTTTTTTCGCACATTTCGGTACAGATATAGTTGATCTTAAAAGAATAAGTTTTGCAGAAATAGAGTTAAATAATCTCCCTGATGGAAAGGTAAGATTTCTAAGCCGCAGCGAATACTCTGCTTTAGGCAAATTTTTAAAAGACGAGAAGAAATCGGAGCTGAAAAAGAGCAACGAAGAGAAAAAACACTTTGCTAAAGAGGGTAAGAAGCCCGAATTTAAAAAGAGTGATAAAGAGAAGAAACACTTTGCTAAAGATGGTAAAAAGCCTGAGTTTAAAAAGAGTGATAAAGAGAAAAAACACTCCTCTAAAGATAATAAAAAACCAACTTTTAAAGATAAAAAGTTCTCTAAAAAGAAGAGCTGAGATTGAGTGATTTTACGCATCTTTTACGCCCGCAATCTTTTGATGATATAGTCGGACAAGAGCATTTAAGCGCTAAAAATGCACCGCTTAGAGTATTGTGCGAAAAAAATGTTCTTGGACACAGCTTTTTTTTCGGACCTACGGGATGCGGAAAAACCTCTCTTGCAAGAATAATTGCAAAACAGATGGATTTACCGTTTTATGAGTTTAATGCTACAAGCATCAAAATCGAGAATTTAAGAAAAATTTTTGATCAATACAAAAACACCCTGCAAAAACCACTGATTTTTATTGACGAAGTACATCGCCTTGCAAAAAATCAACAAGAAGTTTTACTTCCCGTTATGGAAAACAACTCCGTTTTAGTTATCGGCGCATCAACGGAGAATCCGTTTTTCTCGCTTACATCTGCTATCCGCTCACGCTCTATGCTTTTTGAACTTTACAATATCTCAAATGAAGCACTTTTTAAACTTTTAAACCTGGCATTAGAGAAATCAACTCTTACATGTAAAGAAGACGCTGCTGAGTATTTGGTTCGTAGCAGCGGCGGAGATGCAAGGGCTATGTTAAAACTTTTGGAATTTGCTTCAAACATAGATGAAAATATAACCATAGAGCTTTTAAAATCACTTCGTCCAAACGCTTTAAGTGCAGGAAGCAGTGAAGCCGGAGTACATTATGATTTGACAAGTGCTATGATTAAGTCGATTAGAGGCTCTGATATGGATGCCGCTATTTACTATCTGGCAAGACTTATTGATGGCGGTGAGAGTGCTGATTTTATAGCTAGACGGCTCGTAATACTGGCAAGTGAAGATATCGGAAACGCAAATCCTCAAGCTCTAACACTAACAACATCAGCTATGACAAGCGTATCAAAAATAGGCTATCCTGAAGCTAGAATAATTTTGGCTCAAGCAGTAATATATCTATGTGCATCTCCTAAGTCAAACTCGGCATACATGGCAATAAATGAAGCTTTAAATGCAGTTAAAGGCGGTGTTATTCTTAATATTCCTAAAAATATAACTCAGCAAAATCAAGGCTACATGTACCCGCATGATTATGGCGGATATGTCAAGCAAAAATATCTTGAAAAACCTTTAACATTTGTTAAACTTAAAGATATTGGCTATGAAAAAAAAATTAAAGATTGGTTAAGAAACATTACTGATTTTAGTTAACTTTAATAGTTATAGTTATAAACTACGAGGTTTTATAATAAAAAAGGAGAATTATAATGGAAATTGAGGCATCATCAAATAACATCGTTATTAACGGCAATATAAAAAGCGTTAGTGATTTTCAGCACATTAAACAGATTATTGACAGTGTAATTGCTAACAATTATAAAGAAATTAATATTAACATAATCGATTCTCTCTCCATTACATCCTCAATAATAGGTTACCTTAATAAGCTAGTTTTAAAAGATAATATTAATATCTACATGAATGTAGGAAATGACCAACTTCTGCACCTTTTAGACGATTTAAACTTAGTATCAACCTTCAAAGCAAAAAGAAGATAACATGACAATCAAATATAAATTAAATCTCATTACCGCAATAGTGGTTTCATTTGCTCTTATTATTATAGCAATTGCCCTAAATAAAGCATTGTCTGATAGAGCAACCCTAATGTTAGCACAAGACTTAAATATACTTTCACAAAAACTAAGCCTAGTAATACATGAAACACAAAAAGAGCGTGGGGCAAGTGCCGGATATCTTGGCTCAAAGGGTGATCAGTTTGGAGATATTTTACCAAAACAAAGAGAGCTAACAACTAAAGAATATGACAATTTAACGACGTATATAACAACACTTAATTTAGACACTTTTCCAAAAGAGCTTCATGAGCAGATATCTGCTTTTAATGCCGACATGAGTAAAATAGCACAAATTCGCTCACAAATCGACACTCTTTCAATTAGTGTTAAAGATGAAGTAGCTTACTATACAAACATGAACAAAAAGATATTAAATATAGTTTCTCTTACTGCAAAACTAGCAACTACAAATGAGCTTGTAAAAGCACTCGACTCATATACAAACTTTTTAAAATCAAAAGAGAGAGCGGGAATAGAGAGAGCTGTTCTTAGCAGTACTTTTGCAGCTGATAAATTTGGTGATGGAATGTTTGCAAAATGGATTACGCTTGTTGCCGAACAAGATGCATTTCTTGACACATATTTAGCAATGGCAACAACATCTTCAAAAGTATTTTACGAAGAAAAGATGAACTCTCAAGTTATAGGTGAAGTAAATAAGATGAGAGATATTGCAAAAGCAAACTTTTTGGAAGGTAACTTTGGAGTTGACAGTGTTGTCTGGTTTAAAACAATAACTCAAAAAATAAATCTTTTAAAAGAAGTTGACGATGAACTTGCAAAACAAAACACTCTGCTTTTAGAAGAGATAAAAGCAAAGTCTATTGGAAGCGTTATTATGACTCTTATAAGTTACTCCGTTTTTGCCATTGCTATATTTATCATTATATTTACAATAAGCAGAGGGGTTAACAGAAGTGTTAGAAGCTCTCTAGAAAAAATAGAGTGTGTCTCAGGAAATCTTGATTTGACATGTGATGTTATCGTTGAAGGAAAAGATGAGATTTCGCAAATCTCAAAAGCGATACATGTAATGATAGTCGCATTTAAAATGAGTGTCTATCAGGCAACAGATGTTTCTGCTACAACTTCACATGAGAGTAAAGTTCTAAACGGTATAGTTGACGAACTAACAAAAAACGGGGAGCATGCAGATGCAAAAATTTCAGATATTAATATTTTGGTTACAGAAGTAGGCAACAGACTTGATGCTATCGAAGAGGCTTCAATTACCGTAACTGAAGATTTAAAACAAACTTTTGGGGTACTTGACGGGTTTATAGATGAATTAGACTCAGTTGTTAGAGCAATTGAAGAGGGAAGCGAGCATCAACAAGATTTGGTTCAGAAGGTCTCATCACTAACGGAACAAGCAAAAAATATCAAAGATGTTTTAGCAATAATATCCGACATTGCAGACCAGACAAATCTTTTGGCTCTTAATGCCGCTATCGAAGCAGCACGCGCAGGTGAGCATGGGCGTGGCTTTGCAGTTGTTGCCGATGAAGTGCGAAAACTTGCAGAACGCACGCAAAAAAGCCTTAGCGAAATTAGTGCAAATGTAAATCTTATTACACAAAACGTTGTAGAAATATCTGAAGAGACTAATAATACATCAAAAAATATGCACAATATCGCAGACTCGGCACAGAGCTTAATCGCATCTTCACAAGAAACAAAAGAAAATCTTTTAATAACTACTGACAAATCTAGTGACGTTATGCACCAAAGCACTTATATTGCTACAAAAACAAAAGAACTTATAAATCGTATGGATGAAGTTATAGAGATATCAAAAGAAAATACAAAACACAGAATATCTGTAGATAATGCTGCTACAAAGCTATCAAGCGATGCACATAAATTACAAAGCGAACTAAGTAAATTTAAAATCTAATGCATAATGATATTGAGTATTCGGTATTAGATTCTCTAAAATCTTTTACACTTCTTTGTGTTGAGGACAATAAAACTACACAGCTTATATACAATTCTATTTTTGAAGATTTAGTAAAGAATATTATTTTTGCCGACAGTGGCGAAGACGGATATAAAAAATTTTGTGATGAAGATATAGATTTAATAATTACGGATTATGATATGCCTATGCTTAACGGCATAGAGATGATTAAAAAAATTAGAGAAAAAGATAAAGAGATACCAATTCTTCTAGTCTCTGCAATAACTGATATCGACGTCATAGTACAAGCACTTCAACTGAATGTAAATAATTTTATCAAAAAACCGATTAAGTCCACCGAAGTGCTTCAAGCAACAAAAAATATATCCAAACTATTAATAGCAAATAATTATCTTGAAGAACAAAAAGAAAAGAAGATAAAAGAGTTAGAAAAAAAGGAGAAATACAGCTCATATCAGGAAGATTTGGCATTCTCAAAAGAGCTTAACATACTTAGAAATGATTTTTACTATCAAATGATAGACAGCGGATTTGAAGCACTTATCGACTTTCTATACAAACCTCTTGATGTTTTAAGCGGAGATGCATACAGCGCTCGAAAAATTGATAGCACAACCGCATTTTATTTTATAGTAGATGGAATGGGCAAGGGTCTTTCGGCGTCACTCAGCTCAATGCTTATTACATCATTTGTAAATCATTTAATTGACAAAATGGGCAGTAATTTTGATTTAAACAAACTAATAGAAGAGTCTCTATCCTATATGAAACCAATATTACTTGAGGATGAAGCTTTGGCTATAGATTTTATTGTTATGGATTACAAAACTTCAACATTGAAGTATGCTAAATTTGCAATGCCTGCATCTCTTGCTCAGTCAATAGAGGGTAAAATTATTAATATTAAATCAAATAATTCTCCAATGAGTAAATATACAAGAGAGTTTACAGTTTCAGATATGGATATTTCAAAAATTACAAAATTCCTATTTTTTAGTGATGGAATAGTTGAGAATAGCGTTAGATACAGTGACGAGCTATATGCAAGTTTTATTAAAGAAGATTTTTTATCATCTTTTACAAAAGATGAATTAAGAGAGAAAATACTCTGGAAAACAGATGCTCAAGAAGATGATATGACTTTTATATTTATAAATCAACTTGCTCTTTATCCACATGGCTCTCATATAAAAAAAACTTTTCAATGCAACCTAAACGCTGTTGATGAAGCAAATGAGTGGTATGGTAGTATTTGGAGCGACATGACCAATAATCATAAACTTGCCTACAATGCCGGTGTTGTTTTTTCGGAGCTTTTTATGAACGCTTACGAACATGGAAATCTTGGGATAGATTCAAATACTAAACATGCCCTTATAGATGATAACAGCTATTTTACTACCTTAGAAGAGCTACAAAAAAATTGTAAAAAAAGTATAACCGTAAGTATTTATACCATCGTATATAATTCAACAAAATATATAATTACAACAATAAAAGATGAGGGAAATGGTTTTGACACTCAGATACTCAGTGAAATATTTAGAAATAGAAAAAATTTCAACGGACGAGGGGTTTATATTTCAAGACAATCTTCACTTGGCATATACTACAACTCTGCCGGAACGACTGTACTTTTTTTACATAAACTAGAGGATGAAGTGTAACAAAAGTTACACTTTCAAACTTATTTGCTTAACGCTGCTTTTGCAGAATTTACAACTGCACTAAATGCCGCTGCATCATTCATTGCCATGTCAGCAAGAATTTTACGGTCAAGCTCGATGCCCGATTTGTGAATACCGTTCATAAAAGATGAATAGTTCATACCGTTTAGACGACAAGCTGCATTTATACGGATAATCCATAATTTACGGAAATCACGTTTTTTCTGCTTACGGTCACGGAATGAGTAGTACATTGAGCGCTCTAACTGCTCTTTAGCTTTACGGTAATGTTTACGACGACCGCTATAAAAACCTTTTGCTAATTTTAATATCTTTTTGTGTCTTCTTCTACGAACAACACCTGTTTTTACTCTTGGCATATTATTTCCTTTTTTCTTTACCTAGTCACTCTCTCGTGCTCAAGGTGCCACATTCAGAGTGGTCTTGCCCAGATACAAATCTGGAGATTTAACAATTAACTAATATTAGTTAATCATAGCCTTTACATTTTTTTCATCAACTTTAGCAATAACTTTTGGTTTATGTTGCTTACTACGAGTATCTGAATCTTGTTTAGTTAAAATATGGCTACGAAACGCTGTACCACGTTTTACAGTACCATTTTTCTTAACTTTAAAACGCTTAACAGCGCCTTTAACCGATTTCATCTTTGGCATCGAAACTCCTTTGTAAAATTCTCTTAACAGTACAAAAACGTACTTTGAGAGCGAAATTATACCCAAATATTTTTAATTTTTGTTATACTCACAAAATGAATTCAATTAAACATATAAATAATGCACTAAATGATTTGGACAAAGAGGTAGAGGCAATACTTGCAGATATGAGTCTGCCTATGAATGAAAAAGATAATCGTATGCTTCCTATTCTTCAGCAAAAAAGAGTTTTAACTCAGACTTTAGAGGACTTAACATATTTAAAAAACAATCCTCCAAAGCCAAATCAGGCATGCGGAATTTCTAAATATAGAAAAGATTGATAAAAGTATATAAGACAAATGATTTTACTAAAGTTCAAGGCGAAATTAAGTTAATTTGAGAAGTTTACTTGCGGTAAATGACGAAAATTCACTTAATTTCAACGAAGAAATTTAGCAAAAGCATTGTCTTAGAGAAGTACTTCCCTCCAGATACCTGCGGCACATAACACTCTAAGGTGTGCTGCTGTATTCCTACCCTGACACAATATCCTAAAGCACCATTGCACAGGTCTAAAGAGAAGCGGCGAAATTATAACTAAAAAAGATGAAATAACAAAGAGTTAGATTGAAATCGTATTTATAGAATTACCGATAGCATCTATATAAGCATGATATTCAAAATAACACTTCTGTTCTGTGGCTGCAAACTCTACCTCTTTTGCCATCTCATAAATTTCATTAAACTTAAGATTGCCGGCACTTCCTTTTATAGCATGTGCATTTAATCTGATTTTATCACAATCTTTAAGGACTATAGACTCTCTAATAGAGTTTAAAATAATTGTCGTTTCTTCTAAAAAATTAGCTAATATCAGTGGAATATGTTTAGGCTTAAGTCCAATAGACGCTGCCATCTCATCATGATTTATATCTGAATAATCCGCATTTAAAATTGGCATAATAACATTCCGTTACACTTTTATTTTGGTACAATATTATATGTTGTATATTGTAACCGCATTAAAACCGGAAGCACAAGCTTTTGTAGATAAATATAAACTAAAAAAGTCAAAGTGTGATAATTTTACTCTATTTAGTGATGAAAAGTTAAAAGTTATTATTGGCGGCATTGGCGTTCATAATGCAAAAAACGCAACTTTAGCTCTTATACAAATGTTTAAACCATCAAATAATGATATTTTTATAAATGTAGGCATATGCGGTGCAAATCAGAAATATACAATCGGAGAACTTATTAAAATAGGCTCTATAGTATATAAAGATAAAAAATATATCATAAATGATTCTACTTTTACTACTATAACATGTAAAGATATTGAGATGTCCTATGATGTTTACGACATAGTCGATATGGAATCTTTTGGCTTTTATGAAGCTACAAAAGAGATTAAAAATCGTTACATGTACAAAGTAGTAAGTGATAATTTTGAACCGAATAAAGTCACAAAAGAGGGTACAAAAAAATTGATTTTTAGTCTCATTGATGAGATAATGAAAGAGGTTGAAATTTGAAAAATGTGGTAGTAACCGGCGCTAGCAGTGGAATAGGCAAAGAGATAACATTAAGGTTATTAAAACTCGGGTATAGAGTAATAGGTATAAGCAGAAACATAAAAAAAGATGAGTTTGAAAATGAAAACTTTACTTCTCTTCAAGCTGATTTATCAGACGAAGCCTCAACTATTTTAACATGTAAAGAACTCTCTTGCAAAAATATATATATGTTGATTAATTGTGCAGGATTTGGCAAATTTGAACCTCACGAAGAGCTAAGTTCAAAAACTATCACTAAAATGGTTTTTTTAAATCTTACTTCCCCAATGCTTCTTACAAATGCAACTCTTAGAGATTTAAAGAAAAATAGCGGATATCTTATTAACATAAACTCTATTGAAGCATTAAAATCAAGTAAATTCGCAGCTCTTTACAGCGCGACCAAAGCCGGGCTCAAAGCATTTGGCGACTCTTTATTTGAAGAGACAAGAAAAAGCACTTTAAGTGTTACAAATATAAATCCTGATATGACGCAGAGCAATTTTTATAACGACCTTAGATTTGAAACAAGCCAAAATGAAAATGAAAAACTTCTTGCTTCAGACATTGCAGATGCCGTTGAACATATATTAAGTATGAGAAAAGGAGCTGTTGTTAGCGAATACACGCTTAGAAGTCTGAATTTTGGAATTTCTAAGAAAAAACTATGATTTTATATTAAGGTTTTTGTATGTAGGAATATCAGTTGAACGCAGAAAGTCAAGGTTTTTCTTAATCTGTTTCATTGAAGCTGAAGTTTTATCCTTTAGAGTATGTACTATCTCGGATGCTTCTCTTAAAAGATAGAGGGCTTCTTCCATCTCTTTTTTTGACTCAAGCTGCGGAATGTTATCCAACAACTTGCCCAAAGAATCGATATTTTTTTCAACAACTGCTATCTTTAGCTTATTGAGCCACATTAGTAGTTTCTCTCCAAGCCTCTAATAGACATTTAAAAACATTACTTACTTCATCATATTTAGCTACGCTTTTTTCAACATTTGCAGACGACAAGAGTTGAATTTCGTAGTTATAAAGTCCTTCTAAATACTGAGCAACGCGCCCTTGCTTAAGGTCTAAAATGGATATTAATTCTGTTATAATAGCAACAGAACGGTTAGTCCAATAAACTCTTTTTGCTATATCTCCATCTTTTAGCGCTTTTTTAGCCTGTGCATTAAAACGAAGCACACCTTCATATAGCATCTCTACCAATTTCGCAGGAGATTCTATTCCAATATTATTTTGTGCATAAATATTATGAGCTACATTACCATACATTTTAAATCCTTTTTTATCATCTTCATTTATCTCATTCATACCTAGTAAATCGGCACTTCAATGAGTTTGTTTAATATTTTACAAATAAATTTAGCTATCTGACGTTTGAGCATTTGCCAGTTGAGTAAACATAGACGATGCATTATTTATTTTTGCAATCATAGCATCATAAGCTGCATACTGTTTTTTAAGTATCTCATACTTAGCATCAAGTCTCTCAGTAGCACTTGTTTTTTTATCTTCTAGTGCGCTAATGCTCTCGCTTAAAGCATCTTTTACCTGATCAAGTCCGCCGTTTGTTTTTGCATAACCGTTTGCTATTTCATAAAAATCAACGAAGGCACCGGTTAATGTAACTACACTCAAGTCATCTTTCGTATAATCGCCACCCGTGAAAAAAGCTTCTACATTTGTCGGGTTTTCATCAAGTTTTGCAGTTAATATAGTTTTATCGATAGACATCTTTCCGTCTCTATCGACGCTAAAGCCGTAATCTTCCATACTACCCACTCCACCACCTACACTTGCTATCATATCTTGTATGGCGCGCTGCATACTTTTAATTGTACTGTCTCCGGAAAATATCCCTCTCTCATCACTATCTGTACTAGGTTTTGTCTGCTTAGAAAACTCTGTCATAAGTGAATTGTACTTCTCGACAAAGCTATCCACTTTAGTCATAATAGCTTCGCGGTCTTGTGCAACACTTACATCTGAACTACCTGCTTCTTTGAGTTTTATACTATAGCCCGTAATCAAATCATCAACCGTATTGCTACTGCGAGTTATTGTTTGCCCGTTAAACGTAAACTGATTATCAATTCCTGTTTGAATGGTAGTAAGCCCCGTTGTTAGTTTTGTATCTAATAATGCACTATTATCTGTAATGGATATATCTTGAGCTGCACCTGTTTCTTTTGAGCTTATAAAAAGACGGGACTCAGTCGCACTTATTTTTACGACAGTTGCATCAACTTGATCACCTGCATTATCGTTAATAAGTTTTTTCAAATCATCCAAAGTCGTAGTAGCATCGTAGTTAATAGTTACAGGCGTACCCGCTCCGACATTAAGCGTCAATGTTCCGGCTCCTGATGCTACCGTGTCCGTACTCGCAGAAAAAGCACCAGACTGCTCTATCTGCTTTGTCGCCAAATGATCTACGTTTATAGTAAAATCCTGAACGTCACTGTTTGCAGATGCCGTTACTTCAACGGATGTACCCGTAACAGTCGTAGATCTGCCGTCAAACAGAGTAGCACTTTTTAACTCGTTAATACTGTCTCTAAAATTGGTCATACTGGCATCTATAACTTCTAAACTATCCTGCTTATCATTTTCATTTGCTAGGCTAAGCGTAATTGGCTGAATAATTTGTGCTTCATCAGCCTTTCTCAATTGGTCTAAAACATCTTGTGTCAAAATACTTGAACCGACACCTAGTGAGCTGATACCCATGATAAATCCTTTTTTTAAATAATACTTCAATTATTTCAAATTTTCTCTAGCATTAAATCGACAGATTATACAATTAATTTAATTGCCGAATTATATTATAGAGTTGTACTAAGCTTGATTTATATAAAATACAAAGCATTGTATAGTTATCAAAAATGAACAAGGATGCTTTATGATTTCACCTAAAGAACTTCAAAAAAAGTATGCTGATGGGTACAACATCAGCGCCATACTACGTAAAGAGTTAAATGTTACATGTAACACTAAGGAGATTATTGAAATCTCATATGATATTCAAACAGGAAGTTACACTCAAAAGATGCAAGAAAAGGAGTATGCAGATTTTAAAGAAAAATACTCAAAAGAACTTACAAATACAATTCTCTCTTTATGCGAACCAAAATCCATTTTAGAAGCAGGTGTCGGAGAGGCAACTACACTTTGTAGTGTATTAAAACATTTAAATAAAGATATAAAGAGTTACGGATTTGATTTGAGTTGGTCAAGAACTTTTTATGCTAAGAACTATCTGCAAAGACACAACATAACTAATACATCGCTATGCTGTGGCGACTTGTTAAATATTCCGTTTTTAGACGACTCCATCGACGTCGTATATACGTCACACTCGATTGAACCAAACGGCGGGCAAGAGGAGCAGATACTTCGTGAACTCTATAGAGTAACAAGAAAATTTTTAATCCTTCTTGAGCCTGATTATAAGTTATCAAGCAAAGAGTCCAAAGAGAGAATGGACTTACACGGATACTGTAAAAATCTAGACACGATTGCCCATTCTCTCGGTTATAATGTTTTAAAACATGAACCTTTTTCTCTTAGTTACAACCCACTAAACCCTACCGCATTGACAATTATTTCAAAACAGAGCGATACACCTTCGCCTAGCGAAGTTTTTGCATGTCCGAAATTAAAAACGCCTCTAAAAAAAATAGCAAATGCCATGTATAGCCCGGAATCACTAACGGCATACCCTATTCTTGATGATATTGCTTGTTTGAAAATAGAAAACGGGATTTTTGCAAGCAAGTACCAAGAAATCATGGAAGATTAAATTATGGTATTATAATTGCTGTTTATCTTAAAATGAAAGACTCTTACATGTTAAACGGAAAAAATATATTAATTACCGGCGGAACGGGAAGTTTTGGCAAACAGTTTGTTCGTACTATTTTGAAAAAGTACAAACCTAACAAAATTATTATATATTCAAGAGACGAGCTCAAACAGTATGAGATGGCGCAAAAATTCAACGATACATGTATGAGATATTTTATAGGCGACGTAAGAGACTTGCCTCGTCTTTTAAAAGCTATGAACGGTGTCGATATAGTAGTTCATGCCGCAGCTCTAAAGCATGTTCCCATAGCCGAATACAACCCGATGGAGTGTATAAAAACAAATGTTATGGGTGCTCAAAATGTAATTGATGCATGTATTGCCAATAATGTTCAAAAAACCATCGCTCTCTCTACGGACAAAGCGGCTTCTCCAGCAAACCTTTACGGAGCCAGCAAGCTTGTTTCAGACAAACTTTTTGTGGCGGCAAACAATCTAACAGGCGGTCATGAGATAAAATTCAGTGTTGTGAGATACGGCAATGTTTTAGGCTCAAGAGGTTCAGTAATCCCGTATTTTGAAAAATTAATATCCGAGGGCTATGCTTCTCTTCCAATTACCGAACCTAACATGACAAGATTTTGGATTACTCTTCAAGAGGGTGTTGATTTTGTTCTAAAAAACTTTCAAAGGATGCAAGGCGGAGAGATATTTGTTCCTAAAATCCCGTCTATGAAAATGACGGAGATGGCAAAAGCAATCGCTCCACATCTTCCTCAAGAGATTATAGGAATCCGTCCCGGTGAAAAACTGCATGAGATAATGTGTCCTTTGGATGACTCTCATTTAACCATAGAGTTTAAAGACCACTTTGTTATAAAACCCAGCATTACTTTTACCCAACCTATAGACTACGGCACAAATGCACTAGGGGAGGTCGGTAAAAATGTAGAATCAGGTTTTGAATACAACTCAAAAGACAATACTATCTGGCTCTCACACGAAGAGCTTCTTCAAAAGATACGACAAACAAAAGATGAAGAGAATTAAATGCTACCCTACTCTACCCAACTTATCGATGATGAAGACATACAAGCCGTCGTTGAAACACTAAAGAGTCCAATCCTTGTTCAAGATAAAAAAGTAGAGGAGTTTGAAGAAGCTCTTTGCAGATATACGGGCGCAAAGCACGCCATAGCTTTTAACTCTGCGACTACCGCTCTTTTTTCGGCTTATCTTACATGCGGCATCGGCATTGACGATGAAGTAATAACCTCTCCTATAAGCTTTGTCGCTACATCAAATATGTTTGTAGCCCTTGGTGCAAAGCCCATCTGGTGCGATGTAAAGCTTGACGGAAATATAGATGAGCGATTTATAGAAAAGCTAATTACTCCAAAGACAAAAGCGATAGTTCCTGTTGATTTTGCAGGCAAGCCCGTAGAGAGCAAAACTATAAATGAGATTGCAAAAAAGCACAATCTTTTGGTTATAGACGATGCTTCTCACGCACTAGGCTCGAGCGTAAATGACAAAAAGGTAGGAACTCTTGCCGACATGACTATTTTTAGTTTTCATGCCATAAAGCCGATAACTACAAGCGAAGGGGGAGCCGTTCTTACTGACAATGACGAATATGCCGCGCAACTTCGGCTGATTCGCTCACACGGAATGGTAAAAAAGAGTTTATGGGTCTCTGATATGACAACTCTGGGATATAACTTCAGAATGACGGAAATCGCCGCCGCACTCGGTATTTCACAGCTAAAAAAACTAGATAGCTTCATAGAAAAACGAAACGAGATAGCCGCATACTACGACGAAAGATTTAAAAATGAGAAACTTTTTGCTACCGTCAAACTTGAGAGTGGTTTAAAAAGCTCAAGACATCTATATCCGATTATTTTAAACCCCGAACTTCACTGCAAAAAAGAGGAGATTTACAAAGAGCTTCATGAGTGCGGATACGGCGTGCAGATTCATTACAAACCTATCTATCAAAACAGCTTTTACAGAGAAAAATTCGGTACAGTTTTTTTACCTGTTACAGAGGATTTTTACCGTTCTGAAATTTCTATACCCTGCCATCAAAAAATGAGTCTTCGGGATGCAAAAAAATTTGCGGATAAATTTTTGGAAATTATCTCGAAATACTCATACAGAGGATGTAGTTTTTAATGAATGCTAAAGAGCTTATGAGCATTGCAACAAGCTACTATAATGCGCAAGATTATGAAAATGCACAGCTGGCCTTTCTTAAAATTATAGAATCAGACCCTTCAAATGCCTCAGCTTATACAAATCTAGGCATCTGTTTTTTTGTTCAAAACCTTTTAGAAGAAGCCGCAGAGTGCTATATCGCGGCGAATAAGGTTAACCCAAACTATATATCGGCACTCTATAACTATGCCCATCTGCTGCTTTTGCAAAAAAACTACAAAGAGGGTTTTTTTTACTACCGCTCGCGTTATGACGAACGTATTCGCGGCAATAAACCCGGCGGCGTCGCCTATCCTCCTACACAGCTTCAAGGCAATGAAGAGCTAAATGGAAAAACACTCTATATCAGCCATGAACAGGGTTTTGGAGACACCATAAATTTTATCCGTTATATTCCTATATTTTTACAAACGGGCGCTAAACTTATCTGCTACGTACCTGAGTCAATGAACAGACTTTTTACACTTAATTATCCTCAAGTGGAGTTTATCACGCCAAACAGCGATATTACGTTTGATTACAACACGCCTCTTTTAGAAGCACCTTATCTTTTTGGCACTACTTATGAGAGTATCCCCTTCGGTGAAAAATATCTACATGTAGATAAAAAAGATTTGCAAAACTTTAAGATAAAACACTCTTTAGATAAAAGCGATAAGCTTAAAATAGGGTTTAACTATCAAGGTTCGCAAGGAGCGGATGCCGTAAAAAACCGCTCTATTGAACTTGCATTGATGCTTGAGTACCTTGAGCAGATTCCACATGTAAGACTATACTGCCTTCAGTATGAGCGAAGCGAATCGGATGATGCCCTTTTAGAAGAACATGGCATTCCAAACTTGGGAAAAGAGATAAAAGATTTTTACGATACCGCACTCCTTATCGAGAGCATGGATATTATTATCAGCATAGACACCTCTTTTTTACATCTTGCGGGAGCTTTGGGTAAAAAAAGTTTCGCACTTTTAAAATTTCATCCCGACTGGAGATGGGGGCTTAGAGATGAGCGGACAAACTGGTATAAAAATTTTACGCTGATTCGCCAGAACAAACCTAATGATTGGGAAGGTGTTTTACAAAACGTAGTTCAAAGGATACAAAATGGCTAATGCGGTAGCAATAATTCCTGCACGCGGCGGCAGCAAACGAATCCCGCGAAAAAATATCAAAGATTTTCACGGCAAACCTCTTATCGCCTACTCTATTGAAGCGGCTCTAAAAAGTAAACTTTTTGACAAAGTGATTGTCTCTACCGATGATGAAGAGATAGCAAAAATTGCAAAAGAGTATGGTGCAGAAGTTCCGTTTATGCGCCCAAAAGAGCTATCGGATGATTTTGCAAGCGGAGAAGACGTTATCAAACATGCCGTTGATTATCTAAAATCGGCGGGACATGAGTATGATTTTGCCTGTACCGTCTATGCAACGGCACCGTTTTTGGATATAAAATATTTAAAAGAGGGCTATGAAAAGCTAAAAGCTTCAAATGCAGTCAATGCTTTTTCATGCACGACTATGCCATTTCCTGTCCAGAGAACTTTTTTTCTTGATAAAGACGGACGTTGTGAGATGTTTACTCCCGAATTTTACGAATCAAGAAGTCAAGACCTGGTTGAAGCCTACCAAGACGCGGGGCAGTTTTACTGGACAAATCTAAGAAAGGCGCCTAGCAAAATAATCTTTTCATGTGAGAGCATCCCTATAATACTGCCTAGATATCTGGTTCAAGATATAGACACTCCTGAAGATTGGAAGAGAGCCGAGTTTATGTATGAAGCGGTGCAAAGAGAAAAATGAATATTTTAATAAGGGCAGACTCATCATCGCACATAGGTCTAGGTCATATAATGCGTGATTTGGTTTTGTGTAAACAATTTTGTGATGCCAAAATAACTTTTGCGACGCAAAACCTAGATGGCAATATAAATCATAAAATTTTAGAAGCCGGCTATGGACTTCACACCCTTCGTTCAAACAAAAAAGAGGAGCTTTTAGAGCTTGTAAAACTTCTACATGTAGATATGCTTATTATTGATAGCTACGATATAGATTATAAGTATGAGAGCTTTATAAAAACGAACAGCGGTGTTAAAATCTTGAGCTTTGACGATACTTATAAAAAACACGACTGCGACATACTTCTAAACCATAACATAAGCGCAGATGAAAAAAAGTATAAAGACTTAGTTCCTTATGGATGCAAGCTTAGATGCGGAGCCAAATATACTCTTTTACGAGATGAATTTTACGAGCAAAAAGAAAAAAGAAAAAAGCAGGGCAACAAAAAAACTATCTTTATCGCTATGGGCGGAGTAGATGAAAAAAATATAAGTCAAAAAATCATAAAAGCCATAAAAGAGTTTAAAAATATAAGAGTTCATCTTGTAACCACATCATCGAATAGACATCTAAAGAGTTTAAAAAGATATGTTAAAAATCAAAAATTTGTCACTTTACATGTAGATTCAAAAAACATTGCAAAACTTATGAGAGAGAGCGATTTTGCTATTGTTGCTCCGAGCGTGATTCTAAATGAGGTCTATTTTATGAAACTTCCCTTCATTGCTATTAAAACTGCCTCCAATCAGGACGATATATACCGCTATTTAAAACGAAAAAGATTTTTGGCTATTGATAAATTTTATGCTAAAAAATTGAAACAACATGTAAAGGGTATAGTTTGAGTATATTCATTATTGCAGAAGTCGGCATCAATCATAACGGTAGTGTTGAGATTGCAAAAAAGATGATAGATGAAGCAAAAGAGTGCGGAGTTGATTGTGTTAAATTTCAGACGTTTAAAGCCGAGGAGTTTATAAGCGACCCGAATCAGACCTACACTTACATATCACAAGACAAAGAAGTTACCGAGTCTATGCTTGATATGTTTAAAAGATATGAGTTTAGCAAAGATGAATGGCAGGAGATAATCGCATACTGCAAAGAAAAAGAGATTATTTTTTCTTCAACCGCTCAAAATCCGTCAGATTTGGATTTTCTTCTCTCGCTTACAAAGCTGCCTTTTATCAAAGTCGGAAGCGATGATTTGACAAACTTAGGGCTTTTAAAATATTACGCTTCAAAAAAAATACCGATGATAATTTCCGCAGGTATGTCTTATGCAAGTGAGATAGAAGATGCCGTAAGTGCTATAAAAGAGACCAAAAACGAAGATATTACCGTTCTTCACTGCGTGTCGTCATATCCTGCCGAGGCAGAGGAAGTAAATCTTAAAAAGATACCGACAATAAGAGATGCTTTTGGCGTAAAGGTTGGCTTTTCCGACCATACTATAGGGAGTGCCGCCGCAGTTGGCTCTGTATGTTTTGGTGCAAAAGTAATTGAGAAACATTTCACACTTGATACTTCTATGGCAGGACCCGACCATAGATTTAGCATAAATCCGAGCGAACTTAAAAAATATGTCGATGATATAAGGTCTATCAAAAAAGCCATCGGCACTTCAGAGCTAAAGCCTACTTCAAAAGAGTTGGAGATGAGAAAAATTGCAAGAAGGTCGATTGTAGCCGATGTCAAGCTTGAAATCGGCGATTTTATTACATCTAAAAACGTATCTTTTAAAAGAGTACAAAATGATGATACGCTTACGCCAAAAGAGCTAAAATATATTCTAGGCAGAGAAGTAAAAAATAAGATAGAGAAAAATTATCCTATAAAATTGAAGGATTTACGTTGAAAGAGTTCAAAACAAAAGTTATAGATTCCTTGGAACTGCCACAGAACAATATTCATCCGCTTATTTACATGTCGGGTAACTACAGCATAGGAGAAGGTACGACAATAGGTCTCTTTAGTGAAGTAAATGCCAACAAATCAAAAGTCGCTATCGGCAAAAACTGCGATATCGCCTCTTTTGTCTCTATAAACTGTGCCGATTCGCATAAACTGACACTTGGACTAAGCGATGAGATACAAAGAAGAGAGATAATTTTAGAAGATAACGTATTTGTCGGTTCTCACTCTTTTATCGGCGGATATGTAAAAATAGGGCATCACAGCGTTGTTGCAGCAGGTGCGGTTTTAATAAATCTGGGTGAGATTCCACCTTATTCACTCATAGCGGGAAACCCCGCAACGGTAAAAGAGAGATACTATGAAATATGATATTTTGATGGCATACCCTAAGCCTACAAGCGATTCACCCGTAAAGCTAACGCCTCTTTCCATCTTGTACCCGGGCGCGCTTTTTGAGTCGCAGGGCAAAAAAGTAGCATATTACGATGAGAGATTTGACTCCGATGAGATGCTTGAAGAGTTGATAAAAAACTCAAAAGAGATTGCAGTAAGCGCTTTTACAGGCTATCAAACAGGTCAAGCCGCCGATATTTTGATAAAAGCAAAAAATATAAATCCCGATATTATTACTGCCGTCGGAGGTTATCATGCACAGATATTTCCAAATGATGTTTTAGCGGAAGATTTCGTAGATAAAGTTTATAGCGAAAAAGTTTACGGAGAAGACCTTTTTCCATATAACGAGCGAACAAAATACCACTATGAACGAACGGAGATGCAGTACTTTACATCAAGAGGATGTCCCCATCAATGTACATTTTGCGCAGTAAAATCTCTCTGGATTCCAAAAGACATTAAGACCATAGAGTATGAGCTAAACACTCTGCATAAAGACATTCCCTTTAAAGAGATATCATTTTCCGACCCTAATATGACGTTTGGAAACTATTTCGACAAAGATGAAAACAAAACGCATAGAATGGACAGAGTTCAAAGAATCAAAGATATAGGTGCGATTTTAAAAAAACTTGGCGTTAAATGGGACGGAAATCTGCGTACGCCTTATCTGACAAAAGAGATGGTAGAAGCACTAGAAGAATCGGGATGCTACTCTTTGGAAGTAGGCTGTGAATCAGGAAACGACTACTTTTTAAAAAAGATAATCAAAAAAGGTCACGGCGTTGATGCCATCAAAGAAGCTGTTTTAAACGTAAGCAAAGCAAATTTCTCCGTTATGTACAGCTTTATGGCACAAATGCCCAGAGAGACGCATGAGATGCTTATGGATACGCTTGATTTGATAGACTGGATTGTAGCAACCGACCCTCATGCCAGAATATCAATCTACACTTATGCTCCCTACCCACCCGGACCTATGTATGAAGATGCAATCAACGGCGTAGAAGGTTATCCGAAATTTACTCCGCCAAAGACTATGAAGGGGTGGGCAAATCAAAAACTGATGGTTTCTCCTATCTACTGGATTGCAGGACTTAACTTTAGAATGGATAATACAAGAAGAAACTTTCCGGGGGATGATTGGAAACTGATAGAGCCTTATGTCGAACTTGCAAGAAAAAAATGGAGAGAGCGTGATATCTATGAATTTCCATGCGACGAAGTTGAGACACTCATTAAAAATCAGCTAAACAAAAAAAGAGAGTCATGATAATCTCTGCACACCAAAGCGCATACAACCCTTGGCTTGGGCTTATGCATAAAATATTGCTAAGTGATATTTTTGTCGTTATGGACGATGTGCAGTTTGAGAAAAACTCTTTTATAAACCGAAACAAAATACTTCAAAACTCAAATGAGATAATGCTCACGATTCCTCTTGAGATGAAAGATTATCAATCAAAGAGCATAAAAGAGATGAAAATTGCTACCGACATGTGGAGAATAAAACATAAAAAAAGTATTGAACAGTCGTATAAAAAATCTCCCTATTTTGAGAAAGTTTTTAACAAACTTGGAAAAATTTATGACATAAAAAGCAGTTTTTTAATCGACTACACAAATGCTTATTTGAATTTTTTGGTTGATTATATGAGCATTGATACAAAAATCATCTACGCTTCAACGCTTCACATAGAGTCAAAAAAACTTGATTATGTGATAGAGATGAGCAAAGAACTAAAAGCCGACACCTTTATTTTTGGCGCGCTTGGCAAAGAATATGCGGATGAGAAAATTTTAAATCAAAACGGTATCAAACCCTATTTTCAAAACTATAAACACCCTATTTATGCTCAAAATTCAAAAACCTTCCATCCATATATGGGTATAATTGATTTGCTATTTAATGAAGAAAATCCAAAAGAGATTATTCTAAGAGACAATATTACAAAAGAGAGAGTGCCAAATGAGTAAAAGAATCCTGATTGTAGCCGCACATCCAGATGATGAAGTTCTCGGATGTTTTGGCACTGTTGCGAGGCTTATCAAAGAGGGTTATGAGGCATATACGCTTATACTTGGAGAAGGCAAAACATCAAGAGAGGCGAACAACTCCAAAGATGAGTTAGAAGTTTTAAACGAAGAGTCACAAAAAGCAAATGCCGTTATAGGAATAAAAAAAGTATATACATGTGATTTTGCCGACAACAGATTTGACAGCGTCGATTTGCTAGATATCGTAAAAGCCGTAATAAAAGTAAAAGATGAAGTGCAACCTGAAATTATTTTTACGCACTATAAAAACGATTTAAATATAGACCACCGAATTACTTACAACGCCGTAATTACAGCCACAAGACCCATGGAAGCGGAATGTGTAAAAGAGATTTACAGTTTTGAAGTTTTAAGCTCTACCGAGTGGAACTATCCGCTCTGCTTTTCTCCAAATACTTTTTTTGACATTAGCGAAACTTTGGATTTAAAACTTAAGGCTATGAGAGAGTACGGCTCGGAACTTTGCCCATACCCGCATCCGCGAAGCCTAGAAGCGATAGAACTTAATGCTAAATACAACGGTATGAGAGTCGGTAAAAAATATGTCGAAGCTTTTGAGATTGTGCGAGTTATAAAATAAGGATATCTTTACATGTCAAACGATTTAAACGAGAGCGCTGCGATAACATTTCATGAAAATATACGCTTCTTAGCAAGAGAGCATAGAGATATTTACAATAAACTTCTAGCATTTGATACGGCTATCGAGAATAACATGTATAACAACAGATACGAGCTTATCGTAAGAGATAATTACTTTGATGTCGTAGAACTCTCAAGCGGCAACTATCTCTATAACTCCAGCAGTAAAGAGTATGCCTCACTGGCTAGTAAAAGCGTTAATTTCAAGAGAGATGAAAATCTGTTTGAAACCTTTAAAAAGCTCCCAATCGAAATAGATACAGAGCATTTTATAGATATTGCACCGACTCTAAAATATATAAAAAATAATCTTGAGTCAAAATCTGAAATGATGAGTATAAAAAAATTTATCTTTTTTGGCGTAGGACTTGGAACGCACATTACCGGGATAGATAAAAAAATCAACGCCGACATGTACTTAATAGTTGAGGACGATATAGAGCTGTTTAAGCTCTCTTTATTTATTACAAACTATGATGAGTTGGCAAAAAAAAGCCGCCTGACGTTTTGTATTTTTGACTCTAATGAAGAGTTCGCCGCTAAAGCAAACAAATTTTTAAGCGACAAATTTTACTATAACCACTACATCAAGTATTTTCCTATGCTAAGCCATAGCGAAGAGAAGATGAAAGAGTTTCATTTAAGGGTTGTCTCACAATCGCAAAATGTATTTTTCTATAAAGATATCTTAACACAGTACCTGACTCCGCTAAAATATATAGACGAAAACTACATGTTTTTAAATATGCTCTGCTCGTACGAAAATACGTCGTTAGATACAAAGCCCGTTATCATGCTCGCGGCTGGTCCATCACTTCAAGCAAACATAGAGTGGCTAAAACCAAACAGAGATAAATTTATTATAGTAGCGCTCTCTTCGACTCTAAATATTTTGGAAAAAGAGGAGATTGTTCCCGACATAGTCACGCACATGGACGCTTTTGAATCAAGCACCGCCCATTTTGACAGGCTCAAATCCATCGGTTTTTTAGACGACACACTCTTTTTCTTCTCTGCAAGGATTCAAGGCTCAGTTGTTCAAAAGTTAAAAAAAGAGAATATTTTCTTTTATGAAAACGGTACTTCTTATAAGCTAAACATCGGAAACCTATCTGCGGCATGTGTCGGCTCTACGACTTACCTGATGCTCTTAGCACTCGGTGTTAAAGAGTTGTATCTGCTTGGTTTGGATTTGGCTCTTGATGAAAAAACCGGCTCTACACACTCTAGCAAACACCACTTTAGCAAAAATCTCGATTTGGATTCTGCGCACACTCACAATGACGTCATGGAGTTTTCAAAAACAGTTATAAAAACTGCCGGCAATTTCCAAAAAGAGGTCTTTACGACTCCTGCATTTCTTTTATCCATAGATTCGATAAACACTTCATCTTTGGGCTTTAAAAAAGAGACTCAAAATGTTTACAACCTAAATAACGGCGCATATTTTCACAATACGATTTCAAAACAGCCAAAGAGTATTGATACGAAAACGTTTGCAAAAATAGATAAAAAAGCTCTATTTAATGAGCTAAAGAGTGCTTTTACGCAAAACTCTTCATCATCAATGAGCGCTGATGAGCTGAACCTTTTAAGAGAAAAACTCTATCACGCTCTAGGGCTAAGGGAAAAAGTAGCTGCGCAAAGTAGCTACTATTTTGACACTTACAGCGAATTTTTAGGCTCTTTGGTACTGCTCTTTTCAAGGCTAACAAATGAGACATCGACTATCGGTTATGATATATCGCTTATCTTGCAAGAGTATTTTAAAGCAGTTATGACTTTTGTATTTGACTTTTTCAATACAAAAGAACTTACTCATACGGATATACATGTAAAAGAGTTAAACACTCTGTTATGCGAAGCACTTTTGAGAATCCTAGACGAATACACAAATAAACTAAGTTTATCAGTGGAGTTTCAAGAGAGGGATAAAAACTCTATTTATTAAATATCTAAGAAATATCCATTATTCCCGTCCTAAATGTGCCTTAGAAGTGCGGTGCTTCTCTTATCCACCTACGCATCATCTTCAAGTTTGACTATAAAAATCCTTAGTCAAGTTTGGAGCCTTAAACTTGACTATAAAAATCTATAGAAAAGTTTAGAGCCTTAACTCTGACTATAGATACTCAGATACTTATCAAATACAAATAACTTGTTTCTCTCATATCCCGTAATCTCTTTTAAAATACCTTTTTCTTCAAACTCTTTGACTAAAACAGTTGCTGTTTGCTTCTCCCAATATCCGCCTTTGGCACCGCCAATTCGTTTAATAATATTTTGCTCTTTTAGCGTCTTAATATGTTTTTCTATGGCTGTTGTACTGATGCCAAGCTCAGATGCAAGTACAATTATGGAGATTTTTGGATTGTTTTGCATAAGTGCTAAGATATTTTGTTGTGTATCACCCAACCTATCACCCAACTTTTTACCCAACCCATTGGGTAAACTTTTCTCTTGATTAAAATCAAACTTTCCTACCAACACCTTTAAATTTCTCAACAAATGCAGCGATTTTTTGAAAAACAGTTCGCTTTTTTGTTAAATATTGTGGATTTAGCGGGCTCATTTTTGGTAAAATTGCATTTAGTTCAGTACCATTTTCACTAGCATATTCTCGTTTTAATGAAGCTATAATATACCGCTTTGCAGCTTCTTCATTTAGATTTTCATCACTTATTAATTCATTTGCTTCTTTTTGTTGTCGAGCTTGTGCAAATTTATAAAATTCATCAATAATACTAGCTGCATCTAAAATCTCATCTAAATTTGTTTGATTAATAAAATCTACAACTAAACTTTCTTTAGCACGATTACCTAAACTAGCTCTAATTACTCTTCTTACCTCTTCAACAAGTGCTACTTTATCTTTGACTTTTTTATTGTGTTCAAATATCAGTTCTAAAATATAATCAAGGTTAATCTCTTGAGATTTAAGTAAATCAATCTCAAATACTATATCATTCCAGTCAATAATAGATTTTTCTTTTTCATCAGATGCTTTTTGAGTTCTAATCCACTCTCTAATATCATTATAAGTTGACTTATAATCTTGAATCAAACGCTCTGATGGTATTTCAATCTCTTGCATTTTATTAAAATCTTCATCACTTAAATAATGTTTAACTTTAAATTCTGCAACTGCTTTTAAATCATCAATATCTAAATATTGTAGTGCTTTTAAGCCTGCAAACTCATCATAGTTTTGCAACACATTTTCAGCTTTGAGATATTCACCAAAGAGTTTTGCAAATTCTTTTTTATCTTTTTCTCTTTCTATTTCGTCAGGATTAGAGAATTTCTGTTGCAACTCTTCGGTTATATCAAGATAACCTCTTCGTGCTTCTCCTGTTGTTGTATCAGTAAAGCCTTGCATATATTCAGTATAGCTTTTTTCTAAAACCACATTTTTAGTATTTGTATTCCCAAATAAAGTTATAGCATCAATTGTCGCTTCTTCTAAATCTCTAAAGGTTACAATATTTCCAAAAGTTTTAGTGGCATCATAAATTCTATTAGTTCTTGAATATGCCTGCATCAAACCATGGTATCTTAGATTTTTATCAACAAACAGAGTATTTAAAGTTGGTGCATCAAATCCAGTTAAAAACATTCCAACGACAATCAATAAATCAATTTCTTTACTTTTAACTCTTTTTGCAAGGTCTTTATAGTAGTTTGCAAACTCTTTACTTTCCACTCCATAAGTTGTTCCAAACATTTTATTATAATCATCAATTGCGGCACTTAAAAACTCTTTTGCACTTGCATCCATTGCAGTTGGTTCAAAGTTCTCATCAGCTATATCTCCAACGGCATCTTGCACTTCATTTGCTGCAAATGAAAAAATAGTAGCAATTTTTAGAGGTCTCTCTTTTCCTTTTTGCAAATTCTTAAAAGCTTCATAATAAAGCTTCGCGGCATCTATACTACTTACCGCAAACATTGCATTAAAGCCATAAGAGCCTGTTTGCAAACGATGTGTTTTTTGATTGAAATTATTTAAAATATACTGAGTGATTTCATTTATTCTTATAGGGTGGAGTAATGCTTGTTTAGTTTCAAATGCACTTAACTTTTTCTCATCAGTTTCACTCTCACACTCTTTAAATTGTGGTCTTACATCATTATAATCTACTTTAAACTTTAAAACTTTTTCATCTCGTATCGCATCGGTAATTACATAAGGGTGCAACTCACGACCAAATACACTTGCCGTATCTTCAGCACCTAAAGCATTTTTGCCTGCAAAAATAGGAGTCCCAGTAAAACCAAATTGATAAAATTTTTTAAATTTCTTCTTTAAATTTTTTTGAGCTTCACCAAACTGACTACGATGAGCTTCATCAAAAATAAAAACCACTTGTTTAGCATATATCTCCAAATCATTTTCACTTTTCATTAAGTTATTTAGTTTTTGGATAGTTGTTACAATGATTTTATTATCATCTTTTTCTATATTTCGCTTTAGTCCTGCCGTGCTATCTGAGCCATTTACACTATCAGGAGAAAATCTTTGATACTCTTTCATAGTTTGATAATCAAGGTCTTTTCTATCAACTACGAAAAACACTTTATCTATAAAATCAAGCTCAGTTGCTAGTCTAGCAGCTTTAAAACTTGTGAGTGTCTTACCGCTTCCCGTTGTATGCCAAATATATCCACCACTCTCAATACTGCTCCATCTTTTTGCTTCATAAGAACTTTTTACTTTCCAAATAAGTCGTTCAGTTGCTGCTATTTGATAAGGTCTCATGATAAGCAAAGTATTACTAACATCAAAAACACTATAGTGGATTAGTACATCAAGCAAAGTCCTTTTTTGTAAAAATGTAGCTGTAAAATCTTTTAAATCTTTGATAAGCGTATTATCAGACTTTGCCCAATTCATTGTAAAATCAAAGCTATTTTTATCTCTTTTTGTAGTGTTTGCAAAGTATCTGCTATCAGTTCCGTTTGAGATGATAAAAATCTGTAAGTATTTATATAATGAGTTCTCACTATTAAAACTCTCTTTAGAGTATCTATGCACTTGATTGAAAGCTTCTCTAATAGCAACACCTCGTTTTTTGAGTTCTATTTGAACCAAAGGCAAACCATTTACTAAGATTGTTACATCATAACGATTTGATTGTGTCCCTTTTTGAGAAAATTGTTTTATCACTTGTACTCTGTTTCTAGCAATATTTTTTTTATCAACTAGATAGATATTTTTAATACGACCATCATCAAATACAAAGTCATAGATATAATTATCGTGAATTTTACGAGTTTTGTCTATAATATTATCACTTGGTTTGTCCAGATATTCCTCTACAAAACGATTCCATTCGTTATTTGAGAATTCTACTTTATTTAATTCTTGAAATTGCTTTCTTACATTTGCCAATAGTTTTTCAGGAGTGTTTATATCACTTTCATATTTGATACCTTGAGCATCTAAATCTTTGATAAGCTCATTTTCCAAATCAGCTTCACTTTGATAAGAGCTACCCTCTTGGTCAATCTTAGTATATTTATCTAAAACGATAAAGTTATTTGATTCTGCTATTGTTTTAGTTTCAAGACTCATTGTTTTCTACCTCTTTCCAAAAACTATACTCATTTATTAGATGTTCAAGTAAATAATTAACAATACTCTTTTCCGAAGTAGTTGGCGCACTAACTTCTTCAACTGATAGACTTTTATGACTATAAAGATTAATTCGTCTCACATAAGAGTCTCTAGCCTCTTCTGGTAATAATTGAGACCATTGAGGATAACCTAAAAAACTTGCTGTTTTTTCATATAAGTTACGCAATAACATAAAATGAAATTTTTCTATATCATTATTTTTGACTGCTTGTTTAATTGTTTCTATTAAAAATAAATGATATGAGAAATTTTTATTTGAATCACCATGTTTTCCATTTAATTCAAAAGTTCCATCCTCATTTTTAGTGAGCATATAACCACTTTTTTTCTTATTAATTTCAAGTTCATTATAAAGAACATTGTAAAAAAGGGGATTATGAGTGCTAATAATAAACCTAAGTTTATGTTTTTCAAAATTACTAGATTTAATCAATTGTGCTAAATCAATTGCTAACTCTATTAAGTGATTTTCATCTAGTGAACTTACTGGGTCGTCTATAAATATATATTCTAAAGAGTCAAATTGATTTGATTCTTCTTCATTTTTTGCACTTATAACTTGCTTTAAAAGTGTATAAAAAACACTCCAAATAAAATTACTCTCTTCACCTTTTGAGATTTTTATATTTTCTATACTATTTTCATCTCCGCGTCTAAAAGAAAAGCTAACTTCAGAAAAAGCTCTTACTATAGAACGTGGGTCATTTTCATCTTTTAAATATTGTTGATTAAATCTCGGTGTTAATTTATCATCAGTGTATCGCTGAAAATTAGCTATGATATTTTGATCTTGTCCTTGTTCTTGCAAGATCCAATCAGTAAAAGAGTTAGGTTTAATTATTAATTTTGGTTCACTATCATTTTCTAAGTCATTATCCCAAGAAAACAGATCCTCTGTAAAAGCATTGTAATAGAGAATCTTTCTGCGAGATGGTTGAATTACATCATCTTCACTCTCAATTTTAGGGGCAATTAACCCTTTAAACTCTTTTGATAATCTTGTTTTTCCTGTACCATTAAAAGCATAAATAAGTTGCACTTTAGGAACTTGTTTTGTTTCTTCAACTTCCTTAGGTGTAATTTGTTTAGTTTCTGTCTTTACAATTTTTTTTATAATCTTAGATGTACATAGTTGTTTGGCGATTTCTTCTAATGTTTGTGCCATTTTATGCCTCCACTTCTTTTTTTGGAAAACTCAAAAGCAGATCTCTGTAATACTCATATTGCTTAGTTCTTAGCTCTATCTCACGCGGTAAACCCTCTCTTATGGAGTTTGTAAGGGTGCCGAATTTATCTAGGATTGAAACTATTCTTTGTTGTTCCGCTAATGATTTTTTTGAATCATCTGCAAAGGGTATTGGAATTTGAAATTTATCAGTGTCGGGCGTTGCAATTTGTGGCATTTGCATTTTACTACCTAAATTTTGAAAATAAGCCTCATGTATTTTTAGAAAGTAATAAACAAATTTTATATTTATATTTTTATCTTTAGAATGGTAAGACCACATTTCATTTTTATGAGAAAATGGTTTATCATAGTATTCAAATTCAATCACTCCACGAGATTTAACAATAATAGATGGTTCTTTATTTATATCTTTTTCGGGTATATCTCCAAAATTAACAAATGCAATAGTTTTACCACCTGCAAAAATTTTTAATGGAGCATCCTCTTTGTGTATTTCCTTCATTTGACCAGCAGTAATATTTGTTCCTTTTGTACGAACAAGAACTTTCCCCAAAGCCTTCCACTCAACTTCCCCATCTTCAAAAGTCAATAACTTATCTCTATAATAGTTATATTGTTTTTTTCTCGCACGAAGCTCTGCTGTAAGCTCTGCTGTAAGCTCTGCTGTAAGCTCTGTGAAATTGTCCAAGATTCGTACAATTTCATTTTGTACATGCAAAGGTATTATTGGAATTGGAATTTTAGAAACCTGATGACTCATTAGCTTAGGATTTCCCATTCCTGAATAAACATGTTTTTTAGCTTCAATAGATAGCCAATAAAATAAAAATTTATAGTTTAATTCTGTTTCGTTGTTAATTTTTATAAGCCCACATACATTAGTAATAGAAAACTTACCCGTTCTATAAAAAACCGTTCCAGCATTGGCTCCATCTGTTGTCCAACTAACAAATTCTCCATCAAAGTCAAATGTATCGATTTTTCCAATTTCTCCATTATTTGCAGTTTGTGAACTATATACAGGATAATCACCAATATTTTCAGCAAGGTAAGTTTTAGACATTACTCTACCTCGTCTTAATTCTGCAACTGAATTATCTCCATCTGATAATGGCTTCCACTCAACTTCCACACTCTCAAGCAGCTCTTTGATACTACTCATCTTCACTACTTTTGTTGTTGTCTAAAATAGCTATTTGTCTATCAAAGTCAGATATATAGAGCTTATCTTGTACTATACGGTATTTTTCAAACTCACTTAGAGCATGTGCTTTCGCAATTTCTGCACTTATTTTGCCGTTATCGTTTAGTATTTCTCTGTCTGTTGCTTCTATAAATCTATTTAGTCTAAGCTCCCAATCGTTCATGGTCATTGGTATCTCTCTTTGTGCCATATCTTCTGCCAAATCAAGATAAGCACTCACTAGCCTTTGTAAGCTTGCTAACTCTTTATCGTTTAGGTAATTTTTGGCAACGGTTACATCAAATTTTTGTATTTTGCCATTTGGTGCATCTTTCCAAGAGTTTAATCCCATATTTTCTTTTTTGGCATCTGCGCGATTGTAAACAACTTCTGCGGCTGTTTGTCCATGGATTGCCCAATGGAGCTTGTTTTGAACTGTTGCAAAAAATCTTTTGGTTGCAGTGGACGAGACATCATAATCGATAGAAGTAGCATAAATATCTGTAATTTTTTGATAAAACTTTCTCTCACTAAGTCTAATCTCTCTAATTCGTGTTAGTTGTTCTTCAAAATACTTTTTAGTCAAAATCGAACCATCGTTTTTAAGCCGCTCATCATCCATGCTAAAACCTTTAATGGTGTATTCATTGACGATTTTATTTGCCCATTTACGAAACTGTACGGCTTTTTCGTTATCTACTTTGAACCCGATAGCGATAATCATAGAAAGATTGTAGTGTTGCGTATTGTAATTTTTCCCATCATTTGCAGTTATTCGAAATTTTCGAATAACTGAATTTTCTTCCAGTTCATTATCTGCAAATATCTTTTTGATGTGGTAGTTGATGGTATTGACTTCAACATTATAGAGCTTTGCAATGAGTTTTTGTGTAAGCCATAGATTTTCATCTTCGTATCTTATTTCTATATTTTCATTTACCGCATTTGTAGAGGCTATAAATGTCAGATATTCTGCGGTAGCGCTTCTTATTGTGATGTGATTATTTTTGTTTTGTTTGCTCACGCCTCAATCTCCGCTACAATCTTATCTATCTCACTTCTTAAAGTATTAATTTTTGAAACGGTTGTTTTTAGTTCAGCATTGAGACTTTTTATATCTACTTTTTCTCTTGTATCTTTGGCTTCTACATACGAACTGACCGATAGGTTATAATCATTATCTGCATCTGCAATTGCTTCATTATCCACACACTTAGCAAAATGAGCGATGTCAGCTTTGCTATCAAACACTTTCATAATCTGTTCTATATGATTGTTTTCGCCATCATAGGTTAATATATTATTGTTGGTCTGTTTTTTATAAAGTCCACTTGCATCTATAAACTGTGTTTTATTATCGGTTTTATGTCTTGAAAGTACCAAGATATTAACTGCGATTGATGTTCCAAAAAAAAGATTTGGAGCTAGTGATATAACACTCTCTACATAGTTGCCATCTACTAAATATTTTCGTATCTTTGCTTCTGCTCCGCCTCTATAAAAAATACCGGGGAAACAAACAATAGCCGCACGACCTCTAGGCGAAAGGTAGCTAAGACAATGAAGCACAAAAGCAAAATCTGCTTTTGATTTTGGTGCGAGTACTCCAGCGGGTGCATATCTATCGTCGTTTATAAGTGTCGGGTCATCGCTTCCTATCCAGTTTACGCTGTATGGAGGGTTAGAGACTATCGCATCAAATGGCTTATCATCTCCAAAATGGGGGTCTATGAGAGTATTACCTAAAGCTATGTTAAATTTATCGTAGTTGATATTGTGTAAAAACATATTCATCCGAGCTAGATTGTAAGTAGTGTGGTTTATCTCTTGCCCAAAAAATCCATCTTCAACTATGTGTGCATCAAAGTGCTTTTTAGCTTGTAGAAGTAGTGAACCAGAACCAGCTGCGGGGTCATAGATTTTATTTACTTTCTCTTGTTTATGCATTGCAAGTTGAGCGATAAGTTTAGATACACTTTGAGGAGTAAAAAACTCTCCACCAGATTTACCTGCATTTGCTGCATATTTTGAGATTAAAAATTCATAAGCATCACCAAAAAGATCTATATGATTCTCTTCAAATTTACCAAAGTTAAGACCTGCCACACCTTTTAAAACTGAACTCAAACGACTGTTTTTATCTTTTACCGTATTTCCAAGTCTATTGCTTGTAGTGTCAAAATCTGCAAAGAGTCCTTTAATGTCCTGTTCTGATGGATACCCATTAGCCGAACTTTCAATAGCAGAAAATGCAGCACTTAACTCTGTGTTTAGATTTGGATTATCATTTGCATTTTTAGCAACATTTACAAATAGTTGTTTTGGATAGATGAAGTAACCTTTTGTTTTGATAGCATCATCTTTGATCTCAGGTGTTATTACATTATTTGGTAAAGAAGCATAATTGACACTCTCATCTCCACCCTCAATGTAATTGGCAAAGTTCTCACTAATAAATCGATAAAATAAAGTACCTAAAATATACTGCTTAAAATCCCATCCATCAACACTCCCTCTTACATCATTTGCGATTTTCCAAATTTGATTTTGTAGTTCGGTTCGTTGTTGTGTACTTGTCATTAGATAGTTCCTTGTAATTTTTATTCTTTATTGTATGCAAATAGCCTAACTTACTGATACATTTCATCAGAAGTTACTGCTTTTAAATTTTGAAAATAATTGATTAATTCTGTTATTAAAATTTTATCTAAAAGTCAATAAAATTAAGTTTTATCTCAACCTGCGCCAAAGCGTAACTCTCGACAGTGCCGATATCTCTGTGATAGACATCATTTAAAAAAGTGTTTATTTTTCCCATAAAATTTGGCAAAACGTCAAGACTGAAATCAACCTCTTTTTTGCCCAGACTTTTTATAAACTCTATGACACTCGGTTCACAAATGTAAACTGCGCCGTTTGCCAAATCAGATGGCGGATTTTGTACCTTTTCATAAAATTTCTGTACAACTCCAAACTCATCAAGCTCTACGATTCCGCATGATGAAGGATTGTCGGTTTTAAAAGTCATCATCGTTATTTCACACCCATTCGGGCGGTTTACATGTGAGTTTAAAAAAGCTTTAAAATCGCAAAAAGAGAGATTGTCGGCATGAACAAGCATAAACGCTTTGCCACCGAAGAAATCGCTGTTTGCCGACACCGTTCCGCCTGTATTTAAAAGCTCCTTTTCATGTACTAAAGTTATCATATCTTTATATTTACATGTAGAGACAAACTCCTCGACCTGCTCACAGAGATAAGAGGTATTTATCAAAAACTCATCTACTCCTGCTTGAGCAAGGTTTTCAAGCCAATACTCCAAGAGAGGTTTTGCATTGATGGGAACTAAACATTTTGGGGTACGGTTTGTAACTGGGCGCAGTCTTGTGCCAAGCCCGGCGGCTAAAAGCAGTGCCTTCATCTACTCTAGCTCTTTAAGGATTTCTTCTTTTTGTATCGGGATATTTCCCACGCGGCTTACTTGAATAGCCGCGGCAATAGAACCAAGATAAGCGCTCTCCCAGACACTTGCCCCCACGCAAAGAGCCATAGCGCTACATGTAAGAAGCGAATCCCCTGCGCCGCTTACGTCTTTTACTATAGAGCTAAGGGCGTTTACGTTATCCGTTAAGAGTTCGCCTTTGGTGTTGTTGTATATCATAACGCCCTCTGCACCTAGAGTTGTGAAGATATATTTTGCTCTTGATTTTTGGGCTAGTTTATCAGATAACACGACCAAACCCGACTCAAAATCGCCCAAAGAGAGCCTTATCTCTCTCTCGGTAGGAGTTACCAAAGTCATATCTTCAAATTTGGAAATATCGCCTATTTGCGATGAGCTTTGAGAGTCCGCCGCCATCAATACTGAGTTGTCTTTAGCCAAAGCCATAATACCGTTAATAATACTTTTATTCAAAACACCGTAACTAAAATCAGAGAAAATAATCAAATCGACATCTTTTACATGTTTGGATATCTCTTTGAGAATATCTTTTTCTATAGCTTTGCTTATGGAGTGCTGTTTAAGATGGTTTACGCGTAAAAGTGTTTTTGAGTTGGCACGAAATCTCTGCTTGAGAGTTGTGGGACGCGTTGAGTCCTTATAAAGGTAGGTTTCTATGCCGAGCTTTTTAAGCCCCTCTTCCACATAAGAGAAGTTCGCATCATCGCCGATTACGGATACAAATTTTACTTTCGCGCCGAGCGTTTTTGCATGTCCTGCCACTATCGCCGCACCGCCTATAAACTTATCGTTCATAAGCGGAGAGACGACTATGGTAGGGTCTTCTTGACTCATGCCAAGAGGCTCACATGTAATATACTCGTCTATTATCGTATCCCCTATAACAAGGACATTCAGAGTTGAGAATCTCTCTATCGTTGATTTTAGACTGTTAAAATTAAAGTTGTGTCTCAACTGATAGGCGTTGTTATGGTTGAGGTTTTTATTTAAAAGATAAAACTCTTTTCTAAGCAAATCTATAGAAGAAAAACCTATCTCTCCCGAACTAAAAAGCAATTTTCCGCCGTAACCGTTTAAGATATCCGTCTCGGGATTATCTTTTAATTCGTGTTCTTTCCCCTTTACGACGATATCTGGTTTATGTTTTTTTATATACTCGACTGCGGGAATATCAAGAATAAAAGCTTCATCGACATAACTCGCTGCACGAACCGATTCCAATCTTATATCTTGACTGATACCTTTGTTACTAACGTTGTCACAGTTCACTCCGACAAGCAGATAATCCCCGCTCTCTTTAGCAAACTTTAAAAGTCTTAGATGCCCGGGATGAAGTATATTAAAGTCACCGCTTACAAATACTTTTATTTTTTTCATTTATGATTTTTCCCAAATTTACTAAAGTAATCTAACATCATACAAACTTTAAACTATCTCTGGTTTTTTTTCTGATTTCTTTTAACTGCTCTTTATCCACGCCCCAAATTTCAGCCACTTTATCTATTTTATGAGGTGCAAAATTTATTCTGTCCCACTCATATGCTCTTAAAATAGAGATATCTTTTGCACTCCATTCGTCAGATTTTATTTGGCTGTGTCTCCAGTCCGTTTTTGGAAATTCATCATCATGCGTAAGTGAATTTGTTGCTAAAGCTATGTTGTAGAGTTCCGTTCCATAAAGCGGTACGGCAACAAATATTTTTACATAATCTGCACCGCAATGCTCCGCAAAAAAGATAGTTTGCCTTATCTCTTCCCATGTTTCTCCAGGAAATCCGATAATAAAACTTGCAATACAGTATATACCTCTATCATGTACTTTTTGTATAATTTCAGGAATCAGTTTTAAATCTTTAATCGGTTTTTTTACTATCTCTTTCAAAACTCTTTTTGTACCAGACTCAATCGATACGTTTACCCCTTTACAGCCAGACTTCTGCATTAAATCAAGAATCTCGTCTGTAAATAAAAATAGTGCGAATGCTATCCCTACCCACTCAAGATTTAACTCTTTTTCTATCATTAATCTAAATAGTTTTTTAGCATAATTTCCTGCTTGTGCCATAAGCAAGTTATCATCCTCAAACATTATCGATTTAATGCCGTATCTCTCCTTCATATACAAAAGTTCATTAACCACATCTTCTGGGTCTCTTGCTCTTACTTTTTTTCCTGCTATTAGTTCAACCTGACAAAAAGAGCATCCAAAAGGACACCCTCTTGTAGTAAGTATTCTGTATGTAGGATATGCAGTAGGTCTATTCGGGCTAACTCTTGCACCTCTGTTTGCATAATCTTCAAACTTTACAAAAGAATAATTGGGCCATGGCAATTTTGTCAAATCTTCAATAAAAACCTGATCTTGTGCAATAACTTCTTTGCCTTTTCTATAGATAATCCCTCTGCTTGGAAACGATGCCTGATTTGTTAAATACAAAAGAAGTTCTCTTAGCGCATATTCGCCCTCTCCTCTTATTCCATAATCCAAATTATTGTTTTTCATAGCATAGCTGTATTTAGTCGTGACATGAATACCGCCGGCAATAGTAATAATAGCAGGATTGATTTTTTTAGCTATATCTATTGCAATATCAAGAGTATCCTGATATTCGGATGTCATTACAGATACTCCAAAAAAATCAGGATTATACTCTTGAACTTGAGCTTGAAAATCCTCTTTACTCATGTCATAAAATTGAGCATCTATAATTTTTATATCTACAATATCTTTTACAACGGCAGCGAGCAAACAAAGTGTGGCAGGATTTAAATCCCATACGGTATTTACATCATCTTTTTGCCATCTCTGATTTGGATATATAAGCAATAATCTTTTTTTTGTATCAGCCATCAAAAATTTTCCTATATAAAATTTATATGCTGAGGTAAATCTGCACTTGGCTTATCAAGAGAATTTTTACCTTTTTTATAAGCATCAAGCACTTCATTTGTTTTATCTTGCAGACATAAAGTCTCGCACATACTGCAGGCATCAAATTTATCTGATGCTAAAAAATCCATAACTTCCCAATATCTGTCGCTTTTTAGTATATCTTTAAACCTCACACCAGGTTCTGTGATATTTGCTATATGATACTGTTTATACTTCTCGTTAAAAAAACTTCCACACGGTGCTATAAGCCCTGTTCCCGACATTTGAAGATGAAATGGTGTCCCGTAGCATCTACTATAGTTTCTTATCCCCTTTGATGTTATTTTAGACCATTTTGCTTTTACTAAATACTCATCATCACTATAACTCTCAGCCTCTCTTAGCAAATCATAAGATTTTTCATACTCGTTATAGTCAACACCTAAAGTTCCATGTTCATCATCACTGCAATGTTTTATAACAAGATAATCCGGTTTTAACTCTTTTCCTAATTTGGCAAGAGGTATAATCTGGTCACTGTACTTTGGCATAAATACCATCTGCATACCGATTGTTACATCAAGACCTAACTCTTTTTTAACCCTCATCGCAGTTTTTATATTTTCACATGTCTCGTAAAATTTCTCTTGCGGCACACCCATGATTTCACTATATCTGGCAGGTTCTCCTGCACTGAAATTAAACCTAAGATATGTAAGAGCGGGTAATATTTTTCGTAGAACTGCTTCTGTGAGCGTATTTCCATGAGTAGCTATCGCCATATCAAGTCCGACTTTTTTCCCATATACTATTACATCTTCATAGATAGGGTTTGCCGTACTCTCTCCGTCACTCACTAAGCTTATTGCTTTAACACCGACCTCTGCACAATCATCCATAAAGTTTTTCATAATTTCAAATGTAATCTTATGCGGTTTATTTCTTTGCATATTTGCATAACAAAATTCGCAGTTGTACTGACAAGCCTGAGTAAGAGCCATATCTATGGTAATCGGAACAATCCTATCACCTCTTTTCCACTCATTTAATCTATCTTGATGCCATAAAATTTTAGAGCCGTCTAAAATTAATTCTGCCATTTTTACCCCTTTATATGCATCTTAAATATGTAGGACCGTTATACCCAAACATTCTTTTTATATCTTCTTTTAAACTCTCTTTTGTCGGTGCAAAAATCATAAAATTTTTAAAGATTTTCATCATTTGCACATCATCACTATCCATACAGTGACTTCTGCCGAGCTTCTCAAAGTAGTTATCGGCACCTACGCCGATTAGTTTAACATCCATTTTGTGTTCATTTAAATCATATCGTATCTGCTCATACGCTCTCATAATCAAAAACGGCACTTGTGAATAAACTATCGGCTTGAGACCGGCTAGATACATTCCTGCACTCATACTAATAGTTGCCTGTTCGCAAATTCCGGTGTTAAAAGTTCTCTCTTTATGATTGTTAAAAAAATCATCCAGTACAGCAAAACCCATATCTCCGACAAGAAGCGTCATCTTGTCATCTTTCGCAAAATAGTGATATATCTCACGCATAACTTCTTGTTTTGAAACTAATTTACTCATCATCACAACCTATTACATATCCATCTTGAGTCGGACATCTAAAGTGGTATGCAATTGAGTTCTCACACATTTCAATCCCTCTACCTTTAACGGTATCACATACTAAAATTGACAAAGTATTGTTTTTATCGTTGAAAAATTTATTCATAGCACTTTTTAAAAACTCTTCATTATGACCATCAACCCTATTAAAATTATCCGTATAAGCATTCAGAACTTTGGATAGTCTGTCATTATCAAGTCCTACATTTTCAACTCTATCCATAGCTTGAAGTCCGTTTGCATCAACAATTAAAAGCAGGTTGTCAAGCTCAAATCTATATGCTAGTGCAAGTGCTTCAAAGTTGCTTCCCTCTTGCATCTCTCCATCCCCTACTATACAAACAACTTTATTCTTTTTATTTTGCATTTTAAATGCTTGAGCTATACCTACTGCTATTGGCAGACCATGTCCCAAAGAACCGGTCGAAGCCTCTATCATATAGTCTAAATTTTGAGTCAAACACCCTTTTATGGACGCACTGCCGTAAAAAGTCTCTAACTCCTCTTTAGGCAAAAACCCGAGTTTATTTAAAATAACATAGTAAGCGTATGCGCCGTGCCCTTTGCTAAAAATGAGTCTGTCCCTTTTCTGGCTTTTTGCATCGTTTTTGTCATACTCTAAAAAATCTCGAAAAAGTACTATTAACATCTCAACAGTTGAAAGCGATGGAGCCAAATGTCCGGCTTGACTATTACAAGATAGTGCTATCGTCTCTTTTCGTATCTCTTGTGAACTCAACACCTATTTATCTCCCAAACATTCAAACCAATCTTTTGTAGCCTCTTTAATGCTATTTTCATCCCAAAGAGGAGCTTCTCTCCACAGCTCTATATTTTCAAGCATTATCTTTACCCCCTCTTCAAAACTAACCTTAGGATACCAGCCTAACTCTCTTTTAATCTTTCTAATATCTGCATAAGTACTATCAGGCTCACCCGGTCTTTTTGGTATATAAACCCTATCTCCGCCTAGTAAATCGACCAAATAGTTAATACTATAAGTGTTATCGCTTCCAACGTTAAAGATTTCATTCGTAAAGTTACTTTGGCTTGCCAAATAGCAAGCATCGACTATATCGGTCACATAAGTAAAATCTCTTGTCTGCTTTCCGTCTCCGACAATCGTTAAAGGTTTATCGTTAAGCAGTTGAGCCAAAAATACGCCAAATACGGCGCCGTATGCTCCGCTTGTTCTGTGTCTTACACCGTAAACGTTAAAAAATCTCATAGAAATTACCGGCATATCGTAAACCTTAGCCCAGTGCATAGCATACTGTTCGCCTACCGTTTTTGTATGTGCATAAGGGTACTCCGGTTTTATTGGACTTGATTCCGGAGTTGGATAGATTTCAGGGATTCCATAACATGAGCTAGAAGCCGCATAGATGAATTTTTTAAGATTTTTACTCTTTTTTGCAGCTTCTAAAACCTGCAATGTTCCGTCAACATTTGCTTTATGATACTTTAGAGGGTTGTTTATAGATGGAACTATATCAGCGAGTGCGGCATAGTGAAAAACATAATGAGCATCTTCAAAGTAAGGAGTTAAATCAACCTCATAATCCCCAATATCGACTTGAACAAACTCTATCTTGCCTTTATGGTGTTCAAGATTGTCCAATCTGCCGTTTGCAAGATTATCTATGACCGTAACCTTATAGTTTTTAGATACCAACAAATCAACCATGTGTGAGCCGATAAATCCAGCTCCTCCCGTAACAACTGCTTTTTGTTTTTTCATTTGCATCTCTTTTTAGATTTAAATTTCATTTTTTTATATAGTTTACTCATTAATTTCCTCTTGCAAAAGCTTTTGCAACTCCTCTTTATTTGGTAAGATTGTGAGGTACTTACTTGCATAAATTTGTCTATTCTCTTTTGGAAGTGTCATCTCAACAAGTGCCTTACTTTTATCTTTGCAAAGAATTATCCCAATAGTTAGATTTTCATCTTCTGTTTTTTCTACTCGGTCAAAATAGTTTACATACATCATCATCTGCCCAATATCTTGATCTTTTAACTCTCTTAGAGTCCAGCTATTTTGCATAGCTTCTATTTCATAAAAATTTCTTTCGTCTTCATGGTTTATTCTGGTAAGAAAAATATAATGCGACCAGCTAAGAGCAAATTTCCGAGACGCTGTCTCCGATTTTGAGTAAACCAAATAGAATTTTCGCATATTTTCTAAATTATCTACCGAAAAACCTTTACCAAACTCTATTGTGAGTTCATCTGAAAGATTTTTTATAAGTCCCGCTCCATACTCCGCTCTGCTATGCCCGTTTTGTTCCTCTTCAACAATTCTTTTTCCTATCTGCCAATAGGTTTCTGTCATTGTTGTGTTTATGGTTTGATAAACTCTATTTCTTGCATTTTGCAGCAGAGTTTTTATCTCTATATATAGAGTGCCATTTTTTTGAATATTAGCAGTTTGCGTTTTCATATAAAATTATCATGTTCTTGCGGATTTTTTAGTCTCCACAAATAGCGATTTACCTCATCCATTCTGCAATTAACCCTGCAGTTTTTTATGTCCAACTCATTTTGTACATAGTTGTAGGAGACTCTTCTTTTGTCTCCTTCCCAAATCTGCGAAAAACTGTTCTCATAAATATTTCCGTAGCAAAACTCATCCTTACCCAGATATGCGCTACAGCCGAATACTTTACCGTCTGCTGCAATGTAACCCCAAAAAAACGGTGTTGAGTGACATGTAGTATATGGCTGTTTTTTTTCAACATACTTTTTCATCGTATTTGCGCGAAATACTACGTTGAAATTCTCATCTGAAATTGCATTCAGCTCCTCTTCAAGATGAAGCATAGTAGCGTAGTCTATATCTTCGTATTTATGTGTTTTGCTTGAGAGATGTTGCGAATATGGTTTAATTACCAGATAATCAACTCCCATCTCTTTACATGTAAGGGCTAAAATTTTTGCTTCATCTTTGTTTTCAGGAAGCAAAAGCATCTGCACTCCGATTGTACATGTAAGGTTATTGGCCCTTCTATACTCAAGAGCATATTTTAGATTATCCGTAACTCTCTTGAAATCCATCTCTTTTGTTCTATGAATCTCGGCGTAACTTTTAGCTGTCCCCGCATTTAAACTCACTTTTATCCATGAGCAGTTTTCAATACATTTCTCGATATTTTTTTTGTTTAACGGAACAAAGTTTGTCGTTAAAGAGGTATCAATTCCTACTTTTTTACAATGCTCTACTATCAAATCCAAATCTTTAAAAAGAAGCGGTTCTCCCTCGCCTGCAAACATAACACTCTTTACACCGTTTTGAGCCATATTTGTAAGTGTGTTTTTTAGCGTATCAAACTCAAGCCCTACATTCTCATACCCCATATAATCAAGTGCGCAGAAGGTACATCTGTGGTTACATCCGCCATAAGGCGAAATCTCTACATAAACAGGGTAGATTTTTTTTAATCTCTCCCAATCATCTTTTGCTTCAAGCCATCTTGAAACTCTTATCGGGTGTAAACTTAGTTTATGCGAGTCAATGTTAAATTTATCACTCATTTTGTAAACTCTTTTGTATGGTATCTAAAATTTTATCTACAAACCTCACATAACTGTGCTCTTCTAGGAGCCTGCTAAAATCTTTCTCTTCTATTTTATTATTCATTAAAATATTTCGCAAATCTTCAAATGTTTTAAAATAGTACATAGCTTCGTCATACACAGGCTCATCACTTACACCTCTACGGTCATAGACAATTGGGATAGCTCCACAAGCAGTAGCTTCAAGCACTCTGTTTTGAAGTGCATAACTAAAATGCGGAGCAAAAGCAAACGCTGCACTATTATATACTTTAGCTATCTCTTCACCATATTTTAAAACTCCTTTATAGTATGGACGTACTGCTTCATAGCTATCCCATCCCCAGCCATAAACCTCTACTTCATAATCAGATTTTATACTACAAAGCCATAATACGCTCAAATCTCTAACTATATATGACATTACTCTTGTTTCTAAAAATGTTTTATTTATAGAAAATTTCTTAACTATCTCATCCATTTTTTCATTTGAAAAGCTTTCGCCATTTTGGAACAAGTTCATAATATAATCTATTACTTCCAAAACATTAATGCGATCTAAGTCTTCTCCGTGGTACGCACTTCCTATAAATACGATTTTTTTCTCTCTTTTAACAGTTTTATCAATTTTATATTTTGTACTGTCTATACAAAAATTTTGTCTTTGAAAAGGTATGCTTTTTTTCTCAAGCAACATGTCAAAAGCAGGCAGTAATGAAAAGATATAATCTCTATTCCTAATATACAAATCAGAGCTATCTACAAGATGTTCCATCGGGTCTTGAAACCAGACAAAATTAAAAACATCATTACCTAAAAATCGATTGTTTAAATGGTTGATATTTATTGTTACATGCGGCTTATATTCATATATTTTTTTAAAACATGTAATATCTTCCGTGCCTCTGTATAAATCAAATAAAACATCACAACCCTTCTCTTTTAAGGTGTCTGCTATACTTTTTGATACGAACTGCATTACCGTCGTTTGGTCGTTTGCCATAAGATAAAATCTGAGCGGCTCGCTAAAATCAAGTTTAAAGTTTTTTATTTCACTTAAGTATTTTGAATTTATTTGCACTCTGTACTGCTTTGCTTGTTCTATAGTCATATCAAAATGAGTTAAAATTTCCATTTTTACTTTAGACGAAATATCAAGTCCGGAAAAATCTATTATTTCAGGGATTCTCTCTCGCCCATAAACCAAACCCTCAAGCAGATTCTCTATGGGCAAATGAAAAAGGTTCGGCAAATCACTCTCTATCTTTTGCCCGTCATAGTAACAAGCTTGTAAATTATAAGCGACATCCACACCCCATCTGTTATGCTCACTTGCAACGCGAAGAGCCTCTTTGGAATCTAAAAAATATGTATCTTTGTACATTTATTTAATCTTTATATGTTATTTATTTAAGTAAAATACTACATATTCACTTAAATGGGTGTTATAAAAACCTGTTTAAATAATTTTTACCAAGTAGAATTTTAAATAAAGGAATATGCAAAATGGCAAATAGTTATCATGTACCGTATATTGATTTGGCAGCTCAATATGAATTCTACAAAGATGAGCTTCAAGATATACTTCTTAGGATTGCTTCTAGTGGACAGTTTATCCTTAGAAAAGAAGTCTCTGAACTAGAATCAAAGATTGCAGAGTATTTAAAAGTAAATTATGCGTTGGGTGTAAACAGCGGAACAGATGCATTATTTTTAAGTTTAAAAGCTGCAGGTATAAAAAGCGGCGACGAAATTATTACGGTATCGCATACTTTTATTGCAACGATTTCTACTATAGTTCATTGTGGTGCAAAACCTGTATTAGTAGATATAAATGACGATGGAAACATTGATGTAAATAAAATTGAAGATGCTATTACAAAAAAAACTAAAGCTATCATGGTTGTGCATATGAACGGTAAAATCTGTGATATGGATATGATTTTAGCACTCTCAAAAAAGCATAATCTGTTACTGTTTGAAGATGCGGCACAAGCTTTTGGCGCTTCTTATCATAATAAATTTGCAGGTACATTCGGTGTATGCGCCGGTTTTAGTTTTCACCCGATGAAAGTGCTCGGATGTATGGGAGATGGAGGGTTAATAACTACAAATGATGAGCATATATACAATCAATTACTACTCCTTAGGAATCATGGTCAAAAAACAAAATCAGAATTGGTTTTATATGGATATAACAGCCGTTTAGACAACCTGCAAGCAGCTATTTTATTATTTAGATTATCAAAATTTGAAGAGGAGCTAAAATCAAGAAGAGAAGTGGCAATGTACTATATTAAAAATCTATCTTCCTTGCCGCAGATAAAACTTCCGATTTTAGATGAGGATAACAGAAGAGATGTTCTATCTAGTTTTGTAATTCAAGCTAAAGATAGAGATGCTTTGCAGAAATTTCTTTTAGATAACAGCATTGAAGTAGCCGTGCACTGGAATACGCCAAACCATAAGCAAAGCCACTTGAAGTTAGATAATTTTAATTTAGAGATGACAGAAAAATACTCTAAAAATATTTTATCGTTGCCGATACACTCTTTTTTAGACAAAGAGCAGGCTGCTTTTGTAGTAAAAAAGATTATAGAATTTTATGAAAAATAGTAAAACTATATTATTAGTAGGTTCAGAAGGTTTTTTAGGCAGGCACTTAGGCAATTTGCTAAATAGTTTTGGGTATGACATTATAGGTATTGATATTCAAAATACGAGTAGTACAAAATACTTACACTTTATTAATAAAAATATGTTTGAGCTGCTCGCGGATGACATCTCTTTTTTAAAGAATATAGACTCATACGGATTGATTTACACAGCAGGCGTATCAAGAAATGGTATAGCTGCTTCTAGTCCAATAGAAGCATGTCATAATACTGCAACATCTCTTATTAAATTGCTTGAGCTTTTAAATGAAGTTTTACCTCCAAGTTGGATGATGATAACTAGTACAAGAGAGGTGGATATCCTTTTAAACGATGAAATTTCACTAATGGGAAAACAAAAAATATACTCTACTTTAAAGCTAACATCTGAACTCATGATGAAATCGTATCAAGAACATTGGAATATCCCATTAAAGATATTTAGGTTATCAGATATCTTTGGTATTGGTGATCACCACTCAAAAGTAATGCAAATATTTTTTAATAAAGCTATAAGAGATGAAGAGATATCTGTACAAAATGCAAATGTAAAATTGTTTTTAACAGAAGTAAGCGAGGTTTCATACATAATATATGAGCATGTTAAAACATTGTCATCAAGCAAGCAAACTTCATCAAGTGAATTAATAAAATTATGGAATGAAGAGTATTACATCTCTTTGCTTGAGCTAGCCTATTTAACTATAGAGTTTAATCAAAACAGCAAATCAAAAATTTTAACTAAGATTTCCAATAAACCGCTATATCCAATAAAAAATAGAATAAAACCATCACACATTAAAGTTTTATATGATATAAATAATAATCTTATTCAGGAGCATTACAACTCTTTATGTCATTAAACTTGTTAGGCTAAAATAATTATTTTTATACTGTCATCAAGCTTTTTTACCTTTTTTTCCATTACTTCTGGAAAATAGCTATTGGCAATAATACATAAATCACTCTTTGTGATTTTTACATCATCTAGTTTACATACCCTCAAGCCCATATAATCCGTATTATTGCGAGACGGATCATCATCAATAAATGATTTTATCTTTTTTACATATTGGCTGTTTTGTAATTTTTCAAATAAACCACGACCAAGAAAACCAACACCGTAGATAAAAATATTATCTGCATCATCTAATTTATCAATATTATTATTTAAATAATTATCAATAAATGCTGACAAAATACGAGATTTCATCGATTCTACATAATCAAAAAAAACACTCTCTTCTAAAGATGTAAAATTCCATTGAAATTTTGTCACATCAAAACTTTTTCTACTGGAATACTCTCTTAGTTCAGGCAACATTCCCCTTGAAAGTGCAATCTCCCATAGTTCTGTAGCAGGAAACGGAAATGAGTATGTCATAGCTGAATAGATCTTATTCTCAATAAGAAAATCTTCGGTCTCCCTTAAAGTATCCAGTGTTTCTCCAGGATAACCGACTATTACATAAGGCATCTGTTTTATATTATACTTTCTAAGTATTGCAAGATTTTTTGCCGTCTTTTCCAAAGATAGTTTTTTATTCATAGCTTTTAGCATATCTTTACTGCCTGATTCAATTCCGATTCCAACAGATTTACAACCTGCTTTTGATAGAAGCTCTGCAATCTCCTCATTTATTAAATCGATACGGCTTATTGCAGACCATTGAATATTTAAATTACTCTCTATTAATTTGTTACAAAACTCTATAACTCTGCGTGGTTTTACAAAGAAGAGATCATCTTGCATCATAAAAGTTTCACGCCCCAATTCGTTAACTACAACTAAAACTTCATTAAAAAGGTTATCTATCGACCTCTCTTTATACATATCTCCGTTAATTTTATAGCAGTAATTGCATCTATAAGGACAACCCCTGCTTGATAAAATCGGAAAATCTGACCATGGCGGCAAATACTGATATGTATCATATTCCATTAGTTTCCAATCAGGTGATGGAAGATCATCCATATCATCAGGAAAATATCCTATAACAACATTATGATGCTTTTTGTAGTAGTCTGGGTCGCAGTCAAGATTTCTTAATATATCAACAAACGCCATCTCTCCGGCACCTTTGACAACAACATCAACAGAACAATCTTCTAAGACCAAATCTGGCGTACTTGTCGGAAACGGTCCTCCTAAAACAATTTTAATATTTGGGAAAAGCTTCTTTATTTTATTAGTAAATTCAACACAAAACAGATAGTTTGATACAAATGCGCTTATACCCAAAACATCAATGGATTTATTTGATATTATATTGATAAGGTCGTCAATTCCATAGCCTTTGTGCTCCACATCAATTATATCGATATTATAATCGGTAAGCTTTTTAACGTTTGCAGCAATATATCCTAATCCAATAGGCATATGATCTGCGAGACCCTTGCTATCTTGAGGATCATTTGCTATTGCAGTCATAAGTAAAATATTCATCTTTTTCCTATTATCTTTATTGAAATTTATAGCGATTCTTTAATCCATCTAACCCGCTAACTTTTATTTTGACACTATCAATAATACTTTTCCACTCTACCATATAATTTAGCCACTCCTTTTTAGAGAGTAAATTAAACTCAAAAAAATTCTCATCCGCAAAGTTGCCTTGTATAGCGGCTAGGTTTATATTTATACCGAGATTGTCTGCAGCTTTTATTGCAATTGCGACTTCTGCTATATTTGACTTCATAACCGTATAATTCCACAAAACAAGATTTGAAATATTTAACTCTTTTTGTTTATTTGCCAGAATTATTAATGTATTCATAATTTTTTCATACTTTAGTTTATGTCTGATTTTATCAACAACCTCTTTTGATGCACCATCCATTGATACTATAAATTGGAACTTACCTGCTTGATGAATTATGCTATCTATTTTTTCATCATTTAACAATGAGCCGTTTGTAATTACTATCTGTGTTAAATTAGCATTACCTTTTTTTGAAATATCTATAATATCTGAAATAAAATCAGGATCTAAAAAAACTTCTCCGCCTTGCCATCTTAAAGAACAGAGATATCTACCTGCTTGTGCAATTTTTTCTTTAATAATTTCAGAATGTTTTAACTTGCTAGAGTGAGGCTGTCCACACATAATGCAATCGGCATTACATGTTAATATGTTTTGACAATCAAAAACAACCGGCTTATTGCTTATTTGTGCAAGATCTAAATTATAATCATCTATTGCCCTTAAGACATTAGTATATGACTCACTATCTGTTTTTAACTTCTCTAAATTTATATCTGGAAAAATTAGTTCCTCAACCGGGATATTTTTAGTTGCATGTTTATACTCTCCCCTAAGGTAAGGGCACTCTCTCTCACAACCTGCTTTTTCATATTCGCCTTTTAAAAAGTCCTCTCTTATCTCTTGTATTTTTTTAGTATTCCAAATCTCTTCTATTGAATATTTATCTAACGAACCTAAACGAATTCTATTTTGCGGACAAACGGTAGCATCTCCTGCAGCATTAACCCATAAATAAAACCAAGGGTGAATACACGGTCTGTTTGGAGTCTGGGTAATCTCAACAAGCGATTTTTTTTTCATAATTAACTCTTAGAAATTTTTTGCACTATATAAGGGGGTGATACGACAACATCAACTACTCCCTTTGCTAAGGAAGAAAGAGTATCTTTTTCATCATTGATAATAGGCTCTTCATGTGAATTAAATGATGTATTTATAAGTGCAGGACATCCTGTTTCTATATACCAAGCTTTTAATAAATTATATACAAACTCATTGCTATCTAGTGTCACAAACTGAGGACGAACCGTTTCATCAACATGTATCACAGCTTGCGCAACCTCTTTTAGTTTTGGCTTTGCATTAAAAGTCATTGTCATAAAATAACCTTTATCAAAACTATTTTTATCTTTAAACTCAACAAATTCACTAGCCAAATCAAGCATCATTACAGGGGCTAAAGGCATAAAGATATCACGCCCTAATTGTTTATTGATTCTTTTTATAATATTGCCATTTTGCGGTGACGCTAAAATTGAACGGTTTCCAAGCGCCCTAGGTCCAAATTCTGCTTGACCTTGAACTACGCCGACTGTTTTACCCTCTTTAAGCATCTCTACAACGGTAGCGTAAATATCATCAGGTTTGTAAGCCGTACAATCATAAGCTTTTAACTGATTTAATATATTTTGTGAATCTATCTTATATCCCAAATACATCGAATCTATCTTTTTAGAAGAAATCCTTTTCTCACTCCAAAGCCAAGCGTAACATCCCCCGACACATATACCGGCATCCCCCATGTTCGGATAGACAAAAACATCAAACTCTTTATCAATATTATAAATAGCCTGGTTTAGACTGATATTTGAAAACACACCCCCGGCAAGCGCTATATTTTTTATATTTGTTTTTTTTGCATAAAAACTAATAAGCTCCGTAACCATGTTCTCCAGATGATATTGCGTTGCCGATGCCAAATCTTCACGGCTGAATTCTCTTGCTTCTTCTTCTAATAAATCTGAATAGTTTGTGAAAAAAGGTTTATAATAATCCCCTAAATTTGTAACTACTTTTCCATTTTCTATATAAATCATTTTTTGAACAAAAGATAAAGCTTTAGTATAATCCCCAAATGCAGCGAGTCCAGTTACTTTTCCTTCATGCCTATTTGGAGTAAACCCGCATAGCTTTGTCATTCTTCCATAAAAATAACCAAAACTGCTCCAACTAGGCGCGGCGTAAAGTCCACGATAACCATCAGGAGATGCAATACCTATCGTAACTGAACTATAATCGCCTCTGCCATCGGCAGTTACAACAATTGCTTCTCTCATGCAAGAGGGAATATATGCAGATGCAATATGCGACATATGATGATTTACTCTTGTTATGGGGATATCTCTAAGAAAAAATACTTTTATATTGGATAAAAACTCTTCATAATTTTTTTGATCTACAGTCGTCTCCGTAATTACTCTTTCATGTTTAATTACTCCTGCTTTTGTACTAATATCTATGGCAAGTAATTCACTAATCCAATTGATTTTTTCCTCTTGTATCTCACAGCCGCTAGAAAAACCATAAACAACTCTATCTATTTTCTCTTTATCAATATTTGCATAACTAAGACACCACTCTAATGCATTGATAGGAAATGCAGTGTCAAGTTTTATTCGGCTAAACCTCTCCTCGTTTGCAGCACAAATTAACTCACTGTTTTTAAATAATGCCGCTCCGCTCTCTCCTGCGCAGCTTATGCCTACTATATACACTTTTGTTCCTTTTTAAATGTATTTAATATGTGCAATAACAATTCTAATCTTTTTGTAAAATCGGCACAACTATTATCTTCTATATAAACTTGTGTGTAAAAATTAAAAATAGGCTTTTTGCGAACTAATTCGTATAGCGTAATCAATTTATCTTCTAAATTATCACTGCCTATTACCTCATCCCAATTATTAAAGATATTTTGAATTTCATTAGCAATTTCATAATCTTTATTAAATTTAAAATCAGTTTGACACTCACCTTTATCAGGAAAATTAAACTTCTTAAACAATTCTATATTTTCATTGTTGAGATTAAAGTCAACTCTAAAGTTTTCATCATTATCGTTAAAATTATATTCAAAATCTTTATAGTTTATAAAAGTAGCTACACACTCAATATAAAATTGCCTAGGATGAAATGCTCCCCAAACAGGAGCAAACAAATCATCTAGCGCATCACCTTTGTATTGATCGGAGCTTAGGTGAGGGTATCTTATATTTAATAAATTCTCTATAACATGTAAATCTGTTTTTTTTGATATTTGACGTAAATTCTCAACTAACCATCTACTCCAACTTCCAAAGCGGTAAACCCTCAACCAAACATACGACTCTTTTACATGTAGTTTTGGAATTAATTGTCGTATGAAGTCACTTGGGGTTATTAAATGATGCCAAACACCAAAAAAAAGTACGATATCAATACTATTATCTTCAATTGGAATATTTTTTGTAATATCGCACTGTATTGATTTAATATTATGAATTCCGTTTAATCTACAATACTCTTGCATCCATAATACCTGTGATTTGCTTTGGTCTAAATGATAAATAAATTTTGCACCCATTTGAGATGCTACAATAGCTTGAAATCCGGTTCCTACATCTATAAGGACTCTATCTTTGAAAAAATCTTCCGTAAGATTTCTTAAATGTAATTCACTTAAAACTCTTTTTCTGTATTTCTTCAAAGTCTCATCTATATCTTTATAGACAATATATTTATGAACACTTTGTGAAAAAAACTCTTTATCATTCAAGTTCATCTATATCCCTTATAACTTTTGAGAGTCTATGAAACCATGTATGATTTTTCAGTACTTCTTCTCTTGCTCTTATGGCAATAGAGTTTAATTTTTCTTGACTTATTTTAAAGTTGTTACAATTATTTATATCAATTGAAACATAATCTTTATTCTCTTCAAAAATAGTTCCTATCCCGCCGAATTGGCTATCTTGTTCTGATTTTCTCACTAACACAGGCACTCCGGTCGCCATTGCATCAAATACTCTAAAATGTAGCCCTACTCCTTCATGAAGGACAATATTTGACTGATTAAAAACACTATTTATTTCACTTGGCGTATGCAGCTCTTTTTGATATAACCCTTCATATTGTGACCAGTTTTTCCAGTTTGCTCCGCCAAATATAGCTAATGGCTTTACATCTGCATTTTGCAGCAGCCAGTCTATAAAGTATGTTCGTCTTGCTTTTCTTATAATCCTGCAACCTATATCATATCTGAGTATCTTATCTCTAATTTCTATATCGTATAAATTTTTACTCTTGAACCAATCACTAACTTCTTCCATATAGGAGTCGTTATTTACTATCTTATCTTGACTAGCCCATTGTTGCTCAAAATTTTCTAAAATATCTAAAAATAATATTTTTTCATTCTTATCTTCATATACAGCTCTTTGGAGCAAATCCTCACTCCACGGATTTGGAATATGACCTAAAAAAACAGATTGGAAAACCTTTTTGCTATCTAAAACCGGATAGTAAACTTCAGAATCCGTTGCCGGCGGCAACCAGTCTATTTTACATTTATATAACGGTTTAAAATCTTTCATCCACTCCGTACTGAAAAAATAGACTATCTCACTTCCTTTTATCTCCTCAAGCCTTCTTCCCAATAAATCTACCAACCAACATACATGTAATACTTCTTTTGGAAAATTATTAATTTCACTTTTACAGCGATTCATTTCAAAAAAAACTTTGGGCTTGTTTGTATCAATAAAAGAGATTAGTTCATTGCTCTCTAAAAACCCACAGCCACCGACAACAGTATAGTTATGTACCTCAAAAGCTTTTTTCATAGACTCAAACAAACCTTCATAAAAAGATGTTTTTGATGGCATAAACAACGCTAGCGTAGTGTTAGCCACTTACTCTCTCTTTGATAATATTCAAATATCTTTTTACAAGATGTTTATAACTGTGTTGCTCTTTTGCATAATCGTATCTTTTATCTTTAGGCAAAGGTTTTTTTAAAATTTCCTCTAAATCTTTAATATGAAAAAATTCTATCGATTCTTCTAGTTTTTTGTCATATTCACTATCTAGGTCAGCCCTTGTATCAAGAACTAATGGTACCGTTTCACTACAAGCACACTCTAAAGTTCTCTGCATCAATACATACCCGCCTGGGCAAAATCCATATGTTGCACTGTTATAAATTTTTGATATATCTTCGCCGTATTCTACTTTACCCTTGAAATAAGATTTGACTTTATCATTTTTTTCCCATCCATATCCATATACTTCAATTTGATAATCTGTTTCAATGCTACACAGTTTTTCTACACAGTAATCTCTTGTAAGATAAGCATAAATATCTGCTATATATTGTTCACTCTTATTATACTTATTCATTAAGTAGCGTATATCACTATCGTTATGCTCTAAATTTTTTAAACAACTTTTTTCTTCAAATATTTTTAATGCATCTGCAAATACTTCATTAAAACTACTATCGTTTTTTAATTTCTCAATCCTAAAACTATATGAAGAACCTATAAATACTATTTTTTTCTCTTTTTTGATATCTTCTCTTTTTTTAAATCTTGTTTCATCTATACAAAATGGTTGATATTTAGATTCTATGCCTTTTATTCTTAAAAAATCTGCAAAATCCTTTATAAGGTGAAATATAAAATCTCTCTCTCTTAACTTTATATTTTCATCATTTTTTAATATCTCCATATAATCTTGAAACCAGACAAAATTAAAAACATCGTCACTCAAAAACTTATTATTTAAATGATTTATGTTTATCGTTACATGCGGCTTTAACTCATATATTTTTTTAAAACATGTAGCATCTTCGGTACCTCTATATAGGTCATACAAAACTTCATAGCCCATGTCTTTTAAAACGTCGGCTATGTTTTTTGATACGAACTGCATTACCGTCGTTTGGTCGTTTGCCATAAGATAAAATCTGAGCGGCTCGCTAAAATCAGGCTTGAAGTTTTTTATTTCGTTTAAATATTTTAAGTTTATTTGCACTCTGTACTGTTTTGCCTGTTCCATTGTTATATTAAAATGAGTTAAAATCTCCATTTTAACCTTAGACGAAATATCCAAGCCCGAAAAATCTATCTGAGAGGGGATTCTCTCTCGCCCATAAACCAAACCCTCAAGCAAATTCTCTATGGGCAAATGAAAAAGGTTCGGCAAATCACTCTCTATCTTTTGCCCGTCATAGTAACAAGCTTGTAAATTATAAGCGACATCCACACCCCATCTGTTATGCTCAGCTGCAACCCGAAGAGCCTCTTTGGAATCTAAAAAATATATATCTTCATACATTTATTTACCTTTGGAGTCGATTTAATATTCATATTTAAATTAATGAAGTAAAATACACCATATCGACTTAAAGGTGCTTAAAATGCGGGATTTCGTCAAAAAATATACACGAAAACTTATAACTTTGCTTAATGATATCGACACTGAGGCTATTGTAAAGATAGTAGAGGCTCTTGAGAAAACAAAAGGCAAAATCTACATTATCGGAAACGGCGGAAGTGCCGCGACTGCTTCACACATGGTAAATGATTTGGGCATAGGATTAAAACGAAGAGGCATAAGAAGTTTTGACGTCGAGAGTCTAAACGACAACACTCCGGTATGTACGGCAATAGCAAACGATATAGGCTATGACAAAGTTTTTTCGATGCAGCTAAAAGGCAGAATTTCATCAGACGATATTTTGATTGCGATATCTTGCAGCGGCAATTCAAAAAACATTATAAAAGCCGTGAAATATGCGAAAAAGCAGGGAAGCACTATCATTGGCGCAACCGGTTTTGACGGCGGCAAACTAAAGAAAAAATCGGATATAAATTTTCATGTTCCGACTCAAAATAGTGAGTACGGACTTGTAGAAGATATGCATATGATTTTAGACCATATCATATATAGCTATTACATTGAGCAGGGCAAATGAATATACTAAAGCTTATAGGTAGAGAAAAAGAGCTCTTTGATGAAGATATAAAGAGTCATGAATCAAAACTATCCGAGATAGTTTCAAAATCATCTTTTTTGGTTATAGGCGGTGCCGGAAGTATCGGTCAAGCGGTAGTAAAAGAGATATTTAAAAGAGATCCTCTGAAACTACATGTAGTTGACATCAGCGAAAACAATCTAGTTGAGCTTGTAAGGGATATCAGAAGCAGTTTTGGCTATATAAAGGGAGAGTTTAAGACTTTTGCACTTGATATAGGAAGTGTCGAGTATGATGCTTTTATCCACTCCGACGGCAGATACGACTATTTGTTAAACCTATCCGCACTTAAACATGTAAGAAGCGAAGAAGACCCGTTTACTCTTATGAGAATGATTGACGTCAATATTTTCAATACCGACAAAACGATAGCCCAATCTATTCAAAAAAGAGTAAAAAAGTATTTTTGCGTATCAACGGACAAAGCGGCAAATCCCGTAAATATGATGGGAGCAAGCAAGCGGATTATGGAGATGTTTTTAATGCGCCGCAGCAAATACATTAAAATCTCTACCGCACGCTTTGCAAACGTCGCTTTTTCAGACGGCTCGCTTTTGCACGGTTTTAACAAAAGAATAGAAAAAAAGCAGCCTATCGTCGCACCAAATGATATAAAACGATATTTCGTTACACCGCAAGAGAGCGGAGAGCTCTGTCTTATGAGTTGTATTTTCGGGCAAAACCGCGATATTTTCTTTCCAAAACTCTCCTCTGAGTTAAACCTAATCTCTTTTGCCGATATAGCCGTAAAATATTTAAAAGAGCTAGGTTATGAACCATATATCTGCAAGAATGAAGAGGAAGCAAGAACACTTGTTCACACACTTCCGCAAGAGGGAAAATGGCCTTGTCTTTTTACTTCAAGCGACACGACGGGAGAGAAAGATTTTGAAGAGTTTTTTACCGACAAAGAGACTCTTGACATGGAAAAATACCAAAACTTAGGCGTTATTAAAAATGAGCCGATTTACGACGAGATAAAGCTAAACTCTTTTACTAAAAAGATACTTCAATTTAAACAGAGATTATCATGGTCAAAAGAGGATATAGTAGAGGAATTTTTAAAACTTATCCCTGATTTTAACTACAAAGACACAGGAAAATATCTTGATTCAAAAATGTAAAAATATCGTTGAATTCATTCAAGAGCTCTATCAGACAAAAGAGCTTATACCCTTGCATGAACCGCGCTTTTTAGGCAATGAAAAAAAATATCTAAATGAAGTAATAGATTCTACTTTTATATCAAGTGTCGGTAAATTCGTAAATCAGTTTGAGAACATGGTAGCAGAGTTTGTAGGTTCTAAATATGCCGTTGCAACTTCAAACGGCACTTCTGCACTTCATGTTGCACTTAAACTTGCAGGCGTCGATGAAAATTCAGAGGTTATAACTCAGCCGCTTACTTTTGTCGCTACCGCAAACGCTATTAGCTACTGCGGTGCAAAGCCGATATTTGTGGATGTGGACATAGACACGATGGGATTGTCTGCTACAAAATTAAAAGAGTTTTTAGAGGAGTTTAGCACAAAAGATGAAAACGGCTTTTGCATAAACAAAACTACAAAAAAAATCATAAAAGCGTGTGTTCCCATGCACACATTCGGTCATCCGTGCAAAATTGACGAGATAGTTGAAATTTGCGATGAATACAACATCATAGTAGTAGAAGATGCCGCAGAATCACTAGGAAGCTATTATAAAGGGCACCATTGCGGTACTTTTGGGAAATTGGGAGTATTTTCATTTAACGGCAATAAAATTATTACATGTGGCGGCGGCGGAATGATTGTAACCGATGATGAAGTGTTGGCAAAGAGGGCAAAACACATCACTACGACTGCAAAAGTTCCGCACCCATACGAATATATACATGACGAAATAGCCTATAACTACAGGCTTACAAATCTAGCTGCGGCAGTCGGCGTAGCGCAGATGCAAAATTTAGAGATTTACATAAAAAAACAAAGAGAACTAGCCGCACGGTATCAAAGTTTTTTCCAAAATGACGATGTAGAGTTCGTAGTAGAGCCTAAAAATAGCACATCCAACTACTGGCTAAACGCTATAGTATTTCAAAACAAAGATGAGAGAGATATTTTTTTAAAATATACAAACGACAATAATGTAATGACGCGCCCGATTTGGAGATTGATGAGCAGACTCGAGATCTATAAAGATGCTCAGTGCGGCGATTTATCAAACTCTTTATGGCTTGAAGAGAGAGTAGTAAACATCTCAAGCAGCATCATAATAAAATAAGGTAAAAAATGAGAGTACTATTAATAACTTACGATAACGAATCACTGATTCAATGGTTTCCTCAAGGAACTGCATATATAGCCGCTATTTTGCTAAAGCACGGGCATGAAGTTGAGATATATGAGCAGGATATCCACCACTACCCTGAATCGCATTTAATCAATAAACTAGATAATGAAAAATATGACGTTATCGGGCTTAGTTTTATAGGCGGCTATTATGAGTATAAAAAAGCCATTAAAATATCAGATGCCATAAACAGCTCAAAACAAAAACCTTTTTACATTATCGGCGGATTCGGTCCAACTCCTTCGCCTAAATACTTTTTAAATAAACTACAAGCAGATGCCCTTGTTATGGGAGAAGGCGAAGTTACGGTTATTGAACTTTTAGAGTTTTTAAAAGAGAAAAAAGATTTAAAAAGCGTACTTGGCTTAGCTTACAGAATCGGAGATAAAGTACATGTAAATCCTTCACGTCCTCTTATAGAAGATGTCGATACTATACCGATGCCTGCGTATCATCTTTTTAATATAGAACACTACAGACTTATGCGTCTGCCGGGATGTTCAAAGACCGATTTTATTATGCCTGTTTTAAGCGGAAGAGGATGTACCTTTACATGTAACTTTTGTTACAGAATGGATAAAGGTTTTAGAGGCAGAAGCAATGAGTCAATCATAGAAGAGATTAAGTATCTAAAAGATAATTACGGGATTACCTACATAGGCTTTACGGATGAGCTGCTTATGTCTTCCATCAGCAGAACAATGAGCCTCTCTCAAGCCATCATTGATGCTAACCTTGATATAAAATGGGACTGTAACGGTCGCTTGAACTATGCAAAACCAAAAGTGTTGCAACTGATGAAAAAAGCGGGATGTGTCTTTATAAATTACGGAATCGAAGCGTATGATGACCAGATACTAAAAAATATGGACAAAGTCTTAACAACCAAACAGATTGAAGAGGGAATAGTCGCAACTCTAAAAGAGGGAATCAGCCCCGGATATAACATCATATTCGGAAATATCGACGAGACTAAAGAGACGCTTATGAAAGGGGTCGATTTTTTACTAAAGTACGATGACGGCGCGCAGATGAGAACTATTAGACCGGTTACACCGTATCCAGGTTCACCGCTTTACCATCTTGCTATCGAGAAGGGAATGATAAAAGATATAGAAGATTTTTACGAAAATAAACATCTAAACTCAGACCTTTTAACATGTAACTTTACAAAACTAACCGACAATGAATTTTATGAAGCACTGCTTGAAGCCAACGAAAAACTGTTGGATAACTATCAAGAGAGAGTCAAGAAAAACACAAGAAAACAGCTAGAAGATTTATACATCAAACACGATGCATCTTTTAGAGGTTTTAGACAAAGCTAAGCGTAATGTATATAATTGAAAAAAAACAGTCAATGATTGACAATTTTAAGATGAACATCTGCTATTTTAGCAGTGCCAGAGACTCTTTTGAATATATTTTAAAAAAAAAACTTAGCGAAAAAAAGATTCTGATTCCTGCTTATATCGGTTTTAGCACAAATGAGGGGTCGGGTATTTTTGACCCTATTAAAAACAGCGGCATAGGGTATCAGTTTTACAAACTCTCAAAAAATCTTGAAATAGAAAAAGAGTCTCTTTTTAAACTAATCGACGACAATCAGGGAAATATACTTCTACTGGTACACTATTTTGGTTTTACCGATAGCAATATCGCAGAAATTAAAGAGTATGCAAAAAAAAGAAGCATGATAATCATAGAAGATTGCGCGCACGCTTTCTTTACTTTTTTTAAAAAACCTATAGTCGAATCAGACTACTATCTCTTCTCTTTGCATAAAATGTTGCCCTATACCAAAGGCGGTATGCTTTTATCCAAAGAGCCTTTAGATATAAAAGATAGTTTTATAGTAAATCCGTTTGAGTATAACATGTATGAGATATCTCAAAAAAGAGTTCAAAACTATAACTATCTAAAAGAAAAACTAGAATCTTTTGATAATATAACCCTGCTAAGACCGGCTTTAAAAGATGTAGTTCCGCAAACTTTGCCTATCTTAGTGCCTAGTGAAGCAAAAAGGGACAGTCTCTATTTTAAATTAAACGAGTTAGGTTTTGGAGTAGTAAGTTTGTACCATGAACTTATAAAAGAGGTAACTGAAACAGAGCATGAAAATGAGTTTTATCTCTCAAGACATGTACTTAATCTTCCCGTCCATCAAGATATCTCATTTACAGATATCGACAAAATGGTTGAAACTTTAGGAGAGTATATATATGAGTAGTAAAAAATTTGTTGATAAGAACTTAGATTACTGGGAAGAGGTTTTTTCTAATCAGGAGTGGGGGAAATATCCTCCTATTGAACTAATAAGATTTATAGCAAGAAATTTTTACTCATGCGCAGATAGAAAAAGCGTTAAAATTCTCGAACTTGGCTCAGGACCCGGACCTAATCTTTGGTATATGGCAAGAGAGGGGTTTTGTGTTTACGGGATTGAAGGGAGCAAAACGGCTTGTGAAAATGCTTATAAACGTTTACATGACGAGAATCTGCAAGACAACATCGGAGAGATTAAAACGGGTGATTATTTTGAAAAACTAGATGAGTTTGCAGATGACTATTTTGATGCAATCATAGACGTCGAGTCGCTCTACTGCAACCCATTTCAAAGAACCAAAGACATAGTTGCAAAATCCTCCAAAAAGTTAAAGAGCGGCGGAAAGATGTTTAGCATGACATTTGCCAACAAAGAGTGGCTGAGTCAAAGCGAAGATGTTGAATATCACGCTATAAATAGCCCCGAAACCAGAGGCTATTTTAGATATACCTCAAGAGATGATATCGATAAAATCTATAAAAACGACCAAAATAAAATCGAAAAAATAGAGATGTCGGAGTTTCACGCAAGTGACGGAACAAGTCGCAAAGAGTGGCTTATAGAGCTTACTAAGATATGAGCATAGAGCTACTCAGCCCTGCTAATCCAAAATGGAACGATTACCTTAACTCATTTTTGCCGTATTTAAAAGACCCCTATTTTACATCAGGGTACTACTCGCTTGAGGATGCAAAAGCAGAGTGTTTTGTATATACGGAGAATGAAAATATTTTTTTCTACCCCTTTATAAAAACAGAGATTAATTCTCTTGGGTATGACCTAGATAAAAAATACTATGACATTCAAGGCGCATACGGGTACAACGGCGCTTTAGTTCAAAACGACAAAGACAAAAGTTTCATAGATAGAGCAAGAGAAGAGTTTTTAAAGTACGCTAAAGAGCAAAATATAGTTGCGGAATTTATGAGATTTAATCCTCTTTATCAAAATCATAAATATTTTTCTGATATGAATATTGTACATGTAAATAAAAATATCATTGTAGATTTAAATGCTCCCGATATCTGGATGAACTCTTATGAGCATTCGACTAGAAAAAACGTAAACAAAGCCATAAGAAGCGACCTTAAATACAAAATCATAAATGCAAAAGATATAAGCGATGCGTATGTTAAAGCATTTTACGATATCTACTGCGCCACTATGAAAAGAAATGACGCCAATGATGAATATTTCTTTAGCTTAGAGTACTTTCTTGCCATAAAAAAGACCATGACAGACAACGCTTTATTTATATTTATACTTAAAAACGATGTAGTTATATCCGCTGAACTAGTACTGCTAAATACACATGTAGCATACTCATTTTTAGGAGGTACGCTTGAGGAGTACTTTTTGTACCGACCCAATGATTACCTAAAACATATTTTGATAGAGACTCTAAAAGAGCGAGGTCTTAGTTTTTTTATACTCGGCGGAGGGGTAAGTCCTGATGACGGCATATTCAAATACAAAAGAAACTTTTCAAAAAACGGGATATATGACTTTTTTATCGGCAAATCTATCCATAACAAAGAAATTTATGATTTTATCATTCAGCAATGGAAGAAAAAAGTCGATTTAAACATACAAGAAAAATACAAAAATTACTTACTTAAATATCATTACGGAGTAGCTGTATGAGCGTGTTTATTATAGCCGAAGCAGGCGTAAACCATAACGGAGATATTAATTTAGCAAAAAAATTAATAGATGCAGCCGCTGCATGTAATGTTGACGCCGTTAAATTCCAGACATTCAGTGCGGAGTTAAGTATTTCAAAACATACACAAAAAGCAGAGTATCAAAAAATGGGTACCGATGATAGCCAAACTCAATTTGATATGGTAAAAAAACTTGAACTTTCTTATGATGAGTTTAAAGAGCTAAAAGAGTATTGCGATAAAAAAGGAGTTCTGTTTTTATCCACTCCCGACGAGATTGAGAGTGCGGACTTTTTATCCCAATTGCAGGATATTTTTAAAATTGGCTCTGCCGAAATCACTAATCTGCCGCTTTTAAGGCATATAGGAGCTTTAGGCAAAAAAATAGTTTTATCTACGGGTATGGCAACTATGGATGAGATTAAAAACGCACTTGAAATTTTAATAAAAGCGGGAACTAAACGCTCAAATATTACGCTGCTTCATGCTACAACCGAGTACCCTACGCTTATGCAAGACGTAAACTTAAAAGCGATGATTACTATAGGCTCTACGTTTAACGTTGATTACGGATACAGCGATCATACATTGGGTATAGAAGTGCCTATTGCCGCCGTTGCCATGGGAGCAAAGATAATCGAAAAACATTTTACGCTAGATAAGGCTATGGAAGGTCCTGACCATCAGGCTTCACTAAATCCGCAAGAGCTAAAAGAGATGGTAAAAGCAATCAGAAATATAGAAACGGCACTTGGAGACGGGATAAAAACGCCTACCAAAAACGAATTAAAAAATATAGACGTATGCAGAAAATCTATTGTCGCAAGAGTAGATATCAAAGAAGGGGATATTTTTTCAAACAATAATTTAACTATCAAAAAACCCGGAGACGGTATGAGTCCTATGCTTTGGGAGAGTGTTATAAATCAAACAGCTACTAAAGATTACAAGAAAGATGAGCAAATAAGATTATGAGAAAAATATGCGTAGTTAGCGCAACCAGAGCGGAGTACGGCTCACTTTTTTGGATAATGAAAGAGATACAAAGCGCCAAAGAGTTAGAGTTGCAGCTTATTGTAACAGGGGCTCACTTATCTCCTGAATTTGGCTTAACCTATAAAGAAGTAGAAAAAGATTTTAAAATCGATAAAAAGATAGAAATACTTCTCTCATCAGACAGTACAATCGGTATATCAAAAGCGATGGGTTTGGCTCAGATATCGTTTGGCGAAGCATTTAGCGAATTAAACCCAGACATTATCATTGTGCTGGGAGACAGGTACGAAATGCTAAGCGTAGCCTCAACCGCAATGATATTAGGGATTCCTATTATGCATCTTGCAGGCGGAGAGAGGACAGAAGGTGCGTTTGACGAATCCATTCGACATGCCATAACAAAACTCTCGCATATTCACTGCGCTACAACGGATGAGTATAAAAACCGCATCATACAACTAGGCGAAAATCCTTTACATGTATTTAACGTCGGCGGTTTTGGAATAGACAATATTTTAAGACTAAAGCTTCTTCGCAAAGAGGAGTTTGAAGAGTCTATAAATTTTAAACTAAATAAAAAAAACATTCTGTTTACTTTTCATCCGGTAACTCTTGAAAAATTTCCCGCAAAAGAGCAATTTAGCGAAATATTGAGTTCGATAGACGAACTCGAAGATACAAATATAATTATTACAAAAGCAAACAGCGATACAGAGGGCAGAGTTATAAATGCAATGTGCGAGGAGTACGTTTTAAAAAATCCGCACAAAGCAGTTCTGTTTGCCTCGCTTGGACAGCTTAGATATATAAGCGCTTTACAATATATGGACGCCGTAGTCGGAAACAGCTCTAGCGGACTGGCTGAAGTTCCGAGTTTTAAAATAGGAACTATAAACATAGGCTCAAGACAGCAGGGAAGATTAAAAGCATCAAGCGTAATAGATTGCGAACCTAATAAAGCCAGCCTATCAAAAGCGTTTAAAGAGTTATACAGCCCTGCATTTCAAGAGAGCCTAAAAAATGTAAAAAATCCTTACGGCGAAGAGATGGCAAGTAAAAAAGTAGTCGATATATTAAAAAATATTGATTTACAAGATATTATAATAAAGAAATTTTACGATATCAAGTTTTAGTTTAGAGGAGAAACATTATGAAAAATATAGACAATATACTTTTAAAGCCGCATTCGACGATAAAAGAAGCTCTTAGCGTAATAGAGAGCGGATCAAAAAAAATCGCCCTTGTCGTCGATGATGATAAAAAACTCCTAGGAACACTAACTGACGGCGACATAAGAAGAGCTTTGCTTAAAAATCTATCTTTAGACGATTTTGTAGAGTCTATAATTTTTAAAACTCCTATAACATGTAAAGCAAACTATAACAGAGAAGAGATTTTAGAGTTATCTCTAAAAAATAAACTTTATCAAATTCCAATAGTTGATGAGAGCGGAAAGCTTATAGATATTATTGAAGTAAACGACCTCTTAAAACCCAAAAACAAACCAAACTATGTCGTTTTAATGGCAGGCGGATTCGGCACGAGACTAAGACCTTTGACGGAAAACACTCCAAAACCTATGCTTCATGTGGGAAACAAACCGATACTTGAGACAATAATAGGCAATTTTAAAAAATACGGTTTTACAAATATCATAATAAGCGTGAGCTATAAAGCAAAAGTTATAGAGGATTACTTCAAAGACGGAAAAGAGTTCGGTGTAAATATAGAGTATATCCATGAAAACAAACGAATGGGAACGGCTGGTGCTTTGAGTCTAATGAGAGACAAACTAGAGGGTACTTTTTTTGTTATGAACGGAGATTTGCTTACAAACGTAAATTTTGAAAATATGCTTGAGTATCACATCAACAACGCCTCTAGTGCTACCATGGGCGTAAGAGAGTATGACTTTCAAGTTCCTTATGGTGTTGTGGATATAAAAGATAAAAAGATAGTAGGCATAACGGAAAAACCTGTGCATAGCTTTTATGTCAGTGCAGGTATCTACGTACTTGAACCCGAAGTGTTGGAGCTTATACCTGATGATAAATTTTACGATATGCCGACACTCTTTGAAGAGATGATAGAAAAAAAGATGCAGAGTTACTCTTTTCCTATCAGCGAATATTGGTTAGATATAGGACAAATTGATGAATTTAAAAAAGCAAACAGCGATTATAACGAAGTGTTTTAAATTATGAAAGTACTTATTATAGGCTATGGCTCAATAGGCAAAAGACACTGTGAAGTATTATCAGGCTTTAAAGAGATAGAGAGTATAGACATAGTAACAAAACAGAATTTAAACGAGAGAAAAACTTTTTCTTCACTGCAAGAAGTCCACGAAATAGACAGTTACGATTATATCATCATCTCATCCCAAACTAACAAACACTATGAACAGTTATCATACCTAGAACAACATGTAAAAGATAAAATAATTCTTTGTGAAAAACCTCTTTTTGAAACAGACAAAGAGCTACATGTAAAAAATAATATTGTTTATGTCGGCTATGTTTTAAGATTTCATCCTCTTTTGCAGAGATTAAAAGAGCTCTTAAAAGATGAAACTGTTTTATCAGCAAATGCTGTTTGCGGTCAATATTTACCCGCTTGGCGGCCAAATACGGACTATACAAAATGCTACAGTGCAAAAAAAGAGCAAGGCGGCGGCGTTTTACTTGATTTAAGCCATGAAATAGATTATGTAGAGTGGCTCTGCGGCAATATGATAGATGTTAAAAGCTATCAAAAAAAGATATCTGATTTGGAGATAGACTCTGATGATTTTACGACACTAATCGGTGTTACGGACAGAGATGTGATTGTAAATATAACGGTTGATTATATCAGCAAGATAACGCATAGAACGCTACATGTAAATACGCTAGAAAACAGTTATACGCTAGACTTTATAAATGCTACTCTTATACAAAGCGATAAAAATTCTCTAAAACAGACATACGGTTTTTCAAATCTGAAAAAGAACTATTTTTTTGAAAATATGCATAAATCCGTTTTAAAAAAAGAGCCTGTTTGTTGTGATTATGAACAAGCAAAAAAAGTTATGCAAACCATAAAAAAAGTTCAGGAACAAAGATGAAAGTGTTATGTACTATTTGCGCAAGAGGCGGCTCAAAAGGCGTTAAAAACAAAAACATCAGACTTATAAACTCCAAACCTCTTATAGCATATACGATAGAACAGGCAAAAGAGAGTAAACTTTTTGAACATGTAGTTATCAGTACGGATTCCGATGAGATAGCAGATATATCAAAAAAATACGGTGCGGAAGTTTTTTTTAAAAGAGACGCACGTATGGCAAGTGACACGGCGGGGAAGCTAGAAGTAATTAGAGACGCTTTTATGAGAAGTGAAGAGCATTACAAAGAACAATTTGACTACCTTATAGACTTAGACGCTACCGCTCCGCTAAGAAGTGTTAAGGATATAATCGACTCTTTTAAACAGTTCTTAGACAATAACAACGATAACTTAATTACGGCGATGCCAAGCAGAAGAAGCCCCTACTTTAATTTAATAGAACAAGACGATACGGGGAGAATTTTTGTTTCAAAAAAACTACAAAATTCCATACTAAGACGTCAAGATTCACCAAAAACCTACGATATGAACGCATCCATCTATATCTGGAAAAGAGATACTATTCTTCATAAAGAGAGCGTGTTTTTAGAAAAAACGGGTCTGTATGTTATGCCCGAAGAGCGTTCTATTGACATAGACAGCGAACTTGATTTTAAATTTGTAGAATTCATAATGGGGCAAAACAGTGCTAAAAGATAAAGTAGTAGTTATAACGGGCGGAGCGGGACTTATCGGCAGGGAATTTGTAAAAACGGTTGTTGAACAAAACGGCACGGCAGTTATTGCCGATATTAACAAAGAGTTAGGCAAAGAGACGGTGCAGGCTCTATCAAAAGAGTTAAATAGCGGCAAAATTGATTTTATAGAGCTTGATATAACATCAAAAACATCGTTGGAAGCTTGTATTAAATATTTAGATAAAAAGTATGGAAAAATAGATGCTTTGGTAAATAATGCTTATCCTAGAAATAAAAATTTCGGAAGAGATGTTTTTGATATCGAATATGATGACTTTTGCCAAAATCTAAATATGAATCTGGGTGGATATTTTCTCTCAACCCAACAATTTAGCAAATATTTTTATACTCAAGGGTACGGTAATATTATCGTAATGGCTTCCATATACGGAGTAACTGCGCCTAGGTTTGAAATATATAAGGGTACAAAAATGACAAATGCAATAGAATACGCCGCTATAAAAGGCGGTCTTTTGCATCTTATAAAATATTTTGCAAAATATTTTAAAGGCAAAAATATCCGTATAAATGCAATCAGTCCCGGCGGCATACTTGATAATCAGCCTGAGTCGTTTTTAAAAGCATACAAAGACAACTGCTTAAACAAAGGTATGCTTGATACCGAGGATTTAAAAGGAACTCTAATCTATCTGCTAAGCGAAATGAGCAAATACGTAAACGGACAAAACATCATCGTAGATGACGGTTGGTGCTTATAATAAAATTTTAACTAAAGGTTATAAAATGCAAGATATCGAAGAAAAAGCTTACGAGACTTATCTAAAAAATATAGAGTACTTCAATAAAGAGCAAAAAGAGGTAGCAAAAGTATTGGCAATTTTTGACAAAGCTCTAAATAGTGGAGATTATCAACCAACTCTTGATTTGGAGTATAAAGAGGGCTATTTTGATGTTAAAAATCTAATTACAGGTCAATATTTATACGGAGGAGATTCAAATAAACTATCCGTAAAACTAAAAAACTCCGTAGATACAAATAAAGACCATCAAACTTTTGAGGGAACGCCTCTATATAATATACCGGATAAACTTCTTGCCAATCCACCTGAAGACTTTAAAGTCGTAGAGGGCGTGCTTCATATTATGAAGTATTATGCAATGAATACAACTCCTCATAGCAGTATGATAGATGTAGATAAATTCATAGTCGTAGGAACCGGCTTAGGTATGCATATTTCTATGATTGATGAGAAGATATCTCCAAAACAGTACATTATTATAGAAGATAATTTGGAACTTTTCAGACTATCTCTATTTACAACAAGCTACTATAAATTGGCTCAAAGAGCAAAGCTCTACTTCTCGATTGCAGATGATGAAAATGCTTTTGTGCAGATAATGAACTCTTTTCTTGAAAATCAATTTTTTTATAACAGATATATAAAATATATAAAATTTCCGACACACACGGACGATAAGATAAAACAGATACAAAATGCTCTAATTACACAGCCTTATATATTTTTCCCATACAAGGCGACACTCTTTAAATATCTAAAACCATTAGAGTATATGAATGACGGATATAACTTACTAAACGTCGGCGGTAACTTTAATAACTCCGTTTTTAAAGAAAAACCTGTTTTGGTACTTGCGGCAGGACCTTCTCTTATAGAAAATATAGAGTGGTTAAAAGCAAATCACCATAAATTTATAATTATAGCTATCTCAACGATACTAAATACTTTGCATAAACACAATGTTAAACCTGACGTTGTAACTCAACTAGACGGCGGAGATACATCTCTGGCATTTTACGAAAATGTTCTTGAGGACGGTTTTTTAGATAATGCCGCTATGGTATTTGGCTCTAATATCCCCGTAAAAGTGCGAAATATGTTTAAAAAAGAGCAGATATTCTACTTTGACGAGGGAGAAAACTATATAAAAAACTATACTGCGTTAACAAGTCCGTGTATAGGTTCTGTTAGCCTTATTTTAGCACTCCTCTTAAATGCTAAAGAGCTATATATGCTTGGGATAAATCTAGCGGTAGATCAAGAAACAGGTCAGTCTCATTCGGCAGACTACATGTACGGATATCAAGCAGATACGGCAAACAAAGATAAACTCTCAAATGTTATGGAAAATACAAAAAATCTATTTCAAGTTAAGGGCAACTTTCGAGAAATCGTTTATACAAATGCTATCATGCATGCATCAGTTCAATCACTATACAGAAATATGCCGATTGTGAAAAAGAAGGAGCAAAATGTTTACAATCTTAACGACGGCTCTTATATATCTCTGACAATTCCAAAAAAAGTAAAAGATATAAATAGCGCTCTGTTTGAAGATATAGACAAAAATAGACTTGCGGTGTCAATTAAAGAGGATTTAAAAAAGAATTCTGTAATCAAACTTGATGATAAAGATATTTTGGCAATTAGCCTAAGACTATTAGATGCAAAAGAGACCTACAACTATCTTCAAAACTACTCAAATAGTATATCTTACTCAAATAAAGAGCAGTATCTCTATGACTTGCTAGGTGTGGTATCTCATATACTTCATAAGCAAGGCAACCAATCGATTAATCTCACTGCCGTTTATTTATCATTTTTTAAATATTCGCTAACAATAATACTTGATTTTTTCAATACAAAAGATTTGAAAAATGCAAAAAGACATATAAAGAAGTTTGATAAATTAATGCAAAAAGAGATGTTTAGCATCGTAGATATTTATATAAAAGATTTAGAAAAATTTTTAAAAGAGAGATGTTAAAGATATAAAGGTGTATTGAGATTATAATAATCTCAATACGTTTTTTGAAGAAACTTACTCGTAGCTTACGCTACTTTACTTAGACTACTGAAGTAGTCTAAGCACGTTTTGTTGAACAGCGTTAGCTTGACTCATAGCATAACTTCCAGACTGAGCTAAAATGTTATGTTTTGCAAAGTTTGCACTCTCTGCCGCAAAGTCAACATCACGGATGTTTGATTCAGCAGCAGTAATATTTACTTGAGTTACAGATATATTTCTAACCGTACTCTCTAGTTTATTTTGAGCCGCACCCATTGTAGCACGTAAGCCATCTATTGCTTTTATAGCTGTATCCATAGTAGTTATCGCCGTTTCAGCATCGCCTTGAGTACTCATAAGAATAATACTAGCCGATTTACCTGCTAATTTTTCAACGTCTGCAGAACCTATAACTATACTTTGTGTTTCACTACTGTACGCACCTACGTGAAATACGAATGTACCTGCCGTAGAACCTGATGCACCCGTTAAAATAGCAGTTCCGTTAAATTTAGTCGTAACAGCAATATCACTAGCTTCAGCTAAAAGAGCTTGAACCTCTTTAGAGATATAACCTCTTGAAGTAGCATCTTGAGTATCATTGGCTGCTTGAGTTGCAAGAACACGAATTCTTTTCATGATATTGCCATACTCTTCCATAGCACCGTCAGCCGTTTGAATAAGACCGATACCGTCGTTTGCATTTCTGATAGCTTGACCTAAACCTTGAGACTGAGCAGAGAGCTTATTTGCAATAGCCAAACCTGCAGAATCATCAGCAGCTTTATTAATACGAAGACCTGAACTTAAAGAGTTAAGACTTTTATCAAGTCCTACATTGTTCATAACCGAATTTCTATGTGCGTTCATCGCACCTACGTTTGTATTTATTCTAAATCCCATCTTAAATCCTTTTTAGATAAGAGTCTTTCACTCTATTTAATTTTATCTCAGCTTCCTTGCTGACAATTATTATAATCGTCAATCAATAAAAAAACTTTAATTGTAATAGCAAAAAAATGCCAAAAGTTTCCCCTTAGCATTTAAAAAACTAAAAATCAATTACTACTGAAGTAGTCTAAGCACGTTTTGTTGAACAGCGTTAGCTTGACTCATAGCATAACTTCCAGACTGAGCTAAAATGTTATGTTTTGCAAAGTTTGCACTCTCTGCTGCAAAGTCAACATCACGGATGTTTGATTCAGCTGCAGTAATATTTACTTGAGTTACAGATATATTTCTAACCGTACTCTCTAGTTTATTTTGAGCCGCACCGATTGTAGCACGAAGTCCGTCAACATTTTTAATAGCCGTATCCATGTTAGTAATAGTAAGCTCAGCAGATGCTTGAGTACCTACAGTAAGAGCTGTCGCAGCCGTTGCCATAGCATTCAAACTAGCTGAGTTAAAATCTATTTGCTGTGTTTCATTGTTATATGCACCGACATGAAATTTAAACACCCCGGGAGTAGAACCGCTCTGCCCAGACAATAGCGCAGTACCGTTAAATTTTGTAACCAATGCAATATCGCTAGCTTCAGCTAAAAGAGCCTGAACCTCTTGAGAGATATAACCTCTTGAAGTAGCATCTTGAGTATCATTGGCTGCTTGAGTAGCCAATACTCTAACTCTTTTCATGATATTGCCATACTCTTCTAATGCACCATCAGCTGTCTGTAAAAGACCGATACCGTCGTTTGCATTTTTAATCGCTTGACCTAAACCTTGGGACTGAGCAGAGAGCTTATTTGCAATTGCAAGACCCGCTGAATCATCAGCAGCTTTATTAATGCGAAGACCTGAACTCAAAGAGTTAAGACTTTTATCAAGTCCAACATTGTTCATAACCGAATTTCTATGTGCGTTCATCGCACCTACGTTTGTATTTATTCTAAATCCCATCTAAAATCCTTTTTGGGCAAGAGCCTTTTGCTCTTTGAATATAATATAGCTTCCCTGCTATCGTCATACTTGAATATCAAGAGTTAAAAAACTACTTCAATAACCCCCAAAAACTAAATCATCCCCAAAGCCTTTTCAAAAAATGATTGAGATTATTGTAGTAATCTCAATACATTTTGCTGAACAGCGTTAGCTTGACTCATCGCGTAACTTCCCGATTGAGCTAAAATATTATGTTTTGCAAAGTTTGCACTCTCTGCCGCAAAGTCAACATCACGGATGTTTGATTCAGCAGCAGTAATATTTACTTGAGTTACAGATATATTTCTAATAGTACTCTCTAGTTTATTTTGAGCCGCACCCATTGTAGCACGCAAACCATCTACCGCTTTTATTGCAGTATCCATAGTAGTAATCGTAACTTCCGCATCGCTTTGAGTACTTACTGAAAAACTAGCACTTGTACCTGAAGCACCTGCTAATTTTGACAAGTCCGCACTACCTATAGCTATACTTTGTGTCTCATTGTTATATGCACCGACATGGAACACGAACGTACCGGTACCTAATGAACCGGATGCACCTGTTAAAAGAGCAGTTCCGTTAAATTTAGTCGTAAGACCTATATCACTAGCTTCTGCCGCAAGAGCTTGAATCTCTTTAGAGATATAACCTCTTGAAGTAGCATCTTGAGTATCATTGGCTGCTTGAGTTGCAAGAACACGAATTCTTTTCATGATATTGCCATACTCTTCCATAGCACCGTCAGCCGTTTGAATAAGACCGATACCGTCGTTTGCATTTTTAATTGCTTGACCTAAACCTTGAGACTGAGCAGAGAGTTTATTTGCGATAGCCAAACCTGCAGAATCATCAGCAGCTCTATTAATACGAAGACCTGAACTCAAAGAGTTAAGACTTTTATCAAGTCCTACATTATTCATAACCGAATTTCTATGTGCGTTCATCGCACCTATATTTGTATTTATTCTAAATCCCATTTTAAATCCTTTTTTGGGTCAAGAGCCTTTTGCTCTTTTATTCTCTTTATACGACTTCCATGCCATATACATGTCATATATATCGCCAATTAAAAAAATAACTTTAATAATCGGCGAAAACTAAACTACTGAAGTAGTCTAAGCACGTTTTGTTGAACAGCGTTAGCTTGACTCATAGCATAACTTCCAGACTGAGCTAAAATGTTATGTTTTGCAAAGTTTGCACTCTCTGCTGCAAAGTCAACATCACGGATGTTTGATTCAGCCGCAGTAATATTTACTTGAGTTACGGAGATATTTCTAACCGTACTCTCTAGTTTATTTTGAGCCGCACCCATTGTAGCACGAAGTCCGTCAACGTTTTTAATAGCAGTATCCATAAAACCGATAGTATCTTCTGCTTTACTTTGTGTAGTAACAAGAAGTCCTGCAGCCGAAGTACTAGCCATAGCAGTAACATTTGCAGAACTAAAATCTATAGACTGCGTCTCATTATTATATGCACCTACGTGGAATATAAATACACCTGCCGTAGAACCTGATGTTCCCGCTAAAAGATTAGTTCCGTTAAATTTTGTAGTTACGACTATATCACTAGCCTCAGCTATAAGAGCCTGAACCTCTTGAGAGATATAACCTCTTGAAGTAGCATCTTGAGTATCATTGGCTGCTTGAGTTGCAAGAACACGAATTCTTTTCATGATATTGCCATACTCTTCCATAGCACCGTCAGCCGTTTGAATAAGACCGATACCGTCGTTTGCGTTTTTAATTGCTTGACCTAAACCTTGAGACTGAGCAGAGAGTTTATTTGCGATAGCCAAACCTGCAGAATCATCAGCAGCTTTATTGATGCGAAGACCTGAACTCAAAGAGTTAAGACTTTTATCAAGTCCCACATTGTTCATAACCGAATTTCTATGTGCGTTCATCGCACCTATATTTGTATTTATTCTAAATCCCATCTTAAATCCTTTTCGGGTAAGAGCCTTTTGCTCTTTTAAAAAATTTCAACAGCTTCCATGCTGAATACTACTATATCGTCAATGCAAAATTTTACTTTAACGATATTTTCATTATTTATACTTTTTTTGATACACTTCCAAACTTAAAACAACTATACTACTATATATAGGAAAACTATTTGAATTTAATTATCGTCGAGTCACCTGCTAAAGCAAAGACTATTAAAAACTTTTTGGGCAAAGATTATGAAGTCGTTGCATCTAAAGGACATATAAGGGATTTACCTAAATCCCGCTTTGGAATCAGTGTGGATGAAGAGAATCATCTTGTACCTGCGTACAGCGTTGCAAAAGAAAATGCTGCAACCGTAAAAGAGATAACGGCATTAGCTAAAAAGAGTGACACGATATATATAGCGACCGATGAGGACCGCGAAGGAGAAGCAATAGGATGGCATATAGCTCATGCGATAAAAAAAGATCCGCAGACACTTCCCCGCATTGTTTTTCATGAGATAACAAAAACTGCAATAAATAATGCCCTTTTAAATGCAAGAAAAATTGACATGAACATGGTAAACGCACAGCAAGCACGCCGTATCCTTGACCGTGTCGTAGGATATAAACTCTCTCCGCTTCTTAGTTCAAAAATACAAAAAGGGCTTTCAGGAGGACGTGTTCAATCCTCAACTCTTAAACTTGTCGTTGACCGTGAGAGAGAGATAAGAGCGTTTGTTCCCGTTGAGTATTGGAGTATCGATACGATTTTTAAAAAAGATATAGAAGCTACTCTAATATCGCACAAAGAAGATAAGCTCTCAAAACTCTCTATTACAAACAAAAATAGTGCAGATGCTATAACGCAAAGCGTAAAAAACGACTCATTTATTATCTCAAGTATTGAAACAAAAGAGAGAAGAAGCCAAACACCTCCACCGTTTATGACTTCAACTCTTCAGCAAGTTGCTTCAAGCAAACTGGGTTTTACTCCTAAAAAAACTATGATGGTAGCACAAACTCTTTATGAGGGCGTAAAAACACCAAGCGGAACAAGCGGTGTTATTACCTACATGAGAACAGACTCTCTAAATTTAGCACATGAAGCACTTAGCGCTGTTCGCGGCGTAATTGAGAGCAGATTCGGCAAAAAATATCTACCAGACGAGCCTAAAGTATATAACAAAAAAGCAAAAGGTGCGCAAGAGGCTCACGAAGCTATCCGACCAACAATGTTGCAGTTTACTCCGGAAGTAGCATCTTCATTTTTAAAACCCGATGAGATTAAACTTTACCGTCTAATTTATGAGAGATTTATGTCATGTCAAATGAACGATGCCGTTTTTGAGCAACAAAGTATTCTCTTTAGCAGTAAAGAGAACGAATACAGAGCAAGCGGGCGAAAACTAATATTTGACGGTTTTTATGCACTTACCGGAGCTGAGGACAAAGATAAACTTTTACCTGTGTTAAAAGAGGGCGATACGATAGATATACAAAGTATCAAACCTGAGCAGCATTTTACTGAACCGCCTGCTCGCTACTCTGAAGCTTCTTTAATTAAAAAGCTTGAGTCTGAAGGCGTTGGACGCCCTTCAACATATGCTCCGACTATTGCAACCCTAAGCGGACGTACATATGTGACTATCGAGAAGAAACAGATTATTCCAACGGATATGGCATTTACGGTTACCGAAATACTGGAGAAAAATTTTGCAGATATAGTAGATATCTCTTTTACTGCAAATATGGAAGAAAAACTTGATGAAGTAGCCGAAGGAATCAATGATTGGCAAAAACTTCTAAGTGATTTTTATTTTCCGTTCTCAGAACAAGTAGAAGATGGCAAAAAAAATATAGTTTCACTTAAAATGGCAAAACCTCTGGGTCGTGCTTGTCCTAATTGCGGAGAAGAATTGCTTCTTCGCTCTGGAAGATTCGGAGAGTTTATAGCATGCAGCGGTTTTCCAAAATGTAAATATACAGAACAAGTCGAAGGTGCAGAGAATAAAACGCAAGAAAATACAGAGCCAAGCGGAGAAGTTTGCGATAAGTGCGGCAAGGATATGATTGTAAAAAGCGGTAGAAACGGGCAGTTTTTAGCATGTAGCGGCTACCCTGAGTGTAAAAATACTAAAAGCATAAATATTGAAGAGAAGATAAGTACAACTCCATGTCCTGAGTGTGGCGGAGAAATAAGTCTTAAAAATTCAAGAAGAGGAGCTTTTTGGGGATGTGCCGGTTATCCTAAATGTAAATTTATCTCTAAATTTGAACCTACTACTATAAGGTGTAAAGCTGAAGGATGCGGCGGTGTTTTAGCCCAAAGAGTATATAGAGGCAAAGATGTTTATGAGTGTATCAAATGTAAAACCCGAACACCTATAGAAGAGATACCTGCTAAGTAATATTATGAAAATAGGCATACTATCAGATACACATACAAAAGCTAAAAAGACTCTGCGTGCAATTGACACTCTAATAAAAAACGGTGCAGAATTTATAATACATGCAGGTGATATAGTCGAAGTTGAGACTCTTGAAGCGCTTCATAACAGCGGCGTTAGGTATGTCGCGGTTTACGGTAATAACGATTCGCATCTAGCTGAGCATCATGAGAGATTTAATTTAGTGCAAGAACCTCACTACTTTAAAATAGCAAATACAAAATTCAAACTTATGCACCTTCCCTTTTACATGTTGCCGGATGCGGAAGTCGTTATATACGGTCATACTCATCAATTTTCTATAGAGTTTTTAAACGACACTCTTTTTTTAAATTCTGGCGAGGTGTGTGCAAGAAACAAACCTCTATCAGAGTGGGCAATGCTTGAAATTAAAGAGGATGAATTTTTGGTTACAAGATACACAAGAGCAAATAAAAGCGATGAAATTAAAGAAGAAGAGTTTCGATATAAACGAGAATCAAATGATTAAAGAGATTTTTTTATGTTCTATCTGTAATATAAACAGCGGTACATGTAACGAGGATTGTAAGTTTTGTTCTCAAAGTGTTAGGTATAAAGCTGATATAGAGCGCTATAAACAAAAAGATATGGCTCTTATTTTAAAAGAAGCTATCTCGGCGAGAAACAACGGAGCGCTTGGTTTTTGTCTTGTTAGTTCGGATAAGGGGCTAAATGGCAAAACTCTTGATTTTGTATGCAGTGTTGCTGAAGTTTTAACTAAAGAGGTGCCGCAACTTCGCCTTATAGCTTGTAACGGAACGGCAACAACTGAGCAGCTTTTAACTCTAAAGGCAGCAGGCATAAAAGCATACAATCATAATCTTGAAACTTCAAAAGAGTTCTATCCATCTATCTGTACAACTCACTCTTGGGATGAGAGATATGAGACATGTAAAAATGTAAATGAAGCAGGACTAGTTCTTATTAGCGGTGGCATATTCGGACTTGGAGAGAGCCAAGATGATAGAATCTCTATGCTTGAATCTCTAAAATCTCTAAACCCATCGTCCGTACCCATAAATTTTTATCATCACAATGAAGCTTTAGAGCTAAAACCAAACTCGCTGAGTGTTGATGAAGCATTAAATCTTATAAAGCTCTCTCGCGAAATGATTCCTGAGGCACAAAGAATAATGGTTGCAGGAGGAAGAGAGATAATGTTTGGAGATAGACAAAATGAGATTTTTGCTTATGGAGCAAACTCTATTGTAATAGGAAATTATCTTACTACAAACGGACAAGATTCAAGCAGAGATTTAGAGATGTTAAATTATCTCAACTTGAGTGTTGCAAAAAAAGTAAAATAGATTATAAGGAGAGATAGATGAGTGAAAATGTCGTACTAATCATAACAATTTCGCTTATAATCGTCTCTTCGCCTTTTTTTGCAAAACTTTTAAGAATCCCTGTTACGCCCGTTGAGATTATCTTTGGCGCAATTTTAGGTTATTTCGGTTTCTTACATGAAGAGCATCTTTTTAGAATAGTCTCTGAGTTTGGATTTTTATATCTGATATTTATAGCCGGAACAGAGATAAACCTCAAAAACACACTCAAAACTCCCAAAGATTTGATAAATAAGGTAATTATATATATCATCCTTTTATACGCCTTTTCTATTGCTCTCTCGCTCTATCTCAACCTCGGAAAGATATTTATAGTTCTTCTGCCGCTCATCTCGGTGGGGCTGATTGCCACTCTCTCAAAAGAGTACGGAAAAACTCCATGGCTTTCAATATCAATGACCGCAGGAGCTATAGGCGAGATTGTGAGCATAGGATTCCTTACGCTTACCTCTTCTGCGCTTCATTCCGGTCTTGGCTTCGCACTTGCAAAAACAATATTTGCGCTTGCCCTGTTCTTGCTGTTTATGTTTTTGCTATTTCGTGCAATGGAACTTATATTTTGGTGGTTTCCTGAAGTTTCAACATCTTTGATGCCACATGAGGACAACAAAGAGCAGGACATAAGACTCTCAATGGGGATATTTTTTCTTCTTGTAGGAGCCATGCTCTATTTGGATTTAGAACTTGCCTTTGGAGCATTTTTGGCAGGTATCTTTATACCTACTTTTTTTGAACATAAAAAAGAACTGCCAGAAAAGCTCTCCTCTTACGGTTTTGGATTTTTAATACCTATCTTTTTTATTCACATCGGAAGCTCATTCAATCTCGAAGCTCTTTTTATGGACGGTCTTATAGTCAAAGCTCTCTTTATAACAATAGCCATGACTGCTATGAGAGTTATAGCATCACTTGTATTTATCAAGGAGCTTCGCCTTATAGACTCTATACTTATGGGACTCTCCCACTCTATGCCGCTAACACTTTTAATTGCGATGGCAACACTCGCCTTTCATGCGAAAAGCATAGATGAACTCCATTACTATGCGCTTGTCCTAGCATCTCTTTTTCAAGCAATCTCCATAATGATAGTTATTAAACTGATAAACAATTACAAACTTAAAAAAGAGCATTTAAAATAGTGTATAATATAGCAGAGTGAATATAATAGGGGGTTTTGAATGTCTCGTTCCGTTTTACTGCAACTTGCTCGCGACTCCATACAAGAAGTTTTAGAATCTGCAAGAACGATAAACAAAAGAAAACTTTTGGACGAGCATCCTCTTTTAAACGACAAAATAGCCACAACGGTAAATATTTATCTTGATTCTAAATTAAGAGGCTCATCATCAACAAAAATTCCATCCTTCTCACTGCTTGAAGATATTATAAGAAATGCTAAAATAGCCGCTTTTGAAGATAAAAACTTTACACCGCTCACGACTTCCGAGTATCTTCACTCTGAAATAGAGTTGATTATCACTACTCAAGAGGGTATTATGAGCGAAAAAGACCCCTCTATTCTTAGAAATAAAACCCCTCTTCCTAATGATGCTTCTGAATAAAACAAGCTATCGCATATCCGTGATTTAGTCCAAGAGCAATACTTCCGCCGGATTCTTGAGTTATGTCGCCTGCAACAAAAAGACCTTTGATATTTGTCTCATAGTTATCGTCATGAACAGGCCTTCCGTCCTCTTCATTTATTCCTGAATTTGCCAAAAATGCACTCGGAGTCGTTCCGCCTATCGCGTAAATAACTCTATCGTAAACGCGAGGTTCTATATCGCTAAAGATTACTTTTACTTTATCTCCTTCAACCGCCTCTAGCGAGTCTATATCAACTCCTAAAATAGCCTCTACCTCTTTATGCATAATGGCATTTGCTATATCTCTTTGATTTGTCGGGTTTGCACGTCTAAAGGTCTCTCTTCTGTAACAAATTGCTACCTCATTGGCAACGCTTAAATCAACGGCGTACTCTATAGCGCTGTCTCCGCCGCCTACTACCAATACTTTCTCGCCGCCCATGCAGTCATCAAGCGTATATCCTACTCTTTTTCTTATTTCCGGCGGTATCTTATAGTCGGGTTTATTAGGCTTGCCCATTCTTCCTATCGTAACTACTACATATTTAGCGGTTATACTTTTTCCTGCCATAAAAACCTCGAAATAACCGTCCTTTTTCTCTATACTTTGTACTTCTACATGTGTTTGAAGTTCAACCGAATGGTTATTTAAAATCTCGTCAAAAAAGTCTAGAGTCGTCTCTTTTGTTCCGTCAACAAAATAGATTCTGCCGTCAAGCTCAACTTTTTGACCCTTCCAGTCTTTATCTACTCTTTTGTTATCTTTATAATATTTTCGTATGGTGGAGTTATGATTTTGATCTTTTTCCAATAAAACTATATCTCTTATCCCTTGCATATAACTCTCAACCGCAGTAGCGATTCCGGCTGGTCCTGCGCCTATGATAGCAAGATTGTACATGTGACTCATAACAACTCCTTATTAATAACTGCGGCTATTTTACCACACCAAAAAAGAATCTAAATATAATTTATATTATAATTCAAAAATTAAATCTATTATTTTGGAAAACTATCTTATGAACTTCTTTGGTACTCTTTAATTATGTCCCGTGTCGATAATGAAAAATTTTATTCAACCGCAATAGACAAATACGGCATTACTGCAAAAGGGGTAAACTGGCACTCAAAAGAGTCTCAAAAAATAAGATTTGATATTATTTTAAAGATGCTGCCAAATAATATAAATAAATACAGCATAGCGGATGCGGGATGCGGATTCGGTGATTTATACATCTACATGTTAAAAAAGAAAAAAGCCCCAAAAGAGTATATCGGTATAGACTCTCTGATTGACATGTACTCTATCGCTTCAAACAGAACAGGGTGTAAAATTGTACTGGCGGACATTTGCAAAGATACGCTTCCGATGAGCGATTACTATATTTGTAGCGGCGCTATGAATGTTCTTGATAGTTTTGAGACTCATCTGTTTATGCGAAACTGTTTTACTTCATGCAATGTCGGTTTTATATTTAACATCCTTCACGGCGAACAAGAAAGCGAAACATACAACTATCTTACAACAGCGCAAATAGAGAAGATTGCAGCCGATTTGGGCGTTAAAAAAGTAATCTTTAAAGATGACTATATGCAAGGTGATATAACAGTCCTTTTTCTAAAAGAAACTATTTAATGTGTGCTGTTTTTGGCATAATCGGGGAATATGACGAAAAAGTCGCAAAAAAAGCACTAGCACTTTTAGCTCACAGAGGACCCGACTTTTGCGGTCTTATTCAAAACAAAAACCTTTTTTTTGCACATCAAAGATTAAGTATAATAGATACTGATTTTCGCTCAAATCAGCCTCTTTCTCATGAGAAAATTTTACTCTCGTTTAACGGGGAAATTTACAACTTCAAAGAGTTAAGACAAGAACTTACATGTGAGTTTGAGTTTAAAACAAACAGTGATAGCGAGGTTATAATCGCCGCATATTTAAAATGGGGAGTGGAGTTTGTATCTCATCTTCGCGGAATGTTTGCCATAGCCCTGCTTGATGATAAAACACTCTATCTCTTTCGCGACAGACTGGGCAAAAAACCGCTCTTTTATATGCACAAAAAATCTTTTATATTTGCTTCGGAGATAAAAGCGCTTGTACCTTTTTTAAACAAAATAGAGATGGATGAAGATGCGCTCCTTAGTTATCTCTCTTTTTTAGCTCCCACACCGCCCTTTACTTTTTTTAAAAATATCAGAAAATTAGCAGCGGGAGAGTATCTTACATTTAAAGATAACAAAATAGAAATAAAAAGATATTTTGATTTGCTTGATGCAAAACCAAATCTTATAACAGACAAAAATGAAGCGCTTTACATGTTAGAAAATCTGCTTGAAGAGTCGATAAAAATCAGACTAAACTCTGATGTACCGATGGCTTCGCTTCTCTCAGGCGGAATAGACAGTGCGGCTATAAACGCCTACTCGCTAAAAAACGGTGTAAACTTACAGACTTATACACTTGGCTACAAAGATTTTGCAAAATATGACGAGAGGCAAAATGCCAAAGAGAGTGCAGAACTTTTAGGAGTAAAAAACAGACAGATAGAAATATCTCAAAATGAGTTTTTAGATGCTATGGATAAGACGCTTGACACACTTGACGAGCCGTTAAACGACCCTGCTTCAGTTCCTCTGTATCTGCTTTTTGAGCATATTAAAAAAGAGGGTTATAAAGTCGTATTAAGCGGAGAGGGAAGTGATGAGCTATTTTTAGGATATAGACAATATTTTGAGTTTCTAGACATTGAAAACCTAAAAAAACTCAAAAACAAAAATTGGCTAAGCGGCTATTTTCACTCAAACTTTTCAATGAACAGAGAGTGGGAGAGATATAAAAGAGTTTTTGACGATACCCTGCTCTTTAGAACCTCCGGCGAAAATTTTACCGATTTGCAAAAAAACGTCTCTATGCGAAGAAATGTAAGAGACAATGAGTCATTAAAATATCTAAAAAGTTACAGAGATAGGTTTGAAAACTCTCTACATGTAGATGAGAGTATCTGGTACAGCTATATAGATTTGCATCTTTTTCAAGCAGAACACTTCTTGACAAAACTAGACCGCGTAAGCATGGCTCACGGCGTCGAATCGCGAACACCGTTTTTAGACCATAAACTTTCATCTGCCGTCTTTAGCATTGACCCTAAATTGCGCTATGAAGACGGTGTTACAAAAGCACTTTTAAAATCAATATTAAAACCACATGTAGATGAAAAGATACTCTCTCGCAGAAAAAAAGGTTTCTCAAATCCATACATGGAGTATCTCATAGAGAGTAAAAAGATAAATCTTATAAAAGAGGTAAATGAGCAAACTGGTATTTTTAAAAGAGAGATTTTAGAACAGCATATACAAAAAGCCTCATCGGGAGGCTTTAAACAACATATCTGGGGTTTATATGTTTTGAGCGTATGGATTAAAAAATATCTACTCTGATTTCTCTTCCCTAAGTGAACTAAGAGGAACAAACTGTGAAATTTCAGGGTCGTAATACTCTATTTCACCGCTCTCTATATCATATATCCAGCCGTGAACCGATATTTCGTTGCTATCGATTCTTGTTTTAACAGATGGATACGTTAAAAGATTTTCTATCTGGGAAATTACCGATAATTTTTCGGTTAAACGATATAAAATATCTTTATCGGCATTTAGTCCAAGAGCCAGCAGAGCTTGAGATTTTGCACTGTCTCCAAGAGTAAGCCATGTTTTAGTATGAACCAGTTCCGGGTCGTCTGAACAGCTTTTATTGTGGATAGCCTCTATCGCTCCGCATTTTGTATGTCCGCATACTATTATATTTTTTACTTTTAAAACACTGACTGCGTACTCTATCGCCGATGCGGTCGAGTGAAAATCCTCATCTGGTTTATAAGGAGCAACAAAATTCCCTATATTTCTAACTACAAACAAATCCCCCGGCGCGCTATTCGTCATCAAGTCCGGTACGACTCTTGAGTCAGAACAACCTATGTAAAGAGCTTTTGGCGTCTGACCTTTTTCTGCAAGCTCTAAAAATTCTTTTTCATGAGCTTTAAAATAGCTCTTTTGAAACAGTTCATTTCCTAGCATCAGATTATAATTGTCCATATATAAACCCTCAGAAATTTAATTTCAAAAGTATATCCCAAAACAAACAACATAAATGAAATTAGTTAAAGATATATATGGGATAAGTTTAGACTATTTTTCTAGCCGTTAAAAATAGATAATCCTTGCCTGTAACCGTTACTCTGTATCTCTTTTGCTGAAGATATTTTTTACAAAAATGTATATCTTTTAGAACTAAACTAAGTTCACTAAAACCGTAGTTGGGAGCTTTTGCTCCATAAATCATTTCACTATCAATCCATCTGCAGTTTGGAAATCCAAGTATCATGGCTCCGCCGTTTTGCAGATGATTTTGATATATGGACATAAACGTAGAATTAAACTCAATATTTGAACTTTGAAGCGTACCTATTGATATTATCAAATCAAACTTACCCAAATCAAGCTCATCAAGCTTATTTATATCATGGCATATAAACTCTACATTATTTGTATCTAAAAAATTTTCTCTAGCATACTCAATTGCAGAAGATGAGTAGTCAATCCCTACGAAGTTGATATTTTTAAACTCTTTACATGTAAGCATATTTTCTATGACTTTAAACTCATCGCCTCTGTTTACGCCCAGATTTAAAACTCTTTTTTTACTCTTAATATCTATAAATTCCAACGCTTTTTGATAATGGTACAAAAAACTAAACTGCATGGTTTTGTCAATATTAAAAAACTCACTCTCTACACCGTATTTTTCACTGCCGCTATCACTTTTATGAAAAGAGTTCTCGGTATCGAGTTTTTGGAATCTTAAAAGAGTAGTTGTCTCATCTTTTTTTATCGGTGTTAAAAGTTTCATAAAAAATAGCTGTGCCAAATCCGCATAGGCTTTATATCCAATGCTATCAACATCGGAGTCCAAAACCTCAACCTCTACTATTTCTTTGCTGCTAATCTTCAGCATTTCAAAGCGGTTTAGAACTTCAAAAGATTTTTTTCCTCTTAAATCAAGCATAACAATCCTACAAACTACTTTTACTTGTGATTGTACAGTTGTACCAATTTAAGAAGACTTAATTTTCAAGAGTTTTAACCCCTTTTTTTATCGCCTCAAGAAGATTTTGAATATCTGATTTTTTCTGAGTAAAATGCATACCTATCCTAATCCAGCCAGGTTTTTCTCCAAGAACAAGCTGATCTTTAAGTCCAAGTAAATCATGCCCGTAAGGACCTGCACACGAACATCCAGCCCGTGTCTCAATACCGTATCTTGATGAGAGTGCTTTGCATAAATCGTATGGATCTAAATTCCCGATATTAAACGAGACTATACCTATATTTTTCTCTCTTTTATTTCCGTATATTTCACAGTTTGGTATCTTTTGAAGCTCGTCTAAAAAAAACTTTAATAATTTATCTTTCTCTTTTTTAATAAAGTCAAAACCTATCTCGTTTCTTAGCTGATATGCCAAAGAAGCTCTAATAAACTGCAAAATACCTGGTGTCCCTGCTTCTTCTCTTACATGTAAATCAGTGTCGTAGGTATGTGTTGTTTTGCTCACGTACGAAAATGTTCCTCCGCCGGCAAAAGTAGGAGGCAGTGTGTCGTCTATTATGTTTTTTCTTACTATCAATAATCCGCATGAGCCTGGGCCGCCTAAAAGTTTATGAGCAGAGAGAAACATTGCATCATAAAGAGTACAATCAACATTCATATATGCAGATGATGCCGCAGCGTCAAAACATACTATAGCACCGTATTTTCTTAAAAGTTTTGATATCTTTTTATATGGAGTTATAATGCCTGTTACATTTGAAGCTATGCAAAAAGAGCCTATTAATTCTCTATGTGAATTCTCCCTTAAAAGCTCTTCAAACTCAGCAAAGTCTATAAGCCCATCCTTGTCAAGTCCTATTCTTACCACATCGCAAAAAGCCTCTCTGTAACTTATCTCATTTGAGTGGTGCTCGTATGGTCCTACAATGACAAGAGGCATATCATCTTTTTTTACATCTATTTTATATCTTTTTGCCGTCGCCGGAGGAATATATATTCCGACAAGCTCTTGAAAACGTTTAATAGCCGCCGTTGCTCCGCATCCGTTTGGAATAATAACAAAGTTATCGTCTATTTCTAGATTTTCATAAAGCTTCTCTCTTGCTTTCTCGTAATACTTACCGGTCGTAGCCGCCATACCAGCCTCTTTTGAGTGCGTATTAGCGTAAGTTTGTAAAACTTCCAAGATTCTATCTTCTATAATTTCATAGGCAAGACCTGAAGCGGTGTAATCAAAATAGTTTTTTTTATGCAGACCTATCGTGTATATGCCAAGCTCCTCTTTTACATCGCCTCTGCATAGTAAAATAGGACGAAATATATTTTTAGCCATCTGTTTTTTCCAAAGCATAATCATGAAAATTTCTATGAGAACTTAAAATATACTCTTTGATAATTCCCTCTACTACGCTCTTTGCTCTATCTGGAGTAAATTTTATACCGCTTTTCTTGCCAAAACTACTTTTCTCGCCACAAAGACGACCTCCTAAAATAAGCTCAAATCCCGTGCGGATTCCATCTTCTGTTTCGACTTTACACCCCATAAGTCCAATATCTACAATATGTGGATGTGCACATGAGTTTGGGCATCCGTTTACGCTAATTGATATTGGTTCATTAAAATCAGCAAACTTCTCTTCTAAATGCTCTACAAGAGCATCAGCTAAAGCTTTTGTCTCAACAATCGCAAATTTACAAAAATCAACTCCCGTACATGAGAGTTTTTTTGCCCTAAATGAAGATGGATTTGCCAAAATCCCAATCTCTTCAAGCGCATCTGACATTTTGGATGCATTTTTACTATCTACATCCGTTATAACAAAATTTTGTGAAACACTCGCTTTTATGCTAGAAGCGTTATACTTTTTCATGATTTTTACAAGTCCAAAAAGCTTATCCGCCCCCAGTTTTGCTCCTTTGCTAACACATCCTATATAGCTATCTTCATCAGAGATACTTTTATGAATACCCAGATGCCCTCTTTTTTCATGCGGCGTACAAATCGGTTCTTCACTCTTTTTTATAACAAAATCAATGTTTTCATGCAAAACTTCAACAAATTTTTCAACCCCAAACAAATCTAAAAGATGTCCGAGTCTTGCCTTATTTCTATTGTCTCTGTTTGCATAAACTCTGTAGATATTTGTCACGGCTTTAACAACCGCCAAAACATGTACTGGTCTTACATATCCTATATAAGAAGCTATACGCTTGTTTGAAGCGAGCCCGCCTCCTACGCTCACGTCAAAAAATACTTCACCGTCCTCGGTCTCTCTTGCGTTAAAACTCAAATCCTGTATCTCATGTGAAATACAATGCTTAGAGCATCCACTAATACCGACTTTATATTTTCTTGGAAGATTAGATAGCTCTTTATCTGTCTCAAAATATCTGTTTACGTTTTGGACAATTGCGTTTACATCATATATCTGCTCACTATCAATTCCGTTTAGGGCACATGTAACCACATTTCTTGGAACGTCTCCTGCCGCAAAATATGTACTCAACCCCACATTTTGCAAAGATGCGAATATTTCCGGCAAATCTGCAATTTTTATAAAGTGAAACTGTATGTCCTGCCTTGTCGTAAACTCTGCCGTACCTCTTGCATACACTTTTGAAATCTCTGCTATCGTCTCTAGTTGCTTAATATCAAGCTTACCTTGCATAAGCTTTACGCGAAGCATAAAATAAAGCGTAGAATCTTCTTTATCTTGAAGATTTCTGTTTTGCGTATAAAGTCCATACCATTTAAAACGATCTATATCTTCTTGATCTATCTTTTTTTTTGTCTGTGCATAACGGTATATATCGTTTAACACCTCTTGAGGTTCTTTCTCTTTTTTTATCCGCTCAGCTCTTTGAGCTTTTGTCTCTTTTGCCATTTTCTTTCCTAAAAAATCTCTCTGCTTTGCCAATGAGGAAAATGTTTTCTCACCAGTGCATTTAACTCAACTTCAAATTCACAAAATTCAAAAGACGTCCTACTATCTTGCGATTTTTGCACAATCATTCCAGCTCCAAGCGTATTATTTGTTACTCTGTCTATGATGATAAAACTTCCCATTGATTTGTTTTTACTGTACGAATCATAAGCAAAAGTACTCTGAAGCTCAAGTTTTGCATGTCCTATCTCGTTTAGATTAAGCACTTCTGCACCTTGTTGTTCTAGCGTGTTTACATCTGTTTTGTAGTAAAATTTATCTATCCTTCCGACACTCAAAGACGAAGCTCTTTTTATAAAATACTGTTTATGTTTTACCAGAGGTTCTTCACTCATCCAGACTATATTAACATCAAAAGCGTCGTTGATATCTGGTTGTTCATCGCTTTTTACTATGATATCGCCCCTGCTTATATCTATCTCATCTTCCAAAGTTATAGTAACTGCCTGTTGTGCGTATGCGTAATTTAAGTGTCCATCATAAGTCACTATCTCTTTTACCTTTGAGCTCTTTTTTGAAGGCAAAACAGTAATATTATCTCCGACACTTACAATGCCCGAAGAGATAGTTCCGCAAAAGCCTCTAAAATTGAGATTTGGTCTGTTTACATACTGCACACTCAGTCTAAAGTGAACTAAATCTCTGTCGTTTCCTATCTCTATATTTTCTAGCAGATGCAAAAGTGTCTCGCCTTTATACCAAGGAGATTTTTGGCTTCTCTCAACAACATTATCGCCATTTAGCGCCGAGAGCGGTATAAGCGTAATATCATCACTAAGCCTAATCTCTTTTGCAAAAGAGAGATAATCTCTTGATATCTTCTCATAGACATCTTGACTAAAATCGACTAAGTCCATCTTATTTACAGCAACAACTATGTGTTTAATTCCAAGCAGTTTTGCTATAAAAGAGTGCCTTTTTGTCTGCGTCTGTATGCCATATCTTGCATCTATTAGAATTATCGCCAAATCTGCCGTGCTCGCACCTGTCGCCATATTTCTTGTGTACTGTTCATGCCCCGGTGTGTCGGCAATGATAAATTTCCGCTTATCGGTTGTAAAATATCTGTACGCAACATCTATGGTAATACCCTGTTCACGCTCACTCTGAAGACCGTCAACAAGCAGCGAGAGGTCAAACTCTCCCTCAGTTGTGCCGCTTTTTTTGCTATCTTTTTTTATGGCTGCTAGCTGATCTTCAAAAATCATCTTTGAGTCATGCAAAAGTCTTCCTATTAGCGTGCTTTTGCCATCATCAACACTTCCACATGTAATAAATCTCAAAAGCTCTTTATTCTCATGCTCCCTTAAATAACTCTCTATATCCGTTGCTATTTTTGTCTCTAATACCGACATGTTAAAAATACCCCTCTATTTTTTTCTTCTCCATTGAACCCGTTGAATCATTATCTATGACTCGTCCTTGCCTCTCGCTTGTTTTTGTCAAAAGCATCTCTTGAATAATCTCTGGCAGAGTCGTTGCATTTGACTCAACCGCTCCAGTTAGAGGATAACAACCAAGAGTTCTAAAGCGAACACTCTCTTCTTTTATCTCTTCGCCCTCTTCAATCGGCATTCTCTCATCGTCCACCATTATCTTGACTCCGTCTTTTTCAACGATTGGTCTTTTTTTTGCAAAATAAAGAGGAACAATAGGAATACTCTCTAAGTATATATACTGCCAAATATCAAGCTCCGTCCAGTTTGAAAGTGGGAAAACCCTTATACTCTCGTCTTTATGGACTCTTGAGTTATACAAATTCCACAATTCAGGTCGCTGATTTTTCGGGTCCCATCTATGGTTTTTATCTCTAAAAGAGTAGATTCTCTCTTTTGCTCTGGACTTCTCTTCATCGCGTCTAGCTCCGCCAAATACAGCGTCAAACTTGTATTTGTTTAACGCCTGCTTCAGCCCTTCGGTTTTCATAATGTCGGTATGAACCGCCGAACCGTGAACAAAAGGATTTATATTTTTCTCTATTCCCTCGGGATTGGTATGAACAAGAAGCTCAAAACCCTCCTCTTTTGCCCTTTTATCACGAAACTCTATCATCTCCTTGAACTTCCATTTAGTATCTACATGTAGAAGAGGAAATGGGAGTTTTGCCGGGAAAAAAGCCTTAATCGCAAGGTGTAACATCACGGCAGAATCTTTTCCTACCGAGTACATCATTACCGGATTGTCAAACTCTGCAACTACCTCTCTTAATATATGAATCGATTCAGCTTCAAGCTGTTTTAAATGTGTCAATCTTTTTGTATCTAACACTGTTTTGTCTCCTTTTTATAACTTATTGTTTATGCAGTCCGCACTCTTTATGCTCTGGGTTTTCCCACCACCATCTTCCGCTTCTTATATCCTCGCCATCTTTTACGGCTCTACTGCAGGGCGCACACCCAATGCTAGGGTAGCCTTTGTCGTGCAGAGCGTTGTAAGGAACTTTATTTTTTTTGATGTAATCCCAAACTTCTTGTTCGCTCCATAAAATAAGAGGATTGAGCTTGATAAGATTATTTCCCTCATCCCACTCGCAAAGATACATATCTTCCCTTGTTGGGCTCTGCTGGGCTCTTAAACCTGTAATCCATAAATCAACACCTTTTAGGGCTCTTTTTAGAGGTGCTATTTTTCTAACATAACAACACTCTTTTCTATTTTCAATCGACTCGTAAAAACCGTTAATTCCCTGTTTCTTGTAGAGCTTTTCAACATCGCTGCTCTTTGGAAAATAGACCTTTATTTTTGTATTGTATTTTAAATTTGTTCTTTCCATCACATCATATGTTGATTGTGGAAGTCTTCCCGTATCTAATGTAAATATTTTAGCTTTTTTGTCAAGTTTGCAAATCGTGTCTGTTAAAACCTGATCTTCAGAACCAAAACTTGAAGATAGTGCAATACGTCCCCTATACTCTTTTAAAAAATACTCCAGAAGCTCTTCAAGCGAAGTATCTTTAAATTTTTCGTTTAATTTTTTTATTGTCTCTTTCATAACTTATCCTTGCTATATATGATAATCGTTTACACCAAGCTTGTGTCTTCCGAAATCTGTTTTATTCCATGCTCTTTCATGGTAATAATACAAAACCATTTTTGTAAAAAGTTCGATGGAACCTATTGATGCCGCCATTGTAAGACTTCCCGTTATTATGTACGATATGACCATCGTATCCAGAGTTCCTAGCGTCCTCCATGAAATTGTCTTTACTATCGATCTGTATGCTTTTTCTTGCATAAAATTTATCCTTCACTCTCATACAATCCACAACTCAAATACCTCTCTGCAGTATCACATAGAATCGTTACTATTGTTTTAAACCTATTATTAGGTCTCTTAGCCACTTTAGTTGCGGCAAATACGTTAGCGCCCGACGATATTCCGACAAGCAAACCCTCTTCTTTTGCAAGATACCTTGAGGTATTTATCGCATCTTCATTGCTTACTGCTATTATCTCGCCGTATATTTTTGTATTTAAAACATCAGGAACAAATCCTGCCCCAATCCCTTGAATCTCATGCGCTCCCGCCTCTTTGCCGCAAAGTACCTGCGAATTTAGCGGTTCAACTGCAATTATTTCTATATCTGGATTGTGAGCTTTTAGAATCTCTCCTATTCCTGTTATAGTTCCGCCTGTTCCAACACCTGCAATTAGTATGTCAATTTTCCCCTCGGTATCTTTTAGTATCTCAAGAGCCGTAGTTTTTCTGTGCACATCAGGGTTTGAAGGGTTTGAGAACTGTTGCAAAATAAAACTGTTATTTGTAGCGGCACTAAGCTCTTTAGCTTTTCTGACTGCACCTAACATTCCCTCATTGCTGTCTGTTAAAACAAGCTTAGCACCTAGTGCTTTCAAAAGTGTTCTTCTCTCCATGCTCATGGAATCAGGCATGGTTAAAATAAGCTTTAAACCTAAACTTGCACATACGCTTGCAAGCGCGATGCCGGTGTTTCCGCTTGTTGGCTCGATAATCGTGCTATTTTCATTTATCAGCCCCTCTTTTAGTGCCGTCTCAATCATATTTTTTCCGATTCTGTCTTTAACGGAGTGTGTAGGGTTCATAAACTCACATTTACCCAATATCATGGCATACTCGTTTGCTATCTTTAACTTTATCAAAGGCGTATTGCCTATAAGTTCCGTGACGTCTTTTGCATATTTCATAATGATTCCACCTCTATTTTATTTCTTGCAAGCATCTCATAAAACCTGCATGCAAAACAGATATCTTTAAGTGCTTCAAAAATCTTCCATACGGTAAATGAAACAAAAAGTAAAAGTGCGACGCTGCTTTGAAAAACAAGCTCTGTAAAAAGTGCTACCAAAAGCATTGTCAAACCTACATGTAAGGCAAACTCTTTTGCTCTTGTATCTGCAACCCTTTTTTTGAATTCAATAAGATTTACTAATATCAAAGATATTATGTAAATAGGACTTAAAAAAGGTGTCATATATATTCGCACTAGCAAGTCATAAATCAATATATAAATAACCTGCTCATTCGTGCTAAACAAGTATGCGCACATTAAAACAACAACCAATGCGGCATCTATTTTCGTCTGATTTTCATCTACTTCATTTTCTATTTGATGTTTTATCTGTGACATCTTCTCTCCTCTTTTTAATTAGTTGAGCGAAGTATAATGAGTTATTTTTATAATGTCAAGTGATTTCGTCGTGTTTATCTATACTGATTTAATCAAGATACTTAATAAGCCCCAAAATCTAGGCTTTTTGTCTTTTAATAAAATATTTCTAATTACAAGTAAATTACTTTACATTATTTATATGATTAGTGTATACTCTCTTTTATAGAATAGTTTTACAAAGGATTTATAATGTCGCTTTTATCAACCAAGGGGTCTTACGGTTTGGCTGCAATATGCGAACTTACCAAACACAAAGATGATTCTCCGATGCATATTAAAGATATTGCTCAAAATGCAAATATTCCGCAAAACTATCTTGAGCAGCTGTTAGGAAAACTAAGACGTGCCGGAATCGTAAAGAGCATACGCGGTGCAAAAGGTGGTTACGTTCTTGCAAAAGATCCAGAAAATATAAAAATACTAGATATTTTAGTAGCACTCGAAGATGAGCTTAAAATTGTGGACAAACAGGTTGATCACCCTGTTATTAATCTATTTTTTGGAGATATGCAAGATAGCATAAAAGAGCTTTTTGACATAAATATACTTAAGCTTGCAGAATATAAAAATAGATTTTTAAACTATACAATATAAAATAAACATTAAGGGTTCAAGAACGTTTTAGCGTGTTGTATGAACGGTCTCCTGCATCGCCAAGCCCTGGTATTATAAATTTGTCGCTGTTTAATTTCTCATCTATCTGCGCTATGTATATATCAATATCCGCATAAGTAGAACTTACGACTTCAAGCCCTTGCGGTGAGCCTATTATGTTTAATGTGATTATCTTTGACGGCTCTCTTTGTTTAATAAGCTCTATAGCATCAACCATTGAGCCTCCGGTTGCAACCATCGGATCAACCAAAATAACGGTTTTACCTTTGCAATCAGGCAATCTGTCGTAATACAAAACGCTTTTATGCGTTACTTCATCTCTCTTCATTCCCAAAAAACCAGCCGACGCTCCGACTAAAAGGTCAACCGCGCTATCTAACATCGGCATACCTGCTCTAAGAACCGTTGCAACGACTATATTATCTTCGTCAATAACATTAAAGCTCTCTTTTCCTCTCCATGTAGTAATGCTTTTTTGAACTAATTCAGAGTTTTTAAGAGCTTCATACATAAGCTGTTTTGTAATTTCTTCAACGGTATGTCTAAAACGAAGTGCATCGCTACTATAATCCCTAAGATGAGTTACGAGTGTTTTTGTAAGAGGGTTTGAAAGTTCATATATCATAAGTAACCTTTATACTATAAAACAAAATTCTTTTTTTAATTGTACTCTGTTTTTTTCAAGATGGCAGTATAATTGCGAAAAAGAGATATCAAAAATTTTGGAGTATAATGAAATCATGTCCTGTCGTATTTAAAAAAGTTGATGAGAACGTCTTAAGAATTTTAGCAGGATTTATATCTGCACTCGGAATAATATTTATAGCAAGTTCGCAAATCTTTGTTCTATTCCTACTTTTGTACGATTTTTTTGTTCGCGTATTTAACTGCCATAAAATAAGTCCGCTTTTTTACATAAGCATACTTGCTACAAAGGTTTTAAAACTTAACAAACGCGAAGTCGATGCAGGGCCGAAGGGATTTGCTTCAAAACTTGGACTGATTCTTGTTTTTTGTGCACTAAGTGCATCTGTTTTAGGATTTTCACTAACTGCGGCAACACTTATAGCAATTCTTGTCATTTGTGCTCTCTTAGAAGCGCTTTTTAGTTTTTGTATTGGATGTCAAATCTACTTTATCATTAAAAAATTTATGTAGCTCTTAAGAGAGGATTTGTCTTAGCTGCATAGCAAACCATAGTATTGCTAGATTTAAAAAAAATATCATTAAAGAACTTCCGCGCGATACTATTTTTTGTATTATTGAGCGTTCTTGTTTATGTGTTTTAAATGCTATTTTCATATGAATAATGGTTAAAATTGTAATTGCACCGACATAAAAAAGTTTATGACTCATCATGTATCCCAACCGAGATTCATTGATATCAAGTGTCAATACATCAATTAGGTTAAAATGAAAAAACATAAAAGAACCCGTAGCCAAAAGAACTGCAAGCCATACGCTCTCAAAATAACCGTAAAGCGGTCCTAAATGCTCATAAGTTTGAGCTTGAGCCTCTTTGCCTTTTAAAAATATTCCAAGTAAAAACAGTAGCAAGGTACCGCCTATCCATGCTGTTGCAGCCAATATGTGTATATATAAAACTATATCTATAATGTTATCTTCTTTAATTGGTTTTTAATTTTTAGATTATATTGTAAAATAGCAACCATACAAATTGTCTTTATCAAGTTAATTGACAAATTTAAAAAAATCAGGATTTAAAAATGAATAAAATTACAATATGGCACAACCCAAAATGCTTAAAATTGAGCCAAGAGAGCTTATGAGAACAAAAGAAGAGTTTATAAACTCTTAAGCCTCTTTAGAAGCTTTTTGAACAAAATGACATTCGGTAGTAGAGTATGGGCATGTCTTTGATATGCTCAGTTCAAACTGCTCCTCTTCTATACCGCCTTGTTTTCTATCATAGTGACGCATTGCCGCTCTAAAGGCAGTAAGAACCATATTTGCACTGTCTTGATGCTCGGTTGAAACTCTCTCAACCTGCTCGCCTTCGGGCTTTGACGTATCGACTTTCGGTACAGGTATAGCCGCATAACTATCATGTAAATTTTTTTCTAGGTTTGCAGTAGTTTCAAGAGCACTCTTTATCTCATCGCCTTTTATCATCTCGGTAAAAAGAGAGCCTAAAGTAGTAGTATCTTGAGTTCCGTTTGTACCGAATTTTACATCGACTATAGACTTCTCGTCTCTTTTGATATACATAATCACATAACTTTTTGTCGCATGGTCTATACCGACTCCGATACAATCCGCATCTTCAAGCTTGCCGTAATTTTCAGGCTGCATAAGATGTTTTCCTATTTCAGCTTTTAAATCTTTATCTTCGCTCATTTTTATTCTCCAAGTTGTTCAATGCTTACGCCGTTATCTTTGATAAATTTTGAGATGATAGCGGAGTGGTTGTGTTCGTATGGTTTAAGATATACGATTCTCTTTATTCCGCTTGCTATGATATTTTTGCTACATTCACTGCAAGGCTCAAGAGTTACGTATATCGTGGCATCTTCGATACAGATTCCTTTTCTTGCCGCCCAGATTATTGCATTCATCTCTGCATGTATTTCATAAGTTTTTGACCACTCATGATGATTGGATGTATATTCGCCGTCCCAATGTTCACGGCAGTTTATATATCCGGCAGGTGTGCCGTTATAGCCGGTACTTAATATTCTTCCGTCTTTTACAATAACTGCGCCTACTTGTTTTGAGACACACTTTGAAGCGGTAGCTAACTCTTGTGCTATATTTATAAAATTTTTATCACTTAGCATCTCTACTGGGCATCTCTTATAATTTGGATATCTGCGTTATTTCTTAGTCTTGCAAAATAATCGCTTAAAACCTGCTCTCTTTTTTGAGCCATTAGAAGATTTGTTATCTGCTCTTTTAAACTATTGTAGTCTGTTTTTTCATTACTATATGTCTGTTTTAGGTAAAAAGTCGTATAAAAACCCTTTCCTTCAGAGAAAATCGAAGTAAAGCTGTTTGGCGCTGTTTTTTCCAAAAGCTCTGCTAATTCTGGAGAAATTTTATCATAAGGAAGAGTCTGCTCATCTTTTTTAATATCTAGTGAGTAAAATATAGGATTTGTTATTTTTTTTTCAAGTGCCTCTTTGTTTCTTGAGGTATAGATTACTACTTTAAATGCACTCGGATGTAGAAATTCTGCTTTGTGCAGCTCATAATACTCTTTTGTTTCATCATCACTGGAAGGCTCCATAGAGGAGTAGGCTATTGCCGCATACAACTTTTGAGACAAAAGTCTCTCTTTTGTTTTCTCTTTAAACTCTGCAGAATTTAGTCCGCTAGAGTTTCTAACAACTTCATAAAACTCGTTTATATCCATTTTGTTCAAAGATGCCGTTTTTTTGATTTCATCATAAACATCACTATTTGAGACACTTATTTTTCTCTCGTTTATCTCTGCAACTTCAAGCTTTTTTCTTATTAAAATATCTGTTGCTATATTAGCACTTGCATTTGTTTTTCGCATCTCTTCTTTGATATCGTAAAGAGTTATGACTTCTCCCTTTACCACGACGCTAACGCCGTTAATCAACTCTGCACTAAGCAAGGTACCGAGAATAAGGGATAAAAATATTTTATACATCTGTTTTTCCTATAAATTAAAAATAGTATTTTACCCGCTTTTAACAAATGATAGCCTAAAATTCGACAACTATTTTATAAAGGCTTTTTATGATTGTCACTCGTTTCGCACCAAGTCCTACGGGCTATCTACATATCGGCGGCTTAAGAACTGCTCTTTTTTCATATCTTTGGGCTAGAAAAAACGGCGGCAAATTTCTTCTTCGTATTGAAGACACCGATAAAGCTAGAAACTCGCAGGAGGCTGCAGCGGCAATACTGAAAGCTTTTGAGTGGCTGGGTCTTGAACATGATGGAGAGATAACCTACCAATCACAAAGAGACGATATTTACGCAATCTACATCAAACAACTTTTAGACGAAAAGAAAGCCTACAAATGTTACATGTCAAAAGAGGAACTTGCAGAACTTCGTGAAACTCAAATGGCAAATAAAGAACGTACCAAATATAACGGCAAATATCGTGATTTTGAAGGAGAAATGCCTGATGACGCAGAGTGTGTTATCCGTATAAAAGCACCTCTTAGCGGCGATATAATCGTTAGAGACGGCGTAAAAGGCGATATAACTTTTAAAGCAGAAGACATACTTGACGACTTTGTAATAGCTAGAGGAGACGGTTCGCCTACATATAACTTTGTCGTGGCGATTGATGATCATTTAATGGGAGTAACGGAAGTTATCCGCGGAGACGACCATCTCTCAAATACACCTAAGCAGATTGTTGTTTACGAGGCTTTGGGATTTGAAGTGCCTAAGTTTTATCATGTACCTATGATTCATAACTCTGAGGGCAAAAAACTTAGCAAACGTGACGGTGCAACGGATGTTATGGCTTACAAAGAAATGGGCTACACTCCCGAAGCTCTGCTAAACTTTTTAGTACGTCTTGGCTGGAGTCACGGGGATCAGGAAATTTTTTCAATGGATGAGATGAGAGAACTTTTCAATCCAAAAGACATAAATAAATCTGCATCGATTTACAATACCGAAAAACTTGACTGGCTAAACTCTCACTACATAAAAAATAGCCCAAATAACGCTCTTGCAAAACTACTTGAGCAGTACGGTTTGGTTCTGACTTCACATGATAAAAAAGAGATTTTACTCGATGCTCTTAAAGAACGTGCAAAAACATTAAAAGAGATGGCAACACTTGTAAATGAAATAATTTTGGCTCCGCTGTCTTATGATGAAAAAGCGGTTGAGAAGTCATTTAAAGCAGATGCGATAGAGATTTTAAATGCTTTTAAAGAAAAAGTAATATCATCAGATGAACTTCATCTGCCAAGCGATTATCATCATCTTATGCAAGAAGTAGTTAACGAGATGGCAATAGGCTTTGGGAAAATAGGTCAACCTCTACGCGTTGCACTTTTAGGAAAAATGAGCGGCCCGGGACTTGATAGCGTCATGGCGATTATCGGCAAAGATGAAACTATCCTTAGGATTTCAAACGCCATTGCCGCAAACACTGCTAGTGTGTAAAAGGAACTCGTTCCTTTTACTTTGCTAAGGTCGCTCTGCCACTAAAGCTTAATTTCTTACGAAATTAGAAATATGTAAGGAAAACAAATGGAACTTATCACTCTTTTTTTTATAGCACTGCTTGAACTTAGCAATGCCATGTCTTTGTATATTCTCTTAGGTTTGTTGTTTGCGGGTATTTTGCATGAGCTGGTATCCGAATCACTTGTTACAAAGCATCTTGGTCGCGAGAACATAAGTTCAGTTATCAAAGCAACCGTTTTTGGTATCCCTCTTCCGGTATGTTCATGCGGCGTAATACCTCTTGCCTCAAGCATCAAAAAAAGCGGAGCGAGCAAAGGCTCTACTCTCTCTTTTCTTATCTCTACACCCATAACCGGAGTCGATTCTATCCTTGCTACATTTGGCATGTTTGGATGGATTTTTACGATTTACAGAGTCGTAACCTCTATGATAATTGCCATGGTTGCCGGAATATTAACAAATATTTTTGATAAAGATATAGTTCAAAAAGATATAAAACTTACAGAAGAAGAAACCCACTGCTGTTGCTCATCGGAGTCATGTTCTACAGATAATAAAAAAACAAAATTCTCATTAACCAAAGCTCTGCATTATGCTTTTGTGGATTTGCTTGAAGATATAGCAAAACCTCTTTTTTGGGGTTTGATTTTAGGCGCATTGATAACGATAGCCATACCTCAAAATTTAAGCACTATTTTAACAGACAACGCTTGGATATCATACTTTATTGCTATCATTATAGCCGTACCGATGTATGTTTGTGCAACCGCTTCACTACCTATTGCCGCGGCACTTATGTTAAGCGGAGTTAGTGCGGGTGCTGCTTTTGTATTTTTAAGTGCCGGTCCTGCCACAAACACTGTTACTATAGGTGTAGTTAAAAAAATGTTAGGTACAAAATCTCTGTATATCTACTTATCAAGTATAATTCTGGGAAGTATTATTTTTGGTCTAGGGCTTGATTATATATTTGACATTAACAGCATCGATGTAAAGTCTTTAATTCACACACATGAAGAATCGGGTATTTTAGAGATACTAAGCAGCATTGTTTTATGGGGGCTTATGCTATTTTTTATAACAAAATCATACTTGAAAAAATAACACAAACTATACTACGATAAACTTTTAAGCGCTTCTACGTATTTATCTATATTTTTTAACAATATATCTACTAACTTAGGGTCAAAATGTTTGCCTCTCTCATCTTTAAAAACAACAACAGTATCAGCTATCGACCACTCTTCTTTATATACTCGTTTAGACAAAAGAGCATCAAAAACATCAATAATAGCAACAATACGTGCATATATGCTAATATCTTCTCCTTTTAACCCTTGCGGGTAGCCTGTTCCGTCATATCTTTCATGATGTTCATATGCGATAATAGCAGCAATTTTTAGTATCTCACGTTTTGAATTTTTTAATATACCGTATCCAAAAAGTGCATGTTCTTTCATATTTTCATACTCTTCTTGCGTTAATTTTCCCGGCTTATTCAAAATAGCATCCGCAATCCCTATTTTTCCTATATCATGAAGAGGCGATGCTATCTCTATAAGCTTAAGTTGTTCATCGCTTAAACCATACTCTTTTGCAAGCATCCTGCTAAGTACAGCAACGCGTTTAGTATGCATTCTTGTAGAATTCGAGCGAATCTCCTCTATCTGCCCTACTGCAAGCATTGTCTCTTTTAGAGTCAATTCTATCTCTTCGTTTAAAAGCTCCAACTCTATATTTTTCTCTTTTAGTTCATTCTCTTTTTCTATAACTGTTTTGTTAAATTTATTTACGCTTGATGCAACATCTTCAAACTCTTTGCTCTCATATTTTTTACTGTCTATATTTTTATGCGAAAAATATGCCATCCTTGCTTCATCAATAATACTTAAGAGAGGTTTGCTGATATAACGCTCTATTACATGGAACATATTAAAAACAACAATCAAAGCAAATAGAAGTAGAGCCGTAACAATCATATAACTGTTTTTTAGTACAAATTTCTGATATGAATCAATATCCATGCCTATTTCTACCGCACCCAAAACACTACCGTCTTTTACACGATGACACTGCAGACATTCTGTATTTGCAATGTATGGAACAATAGATTTAACCTTACCGAGCCTGTCGTTCCAGCTTGTATAAACCTCTTTTTTTTCTAAAATAGCTCTAATATTATCATCTAGTTTTTTCTCAGATAAAGTAGCCTCGCCATACTCTTTTATAACAGCATCGGCGCGGATTATTTTAATAGTTTTTATATCATGAACAGATGAGATTTCATCTAAAAAATATCCGCGTTTGTCCATTATGCCGGCTTTCATATGTGACGTGAGACCTGCTTGTATGATTTCTGCAATTGAATGAATTTTATTTTCTACGATAAACTGAAAAAAAGCTCTGTAGCTTAAGAGTATTATAGAGATAATAACCAGTGTGGAGACAATAAATACTTGCAGTAAGCGAGTTACCGTTATAGTTTTAATACTTCTCTTTTGCAAACTGTCGCCTCAAGTTAAAATAGTTTTTCGTTTTTGATTATAGGCTTCTTTAGCTTATCTTGTTCTTTTATTATATTTGCTATACTTTTTACAGATTTTAATAGGAGCATATAGTGAAAAAAAGGGTTTTAGTTTTACACGGCTTAGGCGGAAGCGATTTCCCTCACTGGCAGAGCTGGTTATCGGCGGAAGTTGCGAAAGATTATGGATGTGTAAGTTTTCCAAAACTACCAGATTTCAATTCTCCTAATAAAGATGCATGGATGGAGCAATTAATTAAAGAGTTAGAGGATTTTAAACCTGATATTGTTATTTGCCACTCTTTAGCAAATATTCTATGGTTTCATGTTTGTAATCAATTTAAACTACATGTAGTAGAAAAGCTCTACCTTGTAGCTCCGCCTAGTTTAAAATGCGATATGGATGAACTAAAGAGTTTTTACCCTTGTGAAGTACCGAAAAATCTATATGCCAAAGCATCATTGCTTATTACTTCTACAAATGACAATTATATGAAGAAAGAAGAAGCGATATCGCTTCAAAAAATGCTCAATATCCCTATGAAAATCATGGAAAATGCAGGACATATTAATGCTTCAAGCGGATATGGAGAGTGGTCATGGATATTAGAAGAAATTACTAGTTAGATTTTATGAACTCTGTGATTTTTTCAAAAACTTCCTGATTCACACTGTCATCTAAAATGACAACATGCTTACTACTGTTTACTAAATACTTCTCTTTTTGAGTTGAGCCGACTCTATCATAAATTAAATCAGCACTCTTTGGATTAACTATAGGGTCTTTATCTGCTTGAATTATAAGAGAAGGTATAGAGATATCCTTTAATTTTTTTTCTGTAGCGTCAATTAACTCTTTCCACTCCCCTATTGATGAAGTATAGTGTTTTTTATAGCTTATCTCAGGGTATTCAGGTTCACTCTCATACATGTCATATTCAGAATCAAACAGCGATAAAAAACTATCAATTACATTATGATTAGGCGAAATATAATTTGCATGTATATCATCAAGCGATATAGCACTGTTTATGCAGACCACTCCGTTTATTTTTCTTGTTGAGTTAGCTGCTTTTAAAAGAGCTATTAAACCACCTGTTGAAAAACCGCATAAAAATATCTTTTTGCTTACACAAGATAGTGCCGTGTAACCTATATCAAATGAGTCATACCACTCCTTATAAGTTGTATCTCTTAAATCTTCGGGCATAGTTCCGTGCCCTTTTAATCTTATGGCATATACATTAATTCCGTTTGCAAAAAGATACTCAGCCAAAGGTTCTACCTCGCGTGACGCAGACTTGTAACCGTGAGATAAAACACATCCCGTAGTGTTTTTTTCATCATACAAAATAAAGGGTTTTCCTATCTCCTTAGGCTTAGTGTCAAAAACCGAATAAAACTTATTATAGTCATGATTGAACTGTGCCGTATCACGATTGTAAATAATATAAAAAACCTCTTTATAAACTATATGCATATCTTTTTGAACATTGTGTTTTGCACACTCGTGAAGCTCATGCAGTATTATCGTCTCGTTTATTAAAACACGAAGAATATTTTTAACTCTTATAGTATGAAATGTATGCTCATTTTTAAAATTATCCCTATTTATAGTATATTTATCACTATCGGCAACGATAATATTCTGTTCTAGCGCCACTTTGAAAATATTATCAAACAGTACATTTGGCTCATCATTTAATAATTTGCATAAACTTGCATCCAAAGAGCTATCAAGATGATATATCGCCAACCTCTCAAGTTCTCTTGAGAGAAGATATATTTTTGCTTTTAACTCTCTAATGCTAAACTCATCATTTAACATGTACTCCAAACAGAGTCCAAAAAGATGGTCAAAAGTAATTAGAATATTTTTATATACCTCATTCATCATCATATTAGTCAAAGCTACTCTGCCTCGCTCAATAACACTCTCCTCATTAATCTCTAAATTATCTTTCTTTAAATCCCGTTTTATATGAAATAAAAAAGCTTTAACGTCAATAGGCTTTGAAAAGTGTACATGTACTTGAGAGTTTAGAAGCAGATTGCTCTCTATATCAATCTCCTCTTCTACGGATTCTCCTTTTGCGTCTATATATTTATGAGCAAAGTTAGAAATACTGTTTTGTCCTTTTCTTATAGGAAAATAAGATACGTTTATCGGGATAATCAGCGTATTGTTATATGAGAGTTCCTCTTTTTCGTCAATAAAATAGTTCTCTTTAAACTCTCTTATAGCTTCAACATCGAAACGGTTATTTGCTTCAAAATATCTGCTTTTTTCAAGCTCACTTTTAAGCGCTAAAACTGCCGAACCGGTAAAAATATCGTGAAGCCCTTTTGGATTTTCCACCATAAAGGTATCTTTGGATAGAAGCACTTTTTTACTCTTTATCATAAATCCTTCAGGATAAATCAGCCAATTATCACGTCCTGTAAGCAAATCCCCCAATATTTTCTCATTTCTATATCTATCTTTTGTAGATACCGTACCGACTGCATTTAAATAATCTATCGTTGCGGTTGTAAAGATAGTATGATCCGCCAATGAACGCACTTTAAAGCCTAGTTTTTTATAAATAACATAAGGCAGTAAAAAAGTTTCTATTCTTGTAAAATGGTTAGCGACAAAGAGAGTCGGGGCATTTGTATTTAGATTTTTCTCACCGCTAAAAGTGATTGAGTTTGCCATAATTTTTTCTACTATGCTTAAGACAAATTGAGAAGCTTCATACATTTTATTTCCCATAACAGACCTTTATATTTCTCTTTTTAAATACTCATCAATCATAAAACCATCAACTTGAACTACCGCTTCTTTAGCATCTTTTGCTCTCTCTAATAGATTTTTCTCATCCGCAGTAATTATGCCTGTTTTGAGTGCCTCATCTATAAGTGAGTAAACACTCTGCTTTGGAAGTTTAGCGTTTTTGATAGCATTTTTTATTTTTTGTACTATACCTGCCGACTCTTCATTCAATCTCATAGCATCTTCAATCTCTTGATATCTTTTTGAGTAATAGATTCCATCTATCAACCTATCTCTTATCTCGCCTCTTGAAGCGATACTATGAGCCAAATCACGAGATAGTTTATCACTGACACCTCGCCCAAGCGAATTAATAGTCATATACCATTTAACCGGTTTAAACAAAAAGTTTACTAGTGGATTTGTAAAGAGATTAGCCGCTATTTCATTATAGGCATTTTGCATAATTCTTAACTGCCAATCGCCGATATAGCTGATAAAAATATCATCGGCTTTGTCCGCATCCGCTTTGTAGCGGCGAAGAGTAGCACTTAGAAGATACATGCTAGAGAGTATATCCCCGAAACGCCCCGTAATTTTTTCTCTTTGTTTTAGACTTCCGCCGTAATATGCCATGATAAAATCGGATAAAAAGGCAAAAGTAGCACTGCTCCACGCAAGTTTTTTCTCATAATAACATCCGACTCCGCTAGAAGTTGATTTATGCAGATAACCTCTTGTTAAACTCAGCAGTGTCATCTTAAGCATATTTCTAAGAGTCAATCCTACATGTGAAAAAAATGCTCTATCAAATGCTTTTACGTCTCCTGATTCAACAGCCGTTATTTCACTATAAACGTGAGGATGACATCGTATAACACCTTGTCCGTATAAAATTAGCGTACGAGTCATAATATTTGCACCCTCGACCGTAATGGCTATAGGTGCTCCCATATATGCATGTCCTAAAAGATTTCTCTCTCCTAAAGATATTCCTGCACCGCCTACTATATCCATAGCATCGTTAATAGAGCGTCTAAACATCTCCGTTGAGTGATATTTCATAACCGCATTAATTACTGAGGGTTTTTTACCGCCATCTATTGCTCCAAGCGTAAAAATTCTTGCCGCATCTAACATGTAAGCATTAGCGGCAAGTCTTGCCAAAACATCTTCAATACCCTCAAACTTTGAGATAGACAACCCAAATTGCTCTCGCACGCTCGAATATGCACCTGCGACCGCGGCAGAGAGTTTGACTCCGCCGCAGCTTACCGAAGGAAGCGATATCCCGCGCCCGACGGAGAGTGACTCCATCAGCATCTGCCAACCTTTAGATACTCCGTTTATCCCTCCTATAACATCATCTATCTTTATTATCACGTCTTTACCGCTAATTGGAGAGTTTATAAACGGAATATTCAGCGGATCGTGGCGTTTTCCTTGAACTACACCCTCTAGTTTGGCATCTATAAGAGCACATGTAATTCCAAGCTCTTTGCCTTTTTTAAGCAGCTCTTTGGGGTCTCTTAACACAAATGCCAAACCGATAACGGTTGCAACTGCTCCCAAAGTAATATAGCGCTTATTAAAATTGAGTTTTATAAATATCTCGCCGTTTTGCTCGAATAGCTCTCCGCTTGAGGAGATAGAAGTAGCATCACTTCCTGCAAGCGGTTCGGTAAGCGCAAAACACGGTATTTCTCTACCGTCGGCAAGGCGAGGAAGATAGTAATCTTTTTGTTTTTGCGTGCCGTAATGAAGAATCAACTCTGCAGGTCCAAGCGAGTTTGGAACCATGGTAGTAATAGAGAGAACTTGAGAACATGATGCCTGTTTTTGTATAACGGCAGAGTGTGCCAATGCAGAGAAACCAAGTCCTCCATACTCTTTTGGAATAATCATTCCAAAAAATTTGTTATCTTTTAGATATTGCCAAACTTCAGGACTCAAATCTCTTTGTGCAAAAACCTTAAAATCATTTGTTATCTCACAAACACGCTCGACTTTTGTATCTAAAAACTCCTTCTCCTCATCCGTTAATTTCGGGTATGATTCACTGAGTATTTTTTCAAAATCGGGAGAACCGGAGAAAAAATCTCCCTCTATCCAGACATCCCCTGCACGAAGAGCAATTTTTTCGGTATCTGATATGCTCGGCATAAGACGTAATTTTTTAACAGCTAAAAGTAAAGGCGATGATATGATCACAATCCTCAACAAAGGAATAAGCAAAACAAGATTAAGCGGAATATATATCATCCAAAAAACCAAAGTCGGTGTAAAACAAACGGCTATAACGCCTATCATAAGAGCGGAAATTATCCAAAACGACATACCTCTATACCAACTAACAAGCAAAGCGGTTACAAATACAAATATTAAAATTAGTTGCATAAATTATCCTTTATAAAATGCTTCATTATTTGCTGCCATATTTACAATCAGCTCACACGGTTCAAATCTTTTTCCGTATTTCTCTTCTAAACCTACCAAAGAGATATAAACCTTTTCTATTCCAAGTGAGTCGGCATATTTAAGCAATCCGCCGCGAAACGGAGGAAATCCTGTTCCCATTATCATTGCCATATCAAGCTGCGAGGCATCTTTTACGATGTTCTCTTCCAAAGCTCTGGCTGCTTCATTTATCATTATCATCATTGCTCTATCTATAATTTCAGGTTTGCTGTAAGCTCTTGAGCGAGGCTGAATGGCAGTTACCTCTTTGTTTATCTCTTTTTCTTTGCCGCTATAAGTATAAAAACCTTTTTTATTTTTTTTGCCTATAAGTTTCATATTTATAACCTCTTCCAAAATAGGCGCTACCTTCATCCTCTCGCCGTATGCCTCTTCTAATACCTTTGATACTTTATACCCGACGTCAAGTCCCACCTCATCTGCAAGAGAAAAAGGACCCATCGGCATGCCGAACTCCTCTATGGTTTCATCTATAAGCAAAATACTAGCACCCTCTCTAAACATCCTAACAGATTCATTTATATATGTTATAAGAATTCGGTTTACTAAAAAACCTGCGCAATCTCCGACTAAAATAGCAGTTTTACCTGCATCTCGTGCCAATTTAACTACAGTTGCAATTGTTTGATTGGAAGTTTTTTCTCCTGCAATAACCTCAACAAGCGGCATACGTGGCACGGGATTAAAAAAATGCATTCCGATAAAACGTTCAGGCTTTTTCATACCCTCAGCTAACATCGAAATAGATAGCGATGAAGTGTTTGAGGCTATAATGCACTTCTCATTTACTACACTCTCCAAATCTTTATAAACATCTTTTTTAGTCTCTATGTTTTCAACAACCGCTTCGACTACCAAATCAATATTATTAAATCCGTTATATTTATCCGTATAACTTATATGCCCTATTTTTAACTCAACTTCGCGCTTAGTTATCCGCCCTCTCTTTAAAACATCATCATAAAACTTACTAATCGACTTAAACGACTCTGCAATAGAATCGTAACTTCGCCCCTTTAATCTAACGGCTTTATCAATTTTACTAAAAAGCCACACTATACCTCCGCCCATTACGCCAGAACCTATAACTGAGATGTCATGTACATCAAGAGGCAGCACCTCTTTTTCGACAAAGGTGTCATGCTTTAACCTCTCGGAAGCAAAAAAAATAGAAATTAGATTTTTTGAAACATTGCTAACGCAAAGTCTTGCAAAAGCGTAAGCCTCCAAAGAAAGCGCCTCGTTTAGCGGAATCTTCTCCGTTTTTTTAAACAGCTCTATTACCTCTAGCGGTGCAGGATAACGTCCTTTTGTCTTTTTCATAACCTCTTTAAGAGCAAACTTATAGATAAGTGATGGAGCGAACCTCTCAAGCAGATTCATCTTGTAACGCGTTGCATCTATTTTAGCACGCTCTTTATCATCTAAAATAGCTTTTATAAAACTCTCTAGCTTAAACTCCAAATAACCTTCCGGTACACAAGAGTCAACCATTTTAAGTTTTTGGGCTTTTAAGCCGTTAATAAGTTTAGCACCAAGTATAAGCTCAAGTGCTTTTTGTTTGCCGATAAGATGTTTTAGATTTTGCGTTCCGCCAAATCCGGGTAAAACCCCCAAATTAACTTCAGGAAGACCTATTTTGGTTTTGGGATTCTGTGTTGCTATGCGATAATCACAGTTAAGAGCTAACTCAAAGCCGCCTCCAAGACAAGCTCCGTTAATAACTGCAACAGTATAAAAAGGCAACACTCTGATTTTTGATAGAATAATCTGTCCGTTTCTAACTACATCATGCGAGGTCTGTTCGTCTGTAAGAGACTCTATCTCAGATATATCGGCTCCTGCTATAAAAACACCCTCTTTAGCGCTTTTAAAGAGCATTATATCTATGTCTTTGCGATTCTTCAACTCATCAAGTTTAGCTTCAAGTTCCCTCATAACCGATATTGAGAGAAGATTAACGCTAGAGTTTGGCATATCAAACAATAAAGTAGCTATTTTATTTTCTACATGTAAGCTAAAAGCACTCATTATTCTACCTCCAGTATTAAAGATGCACCCTGTCCGCCACCAATGCACAGCGTTGCTAAACCTACATTTTTATTTCTGCGGCGCAACTCTTTTAGTGTGTGAATAACAAGCCGTGTACCAGTCATTCCTACCGGGTGTCCGAGTGCAATTCCTCCGCCGTTAACATTTAGTATATTTGTATCGATTGCACCCAAAGCTTCATCTCTGCCAAGATGAGTCTGTGCATATTTTTTCGACTCAAATGCAGCCATGTTTGCTAAAACCTGCGATGCAAAAGCTTCATTTAGCTCAATTAGCTCAAAATCACTCATCTTCATTTTTGTCATTTCTAAAATCTTTGCAGTAGAATACGCAGGTCCAAGCCCCATTCTAGCAGGTTCAAGACCTGCATAAGCATACTCTCTTAAATATCCAAGCGGAGTTAAGCCCATCTCTTTTGCCTTTGATTCACTCATCAAAACAACCGCCGCCGCCGCATCGGAAATTTGGGCAGAGTTACCTGCAGTAACAGTTCCGTTTCTCTTATCAAAGAAGGGTTTTAACCTTGTTAAAGCTTCAATACTCTGAGCATAACGAATACCGTCGTCATCGCTCATAATAAGTCCGTTTTTTGCGTCATATACAATAGGTGCTATTTCTTGCGCAAAGATACCCTCTTTTTGGGCGCGTTCTGCTTTTTGATGTGAAGCAAGTGCAAAATAATCCTGCTCTGCTCTGCTTATGCCGAAGTCTTGAGCCAATATTTCGGCGGTTGAGCCCATAATAAGCCCTGAGAGAGGGTCGGTTAAACCCTGCATAAGTCCGACGATAGGTTTTAAATACGAGGGAGTAAAGCGTGAGAGAGTTTTTATTTTATCTATAAGTGATTTTGAACGAAGCATCGCTTCAATGATATCTGACATCCCTTTGGTAAAAAGAAGAGGAAGATTACTCATCGACTCCGCTCCGCCTGCTAGATAAATCTCTCCGTGACCCGATAGAATTTTACTAGCAGCCGTAGTGATCGACTCCATTCCGGATGCGCAGTTTCTATGAACCGTGTAAGCCGACGTTTTATCGCTAAAACCTGCCCTTAGAGCTATGACACGCGCAATGTTTACGGCATCTGAGGGCTGCCCGACATTGCCGATTATTACCTCATCGTACATGTCAAAATCTATACCCGTTCTAAGAACAACCTCTTTGACTATATGCGCACCCAGCAAGTCGGCACGCAAATCCTTTAATTTACCCGAAGCTTTGGCTATCGGGGTTCTAAGACCGTCTATTATTGCAACTCTTTGACTCATTATTCACCTCTTCATAGCAAGTTAGTTTTTATAATTCAACACTTTTTTTAAGGAGACACAACATTTAAGTTTCAAATACTATATCACAAATTTACCTAATATTGTATTTAGTTATATTTACCATATAGAAGGTAAAAGAGTTATAATACGGCAATTAAATCAATTGAAAGAACTCTATGATACAACTCACAAATATCTCAAAAAATTTCGGCAAACAAGAGCTTTTTAGTAATCTAAACTTTAAGCTAAACTCAGGCAACAAAGTAGGTCTAGTAGGTCGCAACGGAAGTGGAAAGTCAACGCTTTTTAAGCTTATTTTAGGCGAAGAAACACCCGATAGCGGAGAAGTAATTATCCCTCGCGGATATAAAATAGGCGCGCTTAAGCAGTATCTTGAGTTTAGCGAGGAAACGCTTAGAGAAGAAGCAGCGCTGGCACTTGAAGAAGATATGAAATATGATATTTACAGAGTCGAGAAGATTCTCTTTGGTCTCGGATTTACACAAGAGGATTTGGAGAAGAGTCCTCTTTCATTTTCAGGCGGATATCAAATAAGAATAAACCTTGCAAAGCTTTTGGTGACAGAGCCGAATCTACTTCTTTTGGATGAGCCTACAAACTACCTTGATATTCTATCTCTTAGATGGCTGAAAACTTTTTTAAAAGCTTTTGAAGGAGAGATTATTTTAATTACTCACGATAGAGATTTTATGGATGCCGTCACTACTCATACAATGGGAATAGTGAGAAAAAATCTAAGAATAATTCAAGGAGATACCCATAAATATTACGAGCAGCTTCAAGCCAATGACGAACTTTACGAAAAACAAAAAATTGCACAGGATAAAAAAGTAAAAGAGCTTGAAGATTTTATCGCCCGCAACAAAGCGCGTGCTTCAACGGCAGCTCTTGCTCAGTCAAAAGTAAAACAACTTGAAAAGATGGATTTGCTTGATGATTTGGGATATGACTCGACTTTGAAATTTAATTTTAACTACAAAGAGACACCTGCTAAAGTTTTGCTTGACGTTAAAAATCTAAGCTTTGGCTATACGCCTGAAAATATTCTTTTTAAGGATATCTCTTTTGTACTGCAAAAAGGCGAACGCGTAGGTATTATAGGTAAAAACGGTAAGGGTAAATCAACTCTTTTAAACAATATCGCAGGAGAGCTAAAGCCGCTTAGCGGAGATATTCACATGCACCCAAGCACCGCTTTTGCACACTTTGGTCAAACAAACATTGCAAGGCTGCATCCAAGCAGTACAGTGCTTGATGAAATTCACTCGGCAAACACAAAACTATCGGCTCAAACCATACGTGCTATTGCGGGTTCTATGATGTTTAGCGGAGACAGTGCAGACAAAAAAGTATCTCTTCTATCAGGTGGAGAAAAAAGCCGTGTAATGCTCGGTCAGATTTTAGCTCGCGATGTAAATCTTCTCTTTTTGGATGAGCCTACAAATCACTTAGACATGGACTCAATCGAAGCTCTAACCGTAGCAATTCAAGATTTTCAAGGCTCGGTTATCATTGTAACCCACTCCGAAGAGCTTCTTCGCCGTACATGTGACAGGCTTATCATCTTTACAAGAAACGGTGCCGAATATTTTGACGGCGGATATGACCTCTTTTTAGAAAAAATGGGCTGGGAAGAGGAAGACGGCGAGGAAAAAGTTAAACAAAAACCAAAGACTTCATTCAAAGACAATAAAAAACTAAAAGCCGATTTAATCAGAGAAAAAAGCAAGCTTACCTCACCTATGAAGAAAAAGATAGAGAAACTTGAAGCTTCTATTATCAAATCAGAAGAGCTTTTAGCCTCTCATCAAAAAAAATTGCTTGACGCTTCAAGCAAAGGAGACAGCTTTAAAATAATAGAGTTTTCAAAACTTGTCTCATTAGAGCAAAAAGAGGTTGAGAAGATGTTTGAGCTTTTGGAGATTATACAAAATGAGTTTGACGAAATTACAAATGATTACGACAAAAAAATTGCGGATTTTGAATAATAAAAACAGCAGTGTAGTTAACTATACTCCTCTATCTTTCCAAATATATCTACATGTGTAAGATAGAGTCTTAAATCAAACTCTACTTGATGGTAAGAGGGCTGCATATACTCACAAAGTTTATAAAAAGCTTTGTTATGCTCTTTTTCTTTAAAGTGGGCAAGTTCATGCACTACTATCATCTCTAAAAATTCCAAAGGCACATTTTTAAACATAGAAGCTATACGGATTTCATTTTTGCTCTTTAGTTTGCCGCCTTGCACCCTTGAGATAAAATGATGAGTTCCCAAAGCATTGTGAATAACGTTTATTTTTCCGTCATATACCACTTTGCTAAGCGAAGGGGCATTTTTTATATGGGCATTTTTTAATTCGTTCACATAATTAAAGAGTGTTTTGTCCGTTTTTTTATCATGTGAAGAGGGGTATTTTTTAAGAATATGCTCTGCTAGTTTTTTCTCTTTTATCAGCTCTAGCACCTGCTTTTTTATACCCTCAGGATAATGCTTTATATATTTTAAAGAATCCACACAGAGAACTTTTTACCCTTGATTTTTCCGTTTTTGAGCTTCTCGTAAGCTTCATCTATTTTAGCACTTTTGATTGCCACATAACTCTGTCTGTCGTAAATATCTATCTTACCGATTTGGCTTCCTTGCAACCCTGCTTCACCCGTAAGTGCGCCTAAAACATCTCCTGCACGAATCTTGTCTTTTTTACCGCCCTCAATAACAAGCGTTATATTCTCTGGTCTCATTTCAAAGCCGTTTACGATTTTTAACAAAGATGCATCTTCAAAAAGTGCAGTACCGTTATTATACTCATCTGCATCTCTTGCCTCGTTCGGCTCATAAAGCGTAAATGCCAATCCTTCGGCTCCAGCGCGTCCTGTTCGTCCGATTCTATGAGTGTAAGTCTCTTCTGAATGAGGGATATCATAGTTGACTACCATTGAAAGTTCTTTTATGTCAAGCCCTCTTGCCGCCACATCCGTTGCCACTAAAACACAACAGCTTTTGTTGGCAAATTGAACCAGAACGTCGTTTCTGTCATACTGTTCCAAATCTCCGTGAATCGCCAAAGCATCTATCTTTTTATCTTGAAGAGTTTTTGCGATTTCATCTGCTTCAACTTTCGTATTGCAAAAAACTATAGCATTTTGAGGTTTAAAATTACTAAATATCTTTACAAGAGCCGCCGTTTTTTCTCCGTAACCCACCTCGTAAAAACGCTGAATAATTTTGTTTGCGACTTCGGTAGAGACCGTTTTTATGCTTATAGCATCTTTTTGGATTTTGGCACTTATGTCTAAAATCTCATCGTTGTAAGTAGCCGAAAAAAGAAGTGTTTGTCTCTCCTTTGGCACAAAACCCAAAACCTCGTTTATCTCCTCGCTAAAGCCCATATCAAGCATTCTATCGGCTTCATCAAGAACAAGAATCTCCATATCGCTAAGCGATAACGACTCCTTTTTTAGGTGTTTTAAAATTCTACCCGGTGTTCCTACAACTATATGCGCACCGTGAGCAAGTGAGCCTAACTGCGGACCAAAGGCAGTTCCGCCGCAAAGAGTCAAGATTTTGATATTGTGAATTGAGCGCGCCAACATACGAAGCTCTTTTGCTACCTGGTCGGATAGCTCACGTGTAGGACAGAGTATAAGCGTCTGAACTCGAAACTTCTTTACATGTAGTCTGTGAAGCACTCCTATACCAAACGCCGCTGTTTTACCGCTCCCCGTTTTTGCCTGAGCTATTACGTCTTTGCCCTCTAAAATATGCGGCAAACTCTGAGTTTGTATAGGCGTCATCTCTTTATAGCCTATCTCCTCTAAATTATGGAGCATCTCTTTTGAGAGAGGAAGTGTTGAAAATTTTACAGCATCCATGTTGAATCCTTAGTTGAAGATGAAGAGAGTGCATTTTCAAATGCGGTAACTTTTCTCATACTTTCTAAAAGTAGATTATCAAGCACACCGCTTTGGAGATTATGCTTTTTTTCAAAAAGAGCTACGCTTTTTGTATTAAACTGCTCAACATCTCGAATCAACATGTAGATTTCTCCTAAAATACCCTCTCCCTTTAAGAGTGCGTTTCGCACTTCGTCTTCTATATTCATACTGTTTAAAATTTTCACAAGAGGCGTACTGAAAATCGTATCTATCAAGGATAAAACTCCTACAAAATATGCTTTGCCCAGAGTATTGCTCCCCGAGTCGTGTTTTACTTTTTTTAGTATAGAAACCATTAGTTCAGTACGGTTTTTTATCATAAGCATAATAGGAGACACATCACTCTCTTTTGAAACCGATTTTGCATAAATCATAAGCATAAGCCATTGCGCAAGAGGCTTTCTACCTACAAGCGTTAAAACATGGTGTATAGAAGATATAGTGTTTGTAAACTCAAAAGCTCCCGAATTTATATAGCGTAACAGCTGAACTGTCAGTGCATGGTTTCTCTCAAACTCCGCAGTTATCTCATCTATATTCGTATCTTCCATCAACAGACTGTATAGTCTTAAAATATTTGCTCTTGTCGGGTCATACTTTGTGTTTTCTAAAATTTTCGGTTTTGAAAAGAAGTAGCCCTGAAATAATACGCATCCGAGAGCTTTAGCGGTATCGTACCTTTTTTCATCCTCTATTTTCGTACCTATTACCTTGATTCCTCTGGCTTTTATCGTCGTAAGAATACTTTTAGAACTCATATCTTTTACAAAATCCGCATGAAGATTAATTTTTATAAACGATATCTCATTCCATGCATCTTTATACTTTGTAATCGTGTTTCTATCGATTTTTATCTCATCAAGCGCCAATACGTAGCCTTTTTCTTTTAACTGCTGAAGCCTCTCAACGACTCTCTGGCTCATCTCTATCTCTTCTAGGAGCGAAAAGATAAAAAATTCACGCGGTATCGTAAAGATGATATCGCTTAGAAGAAATTTTTCGCCTACTTTAACAAGTGCGCGGCGAGAACCCAAAACCTGATTTGTGCCGAATTTATTTAACAGATTGCTTATTATTGCCGCGGGTATAAAATCATTCTCCCCGTAACTGTTAGCTTTGTCTTTTTGACTGTATAAAACTTCATAAGAATCAAGATTTCCGCTTATATCAAGAATCGGTTGACGTCCTAAATATATATTATCCACGCAAAATTCCCTTTTTTATAATAATTGAGCAATTGTATTATATTTCTACTTACACTCTGTTTCTGCTACAATACATCAATGGTTTTTTTGGAGAATATATGGGAATATTTGAGGCTGTTTATGTGATAATAGGGCTATTGTTCGGTGCTTTTGGAGTATGGATTACGACGGTAAAAAGTTTAAAAGATTCGCTTAATAAAACAATTGAAAAAGCCTCAAGTCTGTTAAATGAAAATGCAGTTTTACATGAACGCATAAACGGCATAAACGAAAAAAATCAAGAGAAATTTGAACTGCTTGAAAAAAATAAAGAGCAGATGAGACTTGAGTTTAAAGAGCTTGCAGACAAAATACTAGAATCAAATTCACAAAAATTCTCCGCTCAAAACCAAGAAAATATAAGCAAGATGATAAACCCGATGAGGGAGCAATTTAACGAGTTTAAAAAGCAGATAGACGATGTTTATATAAAAGAGGCAAAAGAGCGTTCAATGCTTCAAGCGGAGATAAAAAGCATAAAAGAGATAAATCATCAGATGAGTCAAGATGCAAAAAACCTTACAAAAGCACTAAAGGGCGATAGTAAAAAGCAGGGCGTCTGGGGAGAGATGATTTTAGAGAGAGTCCTTGAGACATCAGGGCTTAGACCTGGACTTGAGTACAAGCGTGAAGTAACACTCGAACATAACAGCAATAACAGCCGCTACCGCCCAGATGTTATTGTTCATCTTCCAGATACGAGAGATATTATAATTGACGCAAAAACTTCACTTGTAGCTTACGAACAGTATGTCTCATGTGAAGATGAAAAAGATAAAGAGCTTTTTGCCATAGAACATGTTGCTTCTATTAAAAAGCATATAAAAGAGCTTAGCGAGAAGGATTATATAAATCTAAAAGGTATCCAAACACTTGATTTTATCTTTATGTTTGTACCTATAGAGAGTGCGCTGCTTATGGCGATGGAGTATGATTCTACACTGTTTGACCATGCTTTTAAAAAGAGTGTTATTTTAGTCGGGCCTACGACCTTGATGGTTTCGCTTCGCGCCGTTGAAAACAGCTGGAAATATGAAAAACAGCAGCAAAATGCGCAGGAGATAGCAAAAAGAGCAGGTCTTTTGTTTGATAAATTTTCAGGTTTTTTAGAGAGCGTAGATAAACTCGGAAAACAGATAACGACCGTTCAAAAAACCTACGATGAGACTTTTTCAAAAATGCACTCGGGAGCAGGAAGCATCACAAGCCAGTTTCAAAAACTAGAACAGCTAGGAGCAGCAAGTAGCAAAAAACTCCCTGAGCATATTATAAGAGCGCTTGAAGATTAAGACTTTAACTTTTTAAGAATTACATCCGCTACTCTAAAAGAGTTTGCGTATATCGTCCATGTATATGGAACACTCCCGCCTGTGGGCATAAAAGAGGCATCCGTTACATAAAGATTATCCAATTCATGTGCTTTGCAGTTTGAATCAAGTACAGATGTTTTTGGGTCGTCTCCAAACCTACATCCACCTGCAACTAGATTTGGAGGCGGGTCTGATGAGATATTTACGGAGATTTCAGTCGCTCCCATATCTTTTAAAACGCTCTTTGCTTTTTCTGATAGATACTCGCCGACTTTTATATCATGCGGATGTCCAAAAAGATTTATTGCCGCCACATTTACACCGTATTTGTCTTTTACGGTTTCATCTATCGTTACATTGCAATAATCACTCGGTAGCCAATCATTAAAAATCTCAAATACTATAACTCTTGAAGTTGTGAGATTTTTGTGAATCTTTTCTTGAAGTTTTGTACCCCAGATAAGATTGCCCTCTTCATCATACATCTCTCTTGCCGTGCGGCTTATAATGTTTGAGTGCTCAAATAAAAAGTCTATCGTTCCGCCTTTATATTTTTTGCCATCTTGCTCATACTCGTACCACTCCTGCAAAGAGCGGTTAAAAAAAAGTCCCGGTTGCATCAACTCTTCTTGCTGTTTTTTAATTAGAGTCTCAAACCTCATACGTCCTTCTCCGCTTCCCCCTGCCGAGAAGATAAGATTCTTTCCTACTTGAGCATTGTTGTTCGTCAAACCGTTTGGAAAATAGCTGTTTTTAGAGTTTAAAAGAAGTCTGGAACTCTCTATCGCCTGCGCCGCAACTACAAATATTTTTGCCTCAATTACATGGCTTTTTAACTCTTTATTGTAATAATAAGCCTTTGTAACTCTCTTCTCATCACTATCAAGTTTATAGACAAAAGCGTCTGTTATTATTTTTGCATCACATTTTTGAAGTAGAGCGGCTCTGGCACTCCCTTTTGCTCCTGTTGAGCATCCGTAGCTTCCGCAAAAATTTGAGTATGAACACCCTTTTCTATTAAGTGCATTATGAGGCAAAATAGCCCGCGGTGTAGGAATACTCTCGTAACCTAGAGCTTTACATGTAGCGTCAAACCACTTTGCCGCAGAGTTGACTTCAAGCATAGGATGGGGGAAATTTTTTGTTGAACGAGGCTCTAAAAATTTATGCTCTACAACATCCCCGGATACTCCGACAACCTTTTCAACTTTTGTATAATAAGACTCCAAATCTTCGTAAGCTATAGGCCAGTCAGCAATATTTGCACCGTCTATTTTTCCGTATTTGCTCATAAGATTAAAATCATCAGGCTTTAGACGATGAAAATAACCGCTCATCAAATTTGACGACCCACCAACCATTGAGCCGTTCCAAAAACTCCAGCCGCTCTCTTCGCCACTGTATCTAGTCGTAACACCATCTTTATCCCGCTCATTTATTACATGTTGTTCATCTTTTAAAAGAGGAGTAAAAAGTTCTCTTCTACTGACTCCAATCTCATCTTTACTGAAATCTTCCTCTTTATAATTAGCACCTTTTTCCAAAACTACTACTTTATATCCGGCGCGTGAGAGTTCATAGGCAATGGGTGCCCCGCCTGCTCCGCTTCCTACTATACAGACGTCATACATCATAAAATAGCCTTTGTCGGTCTTGGAAGTCCTGATGTATGATTTAACCATTTCCAGCCGCTTTGATTTTTATTTCCACCGTAAATCGGGTCGCCGAGCATCGCTTCAAGCAGGTATGTCATTATTGTTATAATCCAATTCTCGCCCCATCCGTTCTGAGATATCTCTTTGAGTATATTTTGCCGCTCTTTTGCCGAGAGTTTTGTATAGATTTTTTTGTATTTTTCTACAGATGCTTCATTTAGCCATTTTGCACCGTCTTTGATAAAAGATTTTGTTTTATCTGTAACTCGAGAATGATTAAGAATTGTATAGAGATAGTAAGATGCGTTTATATCGCTGCTTTGGGGGGTATGAAGAGTATCTGGAAATAGGTCTTTTTGAACGAGGGCAATTGTCTGCATCGGTGTAACTGCCGCAAAAAGTTCGCCTGAACATGTTATAAATATAACAGAAGTAAGAAAACTATTTTTTAAAAAAATTCTGCGGGACTTGAAAATCATCTCTTATTATACTTCTTTTAAAAAATAGTTTTTAAAACAGTCTCAAGTTAAAACCCAAAAAGAGTTTTAACTTTTAATGTTGTTTAATATCAACTGCACTTAGACGGTTTTTTTGACATATCCATTTTACCGTCACATTTTGACGATTTGTCCATCATCTTCTTTTCACCGCTACATTTTGCAGATTTATCCATCATATTCATTTTTCCGTCACACTTTGAAGATTTGTCCATCATCTTCTTTTCACCGCTACATTTTGCAGATTTTTCTTTCATCTCCATTTTTCCGTCACACTTAGCTAGCAACGACGTAGTACCTAAACCCGTAAAAAGTGCTGCACCTAAAAACAAAACCGCCATACTCAACTTTCTCATTTTTTATCCTTTAGTGTATAAGTTCAAGTTATTATATAACTTATACATAAGTTAATTCTTTATAAGTAAAACTAATTTTTAAAAGCAATGTGATATTAAGCTTAAGCTACCTGATTTTTTTTGTTAAATATAACTTCATCAAGACTAAACTTTCCTGCTCCATGCGATAAAAAAATGAGTAAAAACAACATGTAGTAAAACGGTATTTCAAAACCGTTATCCCCTGCCGAAAACCCGTTTGGAAGGTGTACTGTAACTATGGCAACAATCATAACAACGATAAGAGGTATAGAGATAACTCTTGTCAGAAATCCAAGAGTAAGCAAAACAACACCTGTCATCTCTGTTGTTGCCGCCATATACGCATTTAACAAAGGCATCGGTATTCCAAGAGAGCTAAACCACTCCGCTACGGAGTTTATATCTGCCCACTTATTCATAGCAGGCTGATAAAACCCGTAAGCAATAGTTAACCTCGCAAAAAACAGTGCAAACGACTGCAAATAAGAACTGATTCTGGAAAATTCCAGATATATTTGTTTAACTTTCATAACACACCTCTTCATAATTTCAAATTACATATTTAGAGCGTATTCAGTTTTTTAATTAGTTGTTTACGGGAGCCTTCATTGAACTTCCGCATTTACCGGAACCGCATTTCATAGCTTTGTTTTGAGCTTTTTTAGACTCCTTCTTATGTTCACAGTTACAATCGGCTCCGCAAGTACACTTACCGTCTTTATCTTTTGTGCATTTTTTTTCATCACAAACTTTTGGAGATTTCATTGAACTCCCGCATTTTCCTGCACCACACTTCATAGCCTCTGCATTTACGGCTACAGCACCTACGCTTAAAAATAAAACTGCACCTAAAAACAGCGACGACAACTTGATTCTTTTCATACATTTTCCTTTTTTTGTTAATTTACTAGATTATACTAAAAAAATTTGTATAATTTCAAAAAATTAATAAACTAATGTTAAAATCTAAAAAAGGAGTCTTATGATTGATACGACAGATGTGTTTGATACGGTAGAAGAGCTAGAAGAGGCACTAGAAGCGACATTTAGTAAAATGGAAAATATTGCCGCAAGAGTATATGAAAAAGAGATAGACGCATATCAGGGCTTTATGGAGTCCGAGAAGTATAAAGATGAAATCGTAACAATAGGTAATAAGCTTAAAGAAAAAGGGATAGATATCACTAAAAGAATCAGTGATACTTTAGAATAGTTTAAACTAAAATACAAAAAGGGCTATCTTAAGAGGACAAAATTAAAATCTATCTTCAAGATTGATTATTTTTAAACTCACCAAAGAGAGTCCGACTTCTCTCTTATTTTTTCCCTCTAATTTTTCTTCTAAAACAAACGATTTTGGCGGTACTATCTCTATCGTGTTTGAGCTATTTACATTCTCAAACGTAAGCACATATTTTCTGGGATTTTTATGTTTTGGTATAAATTTCTTCTCACTATCTCCTACTATGACCTTTACCGCATTTCCTACATTTTCGCCGTATGCTCCGCAAACTATTTCAAGTTTAAATTTTTTAGGAAGCGGATTTACAAATGTTAGCAGTGCACTCGGATGCAACCATGCGTCAGTCCATCTTCCGACTTTATCTTGATATGAGACACCCTCTACATTTTTTAAAAAGCTTGGAAAACCCTCTTTTTTAAATATTATGGCATCGCTTATAGCGGCACTGTATCTTAATCCGTTATTTTTTATCATATTGATATTTTCAATTATCTTTTGGTTATCATAATTATTATTCAAACCGTTTCCAAGGCTATCTATTTTATAGTCCGTTGGTAAATTAAGTTCTTGAACTCTAAAGCTAGAACCGATTGCACCCTCAACCGCACAATATTCACCTGATGCATTGTTATCAAAAATATAATTTAAAAGATTGCACTCATCAATCCATAAAAACCTATCATCCTTACTGAAATGTTCTAGCTGTTCGTAGAGCCTCCAAGCGTTGTTAAATTGAAAATAAGGCTCTAAATTGTTTTCTAAAATCTTAAATAATACAGGAAGCGTATAGTGATTTTCTCCGACACTTACCGACATCTTTTCAAAATTAGGTTTAAAACTCTCCGACATCTTTGGAAATTTCCAAAAACTAAGGATATCCTTTCTCCATTGATTTAATCTCTTGCCAAAATCATCAAATGAGCCATAAATAGACTCTTTTTCCGTTAGATTTCTGCCTAGTCCCAAATCTGTATTTATATTGAGAAAAGATAAAACTGTTGACGCAACATCAAAAGGGGTTCCTATGTTATCCACCGACTCATATTCACTTTGACTAGGTTCAAAAACAACGAAAAGGTTTTTTCTGTTTTGTGATTTGTTAAGCTTGTCCGATGCCGTATTTTTCATAGCCAAATGATCGGATGTAACCACAATAATCGTGTCCTCTGCATATTTTGAGTTTTTGACTTTTTTTATAAACTCCGATATCAAAATATCCGCACATTTAACACTGTTTAAAATCTCATTAGAACCATCCATATATAAATCTTTTGAACAAGAGTTGGATAGATGTCCGTTTGGATGATGTGTGTCCAGAGTGTGTGAAAACAGAGCAAACCTCTCTTTGGATGAGGATAAATTTTCAAACTTTTTATATGCTATATCAAGAAGCGTGTCATCATATAAACCCCAACCGTTAACATATCTTTTGTTTTTTACTTCTTTTAAGAGTTCTTCCCTTCCTATTACACTATCAAAACCATGAGTTTTGTAAAACTTGTCAATACCTGAAAATTTAACACTGCTTCCCTGCATCATACTTAAATAGTAGCCCTCTTTTTTTAGAACATCTCCGATACACACTGCCTTTGGATAAAACTTATCTATTCCCTCCATAGAGTTACCGCCTGAAGTTGTAAAAAGAGGGATTCCGCACTGAGTAGAGACAGTACCTGCGATTGTGTAGTCTGTTCCGCTAGTTTGAACAATATTTGTAAATTCTATACCGCTTTCATCTTGTATAAGCTTTCTAAGATTGGGCATTAAATTAGGAAAAATATTTTCATCAAAATATGTTCTCTCAAGACTCTCTGCATATAAAAAAATTATATTCTTCTTATATACGCTAGAGCTTGAATTATTGGGAACTTTATAATATTCATAAAAATCATTTGCTTGTTCCATAGTCATAGTTAAAAAAAGATTTTTAAAATTATTCAAAGCAGGATGAGTTAAAAAAGCTAAAATCAAAAATCCGTTATGCAAAAAAGCTTTTATTTTTTGCGGCTTTGCTGCTACTACGCTACTTAAGTGACGATGGTAAAAAAAAGCTGCCGCAAAAAGAGTGACAAAAGCAAAAAATGCACCAAAAATAAGCAATAGATACTCTTCAAATCCGGCTTCGCCTAGTCCTAAATTTAAAGTAGCAATAATGGTCTCGTTTATTCCTGCACCCGTAAAGTAGCTCGCTACAAAATAGATTATACTAAATAGCCCATATATAAAAAATACAGAAGCATCAAAAAAGAGTCTTCTTGGATGCTTCTGTTTGTGCTTCATCGTAAAGATTGCAAAAATAAAAAAGAGAAGGGATAACAAAATCATATTCATATATAAGAGTTCCAATAAAATATTTAGCTACTAATTTTTATATGATTGTAGTGCTAAAACCATTAGTATGAGATAAAGCCCTATTTTTCTTTTATTGAAGTATAATTTCAAAAATGACTTCAAGGCTTTTACATGTCAAAAAAAACAACACTATTGCAACAGTTTCGCTCTTTTTACTTTCAAAACAATCCTCAAGATATTGAACGGGCTATAGAATATTTTGCGGTTTTTGGCGGCATGAGTTGGAGTATTGACATGTCAAAAAATCTTGAAGAGCTTATAGAGAGCAAAGTTTTAAAAAACTACACTTATATTCACGGCGATATTACAAAGATAACCCAAAGCGATAAAATAAGCCACTCACTTTTGAGTGCCGTAGCAGTTGGAGACGGACGAGTTCACTCTGCATTAAAAAGAGCGCGTATTTCAAGAGCAGAAGGCGAGAGAGCAATTGAGACTCTTGAGAGCAAAAACATTATAAAAGCCGAATATTCACTAGAGTCTCCGCCAAACTCCGAAGATAAAATTGATGAAAAGCTAAACTTCAACACCCCTTTTATGCGTTTTTGGTTTGCTTTTGTATCTCCATATTTTAAAACCATAAAAGATGGCGATTTTAAAGAGGCAAAAGAGTCGTTTGCCAATCGTAAAAGTGAGTTTTATGAACTTATGTTTTTAAAACTCTCACATGAACTTATAAAAAAGAGTTTTAAAGATGACCCTATAGTTGAAATCGGAAGCTACTGGGATAGAAATACACAGATAGATATTTTGGCAAAAACAAAAAGTGGAAAAATTGTTGCGGGTACATGTAAATACTCAAACCAAAAAGCAAAAAAGAGTGAGCTGAGTAAACTACATGAGCAGTGCCACCAAGCAGAGCTAACCCCAGACATAAGCGTTATCGTCTCAAAAAGCGGTTTTTCAAATGAGCTAAAAGCACTAAAAGGCGAGGATGTTAAATTATTTGCGCTTAAAAACTTTAAAACACTTGTTGAAGAATTAAGCAAAAAAGATTTCATAGAGTGTGAAGGAAAAAAATATTAATAATCTAGTAAATTTACTAACAAAAAAAACAGCTCTTAAACGTGAACATGTAGAAAATATTTTAAAGCTTTTAGATGAGGGTTCAACCATTCCTTTTATAGCACGTTACCGCAAAGAGATGACCGGTGGAGCCGATGATGAAGTTCTTCGTGAGTTTGAGACAATTTATGTGAGCGCAAAAAAACTGCTTGAGCGAAAAGAGGAGATATCAAGGCTGATTGCCGAGAGAGCGACTTTAACCGAAGCAATCAAAAAGAGCATAGAAGAAGCTGACACTCTGCGAATTTTAGAAGATATATACCGCCCGTACAAAGAGAAAAAAAGTTCTCGTGCGGCAACTGCCATTGAAAATGGACTCACACCCCTTGCAGATATTTTAGAAAAAGCACGACTTAGCGAAGCCGAGTTCAAATCAAAAGCAAAAGAGTTTGTAAAGGGCAATATTGTTTCAGTGGATTATGCCGTACAAGGGGCGCAGGATATTTTAGCAGAGCGTTATTCAGATATGCCCAAAGAGCGTGAAGCAATCAGAAACAATATGTTGCGCCATGGGGTTTTAGAAGTTAAAAAAACAAAAAACTTTGATGAAAACGGAGTCTTTAAGAACTTTGTCGGCAAAGCAGAAAAAGTTGCTTTTATCCCGTCTCACCGCTATTTGGCAATTATGCGCGGGGTAAAAGCCAAAGAGCTAAGCGTAAAAATAACGCTTGATATACAAAAGATTGAAGCAAATATAAAAGAGTACAAAATCCCGCGCAACGCTTCATCTTCAAAAGAACTCCTTTTTGAGGCTTACAAAGACGGTCTTATGAGACTTCTGCTTCCGTCACTTGAGAGAGAAGTTCATACCGAGCTAAAAGAGAGAGCAGACACTGCGGCGATATCTGTTTTTGGCAAAAATCTAAACCAGCTTCTAATGACTCCGCCTGTTACTTCAAGAGTTATTTTAGGAGTTGACCCTGCTTTTAGAACGGGGTGTAAACTAGCGGTAATTGATGAAAACGGCAAATATCTTGAGTCATGCGTTATCTATCCTACAGAGCCTCAGAGGGATTATGAAAACTCCAAAAACAAGGTACTTCTTCTTGCAAATAAGTACAACATTAAGGGTGTAGCTATCGGAAACGGAACCGCCTCACGCGAAACACAGGAGTTTTTTGCACGTCTAAACCAAGATGAAAATGCAAAGCTAAACTACACGGTTGTCTCGGAAGCGGGGGCATCTGTTTATTCTGCTTCAAAAATTGCCTCACAAGAGTATCCAAACCTTGACGTAACCATTAGAGGAGCAATACAAATAGCTCAACGCTTGCAAGACCCGATGGCGGCACTTGTTAAAATTGACCCAAAATCTTTAGGAATCGGACAGTATCAACATGATGTTGACCAGAGGCTTTTGGAGAAAAAACTCACAGACGTAACGGTTGATTTGGTTAACCGTGTCGGCGTTGACATCAACTCGGCATCTGCCTCACTCCTATCTTACGTTGCGGGAATCGGTGCAAAAATCGCCCAAAATATCATCGCTTTTAGAGAAGAAAACGGCGTTTTTAAGACTAAAGAGCAACTCTTAAAAGTAAAAGGGTTAGGCAAAAAAGCTTATGAACAAGCTGTTGGATTTATCCGCATAAAAGATGCAAAAAATCAATTTGATAACAGCGGAATCCATCCTGAGAGCTATGAAGTTGCAAAAAAACTCATTGGCATTGATTTGGCAAATATAGATATAGAGGCAAAAGCAAAAGAGTTACATGTCGGAGTAGAAACTTTAAAAGATATCATAAGAGAGCTGCAAAAACCGGGTTTTGACCCCAGAGAAGAGTTGCCGCCTATTCCGTTTAAGGATGGCATAACCGATATAAAGATGCTTCGTGTTGGAAGTTTTGTCTCGGGAGTCGTTAGAAATATCGCGGATTTTGGCGCTTTTGTCGATATAGGACTAAAAAATGACGGCATGATTCACATCTCAAAAATAAGCAGTTCAAGAATCTCACATCCGCTTGAAGTTCTTTCGCTAAACCAATATTTACCGCAAATAGAGGTAATCTCAATAGATGAAGAAAAAGGAAAAGTCGGACTTAGTCTGATATAAAACACAATGAAACCAATACTATATTTTCTAAGATCATCCGAACAAAAAATCGCAACCGACATGCTCCACTATGCCTACCGTCTTGATGAGCTAGGCAAGAGTCTTGAAGATTTTTCACAACTTGAAATCTTTAGCAGATTTTACGCCTTATCTTCCAAAGATTTAGGGCTTTATGCTTTGGATGAGCATACTATAGCAGGTGCTGTGTGGATAAGATTGTTAAAAAAAGATGATAACGCAAACGGTTTTGTGAACGAGACAACACCCATTCTTACAATAGCAGTAAAACCTGAATTTAGAAACAAAGGCATAGGTTCTGCTATGCTTGAACAGCTCTTTTTAGAAGCAGGAGCAATTTTTGAACAAATAAGTGTTAGTGTTTTAAACAGTGAAAAAACAGTAAATTATTTTAAAAAATTCGGATTTGTTGAAGTTGAAAACTCCCAAAAAACAAGCCCTGTTGATGAAAGCGAAGTTATAACAATGGTTAAAAAAATATCAAACGAGAGAGTCGTAAGACCGAGTGACGGCTACGACCCAAGAAAATGGATGGACTAAAAAGCTTAAAAACGAAGCATCAAACCTGCATAAAAACCTGAAAAGTCGATATCTAGTTTTGCATCAACACTGCTCTCATCAATATCTAGTTTTTGAACTCTGTAACCTACCTCCAAAGCAGGTTTCACAACAGAAACAAAATCAAACGTATAATCAACTTTCGCTCTAACATCATACACGGTAGAATCACCCGTCGTAATGTACTTTATATCGGCTTCTACTCCTATTTCAGTCGATGGAATTTCAACTCTTGCTCTTGCATACAGAAGCGGTATCGGAAATACTGCACTATCGCTATATCCGGTAAACGGCACTAACGGTGCGGCAGTATATGAAGCATCGACTATTTTAATATCCAAACCTAAATCAAAAGTAATCCAACCAGTGTTATCCAAAATATTATAATACGGAATAATATCGTACTGTTTCATATCATAAGAGAGTGAGGTTGTAACAGCACCGATATCAAAATCTTTAAATCTTCCAGTTGCAGTACCATCGTCCTCTATACTTACATATTCAAGTCTTAAATTTGGAAGAGCAGGAAGAGGATGTTTAATTATTGCCCAAATATAAGGCTTTGTATTATCTTTTTTTGCCGATACATAGCTTCCGTTAGCTCCACTCTCAGTATAAGTTGCACTGCCATTTGGAGTCTGCATCCAAGCTCCCGTACCCACCTCAACTCGCGTAAAATCAGCCATAGCACAAGAAGCTAAAAGAGACATACATGTAAGTGAATATAAAATCTTTTTCATAATAAAAACCTTTTAAATAGATGTGGTAATTATATCGGAAGTAGGCTTGAATAATAAAGGGCGCGAAGCCCTTAAGAAAGAAGGAAAATTATTAAAATATTTAGCTAACTGCAGCGATTGCAGCATCGTAGTTTGGCTCTTCAGTGATTTCAGGAACAATCTCTTTATAAGTTACGATACCTTCTTCATTTACTGCAAAAATTGCTCTACATGTAACACCTGCAAGAACTGAACCGCCAAGTAATACACCGTAAGCATTAGCAAAATCTTTGTTTCTAAAGTCAGATGTAACAGTTAGGTTAGTGATACCTTCAGTTGAACAAAAACGCCCCGCAGCAAACGGAAGGTCAAGAGAAACTATAGTCGGTCTAACACCTTTTAAAGAAGATGCTCTTGCATTAAAGTTACGAGTCTCAGCAGCACACACACCAGTGTCAAGTGAAGGAACAACGATAATTAGCTGCTTATGCCCTTGAGCACCGCCAACTACAACGTCACCTAGTCCGTCTGAATTTACAACAGTAACCTCCGGCGCTTTATCACCGACATTAACTTCATTTCCTAAGAGTTGCACTTGCGTACCTTTAAATTTTGTAGTTGCCATTTAAATTCCTTTTGTTTGTTTTGTTTTATTTTTTTATATGTAGCAGTATATTTGAAATCGGATAATTTTACTCTTAGTTAGAAAAAAAGGGCTTTATGCTAAGAACTTCTTAAGCTAAATGACACTTTTGGGACAAACTTCTAAATCATCCAACGAACTAAACATCTTCTTATCATACATCTCAACTGCTACCCGACCAATCATCGCAGCATTGTCCGAACAATATTTTAACTCACTTAAAAGTAAATCTGCCTTATACGGTTTTAAGAGTTCTTCTATCTGAGAACGAAGGTAAAGATTTGCACTTGCACCCCCTACTATGGCAAAGGTTTTGGGAGGAACTTCTTTAAAATATTTTTTAAGTTTTTGGATAATATGAGCAGATGCGATATGCTCAAACGAAGCGGCAATATCTCTGTAGTCACTCTCATCGGCTTTTTCAACGGCAAGCCTTACCGAATTTTTTAGCCCCGAATATGAAAATGCGATAAGCGGAGACTGATGAAGAGGAACCGTAAAGTTATATCTTTTTCTGTCTCCGTCCTTTGCAAGTTTCTCTATAAGCGGTCCACCCGGATAGCCCAGATTCATCATTTTTGCCACTTTGTCAAAGCTCTCTCCAAAGCTGTCGTCCATACTTTTTGCGATCGTCTTTATATCATCTAGGCTTTTTACTTCCATAACCTGCGTATGTCCGCCCGATACCAAAAGTACGGTAAGCGGAAACTGTGTCTCTTTTTCTATAAAAAGCGAGTATATATGGCCTATAAGATGATTTACCCCGATGATGGGAATACCAAGTGCGATAGAGATAGCTTTTGCCATAACTACACCCTCAACTAGAGTAACCGCAAGTCCAGGAGATGAAGTAACCGCAACCGCTTTTAAACCTGCAAAGTATGGTTTACACTCCTCTAAAATCTTAGGAAGAGCCTCTGCATGAAGCCTAGCTGCGAGTTCAGGGACAACTCCGCCGTAAATGCTATGCTCTAACTCCTGAGATATTTTTTTGTGGAAAATAAGCTTTTTTGTAGCAATCTCGGTAATTGCTATGGCGCTGTCGTCACATGAGCTTTCAATAGAAAGTATCAACCCTAATCCTTTTGTAAAATATGCAAGTACTCATAAGTCAAATCCGACTTTTGTTTTATACTCTTTTTATCGGTCTTAAATTTTTTGTATGCTTTTACTTTTAAATCGTACTTTCCGTACTTTGACATGATGTATTTTACCTCATCTTTGCTCATAATCCCCTCATTGTTATAGCTCAAGAAGATATACTTAAAGTCTGCATTTTTTATAAGCTCTTCAAAACTTTTTCGCACTCTGTTTTTTTTGCAATACACGGAGCGGTTATAGACTCTCATGCCTGTTTTTCCCTTTGGCGCAAAGTCGTCATAAAGAGCTATCGTGTTTAAAATATGATAGTTTGCACCGTATTGTCTGTGGTTGTAGGGCGGGTCAAGATAGAGAATATCGCCTTGTATCTTATTAATAAGAGAGTTGCCGTCTTCTTGATAGACATCATGTCTGTTGTGGCTTTCTTGAAACTCTGCGGGTTCTAAAATAAGCTTCCTTTGTGCAGGTTTTTTTAGGGTTTTTAAAAATGCGGCGTACATTGAAGCTGTATTTGCAACTCTGTCCGCACTCTCGATAAGCGAAGCAAGTAAAAAATAATACATGTCATTGTTTATCTCTTTAGTGCTTTTAAACTCTTCTATTTTTGTCCTTATGGCATCTATCTTTTTTCCGTTATCATCGCTGAAATATTGCCTGCCGCTTCCGCTTCCCATACAGTAATGGCTGTAAATAAACCCTTCTCGCAGAGGCAACTCGTTTAGCTCTTTGATGTAACTCTCTTTATCCGAAAGTTTTGCGGAGTTTTGTATATAGTTTTTGTTCAGCACATAACTGTAATGCTCCAAATCATTGCTGATAACCTTTTTGACATGTTGTTTAAAAATTCGCCCTACGACTCCGGTTCCCGCAAACATATCGCAAAAGACTTTATCGCCCAAAGAGCCGCCGACGGCAGCTTTTATCTCCTTTTTTAAAAAAGCTGAAAGTCTGTGTTTTGAGCCGATGTAGTTCATTTGTTTTCTTCTTGATTTTTTTTATTGATAAGATGAAATGGTGAAATTTTCTATTAAAATTTTATCGATTTCACCGATACAATCAAATCCTTGTTTATATAAGTTATAAAAATATAAAATTTTATTTACAGAATCATTATCTAACAGATTTATATTTAGCATAAGTGCTTTGTTTAGATCATTAGGCTCAAACTTTTGCAAACCGTTTCCATACTCTCTTGCTTGATCTGTAAAAATAAGTTTTGCCGTATTGCTCAATAGATAAGCAAAAAGCAAATCAATATTTACTTTAGAAAATAAATCAGATTCTTTTAAATAAACACAATGGAATGAAGTCAAATTGGAAATATTTGCTTCATTTCTAATAAATCGCAAACCTGTTCTATTAAACACAGAAACCCAAATTGGCGCCGGTTGTCTATTTTCAATTGAGTGCCAAGGCTTTCTGCTCGCTGTTAAATACTTTTTATCTATTTTATCACTTTCACCTTTTTTAATATAAGATACAACATTTTTATCATTCAAATTTTGAGCATTAAAAAGAAAAATAGCTTTATCATTTAGTTTTAACTTTTCAAAATCTTGCGATGTAAAAAAAGAATTTTTTACATCTTTTGCACTGCATATGCAAGGCAATAAATTTTGTTCATCAATGGAATACTCTTTTGCTTTTGATATATTGAAAGTAAAATATCCATTTGAGCCTGTAGCAATGCCACGCACTACTTTTGCATAAGTTGAAAAAGGAACGAGGTTTTTAAAATTTATGCTATTTTGTTTTTGATAGTAAGCTTTCCATTTAATATCTGGATTTAAATCTGACAATAAATAAACTTGTTTTGTATCTGAAAGGTTTGGATATTCTCGAATAAGTATGTCTATTTTATTTAAATCTTGCATGGATTTAATATTACTAAATTGCACTTTCTCTGTTAAATTATCATTTGCACAGAGTATAATTGAGGCAGTCGTTAAAGCATCATCAAAAATATTTTCTTCAAAATCAATAACAATAATATGCCTTAATGTTTTACTTTTTATCAAATATTGTTTTACTAATTTGCCATAATCAGAATTTAAAAACTCAGAAGGAACGATATAAGCACAACGACCATTTTGACTTAATTGATGAATTGATTTTAATAAAAAAAGTGTGTAAAGATTTGTAAAACCATTTAATTTGCATTTTAAATTTGTTTCTATTTCTTTTAAAATATTTTTATTGTCATAATCATGAAATTTAAAATAAGGAGGATTACAAATAATTCCATCATACTTATTTTTCCAATCATTATACATATAATCTTGTAATATCAGATTGCAATTTTTGGTATTATTAAAATACTGTTTTGCATTTTTAAAGATAATTGAATCAACCTCAAATCCCTTAATCTCGACATCTTTCTTACGGTTTAAAATTGCCCTTGAAAATACACCGAGTCCAAAAGCAGGTTCTAAAATTGTTTTTAGATTATCATTGCCTAAAATCCATTTTGCCATTAAATCCGCAATAGGAAAAGGTGTGAAAAATTGTGCAAACTCTTTACGATGAAGAGTTGAAACTGACTCTGAATAACTATTTTCTATTGAGTTATCAGTAATATAACGTTTATTGGTTATCATTAAAAATCATTATCTTGAATATCTAAAATTGTTTTTAAACTCTCTATATCAAGGTAAGCAGTCCCGCCTTTGAATGTTACATAAAATAATAACCTGCCTCTATCCATCTCCTTTCTAACGCTTTCATGTAGGGGTTCATCAACTTTTGAAGCAATTTGGATACCTGATTTTGAGTTAATCTTTATAGTTGTTTTATTTTGATTTTTTGTATCTGTCTCAACTGAAAATACTACACCGTCATTATCAGGATTTGAAATGATTTGCAAAATTTGTTCAAATGAAATACCATAAACTTTGTCGAAAAATACTTGAAAATAAAAATGAGGAACATTGAAAGTTTCAATCCATTTGTAAACCACTTTTATATCTTCAACTTTTGGAGTTATTGAAAGATAATCTCTTTTTTGAATCTCTTTTATAGCAGTTTTTAATTCTTTAAAAAGATTCTTAACTTCTATCAACTGAGGCGATGAACTCCAACTAGGAACTCTAAAATCTGTTACATTTAAAGTTCTTATATTAATGTTTTTTAAAATTTCAATGTAGCTTTCTCTAGCAGGATGTTGTAAAACATCTAAAAATTCAGTAAGTATTTTATTTTTTGTTTCTAATGCAATTTGAACAAACTTTTCAGTTCTTGCTTGCATCGCTTCTTCGTATCGGTCAATTAAAAAAGCACTTGAACGAACTTCAATTCCTGCAATGGCTTTTTTTACATATTCCGTGATTTCATTATGTGGAATTTGACTAATATCAAAACCTAAATTGGTGTCGAAATTAGTTTTGTGAAAAATTAGTAAGTCAGGTCTTTTACCAATGGCATCAAGCTCATTTTGAAACTCTTGATAAAAAGTATCAAAACCATCTTCTCCTGCAACTAAATCATCTGATTTACCATATTTTACTGCTACGAAATAATTGGAAGTTTCATTTATTGCTCTTATAATAAGATTTTCAGCCCAATCGCCCTGCTCTTTGTTAGTGATAAAATTTGAAGATGCTTGAGTGGGTGTTCTTGCTTTATCTCTTAGTTGTTCAAAATCAACTAATTCTATAGGAACTTTTTTTGTTAATTGTCTAATATTTTCATAATATGTCATAAACATTTCCTTTTTGTCATTTATAAAAATTCTCTAAACATTATTAAAACTAAAAAAGTACAATATTTCAAGATTTTATATGATACCATAGTATAAAAATAAAGCTTTTTATACTATAAACTCCCTAACCTCTCTATCTAACGCGAAAACATCATCCACATTTTTTGGCAGAGTATCAAATTTCTCATACGCTTTTATGATAGTTTTTGCTATATCCATAAAGCCTATTTTTTTATCTATAAAAAGTTCTATCGCCGCTTCGTTTGCGGCATTTATGATTACGCCTCTTGCAGGATTTTTTAGAAGTTCCTCTTTTATCTGCCACACAGGGTATCGCTCACATGTAATCTCTCGAAACTCCAAAGAGCCGACTTTTAGCAAATCTACATGTGGGAGTATATTCTCATCCATCTTAGCGTTGATTGCGAAAGCTATGGGGAGCTGCATACTAGCATTTGCGAAGTGAGCGGTGGTTGAGCCGTCTTTAAAGTCTATAAGAGCGTGGATAAGCGATTTTGTCTCTATGATAGCGTCATATTTACCCTCGCCAAATAGCCATCTTGCCTCAAGGAGTTCAAACATCTTGTTTACCATAGTCGCACTGTCTATGGTTATCTTTTGTCCCATCGACCAGTTTGGGTGTTTTTGAGTGTCTGCCAAAGTCGCGTTTTGAAGTCTTGCTATATCCCAGTCGCGAAATGCCCCACCGCTTGCAGTGATAATCATCTTCTCAATGGGTCTGCTTTGCATTAAGTACCAAAGTCCAAAATGTTCGCTGTCTATGGGCTGAATTTTTGAGGTGTCTATAAAAGCTCCGCAAGCAACTAATGACTCTTTATTTGCAAGGGCAACTTTTTTGTTACATGTAAGAGCCGTAAGTGTAGGACGAAGTCCTAAAAATCCTACAAGTGCATTTACGACTAACTCGCTTGAAGAGTCTTCTATAACTTTTAATATAGCCTCTTGAGAGTAAAAAACATTAGTGTGATTTACTCTTGCTACATCCTCTTCTTTAGCGACAACAACTACTTTTGGATGATGCTCTTGTATCTGTTTGTTTAAAAGTTCTATGTTGTTGCCAGCAACCAAAACCTCTACATGTATAGAAAATTTTTTGGCAATCTCAAGCGTATTTACGCCTATGGAGCCTGTAGAACCTAGAACTATCAATTAAACTAGTCCGCGAAGAAGTACCAGCATCACGATAGAGCTAAATAGATAACCGTCTATTCTATCAAGAACTCCGCCGTGCCCCGGTAAGATATCTCCGCTATCTTTTACGCCTGCACTTCTTTTTAGAGAGCTTTCATACAAATCACCGAAAATTGAGCTGACTGAGACCATAAAAGAGATGATAAACGCTACACCCAAATCAACTATGCTAAGTCCGACAAACATACCGCCTATCGTTGCAGCAGCTATTCCGCCTACCACACCTTCCATAGTTTTATTTGGAGAAGTCGGGCTAAAAGGAGTTTTGCCTATGCTTTTGCCGACTGCATAAGCTCCCACATCGGTTAATGCAACGATTACCAAAAGCCATAAAAGAGAGATTACTCCGTACTCTTCATACATAGTCAAAGTAAAAAGCAAGCCTGCCGTAGGATAGATAAACGGAAGAAAATTTTTCCAGCCTAAATCTTTGTTAAAAGCGACTGCACTTGCATAAGCGACACCTGCCAAAACAAACAAATCATCGCCGTAAGGATAGATTGCGGCTAGAAGCCAGATACCGATAGCATAATATATCAAATCACTATTTTGTATATCAAAAAGATTCATCGCCTCTTTAAAAGCTAAAATATAAACCGCTCCCAAAAAAAGCCACATAAGAAAAAAATTGTCTATAAATCCTATAATAAGCACCCCTGCAACAAGTGCCAAACCGGTTGTTACCCTCTCTTTGGAAGCCGTAAATATACTCATAATAATCCCCTATAAATATTATGAGCGATTATATCAAATCAGACTTTAATATCTAGTATATGCAAAGGATGTTCATTTCGGCTTTCTTGTTCTTCTTCGTTCTCTTTATGCTTTTTATTTCTTGCTGTCTCTTGATCGGCTTCATTTTTTTCATGTTCGCGGTCAGGGTCAACTTCGTGATTTTCCTCTGTTGGACGTACTTCAAGAACCTCTTTCTCTTTCTCCTGCGCCGCGGCTTGAGCTGCCATATTTTGAAAATCAACACGATTATTATGAGCATTTTGCACCGACGACACGCTTGCCGTCTGCTGATTTACGTAAATTGCATTTGCGACTAAACCTACTGCCATAACAACCCTCCTTAATTTTACTTTGTAAAATGAAGGAAACCCCTCATTTATCTGTCCGTAAAAGGAACAAGTCCCTTTTACTTCGCTAGCCGCTGAGGCACTGAAGCTTGACACTTTAGTGTCAGAATTTATCTATTATCGACTTCTATAGTTTTATACTTATTGTAAAGTACATTCGCACCGCTTTGAATGGTTACTTCTCTTCTGGGAGTATAATCGACCAAATACCTATCTTTTTGAAACATCGTAAAATCAACACACAATCTTGCGGCTCCTTCTATGACAGACATAGGAACATTTTGTTTGTCTGTCGTAATAATTACATGTGCGGATGGACGCTCTTTCATATGAAGCCAGATATCTTTTGCACGCGCATTTTTAAGCAGCTCAACATTGCCTTTTTCGTTTTTGCCCAGACTCACTTTATAACCCTCTACCAAAAAGGTCTCGATAGAGTCGTTTTGTTTTACTTTTTTGGTTTGAATATTTTTCGGAAAAAGAAGCTGAATTTTTGCTATATCTTTTGCATCCTCAACGGTGTGAATAAAAAGTTTCATATGCTCAATTTTTGAGCTAAGAGAGCTTTTTTCTATATGCATGTGAAGAGCTCTTTGTTTGGCTTTTTTGCTTCTTGAAAAAAGTGAATTTGCCATCAATGCGACAGATGAGAACTCTTTGTGAAGCTCTATGCAAACGCTTTTTCCATCATAGTCATCTACATGTAAAACCTTTTGATAAGGTTTGATATTGTGCATATTTGCCAAAAGCAGATTTCCGTAGTGCTGATATTTTACTGCCTCTTCTTCAAGTTCTTTCTCATCATCTAACTGTACATAAAGTTTTTGGAGTTTTTGGAGTTTTTTATTTAAAAAAGAGATTTTTTGCTTTTTAAGAGAATTTAATTTTTCCTGCTCTTCTTTAGCGTACTCATCATATAAAAACTGCTCGACGTCATCTAGCGGATACTCTTTTGCTTCAAATGGGGCAGATGGAACGTCAAGCAGTTTCTGCCCTACTCTTACTTCACGAAAAGATGAAAACAAGTCCACATGTCGAAGTGCTTCAAGAACAACATTTTCTTCATCCAAAATAATTACATTTGTATATTTTCCAGTAAATTCAAACTGTAAAAAGGTAATCTCCTCTTTATAAGCAGATGCAACGGAGGTTTTAAATCTCATAATTTTGTCGCCGCCTAAAAGCTCTACATGTAAGATATTTGCACGGTTAAATCTTTTTGCCAAAACTACGTCAAATGGCGCATTATAGACTTTTGAACGGGCATAAGAGGCGCATTTAAAAATCCTTGAGTTTGAGCGCTGCATCTCAAAATAGACTTCATCGTCTCTATCGAATGCAATTTTTACAATAGTGTCGCTGACTCTGTAAATTGCAGAGATTTTTTTAAATTTTTGTAAATAGATGATAATTTGTTTTAAATGTGATAGTTTCATAAAAAGATTTTATCATATATAAAATAACTATTTTTCAGAACTGTTTCTCCCTTTAGAATTTCAGCTTATATTAAAGAAAAATAAATTAATTGTAATGAGTAATTTTTACTCAAAAAATATTTTGCAATTGACTATTATTTAAACAATAATAGATAAAAATATATACTTAATATCACTATAATTCTATTATAAGTTTATTTAGGAGATTTACATGGCTGGATTTAAAGCATTAAAAGGTCAAGGTCACTGGCCTACACTTTTAGCGGCATTTTTATATTTTGATTTTAGTTTTATGGTTTGGACAATGCTTGGACCGCTATCTACGGAAATCACGGAAGCACTTGCCATAGGCGGATTTATAATGAGTGCCTCACAAAAAGCGACTCTTCTTTCCATCCCTATTTTAGCAGGGGCACTGCTTAGAATAGTTCTTGGCTTTGGTGTTGATAAGTTCGGTGCCAAAAAGACGGCTCTTGTATCTCAAGCTATAGTTATCAGCGTTCTTTTTTATGCTTACTTTCGCGGTGCGGGTATTACGTATAACGAACTTTTAGTCGTTGCTACTGGTCTTGGTTTTGCGGGTGCTTCTTTTGCGGTTGCACTTCCACAAGCAGGACAATGGTATCCGCCGAAACTTCAAGGAGTTGTTTTAGGAATAGCGGGTGCAGGAAATATCGGCGTTGTAATCGACTTTTTGTTTGCTCCTAAAATTGCCGAGCTATGGGGTTGGGAGTCAGTATTTTTAGTCGGCGGCGTACTTTCTACTATTATATTTGTAACTTACATGTTTATGGCAAAAGATGCTCCCGCAGAGGTTTACACGCCTCGTCCTAAAAAATTAAAAGATTACGGCAAACTCTTAAAAGACAAAGATACTTGGTGGTTTAACCTTTTTTATGCGGTAAGTTTCGGCGGTTTTGTAGGCTTTGCAGGATATATGAAAGTCTATCTTATGAACACCTATCAGGCGGATATGAGCGCTTTTGGCTTGGATGTTATTAACGAGGGAAATGTTAAAGTAGTTGCAGGTTACTTCGGTGCTTTATGTATCTTTGCAGGTGCTATTCTTCGTCCCGTAGGTGGAGCGATTGCAGATAGGCTAGGCGGTGTAAAATCACTCTATATCTTCTTTGGAGCGGTTATTCTCTTAGCAATTTTAAATGCTACTATGACTCTTCCTTTTGGTGTTGCTATAGTGGTTCTGTTTTTAATTATGGCAAATCTTGGAATGGCTAACGGAGCTGTTTTTCAACTCGTACCTCAAAGATTCGGCAAAGATATAGGAATCATGACTGGCATAATCGGCGCGGCAGGCGGCCTTGGCGGTACTGCTCTTATAAAAACTCTCGGCTGGAGCAAAGGCGTATTTGACGGTTACTCTGCAGGATTTATGATATTTGCCGGAGTTGTTCTTCTGGCTCTTATGGGAATAAGTCTGGTAAAAACTAGATGGAGAACTACGTGGGGCGTTGCTGCTGGAGGGAGAATCTAAACTAAATCTCTTTTTAGATTGCTTCGTTATTGCGAACTAAGCGAAGCAATCTATATTTAATCAAAGCAACCAATCATCAAAGAATCTTCATTAAAAAAACACTCATTTTCAAGAACAATAAATTGATTAAAAATCATACAATAATATGTCGCAATTTTGTCATTACTGCTATATAATTTTCCTATAACAAATTAGATTTAGGAGATTTACATGTTAAAACAGATGATAAGTATCGGTTTAGGATTGTCAGTTGTTGCCGCTTCATTGTCGGCCGATGTGGAGAAAAAAAAGTTAACTATCGGTTTTATAGCCCTTACTGACTGTGCTCCTATCGTAATTGCGAAAGAGAAAGGTTTTTTTGAAAAATACGGACTTGACGTTAAAGTCGTTAAAGAAGGTGGCGGATGGCCTGGAATACAGCAAAAAGTGATAAATGGGGAGTATGATTTTTCGCATGCTCTAGCAGGTATGCCAATTGCGGCTACACTTGGGATTAACGGGGATGCCAACCTTCAAGCGGTTCTTAGCCTTGACTACAACGGTAACGGTATTACTTTTGGAAATAACATAATAGAGAAGATGAAAGAGTATGGAATGGATGAGAAAAAACGTCCTCTTGGCTCAGAGTCATTGAAAAAATATATAGATGCAAAACATAAAGCTGAGGGTTCTGCATATCAGCCGCTTAGTTTCGGGATGGTGCATCCTGTATCAACTCACAATTACGAACTTCGCTACTGGATGGCAAGTTCTGGAATTGAGCCAGATGCTGATGCGACTATAAAACCGTTTCCGCCGCCGACGATGCCTTCAAACCTGATTGCGGGAAATATAGAGGGTTATTGTGTCGGAGAGCCGTGGAATGAGAGAATAGTTATGATGAAAAAAGGCTCAACTCTTGTAACAAACTATGACATCTGGAATAACAACCCTGAAAAGGTTTTGCAAACAAGAGCGGACTTTATCACTAAAAACCCAGAAACTACAAAAGCTGTAATGAAAGCGATTATCGAAGCTCAAATGTGGCTTGATGCTTCTTGGGAAAACCGCAAAGAAGCGGTAAAAATACTGAGTCAAAAAAACTATGTTAATGCTCCGATAGACATACTTGAAAAGTCGATGATTGGAACATTTCAGTACTTAAAGGATCAAAAATCAGAAGCAAATCCGCAGTTTAACGTGTTTGCAAACTATTATGCCGCTTATCCGTTTTACTCGCACGGGATGTGGTTTATTACACAAATGTACAGATGGGGGCAACTTGATAAAGCGGTGGATATGAAAAAAGTGATTGAGAGCGTTTATAGACCTGATTTGTTTGCAGAGGTTGCAAAAGAGGTAGGCTACACTCTTCCTCCTAGCCCATGGAAAAAAGATGGTGTTGATAAATACAACATGTTTATGGACGCTAAAGTATATGACCCAAACAAAGCGGTTGATTATATCTTTGACTTTAAAGTGACTAATTCAAAAGTATCTAAAGAGGAGCTTTTAAAAGCTAATAAATGGAGTGTAAAAACCGAGCAACCTGATTATGTATGTCCTTATGGCGTGGCAGGATGTGCAGACCCTAAGTATGTGACAAAATAAGGATATACATCACAAAGTTAAAACTTTGTGCTTTAGTGACCATAGCGGTCTTAGCGTAGAAGATTTGAACTTGTTTAAATCTTCGTCCTAATAGATAGTGTCCTTACGGAGAGGCAGGATGTGCAGACCCTAAGTATGTAACTAAATAAGTTATAAAACAGACTTGACATGTAAAACACAATACATGTCAAGTGCTTTATATCCGTAAGTACCTAATTTATTCCCTCCCTAAAAATAAATACTTTAGGTACTTACTGATGTAAATCAAATATTTGGAGAAAAAAAATGAATAACGATACGGTAAAAAAAATAGTACTTCCATTATTGGTTTTTGTACTAATAATCCAATTTTGGTCAGAAATATCAAATATAGTAAACGGTTTTCCCACACCTAGCGAAACTTACAAAGCGGCTTTTGGCGGTACGAATGAAGACGGCGAGATAATCAAGGGAGTACTTTCAGACCCGTTTTACGTCAACAATCAAGACGACAAAGGTATCTTTTGGCAGATTATAGAGTCTCTAAAGAGAGTTTTTGCAGGTTTTGTTTTAGCTATTTTTGTAGGTATCCCAATCGGTCTGTTTGTAGGAATGAGTAAAAGTGCGCAATATGCGCTCAACCCGTTCATTCAAATATTTAAACCTGTTTCGCCTTTGGCATGGTTGCCGCTGCTTTTGTTTATATTTCAAGATATAAATATGACGGCAATTTCAACCATTTTTATCACTTCCATCTGGCCTATAATTATAAATACGGCTCTTGGGGTAAGAAGCGTTTCGCAGGATTATATGAATGTGGCAAAGGTTTTACAATTTTCGCCGCTAGAAAAGATTGTTCAGATTATATTACCGGTTTCAGTTCCCTATATATTTACGGGGATGAGACTCTCTTTAGGAATAGCATGGCTTGTAATAGTCGCCGCAGAGATGCTAACGGGCGGTATCGGCATAGGATTTTGGATTTGGGATGAGTACAACAACCTTAACTACCATAACATCATCATCGGTATTATCGTTGTAGGTTTAATCGGATTTTTCCTAGATATCATAATGGGGAAAATCGCAGATTATTTTGATTATACTAAAAAAGGACGGGTCTAATGAGTGAAAAATTTTTAAGTTTAAATAACATTGAAAAAAGATTTCCGATTCCAAATAAACCTGATTATGTAGCGGTTAGGGATGTAAACCTTGAGATAAAGAAAAATGAGATTATCTCTATCATCGGACACAGCGGATGCGGTAAAAGTACGCTTTTAAATATGATTTCAGGGCTTGATGCACAAAGCGAAGGTCATATTTTGCTTGAAAACAAAGAGGTAAAAGGTCCTGGACCAGAACGCGCGGTTGTTTTTCAAAACCACTCGCTTCTGCCTTGGCTAAGTGTCTATCAAAATATAGAGATGGCTGTAAAAAAAGTTATGCCTGAGTTAACATCTGCCGAGCTTAGAGCGCGGGTTGAGAAGTTTGTAAGCATGGTAAACCTTGATCATGCAAAAGACAAGCTTCCGGGTGAAATAAGCGGCGGTATGAAACAAAGAGTGGGAATTGCAAGGGCACTATCTATCAAACCGAAAGTTTTACTGATGGATGAGCCTTTCGGCGCGCTTGATTCATTAACAAGAGCAAATTTGCAAGAGCATCTTATGAGGATTCAGCAAAGCGTTCAAAATACGGTAATAATTATTACTCACGACATTGACGAGGCAGTGCTTCTAAGCGATAGGGTCATAATGATGACAAACGGTCCTGAGGCAACAATAGGCGAAATTTTAGAGGTAAATTTAGAGCGTCCCAGAAATAGGGTTGAGCTTCAAAGCGACCCAGAATATATCAGATGCAGAGAAGCAATTTTGAGCTTCTTGTACGAAAAATTTGCAAAAGACGATGAGTAAAAACAGATGGATATATCGCTATAATATATCCGCTATATCCAAATTTAAAGATTGATAATGGTTCAAAACAGTATAAAAGTATCGGGATTTTCGCTTGCAAAAGGCAAAGAGCTAACAGGCGATGATTTTTACGATACTAGAAATCTCGGTAACATGACAATAGCCGTTGTATGTGACGGAGTAGGAAGCGCCGATGGAGGTGCAGAAGCCGCAAAACGCACTACAAGCTACCTGATAAACAACTTTAAGATACGCCCAAAAGCGTGGAGTATTGAAAAATCTATAAAGACCTTTATAAAATCAATCAATTCCATACTCTATCAAGAATCAATGATAAACTATGAAAGAGCCGAGCTTGTTACTACTTTGGCTATGATTGTCATTGAGGGGAACAGGCTTTACGGCGCAAATGTCGGGGACAGCAGAGTTTATCTCTGTAGAGATAAAAGCATAACCAAACTCTCTTTTGATCACAACATGCAAGAAGCGGGTTACGAGAGCGTATTGACACAAGCTATAGGCATAGACAAAGATATACAACCATACTACTTTGAAAATATAATACGCAAAGACGATAAAATCCTGCTTTGCAGTGACGGTCTTTACAACGTTATGAGTGAAAATCGCCTTGAGAGCGGTATAGCTTTTGGTGCTCACTCACTTGTTAAAAAAGCAAGTCTTCTTATGCAAGATAATCTGCCGGACGATACCACGGCAGTAGTTTTAGAAGTGTTAGAGACAAGTGAATTTGAGATACTAAAGCATCTAAAACTTCCTGTCTCCTCACATGTAAAAAAAGAGCAAATCATAGACGGTTACAAACTTGAAAAATCTCTAATTGCCAACGACAGAACTTGGTTATGCTCAAAAAAAACAAAACGCTATGTGATTAAATTTCCGCCGGTTGAAGCGATTGACGATGAAAAGATATTGGATTTTTTTGTTAAAGAGGCGTGGAATGCAAAAAGATTAAAAGCAGATTTTTTTCCAAAAGCCGTTATTCCTAAAAACAGAACTCAAAGATACTACGTTATGCAGCATATAAAAGGCGAAAATCTTGATACGGCATTAAAATCAAAAACTCTCTCGATAGACGACGCAGTCAAACTAGGCGAAGTTTTGCTTGACATGTCACAGTATCTTTTAAGACACGACCTTGTTCACGGCGATATAAAACCTCACAATATAATGCTTGAGATAGATAAACAAAACATATCTTTTAAAATGATAGATTTCGGTTCTATTACGGAGATTTTCTCCATTAGTTCAAAAGCAGGAACTCCAAGTTTTTTATCTCCAGAGCGGTTTTTGAGTGAAGCTATAAGTGAGTCTAGCGAAATATTCTCTATCGGTGTTACTCTTTATTTATCACTTACAAATAGATATCCTTACGGGGAGATAGAACCATTTCAAACCCCTATATTTAAAGAGCCTAAGAAACCAAGCTTTTACAATAAAAATATTCCTCACTGGCTAGACAGCGTAATCCTTCGCTCAATTGCACTTGATAAAGACCACCGTTACATGCACTATTCGGAGATGGCTTATGAGCTTAAAAACCCGCAAAAGGTGGAACCGTTTTTTGCAAAAAACAGCTCTATTTTAGAACGCTCTCCGCTTACTTTTTATAAGACCGGATTTATAGTTATGGTAGTTATAAATCTTATATTGCTTATCCTAATGGATGCTAGATAGCTATAAAATCAACCACTTCGGAAAATACAACCGCTCTGCGAGACTCTTTTGTGTCTAAAATTTTCTCACACATTAAAGCAAGATTTTCATCTACATTAGGAACTAACGAGCTAAGGCTTTCAAGTTTCTCATTTTTTAAAACATTTGTAAATCTCTCATAACCTGAATAAGCCTCTTTTGCACATAGTTTAAAATAGAGTTTACGCCCTATCTCAAAAAGTTCAAACTCCTCATTTTTACCCGTATTTACCCGCTCGCTAAAGCCTATATCTATATCGATGTTTTTCTCTCTTAAATATGCCCCTAGTTTCATAATAAAACCTACGGCGGCAGGAGTATAGTTTTTTAAAACTCTCTCGTTAAACTCCTCAAAACTCTCGCCTGCATATCTTAGTTTTTTATACTCAAGCATCAGCGTCTCTACATAATAACGTGCAAATCTAAGCGGTGCGGATTTCACGACGGCATAACCTTCAACGCCCTCACATGTCAATTTTCCGCCCAAAGATATATTTACGCCGCCCTCAATAGCGTCATTTATTTTAACTTTACACCCTTCAAACCCTATATCTCCAAGCCCGTGCAAACCACACCCTTTTACACAGCCCGACCAGTACATTCTTACCCTGCCATACTCAAGTGGTACTTTTTGCTCTAAATACTCCGCCATCTCTATAGCATCGCTTTTATTCTCAATCACTCCAAATGGGCAATGCTGCGAACCTGCACAAGCAATCAGATGGTTTTTATAAGGAGTGTCAACACTTTTGTATTTGTCAAAGATTTTCTCATCCAAGAGAGAGTTCACATCTTTTACGGCTAACATGTAAATACTCTGCTCTATATCAAATCTTATCTCTCCGTTTGCATATTTTTTACTAAGCTCTGCAACGTTTATCAAATCACTTCCGCTAAAAATACCGGCAGGAACAACTACATGTAGAGCAAAACTGCCATCACGAAGCTGAACTTTTCCATGTTCGGGGTCATTAAAATCAAGCTTTGTCATAGTCTCACCTGCAGTTGCAAAATCTATTTTTGCATTCTCTCTTATTGCTTTGGATATCTCATCCATGCCTACCGCATCTATCAAGAAAGAGAGTCTGTTTTTGTTTCTGTTATCACGAAAACCGAATCGTTTAAAGATATCTATAATTGAGCCGTACGCCGCTTCAACCTCGCTAGGCAGAAGAAATATATTTGCACTTTTTGCAACTTTGCCTACTTTTCCGCCAAGATACATGTTATATCCGTAAACACCGTTTTTTTGAGCCAATACAAAACAGCAATCATGCCCGAATGCATTGCATCTGTTTGATATCGAACCGGTAATTGAGGTGTTAAACTTTCTAGGAAGTGCGGATATCCACTCATAGTTATGCAAAAATTTACTCTGCAACTTCTCAAGCAGTTTAAATGACGGCAGAACATTATCAAATCCTTCGCTATCAAGAGGGTCTGTAACTATATTTCTAAAGTTATCGACTCCTGTTTGATAGGAGTCAATCCCCACACTGCTCATTTTTTCAAATATAGCAGGTATATCTTTTATATCGATAAATCTAAGCTCTATCTGCGCTCGTGTTGTTATGTCGATATAATCTTCTCCATACTCTTTTGATATCTCTCCTAAAACACTTGCTTGAGAAGCATTTAAAAAACCGCCTGGTATGCGAACACGTATCATAAACTTCTGCGGCGTTGTAGAGTCTTTATCATAAATGCCGAAACATTTTAAAAAGTAGCTTTTATCTTCATCAGGTATAGAATCATAACCCTCTTTTGCATACTCTTGAAGTTTCTCAAACGCTTCTTTAGGACTTTTTAGTGCTTTTATATCTTCAATTTTGTTAAGTTTTTTTGCTCTTGCTTCATAAGCACTCTGTAACGCTTCCATTTAAAGCTCCAGTTATTATTTAATACTATAATAATAACTTTATCAGAGGGCTATTTGAGCAATTTAATGATTAATTATTAATCAGCTTATAGTTTAACTACTATTACTGCACTATGATTATAATCAGGCTGAAATGACTCTACATCAAGCAAATCATTTGTCAGGTAATTTATTTCACGGTTGCTTATCGGGATAAAGATTGTTTTTTCCAAGATACTATCCGTAATTGTCGCTTTTGTAAGCAGTTCGCCTCTTCTTGAGACAACTTTTATCTCTTCGCCGTCTGTTATATTTAACTCTTTTGCATCGTTAGGATGAATTTCGCAAAAATTTAGCTCTTTGTATTTAAGCAGCGACGGAGCATTTGTACTTTTAGTTCCGCTATGCCACTGGTCTCTTGTTCTGCCCGTTAGTAATATAAAAGGGTACTCTTTGGTTGGTTGTTCGCTAAGCTCTTTGTTTTGTACGAAAAACAGATTCCCTTTTTTATCCGCTGTTAAAAAGTTTTTGATTTTTTCTCCCCACACAAAGGGCTTATACGAGAGTTCATTATACGAGGCTTCGCTTATATCCATATAAGGATTTAGTTTTGTCATTCTCTGATACTCCTCAAAAATTTCTTTGGGATTTTTATAGTCAAACTCTTTTTTATGTCCAAGTTCTTGTGCTAAAAGCTGAAATATCTCCCAATCAGGCTTTACTCCATCAGCAGTTTTGATTAGTTTTTCCTGCTTTGTAATAGTTCTGTCAAGGTTTGTCTGAGTTCCCTCTTTCTCTCCCCAAGGAGCTGCCGGAAGTCTTACATGTGCAAATTTTGATGTCTCTGAGTTATCATAAGCGTTTATCTCCACGACAAGCGCTATTTTTTTCATCAGCTCCTCGGTTTTGTTTCTGTTAGGAAGATGATAGATTGGGTCTGTATGGCAAATTATCAAAACCTCAAGCCCTGCATCCATCATCTGCGTAGCACTAAGTCCTGCTTTATTGTCTATCTTGTTGGTGTTCCAAAATTCAGACACTTTTTTAATGCTCTGTTCATCAAAACCCAGATGAACTCCAAGCATAGTCGCAAGTCCGCCGACTTCGCGTCCGCCCATCGCATTTGGCTGTCCTGTCAGGCTTAAAGGTCCGTTTCCTTCTTTAAATATTTTTCCGCTAAGCAGATGCGTATTTATAAGTGAGAGATTTTTATCGACGCCCTGAGAGGATTGGTTAAGCCCCATAGTCCAAGCTGTGATAATGTTTTTGCTCTCTTTATAAAGGTTGAAGAACTTTTCAAACTCAGCATAACTCAACCCTGTTCTCTCCAACATGTCATTTACATGTAGTCTGTCCAAACCGCTTTTAAGTGCTTCAAAACCGTTTATATGTTTTTGCACAAACTCTTCGTCGTATAATTTTTCATCAATAAGGCGTTTTGAGATAAGATTGAAAAAGTCTATATCGCTCCCCGCTTTTATCCCCAAATACAGGTCTGCACTCTTTGCCGTGTCCGTAAAACGCGGGTCTATTACTACAACTTTTAAGCCGTTTTTCTTCGCTTTTTTTATTCTGTTGTGAAAGATTACATGTGATTCTGCCGTATTTGAACCTGCGAGTATAAGCAAGTTTGCTTTATCAATATCGTCCATTCTAAGAGGAACAAAATCCGCCCCTATTGATTTTTTATATCCTACAACCGCGCTAGACATACATGTACGACTGTTTGTATCCACGTTGTTTGTACCGATAAAGCCTTTGCCCAGCTTGTTTGCTATGTAGTAATCCTCTGTCAGCATTTGACCGGATAGATAAAAAGCGACTTTGTCTTTAGGTACTTGCTTTATTTTATCTGCAATTTTTGATATGGCTTCTTCCCATGTAGTCGTACTGAAATCATTATCTATATTTTCTCTTATTTGCGGCTTTAAAAGTCTTGTAGATGTTTGAATAGTAGTAACTCCTGAAGCTCCCTTTAAACAAAGATTGCCTCTGTTTATCGGGTACTCTTTATCTCCAATAAGCTTATTATCAATAAATCCTACTTTGCAACCTACACCGCAATATCCACATACCGACTTTAGCATTTAAAACTCCAAATATTTAAACTATTAATTATGACTATAAATTATACAATAAAAATAATTATACAAAAACTGCCTCTTTTATAATATTCCTTGTTGATTAATATTTATACAATGAACTGGTTTTAAAAATTAAAATTAGTGCTAAAGTTCTAATACTAATTTTTTTATTTAAGGAGAGGGAAAAATGACTGACTCGGTTGACGTATTAAATATGTTAAAACTTGTATATACAATATACACTTTATCGGTTATTTCATTAATCGGCTGGTTTGCAATGGGAGTTGTAAATCCAAAAGGAAAACCGCGTTTGGTAAAACCGTCCACGTTTTACGCTTATGTAGGTGTTTTAATTACAGTAGGTGTCGCAATACACATTGTGACTTTTAACAAAATTCCATGGGTAGAGATTGACTTTAAAAGGGATTCTATACAACCCGCACAGATAGTAAATATAACTATTGAAAAACACGAATTTATACTTCCTAGCCCTAAGATAGAGCTAAAGTGCAATGAATACGTACTTTTTGACGTAGTATCTAAAGATTTGACATACGGATTTGGAATTTTTAGACAAAACAACTCTATGGTTACTCAGATGCAAGTACTTCCGGGAAGTAAAAATGATTTGATGTGGAAGTTTCATAAAAACGGAGTTTATCATTTAAGATCGACTGAGTATTCGGGACCAAAAGGCGCTCACATGTATATAAAAGATGTTTTTGAAGTATCGGGATGCGATGAAGACGACAAATATTCACAAAAAGGAGGCAACTAATGAGTTTTTTAAACACTTTGATAAATGGTAATGAGGGCGGGTTAAAAACCGATGGTTTAACGCCTACTCAAAAAGTTACCCTAAGAGCCGTAATAGTAGGGATTCTCTACTATGGTCTATCGGCGTTAGAGGGTATGATGATGAGAGCACACGCTATTACGCCTCTGCCGATGCTTAATGATTCTCACTACTTCTCTGTTATGACCGTTCACCCGATTGTCGGAATATTCGGCTCTACTTACTTAGTCGTCTTTGGTGCATTTACGTTTTTAGTACCGTATCTAATGAAAAAACCGCTATACAGCATTAAACTCGCTAATGCAACATGGATGCTTATTGCACTAGGTGCGCTTATGTCTTGGCTTGGAGGATTTATTTTTCACTATGCCCCGCTTTATACACTTTACTGGCCTCTGCCTGTTGACTTTTCTCAATACGATGCGGTTGGCGGTTTAGTATTTATCCTTGGTATCGCACTTATCATGATAGGAACTTTGGGATTTATCTACAATATCTTTGCAACTGTTTTTTACACCGAAGAGGGACATGAGAAACGACCGATGAAACCGCTGCTTATCTCTGGACTTGGAATTGACGGTATGTTAAACATTATCTATAAACTAAGCGGTCGTGAGCCGTATGCAAAAGAGCCTGCTGTTTCACTTCCTGTTGTTGCCATTTTTCGTGGAACAATCGATACTTTTTTAGATGCACTTGTAATTCTTACATGTGGAGTTCTGATTTTAGTTTATATTATCGGTGATTTATCCGGTGCTACAATGGATTACACATCTGTAAATGCCCTACTTTATAAAAACTTTTTCTGGTGGGGACTTGACCTTATCGCAGACGGTTTGGTTCTTATTTATATAGCGGGTTCATGGTATCTTTTAGCTATGTTAATTACCGGCAAAAAACTATTTATGCAAAATATCGCTAGAGCGGCACTTTTACTAGAACTTATTGTTTCTTGGGCAGTTTGGTCTCACCATCTTTTAGCTGATCAGGGACAAAACAACATGATGAAGCTTGTCAGCGGCGAGATGGTAACGGCATTTGAGCTTGTTACTCAAGGTATAGCTATTTTTATCACGCTTGTAACACTTTGGAGTGCAAGACCTCTTAAGATGAGTAACGAATTAAAATTTTTACTCGGCGGTATTTTAGGTTTTATGTTGGCAGTTCCCGCAGGAATCATTCAAGCAGATATGGGATTAAACAGAATTCTGCATAACACGCAATGGGTGGCAGGTCCGCACTTTCACGTAGCTATTTTAGTAGGTCTTACTATGACGCTTTACAGCGCCGTTTATATCTTATGGCCGACACTTACTAACGGTGTAAAACTCTATAGTCAAAAAATGGCCTCTTATCATTTTTGGGCGCATTTAATCGGCGGAATCGGGATGGGTGCGTTTATGGGCATGGCGGCGATGGACGGTGCGCTAAGACGTACTCTCTACCTAGAAGGAGAATATCAGACATACATGATATTAGCGGGTATTTGCGGTCTTTTACTTCTGTCTGCATGGGTAGTATTTTTGGTAAATGTCTTAATGAGTGTCGGAGTAAAAGGTCTTATAGGCGTATTTACAAAATCAAAATTAGACACAAAAGCTTTGGTACCCGAAGCGTAAAGGCTATCTTATGGTAAACATAGAAAAAGTATCCCATCAAATCTTAAATGATGCTCTTTATAACACACTTCTCTTTGAAATCAAAGAGAGGTTGTCTGCTCAAAATATCACTCCAAAAATGGTAGAAAATCTCCTAAAAGAGGATTCGTCATTTATTGATGAGTATAAAGAGATAAACAGACAAAGCGAACTCTCAAGCATACATGTAAAAAAACTAGACATAAAAGAGAGTGACGAGAAGGATGTTGTCGCCTTAAAAACAGAGATAAATGAAAACATACAGATACTAAAAAATCTTGAAAATTTTGAGACGGACTCTAAAGAAAGTGCATACTCCATCTGGATTGGAAGTGTCGGGGTTATGGTTGTTTTTATAGCACACAATGTTATAGCACTATTTAGTGAGCTTTATACTACACATGCGGCACTTGTTTATCTGTTTTTTATTTTCATACTAGGGCTTACCTATCTCGGATATATTAAAATGAAAATAAATCATGATAATCGGCACCTTATTTATCAAAGAGTATATACCTCTACTAAAGAGATGTTAAGAATCGGATTAAATGATTCACTCCTCACATACAGCGAAGTTTACGAACTCTAAAAATAATAACAAAAAAGAATATGAGTAGTATTGAAACAAGAAAATATGTTTTCTGATTCTTTACTTTTAAACATTAGGCGTTTGAAATTATTTAAATTAAATTAAGATACACTTTTTGATAATTAATATTTAATGATGTTATATTAAGGAGAGTAGTGTGAACTTTACCTTTTTAGAAATTATAGATTATAGTATGTTGCAAAAAGTATTTGAATTTAGATACAAAGTGTTTTTAGAAATATATCCACAGTATCTACAAAATTCTGGATTTACGGATAATATCGAGTATGACAGATACGACTCTTATGCAATACATTTTGCCGCTTTAGATGAAAAAAATGCCGTTTGTGCAACCGTAAGACTCATACATCATTCGCCTATCGGATATCCTACAGAAAACGGTATGATTTTTGATAAGAACATGTTTGAGAGAGATAAACTTGCGGAGATGTCGAGAATATTTGTAGATGCAAAATATAGAAACCTAAAAACAACAAAATTAATCATTGAAGAAGTCAAAAAGTTTATGTATGTTAAAATGCTAAAATTAGGAATCGAGTATAGTTACGGCTCTTTGGAAAAAAGCTTTTTAAGACTCCTTAGGATATATAAAATGCGTTACGACATTATAGGTGAGGTACAGAATCACGGAGAGTTTGGCTTACGCTATCCGTGTATTTTATACACTAAAGTGTTAGGCAACGACAATCCTGAACTACTTAAATTTTGGAGATAAATGAAACATAAATTTTCTTATAAGCGCTGTGGCTTTATTATTACTTTTTTTCTAACCTCTTGCGTAAGCAATTCACATGCTACTACGGACGATATAATGGCTTCTATATCCGGCGATATGGCTTACTTTAACGAAGTTGCAACTGCTACAAAACAAAACGAACATTATCAACCTTATATCATATCAGTCTTTCAAGGTAAAGAGTTAGAAAAACTAGGTATTTCAAACCTTAAAGAGGCACTAAGGCTTGTTCCGGGTGTTGATATGGCTACCGATAATTTTAACAATCAAACACCTATTTTTAGAGGCTCAAACTCTCTTGCTTACGGACAAAGCAAACTTTTTATAGATGATGTACCGGTAAATAACCTATTCTTTGACGCTTATTCAGAGTATCTTGGAATGCCAATAGAGATGATTAAAAGAATTGAAGTCATAAGAGGTCCGGGAAGTAAAACGGACGGAGTAAACGCTTATGCAGGTTCTATCAACGTTATAACTTATGCGGAAGAGTTTGAAGGATTTGAAACAAATGATAATGTTGTAGCAAAGTACGCTTCGCACGATTATAGAATGGGCGGATTTATGAAAACCTATAAATCAAAGGATTTAAAAGTTTTTGTAGATTTTTACTACCAACAAGATGATAAAAAACTCCCTTCAGGTCCCGATGGTCTATCTCGCGGAGCACTAGGAGCAAACAATATACCGCTTTCTCAATCGGGAGACGCCCCGTTATGGCTTAAGGACTACTCTCTTGGTGTCAATATAAAGTATAAAGATTTTTCTATAAAGTCAAGATTACTTGAACATACGCAAGGTAGTGCTTATGGTATAAATCTTGCACTTCCGCTTGAGAGCGACAGACTCAAACTGCCGAGCTACTATCTTGAAGCCGGTTATGACAAAGAGATTAACGATTTTAAAGTCGATATAAAAGCCGGAGTCAAATATGACGCATTTGACTCCTATTCAAAATTGGCTCCGGACGGTTTAGTTCTTGGTCCTAGCACATTTTTAGATGGAATTTACGGAGAACATTATGCGCTTCAAAGAACACTTTACCAATCATCTTATCTCAAGTATAGCGGCATAAGCAATCATGTTATTACTACGGGATATCGTCTGATAAATGAAGAAACTATAGATATGAGTTCAAAATTATCAAACAGAGCAACCGGAGATGTCGCGCTTGTTGACTACACAAACACCTTGCCGTTTTTTGATGCTGATGCTAAACGTGATATTGCAATTTTCTCATTGCAAGATGAATTTTCGTTTAATAATGATTTGAGTTTTATCTACGGATTTAACTATGAACAGACATCGTATCAAAATGCAGGTTTTGAACCTAGAATCTCTATGGTATATCAGCTTGATACAAAAAATATATTTAAAGCTATATACAGTCGCTCACATAGAAATGCCTCTTGGCAGGAGATGTTTACTATGAACAACCGTGCAAGAGTCGGTAGCAGTGATTTGGAGCCTGAGAAGGTAGATGCTTTTGAAGTAGCTTATATTAATAAGTTTTCAAACGATTCATACCTTCAAACAAATCTCTTTTATCTGCTTAACAAAAATCAGATACACAATTCGACAACCGACCCCGTATATAAAAATATTGTAGATACCGATATTTACGGTCTTGAACTTGAGTATAAGGGTCATATTTCATCAGTTGATCAGTTATATATGAACTACTCTTACGTAACAGGCACTTCCAACATAAGAGATATTGCTAAAAGTGAAGCTCTCTCTAACGTTGCACACCATCTTGCAAAAGGGTATTATATATATAATTTAAATCCCTCCTTTTCCCTTAGCGGTTTAGCCTATTATGTAGGTTCAAAAAATAGAGTTTCTACCGATGCGCGGGAGAAGGTAGATGCGTACACCTCTTTTGACACTGCATTGCAATACAAAAATTTACAAAATGATTACACATTGACATTTAGCATAAAAAATATATTTGATGCAGATATAAGATATCCTTCTGCTCAGAACACATATTCGCAAGATTATGCTCAAGAACGTAGAACATTTTTAATATCGTTAAAGAAAGAGTTTTAAATGAAGAAAATAATTTTACTTTATTTAACTCTTCTTAATATAGCTTTTGCGTACAATTATGATGATGTTCTTCTAAAGGCACAAGCTTCCATATTTCCTAAAATTATGCTGCTTGATAAAAAAGTTGAAGATAAACTTATAAGGGGAGAGATTGTATATACTATTGTTTATGATAAATATGATTACAATAAAGCCTTAGAGGTAGGCGGGTATATAAACGAAACCTATAAAGGCTACTTCCATAAATACAAATACAAAATTAATTTTGTTGATGTTTTAGAGCTTAGCGACAAAACAGAAGCATCCGCAATATATGTCCTTAATGTAGAGAAAGAGACTCAAAAAGTAGCTGATATAGCCAAAAAAAAGGGTGTTATATCTTTTTCCTATGATATCGGCAATTTAAAAAATGGTCTTATGTTCTCATTAGTGATAGAAAAATCAACGGTTTTATATCTTAAAAAAGAAAATCTGTACAATCAAAAGGTAGAGTTTGTCGATTCGCTGTTACAGATAGTCAGGTTTACAGAGAGTGACAACATAAAAAACAAAGTTTTGCTAAATAACGGGTCTGAATTTGACATAAAATATGCCAAAACTGTTATCGATATCTTTTATAATTAATAAGCGTAAATTTTAAATGAAAAGAAAAATAAGCTCTCTTTCTACAAAAATAGTATTACTTATCGCGGCGGTAGCATTCCTTATTACTTTTGTGATTTTTGTAGTCTCTGTTAAAATAAACAAAGAGGCTTTTTATGAGATTGAGATTGAAAAAGCAAATCTTATAGCAAGAACAATTGAGCCGTTAATAGCATTAAATATATATCTTGAGATGCAAAGTAATATAGCTCAGATAACGCACCAGCTTATAGAAAATCCAAATATACTTGCCGTAAAGGTTTTAAAAGAGAACAAAATAATAGATGAGATAAAATCCAAAGAGTATGATGAAAATATTGACAACTCTTTTGTAGTAAAAAGGAGTATTTTAGAGCCTACTTCCAAAAAAGAGATAGCTTCACTTGTTCTCGTCTATTCAAATAAAGGTCATAAAGATTTAGTAAATAAATACAAAAATCTTGTGGTCGTTCTTCTTTTTGTCCTTTCTATTTTATTTATACTTTTTGCTTCTTATGTAAAGTATCTTCTCTCTCCTCTTAAAACAATTGCATTATCACTAAAAAACTACTCTCCCAGCCAAGAGATAGAGATACCTTTTACATCACAAAACAATGAAATCGGGTTAATATCAAATGCTCTACACAATATGCAAGACAAAATCAGACAATACTCAAAACAACAACAAAACATTAATAAATACCTTGAAGAAAAGGTAAATGAAAAAACATTAGAACTTCGCAGACAACTCTATATCGATACTTTAACCGGACTGCCAAATAGATTTAGTCTGCTTAACGATGTTGCAAATATCACCAACGGCGCACTGCTGATTTTAAATATAGACGACTTTAAAGAGATAAATGACTTTTACGGACATGTTGCGGGTGATCAAATATTAAAAGATTTTTCAAACAAACTCACCGATATGTTTTGCAACGATTTTAATGTTGCTGTAAATCGCCTCTCCGGTGATGAGTTTACTCTGCTTTTTATGCAAAAACCGTCATTAGAAAATTTTACACAAATTGCAAAAAAAGTAATCTTTGATATAGAAAAAACACTCTTTTTATATAAAAACAGCGAGGTAGGCATAAGAGTAACTATAGGCGGTTCTTATGAAATAAAAAGAGGGCTAGAAAGAGCTGATATTGCCCTAAAATCAGCAAAAAAACAGCAAAAACCATTCTTACTTTATGATGAAAATTTAAATATTGAAGAGCAGTATAAAAATAATATGGGGTGGGTAAAAGCACTTAAAATTGCTATTAAAAAGAGTATGATTGTTCCATATTTTCAGCCTATATTTGACAATAAATCAAATAAAATCATAAGTTACGAGTGTTTGGTGCGACTGATTGATGAAAATAGCAATGTTATCGGTCCTTATAAATTTTTAACCGTGGCAAAGAAAAGCAAACTCTACAGTAAACTCACAAAAATTATGGTTGATAAGAGCTGTAAATTTTTTGAACATCTTGATTACGATTTTTCAATCAATATATCGATAGATGATATTCTTAATAAAGACACGGTAGCGTTTATAAAAAATAAAATTGTAAAATACGGTGTTGAAAAAAGAGTAGTTTTTGAAATCTTAGAAACCGAAGAGATAGGAAACTACAAAGAGATATCGAATTTTATAAATGAGATGAAGGAGTTAGGATGCAAAATCGCGATAGATGATTTTGGTTCCGGATACTCTAATTTTGAATATCTTCTTCAACTTAATATCGACTATATAAAAATTGACGGCTCTTTGATAAAAAATATTGATAAAGATATACATGCGCAAATAGTAGTAGAAACTGTTGTTAGTTTTGCAAAAAAACTTCATCTTATAGTAGTAGCAGAGTATGTTCATAATGAAGAAGTTTATGAAAAAGTTAAAGAGCTAAATATTGACCGCTCTCAAGGCTTTTTCCTCTGTGAACCACAAGCACAGATATAGAGAGTTTTGGCTATACTTGCAGAAAAATTATACATGTGAGAAATATTTGTGAGACTTCCAAAAGGTTTTGGTAAAAACTACTTTACTCTAAGAGCAATTACGGCAACTACTAATCAAATAAGCCTAAATGCAAACTCTTCCAGAGTGCAGTCCTTTCACATGTTAAACTTTAAAAGCGACGAACTAGAAGCCGAAGCAGAAGATGAACTAGCCGCCGAACTCTGCTTACTTGAGCTACCTAGCAAAGCTTGTCATTGTAACTGTTACTTTTTAAAAAGAACGCGCAAAACCCTAAAAACATATCACTCTCAAAATCTATTTTTCAACTACTTTAAAACTCTTAATAACTCTATATCTCCGCCATTTTAAGCTCTTAATATACTAGATTGCTTCGTAATTCTTCCTCGCAATGACAAAGTAATCTAAAAAAATGGCTATGAAAAAGATTTAATAACATTAAAAATAATAATTAAGGAAAATAAAAATGAAAAAAAAGATACTACTCTCACTGCTTGCTTCAAGCATATTAGTTGCCGAGGATATTGAGCTAGGACAAATTACGGTAACAAGTGCCGCAAAAACTTCACAATCAATAGAGGATGTAACAGCAAACTTAAATGTTATAACTGCAAAAGAGATAGAACAAAAACACTATACAACTGTAGCTGAGGCATTAAATAGCATACCGGGCATAAACTTTACCTCAAACGGCGGTATAGGAAAAACCATATCCGTATATCTAAGAGGTGCTGATTCTAAAAAAACATTAGTGCTTATTGACGGTATCAGATACAACGATGCAACAGGATTAACAGGTGCTTCTTTTGGTGACCTTATGATAAGCGATATAGAGCAGATAGAGGTTATCAAGGGTGCTCAGTCGGGTATATGGGGTGCAGACGCAAGTGCCGGAGTTATAAACATCATAACAAAAAGTGCAAAAAAAGGGACTCACTTCTTTGTAAACAGTGAATATGGTAGCTTTAACACTAAAAAATATGGTGCTTTGGCTTCATATAAAACGGATAGATACTATGTAAAAGCAGATGCCAAAAAGATAGATACAAACGGTTTTAGCTCAAAAGCCCCAAACGGTGATGATATTAACATGTATGAAGATGACGGTTATAAAAATACAACCGCCAACCTAAAGTTTGGTTTTAACTTTGATGAGAGTAACAAGATTGATATTTCCCATACTATTATAGATGCTAAAGATGAGTATGACAGCTTTAGTCCTGACGATATAAAGAGTTCTAGCACAAAAGAGAGCTTTAGCAAAATAGCGCTTAGCCATACAAACTCTTTTACGCAGATAGATATGTATGCTAACAGATCAGTTTTTGAGAGAGACTATCCTACCGACTGGACAAAAGAGTTTGACGGAGAAGTTATGGAGTATGGTATAAAAACGAACACTCCTTATAATGATGAGGACTTTGTGGTAGTAGGAGCAGACTATAAGAGCTTTGAGCATAAGAATGATTTAAAACAGAAGTATAACAACAAAGCTATCTTTATAACAAACTCGAATGAGCTTAATCTTTTAGCCGGAAGAACTATCATTACCGAATCAGCAAGGTTTGATGATTATGACCGGTTTGAAGATAAGAGTACTTTTAAACTTGGCGTAAAACAGTTTTTTAAAGACATAGACGGTTTAAGCGTTAGTGCAAATATAGGTACTTCATACAATGTACCCACACCATACAATCTTTTTGATCCGACATACGGAAGCCAAAATCTAAAACCGGAGAATACAACAAGTTATGATATTACTTTAGGTTATAAGGGTGCTAAAATTACATATTTTGAGACAAAAACAGAGGATATGATAGATTTTAACACTCTAACTTGGAAGTACTATAACGAAAGTGGCAATAGCAAAATAAAAGGGGTGGAGATAGAATATAGCTCAAAAGTAAGTGATGCTATCTTGCTAAATACGAGCTATACATACCTAGATACTAAAGACAGCAACGGTAAAAAACTTCAAAGAAGACCGCAAAATAACCTAAAAATAGGGGTAGATTACTACGGTATCAAAGATTTACATGTAGGCATTAACGGTGAATATATAGGTAAAAGAGTTGAATACAACTATGGAACTTACGATGTTAAAGCACAGAGCGGAAAATATAGTGTTGTAAATCTTGTAAGCAATTACACAATTGATAAAAACTTTTCTATATATGCTAAAATAGAGAATCTTTTTGATAAATATTACCAAACGGTAAACGGTTATGCAACTGCTCCGTTAAGTGCTTATGCAGGAATCAAGGTTCAGTTTTAATGAAAATCGTATTTTTAATGCTCTTTACACTTCTCAATCTTTTTGCAAATGAGAGGATTATTGCTCTCTCTCCATCGGTGAATGAGATAATCTTTGCTCTTGGAGAGGGGAGCAAAATAGTAGGCAATACTACTTTTTGCACCTACCCCAAAGAGTCCGAAAAAATTACAAAAGTCGGAGGCTATTTTAACCCCTCTCTTGAAAAGATTTTAGCATTAAATCCAACCCTAGTAATAATGCAGCAAAATAGTTACGACCTTGCAAAAAAACTCCGACAACTTGGTGTTAAGACCGAAATTGTGCAAATAGACACTCTCTCAAACATCAAAGCCTCTATTTTGGATATAGGTAAGATTTTAGATAAAAAAGAGCGCGCACTTGCTATCATCGGCAACATCGACACAGAGCTTGAAAAACTCAAAAACATAACACAGCGGAAGAAAATCTTAGTTGTTATGGGACACAACACATCTCTGGTTTCAAGGATTTTTGTTGCAGGGCAAAACCTGTACTTTGACGATATCATCAACGAAAGCGGCAACATAAATGCCATGCAAAGCACGAGAAAAGGGCAACCTATTCTAAATATGGAAAATATTATCGCATGTAACCCCGACATAGTTATACTTCTCGCCCATTCCATGCATGAGATGAATTTAAGCGAAAATGATTTGATAAATCCTTGGTTAAAACTTCCTATAATTGCGGCTAAAACAAACTCTATCTACATAATCGACAAGATGTATTCCGGCATACCGAGTGATAGACTTGTCTATTTTTTACAAGATTTTAGAGCAATTTTAAATGACTACAAAGAGAAAAACTAGATGCTACATGTAGATAACTTTAGCAATAACATACTAACTAACATTAGTTTTGATTTGCAAACAGATGAAAATCTTATTATCTTAGGTTCAAACGGTGCAGGAAAATCAACTCTGGCTAAAGTGTTGTGCGGCATCACACACTCGGAATCTGTCTCGCTCTTTGAAAAAAAGCTTCATTTATTGGACGCGAGCAAGAGAGCCGAAGTCGTAAATTATGTACCGCCGAAACTGGATATTTTTGACGAGTATATCTCTTTGAGAGAGTATCTTGAGCTTAGCAGACTTCACTCAAAACTGACAATTGACGAGGTTTTGGAACTTCTGGAATTGAAAGAGTTAAAAAACAAAGCGTGCATAACCCTAAGCAGCGGGGAGCAGCAGCTGACCCTGCTCGCCTCTTCTTTGCTTCACAATGCGAAACTGACAATCTTTGACGAACCTACTGCAAATCTGGATCCGAAAAAGATGCTAAAAGTCGCAAAAATACTCTCGGGCGAAAAAATTCAAAATAGAATCATCATTACTCACGATTTAAATCTTGCACATAAACTAGGCTATAAAATCCTCTACATGTTAGACGGGAAAATAGAGTTTTTTGATGAAAACAAAAAGTTTTTTCAAGATAGCAACATGAATAAATTTTTCGGAACAAGCATAAAGCGCTTAGATAATTATTTTGTGGCAAACCTATGAAATATCTATTTATACTTCTATCACTTTTGCTATTGCTTGTAGCACCGTTTTTCGGTCAGATTGATATTGACATGTCAAAAATAAATCTCCTTTCATCCATGGAGCAGAAACTCTTTTGGGATTTGAGAGTCCCGAGAGTTATTCTCGCTTTTTTTACAGGGGCTCTTCTGGCTCTTAGCGGTCTAATATTTCAATCTCTCTTTAGAAATCCTATGAGTACCCCTTTTACTTTAGGCGTGGCGAGCGGTGCGACCTTGGGAACTGCTTTTGCCATCGTATTTGGAGCCGTTTACTTCATGCCGTTGTTTGGCTTTGTAGGTGCATTAGCTACCATCGTCATACTTTTTGGCATCACTTCCAGACTCAAAGCTTTTGAGACATCGACGCTTCTTTTGGTCGGTATCGCCCTTTCGTTCTTTTACAGCGCCGCTTTGATGATTCTTTTTTACATTAGCAATGAGACACAAAGCTACGAGATAGTCCGTTTTACGATGGGAAGCCTAGATGTAGTCGGGATAGCGGGCACCATGCCTGTTGTTGCCGTAAGCATCCTTCTTCTTGGGCTTAGTCTAAGCTACAAAAGAGAGATAAAACTGCTCCTAACCTCTTACGATAATGCCTTTTTAAAGGGGATTGAGGTAAAAAGAACAAATATGGTTCTGCTTATCTTCGTATCAATAGCAATCGGTGTAGCAGTAAGCATCACCGGTCCCATCGGTTTTGTAGGGCTGATAGTGCCTCACATGTTAAAGATTATCTTTAAAAGAAGTGCCGATAAACTTCTGATACCTACATTTTTTTACGGTGGAGTATTTTTGGTATTTTGCGATTTAGTCTCAAGAAACCTTACTCTAACATCTGATGTACCCATAGGTGTTATAACATCTTTTATCGGCGCTCCCTTTTTCGTATATCTTCTCGTTAGAAGAAAGAGTGTATGATTAACAAAAAAATTATTATAAAAGGAAACAGATGGAATTTAAGAAAAATGATATTGAAACACTTATAAACATAATAACAAGCAGACGCGATGTAAGAGGAAATAACTTTTTAAACAAAGATATTGAGGCGGATAAAATAGAGCTTATATTAAAAGCCGCCATCTCCGCTCCATCTGTCGGTTACTCTCAACCTTGGGAGTTTATAGTTATTAAAGATGAGAAGATTAAAGATGAAATATCTAAAAATTTTGAGATAGAAAATGCAAAAGCAAAAGAGATTTTTAAAGATAGAGAGATTTACAAAAGCTTAAAACTAGAGGGTATAAAAGAGGCTCCTGTAAATATTGCTGTTTTATATAAACACCCAAATGAGCCGACTATAGGTATGACAAGTATAAAAGAGATGGGTGAGTACAGCGTTGTTTGTGCTATACAAAACATGTGGCTTATGGCAAGAGTATTAAATATAGGTGTCGGTTGGATAAGCATACTAAATGAGCAAAAAGCTTTAAAAACAATAGACGCTCCAAAAGAGAGCAAACTTATAGCCTACCTTGCACTTGGCTATGTAGATAAGTTTTATGATGAGCCTGAACTAAAAACCGTAAAATGGAAGAGTGAAAAAAGTTTTAGTGAATGCGTGAGCTTTAGATGAATATTTTATCAAAAACCGCCTCGCTTGAAGATTCAATTGTAAAGATGAAAGCCGTTTTGGCAGATGTCGGCTGCAAAACAACTTTTTCACAGGAGAAACACCCGCTACAAAACTGCTACTCTCTAAACCTTTGCTCGGTTGAAGCGCCCTCTCACATCTACTCAAACGGCAAGGGAGTTCTCTCGGACGCATCCATCGCAAGCGCACTCGGCGAGTATATAGAGAGGCTTCAGACAAACAACTTCTTTAGCGATTTTTATCTCCCAAAGCGCAAACAGTTCCCTGATGAAGCGGTTTTTGATTTTGGCGGAGATTATTTGGACGGCGAGCTATTTAGCATTTACGACCCGCACGGTGAACTTAGCGATGAAGATTTGGTGGACTATAACAGCGACAACATAGATAAAATAGTCTCACTTCCTTTTAAAAGATTTTCCGATGGTAAAAGCGTCTATTTTCCTCAAAACATCTTAAGCAACCTCTACGTAAGCAACGGTTTGGCGGCCGGCAATACGCCAAAAGAGGCGCAAGTTCAAGCTCTTAGCGAGATTTACGAACGTTATGCAAAAATCCAAATCATCAAAAATGGCTATGCACTGCCGCAGTTTCCCACCGAAATTCTTACCTCGTTTGAAAAAGTTTCTTCCGATGTCGTTGCATTAAGAGAGAGGGGCTACATCGTAGAGGTGCTTGATGCCTCACTGGGCGGGAGATTTCCCGTGACTGCTATCTCGCTTATAAATCCTAAAAATTCAACGCTCTTTGTCTCTTTCGGAGCGCATCCTATTTTGGAAGTCTCCTTAGAGAGAACCATGACGGAGCTTATGCAGGGACGTGATTTAGATAATCTTGATAGCTTTGAAGTTCCAACATTTGATATGAGTATAGTAGCCGATAGCTTCAACCTAGAGTCCCACTTTGTTGACTCCAACGGAAAACTGGGCTTTGGCTTTTTAAGCTCAAAAAAAAGCTTTGAGTTTGCTCCTTGGAGATATGGGGGAAGCGGCATTGATGATGAGTTTGATTTTTTGACAAATATTGCAAAAGAGATGGACAAAGAGATATACATGAGAGAGTATGACTATCTCGGTTTCTACTCATGTCAAATACTTATTCCGTCTGTTTCGGAAGTCTATCCGATAGAAGATTTGACGTATAACAACAAAAACAGCGGTAAGCTCATCCGTGAAATGGTCTTAAACTTTAGCGACTTTGATATGGAAGATATTTTAGACGAAGTTGCATCACTTGATAACTCTTTGAGCATGGATAAATATATAGGTGTTATATTTCAAAACAACTTTACGATGGCGGAGTTTAAAGCACAGCTCTATCTTCTTTTGGATGACACAGATGAGGCAGTCGAGCTTTTGGAGTTTGGCGAGAACAAGCTTGGACATGTAGTTGCAGAACTCATACACATGGATAAGGCGGAGCTTGATTTTGAGGAGTACAGAGACGCCCTTTACGCTATTTTTACTAAAGAGAGAGTTGATAAAGCCGTGCGAATCCTTAAAAAAGAAGAGTTTTTTGTAGATATAACTCTGCATAACAACTACTATAACATGTTAGCGATGTACGATAGACTTGAGAGCAAAAAAAGAGAGTACAAGAATCTGCAAGAGTGTTATTTGTAAATGGGCGTTAAAACTATCATCACTCTGAGCGAACTGAGCAGACTCTTTGCATCTTATGAGTTTACAGAGCTTACCCCGACAACTTCAGGGATTATCGATACGACCTACGTAGTATCTACATGTAAAAGCCAATATATCCTAAAAAGGTACGAGAGAGCGATTTTAAAAAAGATAGATGAGGAGATAAAAGTTTTAAGCGAATTGAAATCAATAGGCTTAAATGTTCCTCTATGCATCGCCAAAAGCTCTGAGTGGTACCTCTATGAAAAGATCCAAGGCACTCAGCCAAAGAGTATAAAAAGCTTCCATATTCAGGCTTTAGCCAGATTTTTGTCCAGATTTCACAGACATACTTACAAGAAGAGCTGTTCGTCAAACCTCATAGAGAAAAATGAGATAACTTCACTTCTAAACTACGTAAAGTCAAACTATTTCGGCTACTACAAAAAACTAGAGTTATTAAAAAATTATGCGCCTAAAAATGATGGGCTTATACACGGAGACATCTTTAAAGACAACACGGTATTTGATGGTCAAAAGATTGGTGTTTTTGATTTCATAGACTCTACATGCGGAAGCTTTGCTTTTGATGTTGCAGTGACTCTTGTTGGATTTGAGTCGCCAAAACACACGCCATATTTTTTAAATCTTTTTTTAAACACATACAACCGACATGCCCCTAAAAAATTAAACAAAAAAGATGTCGCATCAGAGCTTAAGATAGCCTCTTCATTTTATGCGCTCAAGAGAATAAACAACTATAAAAACACGAAAAAAGCAAAAGAGCTACTCAGATGAAACACGGTGCAAACATATACAAATACGCAAAAATGCTCTCATGTGCCGATAATGAGATTATAGACTTCTCATCAAACATAAACAGCTATCACCCTAAAATAGAGTTAAAACCCACTAACGATATGTTGGTGAAATATGCCGACAGCAGTTATGTGGATTTGAAGAGAACAATCGCCAAAAAATATCAGATAAAAAAGAGCCGCATTGCACTCTATAACGGTGCAACTTCTGCCATTTTTGAGCTATTTAAAACCCTAAAAGAGAAGAGAGTCTATCTCTATGCGCCTCTTTATGGCGAGTATGAAAAAGCGGTGCCCAAAGAGAAAAAAATCATTAAAATAAACCGTTTTAAAAACTTACATGTAAAACCGAAAAAAGACTCTATTGTTGTCTTTGTAAACCCCTCTACTCCGGACGCAAAATATTACGATTTGGATAAACTTTTTAAACTCTGGAAGAGTCAAAACTGCACAATTATCCTAGATGAATCATTCATAGAGTTTGAAAATCTTAAATCTTTTAGAAACCAGATAGAGAGTTACGATAAGCTCTACATAATACAATCTTTTTCCAAATTTTACAGTTGCGCCGGTGTCAGGATAGGCGCTGTTTTCTCCGATAAAAAGAACATAAAAAAGCTGCAAACCCCTATGTGGAACCTCTCCTCATTTGATGTAGAATTTTTAACCAAAAGGCTTAGAGAGAGTGATTTTGAGCAAACGAGCAAAAAGCTACATGTAGAGTACAAAAATGAACTTTTTGAGATACTAAAAGGGTTTAAACTTTTTACTAAAATATACAAGAGCAACTCTAATTTCTTTTTGGTAAAATCCAAAAAAGCAGATAAAGTTTTCAAGCACCTTTTAAAACATAAAATACTTCTAAGAACCTGCGGAAGTTTTGACTTTTTGGATGATAACTATCTTCGTTTCGCAGTAAAAGATTCACACTCACACGACATGCTAAGAGAGGCGCTAAATAGATATGAGTAATTTATCGGTTGCCCTTCTTGCCTACATCATAGACAAACTATTTGGTGAGTTCAGGTTTATAAAACATCCGATTATCTGCATCGGTGAACTTATAACTATCTTTGAGAGCAGATTTTACAAGGATAGTATTATGCGCGGTTTGTTACTTGTTATGTTTGTTTTACTAACCGTTACTGCAAGTTCACTTCTGATAAGCTCTTTTTTTGGATTGTTCAACACAGCTCTCAACATCATCCTAACCTCTTTTGTAGCTTCTATGTTTTTAGCGCATAAAATGCTTTTTGACTCAGTAAAAAACACTCTTACATGTAAAAATAAAAAAGAGGCGATTGCTATGCTTGTCAGTCGTGATACAGAGCATATGAACCAGAGCGACATCTATAAAGCTTCCATCGAAACTTATGCCGAAAACCTCAGTGACGGAGTCATTGCGCCTCTTTTTTATCTTGTTCTTTTCGGACTTCCGGGAATTATCATCTACAAAGCCATAAATACCATGGACTCAATGGTCGGATACAGAAATGAGAAGTACGAAAACTACGGAAAAGTTGCAGCATATTTGGATGATATTGTAAACTTCATTCCTTCAAGGATAACCGCTCTTTTGATTATGCTTCTTGGCGGAGTAAAAAATAGTTTTTCTTTCTACAAAGACGGTAAAAAACACGACTCTCCAAATGCCGGACACCCGATAACTGCGATGGCTCTGTTTTTACATGTAAAACTAGGCGGTCCTACGAGCTATTTTGGCAAAATAAAAGAAAAGCCATATTTCGGAGTCGGTGCAGTTGATATAAAAGCTGACGATTTACAAAAAGCTCTCTCTCTAAAACCAAAAATAGATTTTACGATTATTATCACTTTGGCTTTACTTTATTTTTTTATAGGGTAAAATTTGAGCTTGAAGAGTATGAAGAGGAATTAGCGTATGAGTTATATAGAGTGGTTTGAACAACACGGAGCAAAACATAAAGAAATCGTAGATAAACTTGTGGCAAAAGGCTTTAGTGAAGATGAGATAATAGATTATTTCGATTTTGATAACATGGTAAAAGAGGAAAATGACTTTTGTCCGCTTTATAAAGAGCCAAAAAAGTGTCATGACATGAAGAAACTAAACTGCTACCTTTGTGGATGTCCTCACTTTAGGTTTAACGATGATGGACTTGGGGAGTACAATGAGTTTAAGATTTTGAGCAAATGCGATATAAACAACGGCGAAAAATTTGCAGGTAAAAATGTCATACATCAAAACTGTTCAAAATGTAGCGTACCTCATCACAAAGCTTTTGTAAAAAAGAATTTTGACCTGAGTTGGAGCAAAATTATGAGCGGCTGTAAGGCGTAAATATTTAAAAAATATGGATTATTTGGAAAGCCAAATATATTTGGATATATATTGTTAAAATCAAATCATTATTTTAGATTTATAGCATTTTAACAGTTTTAATTTATAGCATATTTTCACGATATGGCAGTAAAAACAATATAAAGACACTATTTTAGTTAAAATATCTACTAGGAAGTTTTAGAGAAATAATTTTTTAGGAAATGATATGGAACTAGTTTATTTATGGGTAGAAAAATATAAGAATATAGAGAAGCAAGGGTTTAATTTTTTGCCTAGGTTTAAGTATAAATTACTCACATTAAGGTAAAATATGCTAAAAATAACAACAGTTTATTAATAAGAAGTGACATAATGCCAAATTTAAATCTAAAAAACTTTGCCAAGATAAAAGATAGTAATTTTGATATAAAAGATATAACTGTTTTTGCTGGTAAACCAGGTACTGGTAAAAGTTATATTATGAAAATGTTATATGCTATAAATGAGTCTGAGTATTTAAGTGTGAATACTTATACAGACAACTTAGAAAAAATAAGAAAAATTCAAGCTCAGAATACTATCGCTATAGCGGAACTAAAAGAACAACTAAATCAACAAAGCAATAAACATAATTTAGATTATATATTTGACAGCAAACTTGAAGAAATAAATAACAGTATTGATACTGCAAACAATCTCCTAAAGCAAGACATTAGTTTTAATTTTGATAATAATATAAAAAATTTACTGATTTCTATTTTCAGTAATTACAAACAAATCTCTAATAAATTCACTATAAATTATATGCAATATAATATTTCATTAAAAACCAATAATTTAAAAGTTAATTCGTTTAAAAATAAAGATTCCAATAATATTGGAGAAGTTATATTTGTAGAAACTCCTTTAATCTTAGAGTTTAAAAAATTTATGAATAGAGAAGAAGGCAAAACGCCTTATCATCTAGAATCTCTTTTAAAAATACTTGACAAAGACTACTCATTTACAAATGAAGAACAAGATGAATTTATAAAATCTTTCATAGAAAAATCAAAAAAGATTATAAAAGGAAGTATTGAAGATAGCGGTGATAGTTTTATCTTTAAGACAAATGATGAGAAAAATTATGAAATAGTTAATGCTTCATCAGGTATAAAAAGTATAGGGTTACTTCAGTATTTAGTTACAAATAAAGCTCTTAAAAAAGGTTCTGTTCTATTTTGGGAAGAGCCAGAGGTTCATCTTCACCCAACTTGGCAACTTAAAATGATTGATTTGTTTGTAGAACTTATGAATGCTGGTGTTAAGATAGTGTTTTCTACGCATAGCCCTTTTATGGCTGATTATCTTAATGCAAAAGCACAAAGAGAAAAATTCAGCGATAGAATCTCTTTTAATCTTCTAAGCGAAGAAAACAATATTGTTTCTAATACTATTTTAAATGATGATAACTGGAATTTATTACAAAGTGAGTTGCTAGACCCTTTAGAGGAAATAATGTGGGAATATCTTTAAACACATTAGCCGAAGGTTGCTGTGATAGTTTAAATAAATTGACAACAATCGATTTAGATGACTATAAGAGTAATAAAAGCAGTTCTTCTATTGATAAACTTTTAGAGTGTAATGATAAGTATATTTTAATAGAAGAGAAAAGTTTTTTGCTTGACTATTTTCGTCTTGCGGCACAAGAAGCAAGAGTTAAGTTTGAACCACAAAATGGAAACATAGAAGATATTTTTTTAGAAACTATTAAAGAATTACCAAAAAATATAAAAGAAAAAATTATGTATAAATCTTTTTCTGAAAAAACATTATCATCTGCCGACAAAATTAAAGACACAATTATCATGCTATGCCAAGATGAAAAATTTTGTAATGAAAAAATTCAAAAATCTGAAATAATTTATTTATACTGTAATAGTAATAATTTGCATGTTGATAAACTTCTAAATATTATGTTTAACTCAAAAAAAGCAAAACAAAAAATTGTTGAATGTTCTAAACTTAATAGGTATCTAGAACTTAAACAATGCTCATAAATTGAATTCACTTAGTATATTCGGTACAAGCTCTGACGCTGGAAAATCAACGCTAAGTTTTGCCATAACCTACCTTTTGCATCATCGCGGTATCAGCGTTGCACCTTTTAAAGCGCAAAATATCTCTAATCCTCACACCCAGCTATGAAGATGATAGTGTTTATGCTCTAGTTCTTCGTGATTGTGCTTATGTTTATGAACAAGCTGAGCTTTTATGAGTGTCGGCATATCTTCTAGTAATGCTTGAACTCCCCCGTCGTATATTATTTCGTGATTTGCTCCTATAACTATGGCTCTCTTTGCTAACTCTTTTCCAAGGCTGATGTTGTGGGTTGATATTATGGCTGTAACGTTTAGTGAGTCTAAAAACTCAACAAGCCATCCTGTAGTTGGCGGGTCAAGATGCGCTGTCGGTTCATCAAGCAGTAAGACTTCTGGCTCAACGCAAAGCAGAGATGCTAAAAGCACTTTTTGTTTTTGTCCGCCGCTAAGTGAGAGAGGACTTGATTTTAAAATGCTCTGTATCTCAAACTTTTTTGCGTAGTGATGCACTCTCTCATCTATGTCATCAAACCCAAAATGTTTAAGTCCAAAAGCTATCTCATCATAGACGCTTGGATTAAAAAGCATGGAAGATGGATCTTGCATCCCGAGTGAGACACTTTTTCTAAACTCTTTTGAGTTTGCTTTTAAATAGCTTTTATTTACAAGCTCATTTTTAAAGTAATACTCTCCATTTTTTGCAAATAAGAGACCGTTTAGAAGTTTAAGAAGCGTAGATTTACCAGAACCATTTATGCCAAGCAAAAGCACTTTTTCATCTTTGTCTATTTTAAAACTAATATCTTTTAAAACCTCAATCTCATTTAGTTGAAAGTCTTGATAGCTATAAGAGAGATGTTTACACTCAATCATCTATTAGTCCTCTTGAGCGTAATCCCATGCTTTGCTCATTTGATTTATGAAGCATTGTACCAAAAAGAGTTATTAAAAGTGGCTGTAGTTGTTTTTTTGTTATAGCTGAGCCAAGGGTTGCTCCACGACTTTTAAGCCCGTCATAGTAGCCATAAAGCATGCTCTTTAGTAAAATTATCTGTGCATAAGTAAATCCATACAAAATAGCCAATACTCTGCTAAATTCGAGTGCTTTATGCAGGTTTATTCGTCTGACTAGAGTAAAGGTAAGAAGAGTAATCGCTAAGGCTCTAAGGTTTATAAGAACAAGAGCAAAAATATCTACTGGCATAAAAAATCCGTAAATTACATAAGAGATGGAGATAGTAGCGTTAAATAGAGCGATAACAAGCACTGTTTTAAAGAAAATCTTCCATCTGGCTTTACCGCCAAGAGCAAGTGTTACGATGATACTAAGAAGCATAATCCACTCATTGTGAACTACCCCAAGAATCATCACTGCACTCAAGTAAAGCACAAACCAGATTCTATCATTCATGAAAAACACTCCTAAACTTAGTTCGTAAAAATTTAACACCGCTTAGTGTAACCAAACCTTCCGCTACTGCTAAAAATATATGTGGGATAATTACTGATGGGAGTGTTACACTAAGTCCAAACGGAAAATAGAGTGGTGTAGAATTAACTGATGCTATAATAGGTTGGATGCCAAGAACAAAAGCAACAACTACAGAAGGAAAAAATATACTTGCCCAACCAGCTACAAATATGGCACTATTTTTTGAAAAAGAGGAGAAAAATTTATATGAGTAATAAGCGCTAAAACTGCCGACAAAAGCGATAGCGATAATATTTATAGGATACGATGTAACTCCTCCTTCTCCAAATAAAAGTGCTTGAATAAGCAAAACCAAAGAGATAGAACTAAAAGCTATCCAAGGTCCAAAAAGCAAAGAGACAATAGCTACTCCGCCAAGATGCATAGTAGTCCCGCCTGGAAACGGTATGGTTATAAGCATCATCACAAAAGATATAGCACTTACTCCTGCGATAAGAGGAATTTTTTCTGCGTCAAGATCTATTTTTTTGTATGCCACAGCTAGAAGTACAGCACCTATAGCTATGGCTGGCATATATGTTTGCGGTGATATAAATCCGTCTGGTATGTGCACTCTTAAGCCTTAAAATAGTGTTGAAAAAGTAAAAAGAAGTCTATAGTTTTCTTTACCCTCAGAACCTTGTTGCAAATCTTCTTCATTTAGGTTTGTCCACGTAGGAAGTTTAACACCCACGGCTATAGAAGTAGTTTTGTAGTAAGCTCTTACTCCTGGAGTCAGATATACCATTTCGCCACCCGTTGCTTCTGCTGCAATCCCATTTTCTACATCACGCCCAAGGTATAGGTAGTTTGCTTCCATATTGAAATCAAGACGAAACTTACTTGATGGCTTTGAGTACAGCATATACGAAAGAGCACCGTTTGCACGGACTTCATCTCCAAAATGCATCTTAGAGCCATCTTTATAGGTATTTTCTAAAAATGTATTGTAAGAGAGTTCTCCCACTAGTGTCCACTCATTTCCAAACCACTTTGTAGCACTCACTCCCAACATAAAAGAGGGTTCTCCAAAACCTGTTTGCATACCTGGGTCTATAAGTGAACCATCAGGCATTTTCTTGTTAGAGTTTCCACTAGGCAGTGAAAAACTAAATGATGTTGTAAAATGCCAATCTTGCATATCATCCAAACTCTCACTTTTTGGTGTAAGCATCAAGCCATCATCATATTTCATACCTAAAACTACTTGAAACGACAAATCATGAAAATCAGATGTATTAAAAGCATCATCATTCGTTTTCGTGTAATAAGGAACAAACATATAAGCACTTAGATAAGGTCTGATACCATAACCCAAACCGTACATAAAATAATTACTGCTCTTGCTCTCTCCATCACGAGCTGAAGTATATGTTTTATAATCCGCATGATCAAGTTTCATGTATGCAAGAAAAGAACCCTCTGGAAGTGTTGCTGATGAGCTTGTCTCAAGTGGTGCTCCAGGACCCTCAACTCCTGCTATACTAATCGATGGAACTCCATGGTGTGCAAAAGCACTTGTACATAATGCTAAAAGCAAACTATATTTTTTTATACTAGATTTTTTCATTTTTCTTATCCTTTTTTATATAAAGTAAACCAAAAATTCCAAAAAGAGCCATAATTCCTATTAATATTTTTAGAAGTGTATTACTGCTGTTTGTCTCTATTTTAGTCTGCATATTTTCATTAATTTCTATATCGATAATCTTTCCGTGACCATCTTCAGAGAAAACCTTCACTTTCCACGTACCATTTGTATTTGGCAAAAAAGATACCCTAGAGAGTGCATCTGTTCTGCCAACTGCAAACGGTATCTCACTTTTTGGCGCATAAACTTCATAGCTTTGAAATGAAAAATCATCTTCTTTGGCAAAATAGAAAGATACAACTACACTCCCCTCTTTTGATACAGAGTGTTGCAGATTATGAGAAAACAAAAGTGTCGCATAAAATATTAATAAGAAAAAATATTTCATTTTAAAACCTTTATATTTAGTGTAGTTGTATAAATAACTTCATCGCATTTAACTCCATCGCCCTTTAGTGTGTAAGATGCTTTTATGTTTTGAAGCCCTGTTTTTCTTATGCGTACATTTATATGACCATTTTCATCACTAACACCTATAACATTTTCATCATAAGCTACAACTACACCAGCTTGCGCTTTAGCGTTAAAACTAACTAAGAGTCTTGCTTTATCGTCAACGCTTATCTCTGAGAGTTTGTTTGTGAGTGTCAATTCCAATCCACTTTTAAAAAGCTCTGTTGCATTGTCGTTATAAACCCTTTTGACTGACTCTATGCTTTGAAAACTTTTGATTGACATCTTTACTTCATCTTTTGCTTGTTTGAGAGTTCCATATGGCGTTTTAGTATAGTACGCCTTATTTAACTCAACAAAGAGTGCATCACATCCGCTTTTGTCGTTTTTATTTTTCATCTCAAAAATATTTGAGTCCCTTAAACAAAAAACTTCCAAAATATCCTCTTGTTTTATCTCTTTTTCTTCGCCATGTGAATTACTTTTATTTATATGTCCATAATGAACTATAAAAGAATCATCAATCCATATATCGTGAGCAAAAAGTGAGTAAGCAAGTGCTTGTATTATTATAATTTTTTTAATCATGGCGAGATTATGTAATGTTTATGTTAAAATCATTCTAAAAAAAGTGGTTTCTTATCTAAAAATGGAACAAAGAATTTGTATTTATTGTAATAAAAAAGTGTATAAGCTTACAAATGGAATGGTTAAATGCTCTTCTTGTGCGAAAAAATACAGTCCTTTAAAATTACAGCGAGATTTTGATGTACTAGATGCATTTATCGAGTCACTCACTGCAAGAGAGTGTGCAATAAAACTAAACTTGAGCTATCAGATAGTTTTTAACAGATATGAGCATTTACGAAAACTAATTGCTAGGCACTCACATGACTATTATGAGGATAAAAGAGATAACCTTGATGAGTTTGAAGAGTATGTGTATATATGCAAAAGTAAGAAAAAAGATTATAAAAACATTATTGATTCTCAAAACTTCATAACCTTTGCTTACAAAGATAAGGTTTATAATTTTTTGCTTCCATCTTTAAAAAAATATCAAACTAAGCCAGATGAAGGTAAATCAGAAATAGTACATGTAAATGAGTTTAAAAAATTTATGATAACCAACCATATCTCGAAACTCAAAAATATTGAAAATATAATTACAAAATTCTGGAGATTCTTTGAAGATTTTATAACTCCATATAAAGGCGTAAAAAGTGAATATTTTTTAGGTTACTTAAAAGAAGCAGAGTTTAAATTTAACTACACAAAACAAGAACAAAAAGAAATATTAATGAGGTTATGGAAAAATGAGTACAATATCAAATAAATTACCATTGCTAAAAGAAAACAAACTAAAATGAACTCACTAAGCATATTCGGCACAAGCTCTGACGCGGGAAAGTCAATTCTCTCTTTTGCCATAACCTACCTTTTGCATCATCGCGGCATAAGTGTCGCTCCGTTTAAAGCGCAGAACGTCTCAAACAATTCACATGTAACGGATGAGATGTGCGGAGAGATAGCCATCCCACAGCATTTTGCGGCAGAGGCTATAGGCTTAAAAACCACTCCTTACATGAATCCTGTTTTGCTCAAATCAGGCGGAGCGTCAAAAGCCCACATGATACTAAACGGCAAAAGCGTGGCAAACAAAGATGTTTGGGAGTATTACCGCGATATCGACACACTAAAACCAGTTGTAAAAGAGGCGTTTTTAAAACTAAAAGAGAAGTATGACGTCATAGTAGCCGAAGGTGCTGGAAGCCCTGTCGAGCTAAATCTTATGGATAAGGACCTCTCAAACATATACATTGCCGATGAGTTTAACACAAAGATAATTTTGGTTGCAGACATCCAGCGAGGCGGTGTTTTCGCCTCAATCTACGGCGTTTATAACCTGCTTCCAAAAAAACTGCAAAAGAATGTTATAGGCGTTATTGTAAACAAGTTTCAAGGCGACATGTCACTCTTTGATGAGGGCAGAGTTATCATAGAAAAAGAGTTCGGCATAAAAGTTTTGGGCGTTGTTCCATTTAAACCTTTTAACTTAGGATTTGAAGATAGCGAGTCTATTATGAATTACGTTCAAGACACCTCAAAAGCGATTATAAAAGTAGGAGTGATAAAACTTCCCCATATTAGCAACTTTACGGACTTTGAGCCTCTTGTGGCAGACAAAGAGATAGAACTCACATTTGTCTCAAATGCCAAAGATTTATCTACATGTGATGTTATAGTTTTGCCGGGAAGCAAAAGAGTCGTGGATGATTTGGCTTGGCTGAGAGAGCGCGGATTTGAGAAGATTCTAAAATCTAAAAAACAAAAAATCGTGGCAATCTGCGGCGGTTACGAGATGATGTTTGAGAGGATTTTAGACCCTGAAATGGTTGAGTCAGAGCTTCAAGAAGTTTTTGGTTTTGGGCGGATAAAAGGCGATGTAATTTTTGCAAAAGAAAAAATCGTAAAAAAAGGATGCTATCATCTTTTTGGCGAGATGATATGCGGCTATGAGATACACAACGGGGTCGCAAAGAAAAGGTGTAAAAGCAAAAAGAATCTTTATGCGACTTTTGTTCACGGGATTTTTGAGAGCGACGAATTTCGCCATAAACTCTTTAGCGAGATAAATCCAAACTACAAAGGATATAACTTTAAAGAGCACAAAGCAGAGGCTATAAAAGAGTTTGCGGGGCATATAGAGTTACATGTAGATATGGATTTTATAGAAAATGAGTTATCTTTTAGGTAGAATTAATAAAAATATTTTTAAAGGTTAAATATTGTCTCTACTTCAAGCCTCTATTCTCAAGACATATAAACAAGATGAAGCATTAATCGCCAAAAGATGGGCAAAGTTTCAAGAGTTTTTATCAAAAGTTGAGTATATCAAAACTCAAAAAGAAGAAAAATACCAAGATGGCTTTTTAAGAGATATTTTTGAAGCGTGTCTGGGTTACACTCTCGACATAACAAATCCAAATGACTTTAACCTTGAGCGGGAAAAGAAAAACGAAACAGACTCTAAAAAAGCCGACGGTGTCATCTATGTAAACGGCGATATTGTCGGGGTGGTGGAGCTAAAAGACCAAAAAACAAAAAATCTCGATACGGTAGAATCTCAAGCGTTTAACTACCATGCTTCACACTCCAACTCAAAATACATCATCATCTCAAATTTTGATGAACTTCGATTTTACATTGACAAAAAAACAGCCTATGAAAAATTCTCACTTTTTACTCTTAACTACGAGGAGTTTAAAAAGCTTCACTTGCTTTTGTCGTACGAGAGCATAAAGAGCGATATACCGCTAAAACTAAAAGAGAAGTCAGCTTCGTTTGAGCAAAACATATCAAAAGAACTCTACAAAGATTTTTCACTTTTTAGAACGCATCTTTTTGAAAATATTGTGAAAAACAATGATTTAGATAAATCTTTACTGCTTCGTCTCACCCAAAAACTCTGCGACCGCATCATCTTCATACTCTTTGCAGAAGATAGAGGGCTTTTAACGCCAAACACCATCAAAGAGATAAGAGAAAGACACAAAAATGACGGTTTTGGCGATAGAGGCATGTATGACTATTACAAGCTTTATTTTAATGCCATAAACACAGGAAATCAAAAATTAAACATTCCAAAGTACAACGGCGGACTTTTTGCAAAAGATGAAATGCTTGACAGCCTCATCATAGATGACATGTACCTTGATATGGAAGCTCAAAAACTAAGCGATTATGACTTTGAGAGCGACATCGGTGTGAACATTTTGGGGCATATATTTGAACAGAGTTTGACAGACCTCGAAGAGATAAATGCCAATATTGACAACATCGAGTTTGACAGCAAAAAATCCAAACGCAAAAAAGACGGAGTGTTTTACACGCCTGAGTACATCACAAAGTACATAGTGGACAACACGCTAGGAAAACTTTGCAGTGACAAAAGGCAAGAGTTAAAACTAACAGACATCACACCACCAAAGAGCCCTAAAAAACCGACAAAACAAGAACAAACCCAAAAAGAAAATCTTGAAGAGTACCGAAACTGGCTTTTAAATCTCAAAATCCTAGACCCTGCATGTGGAAGCGGAGCGTTTCTAAACCAAGCCCTTGATTTTCTCATAAAAGAGCATGAGAGCCTACAAAAAGATTTGGTAGTTATGGGCGACATCACCGCCTACTACGAGATAGAAAAATCTATCTTAGAGCATAATATCTATGGCGTAGATATAAATGAAGATGCGGTAGAGATAGCAAAACTCTCACTCTGGCTAAGAACGGCGAGCAAAGGAAGAGAGCTTACGAGTTTGGCTGGGAAAATCAAGTGCGGAAATTCACTCATAGACGATAATACTGTAGCTGAAAACGCTTTTGTCTGGGAAGATGAATTTCCAGAAGTATTTGCACAAGGTGGCTTTGATGTTGTGATTGGGAATCCACCATGGGGAGCAAGTTTACCAATCAATCAAATTAAACATCTTCAAATAAAATATCCAGATGTTACATCTAAAAGTAATGATAGTTATTTATTTTTTACTTTATTGTCTTTAGGTATTTTAAATAAAAATGGAATATTTGGATTTATTATTCCTAATACTTGGATGTTAATAAATACGGCAAAAGATATTCGTGAAAAACTTTTAGCATATGAGATATTAAATATAGTAGATTACGGTGATGGTGTTTTTGAAAATGTTACAGCTGAAAGTTCTACTATTATTATCAAAAATAATATTCAAAATGATAGTAATGTAAAAGTTGAAAAGTTTAAAAATAATAATCAAATTTTAGAAAATTTTATAAATAAAAAGAATTGGCGTGCTGATGCATATAAAAGAATCATTTTAGAAAAGAGCAATGAGATTTATAATTTTATTTTTAAAATTACAGATAAGACTACAGTATTTTCAAACTTAGCAGAAATTATCTGGGGAATTAAACCATATCAGGTTGGACATGGAACCCCAATACAAACAAGAGATATGCTAAATGATAGAATATATCATTCAGATATAAAAATTGATGATACCTATAAACCACTACTAATAGGTTCAAATATAAATAGATATAGCTTGTATTTCAATGATAATTTGTTTATAAAATATGGAAATAATTTGATGTATCCTTCAAATGAGCAAAAAATGATAAGTCCAAAATTACTTATGAGACAAACAAGTGATATTTTAAGAGTAGTTTACGATCAAAATTCTTTTTATTGTCAAAATTCAATTTTTATAGTTACGTCTGATAAAATAAATTTAAAATATTTGAATACTCTTCTAAACTCAAAATTATTGAACTTTTTATATTCGATGGAAAACCCTCAATCTGGAAAGACTTTTGCCGAAATAAAGCCTAGTGTTATTAAAGATTTACCTATTAAAGAAATCTCAGACTCACAACAAAAACCATTTATCCAAAAAGCGGACAAAATGCTCTCACTCAACAAAGAGCTTCATGAGACAAAACAAAACTTCTATGACATGTTAAACCAAGACAAGCTCACAAAAAAACTCCAAAACTTTGAAGAGCTGGAGTTTGAAGAGTTTGTAAAAGAGTACGCGAAAGCGAAAAAACTAAAATTTGCCGACAAACTGCAAGAACGCAACTTCAAACAAGAGTGGCAGAGCCTTTTTGAGAACGACAAAGCCCTTACATGTAAACTAAAAGAGGAAATCTCCACAACCGACAAAGAGATAGATAAAATGGTCTATGAACTTTATGAACTGAGCGATGATGAGATTAAGATTGTGGAGGGGAAAGCAAATGCAATGTAATCTTGAATTATTTCGGAATCTGATTAAAAATTGTTATCCTGATAGTGCAGAAAAAGTTATAAAAATATTAAATAGTTTGGATGAGAGGCTTCAATACGCTTGCTATTATCATGATGCTTATAAACAATCAAAAAAAGAAGATTGGTATATTGGTTCACGAGCAAATATTGTTGCTTTTATGCAAAATTTGCATTCAATGCACGATACATTGGGACATCTAATTTATTATATAATGGATTTTAAATTAAATGAAAGGGAAATTAATTTATATAATGTTTTAAATAAAATCGATAAAAACCAACATGAAACACTTAAAAATCTACTGACAACTTTAAGAGAACATAGTGACTTTAAGTATTTAAATGATTATGTCAATTATTCAAAACATCGACACATAGTCGTTCCTATTTTTAATTTTGGTATTCCCAATAAGCAGGAATTTGGATTTCATTTTGATGCATTTTGCAAAGACAACACGGATTATCCAAGAAAAAAAGTAGATGATTTTCTATCAGATGAATTTAATCGTGAATTTGAACTTGTCAAACAGATAGAAAATGAACTTATTGCTATATTAGAAAAAAGACTCTCGTCAATTCAAAAAAATAAATCAACTATTGGATATTGAATTATGAACATACAAAAATACGAAAACAGCACCATCGAATACAAAAGCCTCAAAAAAGCAGTTGGGAAAAGTGCAGATTTAAAAGATTTAGCGAAAACTTGTGTTTGTTTGGCAAATACTCAAGGTGGCTATCTTTTTATAGGAATCGAGGATAAGGACAAGTTACCGCCATCTGAGCAAAAAATAGATCCAGAAGAGATGAATGAGATAATCAAAAAATTGCGAAGTCTTACGGATAGTGTTGGACTTGTAAATCCTGAGATCAAAACTCATGAAAATGGTGGAGAGTTTTTTATTATCCAAATCTATCCATCCATGAAAACAATTGCAATCACAAGTGATGGAAGAGTTTTTATAAGGATAGGTGATGAGTGTGTGGCTATAAAAGGAGAAGAACTCACACGACTTGCTCATGAAAAAGGGGCTTTTCAATGGGAACTTGTGGTTACAAAAACTCATATATCACAAATAGAACCTGAAAATATCATGAAATTCATACACGAGATAAGAAGTTCAGATAGAGTAAGCGATTTTATAAAAAATCAGATTGATTCAGATATATTGGAATTTTACAAACTTACGGACGATAATTATCTTACAAATTTGGGTATCTTGTGGCTGGGTGATTTTAAACAACGCTCCAAACTTAATTATCCCATTACTGTGCAATACATCGTTTATGATAAAGATGAAAAGAAGATAAGAAAAGTGGATTGGAATCTCAATCAATTTAACCCAAAAGAACTTTTACTTGAAATAGAAAAAGAAGCTATCGAGTTAAATTATAGTTTTGAATTACCAGATGGAATGTTTAGAAAATACATAAGACACTATGCAAAAGATGTAGTTAGAGAATTACTTGTTAACGCTTTTGTTCATAAATCTTTTACAATTTCAGGAGATATTTTTATATCTCTTTATAAAGATAGATTAGAAATAAAAAATCCAGGTGGATTGCCTCTTGGAGTTACAAAAGACAATATTTTGCATCAAGTACAAAGAAGAAATCCACATTTAATAGATACTTTTAAAGCTTTAAAACTAATGGAAAGCGAGGGAAGCGGCTATGACTTAATTTATGAAAAATTAAGTCTTGATGGTAAATCATATCCTAGAATAGAGAATGACATTAATTTTGTAAAAATTACTATATATTCCAATATTTTAGATAATGATATTTTACAGATTATTGATTATTTAGCTAAACATTATCAATTAAATCAAAAAGAAATAATTACACTTGGTGCAGTCGTAAGAAGTAAAAAAATATCCGGATTTGATTTATCAAAACTTTTACAACTTGGCGATGATAGGCTTAGATATTGGGTTGATACTCTTGTGGATAAAAAAATACTCTTAACCGAAGGTAAAACAAAAGGATTGATGTATATGATAAATCCAAAGATTTTATCATCTGTTGAACATGATTTGAAACCTAGTTTAAAAACGATGGAAGAACCACATCTTAAAGCACTTATCAAAGAAGACTTAAAATTACATCCAAAAAGTAAAATATCCGAAATTCATCAAAGGATAGATGATTTGGATATTTCGTACTTAAGAAGAGTAGTTTATAAAATGGTAGTAAGCGGTGAAGTTGAAAAAGAAGGTGAAAAGAAAAATATGGTTTATTTTATTGGCAAATAAAAAATAAATTTTATGATAAATGAAAAACAAATTTTAAATAATCCCTATTTTAAGGGGTTTGCTTTATTTTTGTTTATTTATTTTGAAAATAAAACAAGAGCAATAACAACGCCCCTGTGAGTGAATCTCCACTTTCTCTCGTTCCCAGTAATCTAGCTTTGAAGCAAGAAAAGTACAACTAGTCATACTAGATGGTTCTTAAAAATAGGTGTCAGCCAATATTTATTGCAACCGAGTGTGGGGCATTGTTTCTCAAAAGTATGGTAAAATATGGCAAATATTTGAAGGTTGGTAAAATGACTAAAAAAATAACCATAACGCTTGAAGAGAGTTTAATCGAAGAACTAGCGGTTGTAGCAATGGATAGCGGGAAGAAAAAAGCTCAAATCATCAGAGAAGCATTACAGGACTATTTTGACATTCAAGCAGTTACAAAAACAGTTCAAGAGTATAAAATGGGTACTTTAAAAACGGTTTCTCATCAAGATGTAAGAGCAACTCTTGGCTTATAACATCGAGTATGACCCAAAAGCCATTAAGCAACTCCAAAAAATGGATAAGAGTGTGGCTTCAAAAATACTTGATGGCATAGAAGAGTTTGCATCAAACCCAGTACTTACAAAAATCAAAAAACTAAAAACCCCTTTTGACGGAGCATATAGGCTTAGAATCGGAGACTATAGAGTTCTATTTTATCAAGAAAATGAACTTATGCTAATATCTAAAATAGCCCATAGAAAAGAAGTTTATATATAGAGCAAATTAGATAAACTTTCAAGATGAAAACAAAAAAAACACTCTTTATCGGCGGTATTAAAAGCGGAAAGTCGTTTAATGCCGAGCTCTACATACTCAAAGGTTCAGTTTCAAAACCAACATATCTTGCTACAACCGAGTTTATAGACAAGGAGATGCAAGAGCGCATAGATGAACATAAACAAAACAGAAGCGACAAATTTAACACTATTGAAGAACCTCTAAAACTCTATAACGCCATAACAGAGTGTGACACTCCTGTTTTAGTTGAGTGTGTTAGCATGTGGATAAACAATATGCTATATCACGGCTTTAATTTTCTTGATATGAAAAAGGAGTTAGAGAAGATTTTGGAGCTTGATAAAAGCGTTGTTTTTGTACTAAACGATGTCGGCGGCGGAATCATTCCAGACAATGCTCTTGCACGCGAGTTTATAGACATAAGCGGAAAACTCTCACAGCTAATTGCCCGAGAATGCGATGAAGTTTATCACACTATTGCCGGCATATCAACGAGGATAAAATGAGAGAGATTTTTAAGGGTTTTGCACTTGCAGTATCGATGTTAACAACCGTTCCTTTTTTCAAAGTCCACGATTTTTACAAAGGCATAAACGGCTACGCAGTGATGTTTTACCCACTTGTCGGGTTTTTGCTTGGGCTTGTTCTTTGGGGTATTCACTCGGTTTTAACTCCTTATGCGCCCTCTTTACATGTAGGGATTATTATCTTTGTTTTGTGGGTTTTACTTACGGGTGCATTGCATCTTGACGGTTTTAGCGATACGGTTGACGGGCTTTATGTTCCAAAAGAGAGAGCTTTGGAGGTTATGAAAGATTCACATGTAGGCGGAATGGGGATGATAATAACCGCCTCGTTTTTGATAGCAAAAGCTTCTTCTTTGGCAAATTTTGAAGCTTTTTATCTTCTGCCCATAATTCTTATGCTCTCTCGCGCAGGTGCGGTAATTTTTATCTACTTTTACCCTTATGTCAGTCCAAACGGCATAAGCACTTTAGCAAAAGCGGAACTTACAAAAACGCAGATGTTTATAGCACTTTTTTACTCTGTTGTTTTGGTTGCTATATTTGACATGTGGTTACTGTTTGTTAGCTTTTTGTTAGTTTTATTTGTTATAAAAAACTTCTTTATGAAACGTTACGGCGGTTTTACTGGCGATATCTACGGTTTTAGTATTGAGGTAACGGAGCTTGTTTTGCTAAATATTTTGCTTTTTGGCTTAGGCTCATGAATATAACTTTGGTTCGCCACTGCGAGGTGGACGAGAGATACAAAAACTGCTATAACGGACACAACGACATTGGACTCTCAAAAAACGGTGAGCTTCAGGCAAAGGAACTTGCAAAAAAGCTTGACATGTCAGAGTTTGATGCAGTGTTTTGCTCAGACCTGCGGCGTGCAAAAGAGACTCTAAGACACTCCTTACACCCCAAGAGTACTTCCTCGCTATCGCTCACAGCGCATGTCAAAGATGCAACATATACTTACATGTTAAGAGAGAAGTCATGGGGCAGACATGAGGGTATGAGTTTTGATGAGATAGTCGCAAAAGAAAATATACAATACATAGACTTTTTGCAATGGATAAAAGCGCTTGACGGAGAGCCTTATGAGGAGTACATAAAAAGAGTAAAGGAGTTCTTTTTAGACTATTTACCCTCGCTTGATAAAGAGAATATCCTAGTTGTAACACATGCAGGAGTAATACGCGTTTTGATAAGCATTGTAAATAAAATAAGCCTAGAAGAGGCATTTTGCATAAAGATAGAAAACGGCTCACTCATACTCTATGACACACAAAACAAAAATTTTACAAAGGAAAAAAATGAAGACATATAACATATTTACAAACGAGGCAGATTCGCTTCCAAGCGGCAAGGCGGACTTTTTACTAGCAGCCTCGGTTACTTTAACATGTGAAATTGAAGGCATAACTCAAGCAGGGATTCCCGGCATGATACCACTGACTCCTACGCTTGATGCGGAGTTTATCATAAATGAGAGAGTTTACTCTTTGGGCGAACTTGCGGAGACGCCTACGGGCGTGCCCACACCTGCGATTATAACCAGAGCTGTGCATAACCTTACTCCCTTTAGCTCCATAGAGATTTTGGATTTGGGTCTTAGTAAAATACCGCAAAACTCTACATGTCAAAGTTTCGGCATCTTGCCTTCGGATTCCATAGCTTCGGGAGCGAATATTGATGCAAAAGCCGTATTTGAAAAAGGTATGAAAGCAGGAAGAACTTACGAGTTAAAAGGCAACTACCTTATTTTAGGAGAAAGCACTCCAAGCGGAACTACAACGGCAACGGCTACCGCTTTGGCACTCGGATATGAGTGCAGAGACGACTTCTCTTCAAGCTTTTTACATGTACCAAACAACATAAAAGATGAGACCATAAACAAAGCTCTCTCTTTAATCAATGACGAGATGAGTAACTTTCTTAAGCTCTCACATGTAAGCGACAACATGTTGATATTTTGTGCAGGATTTTTACTCGAAGCCTCAAGAAGATTTCATGTAGTTTTGGCGGGCGGAACACAGATGGCGGCATGTCTTCTTGTAGCGGATAAACTAAGAGAAGATGTTTTAATGCGTGTAAAGAGCGAAAATATAACGCTTGCAACCACGGCATGGGTGGCAAATGATGAACACTCAAATATTGCACATATCTTATCGTTTCTTAGTTATAAACCACATGCGGTATATACAACTTTTTCATTTGCTAATGCTTCTATACCCGTATTAAAAAAATATGATGAAGGCGAAGCAAAAGAGGGCGTAGGAGCCGGAGCGGCACTCGGTTATGCTTATGCAAACGGGGTTGAAAATAAAAAACTTTTAGAGACAATTGAATTTCTTTTATATTCAATTTAGTTATTTTTGTTACCAAAAACTGTTTTATTAAGCTTAATTCGGTAAAATTGTTATATTTAGATACATACGGAAAATTGCCAAAAAATGCTTTTAAAAATATTTTTAATTCTAATATTTATACAAGGTCTTGTCTATTCACAAGAAGATACGCTTCAAAAAGTAAAACTTCAACTGCAATGGAAGTACCAGTTTCAATTTGCCGGATTTATCATGGCAAAGGAACTTGGTTACTACAAAGATGTCGGCCTTGACGTTGAAATGATTGAGTACAAAGACATAGACCCTATAAACGAACTTGAAAACGACAAAGTTGACTATGCACTAATTAACTCCGTTATTGCTTATAAAGATAAAAAATTACATGACGTAACGCTACTTGCTACCTATTTTCAAAGATCCCCATTGGTTATTGCAGTTCAACCAAAAATCAAATCAATTTTAGATCTAAAAGGTAAAAAGTTTATGATTAGCGAAAGTGACAGAACCAATAGTTCACTCTCAATCTTACTAAACTATTTTAATATAAATAAAGAAAATACCTCTTTTATAGAACAAACTTATCATGTTAATGATTTTATAGAAAATAAGGCTGATGCCATTACAGCTTTTAGCTCAAACGAGTTATTTGAGCTTAATGCAAAAAAAGTACCTTACAATATTATAGACCCGGTAGAATATGGCTTCTCAACAAGTGCCAATAATCTTTTTACACAACATGACAGAGCAAAAAACAGTCCTAAACAGATAGAGAATTTTTTATCCGCAACCAAAAAAGGGTGGGAGTATGCATTTGAGCATATAGATGAAACTGTACAAATTATTCATAAAAAATACCAACCGAACAAGTCGATAGAACATTTTAAATATGAAGCAAAAGTAACGAAAGAGCTTATGCTTTTAGACCTTTATGATATCGGCGATGTAAACAAAGAGTTTGTATTAAAAACATATAAACAGTTAATCAAAAACGGTGAACTGGACAAAAACCAAAGTTCAGACAAGCTTATATTTGATGAAAAATCAATCAATGATTCCGAGAAATCTATTATAGAGTTGACGCAAGAAGAAAAAGAGTGGATAAAAAACAATAAACCGATTACTTTTACAGGCTCCCCGAATAAGCTCCCGTATGAAGCTTTTAATAAAAACGGCAACTACGTCGGAATAGTTTTTAAATATTTAAAATTTATTGAAAACATTAGCGGACTTAAATTTAAAACTATTCCTACATCTTCTTGGAGTGAGTCGCTTCAGAGTGCAATGAATGAAAAAGCTAAAGTCGTATCAAGCGATATGGCAGATGCTACACTAAGGAAAAAATTCAACCCCATTAATACCTACATTAAAAATCCGATTGTTATAGTAATGGATATGAAAAACAACTATGTAGAAGATTTAAACTCCATTGCAAACAAAAAAATAGCAGTTATTAAAAACTACGGTTACACATCCGAAATCTTTAACATGTACCCGCAAATCAAATTTATTGAAGTAGAAAATATTCAAGAAGGGTTGCAAGGTGTTTCAGAAGGAAAATATGATGTAATGCTCTCATCAATGGTTCTTGCTAATTATACAATTGCAGATATGGCTCTTTCTAATCTAAAAATAGTAGGCAAAACTCCAATCTCAATGGAATTGGCACTTTTTGTATCAAAAGATGAGCCTATACTTTTTAACATTATAAACAAGTCCATAAGCAGTATAAAAGATAAAGATAAAAATATTATCTTAGATAAATGGGTAAAACAACAAAAGTATGTGGAAAAGTCAGACTACATGTTAGCTATTTACATAGCACTTTTTATGCTTTTGATTATATTTTTCATACTTTTTTGGTCTTTGAAAATGAAACAAGAGATAAAAAAACGTATAATTATTCAAGACGAGCTGCAAAAAAGTGAACAACGCTATAAATCACTATTTAAATCAAACCTTGCAGTTTGGCTTATAATAGACCCTGTTACTCAGCAAATAGTTGACTGCAATGAAAGCGCCGAACTTTTTTACGGTTATTCACATGAGCAGATTACTAAAATGTATCTTTATGAGATAAATACCTTAACTCCAACAGAGATACAAGCGCAGATAAACAATGCTCAAACACTGAAAAAAAACAGTTTTTATTTTAAGCACCGTTTATCAAGCGGAGAAATTCGCGATATAGAAGTTTTTGCAGGTCCTTTGGAGATAGACGGCAAAACATACATGTATTCTGTTATATTTGATATCTCTGCCAGAATTAAAGCGGAAAAAGAACTGCAAAAACAGCATGACTTTTTGCAAACGGTTATAAACAGCGTTAATAGCGGGATTATGGTTATCTACAAAGATTTCAGCGTACCTCTTATGAACAATACCGCAAGAGAGATGATAGATGAGAAAATTATTCAAAATCCGCTATCGCCTAAATGCTATGAAATATCTCATCATCAGCAATTGCCGTGCAACGGAAATTCACATCCGTGTCCTCTACAAAATGTATTGCAAACAAAAGAGCGGACAAAAGTAATCCATAAACATTCAACCTTCTTTGGCGAAGAGATAATAGTTGAACTTACCGCTGTACCTCTTATAGACGAGAACGGCGAAATTTACGGTATCATCGAATCTGCGCACAATATAACCGAGCTAAAAGAGATTCAAAACAGACTAAAACATCAAGCAGAACATGATTCGCTTACAAATCTTCCCAACAGAGTTCTGTTTTTAGACCGTCTTAACCAATCTATGAAAAATGTAAAAAGAGTAAGCGGAAATATTGCAGTTTTATTTATAGACCTTGATCACTTTAAAGAGGTAAACGACTCTCTTGGTCACACTGTAGGCGACAAACTTCTTGAGAGCGTTGCAAAAAAACTTCAAAATATGATTCGCCAAAGCGACACGGTTGCACGTCTCGGCGGCGATGAGTTTGCGATTATTCTTGAACATTTCAGTAATCTTGATGTGATTATATCCATAGTGCACAATATCATGCACTCGCTTAAAGAGCCGATGATTATAGATAATCAACAATTATATGTGTCATTAAGCATAGGGATTTCAATCTATCCAAATGACGGTGTTGATGCAGATACTCTTATAAAAAATGCCGATGCCGCTATGTATAAGGCAAAACACGGCGGTCGCAACAACTATCAGTTCTACACGTCTGACATGACTGAAAAAGCTTTTGAGCGTATCGTGCTAGAGACACAGCTTCGCCAATCAATTGAGAAAAATCAAATACATGTATATTATCAACCGCAGATAGATGCTAAAAAGGAAACAATAATTGGAATGGAGGCACTTGTAAGATGGAATCATCCTGATATGGGTATGGTTTCTCCTGCTAAATTTATACCTTTAGCCGAAGATTGCGGTTATATTATCGAACTTGACGAATGGGTTATGAGAGAGGCTATCTCTCAGTTTAAAAAGTGGTACGACAAAGGGCTAAATCCAGGTGTGCTTTCACTAAATCTCTCAGCTCTTAGACTTGAACATGACGGTTTTATAGAACATACAAAAGATATTATAAAGAGTAGCAATATAGATACTTCTTGGCTCTCTTATGAAATAACGGAGAGTAAAATTATGAAAAACCCGGAAAAATCTATTAAAAAACTAAATGAGTTAAATGAACTCGGGATAAAACTTGCAATTGACGACTTCGGTACAGGATATTCATCACTCTCTTATCTAAAAAAACTTCCTATCGACAAACTAAAAATTGATCAATCTTTTATAATGGATATTCCTGATGATGCAGATGACGTTGAGATTACAAAAACTATTATATCAATGGCAAAAAATTTAAATCTTAATGTTATAGCCGAGGGAGTAGAGACAACTTTGCAGCGTGATTTTTTACTTGAAAACGGTTGTAGTGAAATTCAAGGTTATCTGTACTATAAACCTTCTCCTGCAAAGGAAATAGAAGAAATTCTAAAAGGAAAGTTATAAATGAAATTACCGCATCTTTTGATATTTTTAATTTTTACCAATACACTTAGCGCTTTTTCTACGACAAATGTTCAATATCTTTACGGTAACTTTAACGGCAACAGCGTTTTTGATACTCTTGGCAGAGGCAAACATACTATAACGGTAGAAAATTTCTCTACATATGCCTACGGTGATTTTTTTGGTTTTGTTGACTTTGCACTAACTGATGGAAAATTTAAATATGACGACAAATCATCTGATATATATTTTGAGCTGTCACCGCGTATAAGCCTAAGTAAGGTAAGTGGCAGTAACATGTCGTTTTTGTTTGTAAAAGATGTCTTTATGGCCGCTCAGTACAACAGACAACTACATAAGTTCAAAGACTATTATGCTACTTTATATGGTGTCGGAAGCGATTTAGAGATTAAAGGCTTTGATGTATTTGGACTTAATTTTTATAAAAAAAATCAAAACTTCGGTAAACACACATCTCAATTGTCTGCAAATTATATAAGCAGAAATATCTTTGATACAAACTTTACACTTGATGGTTTTACGGACTGGACTAAAGAGGATTTTTTATCGCAGAACAAGCTTCTGTATAAACTGGGTTACTTACCCCTAAGCGGCAAATTATATATCGGAACCGAATGGCACTACTACCGTGTTAAAAATACCGATACTAAATCAAATGTGCTTCAAGCAATGTTTATGCTCGTATGGTAATAAAAAGTATAAATTAATACTAAATTAATTGTGTTTGTTTATAATGATTATTCAGGTTTTTATAATTTTTTAAAAGAGGTAGTTGTTTAATGTTAAATTTAAAATCAAAATTACTTTTTCTTTTGTCTGTGCCTGTTTTATATATTTTTGTACTCTCATTTATCATTTTAAACACTTTTATAGAAGATAGAAACAGTCTTAAACTTACAAAATATCATATAGAAGAGACAGAAGCCGTCTCCAAAGTTGTTCACTTTATGCAAATAGAGCGAGGCGTTACGGCAGGAATTATTTCAAGCGGAGGCATACATGTAGAAGATGCGACCCTTCTATCTGCTAGAGAAGAGTTAGACAAAGCAAGCAGTAGGGCAAATCTAATATTTTCTAACGCAAATTTAAATGACTACATCGATATAGTCAATGTTTTAAATAAAACAAAAATAATCAGAAAAGATATAGATTCTCTAACTATGTCTGCGGCTGAGGCTAGAGACAAATATACAAAAAATATAGAAAAACTACTAAATTTTATAAAAACTATACCCTCTTCAATGAACGATATAGAAAACAGAAATTTTATCGAAGCTTACACTCGTCTGGCTATGATTAAAGAGAGCATGGGTCAAATCAGAGCAATTTTACTTGAAATTTTTACTAAAAACGAGATTTCGGACGAGACCTTTATCTCGCTAAGCGAACAACTCAAAATATGCAAACTAAATAGTATGGATTTTAAAAATATTGCGCCCGGAGAGCTGTTTGACTTCTATAAAGCAACCTACGGCGGCGAAGATCTTAATGAAACAAGAAGAATGATAGAGTTTGTTATAAAAAATAAAAACACTACGAACTTTAACGTAGAACCATCCTACTGGTTTAAAAAATCAACAAACTCTATAAATATGCTAAAAACAGTGGAAGACAAACTCTTTAGCATTGTAAATAAACAGATAAACGAAAAATTAGACTCTATTTTTTATAAAATAGCAGCAATTACGCTGTTTATAATATATACCTTTATATCACTTGTTTTTTTAATAACAATAGTTATTAGAAAAATTTTATCTTCTGCAGATATGTTAGAAGAGGAATATATAAACTCTATCTCACTCCTTGAGCAGTATAAATCAACAGTAGATAGGAGCTTTATAGTATCTAAGACAGATGCAAAAGGGATAATTACTTACGTAAACGACGAGTTTTGCAGTGTCAGCGGTTACTCAAAAGAGGAGCTTATAGGCAAACCTCATAGTATTGTCAGACATCCTGATACCCAAAAAGAGATTTTCAAATCTATATGGCATACTATTAAAGATTTAAAACAGCCTTGGTTTGGCGAAATTAAAAATCTCAAAAAAGACGGCTCTATTTATTGGGTACAAGCCGTTATAAATCCAATCCTTAGCCGCAACGGTGAACTAATAGAGTTTATTGCTATAAGAACGGATATAACGCAGCAAAAAGAGATATCGGAGTACTTTAAAGATCAGCTAAAGATATCCGTAGAAAATTTTAACTCTTCAATGCATCTGACAAAAGAGTATGAAAAAGCAATTGATATGAGTACTATATTATCAAGAACCGATATAAAAGGAAATATTACATACGTAAATGATAAATTTTTAGAAATCAGCGGATATACGCTAGATGAGCTCATAGGCAAAAATCATAGTTTTTTAAGTTCAAAAGATACTAATAAAAAGTTATATAGAAATCTTTGGAAAACTATATCAAGCGGAAATGTCTGGAAAGGTATTATGAAAAACAGAACAAAATCAGGAGCTGATTTTTGGACAAAAACAACAATAATACCTATAAAAAACCTAAACGCAGAGATTGCAGAGTTCATAGCAATTAGACATGACATAACTTCAATTGTAAAACAAAGAGAGAAGTTTGAAGAGATTGCAAGAACAGACTCTTTGACAGGGTGCGGAAACAGATTTAGACTAAATAACGACATGAGAGAGTTAAAAAATCTATCTCTTGCCATTTTCAACATAGACAACTTTAGACAGATTAACGACTTTTTCGGGCATCAATTCGGGGATTTGATTATCATATCGATTGCAAATAAGATATATAACCACATTGCAAAAAATAATAGTAATCTGAAATTTTACAGACTTCAAGGAGATGAGTTTGTTGTTTTGGCTATTGACTATCATAAAGATGCATTAGTTTCAAAAGTTAAAGATATTTTAGACCTTGTCAAAGAACGAATCACAGTACAAAAGGAGGAGATAGCTATCTCTTACAGTTGCGGAATCTCTTTTGAAGACAAAGCGCATCTTTTATCAAGTGCAAATATGGCGTTAAAAGTTGCGAAAAAAAATAATATCGACTACCTTGTATATGATGAGTCTATATCTCTAAATCATGAGTATGAAAACAATATATATTGGTCGAAAAAATTATCAGACGCTATAAACAACGACAACATAGTTACTTACTTTCAGCCCATTGTCAACAACTCAAACTTAGCTTATGAGAAGTACGAGTGTTTAGTTAGGATAATAGATAACGGCAAAGTTATATCTCCGTTTTTCTTTTTAGACATTGCTAAACAAACCAGACAATACTTTAGTATTACCAAAACCGTTATTCATCAAGCATTTGAGAAATTCAAAGATATGGATAATGAGTTTTCTATAAACTTATCTATAAAAGATATTTTAAATGAGCAGATTTCTGAATATATTTTAAATATGCTTCAAGAGTACAACATAGGTTCAAGAGTAGTTTTTGAGATAGTAGAATCAGAATCCATTGAAAATTTTGAAGGTGTCATGAACTTTATAAATCAGGTAAAAAAATATAATTGTAAAATAGCAATTGATGATTTTGGTACAGGATACAGCAACTTTGAGTATCTTATAAAATTAAAAGCAGATTATCTAAAAATAGACGGCTCACTGATAAAAAATTTAAACTCAGACAACAACACGCTCATAGTAGTCTCAACAATTGTCGAATTTTCAAAGAAACTCGGTATGAAAACTATTGCTGAGTTTGTTGAAAATGAAGAGATATTTAATACGGTAAAAGAGTTAGGAATAGATTACTCTCAAGGGTACCATTTTTCAGCCCCTAAAGCCGAACTCTAAACTCTATCAAGCAGTTTTTTAAGTATATAGAGCTTATCTTTTAAATCATTAAGCTCTTCATCTGAACACTCTTTGCTTTTTATCTTTTTTCTTGTCTGCTCAATCTTTTCAAAAAGCTTCTCTTTTAATTTTTCTCTTTTTTTCTCATCGTCTATCTCGCTGAAAAAAAGCTTCTCTATCCCCTTAAACACTTTGTCAATTTTCATTTTTTACTCCTAATATTCTTATCTCTTTATCTTTAATCCACAATATTGTAGCCGATTCTATAAGTTTTCGTGATACGTCATAGGCAAAAGCACTGTCGTTGATAAGAGAAGTTGCCATTTTTGAGTCAATCTTGTTTTCCCTTATAAGTATGTCTATCTTAGAGTTTTTTATACTGTCTAGGGATTTGATATTTTCTCTTAGCAGCTCAAGTGAAGAGATAATATCCAAATCATCGTCATGCTCTTTTAGCTTTTCTATAGCATCTATCGTCTTAGCTATATACACTCTTAGATTGTTATATTCCTCTTTGATGTATGCGTTTTTTGATTTTAGATAGTAAAAAATATTTTTTTGTAAATCTCTCATATTTTTAATAGCTTCTACAATATCCCGCGAAGCAAGTTTAAGGTCATAAACCCTGTTTTTATCATTTTCGTTCATATTTTCTTGCGAAAGCGTAGAATAGTGTATGATGTCACCGTAAAGAGACTTTATCTTATTTGTATAGAACTCGTTTATATCCGTGTTTATGCTTATCTCTGAATTTTTTACCGCACTCTCTATATCTGCACTTTTTATAAACTTATGTCTATGCAAAAACATAGAGTGAGAAATCGCTTCAACCGCACTGTCGTAAAGATGAATCGTCTCTTTTTTTATCGACTCTATTGCGGCATCGGGTACATGTATAACTACATTATCAAGATAAAGCGGTTTTAGAGCGTACATGTTAACCTCTATAAAAAGCGTTTGGAGATATTTTACCAACTGATGCGTAAAAGGCGAAACTACAATCACGCCGATGAGATTAAAGATAGTATGAAAAAGTGCTAGCTTCATCGCATAATCACTATCGTTAATACCTATCTTTGAGGCTAAAAAGATTGTAAAATCGCTTAGTTGATAAAGAAAAACTATTGCAATTAGCGCAGTAGTTATGTTAAAAATAAAGTGCGCTACAGCTACTCTTTTGCCGTTTGAATTTGAAGAGATAGAGCCGAGTATTGCAGTAATAGTGGTACCTACATTTGCACCGATAGCAAGTTCAAGAGCATTTATATAGATGATTTGATTGGTTGCCAAAGCGGTTATGATTAACGCCATTGTGGCACTGCTTGACTGCATTATAACAGTCGCGGCAAGTCCAAGCGATATGTAAACCAAAGCACCGAAATAACCATGAACTGCAAACTTTGAGAGATCAATTCCTTTTTGTAAAACTTCAAATCCGTCTTTCATGTATGCTATTCCAAGAAAAACAAACCCAAGTCCAAGAAGTATCTTTCCGACTCCCTGATAGCTTTTGCTCTCTGAAAACTTAAGGACTGCTCCAAAGATTACCATAGGCATTGCATAAGTAGCTATATCTATCTTTACGCCAAAAGATGAAACTATCCATGCAGTAGCAGTTGTTCCTATATTTGAGCCGAATATTACGCCGATTGCACCGCTTAGGGTTATGAGTTCAGCACTTAAAAATGAGATAACGATTATAGAAACTAAAGATGAACTTTGCATAATAGACGTAGCCAAAATACCCGTGCCTATCGCTTTTGGAAGAGTGTCGGTGCTTACATGTAGAATCTTCTCTAAAAGACCGCCGCTAAATAGTTTAAATCCATCTTCCATAAAAACCATACCTATTAAAAATATGGCAACACCTGCTATTATAATCTTGTAGTCGTTACTGTAAAAAACTATAAATGCTAGAACTATCAAAAAGAGTTGATAATAATATTTTTTTAACATCCGCAACCTTTTACTATATAGCTATTGTTTAGCATATTACTATCTTTTGATTTAATTTTACTTTTTTTAATTAACTTGACATTACGTTATATAAAATAATATACTTCGCTTCATATAATTGAGAGTTTTGATTCAATATAGATTACTTCGTCGCAGACAACTCAATATTAGAGATTTTATCTAAAAATTTCTATACCGTTATATATATATTTATACTACGAAAAGGAACGATATGAAAAGGAAAGTTTTGCACAACTGTATAATATCGGCAATGCTTCTTAGCACAACCCTAAGCGCTTTGGCAGATGAAGCTTTACCCAAACGAACGCTAAAGAGCAATTATGTAGAAGTTTATAACCAAAAACCTAAAGTTGCAAATAATTTTTACGAAATGTTCAAAGAGGGAGATTTTTACGGAAGGCTTCGCTCTAATACTTATTTCTTGAACTGGGAAAAAGAGAATGCGACTCAAAAAAATTACGTAGCCGGCGGTTTAGGAGGTTCACTTATTTACCAAAGTGCGATTTATAATGATTTTGATTTTAAAACGGGTCTTTATTATAGCCGCGGATTTGTAAGTCTTCCCGATAGCGATATATCAAAATTAAAATCAGCTAAAGACGTATTTAGCCGTTTTGACAAAACAAATACAGGCTCTGACGATATAGCCGTTTTGGGACAGGCATATCTTTGTTACAGCGGAATTAAAGATAGCCAAATAAAGGTCGGGCGACAGCTTGTTGAAACCTTTTTTACAAAGTCAAACGATATTGCAATGATTCCAAATACGTTTGACGCAGCGGTTTTTTCAACAAAAGCGCTCCCAAAAACATCTATGACACTTGCTTATATAACGGAACAAAAAACCCGCGGGCAGAGCGATGCAAATTCTGTTTTAATGTACGGAGATTCGGCCTATTCATCATCACTAAATCCTGCATGGAGTACAAATGACGACAATGCTATGCATAAAGGTTTAACCTACACAGCGCTAAAAACAGCAGGAAAACCAACAGACGCACCGCTAATTGTTCTTGATGCGCATAACAGTTCAATTAAAAAGTTAAAAATAGATGCCGCATATTACAGTGTTTTGAAACTTGTATCAGAAGCTATGCTTGAGGGTAATTATAAAGTTAATTTAACAAATGATTTTTCAATAACTTCAGGTGTTAGGTACATAAAACAGTTTGATAACGGCGCGGGAGAAGTAGGAGGTGCGGCGATTGACGCGACACCTAGCGGTTATAAAGACCCGACTTCTTTAAATTCTCAAATGGCTATGGCTCGTTTGGTAGCCGAATATAAAAACTATAAACTAAGATTTGCCTACTCGCAAGTAATGGACGAAGCGGATTTGATATCTCCGTGGAGAGGTTTTTTAACATCCGGATATACATTTTCCCTAACTCGTGTTAATTGGCTTGCAAATCAAAAAAGTGCGCAAGTGGAGCTGATGATTAATGCAAATACTACAGGCATGTATAAAGATTTATATATGCGTTTTTATGCGACACACACCGATGCAGATGAAAATAAGGGTCATTATGACGAAAACTACTACTATGCAGGTTTTGTACAAAATATACCTTCAATGCAGGATTTGCAGTGGCGTCTAAGAATAGGTTATCTTGATACTAAAAAACCTTATGCCGACACTCTTGATACACGTTTAGAACTAAACTATCTGTTTTAAAAGCATGAGCTAACGCTCATTGCTTTTGTTTTTTAGATGCTTACTTACTCTTGCGTGAAAACATATTGTACGCACCCGTTCCGACTATTAAAAGAGTTACGCCCACTATTAGATAAAAAGCATTGATAAGCTTGCTGTAATCATCCAAAACAATCTTAAATACAGCCATCAGCGACTCAATAGACAGTGCAATAATAATAGAGGTAAGAAACTTACTAAGTGTTTTACTTTGCGAATCGTTACCGTAATTAAATGTTTTAAATAAAACGTCATTCTCTAAAATATTTTTTGCCAAATCATAGATGGCGAGACCAATTGTAATCGAAATTACGGATGTAAATATCTCATGCATAACTGCTTCTGCAGTGTTTTGAGTAAAAAGCATGTGAAAAAATATAAATCCGCCGTATAAGATTAAAAACACGGAGACGATTGCCAATAAAATACCGCCGCCGCCCATAATGTATGTATTGATTTTCTCAAAAGCGCTGTTATGCTCAATCAAACGAAGCTCTTCTAAGAGCTTTAACATGTCAAAATCTACGACAATATAGCCATCGCCGTTACGTTTTACTGCCGTTAATGTAGGTAATCCTGTTGCGTGATTAAGGTACGGATTGCTAATATGTATAGACTCTTCTTGGAAACTGACCCATTTAAAATAAAAAGATTTATCTGCTCCATCTCTGCTATCGTCCGTATATTTTTTACCTATACTCGGTGTAGATTGAACAAACTCGGCATTAACACCATATATAATTTCGGCAGATTTTTCATAATCAAAAAAATGGGTCAAATCTTTGATACTAGTTGAAGTCGGATAAAAACTCTCCATAGTTGCACGAACATAATGCTGAACGCTGTTTTTATTTTCCGTATAAATATTGATAATTCGTTTCATGAAAACTCCTTTAAATGAATTTTCAATATACGTTATATCATCCCTCTGGTTAATAGCACTACACTATAAAAATCTACTTGACTTTTTTAAGTTAAATTTTGTCCTGCCGCGGCTTCTCTTGCTCTGTCCTTTTTGCTTTTGCCTTTACCTTTAACAGGCTCTTTGCCCTTCTCTTTTTTTGGTGCTTCTCCTAAAAGCTCAAAGCCCTCTATCTGCTCTCGCTGCAACTTTATATTTGAGCGCTTTTCTATTAGGCGAAAATGCGCCTCATCTTCATGGTCTATAAACGAGATAGCGATACCTTTTTTACCCGCTCTTGCAGTTCGTCCTATGCGGTGTATATAATCAGCAGCAGAGCGCGGAAGGTCAAAGTTGATTATACATGTAATATCGTTGATGTCCAATCCTCTTGAAACTAAGTCGGTTGCAAAAAGGATTTGAAGTTTTTTTGATTTGAACTCTTCTAACGTATAGTTTCTATCTTCTTGATACAAGTCGCCGTGAAACGACTCAGCCCTGAAACCATGTTTTCTGAATTTCGCGGCAATATTCTCAGCGGCTCTTTTGCTTGACATAAATACAAGTACAAGTTCATATTTTTGACTTTTTAGCAGATGTCTAAGAAGCGGTGCGCGGTTTTCGCGCTTTACCAAAATGGCACGTTGGGTTATGCTATCAACCGTCGGCTCTTCATGCTCTATACTAATTTTAATAGGATTTTGTGTAATTTTTGAAGCGATAGAGAGCATTTTAGGAGGATATGTAGCTGAAAAAAGCAGGTTTTGGCGCTTTTTCGGCAGGGCTTCAAGAATCAGCTCAAGCTCCTCGGCAAACCCAAAATCAAGCATTTTATCTGCTTCATCAAGAACAAAAAAATCTACATGTGAGAGATTCATCTGCTTTTTACTCAAAATATCAAGAAACCTTCCTGATGTTGCCACTAGAACGTCACACCCTTTTTGGATGGCAAAGAGTTGCTCACCTATGCCTTCTCCGCCGATTACACCTACTACTTTTGGTTTTTTACTCATAAGTGAACTAAAAGTATTAAAGGTTTCGACTATCTGCTGAGTCAGTTCTCTAGTAGGAGTCAAAACTAACACTTTTATCTTTGCTTTTCCCTCATAGCTGTTACGAGACAAAAGCTCTAAAATAGGCAAAACGAAACTAGCACTCTTCCCACTTCCCGTCTGAGCTTTTGCCATTATGTCATGACGCTCTAACACAAGCGGAATCACTTTTTCTTGAATGGGAGTCGGTTTACTAAAGCCGCTTTTTTCTACTACATGTAGTAAATTTTGTGAAAGTCCGAGTTTTGAAAACGGCATCTGATATCCTTCTCTTATTTAAGCGTATTTTAGGTAATTTTGCCTTTAGGAGATATTTTAGAGGTGTCATAAGTCAGTTCGTAGTAGTTGTTATTGTTGTAAGAAAACTCTTTTATCACTTAGGACCAAGCTTTCTGGTATGCGCTTCGTAGGAGCGTGGATTTATCTTGTTTATAAAAGTTACCAAGATTGGGTATTTTTTTGACATTCCTTCTCTTGCAAAGTCAAAAATCTCCTCCAAAACTCCGCTTCCTCTTACACTTTTGTCTATGCAAACAGAACCGTACTGGTAAGAGTTGTCAATGCTTAATTTTTGTCCTAAATATTCTAGATTTGGCAATAAATAAGCTGCCTTTATTTAAGCAATTATAACAATATTGGAATTATTATTGCTTGTTATATTTTAATAAAAAAGAAATGTAAAATCGTTTAAAGAACCTTTAAAATCAAAGGAGTAAATATGAGCATACAATCAATTCCCGTTAGCTCGTTAATAGCACTTGATATGCCTCAAAAAAAACTTTTTGATTCAAACATAAAAGAGATAAAAAATACCCTTGAAGACCCTAGCGAATCACAAAGGCAACAGGCGCTTGAACAACAGGCACAAACGAAAGCACATACCGTTTATCGCTCAGGAAACAATATCATAGGAGTACTTTGGAGTGACGGAAGTACTAGTTTTGGCAGTAATTCATCGACAGCAAGAGAAGCTATAAATAGTGCATATAATTCTAACGAACTACAAAACCTAAAGGGTGAAGCTTTAACAGAAAAACTTGCACAAATTATCGACAACGCTTTTTCAAGAAAATATGGCTCTGGAATTGATGTCCAAACTTATACGTCAAACGATGCACCAAATCGGGGATACATATCACATCAAGTCGATTGGATGCAAGACTATCCCTTATCAAAGAGACTTAGTAGTATTTATGCCTAATAGATAGGTCTTTCCCACCTGCTGTTTATGTTTAATTGTCATCTAAAATAGCTATTAAAGAACTTTTTTGTTGCATTTTAAACCTTTTTCATATTAAACAGCATAACGGCTAAAAAAGCAAGCAAACAGCCGATTATTGTGGACAAAGCTATGTTTTCATCATATACAACCCAGCTTGAAACAATAGCACCGATAGGAACTATAAACATAAAAACTCCCGTTCTATGCGCTCCTATCTTGCCTGCCGAAACAAAATAGAGTGCCGTACTGAATGTTCCGGGAAATACTCCTATAAAGATGATTGTGAACCAGAAAACACTATCATAAGCATCAAAATCAAACGGATGATGAGGCAGCGCAAATATCATATTTATAAAGCCTGTTATACCAAAAACAACAAGCGTATAAAACATAGGGTCTGCTTTTGTAGAAGCCTTGTGCGAAAGAATGGTAACAAGCGCCCAGACAATCGCACATCCTAAAAAGTATGAGCTTTGGATATTTAAAAATGCAAATCCCTCAAACGGAACTCGAAGCAATATAAGCGCTCCGAAGATGCCAATTGAGAGTGCCACGACTTGTCTTGTCGAGACTTTTGTACCCAAAATAGCGATGGACATCAAATATGTAAAAATAGGTGCTAGAGAAGTAACCATAGTTCCGCCGTAGCCAGCCGCTCCGTGCGAGAGTCCTGCGAAGAAGAGGTAGTTAAACAAAGATGTTAAAATCCCTGCTCCAAACATATAAACGAGTCCGATTCTATCGGTTTTTAACGGTGTTTTAAGATACCAAAGCAGAGGAATAAGAGCTATAAAAGATATGGCATATCGCCAAAAAGCGGCAACTTCGGCGTTTGAATGTTCTGCCGCCATCTTACCTGCAGTCCATGCAACACCCCATAGAAGCATCGCTACAATCATGCCGATAAAATAACGCTTAGTGTTTTTTGTGTCATTCATTATATATCAGATTTGCCTTTTTAATTTAAAGCGAATTATACATACTGTTTTAGTTACAATATTCCACAAAAATCGAAATAAATACTTTGGAAAATTTTGTAACCACTCATCTTTTCAAATACTCCAAAGCAATTTTTTTTGCCTCCGTTCCATTTGCACTTTCACCTTTTATATTAAAAGCAAAAACGGTAGTTTTGTCATGGTTTTGCATAAAACCCACAAACCAGCCTACCCCTGCGCAGCTTCCCGTTTTTCCGCCAAGCAGGTAAATATCGTTCTTTTCTAAAGTGATAATATCCTTAGCCTTATCCATTACATGTTGTGGAAATACTAATTCATTACGCATAAGTCGTGAGAGAAAATCAACTTGTTCATTTAGAGAGATTTTGATACTTCCACTGCCCAGCCAAAAGCCCTCAAGTGAGCTTAAAATATCCATATTTCCATAATTTACGGCTTCTACGCTTTTTTTCATCTGTTCTTTACCAACCCGCCGTGCCAACTCTTGATAAAACCAAACGGCAGATACCGCTATGGCAGAACGCATCGAGTGGTCTTTGTTCCACACATCATACTCACGCTTCACTCCGTCCCATTTAATGACCTCGTTTTCATCTTTTACTACTTTGCTATCAAGAGCTATCATCGAGTTTAGGATTTTAAAAGTTGAACACGGGCTAAGTCTCTCATCCGCTCTGCTTCCAAAAACTGTTTTTTCTGAGCTGTTTAAATCTAAAATAACAGCACTTCCGTCATACTTGCCGAAATTCGGCTCTTTGGCAAACAGAGGTAAAATCAGTATAAAAAAGATTACTATTTTAGACATTTTTTTATCTTGATGCAATCTTCATCGCAAGTTTGCGAGCAAAAGGAAATACAAGCAGTATTGTCGGAAATGCGATTACATACGCAACTAACCACGCATGTATCCAAATTGAGACAAAATTATCTACTAACCCTAAATTAATAAATGTAATTGCTCCCGACATGATAAAACTCATAAATCCTGAGAGCAACAGTGCCTGAACCTGATGAAGATATTTTACTGAAACCATTTTTTTTCCTTTACCGTTTTTTATGTTGTAGCTCTAAAAGTTGTTTGTCTATCTATTCCCCCAAGATATTTACTATCAGATTTATCACGGTTTCTTTTTGTTTTGGGTCGCTTTTGGCAGTCATGAGTGAAAGTGCCACAAGGGCGTTATCGTTGATTTTTAGCTCACCGCTATTTTTATAAAGCATATTGTTTTTAGACAAAAAGAGTATGAACATAAAAGCACCGATGCGTTTGTTGCCGTCATTAAACGGATGCCCTTTGATGATGTAGTAGAACAGATTTGCCGCTTTCTCTTCTACGCTAGGGAGCAGATCGACGCCGCCAAATGTTTGGTAAATATTTCGCACTATTCCGCTAAACTCTCCAGCCTTTTCTCGCCCAAAAAGTTCTGTGGCTTCGCTTTTTTTCATTAGCTCATGTTTGAGCTGTGCGATAGCCTCTTTTGCCTCATCAAAATCCAAAACAAACTTTGCCTCTTTTGTCTCGACATTTACATGTAAAGAGTCCTCATCATACCCTTGCAGAAGTGACCAAGTACGAGAGTAGTTTAGTATTACATCCAACAGCCCTTTGGCTTCATGAAGTTCAAGCTCACTTTGTGAGATAGTATTTTGCAGGAGCGATATAGTCTCGTTTAACTCTTTGAGCCCTTTTTGCTCCAGCCTTTTTTGGTTAATAGCATAGCCGTTTACTAGATACTCTTTTAAGACTTTTGTTGCCCATACTCTAAAGCTTGTAGCTCTTTTGGAGTTTACTCTGTAACCAAGCGAGATAATCATATCTAGGTTATAAAACTCTACTTCCCGTTTAACTTCTCTTTTCCCCTCTTTTTGAACTGTTTCCATTTTGGAAATAGTTGAACTATTTAGTTCTCCATCTGCAAGAATATTTTTTATATGCTTATTTATCGCAGGAACATTTACATCAAAAAGCAAAGACATCTGCTTCTGACTCAACCACACAGTATCGTTTTCAAGCGATACATCAAGCTTTATCTCTCCGTTTATATCTTTGTAGATGATTATGTCTGACTTGATTTGATTATTCATTGCCTTTTTCCTTATTTCAAACTGTCTTTGCTATCCAAAGTTTTTTTCTTTTCACTAGCAAGTTTTCTCTCAACTTTTTTTATATCCTCTTCGGGCTTTACATTTTCGGGAACAATACCACGAGAGATGAGGGTTTCTCGTACCGCTTTATTGTTAGTTACATGTTCATTTGAAATTTGATTTTCATTTTTCATATTCTTTTCTTTTGCATTGTAGATGGTGATTTCCGTTGCAAAATCTTTTGCTTTGAGTAAAATTGTCGGCATAAAATCGGCTAAAGGTTTGTTTTTAATATTCCATCTCTCTTTCATTTGTGCCATTGTGCGGTTAAAAAGTGCTTGATCGCCTTTGCTTCTAATGAGTGCAAAATTCTCATTGCCTCCCGTTTGTTCAAAAATAACTTTTGATAGTTCTTTTTCTGTTTGAGCTAATTTGGCTCTAGCTTCCACTCTCTCATTTTCCAACAGTCTTTGTTCAACAAGCTCAGCTTTTCTTGTTTGAAGGGCAAAGTATGTTTGTGCAAAAGCAATCTGCTCTTTTTTGCTCTCACCGTTTTGGGCTATAAGATAACACGCATAACGTGTAAGCATGATGTCATCGACCTCTTTTATCGCACCAGAGCCTATTTCAACCATTTTGTTGACGTCAACAAAATGGTCTGCAATATTTTGACCAGACACTTCACAAGCTGTTTTTGCTTTTGAGATAGCATTTTGAAAATTACGCCATTCGGTATAGCCTAAAAGATGCTGCAAATCTCTCGCCAACCAAAACTCGACACCGTCATCTGTTTTATTTACAAAATCTTCAAAGTTTTGAGTTAAGCTGTGAATAAGCTCTTTTTCTATCATCTATATGCTCCTAAAAAATCAAATAATTACAAACATACTAGCAAGAAAAATGAAGAGTTATAAAATGTATGGCTATTTGTCATGTAAGTTATCGGTGTTATATTAACTAGGGCAATAAATCTAGTTTAAGTAGTTTTAAAAACTCATTGTGCTCTTTTATATATTTCGCTATATCTTTTTCCAAATCTACAAGTTTATTATGCTCTTCTTTCAAGTCTATTTTTCTCTCATCTTTTGCCGTACTGATGTATCGTGAAATATTAAGGTTATAGCCCTCTTCTTCGATGCGTTCTAGTGATATTCGCTTAGAGTATCTCTCCTCTTCTTTTCTATATTGATAAGTAGAGACTATCTTTTCAACATGTTCTGGGAGTAGTTTATTTTGTCTTTTACCTTTTTCAAAATGCTCACTTGCATTTATAAACAGAACATCATCAGATTTCTTACATCTTTTAAGCACTAAGATACATACGGGAATACCAGTTGAGAAAAACAGATTTGAAGGCAGTCCGATAACCGTATCGATATACCCTTTTTCTAATAGTTTTCGTCTAATCTTTTCCTCTGCACCGCCACGAAACAGTACACCGTGAGGCAAGATGATTGCCATCGTTCCATCATCTGCCAAAAAGTTAAATCCATGAAGCAAAAATGCAAAATCAGCCGCAGATTTTGGTGCAAGTCCATAAGAAGCAAAACGAAAATCTTTAGCCATCTCCTCTTTTGGATCCCATCTATAACTAAAAGGTGGATTTGCCACAATAGCGTTAAATTTCATCTGTTTGTTTGGATTTCGTTCTTGCAATATATCCCAGTCGTTTGTTAAGGAATCACCGTGAAAAATCTCAAACTCATTATCTTTAACACCGTGAAGCAGCATATTCATCCGTGCGAGGTTATAAGTAGTTATATTTGACTCTTGACCGTAAATCTTTCCGATGGTTCCATCTTTACCCAGATGCTTTTTGACATTTAAAAGAAGTGATCCAGAACCACAAGCAAAGTCAAAAACTTTGTCAAGTCTGCTTTTTTTGCCCGTGCGGGGGTCTTGAGCATCAAGGGTAACAATTTCAGATAAAATAGTAGAAATCGCCTGAGGCGTATAGAACTCTCCTGCTTTTTTGCCGCTTCCTGCGGCAAACTGTCCTATGAGGTACTCGTAAGCATCGCCTAATTTATCGCTATCAGTTGAGAACTCTTTAATCCCATTGGCGATTTTGCTGATGATGTCGCAAAGCTTTTTGTTGCGGTCGGGAGGAGTTTTACCCAGTTTTTCCGAACTTAGGTTTATCTCTGAAAAGAGACCTTGAAAACTACTCTCAAATGACTCCTCTTCAATATGTTTAAACCCTTTCTCTAGTGTTATAAACATTTCTGCATCATGTGTGCGTGCCATCTCGGCGATACTATCCCATGTGAACTCCGGAGGTATGACATAGTGCACTTTTTTGCGCATCATCTTTTCAAACATATTTACGTCGTCGGGATTTTCGTCATACCAAATTTGCAAAGGAATCGCTTTTGAATCTTCTTCTACTTTTGGGTAGTCAGACCCAAGCTCTTTTTTTACAGCGTTTTCATAGTTGCTCGATAGATAACGCAAAAATAAAAACGAAAGCATATAGTCACGGAAATCATCCGCATTCATAGACCCTCGTAAATCATTAGCTATATCCCAAAGGATTTGACCCAGTCTGTTTTTTTCTTCTTCGCTCATCTATTTTTCCATTTATATTTTAAATTCGTATTTATTAATTAATTTTTCTAAAACCTCATTAAAAGTTGTCACATTATCAGGAACCATTTGAACTGTTTGATTATTGTATATTTTTTTATGAGATTCTGCATTTATTAAATCAGCAATTCTTGAGGCATCTTCCAATTCAATTTTTCCCAATACCGCACTAAAATTGCCATAACCTAAAAATGAAGAGATATTTTCAAGAACTTGTCTTAATAATACAAAGTGATATGTTAATAGTTTTTTTTCATCTTTTGCTTTTTTTAACTCTCTTAATAAAAAAAGATGATAAAGATACACACCACTTTGAGGTTTTTCTAACAATAAACCATTTTCTTTTTTATTTAAAAAGAATATCTCAAAAAGTGGAATACGATTTTTATAAAATTTATCCTTATTACTTCCCTTTTCAAACCAATCTGCCAAAATTGAAAATAACCCTAAATGATGTGTAGTTACAATAATTTTTCTTTTTTCAAAATGTTTTAAGATTAAATCAAAAAGCGTTATTGCCGTTACAAAAATATTATGATCATCCAAGCTTGAAACAGGGTCGTCAATAAAAAAATGTTTAGACTGTTCATCTGCCCACCCTTCAACTTCAAAGAGTGCTAAAAAGAAACACCAAACAAATATACGCTCTTCACCTCTTGAAATTTTTATATTTGTATCTTCATCTTCTGGCATAAAAAAAGTAATTGATTCAATTCCTCTTTCTGCATCATTTATCTCAAATCTAAAATCATATTTTGGATTATATGGTTTTAATTTTTCTCTAATTTCTTCTTCTGTAAATAAACTATGAAATTTACTTAAACTACTATGCAGTACTTTTAAACGAATATTTTCTTCATTATTTTCATTATCATTATCCCAGACAAATAAATCTTCACTAAAAGCATTGTAATAAACACCTGAATGTTTATCACCATTTACTTTTTTTGTTTCATCTTTATATGAGACGGATAGTCTAGTTTTACCTGTGGCATTAAACGCATAAATAAGTACGATATTTTCTTGTAATGAAACTAATTGATTTGCTACATCTGATAAATTCATCGTTTCTTCACCTTCACTTCAATCTGTTGTAACTCTTCTAAGTCTTGGTTGTCCGCTTCTATAGCTTCTTGTTTTTTTCGTTTTTCATCAAAAGTTTCATAAACAGATTCAACCATTTTTTTCATCTGCTCATTGCTAACACTTCCATGCCCTTTGAGCACCTCTTTGTCATTGAACTCGATAATACGGTCGATATTCTTTTTCCAAAAATCCATCGTAATATCTTGACGGTTTTTTGCTCTAAACTCTGCCGTTTCTAAAAATATGACAACAAGACGGTTGAGACTATCAAGCTCATCTTCACTTAAATAATTTTTAGAGATATAAATATCCTGCTTTCTAACAATTGACCCTTTAAAACTTGTAAGTGCCATGTTTAACTCTGATGCATCGGCACGGCTTACGATAATTTCCGCCGCTGTTTGTCCCGTAATAGCAAAGAGCAGTTTGTTTTGAGCTTCGGCATAGAACAGTTGCGTAGCTTTATCACTGGCATCATAGTCGCTACTTAGTTTAAAAAGGTCTCGTACTTTTTGGTAAAATCTTTTTTCGGATGAGCGGATGTCTCGGATACGAGCCAAAAGTTCATCGAAATAATCAGGTTTGCCATCTGGATTTTTAAGCCGTTCATCATCCATAACAAACCCTTTTATCATGTACTCTTTGAGGTTGTTATTTGCCCATATACGAAACTGTGTGCCGCGTTTACTTCGTACTCTAAACCCGATGGCTAAAATCATCTCAAGCGAATAGTAAGCGACAGAGTAGTTTTTGCCATCACGGGCAGTTGTCAAGTAATCCTTGACAACTGAATTTTGCTCTAATTCTCCCTCTTCAAAAATATTTTGAATATGCAGACTGATATTTTGTTTTGTCGTCGCAAAAAGCTCGGCTATCTGAGCTTGACTCATCCACGCCGTGCCGTCTTTTGCAAGAAGTGAAACGGAAGCTTTACCGTCTGCGGTGTTGTAGATGATTATGTTGTTTTCATTCATTTTCTTACACTCCCTAAAGTTCCAATCTCAAACTTTGAAAACGCAAACCACTTTTTGCCCAAATCTTTAATGTTTTGATTGGATATTTTTTTCATAAATTGCTTGTAAATCAAACAATCATCAAGCAAATTTATCACGTCAAAAGACTTGATATAGGCTTTTCTATATCTGTGTTCAGTAAAATTTAAGTTTTTAATGAAACAACGGTGAAGCAAATTTAAAATCATTTTGCCCACCATGGTATATACTTTCTTGCTTTGCTTCCAACACTCTCATCATAGATAAATATTTTTTTCTCTTTAAGCGTTTCATTAATGATTTTTGAAACCATAGAAATATTTTTTTTATCTATGTCAAATCTTTCTCTTAAAGAAGTGTTGGTCATATAGTCTCGTTGAATATATCTTAAACTCGCATGTTGATAACAAGCTCGCGTCTTATCTGATTTATCCATATCTTTAAGTTCTTTGTGAGCAAATAATATTGCTACCGTATGCTCATTGGTCGTTTCAAATATAGGAGCGGGAAGTTGATAGATTTCACTTTGCATTACTATTTTATCAATACCGCTGCCTCTCTCTTCACAAACACCGATTCGTCTCATAAAAGAAGCCAAAGCCTCATTTCGTGATTTTGGAGGAGAGTCTAAAAATCTATCGGTATCAACAAGTGGTGTTCCAGGATTAGTCACTTCAAAACGATTTGAAAAGATTTCAATCATTACAGAACTGCCTGTTTGAAAAAAATCTTGATGAATAATGGCATTGGCTACAATCTCTCTAATTGAGAGTTCAGGATACATTCTTATATTTTCTCTAAATGCCTGTTTGATAACTTCATTTGAAGGCAATATATTATTTATATAATCGATTAAGCCTTCAAATCCAACCGCATATCCTTTAGCACCCTCTCTCTCTTTGATGGTTTCAAATTTTGTATTATCTTTGTATTGTATAACTCTAATCGCTTTGCGTTTTAGATTGCTAAAGCTATTTAAATTTTTTGCAAAAAGAATAGCACCTAAGTTTGTTATGGAGTATTTTCCATTTTCAGTTCTCTTTATGAGGTCATCATTTGTTAAGCTTTCTAAAATAGCTTGCCTATTCTCTGGCAATGGCAAGTTTAACAGTTCAAAATATTTTGTATATTCTAAATAATTTAAAACTTCACTATCATCGATATTATCCACTGCTATCTGCTTTTCAAAAGGAATTCTGTCAAATACTCTCCAAAGTTCCCTCTCTTTTTCTGGCAACTCTTTTAACTTCTTTTTGTGAGAGTTTAGCCGTATATATTCCACCCCGCTGAAAGTAACAGGGTTGATATTGGCAGGTGCTATTTCTAGCAATACCACCTCCCTCTCATCTATCGTTACTTCATAAAATCTAAAATCTATTTTTGGAGTTAGAAGCTTTAATAGCCAATTTTCTAAGGCTTCATTGCCCTTGGTTGTAACTGATGGCTTAAAAGTAGTTCCAAGTATTTTGTGTGTTGCATCATCAATGCCCCATATCATATAGGCATTTGTTTTACTATTGAGTGCTGCTGAGTTTGATAAGGCACTTATATATTCGCCTATCATCTCTTTATCATCATTGTTGTGTTTAAACTCTAACCATTCCGTTTCATTTGGCTGTTTAATCAACTCTTTAATGAGAGATATAACATAGTCGTTACTTCTAGTTATGCTCATTTTGGCTCATTCCTTTTTTTTGCTATCTGGGCTTGACTCATCCATACCATGCCGTCTTTTGCAAGAAGTGAAACAGAGACTTTACCGTCTGCGGTGTTGTAGATGATGATATTTGTTTTGATTTGATTAGTCATTATTTTAAGTTACCTATTTCCATTATTCATCTCCAAACTTTTGCAGTTTTATAATCATAAAAATAAACTTTTTTAGCTTTTTTTAACTTTGAAGACTGCTCTATAAAATCATCAAATTCTTTAGCTTCATCCTCATTTGATACACCAATATAAATACTTGTTACTTTACTTTTTAATATTGCTTTTCTTATGTGTATATCGTTTCTTTTAAGCAATGTTCCAAAAATCACTAAACTACTATTTTGTGTTCCAATACTTGCTAAGCTTTTATAGCAATGGTTCAAATAAGCATTATGAATAATCTTCGCTTTTTTTTGTTCACTTGTGCCTTCTGATACAAAAATCGGATAAATATCTTTATTTAAATTTTCAAGAGTTTGTTCTTTTAATGACTTGTCAGTTCTTGAATATGTATTTTTTATAATTTCACTTTTTTTATCAAAAATATGTAATCCTCCATGTAAAAAATAAATATTTTGAGATGCTCCATCATTACCAAATACTACATAATCAGTAGTTTGTTCATGCGGGTCATAAAATCCATCACTAATATCTAAAGCAGAATCTTTTATTCGTTTTTCCTCTATGAAGCTTTGAAGCTTGATGCAACTCCAATAAAGTAATAAATCATAATTTAAAGTATAAACTTTCTCAAAATTTTTAATAAAATTAGCACTATTAAAAAATTTATCATCAGAAATCTCTGTTATTTTGTCAGGGTGATTATTTGTAATAACATCAACAAGATATTTTTTCAAAGACTTAGAATCATCTAAAATCTTTTTTTCATCAATTTTTGATAAAACTCCATAGGTTTTTAAAACTTTAGTAGATGTTTCTAATAGTTTAACAACCTCTTCAAAATCTTTTGTATCAAATTGAGTAAAAATTTTATAAATTGGACTTTCTTTAGTTATCAAGCCTCTATCAATAGCATTATCAAGTAAGCTTGTAAACGAAAACCTAGCAGAATTAAATGCCATACTAAAACCATTGCCAATCAATAAATACTTTTTTTGCTCTCTAATAGCTTTTAAAACATCGTTATAATCTATCATTTTAAAACTCATAATTAACCTTCACTCCTTGGAAAAAGCTGTTGCATCAGTCCTTTTTTATGCTCTTTTAGGGTTTCTACTTTTTTACTTTGTGCGGTGATAAGTTCATCGATGGAGCTTAAGCAATCGGCGATTTTTTGTTGTTCGTTTAGTTTTGGAATATTTATTTTTAATTTCATCATTATATTTGCATTTAGTTTTGCACGACCACCACCAACCAAAAAAGGCTCTATATTAATTTTAGAAATAGCAAATTTCAAAAACCTATTATATGCAATATCTTTTTTTGCTTGAAGAACATGAGCATGATTATTTACCCAAATTTTGCCATTCACATATTGTATTGGATAATCTTTTAGGTCATTTGCACCATCCTCTGCAACAAGAATAAATTCACCATCATGAGTATATCCCGATACATAACCCTGTATTCCATTTGCACCGTAATAAGGAGTTTTACCTGCAATTCTATTTATGGCTGATACTGGAACTCTTAAATTATCATATCTATTTACTACCTCATCTAGTATTTTCTCTTCCCACTTCCCACTATTTTCAAACTCAGGAAATCGTAATTTTGGTATTTCTTCGCCGTCGGTGGGGAAGAGTTGTTGCATGAGGGCTTTTTTGTGTTGTTTTAGTGTTTCGCACTTTTTAGTCGATGCCGTGATAAGGTTATCGATAGAAGAGAGACAATCAGCGATTTTTTGTTGTTCTTTTTCTTCCTTTGGAGTTTCAACTTTTACTCTTTCAAGATTTTCGACCGATAATCCTGGCTGTGCTTGACCTGTTGCATATTGATTCAAATCTAAGTGAATTAACTTGTAGTAAAGCCAATTTGTATCTATATGCTTTTTTGGTGTTACAACTACAGCATGTTCCGTTGCATGAAACTTATTTGATGCAAATGTAACATTTCCACATAAAGCACCTTGCCTACCAATAAGAGAATATTCGCCATTATGCGTATGTGATTTTGTGTATCCACGTAAGCCATTACCGCCATAGCAAGGATATAAGCTATCATTTATTTTTTTTTCATTTATTTCAGAAGCACTAACAAATTTTCCTGCTTGCATTTGGCAAATATCTTTTAGTTTATTCTCTTCCCACTCCCCATCATTTAAAAACTCAGGAAATCGTAACTCAGGTATATTTTTCACTTGTTTACTCTTCATAAGCACTCAACCCCGATATCTCATATTCACCTGCTTGTTTTTTAAGTAGCGGTATCAGCTTACTCATCATCTGAGCCTCTTTTTTGGCGCGCTCTTTCCACCCAAGCTCTAGCGGAGCAAAGAGGTCACTGAGTATCTGGGCATCAAAGATGAAGCGTGTGAGGGTCAGATTGACGAACGCTCCCAGTGCTTTTTTGTCCAGTCCATAGTTTGCGGCTATCTCATCAATCTTGTTAGATGACTTTTTGGCTTTGAAGAGTTCATAGCCTATCTTAATCTCCTCTTCGTTTAGGACCTCTCCCATTTTGAGCGTTTCGATATACGCTTTGATGTCTTCTACTTCACCCATGAACTTCGCATCGGATTCTATGAGTCCTATGAGTTGGCTTTTATTCATCTTCTGTTTTTCGCTTGATGTGCCTGTATATTTGGCAATGAGGCTCATGATATAGTCATAGTCGATGACCGCACTCGCAAAAAGAACAAACTCAAAATCAAGCTCTTCGACTACACTAGAGACATCATCTCTGTTTTTGCCTTGAAGTGCTTTGAGCTTTGCGGCGGTTTCGAGATAGGCACCTTTAAAAGCTCTCAGCGTATCTTTTGGGATGACCTCTTCGATGATTTGCTTGTTTTCTTCACTAAGGTCGGTGTATTGATCAAGTGAAGTTTTGAGTCGTTGCACCGCTTTAAAAAGGTTGATAAATCGTGCTTTATCCTCATCGCCTTGGAGGTTATGAACCTGTTCAGGGGTGTTTTTAAGCCCTTTTGAAATCATAAAACTTTCCATTGCACTTACAGCATTGTCAAGTTTTTCTATCACCACGGGGGCAGACTCTACAAGCCATATTTTTTTGGCTTCTTCTTTGAGGTTTTTGCCTGAAAATCGCACCATCGCTTTATCTACTTCATCCTCTTGTGCTCTAAAATCCAAAATATTTCCATACGGTTTGGTATCGTTGAGGATTCTGTTTGTTCTGCTAAATGCTTGGATAAGTCCGTGGTATTTTAGGTTTTTATCGACATAGATGGTATTGAGATATTTAGAATCAAATCCCGTGAGAAGCATATCTACGACAATGGTAATGTCTATCTTGTTTTTGTGAGGGTAATCCGCGTTTGAGTATTGTTGGTCTTTGATGCGTTGCTGTACATCTTGGTAGTAGGTGTCAAAGTTGTTGATGTCGTGGTTTGTGCCATACTGAGCGTTATAATCGTTTATGATCTCTATGAGCGCTTTTTTCTTTTCGTTTGGTTTTACGGAGTTGTCTGCTTTTTCTTGGGGCAAATCCTCTTCGAGTTGTTCGATGTCTTTTTTGTTTGTTGCATTTGAGTCTAACACTTGAACAGGCGGAGAGAAAACACAAGCGATGTTAAGAGAGTGTTCCATACTTTTAAAAAGTCTATGGTACTCGATGGCATGGTTGATGGAAGATGTGGCAAGTATGGCGTTGAACTTTCGCTCTTGCGTTGCTGCGTCGTGCTTGGCTATGATGGCTTCTACAACTGCTTTTTGGCTGATAGTATTTGTCTGTGTTTGGTTGTCTGCTTGGTAATAATCTACATGAAAACGCAAAACATTGTCATCTTCTATGGCGTTGGTAATCGTATAAGTATGCAGTTCGTTTTCAAATAAATCTTTAGTTGTTTTGATGGTTTTTTCTTCACCGCTTATCTCGGTGTAGGTGGAGTTTTCTATAAATATAGGCGTACCCGTGAACCCAAAAAGCTGAGAACGAGGGAAAAACTCTTTTATGGCTTTGTGGTTCTCTCCAAACTGGCTTCTATGGCACTCATCAAAGATAAATACCACGCGTTTATCGCTTAAGAGTTCTAAGCTTTTTTTGTAACCGTTTTTGCTATCGAGTGCGATGCCCAGTTTTTGTATGGTCGTGACAATGACTTTGTCGTTGTAGTTATCTGAAAGGAGTCTTTTCACGAGTGTGTCGGTGTTGGTGTTCTCTTCCACGCATCCATCTTGAAACCTGTTAAACTCTTCTCTTGTTTGACGGTCTAAATCTTTTCTATCTACGACAAAGAGACATTTTTCAATGTCTGGGTTGTCTTTGAGAAGTGTGGAAGCCTTAAAAGATGTCAGTGTTTTACCGCTTCCCGTGGTGTGCCAAATATAGCCGTTGCCACTGTTTCGCTCTATGGATTTTACGATGGCTTTAACCGCATAGATTTGATACGGTCGCATCATCATAAGTTTTTGCTCACTGGCTACAAGCACCATATAGCGGCTTATCATTTCGCCTAAAATACATTTGGAAAGAAAAGTGTTTGTAAAATCGTTTAGAAGGTGTATTTTTTTATTTTTTTCGTCTGCATACTCATAAAGAGGCAAGAAACGCTCATCTGCATTGAAGTTGAAATGTTTCGTGTTGTTGTTTGCAAAATAGTAAGTATTGTGCTGATTGCTCACTACAAAAAGCTGCATAAAACAGAGCAGTGTTTTGGTGTATCCGTTACCTGCATCATTTTTATACTCGATAATCTGTTGCATCGCGCGGCGTGTAGAAATATCCAAAGTCTTAAGCTCCACTTGGACAAGAGGAATGCCGTTTATGAGCAGTATGACATCATAACGATGATAACTGTTGTCTGTGTTTATGCGGAGTTGATTGATAACTTCAAAACTGTTTTTGCACCAATCTTTTATATTTACCAGAGTGTAGTGTAGCGGTGTACCGTCGTCTCGCTCAAAAGTGTTGTATTCTCTCAATCGTTTAGAAGCCGTAAACACATCTGAGGTGATGATTTGGTCTAATACTCTTGAGAACTCTGCATCACTTAAATTGACAAAGTTGAGTTCTTGAAACTTTTCGCGGAAATTTTGGTTGAGTGCATCACGAGTACGGATATCAGGACGATAGGTGTATTTTTGTTCAATGAGTTTATTGATAAAATTTTGCTCTATGTTATTTTCTTTTGTCATGCTTTTTTCCATGTGACACTTTTACTTGTTTTAAATATTTTTTTATGAATTTATATTAAGTCTTAACAGTGTAAAGGATAGCATACGCATACTTGTAAAGGTATAAAACTGCGTATGGAATCCTTAGATATTTCATTATTTTTATTTATTTGAGCAACTCTTTTTGCCTCTTTGTAAGCTTTTCATACACAAGCTCATAAGAGTGGTCTATAAGCTCTTTTAAGAGTGTATCATCCACATCACCGCCAAGCGTTACAGTATTCCAGTGTTTTTTGTTCATGTGGTAGCCGCCTTTGATGGACTCATACAAAGAGCGGAGTTCTAGGGCGTAAATGGGGTCGCATTTTAGATTAACGGATATCGGCTCTTCATCCGCAGTAAGCGCAAACATTTTGTCGGCAACGCGATATACTCGCACTGTTTTATCAAACGGATAATCAAAACTTGCCCCTTTTTTCAAAAGCAGATAATTATCTAATTCTTTAAAGTTCATCTCTTTATCCTCTCAAATTTCAGATTTACAGTTATATATTACTCGCTAAAAAAGCATAAGCTAAAGCCAAATATAAACACAAAGGTGAGTAAAACAGCGTATCATATTTTGCAAAAGAAGTATTTTTTATCCTCTTAAAAAACCCAACCGTATTAAATTCTCCTATGCTCCTTAGTAAAAAAACTATACCGATAAACCATCCCAAATAGCTGTATAAATCATTGCTGTAATCATAATAAAGCTTATAGGCAACAAAAGCAAAACTTAATATAACGATGCCTACTAGGAAGGTTAAAGGTTTTGCTGGATTTAAAAGCCGTTTTCCATCAGGAGTTGTCGGAAGTGATTTATCTAAGCCAACCTTTCCGCCAAACACCCAGTAAAAGTGAAAAAAAGATATGACTATCAAAATAGTAATTGTACTTACGGCAATTAGATGCATATTGCTTTTCCTTAGCCTAAATATTTCAAATTTTATTATAACTTTATTTCACTAAATCAATAAAAAACTCTCTTCCACTCCTCAAGCTTTTTCTCACTATAAAACCGTGAAGGAGTAGGCAAAAAACCGAACTTTATATCGTTAGAGTCGCAAAACTCTTTTATCTTGTATATCTCTTTTTTTATACATGTAACGCTTTTGTCAAACGATTTTCTGGTAAAGTAAACCTCTTTTGTTGCGCCTTTCGAGAGACTCTTTATGATGTTATGGGTGTTATACTCTATAACGTTTGTTAGTTTGTCATCGCCATAGCTACATGTATCTTCTGGGTTCATCTCCACGCTTAGTATAAGGTCGCTTAGCTCTATGTCATGCTCTTTTAAAAACTCTTTTTGTTTTTGCACGTCACCCTTTAGACTCTCCTCGCCGAACACCTCAGGAAGCAGTCTCCAAAAGAAGTTCTTTGCCCTGCCGTAGAAGAACTCGGCATCGTTACATGTAACATCGGGATTGAACGTTCCAATGATAAGTATCTTTTTGCCTTGTAGCGGAAACAGGTCTAAAAATTTGTGTTTGAGTATCATTTGTCCATGACTTTTCTAAAGGGCATCATAGTTGATTTTACAAAACCATATTTTTCATAAAACTCATGGGCTTTGAAGTTGTCGCTATCGCTTAAGAGTGTAACACGCATACACCCTTTTGCTTTTATGCACTTTAACGCAAACTCCATCAGCGTTGAGCCGATATCCTGCCCTCTATGTCGCTCATCTACAATCATATCTTCCAAAATGGCTACTTTTGCTCCCAAAGCCGTTGATACGGTATATAAAATATTGACCATTGCGACTATTTTGTCGCCTTTTTGAGCAACGAAAATCTCTCCTATGTTCTCATCCGAGATGATTTTTCTTAAACCTCTCTCTTGCACCGCCTCATCGGGTATAAATTCCGCTTCTTGCGTAAAAAGTTTATTTAAAAGTCTGCCTAACTCTTTTACATCTTCCATCTTTGCGACTCTGCAAGTTATCATAAAATCACTCCTTGTTTTGAATCGATTCACAAGCGATGAGTATCTTTTTTCTCTCTATGCCCCATCTATAGCCGCTCATGGCTCCGCTTTTTGCGATGACTCTGTGGCATGGGATAAGATAGCCTATGTGATTTTTGCCAATGGCGGAGGCGACTGCTCTGGCGGCTTTTGGTTTTTCGAGGTAGTTTGCTATATCTTGGTAAGTGGCAACTACGCCGTTTGGAAGGTTTAAGAGTGCTTTCCAAACATTTACTTGAAGATTTGTTCCCTTTACAAAAAGAGAGTATTTTTTGTTTTTTATAAAGATATTTTCTAAGTATTCACGTGCCGCTTTTTCATCAAAATGTAGATTTGCATTTTCCCAGAGTTCGTTAAATCTTTTAAAAATCTCATTTTTATTCTCATCTATAAAGCCCAGATAACAAACTCCCTTATCAGTAAAACCGATAAGTGCCTCACCAAAAGGAGTCTGCCCATAACCGTAAGTTATAAGAACATCTTTTCCTTTTTCTCTCCACTCTTTAGGAGTTACACCTATTAGATTTACGAAAAGTTCATGAAGTCTGCTGCTGCTTGAGAGCCCTATATCCAAACTGCTATCAAGAATCGATTTGGACTCTTTTATATGCTCTTTTGCATAGTTTAGAGTAACGGAGTGCAAAAACTGTTTTGGCGTAACTCCCACATACTCTTTGAAAACTCTTATAAAATGAAATTTACTCATACCGATATTTTTAGCAATCTCATCGATTGACGGATGCTCTTTGAAATTTTCATCAATGTACTTGATGGCTTTTTCAATCTGTTTGTAGTTATCGTGCAGGAGTGAAATTTCATCCATTTTTAGCTCTTTTAAAAAGTTGATTTGTTATAAATCACAAAGCCCTTTGCTAACTCTTCTAACTCTTTGTTTATTTTTACATGTAGCTCTGTATCGTTTATATTATCCAAAACATCGCAGATTTTGTTTGCGATAAGTTCAAACTCTGCTTCTTTCATACCTCTAGCCGTTAATGCCGGGCTTCCTATGCGGATACCGCTTGTTATAAAAGGGCTTCTTGTGTCGTTTGGAACACCGTTTTTATTTACCGTGATTCCCGCTCTCTCTAGCGCTGCATCTGCATCTTTACCTGAGAAATCTTTGTCTAAAAACGACACTAACACTAAATGGTTATCCGTTCCGCCTGAGACCAAATCATAGCCTCTTTTTGTTAAAACAACTTCAAGCACTTTTGCATTTGCCTTTACTTGTTTTGCATACTCTCTCCATGATGGGTCTAATATCTCTTTAAACGCAACAGCTTTTGCCGCGATGACATGTACAAGCGGACCACCTTGAATACCCGGGAAAATAGCAGAATTTATCTTCTTTGCTATCTCTTCATCATCTGTCATTATCATACCGCCTCTTGGACCTCTTAGAGTCTTATGAGTAGTTGTTGTTACTACATGAGCGTGAGGAAATGGACTCATATGCTCGTTCGCTGCAACTAAACCAGCCACATGAGCGATATCTGCAAAAAGAAAAGCTCCAACAGCATCAGCAATTTCACGGAATTTTTTAAAGTCTATCTCTCTAGCATAAGCACTAGCCCCACAAACGATAATCTTTGGCTGAACCGCTTTTGCGATTTCTAAGATTTTATCATAGTCCATTCTTCCGTCTGCCTCAACACCATAAGTAAAACTTGAGTAGTTTTGCCCTGAAAAGCTAGGTTTGCTACCATGTGTCAAGTGTCCGCCATGACTTAAATCCATACCTAAGAGTTTGTCACCTGCTTTTAGAAGTGCCGCATATACCGCAGCGTTTGCCTGACTTCCTGAGTGTGGTTGAACATTTGCAAACTTACAACCAAATATCTCACAAGCTCTATCAATCGCCAACTGCTCAACAGCATCGGCATACTCACATCCGCCGTAATATCTCTTATATGGATAACCCTCGGCGTATTTGTTAGTAAAAACCGAACCCATAGCTTCCATAACTGCTGGACTTGTAAAGTTTTCACTGGCAATCATCTCTAAGTGGCTAGTCTGCCTCTTTAACTCGCCTTCTATGATAGAAAATACCTCATTGTCCGCTTGCTCTAAGTTTTTATTAGATATAAAACTCATTTTAGTACCTCCACTATTATTTTATTTTTAAAATAATATCTCATGCAAAGATATTTAACAATCCAAAAATTGCTATCTTTAAACTAATAATTTATTTAATAGTATCTCCCCAACCCATTTAACAATCATGTTAACTAATAGCATATTTTTTCGGAACCGTTTTTGCTTGTTATTTATCATTGAAACTACAAAGGAGCATTTATGGAAACTTCTACTGCTTATCAAAGCTACTTAAGCGTAATGCAAAACTACCAAACAACTCAAGGGCGTAAGGATTATCAAGCTCCTTTTGCCGAGAGCTTTGAGTTAATTTATGCAAAAGCCGAGGAGCAGGATATAAATCTATCAAACGCCAAAAACTTTTTGGAGTCACTTTCTCAGAGTGAACTAAGAACACTTCAAAAATATTCAGGTCTTGCAGATTCTATCAACGTAAATTCGCTCTCTGCCGAAGGTGCATACAATCTGCTGATGCACGACAATGAGCAGTATGATTTTAACGACAACGGCACTGCGGAAGTGGGAATCGGCAAACACTTTTTAGCCGTACCTAAAAATATGCCAGCAGACGTTCAAGAAGCGTATGTTTCCGCCGTGAACTCTCTTAGCGATAAAGACAAGCTTATGGCTATGACGCTGACATTTGATTCTGCACATCTTGACGCGGTTATAAACAACAAGCCTTATACCCCTACAAATATGGACTACGATTACTTGAAGAGCAGAGTCGATAACATGTTAAATCCAAAAAACGGAGGATATACATCTGTTGAAGCAAAAGAGAGCATAACTGCATTTTGGAACGCTTTTGATGCCGCTTATACGGGAGACAAAACTCAAAGTTCAAATAAGTCTGATGAAGAAAATAGCAGCGTTGCAAAATTTTTAGAAGATTTGCTTACAAAAGGAGCCGCAAAATTTTTGTCCGACATGAACCAAGAGAAAATAGACAAAATGCTAGAGGAGTACAAACAAAAGCTAATAGAAGAGATGGGCGATTCTCCTGAGGCTATGGAAAAAATCGCAAAAATGTTAGAGGATTTCAAGAAAAAGCTAATAGAAGATATGAAAGAGAAGATGGAAGATGAGCTAAAAAACAGTAAAAATGTCAGCTCGGTAAAAATCGACACTTTTATAATGACTATGCTAAACAATACAAAAAATGAGAAAAACTCTTCACCGCTTAAAGAGTTGCTAAAAACATAAGCAACTCTAACTACTGTTTTCTATACCCGCCTTTTCTGATACCGCGTCCCGCATAATTCTTTTTAAAACAAGACTGGCAAATACCGTAGGGCGAGTTTGTCGGCAGAGGTGCGGAACACATTCTGCATCTTGTAGCTAGCTGACTTTGTTGAAGCGAATTCTCTATAAACTTATTTAAAACTCCTCTTGAAGCCCTTGCTCTGTTTGCATCGATAAAATAGTCGCTAAATCTGTAACTAAGCCACAAATAGAGCGAAATCTCTTTTACCATATCCTCCGCACGCAGAAGCTCGTCGGTAGTCTGCGCATAGCTTCCATGTAGCGGCGGAGTCATGTATGGAATTGGCATCTTTTTTTCTAGTGCCGATAGATAACTCTCATAAGCCGCAACAATATATGGCGATTTTAGCGTAAGCGGTGCACATGCGAGATGATATTTAGTAGCAATATCCAAATCATATTGGTCAACCAACAAAGAAGCTTCTAACATGTCCTCAAGATTTGTTGCCACAAAAGGACCGTCAAACTCCATATTTTTAACAAAAAACTTTAAAATCTCATGCAGTGACTTCTCTTCAAGAATATTACCGACAAGCTTTATATGGTCAAGATTTGCCATTACTTTAAACGGCATAGTTATTGTTTTTGCTTCTTTATGAAAATTCTTTTTTACTATCTTTAAAACATCGCCGCTCAAAGCTCCGACATATCCTTTTTCATGAAGCCCGTATCTTCCGGCACGTCCTGAAATCTGATGAACTTCGCTAGGCAGAAGTTCTCTATCGTTTACTCCGTCAAACTTCTCTGCTTTTGAAAACAGTATAGTTTTTATTGGAAGATTCATCCCCATTGCGATAGCGTCCGTTGCTATTAAAAGCTGCGTCTCTCCCACACGAAACCGTCTAGCCTCTTCTCGCCTGACTTCGGGAGAGAGATTTCCGTAAACAACGCTGATACTGAAGTATTTTGAAAAATTCTGCTTTAGTTTTAGGACATCTTTTCTGCTAAAAGCGATTATCGCCGTACTCTCCTCTACATCTTTTTCATGTACGGGAGATTCCAGAAGCGTTAGCGGATTTTTCCTCTCAAACTCGATTATCTCAAGCTCTTCGCCGAGATACTTTGCAAGTGCAACTATCGCCTCTTTTGAGTTTGGCGAACCCGTCATTACAATCTCTTTTGCAGGTGCGCCGATTATAGCATTTGCCCATGCCCAACCGCGGTCGCGGTCGTCTATCATCTGTACCTCATCTATAACACAGACATCGACATCCACGTCAAAATTTACCATCTCGATAGTCGAGCTTATGTGCGTTGCATCCTCGTCTAGTATCTGCTCTTCGCCCGTTATCAAAGATGCGTCAATACCGCTTTCTCGTAAATCTTCATACCCTTCCAAAGCCAAAAGTCTAAGCGGTGCTAAATAGTAACCCGTGTCGGCAGTTTTTAGTTTTTGCATAGCCTGATATGTTTTACCGCTGTTTGTAGGTCCTATGTGAAGAGTGAGCTTTCTTCTCATGTCACGTGCAAGAGGAAAAAGGTTTTTAAAGTCTCTAATAGTACCTGCTAGAAGCTCATATCTCTGCTTTTTGGCTATCTCGTCATGAATACTGTGAACAAACCGCTTGACGCACTTTCTTGCAACTTTTGCAGATATATGCAGTGATGTCGGCAAAAGTTCAAATAACACTCCGTAAACCTTTAGGTACAACGCCTCGTCACTTAAATGAAGCAGTGTTGCATACGAGCCGCACTCATCTACAAGCAGTTTCAAGTCGAGTAAAAACTGCTCTTCATGCTCTTTTTTTGATTCAGTTATAACTTCGCTAAAATCAAGCTCGTTAGCCTTCCATATATCATGTAACAGCGAGTTAAGCTCTACATGTAACTCCAGTGTATAGTTTTGGGTTCTGTTTATATAGGGAAACTCAAACTTCTCTTCCAAGCTTATTACAAGCTCCTCCTCGTGAAGCTCGATTTCAACATCTTTAAGTACGCTCTTTACAATCCTGCTTATAACTTCCTCTTTGATAAAAGGGTATAAAACCTTTGTCTTTGGCGGCGAAGCACGGAGTGCATTTACAATCTCTTTTTGGGTTAAGTAAGGATGAGGGTCTGTCAAATCTTTTATAAACTTCTCTATCTCTTTTTGTTTTTTTGCTACGACTCTCTCTTTTTCTTCGTATATCTCTTTTATAAGCGTCTCTTCATCGCTGTTTTGAAGATAGTCATACTCATATATTTTTGTATTTAGCGTTAGTATCTTGTGAAAACTCTGTCCGTAAAGAACATAGTGAAGCGATGCGTTAAACTCCAAAGAGTCGTCTATGTCAAAGATTCCCTCAACTCTCTTTTGAATACGCTCTTTTTTTAGAGCATAGCGAATATGGTTGAGTTTGGACTCCATCTTCTCAATGGTAATTTTTTTACTTCTAACGTCTGCGAATGCTTTATGAAGCAGCGTCGCTTCTTCATGGCTTACATGTAACTCGTCGATAAGAGTATTTATCTTATCTTCTCTGTCTAAATTCGGCTCTTTTGGAGTCGTTGACTTATATATCTTGCCCTCATTTGCAAAAAAGTGCAGTATATCTGAGCGAAATCCGCTATCCGCCTCACTCCACAACATTCTTGCCATCTTTATAAGCATATCTCTACTCTGGTCGATATCGTATATGCCAAGCGTCGTAAAAAGCTCACTAAGTGTCTGAGAGCTTACTCTCTCGATGCCGACGTCAAACGGGTCGTCATCAAAATATTTTCTAATTTTTTGGTTTATTTTGCTATTTTTTTTGTTTTTCTTTGCCATGCAAAATTGTAGCTAAATATGATTTACATATCTGTATTTTAATTTGCACTGATTTTAGCTAAAATAGTTGTTTTCAATATAAACAAAATATAATATAATTCAAAAATATAAGTTTACTATTGTTTTAAACACTAAGGAGAATTTATAAATGAAAAATATATACATGTCAAATATTGAAGATTATCTCTACATGTTTAATTCTAAAAATGATAATTTTAGTGCTATTAACTGGGTGGAGCCTATTTTTATCACAATGATTAGAGCTTATCAGAATGATGAACAAATCAATATTTTTACAGACTCAGACTATTTAAAAAATATGATTGAAAAAGATTACAAGTTTAATAAAACATACAGCCCTATTGAAAAAGTACAAAATAGAAACGGTCTTGACAAAATATCAACCCACTTGACAGAAATAATGCTTAAAAACTTTACTGAACTGTCCCCTGCCGATACAAGAGATTTAAAAAACTATCTGCAATATCTCTTTATAGAACTTATGAACAATGTGGCAGACCACGCTCACTCTAGCGTTGGCGGATACGTAATGGCTCAATACTATCCTAGAAATAAAAAAATACAATTTGCAGTAGCAGACAGAGGTATTGGTTTTCTCAGTAATTTAAAATTAAAATTTTATATAAACACTGAAGAAGAAGCAATTATTAAAGCTTTGGAAAAAGGAGTCACCGCAACCAAGCAAACAATGTATGGACATGAGAAAAACGCAGGTTTTGGCTTATATGCGATGTTTGAAATCTTAAAAATGACGGGAGGAAGATTTGTAATAATTTCAAATAACACTTTAATAAGATACCAAAATGACTCTTTCCAATCTAAAAAACTAGAGAATCCGTGGAATGGCGCTGTAGTAGCATTTGAATTTGACGAAGCAAACATAAACTATGATATGGATTACTTTAAAAGAAATTTTTTATGGAGTGAAATTATAAATGACGAAGATGAGGACTATTTTTAAGCAGACCTCTCTTTAGAGTATTTTATAACAAAATTTATAGTATCTTTTATACCTTGTGTTTCATTAACTAGTCTTACTTTACCTCTAATATACTCAATACCAAAAGCCCTAATAAAAATCCCAAAAAACTCATCTATAAAAGATTGTGTAACCTGCTCAATCCCTACAAAATCAAGTGTTACACTATTGCCTTTATCAAGCTCTTTTTTCATAAGCTTTCTTATAGTTTCTCCGGCACCTCTTGAGCCTACAAACTCAAAACCACCGGTTTCTTTTTTTATATTGATTACCATATGGTGCCTCCTTTTTAAAATACGAAAGTTTATCCAAACTTTTTAAATATCCATAAATCTAAAATAATTTTATTCTTCAGATTACTTACTTTAATATACTTTGTTACTTCCAAAACACAAGCCTTAAAAGCCTATTGTATCGCAAGTTCTCTTATTTTTTATATTTTGTTACTTCCATTTTACTGGATATACTACTTCCTTTTTTACACTTTATTTGAACTTATTTTAGCCGACATAGTTACTTTTAATTTATATGAAACTATAAAAAAACTTAAACCAAAACTTAAACAAAGTATCTACATGTAAATACATAAAAGAGTTAAAAGTTAAATCGGATAAAATTTCTCCGATTTAAAAATACTAGAGCGTAATTCGTTCTTACCAAAGGATATAACATGAAAAAAATGATTTTATTAATCGCATTGACATTAGGTGCTCTTCAAGCAGACAATATCGTAACTTACGACACAAACGCAGGTAACGATTCTCAAATTAGCAAACCTAACCACCCGAGTCAAGAACTTTACTAGTCTTGATTTTAACTTCATCCGTTTCATCGGATGAAGCTCTTCCCTATTTTTCTTTACTCTTTTTTGTCATATAAATCAGCACCGAAAGTGATATTATAAACGTTGATGTTCCTATCATCAGATAGAGTGCATTTATCATCTTGTCATAGTTTTCTATCGCAATTTTAAAGACTACCATAAGCGTCTCTATAGAGAGTGCAATGAGTATAGTTACCAAAAATTTAGTAAGTGTTTTTATCTCAATTTTGGAATCTTTTATATAACTTTTAAAATAAACTTCCTGCTCAAGTATTGTTTTTGACAAGTCAAATATAGCAAGTCCCAAAGTTGCGGCAATTATCGGTTTAAAGATGGTATCTATGCTTAGTTTTGATGCCAAAAAGTTTGAAAGAAAGTCGCTTCCCGCGTAAAATATTGCAACACCCGATAAAAACATCATAAAATAACCTGCAAACATATAAAAAGCTTTAACTACATTGCTGAAAATCTTATCTTTTTCTATGAGTCCTAGTCTCTCTAAGAGCATTTCAAGTCTTAAATCCATAAAGACGATATTTTGTCCCTCTTTTTTTGAAACTGTTATGCAAAGATTTGATGTTGCCGAACTTTGATAAGGCTGCGCAAAAGCAAAGTCGTTATCTTTTATCTCAAGTCTCTCAAGCAGATAAGTTCTGTCTTTATCCTTCTCGCTCTCATCTACTTTGTATTTATAAATATTTGCAGACGTCTGCTCTTTTGTAATGCTGTTTACCACATAAACTAGTTCCAAAGACGGAAAAGTATTAAAAAGTAGCTTAAAGTTATTTTCACTGTGATTACAAAGCGGTGCTAGATTTTCTATACTCTCCTCTATAAACACCTCTATTTTTTCTTTATGTTGGTTATAAATCTCTATATATTCTCTCATTAGAAACCTCCATTTTTTATCTTCTATTATTATATTACATTCTAGTCGTCGTTACTTTACATGTCATGATTAAATAAGTATCAATACAGCCGCTTTTAACAAAAAACATCATAATATTTAGCATATCACTTTTTTAGGCGGATTTATGAAAATAAAGTCACTATATATATCTGGTGAGAAGAGAAATGTAGGCACTCTTTTTGTATCTTTTGGGATGATGGAGATACTAAAAAGAAATATTCACAGAGTCGCTTTTTTTCGCCCGATAATTTTTTCAAAAGATGTTTACGATAAAGATATTGACTTTATTTTAAAAAGATATAACCTAGATATGAAGTATGAAGATACTTACGGTTTTGATATAGATTATGTCGAAAGTATGATTGCATCAAAACAGCTAGACGAGCTAATTAATCAACTCATAGAGAAGTTTAAAAAACTTGAAAAGAGTTATGATTTCATTCTTTGTCAGGGAATAAGACGCTCATTTTTAAACTCTACCATAGGGTATGATTTAAACATGACAATAGCTCAAAACTTCGGTTCAGCTATCATAAACATCATAAATGCAAAAGATTTATCCATACATGAGATTTATGAAAATATATTGATAGAGAGTGAAAACATACGCACTCATGACTGCAGCCATTTTGCAACATTTGTAAATAGGTTAGATGATGAAAAACATCTTCAACTCAAAGAAAAACTAAAAAACAACAACACTGCAACTTACCTTTTAAAAGAGGTAAAAGAGCTTGATATTCCTACCATTGAAGATGTTATGGATGCACTTCATGCAAAACCTATCCTCTTTTTGCAAAAGGACAACACAAGAGTAGTAAGAGGTTTCAAGATAGCTACGCAAAGTGTTGAAAATTTTTTAGAACAGCTGCAAGAAGATGATATGGTTGTAGTTTCGCCGGATAGATCAGACATAATTTTAGCAATTATTTCAACATTTTATTCAAAAGAGTATCCAAAAATAAGCGGCATTGTCCTTACATCGGATATGCAAATCCATCCAAATATACAAAAAATTATTTCAGGATTAAAAAACTACAATGTACCTATTTTGTCTGTAAAAATCGATGCTTTTCAAACTGCAAAAAGCCTGCTTGACGTTTATTCAAGGCTCAGAGTAACAAGCGAGAGAAAAATTGCCCTTGCCCTTGGGCTATTTAACTCAAGCGCAGATATAAAAGCTATCGAAGCAAAAATAGAGACTCAAATGAGCGAAGTTATGACTCCGATGATGTTTGAATATAAACTTTTTGAAATGGCAAGACTCAACAAAAAAAGAGTTATCTTGCCTGAGGGAAGCGATGAGAGAATATTAAGAGCCGTTGAGATAATTCTGCGCCGTGACGCAGCGGATATCATAATTTTAGGCGATGAGGATGAGATACGAGAAAACATCCGAAAATTTGGACTTGACCTTAGCAAAGCACTCATAATAGACCATCTAAAATCAGAACTTTTAGAAGAGTTCACAAATACTTTTTACGAAATGAGAAAAGAAAAAGGACTCACGCTTCAAGGTGCAAAAGATGCAATGATACATGTAAACTATTTTGCGACTATGATGGTTTATACGGGTCATGCCGATGGTATGGTAAGCGGAGCCGTTCATGCAACGGCGGACACCATAAGACCTGCTCTGCAAATCATAAAAACGACACCTGACGTGCGCATAGTATCAAGTCTCTTTTTTATGTGTCTAAAAACTAAAGTTTTAGTTTACGGAGATTGCGCGCTAAATCAAGACCCAAATGCCGAAGAACTTGCCCAAATAGCTCTATCGTGTGCAAAAACTGCTCTTGCTTTTGGAATTGAGCCAAGAGTTGCAATGCTATCATACTCAACAGGCGAGAGCGGAAGCGGCAAAGATGTTGACAAAGTTAGAGAAGCTACAAAAATAGTAAAATCAATAAAGCCTGATTTAAACATAGAAGGACCTATTCAGTATGATGCGGCTATTGATAAAAAAGTAGCGTCCATAAAACTTCCAAACTCAAAAGTAGCAGGAGAAGCGAGTGTTTTTATATTTCCGGATTTAAACACGGGAAACAACACATACAAGGCAGTTCAACGCTCGACAAATGCCGTTGCGATAGGACCAATCTTACAAGGGTTAAAAAAACCCGTAAATGATTTAAGCCGCGGCTGTGGTGTAAGCGATATTGTAAATACTATTTTAATTACCGCAATTCAAGCAGGACAAAAATAGTGAAAATAGCTGTTATAAATTCAGGCAGTTCGTCTATAAAGTTTCAACTCTTTCTTATGCCAAGCGGCAAAGTTTTAGCACATGTTTTAGTTGAGAGGATAAATGAACAAAACTCGCAGGTAACATTTGAGTATGGAAATAACAAACATGTTATAACAGAAGTTATCGCAACACATTACGAAGGGTTGAAAAAGATAAATACTCTACTAAAAGAGTACGGCATTGTCAAGCATTTTTCATCACTTGATGCGATTGTTCACAGAGTCGTTCACGGCGGAGAATATTTTAAGCAGGCAACACTAATAGATGATGAAGTTATAAAAAAGATAAAAGAGCTTATCCCGCTTGCACCGCTTCACAACACGGCAAACTTAGAAGGTATTTTAATCAGCCGACAAAAAGCACCAAATGTGCCTCAAATCGCAGTTTTTGATACCGCATTTCATAGCACGTTGCCAAAAGAGGCTTACATGTACGCTCTGCCATATGAGCTTTATGAAAAACATAAAATAAGAAGATACGGTTTTCACGGAATTTCTCACTCATTTGTTATGAAAGAGTGTGCCAAAGAGATAGGCAAAAGTGCAGAAGAGTTAAACTTAATAACACTTCATCTAGGGGCAGGCTCTAGTGCATGTGCAATTAAAAACGGAAAAAGCATCGATACCTCTATGGGATTTACTCCGCTTGAAGGGCTTATGATGGGAAGCAGAAGCGGAGATATCGACCCTGCTATAACTCTTTATCTTCAAAGAGAACTTGGGCTTCGCGTGGATGAAGTTGATACTCTTTTGAACAAACATTCCGGTTTATTGGGAATATGCGGAGATATTGATTTAAGAGAGATAGAGATGAGAGATGATGAACTCTCAAAGATAGCGATAGAGATGATGACGCGAAGAGTCAAGAAATATATCGGCTCATATATTGCTCTGCTTGGCAGGGTTGATGCGATAGTTTTTACTGCAGGAATCGGAGAAAACTCTCCTACAATTAGAACAAAAATATTAGACAATTTAGAGGTTTTCGGGATTGAACTTGATAAAGCGAAAAATGCGTGCAACTCTACACTTATCTCAAAAAAATCAAGCAGAATAAAACTGTTTGTTATAAAAACAGATGAAGAGCTAGAGATGGCTAGCCAAAGCAAAAAGATACTCAAATAGTTATAGATTTATGATAATATATAGATAACTTACATGTAAAGGTTTAGTCGTGAGGTATATACGATTTTTTAATGAGCTTAACATAAATGACATTCCGAGTGTCGGCGGAAAAAATGCTTCGCTTGGAGAGATGTACCAAAAACTTACTCCAAAAGGTGTAAATATCCCAAACGGTTTTGCAACAACTAGCGATGCTTATTGGCTACTTTTAGAAGAAAACGGTATAAAAGAGAAAATAGCGTCTATTTTGGATGATTTGGATATAACCAACACAAATAATCTGCAAGAACGTGGGCTAAAGGTACGTAACCTTATCCTAAACTCACACCTTCCAAAAGCCCTTGTTGATGAGCTTACTCAGGCATATAAAATTCTCTCAAACGAGTATGATTCGCAAAATATCGACGTAGCGGTTCGCTCCTCTGGAACGGCGGAAGATTTGCCTGATGCCTCTTTTGCAGGACAACAAGAGACTTTTTTAAATGTCGGCACTGTTGAAGAGTTACTTGATACGGTACTTAAATGTTTTGCTTCACTCTTTACCGACCGTGCGATAAGCTATCGTACCAGTCGCAACTTTGAGCATTTTAAAGTTGCACTTTCCGTCGGTGTGCAAAAAATGGTACGAAGCGATATCTCTTCAAGCGGAATAATGTTTACGATAGATACCGAAAGCGGCTCAGAGAATCTCATACTCATAAACTCTATCTGGGGACTTGGCGAGAATGTAGTAAGCGGACGCGTAAATGCGGATGAGTTTTTTGTATTTAAACCTACTCTCAAAAGAGGGATAAATACTATTTTAAAACGCTCTTTGGGGAGCAAAAAAGAGAAGATGCTCTATGATGAAAAGTCGCGTACTCTAAATATAGCAACGACCTCACAGGAGCAAAACAGCTTTTCAATAAACGACGAGGAAGTTATAGAACTGGCAAAACAAGCGCTAATAATAGAAGAACATTACAAAAGACCTATGGATATAGAGTGGGCAAAAGACGGTTATGACGGTAATTTATATATAGTTCAAGCAAGACCTGAAACCGTAAAAAGCAGACAAAATCAAGATACGATAATAGAGCAGTACTATCTTGAAACGCCAAAAGATACAAAAGTTTTAACATCGGGACGCGCAGTAGGCGAAAAGATAGGCAGCGGAAAAGTGACTCTCATAAACGACACCTCTGAATTTGGTCGTTTTAGTGAGGGCGACATTTTAGTAGCAGATGCTACAAATCCCGACTGGGAGCCGATTATGAAAAAAGCTTCTGCAGTTATTACAAATCGCGGAAGCCGTACATGTCATGCGGCAATAGTTGCTCGTGAAATAGGTGTACCCGCAGTGGTTGGGTGCAGTGATGCTACGAAGGTTTTAAAAGATGGGCAAGTTGTTACAGTTAGCTGTGCTCAGGGAAATGAGGGATATATATATGAAGGCAAAATTGAGTACTTTGTAAAAACTCTGGATATGAGTAAATTAAAACCTACCAAAACAAAACTTTACGTAAACGTAGGCAATCCCGCAGAGGCTTTTAGGTTTGCAAAAATGCCAAATGACGGTGTAGGACTTGCTCGAATGGAGTTTATTATGAGTCACTCTATAAACGCGCATCCGATGGCACTTGTTGACATGTATAAAGGAAAAAGCGTAAAAGAGGAGAATAAAATCCTCTCGTTTATGACTACACAAACTGATGCCAAAGAGTTCTTTTTACAAAAAATAAGCGAAGGCGTAGGTACGATTGCAGCTGCTTTTTATCCTAAACCCGTGATAATCAGAACAAGTGATTTTAAAAGCAATGAATACCGAAATATGACAGGTGGGCTTGATTATGAGGCAGTTGAAGAAAATCCCATGATAGGCTTTAGAGGGGCTAGCCGCTACTATGACAAGAGCTACAAAGAGGCATTTGAGTGGGAGTGTGAAGCACTAAAGAGAGTTCGCGAGGAGATGGGACTCGAGAATATAAAAATAATGATTCCATTTGTACGCACACCTAGCGAGGGCAAAAAAGTAATAGAGATTATGAATACATGTGGATTGATTCAAGGCAAAAAAGGACTTGAAATTTATGCCATGTGCGAGATACCTGCAAATGTTATTTTAGCCGACAAATTTTTAGAGATATTTGACGGCTACTCAATCGGTTCAAACGACTTGACACAGCTTACTCTTGGAGTTGATAGAGACAGCGAAAAGATAGCTCACATTTTTGACGAAAGAAACGAAGCAGTAAAACGAATGTTAAAAATGGCGATAAAAGCGAGCAAAACAAAAGGCAAATATATAGGCATCTGCGGACAAGCACCATCCGACTATCCTGAGATAACTGAATTTTTAGTAGAAAATAAAATTGATTCAATCTCACTAAATCCCGATTCGCTTCTAAAAATGCATCAAGTAGTCACTGATTTGGAGGAGAAAAAATAAAAATATGATAAAATTGCGTCCATGAAATTAAATGTACTTCTATCGATACTCTTTGCTATTGTTACTAGCTTTGCGGCTGTTCATGAAGTAAAGCATATAACACATGACGACTCTTCGACATGTTTGGTATGTACGGTAAATAACAATTTAGTCTCTGCAGATGCTATAACTTTTGCGTCAGATGTTGAAGTCTTTCACTTTGAAAAAATCTCTCAAAACAATCCGGTTTCATACATACATGTAAGAACTTACTCAAATCAAAACCGCGCTCCTCCGAAAATATCCTAAAAAATAAACAATTATTACTATTGTCAAAACTATAAATTATACATGTAGGTATTTTTTTGATAAAGCCTCTTTTTAAAAGATGCAGTATCATCAAAAAAACAAAAATTATAAAAATAAATTTTAGGATAAAAAATTATGAAAAAAATATTACTCTCAAGCGCGCTATGTGCAACTTTGGTTTACGGCGATGCAGCAACTCTACTACCTGTTGAAAAAAGAACTTTCGATCAATCAAAATATATTCCGGATATTTCGGCTATTTTAGACTTTTCTTATGTAAATAACAGTGTAGGAGATGATGAGATAGGTCATTTGGAACTTCCGGGCGTTGTTCACGGTCTCTTGGGAGAACATACTCACGGGGATTCAAATCATGCGACATATAACTCAAAGCAGGGTTTTAACCTAAACTATGCAGAACTTGTACTATCTAGCAGCGTTGACCCGCTTTTTAATATGGATGCCGTATTTCATTTTAGCGAAAACGGCGTAGAGATAGAAGAGGCTTACTTTACGACTACCGCTCTTGGCAACGGACTAAGGGGTCGAGGCGGGAAGATTAACTCAAACTTCGGTTACTTAAATGCTCAACACCACCACTACTGGGATTTTGGGGACATGCCTCTTGTTTATGAAGCATTTTTAGGTATGCACGGTATTAATGAGCTTGGCGCTCAACTTCAATGGACGGCTCCGACACCTTTTTATCTTATGGCAGGTTTTGAGGTGCTTCAAGGGGAAAATGAACAAATGTTCGGCAATGCTACCGTGGGTGATGTTGAAAACCCAATAGCAAAAGGCACAAATGCACCTTCGCTTTATGTAGGCTATGTAAAATCATCGTTTGATATAGGCGATACTACGGTTTTTGGAGGTCTCTCTTATGCACAAGGGGATTCAAGGATAGATCACAGTGAAGATGAAACACCTCATGTATTTGGAGGAGAGAGTAAGCTTTACGGAGCTGACTTAGTTATTCTTCACGCTCTTGATTCATACAGCTCAATTAAATGGCAAAGTGAGTACTTAAGCAGGGATATGGATGGAATTCAGTATAACTTAGACCCTAGCGACACTACATCAGTGCTGTCAAATCCAAATATAAATAAAAAACAGAGCGGTCTATACTCTCAACTTGTATATACGCATGACAAAAACTGGAAAATGGGTATAAGGTATGATACAATCTTTAAAAATGATGTAACTTCAAACGGTGTAGATACTAATAAGCCTGATGATTTTAAAAAGTACTCTGCAATGATAGAGTATCACACAAGCGAATTTGCACGTTTTAGAGTTCAATACAATCGCAATGAAGCGATGTACAATGAAGACGGAAACAGAGTTGATGTAAACACTCTTATGCTTCAGGCAAATATAGCTATAGGCGCACATGCCGCTCATAGTTTTTAAAAAGTATAATTTAGTCATTACGAGCCAAACAAAGCAATCCACTATAGACTGCCACGGCTTTTTAAGCCTCGCAGTTACGATTGTCAATAGAAAAAATTGGAGTATATTTTGAAAAAAATATTATCACTTATAACACTTTTACCGCTAACACTCTTAGCCCATCTAAATATTGCTGTTAGTTACCCTTACATAGGTGCTTTAAGTAAAACAATAGGCGGCGATCACATAGAAACAACCGTTCTTGCAAAAGGTAATTGGGACCCGCATTTTATAATTCCGCGTCCCTCGTTAATAGCAAAAGTAAGAAATGCTGATGCTCTTATAATGAATGGGGGTCAGCTTGAAATAGGTTGGCTTCCTCCGCTTTTAAACCGCGCTTCAAATCCAAAAACTGCGCCGAATGCAAAAACATTTTTAAATCTCTCTCACCATGTAGAGCTTATAAATAAGCCATCAAGCGTTGATAGAAAAGACGGCGATATACATCCGGACGGAAATCCACACTTTCATCTAAATCCTCAGAATATTGCTCTTCTTGCAAAAACAATTAAAGAGTTTTTAATCTCAATCGATGGTGAACATAGTGATGTTTATGAGAAAAATTATGCAGAGTTTTTTGAGATGTGGAGTAAAAAGATGATTGAGTGGAATGAAAAAATGGCTGATAAAAAAGGTCTTAAAGTTATACAGTTTCATGATAATCTTGCATACTTTAATAATGCTTATGGACTTGTAAATATCGGCACTATAGAACCTCTTCCGGGAATTCCGCCATCTTCCAAACACACTATTGAGACTATTGAATTAATAGAAAAAGAGCACCCTTGTTGTATTTTACATGATGTCTATCACTCTACTAAAACGGCTGAATTTATATCCGATAAAACAGAAATAAAAGTTATTCTTATGCCTCATGATATAGAAGCACTAGAGGATATTAAAAACCTCGCCTCTCTTTTTGATTATCTTACAAGTACTATAAAATGATAGATATTTTACTTGTTCCCATAGCTCTTGTTATCATACTTGTTATGCTTCACTCATACTTCGGTATGGAAATACTAAAACGCGGAATTATCTTTACGGATTTGGCTATTGCTCAGTTTGCGGCACTCGGTTCTTCTGTTAGTCTTGGCTACTTCCATGAAGAACACTTCTATATATTAACTCTTAGTTTTGCTCTTTTAAGTGCCTTTCTAATTGCTTTTGCATCTACTAGAAAGCTTCATTTAGAGGCTTTTATAGGGATACTTTACGTACTCGGTGCTAGTGGGATTATGATGGTGTTATCCCACTCTGCCGAAGGGATGGAGCATTTTAAATCACTGCTTGCTAGCGATATACTTTTTACACCCCCTAATGAAGTTTTTAAAAGTGCGATTATCTACTCTTTTATAGCTTTGGCTCTTTACTTTTTATACCCTAAACTTAGAGGATTTTTTAAAGAGCTTCTCTTTTTCTCGCTTCTTGCCATAACCGTTACCTCATCAGTCTCACTTGCAGGTGTCTTTGTAGTCTTTGTGCTTTTAATAGCACCGCCGTTTGTAGCTCTGTCTTTAAACTTTAAAAAACCTTTACTAGGGAGTTTCTTTTTTGGATGGTTTTTTAGCATAAGTGCAATTGTAATATCATACTATTATGATTTGCCGACCGGATATAGCATAGTCTTTTTAGGAGCTTTTTTAACAGCCATTTTGGTTTTAATAACATCAAAAAGAGAAACTTAAAAAAATATAAGTTATAAATCTATACTCTTAATTTAAGCTTAGTGTCTGTAAAATCCGAACTATTAAATATCGGAGTTGTTATTCATGCTAAACCTAACATCATTTATAAAGCTTTTAAAAGAGTCATTTAGAGATTTACTTCCTATTATTCTTGTGATAATGTTTTTCCAATTAGTTATCATTCAAAGCGTACCTGATAACTGGTTTAGTACAACCATAGGTTTAGCAATTGTAGGCGTTGGTCTTGCTGTTTTTCTTTTAGGTCTTGAAGTTGGAATCTTTCCCGTCGGAGAAGGTCTTGCAGGTGAATTTGCCCATAAAGGCTCTACTATATGGATACTAATCTTTGCTTTTATGATTGGTTTTGGTACAACAGTAGCCGAACCTGCGCTTGTTGTTATCGCAGATAAATCAGCCGCTATTAGCTGCGGAAGAATTGATGCTACGGTTCTTAGAATGGTTGTTGCATTTTCTGTCGGATTTGCGATAGTTTTAGGTGTTTGGAGGATTATAAAAGGTCATCCTATCCACTACTATATTATTGCCGGATATATTATGGTTGTAGCAGCTACTGCATTTGCACCAAAAGAGATAGTCGGTCTTGCTTATGACTTAGGGGGTGTTACGACTTCAACAGTAACAGTTCCTTTGGTTGCTGCGCTTGGTATAGGCTTAGCCTCTACGATTAAAGGACGGAATCCCGTACTGGATGGTTTTGGTCTAATTGCATTTGCCTCACTTACTCCTATGATTTTTGTACAATTTTATGGGATATATGTTTATCAGTTCGTTGAAGCCGCACAAACTATACTTCCAGTGGCTGAAGCATGTACGACACCGGCATCATTTAACTTTGACATCTTAAGCATATTAAAGGGCTTTTTAAGTGTCATAGGGGATGTTGCACCTATTCTTTTAGTTATTCTATTTTTTCAATATATTATTTTGAAAAAGCCGATTGAGAACTTAAAAGATGTTCTTATAGGTTTTGGACTAGTAATCATCGGTCTTGATGCATTTATAATCGGCTTGGAGATGGGACTTTTCTCACTCGGTGAGACTATGGCACTTGAACTTACTCAAAACGATAGCAATGTTATAATCTACTCATTTGCATTTGCTATCGGTTTTTCAACCACAATGGCAGAACCATCACTTACTGCAATTGCAAAAAAAGCAAAAGAAATTAGTGACGGCAAGATAAACGATTTTGTACTGCGTCTATTTGTTGCTCTTGGAGTAGCTGTCGGTATATCTCTTGGAGCATTTCGTATTGTAAACGGCGGTGAAATTGTTTACTATATTATTGCGGGTTATATGTTTGTTATTGTTCTTACATTTATAGCGCCAAAATATATTATTCCTATTGCCTATGACAGCGGCGGAGTTACTACATCAACCGTAACCGTTCCGCTAGTAGCTGCTCTTGGTCTTGGTCTTGCGACAAATATTGCTGGACGTGATCCTCTTATAGACGGATTCGGTCTTATAGCTTTTGCCTCTTTGTTTCCTATGCTAACGGTAATGTCATACGGTGTAATTACGGAAAAAATGGGTATTAAAGGAGAGCAAGAACTTGAAGAGTTGCACCTTGAAGAGCTTCGTCACGCTCTTGAAGATGCAAACAATATGGGTCTCTCAACCGTTAATGTACAAGGTACTACTAAACGTCACTCATACAAAATGGCATTTTCTGCCGTACATGTAATAGTCCCTCACGAACAAGAAGAACAAGCACTGATAGCTGCAAAAGATGCAGGAGCCAGGGGTGTTACTATTATGCCTGCACACGGTATGGGTCTAGCTAAAATAGACAATTTTTATGCTCGTCTTCAAAATGATTCAACAGACTCAAATCTTATGTTTATAACTCCGAGCAAAAATGTAGATAAAATTATTCACGCAATAATGCATGAGTTGGATATTACCGGAGAGGGAGCCGGCATAGCGTACTCGTATCCGATATCGCATTTAAAAGGCTTGACTCTAAAAATGAGTGATTTATAAAAAAGTCTTTTAAATAGAATATAATTGTAAAAAATGAGGAGATATTATGAATTTTCCTAAAGAATGGACTCAAGAAGAGTTTTTAAAAAACAAAAAAATACTTGAAGCTCAAAATGTAAAGGTTCTGCTCATTGACACTATTTTATCTTCAATCGACTATATTGATACGGTTATATACAACCCTTTTGAACTAAGCAAAGAGCCAAATGGAAGCGTATTTGTCTTTTACTGCGACAGCGGAAAATCAACGCTAAACAGGCTTAATGAGTACAGAAAAAAATTTCCTAACCATCACTGCATTTCCCTAAAGGGTGGACGAAGCTACTGGAGAAAAAACATGACGGTTTTTGATGATTAAGACAGAAAAACAGTTTGAAAAATTTATAAACAACCTACATAATCAAAATTTTTACGATGCGCATGAAGATTTGGAAGTTATCTGGTTTGAGAGAAGATTTGAGCAAAATGATGAAGTAAATCTTTTAAAAGGTTTTATAAATGCTTCTGTTAGCTTTGAACTACATAAAAGAGGCAAAGAAGAAGCTTCAGATAAAGTCTGGAAAAACTATCTGAAATATAGAGATTTGATACACTTCATCAACTCCTCACATGTAGAAAAATATAGTGCAATTATAAAAAAAATAGATGAGGTAAAAAATAGTTTTAAGGATATGAAGGTAGAATTACACGCATGAAAACATTACTATTAACAACACTCATAACAACACAGTCACTTTTTGCATTAGTTTCCATTGCTCCCGTTGAGATAGGGAAAAAACCCGGTTTTTCAAACAGCATAGAGGGTGCGCTTGAAACAACAAGAGGAAATACCGAAAAAGACAGCTATAAAGTCTCGGCAAGAACAACCTATGACAACAACATCGACTACATAGCGTGGGCAGAGGCATCAGGAGCTTATTCAAAATCTAACGGAAAAGAAGATACGAATAAACTGTTTGCTCATACAAGATATATGCACTCTATAACAGACAAAACCTTTATGGGCGAAATCTTTATACAACTTCAAAATGATGAGTTTAAAAGAATTAACAACAGAATATTAGGCGGCGGCGGCGTAAGACTAGAGCTGTTTAATCTGCTTCAAAGAGGTAAAGGGTACTTTGGTATCGGCGGCTTTTATGAAAATATAAATTATGCCAACTCTACAATAAACCCTTCAGAAAACAATTTAAGAGTAAACTCATATTTTGCTTATGCAATTGACCTTAGCAAAACATCTTCGGTTGCTTATGCACTCTATTATCAACCAAAAGCAAGTGATTTCAGCGATACTATCCAATCTCATGAACTTGAACTTAAACTAGGCGTATATAGAGACCTCTTTTTAAAATTTAGCATATCTTATGATAAAGACAACAGACCTCCGGTAGGCGCACAAGATTATGATTTAATTCAAAATACCTCTTTTGTTTACAGCTTTTAATTTTATTGCTTTTTAACTTTATATTTTAAAGGGGTAGAAATGGATTTAACAAAATATTCTGATTTTGTTTTTGCCTATTTGAGCGAATACGGCTTAAAAATCATTGCTGCGGTTGTTATACTTTTTATCGGCAAATCAGCCGTTAAAAAACTTACAGCTTTAATTAAAACGGTAATGATAAAAGCAAAAATAGACCTTACTTTAGTTGAATTTTTAGAAAATGTTATCTATTTCGCACTTTTAATTGTTGTAGTTTTAGCTTCCTTAAATGCTTTAGGTATAAACACGACATCATTTTTAGCAGTTTTTGGTGCCGCTTCTTTAGCTATCGGGCTAGCACTTAAAGATTCACTCTCAAACATAGGTGCCGCCGTACTAATAATAATTTTTCGCCCCTTTAAAGTTGGAGATTTTATAGATGCAGCAGGAGCTTCTGGAATAGTTGAGGATATAAATCTATTTTCTACGGTTATTGCTACCGGCGACAACAAGGTTACCATTGTTCCAAACTCTTCGATAATAAGCGGCAACGTAACAAACTATTCAAACAAAACAACCCGTCGTGTTAGTCACGTTTTTGGCATAGGCTACAACGATGATTTAAAACTTGCAAAAGAGACTCTTTTGCAAATTATGCATGATGATGAGAGAGTTCTAAAAGAACCTGCTCCTTTTGTAGCAGTCGGCGAATTAGGCAGCAGCAGCGTTAACCTTGTTTTTCGTGCATGGGTAAAAACGGAAGATTACTGGAACGTACACTTTGACATGTTAGAGAGAGTAAAACTTACGTTTGATGAAAAAGGCATCTCTATCCCTTATCCTCAAATGGATGTACATGTAAATAAAGAGTCATAAAAAAAGATTTTTTTTGTGCCCTCCCCAAAGATACAAAAACCAAGCTGCTATAAGTGCGATGAAAGTCGCGCTTAAAAATAGATATTTTGGATATAGTTCATACACATATCCTGCTACTATCGCACCCGCAAATGCCCCAAATCCATAGGTTATTCCGGAAAAAAACTGCTGTGCCAATGATTTATGCTTGTACAGATAATACAAATAGCTAATTGCCGCGGAGTGAAAAAGGGCAAAACTAAGAGCGTGAAGTGCTTGTGAGAAGAACAAAACCGATATATTCTGCGGATATAAAAATAGCAAAAACCAACGAAAAGCTGTTACTAAAGTAGTTATTTGAAGAATTAAAAGAAGATTTTTACGAAGCAAAGAGCCTTGAAAATAGAGCATAAATATCTCAACAATAACCCCAAAACTCCAAAGATATATTGTCATATCCAAACTAATCCCATGGTCGGTTTCGTAAATCGTAAAGAAGTTATAAAATGAACCGAAACTTACCTGCATAAGCGTAAGCCCTACCCACAATTTCCAATCGGCAACTATATCTATATCGTTAATCGTATCTTCATGTTTATCTAAAAGTGTGTCTGCTTTTCTAGCTATTATAAATGCCGCTATAGATGTTGTAAATGTTAAGACAAGAAGATATGCAAGAGCAATATTTGCCGAGCTTAAAAATTTTACTAATACAAGTGCAACAAGTATAAATCCTACTGAACCAAAAAGTCTGATTTTACCGTATCTCTCTTTTTTGAGATGTTTTAAAGAGATAAGCTCTATGTATGGAAGCACAAGACTAAGTCCTACACCCAAAAATATATTTGAAAATAGAAGTTTATAAAAATTATCCAATGAAAAATAAAAAGAAACAGAGCTTAAACACATTATCAAAAGTGCAACATTAAAGCTTGTTACGTTAATTTTAAGCCCTTTTATAAAAGCAAAAGGAACTATAAAACGAACCAAAGGAGCAGCTGCAAATATGATGCCTATATCGCTTGCTGCGTACCCTGACATGGATAAAACTTTCGGTAAAAATATTATATAAACACCGATAATTGAGAAGTAAAAAAAGTAAAATATAGCTAATAGTAATGACATTTGGGATTATAACCTATTATTGTGACAAAATTGTGCTATAATTTTTTTAACTTAAATAAACATAACAAATAAAAATTAAATGGAGGGGCTGTTAGAATGTTAAAAGAGATGAAAGAAGATGACTTTATAGTATCAAAAACCGACCTAAAAGGTCGTATAACTTACTGTAATCAAATTTTTATGGAGATGGCTGAGTACAGCGAAGATGAGCTGCTTGGAAAACCGCATAGTATAATCAGGCATCCGGATATGCCAAAGGCAGTTTTTAGATATTTATGGGATGTTATACCGAAAAAGCAAGAAGTTTTTGCCTATGTTGTAAACAAAACAAAAAATGGTAACGATTACTGGGTATATGCAAACATAACTGCAACGCTAGATGTAAAAGGCAACATAGTTGACTACTACTCGGTTAGAAGAAAACCAAATCCAAAAGCTATTGAAGTTATCATACCTGTATATAAAAAGATGATTGAAGTCGAAAAAAAAGAGGGTGTTGACGCATCATTTAAAATTTTAACAGACATATTAAAAGAAAAAGGAGCAAGTTACGATGAGCTTATTATCTCTCTTCAAAACCAATAAAAATAAACAAAAACATGAGCAAATGCATGACTTAGTCATTAAAGTACTAAAAGATGCTGCCGATGGAAAATTAAGCGGAAGAATTACAAATATACCAAACGACAATTCAAAAGAATCTGCATTTGCATGGACCATTAACGATGTTCTTGATCAGCTTGAAGCTTTTATGAGAGATGTTGAAACATCTATAGAGAGTGCTTCAGTTGGCAAAACATACAGAACAACAAACCCTGCTGGACTGCATGGAATATTTCGCACGACTTCTGAAAAATTAAAACTGGCAATTTCATCAATCTCTATGGGATATGAAACTAAAATAAAAAGCGCTCTATCCGATAAACTAAGCCAACTGGGTGGAGGGATAGGCACAGGTTTGGAAGTGATACAAAAAGATATTGTAGCATCTCAAAACGGTTCTGATGAAATTTCACAAGTTGCCTATAAAACTGCGGATTTATCGGCAAAAAGTCTTAATAGCGTTATGGAAATCAGTGAAAAACTAAACGTGCTTGTCAGTACTATCTCTACATCTAATGAAACTATTATCAATCTTGAGCAGAGATCAAGAGATATATCAAACGTGGTAGGTCTCATCAAAGATATTGCAGACCAAACAAATCTACTTGCACTCAATGCGGCTATTGAAGCGGCACGTGCCGGTGAGCACGGCAGAGGGTTCGCGGTTGTCGCAGATGAGGTTAGAAAACTAGCAGAGCGCACACAAAAAGCTACGCAAGAGATAGAGATAAATATATCCACTCTTCAACAAGAGACAAACGATATGAGAAGCAATTCCGACAATATCTCCGATATCGCTTATGAGTCTAATGATGTAATTCACGAGTTCCAAAAAACATTTGAAGAGCTAAACTCTTATGCAAATAGATCATCCGAAGTCTCATCAAGGATAAATAATAAACTGTTTACCACATTGGTAAAGGTTGACCATATTATTTTCAAATCAACTGCTTACTCAGCAGTTTTAAATGCTAATGCAAATAAAAATTTTGTGGATCATAAAAACTGCCGGATGGGCAAATGGTATCTCGGCATAGGAGAAGAGAAGTTCGGTCATACCAAGGTATTCAAAGAGATAGACGCAGTACACGCTAAAGTACACGACTCCGTTCTTAAAAATCAACTATTTATAAAAGACAACAGTGTCTTAAAGTTAGATCATCCAACGAAAGTCTATGAAAACTTTGTTGAGATGGAGAATGCGTCGAATGTGTTATTTGGCAAATTGGACGAAATGGTTGAAGAGGGAAGCAGAATTAATAATAAAAAGTAACTATTTACTTATTATTAACTTATAATAAATATAATTTTATATCTCGATTATGTTCAACCCCTTTCATAGTTTGAGATATTAAATACTACCTATAAATTATTTTAGTTATCCTGCCCATTCTCCTTGTGGCGTGGATAATTATGCTAAACTTTCATCATGAAAAAAATTATCCTAACAACTCTTAACTCAAGATATACCCATACCTCTATCGCGCTTAGATATCTATATGCAAACTTATCACAACTGCAAGATGATGCAATAATATTAGAATTTAGCATAAACGATGCCGTACAATCAATTGCACAAAAAATACTTGTTCATAATCCAAAAATAATAGGTATAGGTGTATATATCTGGAATGTTTCAGAGGTACGTGAACTTATACATGTAATAAAAAAAGTATCCCCCGATACAAGAATCGTCTTAGGCGGACCGGAAGTTTCCCATGAACCTTTTCGCGTAAATCTTGATAGTGCCGATTTTATTATTCAAGGCGAAGGAGATTTTGCTTTTTATGAACTTTGCAAAGATATTTTAGGTGATAATGAGCCAAAAGAAAAAATTATAAAAATGGGTATGCCCTCTTTAAAAAATCTAAAACTTCCATATAAATTTTACACGGATGAAGATATAAAAAATCGCTATATCTATGTAGAAGCTTCAAGAGGATGCCCGTTTGAGTGTGAATTTTGCCTATCTTCTATGGACGAAAAAGTAAGATCGTTTAATCTTGATGAGCTTTTAGAGGAGTTTGAGCTTCTTTGGCAAAGAGGCGCTAGAGCATTCAAGTTTATAGACAGAACTTTTAACCTAAATATAAAAACCGCAAATAGACTTTTGGACTTTTTTTTAGAAAAAACTCCTCCATACTTTGCCCATTTTGAAGTAGTTCCAGATCATTTTCCAGATTCGATAAAAGAGAAAATCAGCAAATTCCCGGATGGGGCTTTACAACTTGAGATAGGCATTCAAACCCTAAATCCTATAATTGCAGATAATATCTCAAGACCGCTAAAGCTTGATAAAATAAAAGAGAATATAAAGTTTTTGGAGCACGAAACAAAAGCCCATATACATCTTGATTTGATAGTTGGACTTCCGGGAGAATCGCTAGAGAGTTTTGGGAAAAACCTAGACGAACTTGTAAGCCTAAGTGGTTGTGAAATACAAATAGGAATCCTAAAAAAATTATCCGGTACATTCATAAATCGTCATGACATAGAACACGGCATGATTTACAGCGATATACCGCCTTATGATATCTTGCAAAACTCACAACTCTCTTTTAGCGACATAGGCATTATGAAAAGATTTTCAAGATTTTGGGATTTGACATACAATAGCGGTAATTTTAAACGAAGTATAGAACTAATTTGGCAAGACGGAAGCGTATTTGAAAATTTTTATGATTTTAGTATCTGGATTTATACTCAAACGGACTCTACATGGCAGATTTCACTTCAAAGATTAGGAGAACTTCTCTTTACTTATCTTTGTGAAGTTAAAATGATAGATGCAGAGCTTGTAGCAAAATATATGCTAGAAGATATGATGAAACTTCAAGGGCGAACAGTACCGATTTATCTAAGACCATACGCCGATAATTTTGAAAAAAAGAGCAAAAACGGGACGTCGGGCTTCAATAAAAGACAGCACTAATATTGTAAATATTTGGATATAATCACTCCATGCTTAGGTTAAAAACACTTATATTATTGCTACTGTTTTTTGCAAAGATAATATTTGCAAATGAACCTTATATAGATAGAGCGTTGCTTGATGAAATCGGTAACAAGTATAATGTATTTGCAAAAAAAAGATTTTTTTTCCTTCAGGAGGCTCTTGATAGCGTTAAAAATAAGAGTGATTTAGAAAAACTAGAAGCGGTAAACAGTTTTTTTAATGATGTCAGATACGGAAGTGACATGAAGGTTTACGGCAAAAAAGATTACTGGGCAACACCATGGGAATTTTTAGGCAATGATATGGGAGATTGTGAAGACTACGTTATAAGCAAATATTTTGCTCTTAAGTATCTTGGTGTTGATTATAAAAAGCTATATTTTACTTATGTTCGCTCTACAAACTTCAAAGAACCGCACATGGTTCTAACTTACTTTGAAACGCCTAGAAGCGAACCACTGATTTTAGACAACAATAACCACAAAATATTTCCCGCATCACAAAGAAAAGATTTGACTCCAATCTATAATTTCAACGGGGATGTACTTAACAAAATAGGCACAAGCGGAAAATCTCACCAAAAATGGGATGAGCTAAAACTCAACATGCAAAGGAAAAAAATATGACGCTTTTTAAACAGATAGCTCTTATGCTATCACTATTTTTATTCATAATATTAACGACGGTTTTAATATTAAATTTTCAAAGTGCAAACAAGGGTGCTCAAGAGAGGCTGTATGATGATGCCAAAAATACGGCAACTTCACTCTCTCTTTCGCTTGGAAGTGCAAACGGTGAACTCTCAATGATGTCAACTATGATAAATGCAAATTTTGACAGCGGAAATTACCGCAATATTACCCTTCTTGATGTTGAGAACAATACTCTTTATGAGAGAAAAAACGAAAGCGATATAAAAGTTGTCCCTACTTGGTTCAGAGAGCTTGTAAACTTAAAAGCGCCTGTCGCCTATGCAAATGTTTCTAACGGTTGGAATCAAGTTGGAATACTACATGTTCAAAGTGATGCAACCTATGCGTATAAACAGCTTTATGTCATTCTTATAGATTTACTAATCTCTTTTATGGTTATTGCACTCATTAGCCTTATCATACTTAGCTTGTTGCTGCACACTATTTTAATACCTTTAAAAGAGGTTCAAAGACAAGCTGCGGCAGTTATTAGAAACGAGTTTATTACGCAAAATAAAATTCCATATACTAAAGAGTTTAAAGACGTAGTTTTGGGAATGAACAACATGGTTTCAAAAGTAAAAGCTATGTTTGATAAAGGAAACGAAGAGTTAAAAGCTCAAAAAGAGTTAGAGTACATTGACCAAAATACACAACTTAGAAATCGTAAATATTTTATAGACAAACTTCCTGCATACTTAAAAGTTGATGCTTCTAGCGAAGGCGGTGTAAATTTATTAATAGCTATTAGCGGAATTATCGAAGCAAACGAAAAGATAGGTCATAAAAGCGTAGATAACCTCTTTTTAGATATTGCAAATATTTTTAGACAAAGCACCAAAGATATCAAAGATTCAATTATTGCAAGAATGAACGGAACTGAGTTCTCCATGCTTTTGCCAGATTGCACGAACGACAACGCGATGACGTTAGCAAAAAATATACAAAACTCTTGTAAAGAGGCTATTGATGAAGCAGGTCTTGATTCGGACGAAACATTTATATCGGTAGGTCTTTATGAGTATAATCATAAAAACAGCATTGCCGAACTCTTCTCACGCTCCGACAATGCACTTGCTCAAGCAAAATTCAATCATGAAAGAATTCACTTAGAAAAAGCAGAAAATGCCGTTGAAGTAATGGGCAAAGAGGCTTGGAAAACAATCATAAATGAAGCGATAGAAAATAACAAATTTAGTTTTGTATCTTGGAATGTTATAGATACAAAATCTAAAAAACTTGCACATAATGTTCTTAGCATAAATCTTAATATTGACAAAAACACCTCTTACAGTTATGCTCAATTTATGGCTCCTGCTATTCAATTAAAACTAAGTAACGATATTTATAAAAAAATTATTCCTATGCTATTTAAAAATTCACATGTAGCGCTAAAAAGCGGCTTGATTTACTCTCTTAGATTACCGCAGGAGTATCTGGAAAATGCAGCAACATATCATGATTTGAGTGAACTACTACGTATTTATGCGTCAACCCTACCTTTTAGATTAATTATAGAGTTGCCTGATAAACTTGTTCACCAAAACTCAAGAAATATCAAAGACTACATAGAATTATTTAAAAAATACAGTATTGAAATCGGTATATTCGAGTTTATAGGCGAAGGCGATGACTACCAATACTTACAGGATTTAAGACCTATTTATATAAAAGGCGAGAGTAATTACTTTTTGACTCAAAATACTCAGTCATTATCTGCACTAAGACTTATTACAGATACGGTAGGTATCTCGCTTATAGCAGTAGGCGTTATGAATATAGAGACGTTAGAGAAATTAAAAAATAAAGATATTCATACTGTTCAAGGATATGTAACAGAAATAACTCAAATTTAAATATCTTTTAATTACATTAAAGGTAACATTAACAATATTTAATAAAAGGGGTAGTTGGTGTTCTTTAATAAAAATGAGAAGCTTGTACGTGATTTACATGTAAAAGATAAAGAGATAGATGAGTTAAAGAAAGAGCTTGAAGAAGCAAATCTAACAATCTCAAGTCTTGAAAAAAAAGTAGAGCATGTTAATAATAACCAAATTATGAATGAGCTTATAAAGTCGTTAACGGGAAATTTGACAGATGCATGTTCAAACGACATGTCTCTTCTTCAAATCGGTTTAACAGACAATCTTAAAGCATTGGAAGATATAGATAAAAGAAGCGGATTAAATAGCGATAGTGCGCAAGATGCATTAGTAGATGTAGATGCTCTTATGCAGACAATGGGTTCTCTTTTAGAACACATCACAAGCACTTATGAACAGGTAAGTACACTAAACACAAATGTTGAAAGCATATCAAGCGTTATTAACCTTATCAAGGATATAAGCGACCAGACAAATCTTCTTGCTCTAAATGCGGCTATTGAAGCGGCTCGTGCGGGAGAACACGGCAGAGGATTTGCAGTTGTTGCAGACGAGGTTAGAAAACTTGCAGAACGCACTCAAAAAGCTACAAGCGAAGTAGAAATAACAGTCCAAAGCCTAAAACAAAATACGCAAGAAGTACATGAACACTCTAGATCTATGGAAGAGTTATCAACAAATTCAAATTCACAAATAGACTCTTTACAAGAAAAAATGAACGAACTAAAAGAGAGTTCGGTAGCAATTCTTCGAGAAAACCAAGATGTTACAAACTCTATATTTATGGTTCTAGTTAAACTTGACCATCTTTTATTTAAGTCAAACGGGTATAAAGTAGTATTTAAAGGACAATCAGATATTACTTTTGCGACTGATACAGAGTGTCGTTTAGGAAAATGGTACGCACAAGGTATCGGCAGAGAAAAATTTAGCAAAACATCAAGTTTCTCATCTCTTGAAGCACCGCACAGAGATGTACATGTTAACATTAAAAAAGCTGTTGATTGTGTTGCAAGAGGTACATGTACCGAGGAAGCGAAAAATGTTATGACATACTTTAGTGATGCTGAAAAAGCAAGTCAAAAAGTTATACAAATATTAGACGCTATGCTAAGAGAAGAAAAAAACAGCAGACATCACTAGTTTTTTAGACTAAACTTTTCTTGAGTTTAGTCCTTTTACTATCGCATCACCTATCTCTTGTTTATATTGGGGATTTGCTCTTCCTAATTCTCTGTCAAAGCCTAGTATCAAATCCTTGTTTGTATTTGGATGTCTGCATATTTTATAAATTATATCCATGTAAATATCAAAATCTGCATGCGACTTTACACCAAACTTCTTCTCTATTTTGCCGTGATGTTTTATAATCAAATTAATTGCTTGAGCTAATTTGTCCTCATCCGATTCTTTATCTTTTAAGATTTCAATAAGAGCGTCTAAATCTGTATTTAGTACAGAATCATCTTTTGCACTCTTTACTTCCACCTCAAGGGGTGCTTCCTTTTTGGATTTAACTTTTTTATTGGGATTTAAAAATAACATAAACACCAACACTGCCAAAAGTGCAATTAGTCCCACAATTGATTTGATAATTAAGTCTGCTTCCATGATTAGCGCTTTTTTTATTATATATTACAATAAATTTAGACAAGTAACCTGACAAATTAATACAAAAATGACACAAAATTTTTTAGGTGTCTTGAAAATAGCTATTTTTGGGGTTTAAAAGAGGTGTGGTGGACAGTGAGGGATTCGAACCCTCGGTAGAGTTAACTACGGCCGCGTTCCAGGCGACTGGATTAAACCAACTCTCCCAACTGTCCATGTGGAGATGCAATTCTAGCTTTAAAAGACTTAATTAGCTATTTAAAATCTCCTATTATATAGAAAAATCACTATAATCATATTTTTGCAAATCTATATAATATTTTTTACCTATCATAACGATTCTGGAGTCATGCTTTGACTGCTCTTTAAACTTCTCTTTTATTTTTAGTATCTTTTTCTTTGAGAAATCTTTACTTTTTAAATATTTATTTAAAGAGATTAGTCTGCGGCTCTCAAACGGCTCTTCTTCTATCTCTTGCTCTTCAATTTCAGCTTCAAATAGTTCTTCTTCAACTTGCAATTCATTTTGTGGAGTGTTTAGCATAAATTTTGAAGAGATAGCACTCAATATATTTTTTAACTGTTCATCTTTTTCTTTATATATCTGCTCAATTTTTATTCTCTCTTCAACTAGCATCTTCTCTTTTTGGTCTCTTAAACTTCTGGTTTCACTCTCAAGAGTTTCTACTTTTTGCTGAAGCTTGACATTTTGCTCCTCAAGAAATTTATAATATCTGTCGTCTGCATGATGTGTTTGTGCTTTTATATTTGTTTTTTTTGCCGTCACCATTTGAGAGCTATCATTAACATCAACTATAACAAGCTTTACACCATCTTCAACAATACTCTGCAATGAGCCTCTTCTTATCCTGTTATGAATCGCCTCTTTTGATACACCCAACTGCTCTGCAGCATCAGAAATAGTAAGCTTTGTCATGTAAATAGCCTTTATCTCATATTTTCAAAAACTAAAGGAGCTTCCCACTCCATTGAGCGAATCGTAGAGATAACCTTTTGTAAATCATCTATTTTTCCACCTTTTACTCTAATTGAGTCACCCTCTATCTGCGCGGTTACTTTTAGTTTTAGGTTTTTAATCTCTGCCGTTATCTTTTTTGCCTCTTTTGAATCGATATAATCAACAATTTTAAACGTAACTTTTCTGTTGTTTCCACTTGAGTTTTCCGTTTTTAGCTCTTCTAAAACTTTTGAGCTGAGATTTTGTTTCAAAAGTTTTGTTATAACAATATCTTTTAAAGCATCAAGTTTATTATCGCTGGATGCTATTAAGACCAATTGCTTATCCTTTTCTTTATAATCAACTTCGTAAGTAGTCCCTTTAAAATCATAACGATTTGCAACCTCTTTATCAACAAGATTTATTGCATTTTTAAAACTTTGCATATCAATTTTTGCACTTATATCAAATGAATACTCTTTTGCCATAGCCGACACTCCATATTTAAAACTAACTGTTTTGATTATATAACAAACAAAATCTAAAATAACTTAAAAGCTTAATCCACCGCCGAAATTGATAAAATTCGGATCCATATAACCCTGCATTGAACTCTTTGCTCTTAGTTTTTCTATATCTGCTTTACTTGAAATTCCCTGCGGACAAACAAGTGTACACTCATTGCAAAGTGTACAGTCCCATACTCCGTTTGTCTGAATCGTATCAATTTTATTTTTTTGATTTTGTTCTCGTTTATCACTAACATATCTCCAGATTCTAGTTAGCGAGAACGGTCCTAAGAATTCGCTATTAACGCTATAAACGGGACATGCACTATAACAAGAGCCGCATAAAATACAGTCGCTTTGAAGCTCATTTAATTTTTCGTCTATCTGTGAAAGTAAAATATTTTCTACCTCTATACTCTGCCATGCCTTTGCTTTTGCATTAAAACCATAAGCTTTATCCATATCTACAACCAAATCACGAATAACGGGAGCATTATTTAACGGCTCAATCAAATCTCCCTCTTTTACATGATATGAACATGCCAAAACTTCTCTCCCGTTTACCCGCATAGCACAACTGCCGCATACACTGCTTCTGCATCCGCTGCTGTATGTCAAAGATGAGTCAATCGTAGTTTTTATCTCATTTAAAACTTCCAAAAGAGTTCTATTTTGTATCTCAACATCATACTCTATAATACTCTCTCGTTTTATATTAATCTTCATAACTAACCGTCCCATTATTATCTATAACCGTGTGAAACATAAATTTATTATCTGAATTTGGAAAATCAACTCTAAAATGAGCACCCCTACTCTCATCTCGATTTATTGCAGAGATTAAAATAAGCTCACTTATCTCTAACATATTTTTAAACTCCAAAAACTCTATCAAGTTTGTGTTATACTCTTTTGTTTTATCTCCTACTCCCATTTTTGAGAGATTACGTTTCATCTTTTTTACTTCATCTAAAACACTTTGCAACTCAGTTTTATCTCTTTTAATTCCTACATGTTTATAAAACAGTTCGCCTAATTTTGCTTGATTTTCATAAAAATTCATCTCGTTTGTATAATTCATTATAATTGTAATATTTTTTTCAAAAATGGTTTTTTGTTCTGTTATATCTACTTCTTTATCAAAATTTTTAGCATATATTGCAGCATTTTCTCCGGCTTGTTTACCAAACACGACTAACTCCAAAAGAGAATTTCCACCTAGTCTGTTTGCTCCATGAATCTTGTGGTTTGCACACTCTCCGACTGCGAAAAGCCCATTTATACATGTAGAAGAGTTTTCATCGACTTCAATGCCGCCCATCGTGTAATGTGCGGCAGGTTTAATCGGTATCAAATCAGACAAAACGTCTATATTTTCATATAGCTTTGCCAATTTTGCCTCTTGAGGCAGCTCGTTTTCTATAAACTCTGCTCCTAAATGACGAATATCAAGATAGATATCCTCGCCTTTTTTTATCTCATCATATATAGCTTGAGAGACCTCATCGCGAGGCGCCAACTCATTTGTGAAGCGTTCTAATTTAGAGTTTACAAGATAACCTCCTGCGCCTCTTGCACTCTCAGATATAAGAATAGAGGAGTTTTTAAGTGCAGTCGGATGAAACTGTATAAATTCCATATCACTTACTCTTGCTCCTGCTCTTAGCGCGGCCGCAATTCCGTCTCCGGTTTGAGCAGTTGAGTTTGTTGAATATTTGTGAAAAATTCTACTGTATCCGCCGGTAGCTACAATAACACTTGGGGATTTATAAATCTCTATTTCACCGCTTCTTTTATTTAGCACGCTTACACCGCACACATAACTTTTGTTATCGTTATCTTTGTTTGTTATAAATTCTAGCAAATATCTCTCATTTAAAATTTCTATTTTTGCTTCCAAACATCTGTCATAAAGTGTATGAAGAATTTTAAGTCCCGTATAGTCTTGTGCGTAACATGCGCGAGCGGCGTATGCGCCACCTAGTTTTCTTTGTGCAATTTTTGACTCTTTTGTTCTGCTAAAAGGAACTCCGATGCTATCAAGCCACTTAACTGCTTTTGGTGCCTCATTGCACATATATCTTACACTTTTTTCATCTGCTAACGCATTTGCTGATTTGAGAGTATTTTGTACATGTATCTCTATGCTGTCCCCATTTTCCTGCGATAAAACTGCATTTATACCACCTTGAGCCATACATGTTTGGCTTCTTGTAGGATACTCTTTTGTTATAATGATTACTTTTGCACCGCTCTTATAAGCATTCAAAGCAGCTACAAGAGCCGCTCCCCCTGCTCCTACAACTATTACACTATTATTCATTCTCTTCCTTATGTACACATATCTCTATTATAAATTTTGCGCCGTCTTTAATATTTTGGGCATATATTTTACCGTTACGGTGCTGCTCAATAATATTTTTTGACATGTTAAGACCAAGTCCCGTACCGTTTTTATCAAGTTTTGTAGAGAAGTAAGGGTCAAAAATTTTATCTATTATATCTTCGGCTATACCTCCGGCATTATCGCTTATCTCCATTACGGCAACATCACCTCTGTCATAGCTTTTAATAACTATTTGTGCATCTTTTACACTATATTGTCTAAACTGCTCTTTTGCATTATTTATTATATTGAGTACAACTTGAATATACTCGTTTTTATACAACATGACTCTATTTTTTGAACCTAACTCTAAACATAAATCTATATTTTCAGATGACAAACTATCTTCAAGAAGTCCATAAGCCTGTGATATAGGACTGTTTAAACTTGTCTCTTCCTTAAGCTTGTTTGGCTTATGAAAATTGCTAAAATCTGAAACGATGCTGCTTAAATTCTGAGTATTTAAAGCAATTTTGTTTAACTTCTCATTTAAAAACTCTAAAAAATCATCTCTTTGTTTTTTATTGCATAAATCATACTCTTCAAGTTCTATTGCCATCACCATAGATATATGCAGTGCTGAAATTGCACTAAGAGGCTGTTTCCACTGATGCGCTATCATGCTGACAATCTCTCCCATTTGAACCAACCTAGATTTATGAAGCAGATATGTATCTTTTTTTTGCATTTCACTGACTGCAGAAGAGACCTTTGATTCAAGTGTTTTATTTAACTCTAGCAGTTCATCTTTTAACCTCTCCAATTCAATATTTTTTCTATTTAAAAGATTTTGCTTATAAAAAACTATGAAAAATATAAATATTATAAAAATAATAACCTCTTTTAAATACCCAAAATTTACATTTTTGACATAGTTTATCGATGCCCATTCGCTGAAAAAATTGTTAATGTCCGAGTGCTTAATACTTTTTGAGAGTTTTTCAAAAATTTCAAATAACATGTAGTTATCGTCACTAACACCAAAAGATATGCCTACCTTATCATCAAATTGCCCAGATATTTTTAAATTTTTGTTTTGTATATTTTTAAAAACGTAAGCAGTTGTTATTAGATTATCTATATAACCGTAATATTTTCCCTCTTCAACACCCTTAAATCCATCTTTTAACGACTCCACATAGTTTAATTTAATATTAGGGTATCTTCTTTTTAAATCTAATGTGAAAGCATTTTTTTCAATGACGGCAAGCTCTTTATCTAAAATATTCTCGATATCAAGTATATAGTGTTCTTGTGTATTTGTAACTATAACCAACGGTTCATAGTGATAGGGAGTCGTATATTTAACTCCATTTTCTTTTTGCGAATTATTTGCAATCGGAAGCAAATCACACTTTTTATCTATAACTGCTTGAAGTGACTCTTCCCATGTTTTTGTATATACAAGTTTATATGGAATTTTTACGCTCTCTTTTGCTAAATTTAAAATATTGGAGCCTATACCGATAAATTTACCCTCTTCAATAGCACTTATAGGAAGTGAAGATGGAGCAACGCATACATGTATTTCTCCTTTTTGCCTTAAATATCTCTCCTCTTCGTCGCTTAAGAGCCTCTCTTTGATACTAAATATGGCTCTATCTAAATTAACATCTGATTCTACCAATCCCATAACTCTATATATATCTAAAATTCTCTCTACTTTGTTTTTTTCGATACTTCCAAGCGGTATATTATTTACGTAAGAGAGTTTTTTAAGTTCAAGTGCTTCAAACATCAAAGCATCTCTTGACTTCTTTGAAGAGTTGTATTTTTTATAAATGATATCAACAGTCTCTTCTATATTATCAAAAGCATACTCCCAACCTCTTAACGATGCCCTTTTAAAAGCATCACTTCTCTGAGGATATTTTGTCGCTTCTTCTTGTGACGTGAAAAGGATATCGCCGTAAAAATCAAATCCTCTATCTTTTGGAGAAAAAAGCTTAAACTCCACACCTTTTTTATTTAATAAATATGGCTCATTTGAGATATAACCGGTATATAAGTCTATATTTTTACTTATCAAATCTTCAATATTAAACGTATGACTTTTAAATTCTATGCTCTTTTTGTCAGTATTGGTCGAGTTTATCATTGCATAAACAGATACTGCCTCAACTGCATCCTGTGTTATCATAACCTTTTTACCTGCAAAATCCTTTACATCTTTTATACCTGATGATTGCAGTGCAATTAAAGTAATGGGCGATGATTGAAAAATTGCACTTAAGAGACAAATATCTTTACCTTTTGCATAGTACCAGATTAGGCTTGAGCGCCCAATGCCGTAAGTTGTTTTTCCTCTTAATACATCAGAGACAACGTCGGTCTCATATTTAAACTTTTTTATATCTACGTCAAAACCCTCTTCTTTGTAAAAGCCTTTCTCTTTGGCTATATAATAACCGGCAAACTGAAACTGATCTAACCACTGAAGCTGCAAAGAGACCTTCTGTATAGGTTGATTTTGTGAAGCAGAAAGAGAGATAAACAGAGATAAAATAATAAATAGATACTTCATAGATTCACGCTCCTGCTAAATTATATCATAAGGGTCAAAATGTAGTATCTTGCAACCCTTAAACTTCCGGCAATTATAACAAACCAAACAAACTCAAGTCTAACAATACCTGCAACTAATGTTAGCGGATCACCTATTATGGGTAGCCATGAAAGTACGAGTGCATAGTAACCGTATAGATGTCCGTAATCGTAAGCCTTTGTTCCTATTTTTGATGATAAAAGTTTTGTTTTTGTTTTTTCATAAAGCAGGTAACCTAAAAAGTAGTTCAATATAACGGCAAGCACATTACCCAATGAGGCAAAAATAAGCGCATTAGAGTTTGGCATACCGTTAGCTAAAACTGCGAGAAAAGCGACTTCTGAACTAAAAGGCAAAACGGTAGCCGCTAAAAAAGAGGATAAAAAAAGAGCAAATTCAGTAATAGTAGCTACTTTTGAAAAGATTTTATATTTTCAATAACAGAAGCAATAAGTCTATCTCTCGCTTCTACGCTTGCCCAAGCAATATGAGGAGTTATGTAGAGTCTATCCCTATTTTTTACATGTAAAAAAGGATGGTTTTCTTCCATAGGCTCTTTTGTTAAAACATCAAGAGCAAAGTAGATACTCTTCTCGTCAATTATTCGTGCAATAGCCCTCTCATTGATGATACCGCCGCGTCCAATATTTAAAATAACTGCATTTTCTTTACATATTAACAGTTGTTCATAGTCCAAAAGATTGTCTGTTTTTTCATTTAAAGGTGCGTGAATAGAGATGATATCACAAGTTTTTAGAAGTTCTTCCAGCTCTACATGTATAAAATCTTTTGAGCTATTTTTACCGCTTGTAGAGTAGTAGCATATCTCTATTCCAAACGCTTTTGCTATATTTGCAACACCGCGACCTATAGCGCCTAAACCTATAACTCCCCATCTTTTGCCTTTTATCTCAAAAAACGGTTTTGAAATATCGGTAAAGATTTTACTTCTTGAGTATGAGCCATCTTTAACATACTCATCATAATACTTTGAGTGTCCTATAAGATAAAAGAGCATTGAAAACGTATGCTGTATTACTGAGTCTGTAGAGTAACCTGCTACATTTTTTACCTCTATACCTCTTCTTTTTGCGGCGTCCAAATCAACATTATTCATACCTGTTGCGGCAACACAGATAAGTTTTAATGTTGGTGTATTTAACATGTGAGTTTCTGATATAACAACTTTGTTAGTAACAATAACATCGCAATGCATTATTCTTTCTTGTGTCTCATTAGGAGAAGTTGTTTGAAAAACTTTAACATCCCCAAGTTTAAAAAACCTGCTTAAATCCGATTCGCCGAATGTTAAAGCGTCAAGTAAAACAATTTTCATGCCTGTCTTTTCTCTTTAAATGTCTTTAATTTTTGTTATTAATTCTCTTGATTTTGACAGTGCTTTTTGTACTTCATCAAAAACAAGTGCAACAGCAAGTCTTCTGCCTTTATGAGCTTCTGGCTTACCAAAAACTCTAACAAAACTATTATCACTAAATAGACTATCATCCACATCAATAACAGGAGCATAGTTGTGAGCCTCTGATTTAAATGCCGCAGATGCACCGGAACCATAAAACGTAAAGCCTAAAGGAAGTCCTAAAACTGCTCTTAAATGAAGTGCAAACTCGCTTTGAGACTGTGTTATAAGCGTAACCATTCCCGTATCATGCGGACGAGGAGAAACTTCTGAGAAATAAACTTCATCACCCTTTACAAAAAGCTCTACTCCAAAAATACCTCTGCCACCTAGACCATCCGTAATTTTCTTAGCTATCTCTTGTGAACGCTCTTTTGCTAGCTCGCTCATCTGCATCGGCTGCCATGAAAAAACATAATCGCCGTCTCTTTGCTCATGACCTATAGGTTCACAAAAAACAGTCTCTTTGCCGTTTCTAGCCGTAAGCATCGTTATCTCATAATCAAAATCAATAAATGCTTCAACTATAAGTTCGCTTGCATCGCCTCTTGCCTCTTTAGCCATCTCCCAGGATGCAGGAATATCATCAATGCTTCTTGCCACACTTTGACCATGCCCAGACGAGCTCATAACAGGTTTTATAACACATGGGAATCCCATACGTTTTGCCGCTTCCTTTAAACCCTCTTGTGTCGTTACAAACTCATAAGGTCCTGTTTTAAGCCCTAACGCTTCTGCGGCAAATGTACGAATATTTTTTCTATTCATAGTTTTACTAACAGCATCAGCATTTGGAATAACGTTATACCCATTTTTCTCAGCCTCAAAAAGTGCATCTATACTGATTGCCTCTATCTCTGGTAAAATATAATCAGGTTTTTCACGGTAAATAATTTCTAAAACTGCATCTTTATTTTGCATATTTACGACGTATGAGCGGTGTGCTACATGATGAGCGGGTGCATTTTCATATCTATCAACTGCTACAACCTCAAGACCGAGCCTTTGAGCCTCTATTGCGACCTCACGACCTAGTTCGCCTGAGCCTAGTAACATGATTTTTTTTGAATTTGATTTTAGCGGAGCGGAGAATTGCATAAAAATTCCTTCTTTTTTATTGAAGGAATTATATCCAAATCGGATTAAAACCTTATTGTTTTAATCCTATTAGAGTTTGAAGAAGCTGATCGGAAGTGGTAATTGTTTTACCGTTTGCCTGATAACCTCTTTGAATAATTATAAGTTGTGTTAATGAGCGTGACAAGTCAACATTTGATGCTTCAAGCGCAGATGACTGCATAAATCCGCGCCCTGCCGTTGCCGCTGTTCCGATTATCGGGTCACCTGAGTTGGCAGTTTGTGTATAAACATTCCCGCCTTCGGTTGATAGACCCTCATTATTTGTAAATTTTGCCATACCGATTTGTGCCAAACCAAAAGAACGACCGTTTGAAAATGAACCGATTAAAGTACCGCTTTGATCTATCCTGATACCTACTAAATCCCCGCCCGTATAACCGTCTTGAGAGATTCCCGATGTTGATGAAACAGAATCAAAACTTGTCATACCGTCAAATCCGTTTGCAGTTCCTAAGTTGATAGCGACTTGTTGGTTTGAAGCAGAACCGTTATTTGCGGTAAATGAGACGTTTGGAGGGTTAAAAGTCGCTAATGAACCGTCATTGTTAAATCTTATAGAACCGGTTTTTTCATTAGTGGGAGCAACAGTATCAATTGTTGCAGGTTCAGGAACACTTATTTTCATATTCCATGTACTACCTGTAGATGAGTCAACAGCTACTTTTCTATATTCAGTTCTAAGAGTATGTTTTGAACCCAACGAATCGTAAATATCTATACTAGCGGAGTGCGTTGCTGCATTAAAACTTTGTGAAAATGCTTTTCCGGTAGTTCCTGAAGGCAGTGTTGAACTTAACGCTTCCATGTTTCTTGTAAACTTTGCATTTTCCGTTATTCCACCACCGACGACACTATCAGCAGTCATACCCGTAATTGCTAAACTGATATCATAATCATCAGTTGCTCCACCTGGATTGGTAATCTCAAATTTTCCCTGAGCGTTAATAATAATTGAAATATTATTGTCTGTTGTTAAAACATCCGCACTTCCATCCGCATCGACTGATTTAGCCTCAATTTCCATTGCATAACGCAAATCTGCTATTGTTTTAAATTTTTTATCCGCTCCCGCTACTGTTGTAGCTCCTGTTGGGTCATACTGATATCTATATGCGGTAGTTACAGAATCTAGCACTGCCAAACCACTGTTCACATTGCCTACTGCACTTATTCTAATGTTGTGAGATGCTGCACCGTTAGAATTTGTATTTGTTAAATCAATTTCATTATTAGTTGCATCGTATGTAGCTACAATCCCTGTTGTAGATGTCTGTGCGTTTATTGCAGACAGAAATCTTGCTGCATTATCGGCAACCGTATTTCCTGCCAATCCGCCTGTTGTAGTTATCTGCTTGGTAGTACCGTCATCAAGAGTGAATGTTATATCAAGCTCAACAGCACCGGCAACGACATTACCGCTTCCTGTTGTTGTAGAATTTTGAAATGATGCCCAAATTCCTTGACCGGTTTGAAGACTAAATGCTTCTCCGCTATCATTGAACATTACACCTAAATCACCTGAATCAATCGGGTTTCCGTTTGCATCTTTAGCATCTCCGTATCCTACATTTGCAACACTATACGGAGCACCGGACTCAACGGAATAAGCAGGCGAAAAAGTTTTTACCAGTGGACCTGAATTTAGGTTTGCTTTTATAACCACATTTTGCGTAGGACTAGCAGGAGTAGTTAGTCCCGGAGGTATATTTATATTTGTAATAGGTGCTGTTGCATCTACAAAACCGGTAGTTCTATCTCTTAACCATCCTTGAACTATAAAACCGTTGTTATCTACAAAATTTCCGCCTGCATCAAATTTAAAGTCGCCTGAACGTGTATATTTGTAAGTATTACCGCCATCGGGAGAGATTATAAAAAATCCATCACCTTGAATAGCAACGTCGGTATTTTTATCCGAATTTTCAACTGAGCCTTGAGAAAATATACGAGTCATTGAACTAACAGTAGAACCAAGTCCGACTTGAACCGGATTTTTACCGCCGAGTTCTCCTTGCGGAGCAGTAGCAATTGCCTTTGTTTGAGCAAGAAGATCTGAAAAGTTGGCACGAGAATATTTAAAACCTATTGTATTAACATTTGCAATATTGTTTGACTCTACATCCATCGCAACTTGATGAGACTGTAGTCCGGATACTCCGGAAAAAAGTGACTTTAACATATTAAATCCTTATCATAAATTTAAAACGCCCTCGGAGCAAAGCCCCGTTAGGTTATACTAGCCGATTGGCACAAAATAAGAGAGTCATTTTTTACCTTCAAAAATATCTCTTAATCAATTTGCCTCAAACAAGGCAAAAAAATTCTTAACATAGTAAGAATTATCAGCATTTAGTGTTCCAACTTAATTTCTTCTACCCTATCTATGCATACTCAATGCTTTTTGTATCATCTCATCAGCTGTTTTAATACATTTTGAGTTAGCATCATACGCTCTTTGCATTATTATAATCTCTGTTAATCCAACTTCCATTTTTACATTAGAACCTTCAAGCAGAAAGTTTGATATTTCGGTACCGATAATATTTTTACCGTTTTCATCCTGAAAAAATATAGGCTTACCGCTATTTGTAGATTCACTAAATCTAGACCCGTTTACCCTATCAAGCCCTCTGTCATTTTGAAAATGATATACTGCTATTGCACCTACTGAACTCTGCATTCCGTTAGAAAATGTTGCTACGATTTCTGCATTTTTATTTATATCATATCCGAGCAGTTCTCCCGCCTGAATCCCATTTGAAGAACTTGATGCTGCAAATTCTCCTTTTATGGATGTTATACCGCTAAATCCGGTACTTAAATCAACCTCTACGCTAGAGCCGTTATTATCTATTGTAGGCAGTGTACTTGAAACTAATGCACCGGCATAATCAAATTCTACGACTCCACTTTTCGTATCATATATCGTTTCTCCGTCTAAGCTCTCGGCAGTAGCTACAACATTCCATTGACTTCCCGGCAAAACTTGTGGGTCAACTTTACTAAACTCAAGTCTTATACTATTATTATTGCTTTGCGGATCAACGGCTTTTGCACTCATAACCCTTATTTCATCATCAACACCTAAATTTCCGTAAAACTTTACCTTAGTTGTAGGTTGAACAGGAAACTCTAAACTCTTTGGCATTTGAAGCATTTGTTGAGTGCTAGCTTCACCTAACTCTACCTCTGATAACTGCTCTGTCAATATGCCGTCTTTTATATTCGCTCCGATTGTTCCTAGCACATAATAACCATCGGCAGTTACTAAGTCTCTATTTTTGTCAAACATAAAACTTCCATCACGCGTATATAACGGCTTACCTTCACCTTGAATACCAAACCAGCCATCACCCATAATAGCCAAATCAGTACTTCTCTCACTTAACTCTAAAACACCGACACCCTCATCCATAACGACACCATTAAGTCTAGCACCTACTCCGACGCTGCTATTTATACTTGATTTATTTGAATCGGTGTTTAAAGCCTCTTCAAAAAGTGATGAGAACTCTGCACTATAGCCGCGAAATCCGGTAGTATTTATATTTGCCAAATTATCGGAAATTACATCTATACCGTACTGATGTGTTTTAATCCCGTTTATTCCGGTATAAAAAGCTTGAGTCATCATAATAGAATCCTTTAGTAAACTTCTTTAATATTCTCTAGTGCAACATAGCTTGAACCTACTTTAACATAAGTTTTACCGCTATCAAATTTAACAGATTCGATAGGATATGCGCCTACTCTAGTCTTTAGTGTATCGCCGTTTGGATTTGTGTATGAAGCAGTTGAGTAATATATTCCGCTAGTAACGCTGCTACCGCTTTGATTTGTACCGTCCCACGTAAACTGATATACCCCTTTTGGATTTGTACCTACATCCAATGTTTTTATAACATTTCCGTTAACATCCATTATCTCAACGCTTCCATGATCTATTTCATCAGGAAAGTAGATTTCAAAAGTAGTATCGGTTCCCTCATCAAGAACTATTGCATTACTACCTATATCTGCCGTTTTACCTATTGCAGATACCGTAGAAAACTGTTGAGAATTTCCAAGTGCAGCCGTTAATGATTCTAGAGCCTTATTAGTATTTTCGGAAGACTCTAAAGTTGCAAGTTGCGATGTTTGACTCAGAATTTTCTCACTGTCCATAGGCTCGGTCGGGTCTTGATTTTGAAGCTCAACCAAAAGAAGTTTCATAAAATCATCTTTTCCTAAAACCGTCTTGTCTTCAGTTGCGGTCGAAGTCGCATACTCTGCGTTTGTAGCAGCATTTAAGCCTGTTGATGTGATTGCCATTTTGTATCCTTTATATGTACTTTGGAACTATTATTTCTAAAGAGCTTAAAATCTCTTCTTTGCTTTGTTCATTTTCAAAGTAGTTATACTCTTCGTTAGCTCGGCGCTCATTTTGTCTTTGCTGGTGCTGTGCGTTACTGTTTGAGTCACTATTTTGCGAACCGTTACTAAAATTTAATGTAGCATTATTTATTCCACTGTTATTTAACTGTGTTTTCAATTCATTTGAATTCATTGAAAGCATATTTATTGCTGAATTGTTTGAGCTGATATTTACATGTAGATTTTTACCTCTTTGAACAACCGTCAAATCAACTTCACCCAAATTTTGCGGATTTAACTGTACCTTTACCCTTGTAAAAGGAGATTTATACTCTTCAATAGCATTTTTAATATCCGATGAGAGATATTTAATCATCTGCTTTGCTTCATTTAGTTTAAGCTCAAAACTATCTGCCTTATGAACACCTGACATCTCTGTTTTACCTGTTGAGGGGTTTTGTTCATTTACAAATGACTCACCTTGCAAAAGTTTCTCTAATGTTTTTGTGTTCTCTTGAGTTGCACTAGGTGCTATTACTTTAGCAGTAGCAACCGAAAAATCTGCAGTTAGCGAAGAGTTGTTTGCACTTGATTTTTCACCGCGAAGAAGAAGTTTTAATGTTTCATCCGCTTTTTCTTTTGGTGTTTTTTCTTCTGTTTTATGCAAATTGTTTATTTTGGCTTGAACTATCTGCTGTGTAGTCGTATGCTCAGATGAAGTTTGTGCTCTAAAAAGAGGTGTTGTTTTTATCTCTTGTTGAAGCTGTATCGTTTTCTCGCTATTTTTTTTATCATCTGATGAGAGTGCTTCAGCGTTTTGTACATTATTAGCAGCTATATTTTTTTGTTTATCATCACTAGGTGACGTCTTTATTTTTTTATCTTGAGTCATATCTTTTGAAAAAAGCTCTTCTTTTATTAGAACTTTTTTATCTTCTTTAGCATCTGTTTTATTAGTCTGAACTTTTACCTCTTCAACGGTAATTTTAGTCACATCAATACCGAGTTTTTTAGCAGCTTCAGCCAAGCCTTTAAGAGTTTTTGGAAGCTCTTTTATCTCTGATTTCTTATACTCATCACTGTTTAGAATTTTTTCTTTAAGATAATTTTTTGCATCGCTAACTAGTGCTTTTAGCTCTTGACTGCTCAAAGAAGCTGTAAGTTTTGGATTTAACTCTAGTGGCTCTTGGCTACTTTTTTTAGATACTTTGTCCTCGTTTTTTAAAAGAGATGACAATATTTCTGTTTTTGAGCTAGTTTTTGGTGTTTTGATACTTTTTTCTTCACTACCGAGCGATAGTATCAAAGAGCCGTTTTGAATGACTTTGCCATCTTTTTTTTCACTGACTCCCTTTAGTAACTCTGAAAATGATAAAGAGCCTTTCTCATTTTTAGGCGATAAAGCAAGAGGCGATGATGAAGATGAAGTTTTACTATTTTGATTATCCAATAAAATCATTATCTGCTCCTTTTTACAAAGATTTTATAAGATATAGCACAAATTATTCCACTATTAAATTTATTAAAAAACTACCGATATAGGTGCATGATTAAATTATTGCTTCTATCATTAGCTATTTTCTTTATTTCTCAAGGTTCAGCTGAGTCTTTATCTAAAAAAAATATGGATACTTCGGTTTATAATACTAAGAAAAATGAGATAAATAGACAAGCATCGGAAAATAAAAAAATTAAATGCAGATATGTTTGCGATAAAAAAGTGTATAAAGAGCAGAAAATATCAGAGGCAATAGAGTTTTATAAAAACTCAAAAGATTATAAGTTTAGTAGGGATTAAAGCTATTTAAACAAGTTAAATCATTTTTATATTTTGCACCTGCTAGATTTTTTAACTCTTCTATAAGTGCTTCTGATTTCTCTCCGTCTATCGGATAACTTACAACGCAGGAGTTTAAATCTTTTGCAAAAAATTCGCTAAACATATTTTTTACGATAGCGGCACCGTATTTGTCGGTATATGGGAGTATGAAAAAATAGTCCGATTTGCTATTAGAAATAGAGTCTGAATTTCTTAGTATCTGCTCAAGCGAACTATTGATATCCGTCTGTTTAACTTTTGAAAAATCACAATATAACAAAGTAAAACTCTCTGCACGGTTCTCATCAAGTCTTTGAACCAAACCTATACTCAAATCAAGAAGTTGTTTAAAATTGTCAAATGTAAAATGTACTCCGGCCATACTCTGCCTCAAATTTTAAAATTTTACAAAGTATATCCAAATAAAAATAAAATAAATATCTACATGACAGTGTAAGGTTTTATCTCATCTCTTGAAATAAAAGGTGTTGCTTCTATCTCATCTTCTTTATAAGATACTTTATAACTAACACCATCTTTTGTTTTACAATATGTTAGAATTATTTTTGCAGCAAGCTCTTTATCAGCTTGTGTTGCACTCTTGCTAAGTAGAGAGTGCGGAGCCGGCAAATCAATAGCTTTTAAGTGATAGTATTTTTCATTATTTATATTTTGCAGATGCTTATTCTCTTCCTGATTTCTTCCAACTACAAGTTTTGCACCATCAGGTAGTCGCAGATGACGACCAAATTTCATGATAGGAATATCCTTAACTTCAAACGTATCATATTTTATAAAATCAAACATTTTTTTGGCAAAATTCTCATCAGTTAAAAGGCACCCTCCACCCGGGCTTTCAAAATTCTCTAAACCTATCTCTTTTACAAGCTCTAGCTGTCTGTCTCTGCTTCTTCCCGTAATTCCTTCGAGTTTTTCTCTATCTACCCACCCTTCTATTTCAGCTATTGTCGGAACCAAAGCTTTTGCGGAGAGAGGACGAAGAAGCAGACCTTCACAGTTGCTCTCGTTTAAAACTGTTTGAAGAGCATCTTTATTTTGACTCATTGGGCGTTGCCCCATAACTTCACCACTGATTAGAAATGAAGCGCCTTCTGCTTCCATTATACGCTTAGCAACTGCAAACATTTTAGCATGACAATCTATACATGGATTGAAATTTTTACCGTAACCGTGTTTTGGGTCAAAGAGTACATCTTGTAAAAATTCGCTCTCTATATCTATTATCTTAAGCTCTGCTCCGACTTGATTGCACATACTTTGCATATGCTCAAGTCTATCTTTCGTACTTCCAAAGCCCGTATTAATATTTACCGCCAAAACCTCTATGCCTTGGTCTATTATAAGCTTCATCGCCAAAGTTGAGTCTAATCCACCGCTAAAAAGTGCGATTGCTTTCATCTTTTTCCCTTGTTATGTAATAATTAAATTACAGAATTATACACTACTTATTCCCTCTTGTACCAGAGTGGCTTCGTGATGATTTTTTTGGCGCATTTGTAGCAGGTCTGTTTTGAGCTCTACTTCTTGAATTACTACCTTTCGCACCTCTGCCTCCGCCTTGATTTATAGGTTCTGCTTTTATAGAAGGGTCAGGTTTAAAACCTTTTAGCCAAATTTTTGGGATATCATTTTTGATTAGTTTTTCTATATTTGCCAAATACTCATGCTCATCTATACAAACTAACGATATTGCTTCGCCTACATTACCGGCACGACCCGTTCGCCCTATCCTATGAACGTAATCCTCAGGAACATTTGGAAGTTCGTAATTTACTACATGTGGAAGCTGGTCTATATCAATACCGCGTGCCGCAATATCTGTTGCAACCAAAACTCTTATTTCACCGTTTTTAAAGTCAGCCAAAGCTTTTGTTCTTGCATTTTGACTCTTGTTTCCATGAATTGCAGCAGCAGTTATGCCGTCTTTTTCAAGCTGTCCAAAGAGGCGATTTGCCCCATGTTTTGTTCTTGTAAACACGAGTACTTGTTTCCATTTACCTTCATTTATCAAATGTGTTAAAAGCTCTCTTTTACGAACGCTATCAACAGGATAAACTGTCTGTTTTACGCTCTCTGCGGCAGTGTTGCGGCGTGCGACTTCTATAAGAACCGGCGAGTTTAACAATCTATCGGATAATTTTTTAATCTCATCTGAATATGTAGCCGAGAATAGCAGATTTTGTCTTTGTGAAGGTAGTATTGCCAAGATTTTTTTAATATCGTTTATAAAACCCATATCAAGCATTCTATCGGCTTCATCAAGTATAAGAAATTCAACGCTTTTTAAATCTATGCTTTTTTGGGAAATATGGTCTAAAAGACGCCCCGGAGTTGCAATAACAATATCAACACCTTTGCGAAGCTGTACTAACTGCGGATTTATTTTCACTCCGCCAAATATAATTGCAGATTTGAATGGAAGATGTTTTCCATAAAGCTCTACACTCTCTCCGACTTGAGCCGCCAACTCCCTTGTGGGCGTTAGTATAAGCGCTCTCACGCTGTGCTTTGTTTTTGATGGTTTTGCTCTGCTTAGAAGCTCAAGAAGCGGAAGAGTAAAACCGGCAGTTTTACCTGTTCCTGTTTGCGCACCTGCTAAAATATCTCTTTTGCTTAGTATAACCGGTATCGCCTCTTTTTGAATAGGGGTAGGCTCGTCATACCCTTGATCTTTAATAGCTTTTAATATAGGAGCTGATAAACCTAGTGAGTTAAATGACATTCATTTCCTGAGTTGTAATATTTATACATAATAGCATAATTTATGGTAATGTCGGATATAATTTGCACTAAATTTAAATACTCTCTTAGGACTTCCTATGTCAAGCAACCAAATAACCTTAAAACACGGTAAGCATCGTGTTCATCCATGTCCTAACGATAAAAAATTATCACTTCTTAATTTATTGATAACCCAAAACAACTCTTTGAAAACTATTGTTGTATCTTCAAATAATATTGAAGCTATAAAAGAGGCTATAACTGCAGAAAATGTTACGGTTTTAAGTGATAGTGAGCTAATAGAGTTGCCTGAACTTACATGTGAATTGCTTATTAGCTACGATTTACCTTCTGATGCAGATATCTACATGTCAAGATTGGCAAAAACTACAGATAGTGCAACTATTTTACTTGATATTAATGAGCAAAAAGAGCTATATCCCATAGAAACACTTCTTAAAAGAGTAATAAAACAAGAAATAATCAAAGGTTTTGAGTATGAAGAGAAGCAGACTATTGTAATAGCACAACAAAAGCCAAAAAGAGAGTACGCTTTTAAGACGGATGCAAAAGAAAAATCAGAGCGTAAACCATTTGAGAAACCAAAATATGACAAGCCTAAAAGAGACGGTGAAAAATCAGAGCGCAAACCATTTGAGAAACCAAAATACGACAAACCTAAAAGAGACGGTGAAAAATCAGAGCGTAAACCATTTGACAAACCAAAATACGACAAGCCTAAAAGAGACGGTGAAAAATCAGAGCGTAAACCATTTGACAAACCAAAATACGACAAGCCTAAAAGAGACGGTGAAAATAGTAAAAAACCTAATAAATTTTTAGGTAAAGACGAAAACGGCAAAGCCATATTTGCTAGTAAAAGCGGAGAGAGAAATCATCGCTATGACGGAAAACCAAAAGATACATATGAAGCACCAAAAAAAGTTGGAAGAAAAATATCTATAAAAGAGCGTAAACCAAAAGAGACACCTGAGTCATAAAGAGCAATGTTTAGCTCTTAAAAGTTACAAGCTCTCCTTTTTTTAACTGCGAGATTTTTCCTCTATATCTACGAATATGAAAGGCCTTTTGCTCAAAAGAGATATCTGTCTGCAAATTTATTTTTTTGTATTCTCTCTCGTAATGCTTCATTAAAAATGCTATAAGTTCAGCCTTTAGAGCCTCTTCATTTTCAAGTGAAAGTATCTTTTCATCTACTGATATTGCCATAAGCCGCGGCTCGTCAAACTTTCCCTTTAATGCCAAAGCAAACTCAAGTGAATGAAACTGCAAAAGCGAAGGATCAAGCACATCTAAAATTTGATTTGTAAACTCTGGATGTTCTAAAACCGTTTTTATTAAACTAAGCTCCCACATATCTCTATGACGGCTACTATCAATAACAGTTTTATTTTGGTTAGTGTTCGCTTGGTTAGCCAATCTTACAAATGAAGGATTAATTCCCAATCGTTGTGCCAAATATGTTTTATATTTATCCTGAAGCATTGGGGAGAGAGTTTTAAGATATCCGATAGCCTCTTGCATACAAGCTTCTTTAGCCTTAGGGTCTAAAAGATTGTAAAGCGATAAAATCTCGTCTAAAACAAACTCTATAAACGCTTGAGGAGTTCTAAACATAGTTGATAGTTCCTCAACTTCACCATTTTTTACCATATCCGCAGGGTCTAAACCCTCTTTGAAAATAACAACGCCGCCGTTAAATCCGCTTGCACTTAAAAGTTTTGATGCTTTTAAAGCAGCCGCGCGTCCTGCCTTGTCTCCGTCATATGCCATTATAACTTTTGGCTCGCCTTTACGTAATAGCGGCAAATGCTCTGTAGTAAGCGCCGTTCCCAAAGTAGCAACCGCATTTGTAAAACCTGCTTGATGAAGCATTATAACATCAAGATAACCCTCTGTTATAACTATCTGTTTTGTTTTATGAATACTCTGTTTTGCATGATGGTAGGCATATAAAAGACGCGATTTATTAAAAAAAGGCGTTTCGGGCGAATTTACGTACTTTGCCTGATGTCCGCTTATGGTTCTCCCGCCAAACCCGACAATAGAGCCGTTAGCCGAATGAATAGGAAATGTTATACGCTCTATAAATCTTGCAAAATTCCTTCCGCCTTCATACCCTATAACTCCCATCTCAACCGCTTCGCTCATACTGAAAAGTTCAGATTTTATAAAATTAATCGTTGCATTTGAATCAGGTGCATATCCGATACCGAATTTTTCTACACTGCTCTCATAAATACCGCGCTCTTTTATGTAAGAGATTGCCTGAGGATTTTTAGTAAAAAGGTATTGATACCGCTCATTAATTTTTTCCATAAGATTTGAACGAGGTTTGCTGTTTTTTTTGTCGCTGTACGAGAGAGAGAAATTATATGTGGATGCAAGCTTTTCCAGTGCTTCTGGATAAGTTAATTTTTCATGTTCAATAACAAATTTTATACTGTCACCGCCTACCCCGCATCCAAAACAGTGATATATCTGTTTTGCCGGACTTACTACAAATGAAGCGGTTTTTTCGCCATGAAAAGGACATGGCGCTTTATAGTTTGCACCGGCTTTTTTAAGCTCAATGTACGAACCAATAACATCAACAATATCAATGCGCGCTTTGAGGGCTTCAATAGAATCTTGAGTAATCATAAATAGATTATACAAAAATGTTAGTTAAAGAGAGTTTGGGATTTTTTAAATAGTTGTCACTAAGACAGGAACGGTAATACCTGTCTTAGAAGGAGAAATAGTTTTTTAGATATTAGTAAATATCTGTGCTTGGGTGATTAGGTTTACTAATCGGTGTTTGTACATCTTTAATGTCATAGTGTACAATGTTGTCAGCTTGGATGGCACCTAATATTAACATTATAGTTAAAATTATTTTCATTTTGTATTCCTTGGTAAGAACGCATTACGCTCTAAATTTTTAAATCGGAGAAATTTTATCCGATTTAAAAATTTTAGTTATTGATTTGTGTCAATTTGTAATAAAAAAGTAGTATATTTTTACTACAACATCATAAATATTCATATATTTACGCTTATACAGCTAAAGCATGAAATATTATCGCTGCAGTTTTTACATGCAGGAGCTATTTTACCTATCTCGTCGTATATAAATTTTTTCCATAACTTATCCTTTGGTTTATCTTGTGCTAAAGTCGGAAAATTTCTTTGCATAAATCTACCCATCTCTGTTCTGCTTTTAAGCCCCAAATCACTATATAAATGTCCCATCGCCAATGATTTATATGCTACCCAAGGAGCTAAAACATCATGTGCAAGAGAGTTTACAGAATGCTTTTGGAGCAAATCACAAACCTCTTTTTCTACTATTTTTAAATCCATTTTCATGATAAATCTCCATCTCAACTGTTTTTAAATAACAAAATTGTCATATTTTGTCCTATTGTGTTGCAAATAAAACTATTAAACACTCATCCAGTTTTCATGTGTATGACCCTTTTTCTCTTCGCTCAAAATTTTATGAACTGCTTTTATACAAGCATCATAATCAACTTCATCAACTATTTCTCCGACTAGCTCTTTGTATGCTACTTTGCCATCACTATCAATTAAATACACTGCTCTAGCAAGACGATTTTTAAGTTTGCCTTCTTTGATTAAGAGACCGTATTTTTTTGCAAAATTCAAATCAGCATCTATTACAAGCTCTGCGCTGTCGATATTCTCGTTTTTTACATACTCTTTTACAAATTCGATATCATCGGTTGTTACCATAATCGTCTCTAGTTTTTTAAACTGCTCTACAAGCTTGTTAAATTTTTTAGCCCCAAGCGAGCATACCTCTGTTTTAAGAGAAGGTATAGAAACAATAAGCTGTAGATTTTGAGCTATCATTCCGATTACATTTTTACTGCCGTCTAACTTTGTAATTCGTGCAGCAGGTGCTTCACGACCTACATCTATCTCTTTTCCCTCAAGCCTAGTTAGCACTCCATTTACAGTTATATTCATATATAATCCATTTTTTCTAATATATTAAAAAGCTATATGCATAACCTGTTCTAATATAAAAGATTACTCTATTGACTATTTTTTATACAATTAACTGCCTACTTAAATAGTATAATTTGAAAAAAGAGTAGTTTTCATGTCAAAAAAAATTCATACCCCAGAAGATGAAGATTGTCAAACATGTACTCTAAAATTTGCCTACGATGAGATTAATATACTCTATGAGATAGCAGTAATGCTCACAAATACGGTAGATACGAAAGAGTGCATAGAAAAAGCGATGATGATGCTTAAGCGAAAATCATATCTTGAGAGATGTGCGCTGTTCCTTATTAATGATGATGGCGAGTACTTAGAACTTTTTGCTTCTATAAATATAACACCTGCTCAACAAAAAATGGCAAGATATAAAATAGGCGAAGGAGCAACCGGTCTTGCCGCAAAAAGCGCAGAACCCATCGTAATAGAAAATATTCATAACAATATTAACTACTTAAATAAAATTGGCACTGCAAATACAAAATCTATATCTTATGTTGCTACCCCGATTATTCAAGACAGCGGAGTGATAGGCGTCTTATCCGCTAACATTGATGAGTCAAGTATAATAGATTTTGACAATATTGTTCACATGCTTACAATAGTGGGTTCACTCTTTGGCGGCAATATATCTATGCAAAAGAGATTTGCGCAGGAAAAAGAGAGTTTGGTAGAGCTAAAAACATACTATAAAGACCAAGCGCTTAGCGAGTACAGGTTTGAAAATATAATCGGTAAAAGCTCTAAAATGAAACAGATATTTAACATGTTAGAGACCGTTTCGCCATCTGATGCCACCATTTTAGTAAGAGGCGAAACAGGTACGGGTAAAGAGCTAATCGCTACGGCGGTACACAATCTAAGCAGACGTAAAAATGCTCCCTTCATAAAACTAAACTGCGCGGCAATAAGTGAGACCCTGCTTGAGAGTGAGCTTTTTGGGCATGAAAAAGGTGCTTTTACAGATGCTAGGGAGACTAGAAAAGGAAGATTTGAGTTAGCTGACGGAGGAACGCTGTTTTTGGATGAAATAGGCGATATAACACCCGCTCTTCAAGTAAAACTTCTTAGAATCCTTCAAGAGCAGGAGTTTGAACGTGTCGGCGGTACTAAAACAATTAAAACAAACGTTAGGTTAGTAGCTGCGACAAACAGAAATTTAGAAAAAATGGTCAAAAGCGGCGAATTTAGAGAGGATTTGTTTTACCGCTTAAATGTCATTCCAATCAATCTGCCGCCGCTTCGCGAAAGGTATGAAGACGTCAAACTTTTGATTGAGCACTATCTTCATAACTTTACAAAAGAACATAGAAAAGAGATGTCTTTTTCTAAACAAGCACTTGAGGTTTTGCTTGACTATCCATGGCCGGGAAATATTCGTGAACTTCAAAACACAATGGAGAGAATAGTTTTAATATGCCCAAACGGAGTTATCAATCCAGAGATGTTAAATCACGTACTCCCTTTTAACTATCAAAAAATGCACATGAGCATGGAGAGTGAAAAAACAGTCATACTGCAAGAGAATCTGCCTGCTCAAAATATAGAGGAAATAGCGATACCGCAGACTATGACTAAAAATAGAATTTTAGAGATTGAAAAAGAGTCGATTATTAAAGCATTGGTTGATAACCGCGGCATAAAAACAAAAGCAGCGGCACAACTTGGGATGAGTACCAGACAGATTACATATAAAATCAAAAAATATAATATAGAATTTTAAGATTTAATACTTTGGAAACCCAAATAAAATAGTCTATTTTAACTATCTCCTCTTGATATTATTTTAGCGTTTACCTCATTTGGAAGTTTTTTTACATGTGGCTCTATATACCATATATCGCCGTTGGTCAAATTAATATTTCCGCCCCATTTTTCCTCGCTATCAAACTCTAACGACTCTATAATCTCTTCCATATCTTTTTTAGCTACGTAAAATAGCACCTTACCCTCATCATTTTCTCTTAACATAACTTTTGCCATTACAAACTCCTTGTTTTAAATAATTTACTTAAATAGTGCCATAAACCATTACGAGCGCTATTTTTAAAACTTACTTTGAAATTACTTTCATTCATCTGCTCTATATATGATTCACTGCCAAAATTCTTATCATCCTTTTGGGGATAATCATCTCTGTAGTGAACGCCTCTGCTCTCCTTTCTGCCTAACGCACTAAGTACCATTGCTTCGGCAATTAAAAGTGCATTTTTAAACTCTATAATCGAAGCTAGTTCCACATTGTCATGTAAATCTTTGTTTACACAATGCAGTCCGTATTGCTGCTGCATCAGATAATGTACATACTCTAATGCAGACGATAATGAATCTTCACTTCTAAACACTCCTGCATTTTTAAATAAAAAGCCGCCGAGATTTTTTCTCATGGCATTTATATTAAAGAGACCCTCTTCGCTTAGTATCAAATCTACTTTGCGGGACTCTTTTTCAACATACGCATAATCAATCGGCAAAAAATCTCTTCTAAGTGCTACATGTGCTGCCTCTTTTCCTGCAAGTCTGCCAAAATAAGCACCCTCTAAAAGTGAATTTCCCCCTAATCTGTTAGCACCGTGCACACCGGTAACGGCGCACTCTCCACATGCAAAAACATAAGGCATATCGGTGGAAGTATCGCCTCTTGTCCATATCCCTCCTATACTGTAGTGTGCCGATGGCGTTATAGCTAACAGCTCTTTTGTTATATCTACTCCGGCACTGCTAAGTGCCGTTTTTTTAGCAGAGGGAAGTTTTTCGTCTATAACTTTTTCGCCAAAATGACGTAAATCCAAATATACTTTATGACCCTCACTCATATGCTTAACAATGGCACGAGACAATCTATCACGTGTTTGAAGCTCATCGGTAAAACGCTCCCCCTCTTCATCGATAATATATCCGCCTTCTCCACGCGCCGCTTCGCTTATAAGTGAACCGCTATTAACTAATGTTGTGGGATGAAACTGTACAAACTCCATGTTACTAAGCCGCATATTTGCACGAAGCGCGGCGGCTATAACATCGCCTGAACTCTCCTGAGAGTTTGTGGTATGAGAGCGAAAAATTCCTGCATAGCCGCCGCCTGCTAAAACCAATGATTTACATGCAAAAGCTATAACTTGTGAATTACGGCGGCGAAGAACTGTTATGCCTGATAATTTGCCTTTATACTTTGTAATATTTAAAAACTTATGATTTGAAAGAATATCTACGCCTTCTTTTCTGCATTTTAAAAACAGAGTTTGAACTATTGAAGCGCCTGTTCTATCGGCAATATAACATGTACGATTTGCACTTGCTCCGCCAAATGGACGCTGTTTTATATTGCCGTTATCGTCTGAGTCAAAACCGACACCCATTGCTTTTAATTCGTCTATTATATTTGGAGCTTCTGCGCACATACTCTGTATATTAGCCTTGTGAGACAAACCGTCAGAACCGCTAATGGTATCGTTTACATGTCTGTCTATAGAGTCATAAGCGGACAAATCGATAACAGCATTAATGCCCCCTGATGCTACGGATGAGTTTGAACGAAAAGGATTGCCTTTAGTAATTACCGCAACTTTTAAGCCGCTTCGCTTAGCGTATAACGCTGCATAAAGTCCTGAAATACCGCTTCCTATTACTATTACATCATATAACATTGTTTTCTCCGTACAGTTTAGATATTGTCTCTTTATCTGCTTTAGGCAGATAAGCAAGCAATAAATTATCTTCTACATGTTGTGGGTCAATCGCTCCAAAAAGCGAACTGACTACGCTACTGCTTCTTGCAAACTGCAAAGCGGTTATAACATCATTAAAATCATTTGTGCCGAGTGACTTGCCGAGGCTCTCATCAAACTTTTTTTGAAAAATATTTGCTTGAAGAAGCGAAGATGAGCCTATTATTTTCAAGCCATAACCATAAACCGCCTGCATAAGCGTATAGTATTTTCCATCGGCTCCCATTTGATTTGAAAAACCGTATGCCTGTGTTTTAGCGATACTATAAGGTGCTTGAATATATTTAAAATGATGGTTTGCTCCCCCTGCTTCTAGTGCAATTTCTACCATATCTTTAAGCGATAGATACTCCTTGTGTGTCTCATCATATAAAAAACCGTTCCAAGTAGCAATTCCGTAGTTTCTTATTTTTCCCTCTTTTACAAGTTGTTCAAAAAGCTCAAACGCTTTTTTGACTCTTTTTTTCAACTCTTCATAATCAATATATCCGAGTTGCATCTCAGGATTGTGTAAAAATAAAATATCTAATGTTTTCAACCCTAAGTTTTTCAAAGAGTTCTCAACGCTCCATCTTAAATAATCCGGAGTCATACAGTGCTGATCTACGATAATCTCTTCTTTAGAAGCTAAATTTTTATCAATCACATTCTGCTCAATCCATGTATAAGGATTTTTCGGGAAAGGAAAATCAAGCGGCACAAATCCTGCTTTTGAGGTAATAACCAACTGCTCTCTGGTAGCTTTTTTCTCATAAAATAGTTCACTTAAAGCCTCTCCTATCTCTCTTTCGCTAGTCTGATAACGGTAGTTTATTGCCGTATCTATCAAATTTATTCCCTTTAGTACGGCAAGTTTTACCGACTCTTTATAGTTGATAACATAGTTCTCTTCTCTGTATGGCTCTTTACGAAAAGTACCCAGACCCAGTGAAGATACAAAAACTTCTCCATCAAAACGGTAAAAATCTTTACTATATTTTTTGAACTGTTTTAGATAAGCGAAGGTTGCCTCTTTTGTTGCATAAGTGTTCATTTTAAGTTACAACCACTTTTATAGGAGCTTTTAATTTAAAGCTTAACATGTCTTCTATACCCGCTAGAGTAGTAGTCGTATTCATAGAACAGCTCATGCATTCGCCTTGATATTTTATAAGAATATTCAAAGCTGAATTCTCGTCGTTGATATCTATCAGCTCTACGTTGCCGCCGTCAGCCTTTAGCGTCGGGCGGATATACTCCTCTAAAATGGACTCTACGCTCTTGATTTTTTGAACAAGACTCATAGATTCAAATCTTCCCTCGCCCTTTGCTTCAATAATTTTGCGTGCATTCTCTTCGGCTGTTCGCTCTTGGAGAATCTCGTTAAGTAAATCAATCAAGTAAACATCTTTGGCTTCATGTCCGCCCGGTTTTATACATGACTTACAAAATCCGCCTGCTTTGGTATAGTCGATAATCTCCTCTATGAAAGACAATTTATTTAGCTTTATAACCTCTTTTAGCGTATCTTGCGATACTCTGGCGCACTCACATACGATAAACTCGCTCTCAAGACTCTCCATATCAACATTTTTATAGATTGATGCCGCTTTTTTTATAACATCGTATGCCATGACGGAGCAGTGCATTTTTTGCCCCGGTACGGCAGGAATATCGGGATTGTCACGGAGTGCTTTTTCAACATCGATATTTGTGATTTTTAAAGCATCGTCAACAGTTTTGTTCAAACATAACTCTGCCATCATATCGGATGACGCTATGGCAGTTCCGCAACCAAAACTCTTAAACTTGCTTTTTTTAATCTCATCTGTTTTTGGGTCTATCAACCAGTACAGTCTTACCGCATCCCCACAGCTCTCAGCTCCGAAATCTGCGATTATAAGTCTGTTTTGTCCTGCTTCAGATTCGGTTATCTCTCCCATATTTGTCGGTTGATTCATCCTTTTTTGTACCTCTTGCGAATACTCTTCCCAAAGTGCGCCGCCGATTAAATCATCTCTTGCCATAGAATCCTCTTTGTAAATAGTTTAAAAAGGGCAATGCAATTACTATTCTTGACATAAAAAATTTTGCTAGAACAAAACTTGCATTCTGATTTATGAAATATAAAAAAACAAAAGGATTTACATGTATCAACTTACTGCGATATTTAACAAAATCTGTCTAAATGACGTCTTGCAAGACCTTTATGAGAAAAAAATAGAGGGTATAACAGTTATAGATGTTATAGGAAAAGGCGGCATTGGAATTACTGAGGAGGGCGGAACTCCTGATTTGGATCCAAAAGTGAAAGTTGAAATAATTCTTTCATCTGAGGCTTTCAAAGAGATAGCAAAAGAGGCGATAAGAGCAAACACTCAAGACCTAGGTCACGGAGCAGGCAAAATGTGGGTAATCCCTGTTTTGGAGGTTGAACGTATCCGCACCGGAGAAAAAAATGAGGCTGCTCTTACTCAATCTTACATAAGCAGAAAAAAAAGCAGCAACAGTAACTATTTTACAAATGTTGACACTCCTGCAAGCTAAAAACCCTACAATAAAAAAACGACATTTTTAACAGTGATTTGTCGTTTTTTTGCATTTTAAACCTCATCCCCACAATTTCAAGTTATAATAAATCTAAATAAAATGGATAAATTTTTACATGTAGTGTGTGATGTGTTAAAAAAAGAGCGAAAATTTGACATATCAGATGATGGAAAATAAAAAGGAGTTCTATAGATGATTAAAATACCACAACAAGACAATAATAATTTTTATCAAGATATAAAATCCATCTTACAACTTGCAAGAGACAATGCCTATAAATCTGTAAATTTTATCATGGTAGAAGCTTACTGGAATATTGGCAAGAAGATAGTTGAAGAGGAACAAAGCGGCAACTATAGAGCCGAGTATGGCACTTATCTTATCAAAGAGCTTTCAGCCCAACTAACTACGGAGTTTGGAAAGGGTTTTAGCCAAAGAAATATTAGAAATATGAGACTTTTTTATAACTCTTTTCCAATCTGGCAGACAGTGTCTGCCGAATTGAGTTGGAGTCATTATGTATTTATTTTAAGAGTTGAGAATCCACAAGCACGGCTTTGGTACATGGAAGAATCAGCCAAAGCAAACTGGAGCGTAAGAGCTTTAGAACGACAGATAAACAGCCTATATTATGAAAGACTTTTATCAAGCAAAGAAAAACAGCCAATTATAGAAGAAGCCAAAGAAAATACAAAAAATCTCCAACTCACACCAAAAGATATCATCAAAGACCCTTATGTCTTGGAGTTTTTAGAGCTAAAAGATAACAAATCATTTAGAGAAAATGACCTTGAAAGTGCATTGCTAGAAAAAATACAAGAGTTTTTACTAGAGCTTGGGCGAGGTTTTGCATTTGTGGCACGACAAAAACGCATCAAAACCCAGACGAGTGATTTTTATATAGACCTAGTTTTTTACAACTATCTTTTAAAATGTTTCGTGCTCATAGACCTCAAAATAGGCAAACTCACCCATCAAGATATAGGGCAAATAGATATGTATGTAAACATGTACGATGATTTGGAAAAAGATACAAGCGATAACCCGACCATCGGGATAATCCTCTGCACAGACAAAGATGAAACGGTCGTAAAATACTCTCACATAAACGATAGAGATAATCTTTTTGTATCAAAGTATCAGATGGTTTTACCAACGGAAGAGGAGCTTATACGAGAGGTGGAAGGGGATGTTTTGGAGATTGGGATGATGAAGGATGAAAAAAAGTTAGTCAATCAAAATGGAGATAAAAATGGAAGATGAAAGTTTATTTACTAAAAAAGATTTATATATTGCATATAAAAAAGTCAAATTTGAATTATTTAATGATAAAAATACTATTGCAACATTGAAGCTATATGAATATGAAAAAAATTTAAATAATAATATTGACTCTTTATTTGAAAAAATAAAAGATGGTAATCTTTTAGGAAAAGATTTAGAATGTAAAGGTTTCTTTGAAATTCCAAAATCTTTTGATAGCAATAGCAACAAATATGAAATCCATTTTTTTTCTAGTTCTTTAAAGCATCATGATTTTAAACCTGAATCAATTACTCTTAAATTTCGCAAAGTAATAGATGCTGATATAGATTTTCATATAATATCAGCATTATGGATTTTAAAAATCGGGCAATTTATTGATGAAAAATTTGATGCTAATATTTATGGCTCAAGATTAACAAGAATTAAGCCTGTTGATACTAGTTCTTGTGAATATGATTTATCAAGTCAAAAATACAATGAAGAAAGCCCAAAAATATTTGAATCTTATCATCATAAATATCAAGCTTGGAGAAATAATAGTTTTAAAGCAATAAGAGAATTACACAAAACTTCTTCAGTTGTTGCAGTCACAATGGATATAACAAGTTTTTATCACAGCATAGAGCTAAATGGATTTAAAGAGGTGAAATTTTATGAGAAGTTTTCTTTAGATATTAAATTTAAAGAAAATCCAAAATTAAAACAATTTCATGAATCTTTTATTGGCTTATTGGCACTTTGGAATAATGCAATAGAGTCCGAAAATGGATTGCCCATAGGGTTGTCTGCATCTTCCGTTTTAGCAAATGCAGTTATGAAAGATTTTGATACAGAAGTTACGAAAAATCTTGCTCCAACTTATTACGGTAGATATGTTGATGATATTTTATTGGTATTTCCAGACAATGGAAATCTAAATAGTGGAAAAGAGATTATAGAGTATTTTATAAATAAAGATATTGTAACTCGTAATGATAATAAAATTTTAAATAAATTAAAATGGACAGATAAAGTAGTTAAATTAACAACCAAAGATTATCAGTACCAACATGAATTTAGAAAGTTTAATTCAAAAGAATTAAAATATAAAAATCTAATTTTAAAAGAATCCAAACAAAAAATATTTTATTTGGATAAAAATGCTGATTTAAGTATTATTGATGGGATTGAAGCTGAGATAAATTCTATTTCAAGTGAGTGGAGATTTTTACCTGATATAGCAGATGAAAATTCATCACTACTTCAAAAAGTGGTAGGTTTTTATGCAGATGGAAAAGAGTTTAATGATGCTCTTAGAAAAATAGATGCTACAACTATTAAGAGATTGGGATTATCTTTACTTGTTAGTCATTCTCATTCTTTAAATCAATATATCAGTCCAAAAAATTGGATAGATCAAAGACTTAAGATATATGACTTAATAGAAAACCATATTTTTATACCAAAAAATTTATTTGAAAATTATACTTTTCTGCCAAGAATATTTGCTTTAATGATTCATAGTGGAGATGGTGAAAGAGCGTATTGTTTTCTGCAAAAAATAGATGATTTAATGAAGAAATTTAAAGATATAAAACAAACTGAGTCTTCAAATAAAAAAGATGTGATTTTTGAAAAATTTGGGAGTTATTATCTGAAAAAATTCCAAGAAGTATTTTTTGAAACATATAATATTCAAAATACTATATCTGGGAAATATTTCAATAAAATCAAAGAACTTTTGGATTTTGATATTGAAATTTCTAAAGAAAAAATAGAAGAAAAAAATTCTCATTTAATAATGTCTGACTTAGGTTTTGATAGTTATTCAAAGCTCATTACTGAATACATATTGACCAAAAATGATAAAAGTTTATTTAAAACTATTCTTGATAAACAAGAAGATGTAAATTGTGATGATTTGGACTTAATAGATACACTTAATGAAGATTATTTAAAAAATATATCCGACTTTCATAAACAGTTATTGGAAGAAACTAAGCAAAATGATAAGCATTTAAGATTAAATACATTGATATTTTCTACTAGATTATTCACACCATTAGATATTTCAATTGTATTACCAGATTTAGATTCAGAAAAGTTTATAAATCTTGTAAATTCTCTTCGTGGAACTCGTAGTGAAGTTTCAGATAAAAATAAAAAGTACGAATGTAAATTAAGTGTTGTAGAAGTTCGTAACAAAAAACTAACTCATTGTAAATCAGTAGATGTGGCTATTACAAACTTTGAAGTAAAAGATGAGTATTGGAAAAAATCAGTTAGAGAACAGCCGATAAAAAATTTAGATCGATTTATCACAATTCAACACATGGTTAATGAGGCAGTAAGAAAAAAACCTAATTATTTGATTTTCCCTGAACTATCAATGCCACAAGAATGGGCATGGTTTATTTCTCAAAAACTTTTAGCTAATAATATCTCTTTAATTACTGGAGTTGAATACATTCATACTGTTGAAAAAACTTCAGAACTTAATCAAAAAATAGTGCATAATTCAATAATGATGTTTTTGATATCTGATAATATCGGTTTTAATTATATGAAATACTTCAGACAGGATAAGTTAGTAGGTGCATATCTTGAATCTATTGAGTTGAAAAATATTGCAAATATCGACTTAAAGCCTGATGATAAACATAAAGAGAAAAAAATTTACAAGCATGGTGATTTTTATTTTTCTTCTTTGATATGTAATGAATTAACTGATATTGAAAATAGATTTGACTTAAGAGGCAATATTGATTGTTTATTTGCTATTGAATGGAATAGAGATATTAAATCTTTTAATGCCTTAGTAGAGTCATCATCTTTAGATATTCACTCATATATAGTTCAAGTTAATAATAGAAACTATGGAGATAGTAGAATTCGTGCACCTTATAAAGATGATTGGGATAGAGATGTTGTTCAAGTTAGAGGTGGAAAGCATGATTATCTAATTGTTGGAGAAATAAATATTGAAAAACTTAGAGAGTTTCAATCACATAATATTTCTCCAAATAAAGATTTTAAGCCAGTTCCAACTGGATTTAAAATGCTTAAAGAGAGAAAAAAATGGGATAACAATCAATGACCCAAAACCAAAACAACCAAATCCTTATCTACCAAACAGAAGACGGCAAAACAAAAATAGAAACAAAGCTTGAAGATGAGACAGTTTGGCTTACTCAAGAGCAAATGTCAGAGCTTTTTCAAAAAAGTCGCTCTACTATTAATGAACATATTAAAAATATTTATGAAGAAAAAGAGCTTGAAGAGATAGCTACGATGAAGAAATTCGGAAATTCCGAATTTGCTAAAAAACCTACAAACTTCTACAACCTCGATGTCATCATCTCCGTAGGCTACAGAGTAAAATCACTCCAAGGCACAAAGTTTCGTCAATGGGCAACACCAAGGCTCAAAGAGTACATTGTAAAAGGTTTTAGTATGAATGATGAGTTGCTCAAAAATGGTGGTAAGAGCAACTATTTTGAAGAGTTACTTGCTTGCATACGAGATATACGAAGTAGTGAAAAAGTCTTTTGGGCAAAGGTGCTTGATATTTATGCAACAAGTATACAAATAAAAAATAGTAAATTTTTTATCAATCTTGAATTATTTAATATTTTAAAAAAAGGAATATAAGTAAAAAAGATAAGAATTTACCTATACAGTATAAGTTATGAGTAAAAAATAAATTATTTTACTCATAGCTTTAGACCTATGTTAAAAATATTAAAAAATTTACTCATTCTAAATCATTGCCAATTTATACAAAAACAGTCTCTCTTTAAAAGACGGAACGTCAAGTTCTTGTCGGTACTTTGCGATTGAGCGGCGAACCATTTTTATACCGAATCGCTCCTCAACTTTTTCATGTAAATCTTTATCGCTTAGAGGGCTGTTTTTATCTTCACTGCCCACTAGTCTTTGAATAAAATTTTTAATCTCTGATGTTGAAGTATCGCTAATCGCATTTGAGAAAAAGTCTTTAAATGCAAACACGCCATGTTCACACTCAAGATATTTATCACTGATTGCCCGCGATATCGTGGATTCGTTAAAACCCAGTTCATCCGCGACATCTTGAAGCCTGAGAGGTTTTAGTTCTCCTCCCATAAAAAAGGCGTACTGTTTCTCAATAAGTACTAGCCCTATATTATAAAGCGTTGCTTTTCTAAGCTCTAGTAACTTTACAAGCTCTCTTGCTTCTTTAAATTTCTGTTTTGCGAAATTATCATATTTATCAATTTGATTGACTATCAAATCAGGATAAAAGTCATGATTAATTTTTATAGTCAAATCATTATCGTTAAACTCGATAAACATGTCGGCAAATATCTGTTTCTCCTCTTCCATGTAAGCTAGTGCAGGAGGGTTTTTAAGATGTCTTAAAATATCTTTGGCATCATGAAGTCTTGGATGATTTAAAAACTTCTCAATCTTTTCAAAATTTATAATCAGAGTACTCATTAAAATACTCAACTCATCATCAAGCGTATAATCATTTAGCTGAAATAAAAAAGACTCTTTATAGTCAACCGCTCCGACTCCTGAAGGCTCTAAGTAGGCAAAACGCTGGCGAACCTGTTCTACTTTATATGCGTCTGTACCAACCTCTTTTGCAATCTCTTTTACGTCGCCTTCAAAATAACCCTCTTCACTGATATAGAGTATTATCTGACGGGCAATTTTTTGTGAGATAGGCGTCGGAAAAAGCGGTGCCGTAATCTGAAAATCTAGTTTTTCGTACAACGATTCGTTTGATACGCTCATCCACTCTATTTCATCGCTAGAGGCATTTGAAACCCTATTTTGCGACTCCAGATATGCAAAGTGGCTTCTTTTGGATGAGCCTTCCGAAATCTCAAAACCTGATTTGACTTCAAGGCACGGGTTTTCATTTGTTATTACTTGAATATGTTTTTCTAATTCGCTTAGTGAACACTGCAGCAGTGGCAACCAGGTCTGCATAGAGAGTCTTGGGAGCTGTTTTTGTTTAAAATTGTAATTTTGTTTCATTATAAACTTCTTAATAAATATTTCTTTCTTTAATTAACTGCATATTTTGTTCTAGATAAATTATAATTGAAAACTTAGAGGTTAGAGAGAGTCTCTTGCCCAAAAAAAGGACAAGAGCAAATTAGTATTTTAAACGAACCAAACCGTTTGGTTGAATTACCTTCATCTGACATGAAAGACGAGCTTTCGGGCTTGTTTCATTTAACATTTTCATGACTGCCTTTTCTTTATCGGTTACGCCGCTTAAAAACTCCATACCCGATTCTATGCTCACGATACATGTACCGCACTCTCCGTCTCGACATCCAAAAGGAAGCGCACTTCCCGATGCTTCAACCACATCTTGAATCGTCTTGCCCGGTTTTGCATTAATTGCTAAAAAGTCATTTATTATCTCTACGCGTGTCGTCATCTTTTTTTTCCTTGTTTCTGTTTTAAATTCTTTGATTGATATATCACCGTTAATAAAGCGTTATCTGTAATGAAAATTGCTCTTTGACCATTACTCTCCTTCTCTTTGAGATTTTTCTCTGTTTGCTTTTAGAGTATCACGCTGTTTTCTATGCTCTCTTAACCAGCGCAACTCCTCTTCTACCTCATCATAACCGTCAATATCACTTATAGACTCTAACTCAGCCTCACGACATCCGTAAGTCTCGCCCTCCTCTATAAAATGAACCTCATATATGCGAATGACCTGAAGCCAATCTCCTATATATTTTACATACCCCTCAGCGCCGGGATAGACTAAGATTTCATCAGGTGCGCGAAACGGATTTGAGCCGTCGTTTTTTATAGGTTTTTTAATCCTGACTCGCTCTCCGAGCCTAAATACGGGGAGAATCTCATCTTTAGTCGAAGCTGAGATTTGATTGGCTTGTGCATGCGTGAACTCCATTGCTAACCTCCTCTATATCATTACATGTAGTTGATGTCGAACATGTGCTACAAGCGCTTGGTTTATCAAAAGTATCCCAAATCTCTGCGGCAGATGGCGAATACCCGTTTTCAAAGTTTTTATATACGGAGATAAGTGCAAATTTATAATAATCCAACAGCTTTTCATCAGATTCAAACTTAGCTTGCACAGCCCTATCAAGCATCTCGCCGTATTTTTTCATAATATGAAAACGCTTTACGTAAACCAAACGCTCATCATATTCAAGGTCAAAGAAATCAAAAAACTCTTCCGTATCGCTCAATTTTTCAAACTCTTCAAGTCTGCTCATGACATATCCTTTAAATACCCATCTCTTTTTTTAACTGTTTTGCCCAGTTAAGAACTCTCTCGTTTGTTAAATCTTCTTGATTGATATTATCTATGGCAAGACCGCAAAATTTACCGTCTCTTTGTGCCAATGAAAATTTATACTCATACCCCTTCGTTGATGTATATCCATACTCTGTATCAGCGCCGAGTTTTGTAAAAACATCTTTCATTTTCGCCAATGCGCTTACAAAGTGTTCGCCGTGAGTTACTTGGTCTCCTGCTCCGAAAAATGCAACATATTTGCCTGATAAATCGGGTTTCTCATTTTCCATCTCATAAAGCGGATCTATCCAGTCTCTCTGAGGATCGCCCTGTCCCCACGTAGATGAGCCGATTAGTAAAACATCAAACTCTTCAAACTGCTCCAAATCTTCATAATCTTCTTCCATGTTAATAAGAGAGGCATCTTCAAAAAGCTCTTTAAGTTTTTCTGCCGCACCCAGAGTAACTCCGCCGCTGCTGCCTACAAAAATACCTATCTTTGCCATTTTTTCTCCTAGTTGCTATTTTTACAAGGTTTATAACACTCATAAACCTCATAAGATTTTTCAAGATATTTCTGCCCCTCTTCATAAAGCTTATCCAATGTTCTGTATCCGAAACGGTGTGCATCTTTGAAATATTTGTCAACCAAAACTACTCTGTCGGCTATAACGATACAACGACCGAATCCCTCATGACTCATCTCCATAACAACATTGCACATAACTCCTGTTTTACGTTCAAACTGAAGTGCAACCGCCTTAAATAGCATCTTAATCTCGCTTATGAGCATCTCATCGATATCTGCTATGATTGGTATCTTTTTTAAATCCTCTTTTGTTTTGACAAACTTTTTTACAAGAAGTTCTTCATCACTCATTTTAGACCAGTTTCCAAACTGATCAGCCGCTCTTAACTGGCGAATCAGCTCTTTTGTAAAATCATTTGACTCTGTACTTTGACTCATCATTTTTTCCTTTTATTTTGCCCATCTTGCTAATCGTATATCTTGGCTGTTTTGTACATGTATTATTTTTTTTATCCACGGCGGAGGGTTGGCGTTAATCATAAATACCAGCTCTTTTAAAACATCCTCTATCTTTCTCTCTTGCTCATCTTTCATGGGATGCATACCGCTTCTGATTACTTTTGCCGCCGCCGTAGGGCCTATTGATTCGCAGTACATGATATTAACTCCATCAAGTGCTTTTATTTTAAAATCCGTTTTATCATCGCCTTCTAAATCAGATGTATCGGTCTTAACTATGCCCTCTAATTCAAATCCATCTTTTGAAACTCTGTAAACACAAAACTCTTTAGCGCCCCCAAAGTGTGAATTAATCTTTTGCATGTCATTTGAAGCAAATGCGACTTTAATAGCATTTTCTATTGAACTATTGCCTTCTACCGTTATTTTTGTTGATTCACTCATGATGTTTTACCTCTCTCAATTTATTTGCTATCTCAAAAAGGAAGTATGTACTTCCCTCATACAATATGTCGTTCTTTAGCTGATTGCCCAGCTCTTCATAATTCGGAAATCCGCGGATTGCCAAAGCACTTCTCTTCTCTTGCATGTGCAATAATCGTTCTGCATGAAAATTGCTAATAACCAAATCAGCTTTTGCAAAATAATCAGCCGCATCTTCAAGGTCTCCTACAAATACGTTATCCGCTTTTATCCTATTTAAAATCGGACTATATACCGTTGAAATAACGGCCTTTACAGTGCCTCCTACACTCTGAAGCAGTTCACACATTCCAACGCACATGTCAGGCTCACCCGTTATGACAAAACTAGACGACCCTATCAGAAAATGCGTATCAAGCATCGCATCTTGAAGCCTTCCTCTGTATCTTTTAATTGGCGACGGCGGCTCTTTTTGTCCTATTTTTATCAATTCGCTTACAAAATTGTCACTATTTGCCAGTCCCATAAGCGAATCAAAATGTAAATGAACTATTTTGTCATTTTTGCCAATAAGCTCCGTTGCCGCAATTTTCATAGATTCGCCTATGCTTATTACATGTGAACTATTAGCAAGGTTTGTTATCTCCTCTATTGATATAGCTCCTGCTCCTAATTTTCCCTGCCCCTCACTCAGATATCCGTCAAGCGAAGTTGACAAGTCGGGAAGTGCCAAAACTTCAAACCCGAAACTCTCACAAAACTCTTTTACTTTTTCAACTTCTACGGGCTGCATACTTACATGCGGAAGAATTAAAAGTTTGCCTTGTTTTATATCGGTTGACTCTTTTGTATGCTGACTGATTAAGGCTTTTGTCGCAAGCGCCCAACCGCTCTCCATACCGCCCTCATAATCGGGCGTATGAACATAACAATACGGTATCTCTACATGTACGCCGACACTCCTTATATCATCGCCTTTTGTTTCGGTAAGTCCTGTTGTGTGAAGACCTATGAGTTCCGGTTTCATAGTTTTGTTTTTTTGGGTGATGTTTTCAATCGCCATCAATATTGAGTAGTCTCCGCCGTCAAGCACGGCAGTTATATCACTAACGGATGTGTTATACATTGCAATAGGCTCGTTAAAATGACGAGTAAAAAAAACTTTTGTATAAGAGGCGCAGCCTTGTGAACCGTGCATTAAAGGCAAACAATTCTTTATACCCATAAATGCAAGTGCGGCACCCATCGGCTGAGAGTGTTTTATGGGGTTTACCTGAAGCGGTTTGTGTTCATGTTTGCTTAATGGTATCGATTTCATTATTTAGTCTCCCAAGGAGCAGGAGTTGAGACATTTTTAAATACTGGATTTAAAAAAGCGCATCTCAAATCTTCTGCCAAATTTAAAAGTCCCTCATAACCGCCGTAGCTTACCTTTTTCTCCTGATTTACATCGATAAAGGATATCTTTTTCTTGATGGCCGTATATAGACTTCGTCCACCCGCAAGCAAAATATCGGCGCCGCGCTCATCTATGATTTTTGCTTGTTCACTTGCGGGTGCCCTCATAAGAACACCTCCTTCACCCAGATACTCTTTTGCTTTTTCAATGTCGTCTGCGGTTGATTTACGGATGGATGTTGCAACTACCTCTATGCCCAAATCTTGCAGTCCTGAAGCTATCGACCAAGCTTTATTTCCGCCGGTATTTAAAACAGCTTTTTTACCCCTAAACATCTTTTTATAAGGCAGTAGTTTCTCTTCTAGCTTTGCTTCATGCTCTTGTATAACCTCTTTTGCTCTTTCTATGAGAGCTTTGTCACCGAGTGCATTTACTATCTCCATTATCGCAAAACCCGTATCGCGCTTGCCGTAAAATGAGACAGAGACCCAAGGAATCCCGTAACTCTCCTGCATTTTGCGACACAATGTAACGAGTGATTTAGCACACACTATAACATTGAGTTTTGCACGATGAGCGCTTCTTATACTGCCGACTCTTCCGTCGCCGCTCAGTGAGCTTAGCACTCGAATACCTATCTGCTCAAACAGAGGAAGATACTGCCACATGTCGCCCGTTACGTTGTAATCGCCTATCAAATTTATGTCGTAAGGTGTCGTAAATTCAGGCTCTTTTGTGCCTATTAGATGTTCAAGCACAGCCTCGCCCGCTAAACGTGAGCCTAAATTTTTACCCCCTACAAAACCAGCAGCATGAACGGGAACTATAGGAACTCCATGTTTTTGGCTTGAGAGTTTACATGTCATATCTATATCATCGCCGACCATTGCAGTTACACATGTAGAATAGACAAAGATTGCTTCGGGAGCATAATGTTTGAGTATGTAATCCAGTGAAGCATCAAGACGTTTATCTCCGCCGAATATTACGTCGTTTGTAGTTATGCCTGTCGTAAAACCCATAACGGTATGGTTACGCCCTTCGTATGAACTAAGAGTCTCTCTAGTCTCCCACGAAGCACCTAGACAAGTTTGCGGACCGTGAACCAAATGCACTGCATCGGCATAAGGAAAAAGCGAAATCTGCGCCCCGTCAAAGGCACATCCTCCAGCCACCATGCCCGGTTTTGGCATATCACAACCCTCACCCTTTTTTTTCTCTTTGGAGTGCGAACAAGCACTCTCGTTCATCAACTCTTTTATCTTTGCGCGACTAACCATCATCCACTCCTTTGGAGTTATATGAAACCAGTGTTGCAATTTCTATTCGAGAAGCTGTCATAGCACATTATATGCAACCATAAAAATATCCTACATACAAAGAGAGTTTTTATGAATAATAGTCTGCACATCGGTATAGAGGCAATGGATGAGAAACATGATGAGTTTTTAGCACTGCTTTTACAAATACAATCCTGCTCCAGTGATGAGTTTATGCATCTTTTTGAGGAGATGATTAAACATACAAAAGAGCATTTTGCTTTTGAAGAGTCTATAATGAATGAACATAATTTTTATGCAAAAACAGAGCATTTTGAAGAACATGCAAATCTTTTGGGCGAAATGGAATACTTTTACGACAAAGCCAAAAAAACTCCTGCCTTTGGAAAATCCTACATCAACGATTACGCATACGAAAAGTTTCAACGCCACATCATAAACATAGATTCACAGCTCGCAATGTTTCTAAAAGAGAGGAATATATCTCTTTAATAACATAGATTGCTTCGTCGTTTCACTTCTCGCTAGACAACAACTTTTGTCATTGCGAGGAGGAACGACGAAGCAATCTAAAAAATGAAATTAGTTTTTTAGCGTACTAAATCATAAAGTAAAATAATATTTCAAAATGCAATATTTTTAAATCAAATTTTTATTTTGTATTATAGTTGTGTAAATCTGATATTAGCAGGGTATGTATGTATGATGTAGTGGTTTATAATGATGGAGAATTAGAGTTAAGAATCTCAGTTAATGAAGAGACAATTTGGCTTACTCAAAAACAACTTGCGGAGCTTTTTGATGTAACAAAACAAAATATAAGTTTACATGTCAACAATATTTTTAAAGAGAAGGAACTTGATAAAAATTCAACTGTCAAGTTTTACTTGATAGTTCAAAAAGAAGGAAATAGAGAGATTCAAAGGAATGTTGAACATTATAATCTTGACATGATAATTTCTATTGGATATAGAGTCAATTCTATTACTGCAACAAAATTTAGACAATGGGCAACATCTGTACTTAAAAATTATATCCAAAACGGATATGCTATCAATACGCACAAAATTACAGAACAAAGATTAAATATTCTTGAAAATGATGTAAAGATTATCAAATCTCATATTAAAAATAATACAATAGAAATCAAATACGGAATATTTTTTAACGGACAAATATTTGATGCTTATGTACTGTTATCGGATTTAATAAAAAGTGCAAAAGTTTCAGTCATTTTAATTGACAACTATATAGATGAGTCTATATTGACTCTCTTGTCAAAAAATCAAAATGTACAATTTACTCTTTATACTCAAAACAGATCTAAAAAACTACAACTTGATATAGAAAAATACAACAAACAATACTGCAATCTTGAAGTAAAAATCACTAAAAATTTTCATGATAGATTTCTAATCTGTGATGAAACCGTATATCATTTTGGAGCAAGTTTCAAGGATCTTGGCAACAAAGTATTTTCAGTCAATAAAATCGCTATATCGGTAAATGATTTGCTAAAAAATATATAAGATGCAAGTGGTTTCAAATATGCAGAGTATCCATGCTGAAGCCAGAAAGGGAACGAAGAAGATAGGGTTTATGTGAGTTATATTTTAAGATAGAGCTTTTATATAAAGTAAGATTTATAATTTTTTTTGCACATCAATTGCTTTTTTTAATAATTCATCTCTTTCAATTTTCGTGTTCTCTAAGACTTTTTCTGCATCTTTTTGTAGTTTATCTATCTTATCTTTATTATCTTCTAAAAATTTGTTATGAAATTTTTGTGATTTTTTTAATAACTCATTTGCATTCATTGAAAATCCTTTTTTATCTATCTATATTTTTTTAATGGTAAAATTGAATGTGCAAAATTATAACGAAATATTCGACTAAAAAATATTCTCTCAAGTAGATGACAAAAGACGTAACAATTTTATGTAGTTATTAAACTTTTTATAAAAGGTTCATTATATAAAATTGATTCAAAAATTGGGTTAATAATATTCACTGCAACTCCCTTTTATTTTTTATCTTTTTCTTTTGAAATATACTCTAAACAATGTGGACACTTTTTAGCATCTCTGTTTATTAGTTCTTTACACATTGGACAAGATATTTTTAAAAATTTTGTATTATCGGTATTTAATTTAAGATTTCGCTCTAGAGAATAGATTGAATTAGCGATGGTATTAGCAGATTTATTTTGAAATGAAGATATTCTTGAACCTTCATATTGTCTTAAATCAAGTTTGTATAGTAAATAGTTTTTATTACTCAAGTAATCTTTATAAAAAATTTCAAATTCAATTATGCTATTATTTTCGTCTATTTTACTGTTATCAAACCCTTTAATATCAAATTTAAAAAGTCTATCAGGTGCTAAGTAAGATATCCCATTTTTTATGGGAAACAACTCTTTAATCTTATCTAAATTATTACATTTTTCTCGCAATTCAAGATTCTCTTTAAGATTTATTTTTATATCCGTAGCAGAAGTTTTCCCCGTATTTCCAATATTCAATTCTAAAGTATTCTGATATATTTCTAAGTCTAAGTATATTTTAGCTCCATCAGCTTTTTTCGTTTCTTCTAACATTTTATGCGTAAGTATTACATACCATGTTGTTATTACAGCAAGTATTACTGTTGCAATAGCTGTAATATAATTACTTGAAAAATTAATAATTGACAAATAATTCAATATGCCGACAATGATAAGCAAAGTTGCTAATATAATCAATAAAACTATAGTTGTTAAGCTTTTATAAAACATATTTAGCCTTTAAATTTTCATAAATTATACCACCAAAGAATCAAAAAAACAAAAAAATATGACAAATTGCAATATTTTAGATAAATATCTACTTCTTAACTTTAAACTGCTCTTCCAAAGCTTTTAGCTCATCGGCGTTTTGTTGAGCTTTTTTTACAGCTTCTTCAAATGCAAAACCTTTTTAATCATTACTATACAGTACTTTTAGGCACTTTTTAGACACCATTATTTTACTTTAAATCGAAGTTTGGAGGACAGCCGCCTTTGAACAAGGACGGCTGAAGGAGAATAGAATAAAAAATTAACGAACTAAATCGAAGAAGTAGTCTGTTGAAGCCGTACTTTTTGTCTCTTCATCAAGCTGATCAAGAATTTTGTTTGTAATCCAAGTCAACAAATTAAGAGCACCGTCATATCCTGATATTGAATATCTGTGTAAGTGGTGACGGTCAAATATAGGAAATCCGATATAAATTAACGGTGTTCTTGTATCACGCATAAGCTCTTTGCCGTAACTGTTGCCAATCATAAAATCAACAGGCTCCGTAAAGAGCAATGAACGCATATGCCATAAATCTTTACCCGCCCATACATGACACTCGTGTGCTGCAGGAGAAGTATCAAGAAGTGCTCTCATCTCCTCTTCCCAGCCGCGCGGTGCATTGTGGCAAAGTACATGTGTCGGTTCTGCACCCATCTCTAAAAGGAATGAGACCATACCGATTAGAAAGTCAGGGTCTCCCCAGATAGCGAACTTTTTACCGTGCATATACGGGTAAGAGTCCTGCATAGCATCCACAAGGCGACCACGCTCGATTTTTAGTTTTTGAGGAACATCTTTGCCCGTTAGTTCTGAGAGTTTCATAATAAACTCATCCGTACCTTTAAGACCGATTGGATTTGAAAATCCACCTTTATGCTTCCATCTTTTTTGAACCATTTTCATGGTTTTAACCGTTGAATACTTTTGCAGTGAAATAGTAGCTGTCGAGTTGATAGCATCTTTAGCATCCGCTATAGACGTACCTCCTGCAAACATACTGTAATCACCCGCAGGCATATCCCACTGGTCAGAGTGATCGCCTATCATCAAATACGAAGCACCGAAAGCCTCAACTATCGACTTAACCGAGCGGATAGAACCGATATATGTCTCAAATCCCGGAATAATGTTGATACGCTCTTTTTTAACTTCAGATTTTTGACCTTCACTGAGCTGCTCTAAAATACCGTGCATCATATTGTCATAACCGGTAATATGGCTACCTACAAATGAAGGAGTATGCGCGTAAGTAATCGGGAAATCTGCAGATAAAAACTCTCCGCCGTCTTCCTCTTTCGCCGCCAAAGCAAATGCAAAAAGGTCATCACCGATAACTTCCGCCATACATGTAGTAGAGACCGCAATCATTTCAGGTTTATACAAAGCCGCACAGTTTTTCAGACCGTCTTTCATATTTGCAAGACCGCCGAAAACTGCCGCATCTTCAGTCATAGAATCACTTACACAAGGCGTAGGCTCTTTAAAGTGTTTTGTGAAATATGAACGAAAATATGCAACACATCCGTGACTTCCGTGAACGTAAGGCATAGTATTTTCAAAACCAAGCGCCACCATGACAGCCCCTAAAGGTTGACATGCTTTTGCAGGATTTACCGTAATAGCCTCACGAGCTAAATTTTTCTCGCGATAGTCCCACGATTTTGTCCAATCGGAAATCTCTTCAACTTTAGCAGGGTCGATAGCACCCATGCTGCCTTCAAACTCTTTTTTGTTCTCTAAAACCTCTTTATATTCAGGACGCAAAAAGAGTTTTTGACCGTTTACAATATCTTGTACTTCTTGCATTATGCTTCTCCTTCTTTATCCCATGGTGCTTTAGTGTGAGCCCACACAGGTGAGTTAATCGCCAAATCCATGTCTGCTGCAAAAATTGCAAAACCGTCATATCCATGATAAGGTCCGCTGTAATCCCATGAGTGCATCTGACGATAAGGCAGACCCATTTTTTGGAATACGTATTTCTCTTTAATACCCGAAGCAACTAAATCAGGCTGCAATTTTTTAACAAATGCTTCTAGCTCATATTCATTGACGTCATCATAAATTACGGTTGAGCGGAATATCTCATCTTTTGTTCTTTTGTAATCATCATCATGAGCAAACTCATAACCCGTACCGATAACTTCCATACCTAAATCTTCATAAGCACCGATAACATGTCGAGGACGCAAACCGCCAACGAATAACATTACCGTTTTGCCTTCTAAGCGAGGACGAAATTTATTTGTAATCGCATCAACCATCGGTTGGTATTTTGCAATAACTTCTTCACATTTAGCTTGAATACTCTCATCAAAAAATGCGGCAATCTTGCGTAGAGATTTAATAGTTTGGCTAGGACCAAAAAAGTTATACTCTATCCAAGGAATACCGTACTCTTTCTCCATATGACGAGAGATATAGTTCATAGAACGGTAACAGTGAAGCAGATTTAACTTTACTTTTGTCGTTTGTGCCATCTCTTTTAGAGTCGCATCTCCCGACCATTGAGCCACAACACGCAGACCCATCTCTTCAAGTAAAATACGGCTCGACCACGTATCACCGCCGATATTGTAGTCACCGATAATTGCAACATCATACTCTGTTGGTACTAACTTTTCGCCTAATATTTTTGGATTTGCATCAAATACATAATCACGAACCGTATCGTTTGCAATGTGATGACCGAGTGATTGGGAAACCCCACGGAAACCTTCACAATTTACAGGAACGATAGTGTTGCCCGTACTGTTTGCATACTGTTTTGACGTTGCATTTATATCGTCTCCGATAAGACCTATCGGACACTCTGACTGAACCGTAATTCCGTTATTTAACGGAAACAGCTCATCAATCTCTTCCAAACACTTAGTAAGTTTTTTATCGCCGCCGAATACAATATCTTTTTCTTGAAAATCTGAAGAAAAATTCATTGTAACAAACGTATCAACGCCTGTTGTACCTATATAGTAATTACGACGACCGGCACGGCTGTATTGACCGCAGCCGATAGGACCGTGAGAGATATGAACCATATCTTTAACAGGTCCCCATACAACACCTTTACTACCTGCATAAGCACAACCGCGCTGACTCATAACACCCGGAACTGTTTTCTTGTTTGAACGTACATTTCCGCATGTTTTTTGACTCTCATCTTCAGGAGAGCCTACACCTAAGTGCTTAGCACGATTATTTGCAGCTTTTTCGGGATAAGCTTTTAAAACTTCCTCAACGGCTGCTTTTTGTCTTGCTTCCAATGATTCTGGACCCATTTTCTTCTCCTCTATGTTTTTATTTTTTTATTTACGCTGCAACAATCTTAAATTGAGCCATAGAGTCAAATTTTTTACAAAGAGCCATAGTCTCATCATCACTGTCCAATCTTTTTGAGAGTTCGGAGATTTGGTAACGATTTGTATAAATCATATAATCTGTTGCCGCTGTTTTAGCGTAATGAACCAATGCCTTAAACATGAAAGTATCTTTGTTCGTATAAGAGAGATTCTCTTTTACACCGTGAGACTCACTAACCATTTTAATCTCACTTATATCGCTAAAATCAACACCTGAGTTGTCTAATTTTTCAACTACTTTTTCATCCGGAATATTGTTTCCCATATCTGCAGGAAAGTGAAAACCTAAAATAAACATTCTTATTCTCCTTATTTATATACTATTTTCTTTTTTTAAGCCTCGGCTGCTTTACCGATTTCATCTTCGATAACCTCTTCTTCAAGACCGAATTCCATAAGAAGGTCTTCAAGATCATCCATCTCAAGCGGAGTAGGAATTATCTTCATATCATTTGCAATAATTTTACGAGCAAGCTCTTTATACTCTATTGCCTGATCTGATTTTGGGCTATACTCTACAACCGTCATACGACGAAGCTCTGCATGCTGAACAATATTGTTACGCGGTACAAAGTGAATCATCTGAGTTCCAAGCTCACGAGCAAGCGCCCATGCAAGGTCATACTCACGGTCGGTCATACGAGCGTTACAGATAAGACCTGCAAGACGAACACCGCCGGTATTTGCATACTTCAAAATACCCTTAGATATATTGTTAGCCGCATACATAGCCATCATCTCACCCGACATAACTATATATATCTCTTGTGCTTTACCTTCACGAATCGGCATAGCAAATCCGCCGCAAACAACGTCACCTAAAACGTCGTAAGAGACGAAGTCTAAACCTTCCTCTTCATAAGCACCCTCTTCTTCAAGAAAGTTTATCGCCGTAATAACACCGCGACCTGCACAACCTACTCCCGGCTCAGGTCCGCCTGACTCGGTACAATTTATCCAACCGCCCGACGTATCACGCGAAAATATACCTGCACCCGGTTTACATGCATCTTCAAGCTCTAAATCTTCAACCGTACCCATTTCAGCGGCAAGTTGTAAAATAGTATTTTGTGCCTTTTCATGAAGAATAAGACGAGTCGAGTCCGCTTTAGGGTCACAACCGACAATTAATATATTTTTGTCAAAGTAGTGAGCCATTGAAGCCAACGTGTTTTGAGATGTAGTTGATTTACCAATCCCACCTTTTCCGTAAAACGCAATTTGACGAAGTTCTGCCATTTTTTCTCCTTTAGTTTAAATACCTTTATCAGGCACTTATGTACTTCACTTTTGTTAGTGCATTGTGTGTTCTAGGTTTTTAAAACACTAAAAGGAGACAATTTGCGATTAATAGTTACAAAGGAGCTAAAAAGGAACAATTTTGTAAGAATGGATTATGCAGAAGGTCGATTAGAATATTTGTAACTATAAACTATTTTCTGATTTAAACTCATTTAATTGAAATAGTTTTAAATATCACAACGAAAATGCGTAAATATTTCCAAACTTAACGCTGCTTTTGCCTCTTACCATGTGAACAAAACGCTGCTTTTGTTCAAAGTGATATTTTTTATACAAATCAACTACATGTTGTTCGCCAAGCGGGATATCGGCAACAACTTTTTTAAGTCCGCGAAAATACAAAATACCGCGCATCATCTTCTGGGCTTCTTCCAAATGCCCCTCTCTTACCTGCCAAGGACCTAAATAAACATTGCGTGAATTTACAACGCTTGAGTGCTGAAAACTATTTGGCAGAGTAAACTTTAGCGAGGAGTTTCTATCCATCTCTTGCATCAAAAAATCCATTCTGTTTTCAGCGAACGTCTCTTTGTCTATTTTGGAAATAACCGACTCAAAATTTTCTCCGTCAAGCTCTTTTGCGTTTGCATTTGTAAAATTAAAAGGCGGTACTTTACCTACATTTATAAAGCGTCCCACTTCCATTTTTGACTCAAAACCGTAACGTTCAAAAAAAGAGACCATATCTGGATTTGCATGAATGTAGATATTTTGATACTCGCTTGAGAGAGAACCTAAGAGTGTTTCAAACAATCTTTTGCCGATTCCTCTGCCTTGATAACTGCTTGAGACCATAAAGTACTTAATCATTGCGGAGTTTTCAAACTCTATCGCCATTACGGCTCCGACAAGATTGTCCTCTTCGTATGCGCCGTAACAAAGATGTGCCGAGTGCATCATCATAAGTTTTACATGATAACCGTCGATTAACCAACCTACCTCATCAGCGATAGATACAAGTTTGCTCACATCCGCAAATTTCAGCCACCCTATAAACATAAACTCTCCATATACAGATGAACTAACTCATTATCGTTTAGTACTTTTTTCCTAGACGTCACAATCTCACGAATACTCGGAAGCAGATTTTGAAGCGAAGCTTTGTCCGCACTTATTCCTAACTGCTTTAAATGGTATAAAATTGTTCCCGTACCTGAGTGTTTTCCGATTGGAAATTCTCTGATGCATCCAACCTCATCAGCGTCAAACGGCTCATAAGCATGTGAGTTTTTCATCATCCCATCGGCATGGATACCGCTTTCATGAGAAAATATATGCTCTCCGACGATAGGAGCACTCGGCGAGAGAGTTACTCCTGCGGCATCGGCAACCAAAGTTACAAGGTTTTTTATCTTAAACGAATCTATTTGACGTGATTGACCGTATAGATGTTTTAACGCCATAGAGAGCTGTTCAAACGAAGCGTTGCCTGCACGTTCACCCAAACCTATAACGGTTGTATTTACACTAACGGCTCCCGCATCAAGTCCGCTCAAAGCATTTGCATTTGCCAATCCAAAGTCGTTATGCGTGTGCATCTCGATATCAAGAAGATTCAGCGATGTCAGATGTTTTATATTTTGATACGTTACGCTCGGAGTTAAAATCCCTACCGTGTCACAATATCTAAATCTTTGTGCTCCAAGTTCGTTTCCTAAAGTCATAATCTCTTTTATAAACTCCAATGAACCGCGTGAGCTGTCTTCGCCGCCGATACAAACAAACAAACCTTCTTTTTTTGCCTCTGTTATAACTCGCTCTAACTCTTTTAACATGTAAGATTTACTGCCGCCGAATTTTATATCTATGAGAATATCAGATACGGGAACGGACAAATCAACTGCTCGAACACCGCATTTCAATGAAGCTTCCAAGTCACTCATCTTTGCACGGTTCCAAGTCATCATACGTGCGTTTAGTCCCAAAGAAAGTAACTCTTTTATATCCTCTTGTTCACGTTTGCCCATTGCAGGGATGCCGATTTCAAGTTCATCCGCACCGCACTCTACAAGACCTTTAGCGATAGATAGTTTTTCTTTAGTGTTAAACGCAACGTAAGGTGCTTGTTCTCCGTCGCGCAAAGTGGTATCGTTAATCAGTGCCATAGGACTAATTCCCTTCCAACTCTTCACTAAGATTAAAGTATTTTCTAGCAGCTTTTAAAACAGAAGCTTCAATTGGCTGATATGCGTAACTCTGGTCTGCAATAAGCCCTGCGGCTTTTAAATCATCCTGCGGACATCCGCCGATTTTAGCAGTCAATATCAACTTACAATCTTTTAGCTTTCTTAGTATCGGCTCTATCGGATTTGCACCATCAGGTCCTGCACAATACTCATAATCGAGTTTACGATGATGAATAAAACGTATGCCTTTATCTCCCGCCTCATAAATCAAAAACTCTCTAACAGAACCGAAATGTTGGTTTATCATACCTTCGCCTGCTGTTGTAACGGCAACTAAAATAGTCTGCCCCTCAGAGCTTAGGTTCTCTTTTTCCTGTCTTACCCTCTCGTTGGCTCTGTCCAAAAAGAAACGGAACTCTTCGATTTTTGCCTGAGACTCTTGACGTGCTTTAATATTGTAATGCTCTTCTAGTGCATCAAACGACATCTGAGAAAAGACATCCTTAGTAAACTCCTGACCTCTGTCTTCTCCTATAAGCCCAACCGCATCGGCGCGGCACTGACGACAATGCTGCATAAGTTTCATATCCATACCGCATGCTTCTTGAACTTCCATCTGCTGCTCATCTGTTGCACTCGGCACACCGCTAAGCCCAAATGCAGTTCCATGTTGGGGCGCTGAGATAATCGGCATGATGTTATGCAAAAAAACTCCTATCTCTTTAAGTTTTTTAGAAACCTCGACAAGATGTTTATCATTGATTCCCGGGATTAAAACAGAGTTTGCTTTGATAAGGATGCCCTTTTCGACACACTTTTCCATGCCTTCTAGCTGACGCTGCAAAAGTATTTTAGAAGCTTCTTTCCCATAGATTCTTTTGTTTTCATAAAAAATCCACGGGTAAATTTTTGAACCGATTTCGCCCGTTTCATCAACACTGTTTATAGTTACTGTCACATGGTCAATGTTGTATTTAACCATCTCGTCAACAAACTTTGGAAGCTCTAAACCGTTAGTTGAGAGACAAAGTTTCAAGTCAGATGCTTTTTCACGAACAAGTCTAAAAGTCTCAAATGTCTTTTTAGGATTTGCAAGTGCATCTCCCGGCCCCGCAATGCCAAGTACGCTCAGACGCTGAACTTCACCGCCGACATACATCACTTTTTTTGCAGACTCTTCAGGAGTTAAACGCTCGCTTGTAACTCCCGGACGACTCTCGTTTGAACAGTCATATTTACGGTTACAGTAGTTGCACTGAATATTACATGCAGGTGCAACCGCTACATGTATACGTGCATAATGATGGTGCGCACCCTCTGAATAACACGGATGATTATGAATCTTATCTTTAATATCCTGCGGCATAAAAGCCTCTGATAGATTACTTGAACTACAGCTCATCTTAATTCCTTTAAACTTTTAAAGTTATAATGATCTTGCAACATGTAGCGACAATCATTTATTAATAATGATATTGCAAGTTGTGTTCTAGCACTGTTTTTGCGGTTTTGTACGAAGAGTGACAATTTTGGCTTTTTGTAATACTTTCATCTGCTTCATTTGAGACTACTCTAATTTTTCGAGTAGTTGGATTTAAGCTACATCGTGTGTGTTATTTCTTCATGTGACATTTAACACACACTAAATATTTAAGAATAATATGTATTTTTTCTCTTAAAGTTAAAAAACCTTGCAATTCATCATGTTTTATACAAATATTTAATAATTAACACACATTTAACATGTAAGTTATTTTTGTTTTTTTAAGTTGATGTATATATAATGTGTTTGAATAAATAGTTAGGATACAAGGATATATAAATTGAAAAGAACAATATTTTATTCATGGCAATCTGATTTACCAAATAATACAAATTGGACTTTTATCGAAGATAGTATTGTTTTATCTACAAAAGAGCTCAAAAAAAACAAGCCTATTTCTATTAATATAAATGTTGATAGAGCAACAAGAGAAGATACAGGTTCTCCTGATATTACAGAATCCATATTTAGCAAAATAAGTAATAGCAGTGTATTTATTGCTGATATATCAATAGTAAATAATTCAGATGAAAATATTAGAAAAACACCCAACCCAAATGTATTAATTGAACTAGGGTATGCGGCAAGAACCTTAGGTTGGGAAAAAATTATTTGTATATATAATACAGATTTTGGGAGCTTTGATGATTTACCATTTGACTTAAGAAATAGAAGAATAATGACTTATAGTTTAAATGATAAAGTTAAGCTTGATATTAAAAAAGGTTTATCAAGTCAAATTAAAAAATCTATTATTGAAATGCAATCTAAAGGAATTTTAACAGATAAAATTTTAGATTTTCTAAAAAAAGAAATCGACCAAGAAATGCTAGCATTATTATCTCACTTGATTAGATTCATTAATAAACAAAGTGAATCTATTAACTTCTTTGATGAAATAACAGCTTTTTTAAATTATGAAAAAGAGGACATAATAAAAATATTAAAAGATAAAAAAGTAATAGGCTTTTATATACTAAAAAGTTTTTTTGAGCATGAAAATAAGTTTAATACATTTATTAATCAAGCAATGGGTTCTCAATACTATAATAGAGAAATATTAAATGCACTTATTGACATTTATGAGTGGTTTTCTGCATATAGTGATATGTGGACAAAATATTCTTCTGATTTATTTATCAAACTTGATAAAAAAGAAGATAAATTATTTGTAATTCATAGTAATCAAGTTTCTCCAGATAATAAACTTGATAAGAGATATTTGCTTATGGAAAAGGTTGGAGAAGAAGGTAAAGGTCGAGTACATGATTTTGGAGATTTTTATCCAGGTCATATTGAAAATCTAATCAATTATTATCAATTCAATAATGATTACTTAGATAAGTATGTAGATGCATTAATGATATTAATAAGAAGCTTGAATAATTGGCTAAATATAACAAACAATGAGATAATCATGGATTTTGTAAAAAACTTTAGAGTTAAAAAAACTGATGGCGATTGGCTGTAAGTCCTAACAAGTACTAGGAGAGAAATAAGTAGCCTAGCGGCGACTTATTTCTCAAGACAAACGTTAGGATAATAATGGAACTTTTAGATATTTCCCAGTGGTCAAAATTGCACTTTACTACTACTTTGATATAAGCCAAAGTTTGAAACTGTTATGAAAGTTTTAAACTCTTTAGGCGTAAAGCTTCAGGCTACGGCTTAACGAACAAACTCAAGTCAAAACTTCATCCAAAAGCTGTTTTACGATTTTCAGCTCTTTTGCACTCAATACACATAATTTTTCTATCAGTCTCTCATTATCGATGGCTCTGATTTGTGCTATAAGTATGTCTGAGTCCTCTTTGAGGTTTTCTCGTTTGCCAATTCGCATTCTTAGAGGCTGTGCATCTTCTACGAGCGAAGTAGTTAGCGGTAGGATTACAGTAGTCGGGTAAGAGCTTTCATTTAAATCATCATTTTGTAAAATCAGTACGGGTCTTACTTTACCCACTTCATTGTTTTTCTTTACAGGATTAAGATTTGCCAGCCAGATTTCACCTCTATAAGCCGTCATTTAGAGTTCCATCTAGCAGTTTTGCTTCTTTGCTATCTGCTTTTAATGTCTTTTCGACCGCACTTAACATTCTTTTCTTTTGAGAATTTTCAAAACTTTTGGCATAAAAAGAGATAGCTTCACGAATGACATCACTCTTCTTTTTATGTAGTGACTTACTAAGAAATTCAAGCTTTTTTTCCAATGATTCATCAAGTCTAACTGTCGCCGTCATATTAAATCCTTTTGTATTTTGTAATACAGTATTATAACATACAACAAATAATTAAATTCATATACGAATAGAACACAATATGCACAAGATGAGTTAAACAATGAAAGGGTATCTTATGAGAATCGCTATTCCGCTTGATAAAAATATGATGTTTTATAACGAAAACCCATATACTGCGCCGAAATTTGCTATCTATTTTATTGAAGGCAATCACTCAGATATAAGCTTCAAGATTCTCAAGATTTTAGACAATCCCAGATATCTTGATGTAAGTGAGGGAGTTGAAGAAATTCAAAAAAAATGCGACTGCAACATAGAGCGTCAAACCGATATGCAGCACATCTGTGAACACTACTCGATTCTTGAAACTATCGGCAACTGCAGCTATCTACTGGCTGCAAAGTATTGTCATAATACCTACAAAACACTAAAAAACGGCGGTATTAAAATCTTTAAAATCCCCTCTATTATCAAAAAAACTGAAATAGCTATAAAAAATTTTCTTATAGGAGCTTCCTTTGCAAATAAAATTCAAAGCATACATGATGCATCTTGAGGACATCGATTACGGCTCACAAAAAATGACAATTACCGACAAAAAAGGATGCCACTAATGAGTGATGTTATACAAACTATAAAAAAAGAGTTGAGAAATCATACGACAGTTCCATATTTCGGGCTTGGTATATTTTATAACACAAAAACAAAAGAGGGCGAGCAGATGCCTTATGATTCCGATTCGATGATACTTATGATGAATAACAATCGTCCTATGAGCCAAAGGCTTATGTTTGAGTACTCTCGCGCGGCTATGCACCTAGAACAAAGGCGGGGTGTTGATTATATAGTTCAACTTACAAACCATATATATACAAAAGATTTTACACCCACACCTTTGCAAAAAGCCATAGTTGACATGTTGCCTAGATATATCATAGACACCAACCGCGATTCTAAAATTCAAGAGCTGTTAGCTTACGAACCGCACTCTTTGGTAGTCGGAAAAGCTCGAATTATGGCAGATAAAAACCGCTATGAAGTATATGACTATGACGTAGAAAACAAAAAATATTTTTTAGTTGACGACGAAGTGCTAGATGATGCCAAAAAAATTCTATTTAAACCGATGGGTTCAACTCTGCCTGAGCCAATTTTCATAATTTCAGATGCAGACTACGTTGACTGGCTAACAGAAGCCATGGGCGGATTTGCACTGCCACCCATACTTAAAACTTACAGAAAAACAAAAAAGTACCTTTTTTTAGGCACTTCGTTTGACAGAGACACCGACAGAATGGTAGCCAACGAACTTACGTTGAACTTGGAAGGCGGTTATGTAATTAGTGATAAAAAACTCGGTAAAAAAGAGAAAAACTTTATCGAAAAACATAATCTTGAAGTTTTAAGTATGTCGCTTGAAGAGTTTACTCAAGCATTTATATAAATAAGGATTTACAATGCCGATGATTCCGACAGTAAAAGACCGCTCACAAAAGGGCGAACGCTATTTTGATCTCTTTTCAAAGCTTATGAATGACCGAGTTATTATGATAACCGAACCGATTGATGATTATATGATGGGCATAATCGTCTCTCAACTGCTCTATCTTGAAGCTGAGGATTCAGACGAACCGATTCACATGTACATTAGTTCTCCCGGCGGTTCCGTTATGGCGGGACTTGCGATTCTTGATACTATGGAGCTTATAAACGCACCTGTTTATACTTATGCCATGGGAATGGTTGCTTCTATGGCGGCAATTCTTTTTACATGTGGACAAAAGGGTCATAGATATATTATGCCAAATGCCGAAGTTATGATTCATCAGCCACTAGGCGGAGCTTCAGGGCAGGCAAGCGATATAGAGATTCAAGCAAATCATATTTTAAATCTCAAAAAAAGAGTTTATAAAATTCTTGCAAAGGCAACGGGACAACATGTTAAAACTATTGAGAAGCAGAGTGATCGTGATAACTATTATGAAGCACGTGAAGCGATTAAATTTGGATTGGCCGACAAATTATTAGAAAAAATCACTAAAAAGGACGAACAATGAATCAGGAAAAAAGTTGTTCGTTTTGCGGACGCAGACAAAGCGAAGTCAAAAAAATATTTTCATCCGAAAAGACACATATCTGCAATGAGTGTGTAACTACATGTTCAAATATTTTGCAAAAAGAGATAAAGTATGAACAACGCGCACAGATGCACGAAAAACTGCCTAAACCTCAAGAAATAGTCGAGTACCTAAACAAACATATCATCGCTCAAGAGGATGCAAAAAAAGTTCTGGCAGTAGCGCTTTACAATCACTACAAAAGGATAGAAAATCCTATCTATAACAACATTGAACTTGAAAAAAGCAATATTTTACTGCTAGGACCCACAGGAAGCGGAAAAACACTTTTGGCAAAATCATTGGCTCGTATTATGAATGTACCCTTTGCAATAGCAGATGCTACGGCACTAACGGAAGCCGGTTATGTAGGCGAGGATGTCGAGAGCATCTTATCCCGTCTGCTTGCCGCGGCAAACTATGACATAGAACTGGCTCAAAGAGGCATAGTCTATATAGACGAGATTGATAAAATAGCAAAAAAAACAGAATCCTCTACTATGGGGCGCGACGTGTCGGGCGAAGGCGTACAGCAGGGACTTTTAAAAATACTAGAGGGTGCGGAAGTCTATGTTCCTCTAAAAGGGAGCCGTAAAAACTCTACGACCGAGACGGTGCTTTTTGATACAAAACATGTACTTTTTGTCTGCGGCGGTGCGTTTGTAGGATTAGTACCCGATACTCATACGAAAAAATCAAACAGAGTCGGTCTGACTCAGGTACAAAATGCAAATGCAAAAGAGTTTAAAGTTGACCAAAGAGCGCTTGTTCATTATGGAATTATTCCCGAGTTTATAGGTCGAATTCCGGTTATTGCACAGCTTAAAGAGTTAAGCATCGATGAGATGGTACAAATCTTAAAAGAACCCGACAATGCTCTTATAAAACAGTTTCAAGCTCTCTTTGAGATGGATGGAATCACTTTGAATTTTGAAGAAAAAGCGTTAAAAGCAATAGCCGAAGAAGCCGTGGAAAAAGGAGTTGGAGCAAGAGGGCTTAGAGGAATTATAGAAGAGATAATGCTTCCTCTTCAGTTTGAATGTCCATCCGATGAAAACTTGCTGACATGTACTATTACAGAAGCGATGATAAAAGATAAAACAAAAAAACCAATCTTAACTTACAAAGAAGAGAAGGAAGCATAATGCGTGTATATTTAGACAACAATGCCACAACAAAAATCGACCCGCTTGTAAAAGTAAAAATGCAGCCGTTTTTTGAAGAGCTGTATGGAAATCCAAACTCGCTTCATCAATACGGTATAGAAGTAAGACCTGCTTTGAACGAAGCTCTGGGATACATGTACGACGCTCTTAATGCGCCTAGCGAAGATGATATCATTATTACCTCTTGTGCGACGGAGAGCAACAACAGCGTATTAAAAGGTATCTATTTTGAGTATATAGCCAAAAATCCGCTGAAAAATCATATTGTTACAACATCGGTTGAACATCCTGCCGTGTTAGATACTTTGATGTTTTTAAAAGATTACGGTGTTGATGTAACATTTGTTGACGTGAACGAAAACGGCGCTATATCTGCGCAAGATATTAAAAATGCCGTAACGGACAAAACTATACTTATCTCCGTAATGTGGGCAAATAATGAAACCGGTGTGATATTTCCGATTGAAGAGATAGGCAAATTTGCAAAGGAAGCGGGAATACTCTTTCACACGGACGCTGTTCAGGCCATAGGAAAAGTTGAACTGGATTTGACAAAAGTACATGTAGATTACCTTACATTTTCAGCTCATAAATTTCATGGACCAAAAGGAGTCGGCGGACTCTATGTAAAAAAAGGCAAAAACCTTCCTAATCTTCTTCACGGCGGCGAACAGATGGGCGGTAAACGCGCAGGAACTCTGAACGTAGCATATATTGTCGGGATGGGATTAGCTATGAAACAAGCAATGAAACATGTAGAAATTATGAATAGTAAAGTTCGTACTCTTCGCGATAAGCTCGAAGATGCTATTTCAGAAATTTCGGACTCTTTCGTAGTCGGTCAAAGAGAGATGCGTACGCCAAACACACTGTTGGTATCGCTCCGCGGTATAGAGGGCGAATCTATGTTGTGGGATTTAAACCGTGCAGGAGTAGCGGCGTCAACGGGAAGTGCCTGTGCTTCTGAGTCTCTTCATGCAAATCCTATCATGAGCGCAATAGGAAAAGATGCCGAACTGGCACATACGGCGATACGTTTATCACTCTCAAGATTTACAACCGAGGATGAGATTGATTACACTATCGATGTATTTAAAAAAGCGGCTCAGAGGCTGCGTGCCATATCTTCAACTTATGCTTACACAAACTCTGTTGCCTAAAAGCTTTAACAGCATTTAGGCTCTTCTTGAACCTCTTTTTTTACACCGCGCATACTTAATGGGATATCTTCGCGATATTTTTTCTCTCTAAAAGCAGGAGATTTAACAACACCGTTTTTTTGACTTAGTTTATAAACCTCTTCATTTAAAAAGTGCTTATCAAACTCTTTAGTAAAGGGCATATCCCAAGTTATACAACCGATGCTGGGACATATTGCCGCACATTGAGGATTGTCAAAAACTCCGACGCACTCGCTACATTTCTCAGGTTGAACATAGTAACGGCTCTCTCCCGTGGGATTACTCATATCATCAACTATCGCATTAAGCGGACAATTTTGTAAACAGGCATCACATGTAATACAGCTTTCGTCAATTATAACAGCCATTATGCACTCCTTATTTGTGCTTTGTGATAAATTCTAAGTAACCAAGGAGCAGGAGCATCTTTTAGCAAATCTTGCAGTTTTAAAATAGCCTCTGCTATATTTTCGCCATCAGCTACTCTCACGGGATGGATACCCGCACTTTGAATCATCTTTGACGCAGTCGGACCAATCTGATTGCAGTACATGATATCTGCCTCTTTAAGAGTATCAATCTTATAGTCTAGCTTCTCTTTTTCCCCCTGCGGCTCTTGTGAAGCATCAATAACTTCCAAAAACTCCGCACTATCTTTTGAGACACGGTAAAGATAAAATGATTTAGACCAGCCGAAATGTTGATTTATACACTCTCCATCAGATGATGCAAATGCTACTCTCATAATATTGCCTTAAAGAGATACATTTACATGTAATTCACGCGACTTCATATCAATCTCTTGAATAAAAGGCTGAGCCTTGATGGAAGGAAGCATTAGACCTTTTTTCTTATGCTCTCTGATTTTATATACATTATTATCATTTCCTGACATGTAGTACTCTTCAAAATCGACGGTATAAGGCATATCCCACACGATTGAGCCTTCAGTCGGACAAGCCTCTGCACATCTAGGCACATTTGCATGACCTACACACTCTACGCAACTTTCCGCCTTGACGTAAAAACGCTCACCCTTATGCGGGTTTTTTTCATCACTCTCACCTAGTATTGCGGCAACAGGACACTCGGACGCACAATCACCACAGTTTATACAGTTATCAGTTATCATTACAGCCATTTTTTTCTCCTAATATAAGTTCAATAATCAATTTGCATCTTCTGTTCTAGAAAATTATTCTAAGCAATCTTTTTTTCTGCACTCTTACCACTGTGTTACATCAGATATAAAACAACATTTTTATCAATCAGTCTCTCAAAATGATTTAGTAACATGTCCGCCGTTGAAGTTGAGCCTAAGTGACATCCCGAACATGAACCTATATAATTCAACCATATTTGAGGGTTTTCCCCCGAAATATAGTTTACAAGTTTTACTCCTCCTCCATCGCTTAAGAGAACCGGGCTTATCTTAGTGTCTATTAAGTCTTGAATTAACTTTTTTTGGGCAAAATCACTAAGCAGATAAAAAGATTCGTTTTTAGCCCCTCCTATTGATGAGTTGCTTACATAAGTAATAATTGATTGGGCTTGAACATTATTGTTGTGAGCCGCTGCAATCAAGTATCGCATAGCTTCCAAAATATTTCCGTCTTCTTTATAAAGCATCCCTGTTTTTAGTTGAACATTACTCATACTCTTTTCCTTTATATATCTTTTGTCTAAAATATGCATTTAATATTCTAGAATCCAAAACGACACTAAATAAAGATATTTATGGTACAATTCCAGTTCAAATTTTACAGAAAGTGGGTGATGTGATATGCCAGGTATAGTACTACGCAGTGATGACAATTTTGATGCATCTTACCGTCGTTTCAAAAAGCAGACTGACCGTAACTTAATCGTTACTGAAGCTCGTGCTCGTCGTTTCCATGAAACGAAAACTGAAAAACGTAAGAAGTTTTTAATTGCATCTCGTAAGAAAATGCTTAAACGTCTTTATATGATGAGACGTTACGAATCACGCCTATAGTATAAGCCTTCGGGCTTATAACTACATTTATCTTCAATCAAAATATTACTTTTACTATAATTTCCCGTACATCTCGTTATAAAACGACAAAGCGTATCTATCGCTCATAGAAGCTATATAATCAGCTATTACCCTATGTTTTTTTCTGCTCTCTAGTTGATTATAATAAAATTTCGGCATCATTTTGGGTTCTTCGTTAAGTCCTTTGTAAAGTCCTTTAATCGCCTGTTTACCGGCATACATCTTTACCATGATATCTTTATGCTGATATAGTTTGTTAAATAACAGTTTTTTAAGCTTTTTTAACTCTGTTTCAAGTTTTTTATCAAAACCGACAGGGATATCTGTTTTACAATCTATCGTTGCGCAAAGTATCCTCTCATTTTTAATCATATCTTTAGAGTAGGCTATAAGCGAATAGACCAGATGATTAATTAGATGTGAAACAAAACGGTATCTAAACATCTCGTCTTCGCTCTCGGATATCCCTTCATCTTTAACTTTTTGCAAAATCTCTCTTATAAGTTCGCTCTCTTTTAAATCATCAAAATTTATTAAGCCGGAATTTACCCCATCATCTATATCATGAGTTATATATGCTATCTCGTCGGCTCTATCAACTATCATCGCTTCTATGCTTGGATGAGTATCAAAATTAAATTGTTCATCTATTATAGACGGGAGAAAACTTTTTTTATATGGATATGAGTGTTTAAGTATCCCCTCAAGTGTCGCAAAGGTAAGATTTAAGCCGTTAAACCCGTTATAACGTTTTTCAAGCGAAGAGACGACTCTAAAGCTCTGAAAATTGTGTTCAAAACCATTTTTATGTCCATCTTCTTTTAAACACTCATCAAGCGCATCGCCGCCAATATGACCAAAAGGAGTATGACCCAAATCATGTGAAAGCGCAATTGCTTCCGCCAAAGATTCGTTTAACCCTAAGTGAGAAGTTATAGAACGAGCTATTTGAGAGACTTCTATGGAGTGTGTCAGACGTGTACGAAAAAAATCACCCTCTTGATTTAAAAATACCTGCGTTTTATACTCAAGTTTTCTAAAACTCCCCGAGTGGATTATCCTGTCTCTGTCCCTTGCATAAGGATTTCTAAAATCTTCATCTATTTTGTAAAATCTGTCATGTGGTTGCATTATTTGCCTTTTATGCTTTTACTACTTGGTTTCTTCCCGCTTTTTTAGCCTTATAAAGAGCATTATCCGCTCTTTTCATAACTGCAAACGGGTCTTTGTCTTGAGAGCTTCTTTGTACTACGCCGGATGAGATATTTATATATATGGTTTTCTGACTTGACTTATTTCTTACGCTAAAAGGGCTTTTTGCTATAGTCTCTCTTAAGATATCCGTGTGTTTGTATGATTCATCCGCGTCACGTGAAGGAAAAAGTAAAACAAACTCCTCTCCGCCGTATCTGTAAGCTTTTCCGCCTCCGCTAACGTTTGCCAGTTTTGAAGCTACCATCTTTAAAACCTCATCGCCGGTATCATGTCCGTAAGTATCGTTAAACTTTTTAAAGTGGTCTATATCTATCATTGCAAGCGAATACTTCATGCCCAACTTTGCCATATCCTCTACTAATGCTCTTCTTCCCGGTAAAGACGTAAGCTCATCGTAAAATGCCAAACGATAGGACTCGCGTATAAGCAAAATAAAGATAATAACACCTATAGCCAATAGCGAAAGTTTGTTAGCATATGGTGTTTTTATAAAATATAGTCCCGCATAAAAAGTCAGTGTTATAACTAAAAATGAGCTGTTATACAACATGTATCTATTAAACACCACCAAAAATGTCATTGCAATAAGTACAAATATACCTATCACTACGGATATATCTTCAAGCGGATAAAAAGAACTCGCAAAAATTTTCATCTTTAAAAGAGCGATTAACTCATCATTTGGATAAAAAACAAAATATAAAACTACAACTATTTCAAGCACAAAAAAGATAATTTTTATAATACCCCAAATTGAGAAAAGTCCTCTCTCTTTGAGAGATAAAAATATGAGAAAATGTAGCGGAAATAGCATAGAGACATATAAAAAGAGATTTGTCGCCCTCTTTGCATCCAAATACTCAAACCCTAACGGCATTAATAAAAGAGGAGTAATTACGAATATAAATCTATTTCGGTTAAAGTGCCATGAAACCCATAATATAAGTGCGCTGATAGCATAAAAGAGGTAGGGAACGAGATTGAATATAATTTTTGGTATTTTTGCTTCATTAAATACCATTAGCGCAAACATAAAAGAGATAAAAAGGGGTATTGCTATATTAATAGCTATTGATTTTGAAGAGTTCATATATACCTTTTTAACTCGTTATCGAGTGTCACTACTCAGTTTACGCTTTTTTCAAAAACTCTGTTTTTAGATAGATTTTAGTTCCGTTTACACGACCTTCAATGTGACCTTCTACGTCTGATGGGATAGAGATATTTCTAACGGTGGTTCCTCTCTTTGCAGTAAAACCTGCACCTTTAACCTCTAAGTCTTTGATTATAACTACGCTGTCACCGGCATTTAAAATTACTCCGTTAGAATCTTTAACGACTATATTACTTGTGTTTGCGCTTATTCCGGAATCTGCCCATGCTTTTATATCATCTTCCATATACATCATATCAACTAAATCTTCTCTTCCTAGAGCTTTTAAAAGTCTGTACGACATTACCGCTACGGCAGGAGTTTCGCTCCACATACTGTCATTTAAGCAGTTAAAATGTGCCTCATTCATTTTATCGGGGTTTTCTATCTGCTCTTTACATGTAGAACATAGATAGATAGACTGCTGGGCACTTCCATCCGAAGGTGCTACTTCAAAAGCACTAAGTCCTTCGCTGCTTCCACAAAGTTCGCATACGCCGCCGCTTCTAGTTTCTAACTCTTTTTCTAAACTCATCTATTTTTCCTCTTTTTTGAACTTTAGTGCATCTTCTACATCCGTAGAAGTTTTTGCTTTTGTTTTGTTAAATGCTTTATCCGCTTCTTCTTTATTGTAGTTTCTACACTCTTTTGGCATAACTGCATTTGGCTCATTAGCTATTTGATCGCAAATCGCATAATTAAACTCAAAATATGAACACCCGCTAAATAACAAACTTGACATTAAGATATATTTATACATGTTGCCTACTTTTTTTTGATTATTAAATCTAAATATTTTGACGGTGTCGCTCTCATCATCTCCTGTGCCAGCCATCTTATCTGAAAATATGCCGCACCGCTGTCTCTAAGCGTAAAGTAGTTTTTCAGACTTCTAAGATTAAACGTTACGACCATATCCACTTTCCAGTTATCGGTTACAATATGCTTAAACGCATCGCCGACGTTTCGCTTCTTTTTTCCGCTCTCTAGTGCTTCAAAAAGTACCTCGGAGCTGTTTTTAAACTCTTCTAAAAATCCAAGTGAACTCTTTGCAACGGCAATCTCGTAAAAATCTTCCACTCTTTTAAATTGAAATTCAAGTTTATCATAAATTGTAGCTGCTTCGATTTTATTATACTCTTTATCGCAAGTTACAAACATATCAAAATCAAGAATTTTATCTATAAAAAACTCCCTGTTTTTAGATAAGTGCGAAGCTACGAAAGCGTTTATAACAGAACTCATCGTATAACGCGTACTTCTGACGGAGATTGCTTGGATACGGTGACGAGCATGTTCTTGAAGTACGCCTCTACTTGTTCCTCTAATTAGAAAACTCAGATTTGCATGTTCTAAAATAGAGTGATGGAAGTGTGTCCATGCCAAATCATCCAATAAACTTGACTCTTGGATATCGTTTATCTCTTTACATGTAGAGTCATCGGGCATATAGTTTTGGATATATTTTACAGATTCATTTTCGCTGTTTTGGAATGAATCATAGCAGGTTCTTGCCGCCGCTTCAGCCACACCGATGCCGGTATCTTGCATTAAAACTACTTCAGGCTTTGAGTAATTTATGCCATACGTCTCTTGCATAATCCGTCCTAGTTTAGATTAGTGTTATTTTACAATAATAAACTTAGTCTATTCTACTATCTCTACATGTATTAAAAATATCAGTTTCATCAGGTTTACTTTTGAACACCGTTTAAGATAGGAACAAAATCACAATATTCAAGCTCCTCTTTTTGAATCGATTTTCCTGTTTTTTTAAAACGCGTTATAATCTGTTTGAAACCTACTTGCATAGGTGCTACCAATATCCCGCCATCTGAGAGTTGTTCAAAAAGTTTTGCCGGTATCTCTTTTGCCGTTGCCGAAAAAAGAATTCTGTCATAAGGAGCATATTGAACCCAGCCGTTTTGTCCATCTTCTACTCTTGTGTGAATGTTGTTAATTCCGAGTTTTCTAAATCTTGATTTTGCCTCTAGCATTAAAGATTCTATTCTCTCTATGGTAAAAACTCCGCGAAACAGATGCGATAAAACAGCTGCCTGATAACCGCTTCCGCAACCTATTTCTAAAACTTTATCCGTACTTTTTGGCTCAAGATAGTGCGTCATTTTTGCAACCGTCAGCGGAGAGCTTATCCACTGCGCAGAACTCATCGGAAGAGCATCAAGCTTATATGCACTTTGTCTAAATCCCGATGGCACAAACTCTTCTCTGTTTGTTTTGGCTATCGCATTTCTAATACTCTCGCTTAGAGGAAATATTTTATGGCACTCATCAGCTAGTTTTGCTGTTTTTATTGCTGTAATTCTATCCAATGCCCACATCCATATATCGTCTCATTGTTATAATCTCTTTTTTGTTGTATGGTATCTCCAATAGAGTTCTATCGCCGTTTCTCTCGTCTTCGCCGTGAGGTCTTATAATACCGCTCATCTTTGTACACTCATCATTTTGCGAATCGCTTGCCACTACGTAGCATTGATTTATAATAGCTAACGTTTGTGTTATGACCCTAAAATGCTCTGTTCTTAAAACTCCCCACCAAGAAGGAACGGCTATAACATCACACCCCTCAAGTTTTTGCCAAAACTCTTTAAAACGGAGTTCAAAACAGATTAAAATACCTATTTTAATTCCGTCCACTTCTACAATTTTAACATCTTCGCCGCTACCCTCAGACATGTACTTATGTTCGTTTCCGAAACGAAACAATTTCGCCTTTGCTCTTTTAAAAACTATTTCGCCGTTATAAAAAATTTTGGCAAAATTAAAAACTTCATTACCGTTTTTCTCAAGCATAGTGAGTATGATTATTTTTCCCAAAGAGGCTTTTTTTAGCTCAATATCAGCTACATGTGAAAATTGTACCGCTTTGTCATAGTTCTCATAGTCAAAACCGGTTAAACAAACTTCAGGAGCAACTATAAGGGATTTTTGAGATGTTTTAGCTACCAAATCCAAAAGTGTTTGAAGGTTATCGTTATAGTCGCCAGTGGTGTCAAAAAGTAGTGAGCAAAGTTTGTAGCCACCCTTAGATATATTTTGAGTAATAATATTCTCCGCTAAGAAATTAGTCCATCATTATATCTTATTTGGCATCGCTACATGTAGTGCTAACTCTAAATTATAAAAAATTTAGCCAAAAATAAAAGAGCTAATTTCAACAATAAAATAAAAGTAGTTCCTATTATATTGCCTATCTGACAAGATGTGCAGTGTTTATACTGTCTGCCCTCATACTGTGCATAAAAGAAATAGGTAACGGTAAGCGCCGCCATTGAAATCAAAATATAATTTTCTGCCGTAGCTAAAACGCTCAAGGTCTCTTCGCCTACAAAAAAACTCAAAAACAGACCTATCAATCCAAAAATAAAAAGATATTTAAATGCTTTAAGTATAACATCTCTTTTAAATACCGTGGGACAGTCATTCATAGTTATGGCATCAGTTCCAAACTCAAGTTTTGAATCAAAAAGTTTTTTCTCATCCTCGTCAAGTCTTACTCTTAAGTTTGAACCAAAAACGTAATCTAGTTTTCTTTGAATCGTTATTGAGAGCTCGCCGTCTGCATCTAAAAACTTCTGATTTGCATCTCTGTCTTCATACATAAGAGTAACTTTTTCGTATCTTGTCGTTTTTGCACTCATTCCCGGAAAATATGCAGTTTTTTCTATCGGGGTGACCTTTCCTTCTCTTTTTAAAATCCTAGGATTTATAAACTCCAAAAACTCGCCGTTATGCTTAACTACTACGACAGAGAGCGGAGAACCTATCTGAAATGCCGCCAATGCATTTAAATCATTAGCCTCAATTGTATCTTTTAAGTCCTGTATCGTATTAAAAAGCTCATCATTGAAAAATCTAACATTTGCTCCAAACTCCAAACTCGGTGTCGTAGGGTATGTTACTATCTCTTTTACCATTGTTTTCCTTATTCAAATGTCATTAGGGCATAACCCATATTTTGATAGCCTATTGTCTCTATGAAACTATTTTTGGAGATTGTAACGAATGAGACAACATCCTCATTTGGAATTGTGCTTGCATTTAGACTCATAGCACAAACAACTATATCCACACCCTTATTTGCTAATTTAGCAAGTTGATTTTGAGAGCGTTTTACATGTTCTAAATCTTCATCTTTTACTAACTCATCATAATTTTTTGAAACTATCGGCGCACACCCTCCGTGTATAGTAATTGCAAATTTTATAGTATCTGAATTTTTTTCTATCATATCCATAGTTCTCTCAACCAACATCATTCGGCTTGCCACATACTGCATGTTCTTTGAGCTGCAATCAAATACGGCTTTGTACTCTTTAGCGTCTAAAATCGTTATAAATAGAGATAAAATTAAAAACAGATACTTCATTAGGATTTACTCCCCTAGAGCAAAAACATTTGAAAGAGTATTGATATAATTAAAATAACCCGTAATTGCAACAGCTTCTAAAATCTGTAAATCCGTATAACCTAAATCTTTAAGAGCATCAATCTCTTCTTTTAAAATCTTGTAACTATCTTTTTTAGAAGCTTTTATACAGAAGTTTAGAAGTGCTTTTTCTTTATCTGTAGTGTCAATCGCATCGACACCGTTTAAAACCTGCGCTATACGCTCATCTGAAAGTCCCAACATTTTAGCAATGCTTTTATGCACATCAACACACATTTTGCATCCATTTTCTACGGATATAAGAAGAGCAATTGACTCTTTGATATCATAAGAGAGTTCCGTCTCATCAAGAAGATATTTTTGAATCATCCCATCAGTCGCAAAGTATATCTTTTCATCAAGCGCCAAAAGTTTAAATATCTCACCCAATTTTCCAGTTTTTTCTAAAATAGGACGCGCTCTATCTTGAATAGCCGGTGTCATATCCTCAAATTCAGGTAGTTTAATATGTGCCATTTTTTCCCTTATCTTATTTTGATTAAAATTTATAAAACGTTAAGTAGAGCTTAACGTTTAAAATTATAGAGTATAATTCTTATATTAATATTAATAGGATTATACATGGAATATAAAATATCTGAACTTGTTGCGCAGACTGATGTTCCCAAATCTACCATTTTATACTACATAAGAGAGGGTTTGTTGCCCGAAGCAAAAAAGCTAAAATCAAATGTTCATAGATACAGTAACGAACATATTGAGCTTATAAAATATATTAAATACATGAAGCAGGAGATGGGAAGTTCTAATGAAGAGATAAAACATGCTCTTGAAAATAAAAATCAATCTCTATCAAGCTCATTCTCAATGCTAGCACCCTTAATGCAAACATTAAGTGCTATACCTTCAGGTGCAAAACACTACACTAAAAAAGAGTTTATAGAACATTATGATATTGATATAAAACTTTTACAACAGCTTTTAATAGACGGTATTTTAGTGCCGATAAACAGTGACGATTTTACCGATAAAGAGGCTTCTATAATAAGACTTATAGAGGATTTTAAAGAAGTAGGCATCGAATATACTCTTATAAGAACATATGTTCATCATGCGAAAATACTTGCAGAGCTTGAACATAATATACAAAAACAGCTTTGCAGTGTTCGCAGCGATGAGAATTTTTCCACACTCTGGAAAATTATGTTTGAAACTCTTTTTAACGCTAAAGAGTATCTCTTTAGCCGCTATACGCATAATATTTTATTTAAAGCTCTTAAAGATGAGATTTCTAAAAATCATCATCAAAACTGAGACTTCCTTTTGAGTAGTTTGCAACCGTTCCTTCAAAAAAGTTTGTTTTTTGATCATTAAACTTTGAAAAATCATCAACCCATTTTATAGGATTTGTTACGTTATAGAGTTTAGGAAATCCTACACTAGAGAGTCTATCGTCTGCAAGGTACTGGATGTATTGCTCTAAAATAGCGTCAGTTAAACCTAAAATTTGTCCTTGCGTTATGTATTTTCCCCAATTAGATTCAAGTTTTACAGCCTGTTTAAACATTGCGATAACTTCGTTTTTCAATTGTTCCGTAAAAAGGTCTGGTCTCTCTTTTCTAAGGGAGTTTATAAGGTTTTGAAAAAGAACCAAGTGAGTTACTTCATCTCTTTGAATAAATCTAATCATTTGTGCGGAACCTAACATTTTTCCGCTTCTTGCAAGTGTATAAATGTAAGCAAAACCACTATAAAAATATATACCCTCTAAAATCTGGTTAGCGAAACAAGCTTTTACAAAGTTGTGTTCTGTTGGATTATTAGAAAGTTCATCATAAACACCTGCTATTGCATCATTTTTTGTTTTTAGCATCATGTCTTTGCGCCAAAGGTCATAAATCTCATCACTGTTAGCTGAAATACTGTCAACCATAACAGCGTAACTTTGTGAGTGAAGTGCCTCCTCATAAGCTTGACGAACCAAAATAAGATTTATTTCAGGAGAAGTGACATAAGGATTTATATTATCCATAATATTGTTCGTTTGAAGCGAATCCATAAAAATCAGCTGTGAAAGTGCTTTATCGTAAGCCTCTTTTTCCATTTCGGTAATGTTCTTATAGTCGCTTACGTCACGCGTCATATCAACCTCTTTTGGAAACCATGTGTTGTTTAACATCATCTCCCAAAGATTATATGCCCATTGATACTTTATATCATTTAACTCAAATATTCCTGTGGGATTGCCACCAAATATTCGTCTTTCATTTACACTTTCGTTTGATTCAGGATTATATATTTTTTTTCTATTCATCTCATCTTCCTAAAAATTAAGTTTATGATTATATCTTTATGAAGGTTTTTATTTTATAAAAGAGTCCAAATATTGTCATAGCTTTAAATTTATCTTATAAATATTTTTAATAAATATATTCTATATTTTAGTGTAGTAATCTTACTTATAATAGTATAAAATAGAATATAAAGGAGGATGGTATGAAATTATTTCTACTTTTCATACTTATTATAACAACCATGAATGCAATTGTCTTGAAGCCGTGGAGCGGTAAAATAGAAAAACTTAGCGATGAAGAGAGACATGTAATAATAAATAAAGGTACTGAGAGACCTTTTAGCGGTAAATATACAAATGAAAAATCAGAGGGCGTATATACATGTAAGCTCTGCGGAGCAGCGCTTTATGAATCAAAAGATAAATTTGATTCACACTGTGGATGGCCTAGTTTTGATGATGCTATAAAAGGAGCGGTAAAAAGAGTTCCTGATGCGGACGGAAAAAGGATAGAGATTGTTTGTGCCAACTGCGGTGCACATTTAGGTCATGTTTTTGAGGGGGAAGGATTTACGTCCAAAGATACAAGATACTGCGTAAACTCAATCTCACTAAACCTTGACAAAAAGCAAGATGCAAAAAATAGTGAGTTATCATATGCTTATTTTGCAGGCGGCTGTTTTTGGGGAGTAGAGTACTATCTTGAAAAACTTAACGGTGTTAAAGAGGTAATATCAGGCTTTATGGGAGGACATGTAAAAAATCCTACATATTATGACGTAGTTAAAAAAAATACCGGACATCTTGAAGCCGTTAAAGTTGTTTATGACAAAAATATAATCTCCTACGAAGAGATTGCTAAAGCATTTTTTGAGATACATGATCCTACACAAACTAACGGTCAAGGTCCAGATATTGGGGAGCAATACCTCTCGGCAGCTTTTGTTAATAACGAAGATGAGAAAAATACGATAATCAGACTGATAAAAAAACTTGAAGCCAACGGCTACAAAGTGGTAACTAAGATATTGGATAAGTCTGAATTTTATGAAGCTGATGAGAGTCATCAAAACTATTACGAGAAAAAAGGTTCTACTCCGTATTGTCACGGATATACAAAAAGGTTCTGATTAAAGTTTAATGGCGAGAGATTTTAAACTCTCTCTCGCCATTTTAAACTTTATTTACGTGTGTGTCTTTTTCTCTCTGATTCAGTTAAGAATTTTTTACGAATACGAATACTTTGAGGTGTAATTTCCAAAAGTTCATCATCTTCAATCCACTCTAATGCACGCTCTAACGACATGTCACGAGGTGGAATAAGTTTGATAGCTTCATCAGCTCCGCTTGAACGTACATTTGATTGAGCTTTACCTTTAATCGGGTTAACTACTAAGTCGTTTGAGCGTGAGTGTTCACCGACAATCATACCCTCATACACTTTAGTTTGAGGTCCAATAAATAATACACCGCGGTCTTGGATATTGAATAGTGAATATGCCAATGTTTCGCCGTTTTCCATAGAGATAAGTGCGCCATAACTTCTTGACTCAACACTTCCGCTATATGGACGGAACTCTAAGAAAGAGTGATTCATGATACCTTCGCCTTTAGTGTCTGTTAGAAACTGTCCACGGAAACCGATAAGAGCACGTGCAGGAATTTCAAACTCGATTCTTTGAAAACCTTGTCCCATCGGAACCATTGATTTCATCTCAGCTTTTCTTTTACCCAAACGCTCAATTACCGTACCGCTCAACTCTTCCGGAACATCGATAACAAGGTGCTCAAACGGTTCACATTTTACACCCTCTATCTCTTTTACGATTACTTCGGGACGAGATACACCAAATTCAAAATTTTCACGACGCATATTTTCAGCCAAAATCGTAATTTGAAGCTCACCACGACCTGAAACTTTGAACTTACCTTCGCCGACAACTTCAAGTCTCATAGCAACGTTTGTCGTCATTTCAGCTTCAAGTCTATCTTTTAACTTATTTGAAGTTACATGTTTACCCTCTTGACCTGCAAGCGGAGAGTCGTTTACTGAAAATACAACAGTAAGTGTCGGCTCTTCAATGTGCATAGGATCAAGTGGCATAGGATTTTTAGGATCACAGATAGTATCGCCTACGTCAACTGTCTCTAAACCTGCAAATGCTACGATATCACCCGCTTCAGCTTCATTTATCTCCATACGATTTAAACCGTGAAAGCCGATTAGTTTTGTTATGCGTCCTTTTACCAGTTCACCGTCGGCTTTTGCAAGCATAACATTGTCACCTTTTTTGATAACACCGTTAAAAATACGGCTAATTCCTATTTTTCCTACATAGTTATCGTAGTCAAGCGTAAAAACTTGTGCCTGTGTATGATTTTCTCTATCACCTTCAGGCTCAGGTATTTTGTCAAGAATCGTCTCAAAAATACACTCAAAGTTTCCATCAGGATCAGCCATATCAAGTTTTGCAATACCATCACGCGCTGCAGCATATATGATTGGAAAATCAAGTTGATCTTCCGTTGCATCCATAGCTGCAAAAAGGTCAAACATCTCATCGACTACACGCTCAGGTTCTGCTGAAGGTTTATCGATTTTATTGATTACGACAATCGGTTTTTTACCAAGCGCCAACATCTTTTTAACAACGAATTTTGTTTGAGGCATAACACCCTCATAAGCATCAACAAGTACCAAAACACCGTCAACCATCTTTAAAACACGCTCAACTTCGCCACCAAAATCGGCGTGACCCGGAGTGTCGATAATATTTATTTTATGATCTTTGTAACGAATTGCCGTGTTTTTTGAGAGAATCGTAATACCGCGCTCTTTTTCTAAAGCATTACTATCCATAGCGCGTTCTTCATGTTGCTCGTGAGCACCGTATGTTCCGGACTGCTCTAGTAGTCCATCAACTAATGTTGTTTTACCGTGGTCAACGTGAGCGATAACGGCAATATTTCTAATCTTTTGCACAAGGCTTCCTTCTTTGGTTTCTTAAAAAATAATGAAACCAAGATAAAAATTTTCGCGATTATACCTAAATTAAAGTAATTAATAGGTAAAAGTAATGATATACTTATAGGATACTTTATATTTTCTAATGTATATACTCATATTTTAAGAGTCAATATGATTAATTATCCGCATAAATTAAATGTTATATTTGATAAATTAAAAAGTCATAATATCAAACCGATAATTGTAGGTGGTTTTATTAGAGATTTTTTACTGGGTATCCAATCCAAAGATATCGATATAGAAATTTATGGAATATCCTCATTTGTGCAACTAGAAAATTTACTAAAAGAGTTTGGAAGCGTAAATATAGTCGGAAAAAGTTTCGGCGTTTGCAAACTATATTTTGAAGATTATGATTTAGATTTCTCTTTCCCAAGAAGAGACAATAAGATAAAAAACGGTCATAAAGGATTTGAAATTGAGATAGATACAAATCTTGATTTTAAAACTGCAACTTCACGAAGAGATTTTACGATTAACTCCATCGGATATGACGTAATAGAGAAAAAAATATTAGACCCGTTTAACGCAATAGATGATTTAAAACACAAGGTACTAAGAGCGGTAGATAACAACAGTTTTGCCCAAGACCCTCTTAGAGTCTTAAGAGCTGTTCAGTTTAGCACTAGATTTGAACTTAAAATAGATAATGATTTATTTTTAACATGTAAAGATATGGTCTCTAAAAAAATGCTTGACGAACTTCCAAAAGAGAGAGTCTTTGAAGAGATAAAAAAACTTCTTTTGTACTCAAAAAAGCCATCAGAGGGATTTAAACTTTTAAAAGAACTTGGAAGCGATATTTATACGGGCAATATAGCTGTAATTGATGAGATATCAAAACAGCTAACAACTAACATACAAACAAATTTGATATTGATGTTGTCAGGGCTTTGTTATGATTTCAATGAAAAACAGGCAGAAAATTTTATTTTTAGATTTACAAATGAAAAAGTATTATTAAATGAAACAACAAAACTAATTGAATTACATAATGAAATTGACAACATTTATAATAACGGTGTAACAGACTACGAACTTTATAAGCTAGCTACTAAAGTAAAAATAAGTAAACTTCTTATTTTGTCCTCTTCAATATATTTTGCTAAGAATGAGTCTAAAACTTATAAAGCCGGCAATGATATTTATGAAAAAGCAAAAGAGTTAAATATTTTAAATAAAAAACTCCCGCCGCTTATAATTGGAAAAGATATATTAAAATGCGGTTTTGAACCCTCAGTACTCTTTTCAAAAATCTTACATGTAGCTTATGAAGCTCAAATGCAAGGTAAATTTAAAAGCCGCAAAGAGGCTCTTGTGTGGTTAAAAGATTATCTAAAGCTTTGAACTATCAATCTCTATAACAGTATGAACGTTGCCTCGCGGATTATAATCAGCTACTATTTTCATATATTTTGGTTTTAATTTTCTTTCTAAAACACCATAAATCTCATTGGCGCTATTTTCATGAGAAATATGTCTATCTCTAAACGAGTTTATATAAAGTTTGATAGCTTTTAACTCTACAACCCACTCATCAGGCGTATATTCTAAATATATTGTTGCATAATCAGGATATCCGCTTCTTGGACATAGACATGAAAACTCAGGAAGCGTCATTTTTATAAGATAATCTCTTTTATGCTCGTTAGGCCAAATTTCCAAATCTTTTTCTACATCAAACTCACTAACAATTTTTTCACCGTATTTCATAATAACTCCTAAACTTTTTAGTGTTATACATCTAAATGCTTAACATCTTTAGCATGTGTTTCTATATAGTTACGGCGAGGTTCAACTTCATCACCCATAAACAGAGTAAACGTATCACTTGCAAGTTCTGCATCATCAATAGTAACTTGCAGTAAAACTCTATTTTCAGGAGTCATTGTTGTTTCCCAAAGCTGATCAGGATTCATCTCTCCTAGACCTTTATAACGCTGAATATAAGCACCCTTTTTAGCATACTCTATAATGTTATTTAACACTTTAACAACATCTTCTTCAAAATCTAAATTCCACTCTTTTATCTTCTTATATACATAACTGGCTTCAGCAAAATGTGGAGCACCAAACAAATCATCATTTATAAGTAACTCTTCCATTCCGTCTTTTGTCTGTACAAAAATATGAATTGATTCGTTATTAATACTTTTTGTTAAAATATTATTTCCCATTCCGACTAAAAATTCTTCAACTTTTTCATACATTGATTTTATATCAAGACCTATTAAATCAGGATTCTCTATAAAATGGCGAATTAGGCTAACTAACGCATATCTTCTCTCTAGTGCTTCAAGTGAACCTCTATAGTGGTCAACCATTTTAAAATATGAGATTAAATCATTATGTCCAATAGTTTCAATATTTAAAGATTCAATACCGTTTTCTATAAGAAAATCATTCATTTGACGATCATCTTTAAAATAAATCTCTTTTTTACCTTTTTTATAACGATACAGCGGCGGTTGTGCCAAATATAAATAGCCATTTTCTATAACACTTTTAAAGTGACGGAAGAAAAATGTAAGTAATAAAGTTTGAATATGAGAACCATCAACATCGGCATCAGTCATGATAATAATTTTATGGTAACGAAGTTTATCTTCATTATACTCTTCACCGATACCACAACCCATTGCAGTTATCATATTTGTTATCTCTTCAGATTTCAAAATCTTATCAAGTCTAGCTTTTTCAACATTTAAAATTTTACCTTTAAGCGGTAAAATCGCTTGAAAAACTCTATCACGACCCATTTTTGCAGAACCGCCTGCCGAATCACCTTCGACTAAATAAAGTTCACAAATTGATGCATCTTTGCTTTGACAATCTGCAAGTTTTCCAGGAAGAGTTCCTACACTCATAGAGTCTTTTCTGCGTGTAAGTTCTCTAGCTTTTTTAGCAGCTTCACGACCGCGTGCAGCCATCAAAGATTTAGCAACTATCGCTTTTGCTTCAATAGGATTTTCTTCAAAATATTTGCTAAGAAGTTCATAAGTAGATTTTTGAACTAACGGTCTTACATAAGTATTTCCAAGTTTACCTTTTGTTTGTCCTTCAAACTGAGGTTCAGGAACACGAACTGAAACGATTGCTATAAGACCTTCGCTAGTATCTTCACCGCTTATTTTTACATCTTTCTCTTTTGCCGCACCGTTTTGTGCATTATAATTTGAAATAACACGAGTAAGTCCTGCTCTAAAACCAGCTTCATGTGTTCCACCGTTTGGAGTACGGATATTATTTACAAAAGAATAAACTTTTTCATCATAAGTATCATTATACATAAGTGCTATATCAAACTCTATATCTTCAATTTTTGAACTAAAAACAAAAACTTTAGCAACTTCTTGTTTTTTATTTAAATCATTTACATATTGAGCTATACCACCTTCAAAATGGTATGTTTGTGAGAGGTTTGCTCTCTCATCTTTAAAATTAATAGTAATAAATGGATTCAAATATGCTAACTCTTTAAATCTTCTTGCCAAATATTCATACTCAAAAATTATTGTTTCTGTAAATATGCTTGGATCTGGAATAAATTCAATTGTTGTACCTGTTTTACGTGTTTTTCCAGTAACTGCTAAAAGTTCTTGAGGAATACCTTCTTTAAAATTTTGCTCAAAAATTTCCCCATTTCTGTAAATAGTCATTTTTAAATCGGCAGAGAGTGCATTTACAACAGAAACACCAACACCATGAAGGCCGCCTGAGACTTTATAAGTATCTTTATCAAATTTACCGCCGGCATGTAAAACTGTTAAAACAACAGTTGCAGCACTCATTCCTTCTGTTGGATGCATATCTGTAGGAATACCACGCCCATTATCAGAAACTCTACATGTACCCTCTTTTGTAAGAGTCACATTTATTGTATCACAATGACCAGCCATTGCCTCATCAATAGAGTTGTCAATTACTTCATAAACTAAATGATGTAAACCTCTATGACCGGTATCTCCAATATACATACCAGGACGTTTACGAACAGCCTCTAGTCCTTTTAGGACTTTAATATTACTAGCACCGTAATTTTCCATTAACATCTCCATAGCCATTTTTGGCATAATTATGGTTATTTTATCTAATTTATTCTAAAAGAAAGTTTTATGGGGATATGAATGAGAATTTTGCGCTATTTTTCAGTAGTTTATAAACTATCTCTTTTTACAAATTTTAAAGAGATAGATACTAGGTTTATTTTAGATAACAATAGGCATAACGACAGTCTTAAAATTGCCTTCACTTAAAACAAATGGAAGATTACTCTCATTTAAACCTATATTAAACTCCAAACCGTTTATAGTATTTAAAAAATCAAGAAGATATTTGCTATTTATAGCAATAACAAATGCAGATGAAAAACCTGTCGTATAATTAATTTCTGTTTTAGCTTCGATATTATCGTCACTTAATGACTCGAAGGTAATTAAATTTTCTAAAAAAGTAATTTTTACATCTGTTGATATTGTAGTAATCTGTTTGATAGATTCTATCATTTTAGCTTTTGGCAATGTTAGAGTTTTTGATATCTCTTTTGGGATAATTCTAGAATATTCAGGGAATTTTCCGTTAATAAGTTTTGTAAAAAAAGTGTATTCATTTGAGTGAATAATTAAACTTGTTTCATCGTAATAGAGTTCAATGTTATCAAAAAATAGTTTTTGAATCTCAATAATTGCTTTTTTTGGGATAATAATTGATAATTGATTGCTGTTTTGATTATCTATATTTACTACTGCTAATCTTCTCGTATCGGTAGAGGCAAAATTAATACTGTTTTCTTTTATGTCAATTAAAGCACCGTTTAATTCAAATTTTGGATTGTTTGTATCAATGGAAGGAGTTATTTTTTTAAGAGACTCTATTAAAGATTGTGAGTCAATTAAAATACGTGATTTTTCTATGTATGATGGAAATAAAGGAAATTCACCGTAAGAAAAAGTAGGTAATTTAAAATTAGAGTGCGACTGTGATATGTATAAAGTATCGTTTTTAACTTCTAAATTAATTTCTGCATCTTTTAAAATTCTAACAATATCGAGTAATTTTTTTCCGTTAGCAGTTACATTGCCTTCATTAATAATATTAACTTTTTCAGTAGAAATTAATAGACCTATTTCATAATCAGTTGCTCTTATAGTTAATTTAGAGTTTGATACATTGATTAATACATGTGATGTAATTTGAGAAGTATCTTTTTTTTCCAAAAAAGGTTGAACATGAATCAAGATATTTTCAATGATAGATTTTTGTACTGTTATCTTCATCAGAATTCCTATTTATTATATAAAATTATAGTATTAGTAGTAGGAGGTAGTGATTATGTGAATATCACCGCAAAACTCCTATTTCAAGAGCGATATAGATGTGATGAAACTACAAGGCTCTTTTCACATTTGTTCACTTTAGTAATTATATCTTTTTTTTTATTTTTTAAGAAGATGATGTAATTTTATTTGATAATTCTTCAATTTTGACTTTAAAGTCTTCATCATTTTCCAGTAATTCATTTATTTTTTTAAGAGTATGACTTATTGCAGTATGGTCTTGCATTCCGAAATACTGGGCAAGTTGAGGCATTGTATTTTGAGTTAGTTCGCGACAGAGATAAATAGAGATTCTTCTTGCATAAACTAGATTTTTACTTCTACCTTTTGAACGTATTTCGCTTGGTTTTATATTTAAATCTTTTGCAACACTTTGAGTAATAATGTCTAAAGTCAAATTGGCACGATTTTCTTGCAGTTGGTCTTTTAAAACATTTTTTGTAAATTGCAAATCAATATCTACATGCATAAGTTGTGAGTATGCATGTAGTTTAGATAATATGCCTTCTATTTCACGTACATTACTCTCAATTACGGTTGCTATATAGTTGATGATATCTTTTGTTAGAATTACTTTGTTTATTTTACATTTATTTTCAATAATAGCTATTTTAGTTTCAAGCTCAGGTGGCTGAATATCTGCAACAAGACCATGTTCGAAACGGCTTTGAAGTCTTTTTTCTAATCCTGCTATTTTTTTTGGATGTTTGTCTGCAGTTAAAATAATCTGTTTCCCAACTCCTTTAAGTGCTTCAAAGGTATGAAAAAATTCCTCTTGAATACCCTCTTTATTGCTTAAAAATTGAATATCGTCAATTAAAAGAACATCACACTTTCTATATTTTTCTTGAAATCTTTCCATAGTTTTGTTTCTAACATGACGGATAAAATCATTTAAAAATTGCTCAACCGTAGTATAAATAACAATTTTACCCTGATTTTGAAAAACATTGCCTGCTGCTTGCATAAGGTGTGTTTTACCTAAACCTACTCCGCCGTGGATAAATAGCGGATTGTATAAAATCCCCGGTTTTTCACTTACACTCTTAACTGCAGCATAAGCAAACTGATTTGAACCGCCTACCATAAAATTTTCAAACGTATGTGATGGATTTAGCAGTGAGTGTTGTTGTTTTTGCTCTTTTTTTATCTCTGTTTTTTTAGACTCTATTTGATTTTTCAATAAAATTTTAACATTTACTTTTATAGAATTTTGTATTTCAAAAAGATGTCTGATTTTTGCGCCGTATTTATTTTTTATCCAGTTTAAAACTAGAGAGTTTGGAGCATAAAATATAGCCGTATCGTCAGTCGATTTTTTGATATCGTAAATTAAATGTTTTATATATCTGTTATACTCTATTTCCGATATCTCTTCTTTTAGCAAAAGCAAAATTTTTTGACCAATATTCACATAGCACCTTTTATTTATATTATGTGAATAGTAGCTATAATTCCCATAAATAAAGTTAAAATTATGTGAATAGTTGATTTATAACATGTGAAAGTAGAAATATGACAATATTAGGAATAGACCCTGGAACTAGAAAAATGGGCTATGCTCTTATATCATTTGATAAAGGCAAAATATCGCTTATCGAAGCTGGACTTATAAAGATAAAAGCAGAGGAATTGCAGTTTCAGATTCCGCAGATGGTTGAAGCTTTTGAGAGTATATTTAAAAATCATAAAATCGATGAAGTGGCAATAGAGGATATTTTTTATGCACACAATCCAAAAACAACTATAAAACTCGCTCAATTTCGCGGAGCCATAATGCTCCTTCTTATTCAGCAATTTGGGCAGTTTAATGAATATACGGCACTTCAAGTAAAACAAGCACTAACAGGAAACGGCAAAGCTACAAAAGAGCAGGTTGCTTTTATGGCAAAGCGACTTTTAAATATAAAAAAAGAGATAAAACCGCTTGATATAACAGACGCAATAGCAGTTGCAATAACACATTCACAAAGAGTCAGATTAAAACTACAATAACTTCTCTCTTGTTACAAATCAAAAAGTAATTTTTTTAAAACAGTATAATTTTGTTATTAAATTATTAAGGAAAATAATGAATCCATATTTAAGTTTACAAGATGGACATCCTGTAAAAGTATATCTTGAAGAAAATATGCTTATAAGAGGTCTGATTGCAAGTATAAACAGTATTAATATAGTAGAAAATTTTGATGAGTTTGAAAATAAATTTAATAAGCTTTGTTTAGTTGAAAAACATTTTGCAAGAAAAGAGAATCAACTTTTTCCATATTTGGAAAAATACGGTTGGACATCGCCTTCACAAAATATGTGGGCTTTTCATGATGATATAAGAGCAGAGATTAAAACTGCAAGAGCGTTAGTGCAAGAAAAAAATATGAGTGCATTGATGCAACAATTACAAGTAGTTTTTAGAAATTTAGAGCATATTATGCAAGTTGAAGAGGGCAGACTACTGCCAAATGCTATGAATATGTTGGATGAAGATGATTGGAAGGAGATGAGAGCGGGAGATGAGGAAATAGGCTGGATGTTTGATGATGCTCCTGCTGCTTATCCTCCACATGTAGAAGGAGAGTATATTCATCCCTCTCAAGATAAACAGAAGCGAAAACTTCCTTTTTCACTTGAGAACAGAATCAAGTTGGATGAGGGTTATATGCTACCAGAGCAGATTAACTGGCTACTGAAATTTATGCCGGTTGATATAACTTATGTCGATGAGAATGACATCGTTATCTTTTATAATCGCGGTGATGAGAGAGTATTTCCAAGAAGTGCGGGAATTATAGGTCGTGAAGTAAAATTTTGTCATCCTCCAAAGAGTGTAGATCAAGTTTTAATGATTCTGCGTGAATTTAAAGCAGGTCGCAGAGACGAAGCGGAATTTTGGATAACTTTTAAAGGTAAATTTATTCACATCCGTTATTTTGCTATTAGAGACGATGAAGGTAATTATAAAGGTGTTATAGAAGTTTCTCAAGATGTTACTCACATCAGAGGCTTAGAAGGTCAGCAAAGATTGTTAGACTGGGAATAGGGTATAATTTCAAAAAAAAGGAAAAAAGATGTCAAAATTTGAAAATGTTACCGTAGTAAAAAAAGCAAATATTTATTATGATGGAAAAGTTACAAGCAGAACGGTTGAGTTTGCAGATGGCTCAGTTAAAACACTCGGAATAATGATGCCGGGAGAATATACTTTTGGAACAAATGAAGCTGAAATAATGGAAATAATGAGCGGAGAGTTAGATATAAAACTTCCGGGTGAAGAGTGGAAAACTTTGCATACACCTGAAACTTTTAACGTACCTGCAAACTCATCTTTTGACCTTAAAATCAAAACAGTAACAGATTACTGCTGCTCATATATAAAATAATTTAACTCCGAAGTATTAATACTCCGGAGTTCTTTCCGTAGGACCTCTGTATAGTTGGCGTGGACGCGCTATTTTTACGTTTTTTTGTTGATTTAACTCACTCCATTGTGCTATCCATCCCGGTGTTCTGCCTATAACAAATATAACTGCAAACATCTCTTTTGGAATTTTAAGAGCTTGTAAAATCAATCCTGAATAAAAGTCGATATTCGGATATAAACTGCGACTGATAAAGTATTCGTCATTTAGTGCAATTTGTTCTATTTTATTTGCAACGTCTATAAGTTTACTGCTGATACCAAGCTCATCCATAAGTTCATTTCTGATATTTTTAAGAATTGTTGCACGCGGATCAAAGTTTTTATATACTCTATGACCAAATCCCATAAGTTTAAATGAATCATCTTTGTCTTTTGCTCGCGCTATAAATTCATCTACTCTATCTACGGTTCCTATCATCTCAAGCTGACGTATAACACTTTCATTCGCTCCGCCATGACTTTTCCCCCACAGTGCACCTATTCCGGCACTAATTGCAGCATAAGGATGAGCGTTAGTCGAAGCTAAATTTCTAACGGCAGTCGTAGATGCATTTTGCTCATGATCGGCGTGAAGTGTGAAAATAGTATCAAGTGCTTTTATCTCAATGGGTTTTAATTCTATATAGTCATGAGGATAAGATCTTAACATGTAGAGAAAATTCTCCGTAAATCCTCTATTTATATCTGGATATATGATAGGTAAACCGTTTGAATATCTGTAAGAAAAAGCGGCAAGCGTAGGAATTTTGGCAACAATTCTATTTGCCATCTCATTGTACTCTTCTTTATTTTTTATCTCTAAATGATTAAAGTAAAAAGTTGAGAGTGCAGAAACTCCTGCCGAGAGAATTGCCATCGGGTGAGCAGAATCAGGAAATGAATCAAATAGTTTTTTTACGCCTTCATGTACAAAAGAACGTTTCTTCATCTCAAAAGCAAAATTATCAAACTCTTCTTTTGTAGGTAATTCACCGTTAATAAGAAGATATGCAGTATCTAAAAAACTTTTTTCTTGCGCGAGATATGCTATATCATAACCTCTATACATAAGTTTTCCCGCTTCACCGTCTATATATGTTATGTCCGATTTACATGATGCGGTTGATGTATAACCTTCATCATAAGTAAACATTTTAGTCTCTTTGTATAGAGTTGATATATCTATAACAGATGGACCGACAGTTGCATCAAGTATCGGAAATTCATAACTTTTGCCGTCACGATTGTTTGTTAGTGTTACTGTATCTTTGCTCATAATGTACCTCTTTTTTAATAGTAAATAATTATACTACATAAATTGTGTAACTAATCTATTTAGAGTTGTTTCATCTAAAGCGCCTGAAACTCTATGAACCTCTTTTGAATCTTTAAATATTATAATTGTAGGAATACTTCTAATCCCAAACCTTGCCCCTAAATTTTGTTCATTTTCAGTATTTACTTTTGCAAATAGTGCTTTAAGCGGAAAGTTTGCGGCACTCTTTTGAAAATTTGGAGCCATCATCTTGCATGGACCGCACCAAGGCGCCCAAAAATCTATTATTACAGGAATATCGCTATTAACAACTACTTCATCAAAGTTTCCGTTAGTTAGTTCTAACGGTTTTGTATCAAGAAGTGAGCCTTTGCACTTTCCGCAATTGGCTTTATTGTAAGACTCTTTTTTTGGAACATTGTTTACGCTTTTACAATGTGGACAGACTATTCTCATAATTAGCTCCTTTAATGTACTAGAGTACTACGGCAAATATGCCGCCTCTTCTGTAAACAAAAACTCTCTTTTTACCTTGAGTTTCGGTAGCTTTTTTGAAATCATCCAGATTTGTAATTTCATAATCTTCTATTTGAACAATTATGTCATTTTTTCTTATCCCTGCATTATATGCTTCACTTTTTTCATTTACGTCAACTACTATTACACCGTTAAGCGCAATATTAAGTTGTTGTTTATGAGTAGAATTTATCTGAACTAATTTTATGCCTCTATAAGATAATTCCCCATTTATTGTTTGATTATCCAAAGTTGTAAGCGCTACATTGATAGTATTTATTTTCTTCTCTCTTAAAAATTTTATACTTACCGATTTAGAAGGAGATTGTGAACCTATTGTATTTTTAAGTTCGCTTGCACTTTGTATTTTTTTGTCGTTTACGGAGATAATCAAATCACCTCTTTTTAGACCTGCTTTTGCAGCAGGCGAGTTCTCTTCTACTCCTGTTATCAAAGCTCCGTAGTTGTCATTATAAAAATTGCTCATATCATCGCCGATATCGGAAATCGTAACTCCCAAATACGCACGAGTATATTTGCCGTTGTCTATAAGACTTGTTGCAACAGTTGTTGCCATGTTTGAGGGAATTGCAAAACCTATTCCTACGTTCCCGCCTGATTTTGAGATAATAGCCGAATTAATTCCTATTAATTGACCTGCAGAATTTATAAGTGCACCGCCTGAGTTTCCTGGATTTATTGAAGCATCCGTTTGTATAAAATCTTCATACTCCACTATTCCGACACCGCTTCTTCTTGTAGCGGACACTATGCCTTGTGTTATAGTCTCACCTACTCCAAACGGATTTCCAAGAGCAAAAACAATATCGCCTACTTTTACTTTATCTGAATCGAAAAATGTTATTGCATTTAAATTTTTTGCCTCTATTTTAATTACAGCTAAATCACTTTTTTCATCTCTGCCGATTAGTTTTGCTTCATACTCTTTTTTATCTCCTGCCAAATTGACTATTATCTCATCAGCTTCTTCAACAACGTGGTTATTTGTAATAATATAACCGTTTTGCGAGACAATAACTCCAGAACCTAATGATTTTTGAATTCTCTCTTGAGGAATTTGTCCATACCCTTTAAAGAACTCCCTAAAAAATGGGTCATTAAAAAATGGATTTGCGCTAAGTTCGCTTTGACTCATCTCTTTTTTTATCGATATATTGACTATACTCGTTCTTACATTTTCTAGTATGTTGCTGTAAGAAAGTATATAATTTTGGCTACTAGGATGATTTCGTTCAATTGTTTGCGGTGCATATTTAAACTCTACACTCTCTTTTGCGTAAACGGATGTTAGCGTTAGTAAACAGACTAAAAGTAACTTTTTCATATTAACTCCTAATTATTTTTGTAACAAAGTTTATAACTAAATGGTTTATGAAATGTTAATGAAGAGCTAATGGTAAGTTAATAAAAGTTTGTTTTAAAATAAGCCTTCAATATATTTTATTGATGTCGCTTTAATATAACATATAGAGTTTGTAATGTTTGAAGCAGAGTTATAACAGCTTATTGCAAATGTAAATTGGTTATCTGCAAATATGAGAGATACACCGTCACTCATATCTACATGTACAAGTTTGGAATTTTCAACTAACTTAGCATCGCTTATACCGTTAAATTCTAACTCCAAAGTTATCCAGTCAAATCCTCTAGCACTATCTTGCGTTGCCAGAGTAATTTTAACGATACTAGGAGAGATTATATTAATAGAGCGCAGCTCTGAATCCACAAAGCTCTCAAACCTCTTTAAAAAGCTCTCTATATCTTTTTTAAGCAATGGCTTCATTTTATTGACAACCTACACACTCCATACTTCTATCTTCAACATCAGTTGCCATCTCCGGAGACTGTGAGCGAAGGTAATATGTAGATTTTAGACCTAATTTCCAAGCTAACATGTAGATTTCATTTAGGTATTTTCCGCTTGCCTTATCAAGTGTTATAAATATATTTAAGCTCTGACCTTGATCTAGCCATTTTTGACGAATTGCCGCCGCTTTTATTAATACCGTTTGGTTTAAATCATAAGCAGGTGTATAGTAAGCCCATGTTTCAGGTGAGAGCTTAGGAACAACAACAGGAATCAGACCGGAGAGATTTTCTTCATACCATTTTCTCTTAAATACAGGCTCTATCGCTTGAGTAGTTCCTGTTAAAATTGATATTGAGCTTGTCGGAGCAATAGCCATTAGATAACCGTTTCTCATACCTTGCTTTTTAACTTTTGCACGTAGCTCTTCCCACTCATAAGCGGATGCAAAAAGTCCGCCACGGTCAACTAGCTTTTTAACATCTGCAGTAGCATAATCCATTGGCATAACACCTTTGCTCCATTTAGAACCGTCATACTCCGGATAAGAGCCTTTCTCAAGTGCTATATCAGAAGATGCGGATATGGCATTAAAACTAACTGCTTCCATAATTTCATCTATTTTATCAAAGTGTTCCCCGGTTCCCCATGTTATAGATTGCTCTGCCAACATTTGCGCTTCACCCATAACCCCCAAACCTATTGCACGGGTCTTCATGTTAGTTCGTTTTACTTTTTCAATCGGGTAAAAATTAAGGTCTATAACATTATCTAAAGCACGAATAGCAATAGGTACGATTCTATCAATATCCTCTTTTGTATTTATACGAGATAGATTTACCGAAGCTAGATTACAAACGGCAGTATCGCCGTTTATCTTCTCTTTTTCTACAACATAAATAGGTTTACCGCCAAGAGAATCAAGAGCCGTAACTTTTTTAGCAGGTTTTTCTAAGCCGCCATCTACTTTTATTATCTCATCTTCTTCATAACTTACACTATTGCCGTCTTCAAATATAAATTTTATTTTATAGCTGTTAGGGTTAGTGTTTTGAAAAATTTCGGTACAAAGGTTTGAGCTTCTGATGATTCCCGTATGGTTGTTAGGGTTAGCTCTGTTTGCATTATCCTTAAAGCATAAAAATGGACTGCCGGTTTCAAAGTACGACGTTAATATTTTTTTCCAAAGATTTTTTGCTTTGATTTTTTCTTTGATTATGCTCTCATTCTCTTCAAGCTCTTTATATCTTTTGTTAAACTCTTCGCCATAAAGTGTAGTTAGCTCTCTACAATCATAAGGGTCAAAAAGAGTCCAGATACCGTCTTGCTCAACTCTTTGCATAAACAAATCGTTTAGCCAAAGTGCAGGAAAAAGGTCATGCGCACGACGACGCTCTTCACCTGAGTTTTTCTTCAAATCCAAAAAGTCGTTTATATCAATATGCCAAGGCTCCATATAAACAGCGATAGCACCCTTTCTTGTTCCTAACTGATCAACTGCTACTGCTATGTCGTTCGTAATTTTTAAAAACGGGACAGTTCCGCCGGCAGCGTTTTTATGCCCGTCTATGTATGAACCCATCGAACGGACATTTGTCCAATCCCAGCCGATTCCTCCGCCAAATTTTGACAGCATTGCCATTTCAGCGTAAGAGTCAAAAATTCCTTCTATATTATCAGGAGTTGAGCCAATGTAACATGAACTTAACTGATGTCTTGTTGTTCTTGCGTTTGAGAGGGTAGGAGTTGCTAACATTACTTCAAAAGTAGAAATCATGTCATAAAACTTTACTGCCCACTCCTCTTTTTTCTCTTCTCTCTGTGCCAAGAACATTGCTATCGCCATAAACATATGTTGCGGTAGTTCTATGGGATTCCCGTTTCTATCTTTTATAAGGTATCTGTCATATAGTGTTTTAACGCCGAGATAGTTAAACTGCATATCGCGTTCAGGTTTGATATGTTTTTCTAGCTCTTCAAGGTTATACATCTCTTTTAAACCTAAAAGAAGTCTGCCCTCTTTTTCACCTTTTTCAAAATAATTTTTTAGTGAAGAGTATCCGGTAAAACCGTTAACTTCATGGTAGAGGTTAAATAAAAAAAGTCTTGATGCAACAAATGTCCAGTTGGGAGCGTCAATGTCTATCTTATCAACGGCAGTTTTTATAAGTGTTTGTTGTATCTCTTTAGATGTTATTCCATCACGAAAATGAATCTGCGCATCAACTTCAAGTTCACTCTGAGACACATTATCCAAATCTTTAACTGCGGCAGCAGTATATTTTTGGATTTTAGTAATATCTAGTTTTTCAGTTCTGCCGTTTCTTTTTATAATTGTTATCATTTAACTTCCTAAGTTATACAAAAGTACCATCATTTGTAATTTTTTTTAATTTTATGCCAAAGAAATATTAGCGCAATTATGTCATTTATTTTCTAAAAACTCTATCAAAAATTTTATCTACATTTTTTGTGTAGTAGTCATAGTTGAAACATTCACGAATTGCCTCTTCGCTCAAACTTGCTCTTAGCTCTTCATCCGCTAAAAGATGATTTAAGTAAAGACTCTCGCCTTTTTCGTTAGTAGTAGGTTTGCCTTGCTGTATCTCTTCCCAAACTTTCATAGCGTTTCTTTGAACTATTCTATAAGCATCTTCACGGCTAACACCTTTTAGCGGAAGTTCTAAAAGAACTCTTTGTGAGAAAACCAAACCGCCTGTTAGGTTTAAATTTTTCATCATGTTCTCAGGATAAACAGTCAAGTTTGCTATAACATTGTTCATACGGTGTAACATAAAGTCTGTAGTTATAAAACTATCGGGTAACCAAAATCTCTCAGTTGAAGAGTGGCTGATATCTCTCTCATGCCAAAGTGCAACGTTTTCCATAGCAGGTATTGCGTAAGCTCTAATCATACGCGCAAGACCTGTTATATTTTCAGTTAGTATAGGATTACGTTTATGAGGCATAGCAGATGAGCCTTTTTGACCCTTTGCAAAATACTCTTCACACTCATAAACTTCAGTTCTTTGCCAGTGACGAACTTGAACAGCAAATTTTTCGATACTACTCGCCATAAGAGCTAATGCAGTTGCAAGTCTTGCATAACGGTCGCGTTGAATAACTTGATTTGATGCAGGTGCAGGTTTAAGTCCTAACTCTTCACATGTATATTCTTCAAGCTCTAACGGAGCATGTGCAAAGTTACCCATTGCACCGCTAACCTGCCCTACACTTATAACATCAAGAGTTTGTTCAAGATTCTCTAAATGTCTAGCCATCTCATCATACCAAACAGCCAATACCAAACCAAATGTTATAGGCTCTCCGTGTATTCCGTGAGAGCGTCCGACCATAAGAGTCATCTTGTGTTCCATCGCTCTTTTTTTGATGGACTCCATAATCATTTTAACATCTTTGATTATTAACTCTAAAGAGCTTTTCATCTGAAGTGCTACTGCCGTATCAACCGTATCTGAACTTGTCATGCCGTAGTGAAACCATCTGCTCTCTTCACCTAATGTTTCTGATACGCTAGTTGTAAATGCTATAAGGTCATGACGAGTAATAGCTTCAATCTCATCTATTCGCTCAATACTAAAACCTGCGTTATCAACTATTTTCTTTGCATCTTCATCAGGAATAAGTCCTAACCTGTTCCAAGCTTTAACAACCGCTTTTTCTACATCCATCCAAGCTTGATATTTTGCTTGCATAGTCCATTTGGAACTCATCTCTTCTCTTGAGTATCTCTCTATCATTTATTCAACCTGATTATTGTAAAATTTGTGTAAAGTTAAGTTAATGATTTTACAAAAAATACACTAATAGAAGGATTAAATATTGCCATTTGTAATTAAAAAAATGTTTGCTTCAGAAAAAGAAAAAGCTTTTCTATTTTTCAAACGAGAATTGGGACTTTCTCAAAGAGACATTCAAAGATATATATCAGTAGGAAGAGTTCTTGTAAACGGTACACCGATTACGAAACCGTCCGATTATTTAGAAGGTGAGTTTGAGTTTATCTATTTTGAACCTATTTCAAAAGGTTTAACTCCGCATGAGGTACATGAGAAATTTGTTGTTTTTGATAAACCAAGCGGTATGTTAATCCATCCTCAAAACAGACATACGGAGTATTCTCTTATAGATGAGCTAAAAGCACAATTTGGTATGGAAGCAAATATTGCTCACAGAATAGATCAGGAAACAAGCGGACTTGTTCTGTGTGCAAAAGATAAAAAGAGTGAAATAGATATAAAAATGATGTTTCAAGAGAGAGACATGAAAAAGAAATATCTTGCAATGGTTCATGGAGAGTTAAAAGAAGAGATAAAGATTGATGCTCCGTTGCTTAGATATGATGATGCGAATAGTGCATTAGTTAGAATGGTAGTAAAGGTGGATATTACAGGCAAAGAGTCTTTGACTTATGTAAAGCCGCTAAAATATTTTTCTGAGTCAAATACAACATTTGTAGAGTGTTCTCCACATACCGGAAGACAACATCAAATAAGAGTACACCTTCTACATGTAAATCATCCGATTGTAGGCGATCCTGTTTATGGTCAAAGCGAAGAGAATGTTGTTAAATATTTGGATAGAGAGTTAGATAGAGACACGAGAGTAAAAATTAGTGGTGCAAGAAGATTGCTTTTACATGCAAACGAGTTAAAGTTTGAACTATATGGTAAAGAATATAACGTAAAAAGCTGTGTAGATTTTGAAAAAGTCTGTTTTGAGAATATGAAATAAAGCAAAATGTTTCATGTGAAACATTTTATTTTATATTTATTATTAGATTAAATTGATAATTATAAGTGATTAAATTATCTATATGTGAATAAGAAAAATTAAATTTATTTTGAAAATTTATATATTAAATAAATTGAAGCGATAAATCTTCATTAAAGCCCTAAAACAAGGCTTTTAAGCTAGATAAAAGCATAAATTATTCAGGTTAATTTTATATAAATCTATTCTTAATAATGTAACTTTTTTAGAAATTTGTATGAGTATATTTCTTATACTATTCACATATTACAACAATGTGTGAATAATACACATATCAAAGAAATTTAATAATTTTTTTGATACTAAAACTTTTTTTAAGAGAAGCATCAAATTATTTGTGAATTATTTTTATATAAGAAAAGTAGGGTATTATTATATTCATAAACGACCTCCCTGGTGTGTTGGTCGTTTTACATGTAATGTTATTTTTAATTTGCGTAAAGTTTTGATACTTATTTTATCATTATGGTTTTGTAGCAGCTTTTATAAATCCTATTACACCAACAACAAAAACAATTACTAAAAATACAATTTGAAATACTTCTACATAATTCATTCTAATTCACTTTGAGTTTTTTCTTTTAATTGACCGCAAGCTGCGCTGATATCTATGCCTTTAGAGTCACGTATTGTGCATAACAAGCCATGATTGACTAAATACTCTTGAAAAGCAACCATATCAGCTTTTTCAGGTCGTTTATACTCAGTTCCAGGATATGGATTGAAATATATAAGATTGACTTTTGCTTTTATGCCTGAGAGAAGTTTAACAAGCTTTTTTGCAGAAGCTATATCATCATTTTTATTTTTGATAACCAGATACTCAAACATAACTCTTTTTCTTGTATCTATTGGAAAACGTTTAACCGCTTCGATGATAGAAGATATATTGTGAGCTTTGTTCATAGGTATCAGCTCGGTTCTTAGTTCATCATCAACCGCGTGAAGAGATATGGCTATATGAACGCCCAAATCCATCTCTCCCAGTCTGTCTATTTTATTGCTAAGTCCGCTTGTAGAAACAGTCTGTCTTTTACCGGAGATGCATAAGCCCTCTTCTTCTTTAAAAATTTCTATGGCTTTTGCTAAATTATTGAGATTATCTAAAGGTTCACCCATCCCCATATAGACTATATTTATCATTCTGTTATGTTTATGGTCATTGTCCCTTTTTAAAGCTACAACTTGCCCCACAATCTCTCCGGCAGTCAAATCTCTTGTAAAGCCACCTTTTGCAGTTAAACAAAATGCGCACCCTATTTTGCAGCCGACTTGAGTTGAGACACAAATGGTGTATTTTGCTTCTTGTATGACATCACCGTTATCATCAAGTTGAGTATCTTTCATTTTTAGCCAAACACTCTCTACTGTTTTGCCGTCTTGAAGTTCAAAAAGATACTTTATAGTACCGTCGTTTGATTCTTCTTTTTTTATTATTTTGAGAGGGTTCACTACAAACTTTTCACCGAGTTCATCTTTTAGCAATTTTGGTATGTTTTTCATATCATCAAAATTTTCGGCGTAATTGTGATAAAGCCAGCCAAAAATTTGTTTAGCTCTAAATGATGGTTTTATCTGAGTTAATAGCTCTTTTTGTGTAAAATCAAGTAGTGAAGATTTCATTTTAAGGTAAGTTCCTTGATTCTTTTTTTTACATGTAGCGCTAAAATCTTTTTTGCTTTTTCGTGATTTTCTAAAAAATCTTCATGAGCATTTTTGTTAGTATAATTCGTTATGCAAAAAACTCCGCCGGCAGGAATATTAAATTCCTGAGCAACTTTTAAAACTGCAAAAAATTCCATATTTTCTATTCCAACTCCAAAGTTTAAAAACTTTTTTGTTAGTTCTTCGTTTGTTGATATGTAGTTAGACGAGTTTACAATAACATCTTTTTTTGTTTTATCCATGTTAGTGGAAATTACATTATCAAGTGGAGTGTATGCATCATTGTTTAAAAAAGCAAGTTCAATATTTGAAGCTGTTTTTGACTCAATGATATCAAAAAATTTTAATTCTCCGTAGCTTCCTGCACTTCCTATAAATAACAAAAATTCAGGTTTATCAAAAAGACAAGCACGTGTTAAATTCATAGTCGTCTCTATAAGCCCTACTCCCATAGGTATTGCAAAATCGAATGTTTCGTTGTTTCCGGCACAAATAATCATAAACGAACCGCTATACCGTTGTCATGAAGATAATGTTTTAAATCCATAATATCTATCTCTTTATAATGGAAAATGCTCGCTGCAAGTGCCGCATCAGCTCCGTGAAGAAATGCTTCTTTTATATGTTCCATAGTTCCCGCACCTCCGCTTGCAATTACCGGAACATTAACGGCACGGGAAATTTGTTCAGTAATATTTAACTCAAAACCGGCTTTTGTTCCATCGGCATCCATAGACGTTAAAAGTATCTCCCCGCTTCCGCGACTAACTACTTCTTTTGCCCATTCTACCGCATCAAGTCCTGTATCTACTCTACCGCCGTTTAGATAAACATGATATCTATCGCCGTTTTTTTTGACATCAATAGCGGTTACAATACATTGAGAACCGAATCTTTTTGCACTTTCGTCAATTAGTTCAGGTCTTTTAATAGCTGCAGAGTTTACACTTACTTTGTCGCAACCGACGTTTAGAAGTTTGTAAATATCTTCAAGTTTTCGTATGCCGCCACCGACTGTAAGCGGTATAAAGACTTCACGTGCCACTTGTGCAACTATATCTACTATTGTGTCCCTGTTATCGCTTGAAGCAGTAATGTCAAGGAATGTGATTTCATCAGCACCCTCTTCGTTGTACCTCTTTGCAACTTCTACAGGGTCGCCTGCATCTTTTAGTCCAAGAAAGTTAACACCTTTTACAACGCGTCCATCCTTAACATCAAGACATGGAATAATTCTTTTTGCAAAATAGTTCAATATAACACCTTCTTTAAGTATAATGAAATTATACACTTTAAGGCTTATAGTTAGTTTTATAGAAAAAGATTAAAAATGTTTCATGTGAAACATTTTGTAGTAAATTTATACATTTGTGACAAGAAAGTTACTTTTCTTATAAACATTAACTAAATGTAAGTAAAATTATTATAAAATGCCCTACATGGAAAATATTGTAGCTAAAAAGAAATTTGGGCAAAATTTCTTAAAAGACAAAACCGTTTTGCAAAAAATCGTCGAAGCGATGCCCAACAACGATAATAAAATCGTAGAGATTGGACCTGGCTTAGGTGATTTAACTAAATTTTTAGTAGATGTCAAAAGTGTAGAAGCTTTTGAGGTCGATACCGACTTGTGTAAACTGTTACAAAAAAAATTTGATAAAGAGATCGCAACCAAGCAACTCCACATAAATTGTGGGGACGTACTTACCGCTTGGAAGAGTGAGCTTATAGATGAGTCGTATGATTTGGTGGCAAATTTGCCATACTATATAGCGACTAATATAATTCTAAAAGCCCTCGCAGATCCAAAATGTAAAAATATACTTGTAATGGTTCAGCTTGAAGTTGCAGAGAAATTTTGCGCACATGAAGGTGATAAGGTATTTGGATCTTTGAGTATTATAACTCAGAGTGTGGGAGACGCACATATAGTCGTGAAAGTTCCGCCAACTGCATTTGACCCTCAGCCGAAGATAGACTCTGCAGTTTTTTTAATACAAAAAAGAAGTGATAGATGTGATAAAGATTTTGAGGATATGCTAAGAGTTGCATTTACGCAGCCTCGAAAAACTTTAATGAAAAATCTGTCTTCAATGTATGAAAAAACTATACTTCAAGATGCTTTTGATAAGCTAAATTTAGCACAGACGGTTCGTCCTCATCAAGTCTCAACCCGCGACTATCACCAACTCTATAAAATAACAAGGAGTTTGGATGGAACAAGAGAATCAGGAAATTGATAAAAATATTTCTCAAGAAAATCATAAACCAAATCATAATAAAAAACCCAACAATAATAGTAGGTCAAATAACCAAAATGGCAATAAACAAGCTTCTAGCAACAATTCAGCTAGCAATAAAAATAAAAATGCATCAAGAGGACGTCGCCGTCAAAGTACGCCCATAGATGAAAAATTAAGAACTTTTGTAGAGTTAAATCAAGAGGCTCACAAACAAAGACTAAATCCTCACTATAAATTAGATTTAAATTCAAAAGATAAAATTCGTATCACTCCGCTTGGCGGACTTAGTGAAATCGGTGGAAATATAACCGTATTTGAAACACAAAACGAAGCAATTTTAGTTGATGTCGGTATGAGTTTTCCGGATGAAGACATGCATGGTGTTGACATTTTAGTACCTGATTTTACATATATTCGTGAGATAAAAGATAAAATTAAAGGCGTAATTATTACACATGCTCATGAAGACCATATAGGTGCAATGCCATATCTATATAAAGATATGCAGTTTCCTATATACGGTACGCCTCTTCCCTTAGCTATGATAGGCAATAAGTTTGACGAGCATCATATAAAAGATTGCAGACAATATTTTAATCCTGTTGAAAAAAGAAAAATCTATAAAATAGGCGAAGACTTTGAGATAGAGTGGATGCACATGACTCACTCAATAATAGACTCATCATCATTGGCGATAACCACTAATGCAGGAACAGTTATCCATACAGGCGACTTCAAGATAGACCATACACCTGTTGACGGCTATACGGCGGATTTGCACAGATTGGCGTATTATGGGGACAAAGGTGTTTTGTGTCTTCTAAGCGACTCAACAAACTCTTACAATACCAATCCTACACCATCAGAATTAAGCGTTGCACCTGCTCTTGACCGTGTTTTTAGCAAAGCAGAAGGTAGAGTTATATTATCTACTTTTAGTTCAAATATTCACCGTGTATATCAAGCTATTCAGTATGGTGTAAAACATGGTCGTAAAGTTTGTGTAATCGGTCGCTCAATGGAGAGAAATATTGAAATAGCTATGCAGTACGACTATATTAAATTGCCAAAAAATATCTTTGTAGAGCCTGAGATGGTTTCGCAAATGAATGATAAAGAGATTCTTATAGTAACAACCGGTTCACAAGGTGAGCCGAGTTCGGCACTCTTTAGAATGTCAATCGGTGAACACAGACATGTAAAGATAAAGCCGACAGACTTAATCGTTCTATCATCTCGTGCTATTCCCGGAAATGAGGGTTCAATATCCGGAATGTTAAACCACTTGCAACGAGCCGGTGCTAAGGTGACAAATGAGAAAGATATTCACGTTTCAGGTCATGCTTCCATAGAGGAGCAAAAACTTATGCTTCGTCTTGTTAACCCGAAATTCTTTTTACCTATTCACGGTGAGTACAATCATGTTATGAAGCATAAAGAGACTGCTATGATGTGTGGTGTTCCGGAACGTAATATTTATATTATGAATGACGGTGATACAATAGAGATAGCTCCAAAATATATGAGAAAAGTTAAATCTGTAAGAACTGGTAAAACATATATTGATAATCAAAATAATCATAAAATAGATGATGATATCGTAATTGACCGCCAGAAGTTGGCGTCTGACGGTATTGTTATGATTGTTGCTCAGATAGACGGACAACACTCAACAATGCTATCTAAGCCCCTTGTAACTTCATTTGGCTTAGTTGCCGATAAGCAGGATAAATATTTTGCAAAAGAGATGGAAGATGTGTTAGAGCATTTCCTAGTTAACACGAAAGAGGGATTGATAGAAAATTCAAAGGCACTCGAGAACGACTTACGTCAGGTTGTGCGAAAACATATTTATAGAAAAATGAAGAAATATCCACTCATCGTTCCTCATATTTTTGTAATGTAATATAAGTTTTTGACATGTAGAATTTTCTACATGTCACCATATTGCCATTGTTCTATCTTCTCTTATAAAATTTTCTAACAATTTTAAATTTCCACATTTTTATAGTAATTTCATAGACACTTTTTTGATACTATTGCTCAAATTTGTTATATAGTTTAAATGATTTTTGAGGTATTTTTTTTGTTAAATAGAGCTAATATACTAATTGATATTATAGATTTACACCCTTCAAAAATTGCTGTTTATGATGATAACGGATATTTTTTTTATGCAAATACAAACTATATCAGATCTTACAATATTGATTTATCAAATAAAAAAAACCTTAGTTTTGATAATATAAGTTTTTGTACACACAAATTTGAAGATATAAAATCAATACTTTTAAATAGAAGTAGTTTTAATATTCAAAAACAAAAAGGTAAACGTTGGTTCGAGTATATATTTTTTTACACAAAGACAAACTATATAATTCATATTTCCTCAGATATTACGCCAACAAAAGAACAGGAGATGAAACTAGGTTTAATATCTAGTTTTTTTGAAAATATAAATGAAGGTATCGTAATAGCTAATCATGAAGGTTTAATTCAATCGGTTAACAAAGGTTTTTCAAAAATTACAGGGTATGCAGAAAATGAGGCAATCGGAAAAAATCCAAATATCTTAAAATCAGGAATACATGATATAACATTTTATCAATCTATGTGGGAGAGTATAGAAAAAAACGGCTATTGGAAGGGCGAAATATGGGACAAGAGAAAAAATGGGGAAATCTATCCGCAAATACTTTCAATATCTAAAGCCATAAACTCAAAATCCAAAGAAGATTTTTACATGTCTGTTTTTACGGATATTACAAACTTAAAAGATATTGATAAAAAAGTCTATTATCATGCAAATTATGACTCTCTTACAAATCTTCCAAATAGATCATACTTCAATAAACAGCTTGAAAATATACTTAAAGAAGCGCGGGGTAACAACTCTACTTTAGCTCTTTATTTTATAGATGTAGATAAGTTTAAAGAGGTAAATGACAGTTACGGACACAATATAGGCGACAAGATGCTTATAGCAATAGCTAAAAGGCTTTTAAACAGCGTTAAAGAAGATGATGTAATAGCAAGAATCGGTGGAGATGAGTTTGTTTTAATAGCAAAAAATGTTAAAAATATAGAGAATGTAGAGCAGTTGGCTTTTAAATTGCAAAATAAAATTCAGCAACCTCTTGAGATAGATAAATATGTTTTTAACATGAGTTTATCGATAGGAATATCAATATACCCCGAGCATGGGACTTCAAGCGATGATTTACTAAAACATGCAGATATAGCTATGTATGAAGTCAAAAAAAGTACAAAAAATAGTTTTAAAATCTACGACAGATTGATGTCAACTAAAATAGATACAAAAGTATCTATACAAAATGACATAAAAAGAGCATTAAGTAAAGATGAGTTTATTATGCACTATCAGCCTGTAATAGATTTTCATACAGGTTTAATAGTAGGTGCAGAGGCACTTGTAAGATGGCATCATCCGACAAAAGAGATACTAGAACCTAATACTTTTTTAGAGTTTGTTTTATCCGGAGAGATGGGAAAAGAGTTCAATTGTTTAGTTCTTTCAAAAATTTTAAAAGACTTAACACTGTTAAATAAAACTTTTTCAAACAATACTTTGAAAATATCTATCAATATATCAAAAGATCAACTTTTAAATTCTGCTTTTTGTTTAGATTTTATAGGCGTATTTAGAAATCATGATATAAGCCCATCTCAAATAGAGCTTGAAATTATTGAGGCAGAAATTTTAGACAATGCCGACATTATAGAAGAGAATATAGAAAAGTTATCCTCAATGGGTTTTAGTATAGCTTTTGATAATTTTGGAACCGGATATTCCAGTTTAAGTTACTTGAAAAATATTAAAGTCGATAAGCTCAAGATAGATAGAGTATTTATAAAAAATATGATTGAAGATAAAAAAGATTTAAATATCGTAAAATCAATAGTACATGTAGCACAGCTTTTTAATTTAAAGTCTCAAGCAGAAGGTGTGGAAACAAAAGAGCAGTATTTGAACTTAAAAGATATAGGTTGTGATTTTTCACAAGGATTTTATCATTCAAATGCTTTAAATATTGATGATTTTATAAGTTATTTTAATAATATTTGATAATATAAAATAGTGTATGGATAATTAATTTATATATAAGAGCAGTAATGGAGAACAATAACTTAATGAAATTAGCCGATGATTGTTATTGGGATGTAGATAGCAAGTCTTTATTTGTCAAAAATAAAGAGATAAAACTATCCGTTTCACAAAAAAAATTATTTGAATTTTTGGTTGAAAATATAAATAAGGCCGTGCATAGCTCAGATATATTTTACGAAGTGCATGAATCTTTGGATAAAGAGTACAATGAAAAGAGTGTGAGAAACTTTATCAGCGGACTAAGAAAAATAGTTCCAAATTTAAATATCATAAATACATACGGCGGATATTACACGCTTAAGTGTGATAATGTTGACTCAGACTTTATATTTAAAGAGCAGTTCTTTGACATAATAGAGCAGTTAAAAAACCCGATAGTTGTTACAAATCCGCACGAATATGACAACCCGATAATTTATGTAAATAGTGCATTTACAAATCTCTTTGGATATAAGAATGAAGAGATAGTTGGCAAAAACTGCCGACTTTTGCATAGTAAAGATAAAAAGCAGGATGCACTTCATAAAATAAGAGAGGCTATCAGAGAAGAAAAATCTATAGAAGTCAATCTTCGAAACTATACAAAAGATGGTAAATTAGCTTACGAAGATATAACAATTAGCCCTATTTATGACAAGCAAAAAGAGAAACTAATTTATTTTTTGGGCATATACAAAGATGTCACGTCAATACAGCATCTTTTAGAAAAACTGCATAGAATTGTTTAAAATACAATTTTTACTTTACTAAAAAATTAGCCATCATTGCATGATCTTCATGTTCCAAGATATGGCAGTGGTGAACAAATACTCCAGGAATAGTAAATGTCACTATGATGCGGACAGTTTCAATAGGCATTACAAGCACAGTATCTTTCCAACCTTTATCGGTTGGAAAATCTATTTTGCTAGTTCTATCAAGTACCTGAAAATGTACGCCGTGTATATGAAACGGGTGTGCCATATGAGCTGTATTTTTAATAATCCAAATCTCAGTTGAGCCTAGTTCAACATACTCATCAATTCTATGCATATCGTAAGGTTTTTTATTTAAAGTCCAAACTCCGCCTTCCATAACTTCCATTGTAATAGTTCTGCTTTTTGAGGCATCAGAAGCTTTCATTTTCGCAATTGTTGAGAGTTTTTTTGGGATTTGTGTGCTTTGAGTAGAAAGCTCCGTAATTTTAAATCTCATGATATCCATTTGTGCACCAAAATCAGGATAGGCGGGATTTGGTCTAAAATTACTCGCTTCTTTAAAACCAAGTGTTCTTAGTGTAACGGTGTCGCCGATTTTTTTATCTTTAAAATCTATGATTATGTCTATACGTTCAGCAACCGCGATTAAAACATCTTTTACGACTATAGGCTCTTCAAGAAGCCCTCCATCAGTTCCAATTAACATGAAATCTTCGATACCCTCAAACGCAAGTTTGTATGTTCTAGCACTTGAGCCGTTAAGTATTCTAAGACGGTATTTTGTGTTTTTAATATTTTTATATGGAAACGGAGTGGAATTAACCATAACAACATCACCTAAAACTCCGTTATTGTCTTGCGGAGTCTCTTTATAGATAAGATTTCCCTCTTTGTCAAATCTCCTGTCTTGTATGATAAGCGGCAGTTCAAACTCACCCGATGGAAGGTTTAATGCTTTTTCATTATCATCTTCTATAATATAAAGACCAGATAAGCCGTAATAAATCTCTTCTCCGGTTCTACCGTGCGGATGTGTGTGATACCAGAATGTTCCCGCTCTTTGATGGACTTTATACCTGTACTCTTTCATCATCTGCGTCGTAATAGCGTCCTTTGGATGCCCATCCATTGTCTCAGGCACAAGTAAGCCATGCCAATGAATGATAGTCGGTTTTTCAAGACTGTTGGTAAAATCAAGTTCAAAGTCGTCACCGTTTTTTATGCGGATTGTAGGATTTGGCAAATCACCTTGAAATGTTAAAACATCTGTTTTTTTCTCTTTATAGAGAGCGGATAAACTCTTTTGAGCGTTAAACTTTGCTTTTGCAACATGTTCAAAATCAATCTCTTTGGGAATCTTTAGCTCTCCGGTAAAAGGTTCAAACTTATCACTTACTATATTTTTTGGAGCCTCTTGCACTACTTTTTGAACTTTATCGCTCTTCTCGTCAAGTTTAGCACTTTTGTCAGACCCTTTCTCACAACCATTTATTATAACCGCAGCCGCCGAAAAAGAGAAAGAATATAAAAATTTTCTTCGGTTCATCTTCATCTCCTTATAAAAGCCATTTCAAAAAGTATGACAACAAAGATGTGAAAAAATGCTTAAGATGGAAAGTTAATTACAGATAATAATTTAAGAATTTTTAATAATCCCATTTCTAAATTTGATATTAGTTTTCAAATAACGTCTCACATTACCGGTAGCTAAAAGCATAGCTAGAGCCGAGCTTTTTGCTGACCTAGTACATGTGATTGTTATACCTTGCTTTAATTCTTGTTATAGCCAAAACTACCCCTTGAAAGAAATACCTCTTTCCAAAAACTTTCTCTTTCAATTATTACCTTGTCATCAACTTTCATTGGATGGTATTCAAGTAATGATAATCTAAAATTATCTATTGCGTAATTAGGTCCTTCTTTTTTAATAAGTTTTGTAAGTTCGTTATTCCAACCATGACTTGTTTCAATGTAGCAACGCCATCTTGACCAAATACCAGAATCTCCATATGCAGAACCTATGTATTTTTTTCCATTTAATTTGTCGATAATTACATAAACTCCCTTTATATTTTTTAATGCCCCTTTCCAATCTGAGTTTTCATTCTTAATAATTGGGGCTAAAATTTTAAAGTCGTGGTTTATATTTTCATAACCTGGAAATAGTTCACCAGAATAAGGCTTTTTTAATATTTCGGATACTAGCATTTTATTTAGATAGTGTTCTAAATAAAATGCTCTTCCCCTTGATGGTTTTTCTAATTCAATTTTTAACCTTCCTACATAGCTAGAGTATTCATCTAATTCTTTTATCTCATAGCTATAATTATTTGGAGTGTCATCCCTCTTTATTACCTCGTAAATGCCACCAAATAACCAAATATTATTTTCAGGGTAAAAGTCAATTAATGAAAAAATATATTTACGGGAGAATTCATTTTTTGTATTCTTCCATGTATTCCATCTAAACCATTCATTTTTATCTCTTACATAAATATCAAGTGGTTGGTTTTTACCATTCCAACGGGCAGCATGAAATTTAAACAATTTTGGCTCTTCAATCTGAATAATTTTTGTAATTGGTATGTCACTCATTCATCTTTCCTTTAGTGTATAATGTTTCAAATGAGCCAATAAATTTCCGCTAGGTAACTTATTGGCTACTATGTTTCGTTATGCTGAGTGGCTGTCTAAGTACAAAGTGTCAGGAGATAAGTCTTGACCATTTGCCCACTGAATAGAATCAAAATGTGGTTTTACTGTTTTAAAATAATTTTTGTCTTGCAGTTGCTTGAAAAAACCTTTATCAATATATGGTTTCATATCAAATATTCTAACTTCCCCATTATCAAATGTTAGTAGTATTTGATAATCATCTTGAGGTTTTACATCTGTAATATTCGGTGTCATTATTAGCTCCTATTTTAGAGGTTCAATTTTAAAAACTTCTTCACCTTTAATGGCTAATTCCCAATCAGCTATTAGCTCATCTTGATGAATTTCAATCCACGCTTCAACAAGTTTTCTTTTGTTCGTTTTCATCTCACCTTCCAATATATTTCCTTCAGGAATTGTGAATATAGCTTGTTCGCCTTGATACTTTACATGTATATGAGGAAGTTTATGTTTTCTATTGTCAAAATAGTACATGGAGATGATAATCCCATAAAACATAGAGATGATTGCCATTTACAATTCCTTTAATTTATTTTGAATAATTATAACATTTTTAAATTATGTATCTTTAAAAATAAAACTTACTATAATAAATATAGCTGTGCTCAATTTTGGGATAACATGCAAGTAAAAAAGAAACTTTTAGATTTAGTTAGCTACAAAAGATAGAGTTTTATCGACAATGTAAAATTCTCAAAGTGATTTAATCACATCATTTTCTCAGCTATTTCTTGATACTCTATCGTAATAAAAACTTTAAAGGTATAACATTGTCCGATAAACAAGATACAAAATTTGAAGATGCCGTAAAAACCATGATGTTTCATGTTGGAGAAGATCCGAACAGGGAAGGGCTTTTAAAAACTCCGCAGAGAGTCAAAAAAGCTTACGAGTTTATTTTTGGCGGTTACAAAGAAGACCCTAGAGAGATTTTAAGGTCTGCACTCTTTACCAGTTCAAACGATGAGATGGTTCTTTTAAAAGATATAGAATTTTATTCTACATGTGAACATCATCTTCTGCCTATAATCGGTCGTGTACATGTAGCATATATACCAAACGGCAAAGTGGTAGGACTCTCAAAAATACCTCGTGTCGTAAATGTTTTTGCCCGTCGTATGCAGATTCAAGAGCAGTTAACCGAGCAGATAGCAGACGCAATTATGGATACAATACAGCCAAAAGGTGTAGCGGTCGTTATTCAAGCAAGACACATGTGCATGGAGATGAGAGGTGTTGAAAAAATCAATTCTACAACAACGTCTTCTGCACTTCGCGGTTTGTTTAAAAAAGATGAAAAAACAAGAAGTGAGTTTTTCTCTTTGATAAACTCTCCAAATGGTTCTCGTTATTAAGCTCTCTGCAATGTAAGGGGATTTTTGATGCCACTCTCCTCAATCAAAGATAAAATCTCAAATAAAAGATACTCGGTTGCATTTGGCGAAGTTGTCAAAATAAATGCGACCGTTATTACTGCGCGCGGGCTTAAAGTAAGTATTAGCGACATTGTAAAAATTATCTCAAATGATACTGCTCAAGAGACTATCGGGATGGTTACCGAGATAGACGGTGCTACGTTTTTTATAACTCCTTTTAGCTTTGTTGAGGGATTTTGCTCAGGCGATAGAGTCTTTTTAGATCAGACCGGTTTAAATATCCCAGTAGGTCAATCTCTGCTCGGACGCGTTGTAGATCCGTTTATGAGACCTATTGACGGCAAGGGTAGTATAAACGGATCAAAACTCTCAGCGATAATAAAATCGCCCATAGCTGCCATGAAGCGTGGCATGATAGATGAGATTTTTAGTGTCGGTGTAAAGAGTATAGATGGACTTTTGACATGTGGAAAAGGTCAAAAACTCGGTATTTTTGCAGGAAGCGGTGTCGGGAAATCTACTCTTATGGGGATGATTGTAAGGGGTTCGGAAGCACCCATAAAAGTTGTAGCACTAATCGGTGAGCGTGGTCGTGAGGTACCTGAGTTTATAGAGAAAAATCTAGGCGGCAATCTGGAAAATACGGTAATCATTGTAGCAACTTCGGATGATTCCCCTTTGATGAGAAAATACGGCGCATTTGCAGCTATGAGCGTTGCAGAATTTTTTAAAGATCAGGGCTTGGATGTTCTTTTTATTATGGACTCCGTTACGAGGTTTGCGATGGCTCAAAGAGAGATAGGACTAGCCCTTGGTGAACCGCCGACATCAAAAGGCTATCCTCCTTCATCTCTATCGCTTCTTCCGCAGCTTATGGAGCGTGCCGGTAAAGAGGAAGGAAAAGGTTCTATTACCGCATTTTTTACGGTTCTTATAGAGGGTGATGATATGAGCGACCCGATTGCCGATCAGTCACGCTCTATTTTAGACGGGCATATCGTACTCTCGCGTGAGCTTACCGATTTTGGTATCTATCCGCCTGTCCACATACTAAACTCTGCCTCAAGGGTTATGAATGATATAATTTCTCCTGAACATTTTAGGGCGGCAATAAGATTTAGAAGACTTTATACACTTTTAAAAGAGAATGAGGTTCTTATACGCATTGGAGCATACTCAAAAGGTACAGATCCTGAACTTGATGAAGCTATAAATAAAAAAGAGGCTATGGAGAAATTTCTGATTCAAGGCTCAACATATAAAAGCCCATTTGGCGATACTTCAGAGACTCTCTTAAAACTTATGGGTTCTTCATAATAATATCAGATTCTCTCCAGCTGTCTCTTGTAGGTCTTTGCAGTTGAATCTGCGTTATTGCTAATTTCAACCCTGAAACATCTTCGAAAATCTTCATTATATGGTTGATTTCACTGTCTGTACCAAATATATCGATATAGGTGTATATTATGGCTTCAGCACCTCTAAAACTCTTTGTATCCATTAGATTTTTAATTCTTACATGGAAGCTGACTCGTATCAGGTCGCCGATTTTAGTATGCCTTGTAGATAGTTCGATAAGGTTGCCGAGCGTTTTTTTTATATCTCTAATATTTCCATCTAGTGCATACTCTTCACATTTTTGCATAAGTTTTGACCAATGCTTTTCTAAAAAAAGACCTAGCTCTATAGTTTTTAAAAATTTATGTATGTCTAAAATTTCATAACATTTTTTAAAATCATCATCTTCGTAAGCCTCTTTAAGCAAAACAACATGTTTACATTTTTGATAAAGTTCTTCTACTCTTTTAGATATTGCAGGTATCTCGTTTACTGTAGTTAAAAGCTCCTGTGCCTGTGTTACTTCTCCAGTTTTTATATTTGCTTCTATTTCTAAAAGAGTCTCTTGTATTTGATTGTTCAGAGCTATATAATTTGGGATTTGTTTAAATATTTCATTGGCTTTAACAAGCTTATCTACTGTTTTAAAATCTTTGTTTTGAATTGCCTTTAACAGTTCAACAAACTCTTTGTTTTGAGTTAGAAGAAGTTTAATAAGCGGTTTTTTTGATGCAATTGTGTTGTATTGGCTAAGGATAATCTTTGCCGTTGCGAGATTATTTTGCAATATATGTTTTTGAGCATTAAAAAAGGCAACTTTAAAAGTTTGTTCCATTTTTTTATATTGCGGTGTATGTTTAAGCGGTTCAAATTTAGAACACATTGCGTAAGCAAGAGCATACTTTTTTTCTAGAAAGAGAGTTTGAAATCTGCCGTAGTTTTTAAAAGCATTAAATAGTTCTTTTATCTTACTCTCTTTAGATTTTACGTTTTTATATAAGTCTAAAATATTGAGTGCCGTAGTAGTATTTTGATTTATAAGTGCTTCGGTTGCCTCTTTGTAGCTCTTTTCATACTTCTTTTCAAGTATTTTATGTTCTAAAGAACCTTGAATCATAGGCTCTTTTTCAACTAATAAAAATGCCTCTTCAAGAAGACCTTTAGCAATTAGTGATTTTAATTTGACGATTCCTGGGAGTTTTACTTCTACAATGTTATTATTTTCAAGAGCAATTACTAACGAGTCACTTTTTACGATATCAATTCTGTTTATTTTAGTCTCTAATTCTATATATTTGCTATGGGCAATTTTATAGTTTTTTATATCAATAATAGTAATTATATTAGATTTGCCGCTAATCATTATATAGTTTGGATTTGACATTACTATAATCTGCTTTATCTCTAAAATTAGCGTATTTATACTTTTATAACTATTATTCTCATTTAGTGATATAACTTCTACTACACCGTTGTTTTTACCGCAAATAAGAGTATTTTCATCTAAGAAACATAGAGCATCTATCCGAATTTTGTTATGAGTGATAACATTTTTATCTGTCTGCGCAAGTAAATTAATAACTATAATAGCGCCGCCGCTACCGCTACAGGCAAAACTATCTTTATAAAAAGCAAAAGAGCTCACAAAAGTTTTATTTATCGCCTTTTTTAAATCAACACCCGACACATCATATGGAAACGAGCAGAGTCTTGAGAGCAGAGATGAACTGTTTATCTTATATTGCAGTACTCTTGCGTTTTTGCTTCCTGCGATTATATATTTAGAGGACGAATCAAAACTAATAATGTCTATTTCTTCATCATGTAGTTCTATAGTATTGATAATTTTTTTTGATTCTATCTCTATTATGTAAATTGTTTGAGTATTGACTAGAGCAAAAAGTTCTGAGTTTGGGCTAAATGCAGAGACGTATGCAACTGCCGAATTAAGGTGTATATTCGAGATGCTTTTTTTAATTTCACAATCATCAAAATCAAATATTTTAATCCCATGAAACTTAGTCGCATAAGCAACAAGCGAACTGTTTAGAACTTTTAACGCTACAACGTCCGATTTTGCTCTTTGGCACTCATATATTTTAGGCATTAAATATTATAAATTAAAAAGGTGTTATTTGAACTGAAATTTTAAATTAATAGATGAGTTTTGAGCCATAAAAATATGGCTCTTTGAGTTTAGAAATCTTTTGCTTCTACTTCCGAGAAAGCTTTCATAAGATGTTTACCCATTTGGCGGTCAAATTCATCCCAAGACTGATAGTCTTTAAGCTCTGCTGCTACATTTGCTTTAACTTCATAACTCTCTTTGCCGTCTTTATAAGCTTTTTTAGCCCATTTTAAAACAGTTTTAAAGTAGTTTAAGAAAGGGTCTATTACTTTATGCATCTCATTTGATGGGCCGTGTCCAGGAACATACAGGTCATATTTTCTATAGCCGTTTCTTTGATTGATAATATCTTCAAGAAGCTCTATATTTCCATATACGCTTGAACTCTCATCCATGCCGCCTAATCGACAATCCATAAGGTTGTCTCCGAGCCATAAAACATTAGATTCTACATGTTCTATCAAAATGTCCGTATCGGTATGTGCACGCTCCGGATGAAATATTTTAAAAGTGTGTCCGTCAACTTTAAGAATATCGCCGTCTTTTAAAACTTTTGTAGGGAAAGGAAACGGTCCGTCAGTACCTTTTAGGTTCTTTGAAAGTCCCTCTAATATGTTGTACCATAATCTAGCATCACCATCTTTAGCGGCTTTAATCATATTTGGATGAGCATAACTCTGTGCATTTGGATATGCTTCGGCAAATGCTTTACCCGCAAACCAATGGTCTCCGTGTTTGTGTGTATTTAAAATAGCAAGCACAGGTTTATTTGTAGCTTTTTTGTATTCAGCGACAATTTTTTTGCCAACGTTGTAGTTTCCTCCGGGATCAATTACGATAGTACCGTTTTTGCCTTCTACGAATGATGGGTTATTCATAAAACCTTCATTCTCTACACTTGGATTTTCCGGTGGTCCATGCATAATCCAAACATATTTGTTTACTTTTTCAAATTTAAAATTACCGAGCTTGCCTAAAGTAAGAGCATTTAACGATAATGAAAATACCATAGCAACTAAAGCTAAAAAGGTAGCTTTTTTCATTTTATCTCCTAATATTTATTATTTTGGGTTTTATTGTGAGGGGTATTATACTTGTACGAAGTTAATCTCCCCATAGAAGGGAGATTAATAAAGCTTTGGTTACGCTTTACCTGAAAGCATACCATGAATAGTCATAGGTTTAAGAGCATAAACTTTTAGTAACCACATAATCCATCTCTCTTGAGTTGGATCTAATGGGAACGATGGAGTAGGTTTTTTAGTCCAGTTAAACTCAGCTAGCATAACAGTACCGATACCTGTAATTAGAGGACAAACAGTATAACCGTCATATTTAGCTGTAGGCTCTTTTCCGCCCATAGCAGAGACAACATTATCAACCACTACTTTGTATTGTTTACGAGCAGAACCACCAGTTTTACCCATTGGAACACCGGCACAATCTCCAACTGCCCAAACATTAGGGAAGAAAGATGATTGAAGAGTCTCTTTGTTTACAGCAACCCAGCCACCAGAGCCGATTTTTGATTTGCCTACAACATCTGGAGATTTCATTGGTGGAGCAACGTGCATGAAGTCATATTTGAACTCAACCGGCTCACCAACTTCAACTTCTTTCATAATTTTTTCACCCATCTCATCTTCAAACTCTTTTTTCTCCATACGCCATTTATTAAACGTTGCAGTTTTAGTAGCTACATCTACGGCTATTAGGTTATGTTTATAGTTTGCTTTAAACCCTCTTACTTCAAATTGCTTAACTATTGGAGTGTTGTAATCCGGAATACCAAATAGAGCACCATTGTTTGTATTGAAAGTAAGTTCAACTTTATCGCGAACACCTGCTTCAACAAGACGAGCATGTGTTAAATACATGATTTTAAGTGGAGCACCACCACATTTGATAGCCCCTCTAGGGTTGCTAAAAAGTGCTTGAAGTTTTTCAGGACCTTTATGAGCTTTTGCTTTAGCGATTAACTCTTGAATACCTTCCCATGTCGCTACTGCACCATCTTGGAAGTATAGAGAATGAAGACCATTTTTAGTTATAGTTTGTTTTGTAGCTGCATTATCTTTTCCAGAAGATGTAATTTCACCTTCTATACCTTTGATAAATGCATAGTTAAGATTTGCTCCGGCAGCAACAATAAGTTGATTGTAAGTTACTTCTTGACTTCCATCAACAGTTAACTTATTGTTATCTGGATCAATAGAAGTTACACTTCCTTTAATCAACTTAACACCGCTTGGTACATATTCATCTCTTTTGTAAACGATATCATTTATCTTCCAAACACCAGATGCAACCAAAGTTTGTCCCGGTTGGTATGAAACAGAAATAGGATCAGGTTCGATAACAGTTATATCTGCATTAGATATAGAGTTGTTAAGACGAGCAGCAGTACTCATACCTGCTAAACCACCACCTAAGATAACTATTTTACCTTTTACGTCTGCTGAAGAAGCACTTGCAGTTGACGTACCAACAGAAGCACTTGCTAAAACAGATGCAGCCAACGGAGACATTGTTAAATATTTTAGAGCTTCACGACGAGACATAATCTCAGGGTGTTTATCTACTTCATTTAAAATCTCTTTTAAAATCTCATTCTTTTTCATGTATTTCCCTTTTTTTGTGATAAAGTTATCAATTCTACATTCTTGAGCCTTAAGATAGTTTTAAATATTGCTCTTTTTGCTACTTTAATATGATTTTATGTGTTTATGTATCAGTTTTTAAAATGAAAAAATTAATTTAATAATCATATATTTTATTTATAATAAGTTGAACTGATACAGCGTTGTTATATTCATTTTTAGCGATTTTATAACTACATGTAAGCTTTTTTTCTTTAGGAAATTGTATAACTTTTTTAAATAATACGAGTTCAATAATTTTTTTATCATGAGTGAGTTGTCTAACTCTTATTTTTGAGTGAGATTTATCTTTGCCGAAATAACTTATTTCTAAAATTTCGGCATCTTTAATTAAGAATGACGGTCGTAAGTTTGCTTCACCGTATGGCTCAAAATATTCTAAGAGGTTTAAAATTTCAAAATCTATTTCACTGCTTGGAATTATTCCTATAACTTCATCAAGCGAAATAAAATCATTAGAGTCCAATCTTGATGCACTTTTATTAATTGCATTTTTAAAAAAGTCTATATCTTGCTCTCGCAACCCTAAACCTGCCGCCATCTTGTGTCCGCCGAATTTTGTCAAAAAAGAGCTGTTGTTTTTAATAAGTTCATATATATTGATGTTGCCGATACTTCTGGCACTCCCTTTTGCAATGCCTTCTTTTATAGTTAGTACGATTGCGGGTTTTGAGAAGTGTTCTACAAGTCTTGCTGCTACTATTCCTGCGACACCTTCATGCCATCCATCCTTCGCTACAACTATTAAGGCATCATCATTGTTTGCAAGTTCCAATGCTTCTATTGTCGTTTGCGCTTCTACATTACGTCTTAGTTCATTAAGCGTATTTAATTTTTCAAATTTTTCATAAGCTATGTCTATTGATTGTGCAGTTAAAAACTCAAGTGCTATTTTAGCGTCTTCAAGTCTGCCTGCCGAATTTATGCGCGGTGCAACCTGAAAAGCTATATCTTCAGAGGTTATGGAACTTTTATTTAAAAAATCTCTAATTATTATGCAAGAGGGTCTGCTAGAGGTTGCTAAAATTTTTAAGCCCTCTTTTACAATGGCTCTGTTTATATTTGTAAGAGGCATAATGTCGGCTATAATCGCAATGGCTAGCAAGTCCAAAAACTCTTTCATATCAATAAAGAGATTTAACTCCTTTTTAACAACACCTAAAAGCAACCATGCAACTTGCGCTCCGCATATCTCTTCAAAAGGGTAACTACATGTAGAGAGTTTTGGATTTACGATAGCGTAAGCACAAGGCAGAATTTTTGGCGGAGTGTGATGGTCTGTGATAATAAGCTCAATTCCTCTTTCTTGACAAATATCAGCCGCTTCTATGGCACTTATCCCGTTATCAACGGTTATGATTAGCTCTGCGTCAACTTTTTTTAGGATATTTGGGCTAACGCCGTAACCGTCACTAAAACGGTTTGGAATGATTGCCTCTATAGGATATGGGATTTGCCTGAAAAATTCAACCATAATCGCAGTGGAAGTTACTCCATCAACATCATAATCTCCAACAAGAGCTATCTTTTTTTTCTCTCTTATCGCATCTGCTATTTTTTTTGCAGCTCTATTTGCATCATGGAGAAGTTCAGGATTTGGGATTTGGGAGAGTTTTTTCTCATCACTCTCAAATCTTTGAGAGAGGAGTTTAAAAAGAGCCGATTTATCTAATATAGGTACTTCATCAAAAATTTGCATCTTCTAAAGAAGCTACTCTTTTTGAGAAATATTTAGAGTAGCTTCTACAAATGCAAGTATCGATGGATTTGGAGTTTGAAGTCTTGATGTGAATTCAGGGTGAAACTGAACACCTAAAAACCATGGGTGGTCTTTTATTTCAACAGTCTCGATAAGCCCGTTTGATTCACCGGTTACAATCATACCTGCATCTTCAAGCTGTTTGCGGTAAGTAGGATTTGCTTCGTATCTGTGACGGTGTCTCTCATATATTGTTTTTGCTCCGCCGTAAGCTTTGCGTATAATTGAACCTTCTTTAGTATCACACGGATATTCTCCGAGTCTAAGAGTTCCTCCCATCGGAGATTTGTGTGTACGAAGCTGTGTATTTCCGCTTTGGTCTAAAAAGTTGTCTATAAGGTAAATCATAGGATAAGGAGTGTTTTCATCAAATTCAACCGAGTTAGCACTATCTAATCCAAGCACATTTCTAGCATACTCTACAAGTGTAAGCTGCATACCTAGACAAATCCCAAGATATGGAATTTTATTTACTCTGGCATATTCAATAGCTTTTATTTTCCCTTCAACACCGCGATTTCCAAAGCCCCCTGCAACCAAAACGCTATCGCAGTCACCAAGAAGAGCTTCTGCACTTCTCTCTTCTATCTCTTCGCTGTCAACCCAGTGAATATCAACACGGGTATCAAGATGCGCACCTGCGTGGATTAGAGATTCGGTTAAAGATTTATACGACTCTTTAAGCTCAAGATATTTTCCGACAAAGCCTACTACTACTTTGTTTTTGGGCTGAACAATTTTTTTAACTAGAGAGTCCCATTTTTCCATATCTGGATTAAGTTCGCCCAAATCAAGCTCTTTTGATATCGGTTTTAAAATATTTTGTCTTAAAAAAGATATAGGGACATCATAAATTGAAGCAGCGTCGAGCGCTTCTATAACACTGTCGTTTGAAACATCACAGCTCATTGCAAGTTTTTTCTTAAATGTTTTCGGCAGTGCATTTTCGCATCTGGCAATTATCATCTGAGGAGTAATACCGATACGGCGAAGTTCTTGAACGGAGTGCTGTGTCGGTTTTGATTTTAATTCGCCTGCAGCTTTTATATAAGGGATAAGAGTTACATGTACAAAGAATGTTCCTTCAACTTCATCATCATGTTTCATTTGGCGAATTGCTTCCATAAAAGGAAGACCCTCGATATCTCCGACCGTTCCGCCTAGCTCAACGATAAGTATTTCATGCCCCTCGCCAGCTTCTTTTATACGTTTTACGATTTCGCCTACTATATGTGGGATAACCTGTATAGTTTGACCTAGATAGCCGCCTGCACGTTCACGCTCTATAACGGCTGAGTAAACTTGTCCGGTCGTAAAATTGCTTGATTTAAGATAAGAGGTGTCTAAAAATCTCTCATAGTTCCCGATATCTAAGTCTGTTTCGGCACCGTCTCTTGTTACAAAAACTTCGCCATGCTCCAAGGGACTCATGGTTCCTGGGTCAACATTTATGTAGGGATCTATTTTTAACATGCCAACTTGTTTGCCGGAATGTTTAAGTAAAGTGCCAATACTAGCCGCTGTAATCCCTTTTCCAAGAGAACTTAAAACTCCACCGGTAACGAAGATGTATTTAGTCATGAAAAAACTCCCAAATGTTAAATATTAACGCGATTATAGTATAAGGTCTCTTAAAATTAAGTATAATAAATTACCATATATGAGCCTATCAAGGTTCTTTTGATACAATAACATAATCTTAAATAATTTGAAAGTTTTTAATGGATTTTGCACTCTTATACATAGTAACGGCATTAGGTATCTCTACCGTACTAAATCTTTTTTTAAAACGCTTCGGTGTTTCGCAGATAATAGGCTACATCTTAACGGGAACGATAATAGTTTATGCGTTTGATTTAAGACATATGAGCGATTCATCAACCTTAGAGCATATTGCAGAGTTCGGTATAGTTTTTTTGATGTTTACTATCGGGCTTGAGATATCTTTGGCAAAAATGAACAGCATGAAAATAGAGATATTTTTAAACGGCTTTATGCAAGTCGGTTTTACCGCATTGATAGTTTATGCAATAAGCCACTATCTTTTTTCGCTTGAATCCGTTTCGGCTATTATACTCTCTCTTGCTTTTGCACTCTCTTCTACGGCAGTAGTACTGAGTTATTTAAAGAGTTCAAAAGAGATACATAATCCATACGGACAAAGAGCAACAGGGATACTTATATTTCAAGATATTGCAGTAATTCCTATTCTTATTCTTTTGGGTTTTTTGACAAGTTCGGGCGATCAGTCGGTTGTACTTATACTTAGAGATACTTTTATAAGTGCCGTTTTAATTATCGGATTTATGTTTATAGTAGGTAAAAGAGTCATGACATGGCTGCTGCACTTCTCTGCGTCTAGCGAAGTTGACGAGCTTTTTATGGGTTCTGTTTTGTTTATAGTTGTCAGTGCCGCACTTTTTGCCTCTTATATGGGTTTTACGTACTCGCTAGGTGCTTTTGTAGCAGGAATGATTATAGCCGAGACTAAATATCATCATAAAGTAGAATCCGACATATCGCCTTTTAAAGATATCCTATTGGGGACGTTTTTTATCGTCGTTGGTATGAAGATAGACGTCTTCTTTTTTATGGACAATATCGGTCTAATCGTAGGCATATTTGTGCTTGTCTTAGTTTTAAAGACATTAATTACTTACGCCGTGCTTCGTCTTACCTCTTCACATGTACTCTCACTCAAGACGGCACTTGCTCTCTCTCAAGTAGGAGAATTCTCTTTTGTTATCTTTGCAGTTGCAAGTATGGGCGGATTGCTGGATAAAGAGCTGGAGTCTCTGTTTGTTCTTGTCGTTATATTCTCCATGATTGTAACCCCGTTTTTTATCTCTAAAATAAACAGATTTGTAAGTTATGTAAGTCATCATCAATATTTGGGACTAGATACTTCGGCATTTGTTTCAAGACGAGATCATGTAATCGTGTGCGGATATAGTATAGTAGGTAAATTCGTAGCTAAACATTTAGATATTCTTGATGCTCCGTACGTAATTATAGACAACAACCCAAAACATGTTCAAGAGGCTCTTGCCGAGGGGAAAGAGGCATATTTGGGAGATATGTCGAAGTTATCACTTTTAGAAGCTTTGCATGCGGAGAGTTCGGCGGCGGTAATCGTTACTCTTGATAATTTTGATAAAAAAAGAGCGGTTTGTGAAGCTGTGTTAAAACATACAAAAAATATCAACCTGATTGTTAAAATATCTACACTGGAAGAGAAAGACGGTCTGCATGATTTGAATATTACTTCTGTTGTAGATAGCAAGATGGAAGTAGGACGTGTGCTTGTCGAGAAGATGATTACATGTCAATTAAAGTACAGGTAAAATGAAAAATATATACATTACTGATTTAGACCATACGTTTTTACGAACCGATTTATCGGTAAGCTCTTTTACGAAAGAGGTTTGGAACTCTGTTGCGGCACACTCGATAGTAAGTATCGCAACTGCAAGAACCTATAAAAAAACCGTACAGTTTTTAGGCGGTGTTGACCTAAACGCTCCTATGATTCTTCTTGACGGTGCGCTTATTGCAACTATGGATAAAAAAATAATAGACACAAAATTTTTAAGTAAAGAAGTTGCAGATGCTATAATAGACGAAGGTGGCAAATTCGGGATTTTTCCGTTTGTTTTGGCTTTGGCAGATAAAAATCTAAATGAACTCTTTTTACACTCAAATATTTTAAACAGCGACCAAAAAAAAGTTTTATCACGATATAGCAAAGACGATAATTTAAGAGAGTGCGGTAATATCCGCGCTATGGATAATAATTTTAAGATTGTATATTTTGGAGAGGAAGAGCTTCTTAGAAAATTATCACTGCATTTAGAAGCAATTTTTGGAGACACCCTAAAGTATATTTTAGCACCCGAAGCTTATGTCGGATGCTATTTTTTAACGCTTTTGCATAAAGACGCGGATAAGTCGCATGCCATTAGAAGCGTGAGCGAATATGTAGGTTTTGACCTCTCAAAACTTACCGTATTTGGAGATAATTTTAACGATATCGGCATGTTTGAACTTGCCGGAATTTCGGTTGCGGTTGCTAATGCTCAAGAGGGCGTAAAAAAAGCGGCAAAAATTGTTTTGCCTCATACCAACGATGAAGACGCTGTTGCAAACTATCTAAAAGGTCTTAATGGTGGATACTAAATCTAATGTCGTTCCGATGGCGATTATAGGTATTTTGTTTTTTATATTCGGGTTTGTTACATGGCTAAACGGTTCGCTTATTCCGTTTTTAAAGGCTATATGCGACCTTGACGAGTTTGAAGCTCTTTTTGTAACTTTTGCTTTTTATATCTCCTATACTCTAATGGCTCTGCCGATGTCCTATGTGCTTGAAAAGACCGGCTATAAAAACGGTATGGCAATCGGTTTGGCCATCATGGCTATCGGAAGCCTGATTTTTATACCTGCAGCTCAGAGTGCTAGTTTTATACTTTTTTTGGTTGCGCTTTTTACATTGGCAACGGGGCTTACGATACTTCAAACTGCTTCAAACCCTTATGTAGTTTATATAGGACCTATAGAGAGTGCGGCAATGAGGATAAGCATTATGGGAGTTATAAATAAAAGTGCAGGGGTGCTTGCGCCGCTTTTATTTACGGCACTCATTCTCTCTGATATCGGTTCTTTGGAAAATTTATCCAGCCAGACAAAAGAGGCTCTTGCCGCAAAACTGATAACACCATACATCGTTATGGCAGTTGTTCTAACCGCACTTATCGCACTTGTAAAATTTTCTCCACTGCCTGAACTTGAATTTGAAAAAGATGAAAAGACAGATAATAAGAGTATATTTGAGTTTCCACATGTTGTTTTAGGTGCGGCGGCACTTTTCTTTTATGTAGGCATAGAGGTAATAGCAGGAGATACGATAGGGCTTTACGGACAACATTTGGGTCTTTTAAATACAACCGCTTTAACATCATTTACAATGGTTTTTATGGTTTTGGGCTACCTTGCGGGTATCTTTTTTATACCTAAATATGTATCACAAAAAAAAGCTCTTATCCTTTCTGCTCTTTTTGGGATGTTGTTTTTGCTGGGCGTTGTAGCCTCATCCGCAGAGAGCAGTTTTATTTCAACTGTTTTATGGGGATGGATGGGGATTAGAACTCTTCCAAATACTATAACATTTGTAGCTCTTCTTGGTTTAACGAATGCGCTTGTATGGCCTACAATATGGCCTTTGGCGCTTAAAGATTTGGGTAAACATACCGCTAAGGGAAGCGCGCTGCTTATCATGGCAATAGCCGGCGGAGCGGTTTTGCCGTTAATATTTGGAAAGATATCACATGTAAGCGGAGATATGCAGTCAACCTACCTTATAGGAATTATATGTTACATGTTTATCTTTTTCTATGCGGTAAAATGGCATAAGATAAAATCTTGGAGTGATTTATGATAGAGCATAAAAAACTCCGCAACGGCTTTGAATACATAGAAGTTGAGAACTCTTCGGCAAAAGCAAAAATAGCTCTGCAGGGTGCGCATATATTTGAGTACGTAAAAAAAGACGAAGAGTCATTTCTTTGGCTTAGCGAGATAAGTGACTTTGAGCATGGTAAATCAATCCGCGGCGGTATTCCTATCTGCTGGCCTTGGTTTGGAATGAATAGCAATAAGAGTCTTCCTCAGCACGGATTTGCCAGAGTTTTTATGTGGGAGTTTATGGATGGATACGAGATAGACGAAAACAGCACGTCAATTACAATGAAACTAACTCACAATGAAGAGACGTTAAAAATGTGGCAACATAAGTTTGAGCTTGAGCTACATGTAGTTGTTTCAGACAAGCTTATTGTTGAACTCAAAACTACAAATATCGATGACAAAGAGTTTGAAATCACACAAGCTCTTCATACATATTTTGCAGTTTCACATATCTCACATGTCAATATAAAAGGTTTAAACAAGAAACCGTATCTTGATGCGCTTACATGGAAAAAAGAGCTGCAAAAAGGGGATATAACTTTTAATGAAGAGGTTGACAGAGTCTATCAAGAAGTAGATAAGCAAGTGTTACTTTTAGATAAAAGTAGAACAATAAGCATTGAAAACGAAGGTTCATCATCCGTCGTTGTTTGGAATCCTTGGATAGACAAATGTAAGAGAATGAGCGCTATGAAAGATAATGATTACAAAAATATGCTCTGCATAGAGTCTGCAAATGCTTTTGATGATGCAAGAGTTATAAAACCAAATGAAGTACATACTTTAAAGAGTACCTATAATTGTTTATTATAATTTAAGAGAACAAAGAATAGAGTTGTAAAGAGATAATTAATTCTTAATTTAGGAGACGGTTATGAAATTTTCGACAAGAAGAGTTTTTTTAAAGTATATGGCGATATTGGGACTAGGTGTTTGGAGTACGACTCCGCTATATGCAAAAGCGGCAAAAGATAAGCTCAAGTATCAAGATACTCCAAAAGATGGGAAAAAATGTGTAGATTGTGTCCATTTCCTTGCCGCTACAAACGAATGCAAGGTAGTTGATGGTTCTATTAGTCCTGATGGTTGGTGTATGATATATCTTGAAGCTCCAAAAAAATAAGTAACACAGATGACTCTTGAAGAGCTTAGTCGCTTTAACGGTAAAAACGGAGCAAAAGCTTATGTGGCATATAAAGGACTTGTTTATGATTTAACAAGTAGTGATATGTGGGAAGAGGGTGAGCATCAGGGTAGCCATGAGGCCGGCGTTGATTTAACAGAAGCAATGGGTGATGCTCCTCATGCAGATGATGTTTTAAAAAACTTTAGAGTTGTAGATAAGCTTGTAGATAGTAGCTCTAAAATATTACGGCCAAAGCAAGAAGCTATAGTAGAAGCAACAGAACCGTTGAGTACAAAAGAGACCTTAAGTGCTAAAGAGAAGTGGCATAATTGGTACCAAATCTATCATCCGCATCCCGTAACCGCACATTTTCCCATAGTACTTCACTTCTTCGCCGCGGCTATGGATATAGCATTTTTTTTCTCGCCTGTTGAAAAATTTGAGCAGGGTACTTACTACGCTTTTCTTGCCGCAACACTTCTTGGATTGTTTGCTATGAGTGCAGGAGTTTTGAGCTGGTGGGTTAACTATAATTTTAGCATGATACGAGCGCTTGTAATTAAGCTATATACTGCAATATTTACACTAATTGTAGGAATGATTGGTATATATCTGCATATAATTGACCCGATGATAGCGTACAAAGATAGTATTGGGGCAATTTTTTATCATTTTTCTATCCTCATTACCGTACCTTCCGTAATAATTTTAGGGTACTACGGAGGCAGACTTACATGGTGGCGAGCAAAAACAAGTGATGAAGAAACTAATTTCAATGCGCCTAAACCAAATCACTCCAAAACGGTAGTTTTATCGCAGAATGATTTTACTATTATGATAGGAGGTTCTGCGGGTTCCGGTATCAAAACTATAGAAGATTTGCTCACGCATACATTTGTATCTATGGGGTACTCTATATTTTCTACAAAAGAGTACATGTCAAGAGTAAGAGGCGGAAGCAATACGGTTCAAATACGTATATCAGACAAAGATATTAGGTCTGCAAAATGGAAGCCTGATTTATTTCTTGGGCTTGATGAAGCTTCCCTCTTACATGTAAAAGAGCGCATAGGAGATGATACTCTGGTTATCGGAGGTCAAAATGAGAGTTTTTCAAACCATTTGAAAATATCTTTGCAAGAAGAGGCAAAAAAACATGTCTCAAAACAGCTTGTAAATACATTTGCGGCAGGGATGTTGTTTGCTTTGCTAAAACTTCCAAAAGAGGTGCTTGAAGAGAGTCTAAAGAAACGTTTTAAAGAAGATATGCACGAAGCAAATATTAAAGCACTGCAAGAGGGCTACATGTATGCTCAAACGCAAAAATCAGAGATTAAAAAACTCCCTGTTGTGGATAAAAGCAGAGATAAAGAGGTACATTACATAGACGGCACGACTGCTGCGGGTTTTGGTTTTTTAGCCGGAGGATGTAACAGCGTTACGTCATATCCGATGTCGCCATCAACCGGTGTTCTTGCTTTTTTAGCAGGAATGTCTAAAGAGTTTGATATAGCGGTTGAACAAGCAGAAGATGAGATTGCGGCGTTTAATATGGCTTTGGGAGTATGGTACGGCGGAGGCAGAGGATTGACTACGACATCGGGCGGCGGCTTTGCCCTTATGAGCGAGAGTATGAGTCTATCGGGTATGACAGAGACTCCTATGGTAGTCTATCTTGCACAGCGACCCGGACCCGCAACGGGACTTCCTACACGAACGGAGCAGGGCGATTTAAACCTTGCGCTTTATTCAGGTCACGGAGAGTTTGCGCGTCTTATTTTAGCTCCCGGGGATGCGTTAGAAGCTATAGAACTCGGACATTTGGCATTTGAGACGGCAGATAGATTTCAGATACCCGTCGTATATTTAAGCGACCAATATTTAGCCGACAGTGTGCAGAGCATACCAAAAGTTGATTTTGAGCTTTTTTCTCAAAACAGATATATTTCAAAAAGTGAGTCTGATTATCTGCGTTACAAACTTAACGATAGCGGTATAAGTGAGCGCTCAATTCCTGCTTATGGCGAAGGGTTGGTATGTTGTGACAGTGATGAGCATGATGAAAGAGGTCAGATAACGGAGTTGTACAAAGTTAGAGAAGCAATGGTGCAGAAGCGAAAGCATAAACTAGAACAGCTTAGAGATGCGGCAATAGCTCCACGTATTATGGGTGATGGGGATATTGCAATCGTAGGCTGGGGCTCAACCAAAGGTGCTATTTCTGAAGCTATATCTTTGCTTGATAACTCAAGACTAGCACAAATACACTTCTCGTGGATATATCCGCTAAAAAAAGAGCATCTTTTAAAACTACATGATACGAAGCATATTATCGTAGTCGAAAACAACTCTAATGCGCAGTTTGCAGATTTGCTTAAACTTAACGATATAAAAGTTGATGCGACAATCCTGCAGTCAAACGGTTTTGCTTTTTTCAGTGATACTTTGGTTGAAAAAATAGCACAAAAAGTAAGGGAGTTATAATGAACAAGGAGTTTATGCGTCACGATACCGACAATGCTTGGTGTCCCGGATGCGGAAATTTCGGTATTTTAAATATATTAACAGAAGTCTTACAAGAGCTTGAAGTAAAAAAACAGGATATAGTTTTTGTGTCGGGAATAGGGCAGGCGGCTAAGACTCCGCACTATCTTGACGTAAATATGTTCAACGGTCTTCACGGCAGGGCTTTGCCGGTTGCAACTGGAATAAAGATGGCAAACCCCGAACTTATAGTCGTTGCAGAGGGCGGTGACGGAGATATGTACGGCGAGGGCGGCAACCATTTTTTAAGTGCGGTGCGAAGAAACGTAAATATAGTTCATATCGTTCATAACAACATGGTTTATGGACTTACAAAAGGGCAAGCGTCTCCTACAAGTCAGAGAGAGTTTAAAACAAAAGTTCAGGTTAATGGTGTAAGTAATGAGCCGTTTAACCCTATTTTGACGGCTCTTTCGCTAAACGCCTCTTTTGTCGCAAGAGCTTATATGCAAAACAAAGAGCATACAAAGGGGATTTTAAAAGCGGCATTTTTACATAAAGGCTATGCGCTTATAGATATTTTTCAGCCGTGCGTGACATTTAACTCTCTAAACACATATGAGTGGTTTTCGCAAAACAGCTACATGATGGATGAAAATGAGCATGATATTTTAGATATCTCCTCGGCGATGGATAGAGCCAGAGAAACGCATCCTTTTGCTCTGGGCATATTTTACAAACAAGAGCGTAAAACTTTTGAGGAGTACCTTTGGAGTGATAAAAAGAGCCCAAAATCTCTACATGTAAAAAAACATGATATAAAAGAGATTCAAAAGCAGTTTGATAGATATACTATCTATTAAGGTCTTTTTGCGCTTCGTAAGCCAAACGCATCACTCCTACGGCGTAGTTTGAGGAGTTATTGTAAGACATGATTTTTTTGGTATATTCTCTTAAATAATCAAGCTCCTCTTTATCACATGTAAAGCATTTATACTCTTTGTCCGACCTTGTGTTTTTTGCATAAACAAACGAAGCATCCTCATTTTCAAACTCAAAATCGTACCATTTTGACTCAAGTTCTACAATGTCGGGTATCTTGCTCCAATCTATAAGTGTTGAAAAATCCGCTTTTTCATGTAAAAATTTACTTGCAGATACTATGGCATCCTCCATCTTTGTCAAATCCGCAGTTTTTGTTTTGTATCCCTCGGTGTATATAAAGCTGTTTGGCATAAATTGCGGTATTCCTATGGCTCCTGCATAAGAGCTGGGAAGATTACACTCATCGGGAATAATGTCTCTTTCGTAACAGTGGGTAATAATAGAGACCATATTTGTTTTGCCCATGCTTAAGAGCCATTTTTCGCGCTCACTGTTTGGTTTTGTTCTAACTACCAAAGTATTAAATACTATAAAAGCATCATGCTTTGGTTGAATTTTTCCAAGTCTTGTCTCTTTAATAAGTATAGCGGCTACAATCTCGCGATTTACGCCGAATTTCTCTTCAGCGTAATCATAAACCTCTGCATATTTTTTAAGATGTTCTACCATCTCAGGAATATACTTAACAAGCACGTTATTTGCTTTTTTCTCATTTTTTTTATGAGTGGTTATATATTTTGGTTGCAGATACTTAAAACTTATCTCATCAAATTTTTGTGTCTTAAAGTAAGATAGCAAAAACTCGTTTGCATAGTCATAAGATACACCGTTCTTTACTGCTTTGTTACAAACATCAACGTAGTCTTGATTTTCAAATTGGCAATCCGTGTATTGTGAAAAAAGTAGAGTACTTGATAATAGTGTCAATAATATTTTTCTCATTTGCTCTCCTTTTTTGGCATTGTTTAAAACTGCAATAATAACAGAATAGTTTTTATTATAGGTTAATGCTCTATTTTCAAGAAGCATTTATAATGCCTATTTTTGCTACAATACGAGAAAAAATATTATAGATAGGTTAAGAGATGGTAGATAAAGCTTGCGACAACAAAAAATGCATTAATAGTAAAGAGTGTGCGCGTTACGAATCATATAAAAACGGCAATCAGGATTATAAAACATTTAAAGGCACAGAAGTGAAAGGGTGCGGACAGTTTATACAAAAATAGAGTTATTTAGATAAAATATCCTAATACAAAGGGGTTTGTAAAAAATGGGTAAGGAAAAATCGATTAAATTTTTTAAAAAAATCACTGTCACCAAGCAGGATATAACGGAGCAGGTCTATTTAAAGAAAAAAGTTTTAGAGCAAGAAGATCTTATTTCTCAAAATTTCGAGAAAACGCTTGAAGCTTTTGTCTCCATCGTCGAAGATAGAGATAGCTATACGGGCGGACATTCACAAAGAGTTGCAGCATATTCTAAGATGATAGCTCAAGAGATGGGTTGTACACAAGAGGAGTGCGAACTTATCTATAAAGCAGGAACGCTTCATGATATAGGAAAAATTTCTACTCCCGACAATGTTTTGCTAAAGCCGGATAAACTAAGCGAGTTAGAGTATAAACTTATAAAAAGACATGTTGAAGTGAGTCACTCTATCTTATCAACAATCCCAATGTATAAAGAGATTGCAGATATTGTTATTTGCCACCATGAGAGATATGACGGTAAAGGTTACCCAAAGGGACTAAGCGGCGATGAGATTCCTATGCTTGGGCATATTATGATAGTTGCCGATGCTTTTGACGCAATGACTACCAATCGTATCTACAAAGCGAAAAAAAATGTTTACGAGGCCATAGATGAGCTTTGTGAGTTGTCCGAAAAACAGTTCCACCCTAAAGTAGTAGAAAGTGCTGCAAAAGTATTAAAGAGTGTAGAAATTATTGATGATATCAATCAGCTTCCGATTACAGAGATTGAGAAAGAGCGTTTTGCATATTTTTACAGAGATCAGGTAACCGATGCATACAACTCAAAATATTTAAACTATATATTAAACCAAAACAGTATAAATAGAGAGTTTATTTGCGTAAATATAATCTATATGCATAACTTTAGCAAATACAATGAGAAATACGGCTGGGCAGATGGTGATATATTTTTGAAAAAGTTTGCGGCAAATCTTATTATAAAGTTTCCATCTTCATTTATTTTTAGAATACATGGAGATGATTTTGTTATTGTTAGCAAAAATCATACTGATATAATATTGGAAAAGTGTATGCAACAAGAGATATTTAAGGGTATTGATATAACGCTTAGTTTTAAACATGTAGATTTGCGCGTTAATAGTATAACAAATCTACGTGAGCTTGAGATGCTGATACTAAAACATAGTTAGTTTTGGATATCTTTTAGTCTTTGCGGCGTACCTATATCATGCCATTCGCCTAGATAGAGTGAACCGCCAACTCTTTTGTTATTAGCCGCTTCTCTTAAAATTGGAGCAAGCGGAGTTTTTTGCATCTCTATATTCTCAAAAAGTTTTGGACTATAATATCCTATGCCTGAAAAGGTAGATTTTTTATTTGAATCATTAGTCACTCTCTCTTTACTTAACCCAAAGTCGCCCTCAGGATTGTGCTGTGGATTTGGAACTAAAATAAGATGAGCCAAATCATCTTTTAAATCAAAATTAAAATCGAACTCATAATCACACCATACATCGCTATTTACTACTAAAAAAGTATCTTTGCCCATAAAAGGGAGTGCTTTAATAATTCCGCCCGCGCTCTCAAGCGCTCCGCTTTGCCTCTCGTCTGAGTATGTTATACTAACACCCCATGCAGAACCGTCACTCAAAGCTTCAATAATTTTATCTCCGAGATAATCGATATTTATAACAATTTCGCTAAAACCGAGATAGGCAAGTTTTTCAATGTGCCAAACAATAAGGCTCTTGCCGTGAACTTTTAGCAGTGGTTTTGGTATTTTATCCGTAAGCGGACGCATTCTCTCTCCTCGACCTGCCGCTAAAATCATCGCTTTCATTTTATGCTGCTTAAAAGATTTGCAAGCTCTTTGGTTTGGCTATATCTGTTTGCGGTATCTATAATATATTTGAGTGTTAATGGGATATCTTTTAAATAACCGCTTTTTTTATCGCGAATATTTAGCCTAGAGAAGATTCCCAGTACCTTGATATGTCTTTGCATACCCATAAAATCAAACCACTTTATAAATGTCTCATCGTCAACTTTTAATCCCTTTTTATCTCGAAATTCAAGGGCTAGTTTTTTTATCTCTTTTCTATCGTAGGCAACGTAACAATCTTTAAGCAGTGATACCAAATCGTAGGTAATGGCACCGTTCATTGCATCTTGATAATCGATTATCCCGATTTTTTTGTCGTTTTTTAGCATGATGTTTCTTGAGTGAAAATCACGATGTACAAAAACATCTTGAGGCTGTTCAAGTACAACGTCTGAAATAGCTTCAAGCGTTCTTGTTATAACTTCTCTTTGAGAGTCGCTAAGTTTTACATGTAGAAATTTTTCTATATACCACTCCTGCATAAGATTCATCTCTACATGTAAAAACTCTTTATCGTATAAAGGCAGACCTTCTGCGTTTGCTTTTTGTATTTTTAGTATCGTATTTAAGCCTTTTGTATAAAAAGCTTTAAAATTGTCCTGATTTAGTACATCCAAATAGTGAGTCGTTCCAAAGTCTTCTATAATAAGATAGCCGTTTTGTAAGTTTGTCTCAAAGATTTTAGGTGCGCACACATCTGCTTTGCTAAGTCTTGATGTTATATCTAAAAACGCTTTTAAAGAGTTTAGCTCAAGCGAAGAGTCCATCAAAAGAGCAGTTTTTTCTCCGTCTCTTAGCCTGTAATATTTTCTAAAACTTGCATCTGCCAACGCAGCTTCAATCGTATAGTTTTTGTACGGAGTTGTTAACAGCCACTCTTTTATTTTACTCATATATAGCACCTAATATTGAATCTCTTGACGCTCCGGTTACGGAGGATAGTTTAACACATTTTTTGTGCACTCTCTCATGAGCAAGCCATGCAAAAGCCATAGCTTCCATAAACTCGCCGCTTACTCCTACTTCATCGCTTGATGTAACTTTTAAACCTTTTAAATTATCTCTTAGACGCTCCATCAGATAGCCGTTATTAACGCCGCCGCCGCACACGATTAAGAGATTTGTAGAGGTTTTTTTGACCTCATTTGCTATGCTTTGCGCAGTAAGTTCTAAAAGCGTTGCCGCAATGTCCTCGTCTTTGATAGTTCTAAAAAGAGGCATGTAAGAAGCAAGCCATGTTTGATTGAAATATTCTCTGCCCGTACTCTTTGGAGGAGCTTTTTTAAAATAATCATCATCTAACATCTTTTCAAGCAGTGTCGTATTAACCTTTCCGCTTTTTGCAAATGTACCGTCTTTGTCGTATGCTTCGCCTTTGCACTCAAAAGCCCACATATCCATTAAAACATTTCCGCAACCAGTATCGTAGCCTATTAGTTTATCGCCTATAACAGTTAGATTTGCCATGCCGCCGATATTTAAAACAGCAATATTTTCGTCTAGTTTTGAAAATAAAAAATGATGAAAAGCAGGTGCAAACGGTGCGCCTTGACCCCCAAGCGCTATATCTTTTCGTCTAAAATCACTAACGACACTAACGCCTGTTTGCGCCGTTATTATATTTGGATTGCCAAGCTGCATAGAAAAAGGGTAGTCGGAATTTGGTTCATGCCAAAGTGTTTGACCGTGCAGACCGATGGCAGTTATAGTTTTCTTATCTATCTTTTGCCTAGCTATAAAACTCTCTATCGCATCGGCATACATGTAGCCTAGACGAGTATCAATTTGACCTATTGTGCTTAGGGTAGTTTGTGTGCCAATAACGCTTAAGATATCCTCTTTTAATTTTGCATCAAAAGGGTATTTGCCAAAACTAATTAGCTCACAAGTGTTAGAATCTATTTTGCAAAAAGCTATATCAACACCGTCAAGACTAGTTCCCGACATTACACCGATATAAAATTCACTCATTTTTTAGCTCCTAATTGTGTAACAAAAAATGCAACCGCAGTTCCCAGAATAATTTGCCATGAAAATCCCAAACTTATTCCAAAAGTATAGGGCTGAAGTGCTAAAACGGTAATAAAACCGCTAATAAGTGCCCATAAAACACTCTTTTCATTTCCGCGGGAAGTAAATATCGCAGAAAAATATACGCCCAAAAGACCGGTATATGCAAATGCCATAACGCCAAGCGCAAAGCTGATAAGTGAGAGGTCGCTATATCTTTGCCAGAAGTAACTGATTATTGCCATTATGGATAGAGCAACAGCAAAAAAGATTACGGCAACTCTTGAAGCTTTTACAAAATGGTACTCGTCTATATCTCCACGTTTTAATCTCCAAGGTTTATACAAATCTTCAATTGCTACCGACGCCATAGCGCCAAGTACCGAGTTTGCGCTAGAGAGTGCTGCCGCAATTGCTCCGACTGTCACTAAGCCTCTAAGACCATCTGGCATCTCGTTTAAAATGTAGTACATAAAGATAGTGATTTTTTCCCCGTTAAAACTCTGCTCAACACTGCTTTGCATGTAAAAAATAAAAAGAAGTGCTCCTATAGATAAAAAAAGTAGTACGACTGGAATCGTCATAAGAATAGAGATAATAAGTGATTTTGCGGCCTCGTTTTTATCCTTGCAAGCCAAAACTCTTTGTGTCATATCTTGATCAAGCCCGAATGCGGCAATATTAAGAAGTAGCCAACCGCCAAAAAGAGAAAAGATATTAAATTCGCTATTTAGAGAGGCTTCAAAAAAGTTTAGTTTGTTATGCTCTTGCAGAGTTTTAAAGATGTCTATATCGTTTAAAGAGGAGTAGAGATAGATAAGTACGGCAATCCCTGCTCCTACATAGGTTATAGCTTGAATAACATCGCTTAAAACAATTGAGCGAACACCTCCAAAATATGTATATGCAAGTGCGCCTAGCATTAATATAAATATAGAAATACTTACATGTAAGAATATTACATCATTAAATAAAATCATAGAGATAGCAAGTGCGCCTATGTAGAGTCTTGCACCGCTTGCTAGAATTCGACCTACCAAAAACATAATGCCGGCTTGTTTTTTGGAATTTTGTCCATATCTACTCTCTAAAAGCTCATAAACCGTAACCGCTTTCATCTCATAATATTTTGGAATGAGTACGTAAGCGACAAATATTACGGCAACAAGCGCAGAAAAATAGAATCCTATAAAAGTAAAATCATGCTTATATGAGTACTCCGGAACACCTAGAAAAGTAGCGGCAGATTGTGAAGTCGCAAGAACAGAGATAGAAACTGCAATCATAGGCAGCGCGTTTGGAGATAAAAAATAGTCTCGTGAAGAGTTGATTTTAGTTTGGCTTAAAATAAAAGATGAAATTGCAAGAAGAAAAAAATAGGAGCCAAAAACCAACCAGTCAAGAGTTGAAAAAGCACTTTGCATTATTTAATTTGTCTTGAGCCAAAAAGAGACTCTACTCTTTTATTTGATTCTAAAATTCTCTCATAGCTAATTGAGCCGTTTTTAATCTGCTCTAAAATCAAATTTACAAGCTCGTCAATATCTTGAGTAGCTAACTGGTTGCCAAAAATAAGCATGTCAACTCCGGCATTAATAGCAAGAGTTACACTCTGTTTTAGCGAATAATGCTCTGAAATAGCCTTCATCTGCATATCATCGCTTACTATAACGCCCCTATAGCCCAGTTTTTCACGAAGCAGTTTTGTACTTACTTTATATGAGAGTGTCGCAGGATACTCTTTATCCAATTGCGAGTTAAATACATGTGCGCTCATTATCATAGAAACATCGCCTGTTTTTATAAGCTCTTTGTATGGTTCTAGCTCTGTCTCGCTCCATGTTTTGCTTATGTCAACAAATCCTTGATGAGAATCTGCCAGTGACGAGCCGTGTCCTGGAAAATGTTTTAAAACACTGATAATATTTTGCTCTTTTAGGGAGCTCATAAATATTTTTGAATACTTTACGACCTCTTTGCTATCACTCCCGTATGAGCGTTTTAAACCTACGATTACGCTGTTATTTGGATTGATTGCCAAATCAACGACAGGTGCAAAATCACAGTTAATACCTGCTTTGTTAAGTGTTCTTGCAAGATTATTATATACGTGTGTTGACATGTAAGCATCCATTTCGGATACTACTTTTGCCGAAGGAGTTGCACCAAATCCATAAGCAGGTTTTAGTCTTGCGACTTTTCCGCCCTCTTGATCGACCGATATAAGAAGCGGTTTTTTAGAAAAAGATTTTAGTGATGAGGTTAGAGCTTTTAACTGCTCGGGCGAGCTTATGTTTTTTGTTTTGTTTCTATCGTTATAAAAGCGGTCAAAAAGTATTACTCCGCCGAGTTCATAGTTTTGCAAATGTGAGGTAATTTTGCTGTTTTTATCGATGCTCTCGTCCTCAAAGCCGACAATTAACATTCGGCCAATCATCTTTTTTAGCGTCTGTTCATCTTTAGGGATATTAGCCGCACTAAGAGTTATTATAGTGCTAATAAGTAGTGCAAAAAATCTCTTCATTTTAATGAAGTAGCTTTAGTGGGTTGTAGGGGCACTAGTGTCCATGCCACTGTAACGGGCTTTGCTCATTATAGTGCATAACATCGGCTAATTACCTCTGGAGCCGGGTTTTATAGCTTCACTTCCATCTTTACACAGCGGACATGCATCTGGTGCATACATCTCAAACGTAAAATCATCAAGTGCAAAAAACGGAATATTTTGAGGAAGTTTGCAATTTGGTTTTGTTGTAACAGCGCTGTTGATGCGTTTACAAAAACCGCGATTTGCAAGAGCTGCAACGCCGACAATCTCTCCGCCTAAACTCTCTACAACTGCCGCTGCTTCCATAGCAGAGCCGCCCGTTGTGATGATATCTTCGCACATCAAAACTCTCTCGCCGCGGCTTACTTCAAAACCGCGTCGAATACTCATTTCGCCGTTTACTCTCTCTGCGAAGATATAACGAACATCAAGTGCTTGCGCAAGTGCAAAACCTGCGATTAAGCCGCCAAGTGCAGGAGCGCAGACTGTATCTATCTTTATACCGCTTGCTTTGATTTGAAGTGCCAGTGCATCAGCAAGGAGTTTTGCTGTTTTTGGATCCTCTAAGACTTTTGCGGATTGTAGATAAAATTGTGAATGGTTGCCGCTACTTAGTTTAAAATGCCCCTCTAAAAGAGCGTTTGAATCCATATATATTTTTTTAATGTCCATTTTCTAATCCAAATTAATCTATTTTAAGTACTAAACTTTTAATATTTCTGCTTCTTTTGTTTTTAATATACCATCAACTTCCGCAATAAACTTATCGGTAATTTTTTGTATATTATCTTGGGCAGATTTTGACTCATCAGCCGTTACTTCTTTATCTTTTTCAAATTTTTTGATTTTATCGTTTGCATGTTTTCTGTCGTTTCTTATAGCAACTTTAGCAGTCTCTCCCATGCCTTTCATCTGTTTTACAGACTCTTGTCTTTGCTCAACAGTCATTGCAGGGAAAAATAGTTTGATTTGCGTGCCGTCATTATTCGGGTTTGCGCCGACATTTGCTTTTGATATTGCGCTTTCAATCATTGAGAGAAGATTCTTTTCCCATGGGTTTATAACAATAGTGGTTGCGTCTGCTACTAAAATTGAACCTACTTGATCAAGTGCCGTCATAGTACCATAGTAATCGATTTTTACATTGTCTAAAACAGAAGTCGTAACCTTACCTGTTCTAAGTGTTTTAAAATCTCTTAGCATATGGCTTACACTTGCTTTCATTTCAGTTTCACACTGATTGAATATTTCGTTTAGCATTTTTGTTCCCTTGTATTATTGTAATATTATTAAAAAATAGTGGTGTAATTGTAGCAGGAAAAATTTAAAAAAAAGAATTCAGGTGGTTATAGTTGCAAAAAATTGCAACTATTTTGAAGGTGTAGTTTCGTTCTTTTCAGGTACAACAATAGGTGCTGAAGGTGCAGCAACATTAGTTGTTTCAACTAGATTATCAACAACAGATTCACCGGAAGTTGAGGAGTACATGTACCCAAGTGTTATCGTATTTATAACAAATAAAAAACCTATGATAAAAGTTGTCTTTGCCAAAAAGCTGTTTGGACCTTTTGCTCCAAAAACAGACTCATTTGAACCGCTGTACGCTCCAAGACCGATACTAGAGCTTTTTTGCAACAGCACTGCAATTACCAACATCACAACTAAAATTATTTGAACAATAAGTAAAAAACTGGTTGTCATTATATATCCTAAGTTTTAAAAGTTGCGAATTATACCCAAAAAAAATAATTGTTGCAAAATAAACTCTTAAAAATAGATAAATCCAAGTGCTATTTGTTACTCTTTTGAGATAACGACCCTATTTCTTCCTAAATCTTTCGCTTTATAAAGAGCATTGTCCGCTCTTTTTACAATATTTTTTGATGATTCGTCACTCTCTTTAAACTCAGAAACTCCAAAGCTGCATGTTTTTTTGCCAATTTTATCAAATGTATTGTTCTCTATTGCCATTCTTAGTTTTTCTGCTAGCAGACCGGTTTCTAAAATATCTGTTTGAGGTAAAATAATTAAAAACTCCTCACCGCCCCAGCGACCCAAAATATCCGTAGCCCTTATGTTTTGTTTTAAAATCTTTGCTATATCTATGAGTACTTCATCGCCTATGTCATGTCCGTAAGTATCGTTTACCTCTTTAAAGTGGTCTATATCGAGTAAAATTACCGAAAAATTTGTTTTGTATCTTTTGGCTCTATTTAGCTCCTCTTTAAAACTCTCTTCAAGATGAATTCTATTGTATATCTTTGTAAGGGGATCTGTAATTGAGAGCTTTTGCGCTCTTTTTCTGTCTGTAATATCTTGGCGAATGGAGCTATATCCTTCTATTTTATCCTCTTTATTAAAGGTTGGCGAAACTATTGCATCAACCCAGTAGTAGGAACCGTCTTTTTTTAGATTTTTAATTTCACCATGCCAGATTTTGCCTTTAGTTATAGTTTCCCACAGCTCTTCATAAAAACTATTTTCCGTAGCAGGGTGTCGTAATATATCGTGTTTTTTACCTATGAGCTCTGCTTTTTTATATCCGGAGATTTTACAAAATGCTTCACTTACCTCTGTTATAATACCGTCTAAATCGGTAGATGATGTAATGACGTATTTATCTATAACATCTAGATATCTTTTCATTTTTTCATTTGTTTTTTCTAATTCATCTTTACTGATTTGCAGCTCTTTTGTGCGAAGTTCTACTTTTGATTCTAGTTCGGTAGCGTAATCTTTAATAATTTTTCTAGAGTTATATAAAGATTTAGACATGTCGTTAAAAGTCTTAAAAAGTGTTCCTATCTCATTATTTAGTTCTACTCTTTCATCGCTGATTGTGCCAATAGTGTCATTGTTAGATAGGCTTTTTACTCTTTTTATTAAAATATCTACCGGAGTTACTATATGTTTAGTTACTATAATAATGGCAATGACAATAAAAAGTGTCACAAAAAAGAGGATAAGCAGATTTATTAACGCTCTATTATATGCAGGTTGCATTATCTCCTCGTAATCCATTTTTACAACCATTCCCCACCCAAGACTCTGCACATATTTCCATGCAGCATATATTTTGATATCTCGATAATCCACGGATATACCGCAACCGTTTTTTCCTTCAAGAGCTTCTCTTACTGGTATTTTTTTGTTGGATTTACTGCTTGATTGAAGTACAAAACTGTTTTCAAAAGCATCCTTGACATGTCTTAGCGGTATCGCAGATATAATATTTCCATCTTTATCCAAATATCCGGCTACAATTTCTCCGCTCTTGCCTAGGCCTTCATAATTAACTATCATTTTAAATAGCTCTTTTTCTGAAATTTGAAATGCTAATACACCAATAATTTTATTTTTATCAAAAATCGGTGTCGCAATAAAAGAGGCTTTCGCAGAGGAAGGCGCGTAATAAGAAAATGTAGATATTTCAGTTTTTAAAGAAGATTTACTTTTTTTAAATACCCATGCAAGTCCTGAGTCTTTAAGTGGGCCTGATAATAGGTTCTCATATAAATCTGATTCTTTTTTTACGGTATATAAAACATCGCCTTTTGTATCAATCACAAACATATCGTAATAATTGTATTTTAAGAGCAAGTTTTCAAAGAATTGATTTTCTTGATAGATGTTTTTTAACTTATCTGTACTAAAATCTTTTTTGTACTTTTTTAATTGTTCCTTTGTAATAGGAAAAAGAGATATCGTCTCAAGTTGGCTTTTTAGATTGTTTATATAATTATTTGTAATTTTTACTTTTTCATTTAAAATCTGTGTTAGATATTTTTGCGCATGTTGTTCATAATCCGACTTTAGATTAAAATAGTATAAGATAAAAATAAAAAGAAGCGGTAAAATAGACACAATAAAGAACCATAACAGTATCTCGTTTTTTATATTAGAAGAGTACCATTTTTTCATCTGTTTTCACCTATTATTTATCGTTACTTATGCCGAATTAACAAATTTTATCCAATATCTCTTTAAAAATTTTAAATTACCGACTACATGTATATCGGCATCATTTTAATTTTTGGGGTATAATTTCACAAAAAATGGAAAAATAGTGAATTTTAACAGTAAAATTTTTATAACGGTTATCACGATTTTTATATCTTTTGCATCAATGAGCGCCAAAGAGCTAAATAAAATCCCTTCTGTTGCTATAAGTACATTTTCTCTCTATGATATATCAAAAAATATTGCCGCTGATAGTGCAGAGATTTTTATGATTTTACCTTTTGGGGTAGATGCCCACAGCTACGAACCCACACCAAAAGAGATGATAAAAATATCTAAAAGCAATTTAGTTGTTTACAGCGGAGCCGGTTTAGAGCCTTGGATAGAGAGGTTTGAGTTTAAAAATAAAATGCTCAATATGAGCTTACATGTAAAGTTAAGAGAGTTGGGAGGTCATGAAGGTCATCATCATGCTCATAACGAGAGCGGTGTTGACCCACACTATTGGCTAGATACTCAAAATATGATAATAGCGACGCAGACTATTACAAAAGAGTTTATTGAGCTTCTTCCTCATAACAAAGAGCTTTATATAAAAAATAGAGATAGTTATATAAATATGTTAAATAGTCTTGATGCAGAGTATAAAAAAAAGCTCTCTACATGTAAGCTTGATACTATTATAGTAAACCATGATGCATTTTCCTATCTTGCACACAGATATGGATTTGAGGTTGAAGCTCTAAGCGGAATATCTCCGGAGGCAGAGCCTAGTGCAAAAAACATGCTAAGGCTGATTGAACATGTAAAAGAGCATAGAGTCTCAACGGTGTTTTTTGAGAGTTTTGTTAGCGATAAAGCTATAAAAAGCATTGCAAAAGAGGCAAAAGCCTCTTGTGAAGTACTTCAGCCGCTAGGCAATATTACGGCAGATGAAGCAAAAGCAAATCTTAGCTATGAAGATATAATGAGAATAAACCTGCAAAAGATATCTAAGGCATTAGAGTGTCAATAAAATTTAGCGTCCCTATCTTTGATATTAAAAACTTAAATTTTATAATCAAGGGACAGACTATTTTGTCAAACATCTCTTTGGAGATTTTTACATCTGAATACATTGCTATAATTGGACCAAACGGTGGCGGAAAAACGACACTTGTTAGAATGTTGCTCGAGCTTGAAAAGCCAAGTGGCGGGGAAGTTAAGATATACGGAAAAAAACTCTCAAATTTTAAAGAGTGGCATAAGATAGGTTATGTTCCGCAACGTGCTTCACATGTTGACTCTTCTTTTCCTGCCACTGTTTTGGATATTGTAAAAATGGGAAGAATTTCACAAGGCGGATTTTTTAACTCATTTAAAGATGAAGATAAAAGAGCTGTACATGATGCAATGCTTAAGATGGATATCCTTGATTTGCAAAACAAAATGATAGGAACTCTATCGGGCGGTCAAAGACAAAGAGTTATGATAGCAAGAGCACTCGCTTCAAAACCGCAGATTTTAATACTAGATGAGCCAAATACCGGTGTTGACGTTGCTTCTCAAAAGAATTTTTATGCACTTCTTAAAAAACTAAATAAAGAAGAGAAGATAACTATTGTTTTTATAACGCATGATATAGGTGTTATTGCAGACGATATAACAAGACTTTTTACTATAAATCAAAAAGCTATTATATGCAATAATCCAAAACAAACCTTAAGTTGTCAAGAGATGAGTGAGCTTTACGGCATAGATGCGCATCTTCTTCATAATCACCGACATGAGCATTAACATGTTAGAAATGTTTGAATATGGTTTTATGCAAAGAGCTTTTTTAGCAGGTGTCATTATCGCCGTTCTTGCTTCGATAAGCGGAACTTTTATAGTACTTCGTCGATACTCTATGATAAGCGAGACTCTTGCTCACTCAGCGCTTGTAGGTGTTGCTATCGGACTTGTGGCGGAGTACAGTCCGCTTTGGAGTGCCATAGTATTTGCTATTATTTCTGCATGGCTTATTGAATATTTAAGAAGTTCCTTTTCTCTTTACAGTGATGCGGTGCTTTCAATTTTATTATCAGGCTCGCTTGCAATAGCTGTAATTATAGTTTCACTCGGCGGGGCTTTTAACAACTCTCTTTTTTCATATCTATTCGGCTCTATTTTATCCGTCAGTAGTGAGGATGTAATAACTATAGCTATTTTTGGCGCTATCTCTTTGGGGGCATTGCTGTTTTTTTCAAAAGAACTATATTTTGTTGCTTATGATGAAGAGGTTGCAAAAACAAGCGGCATTAAAGTTGATTTCTTAAATTTTCTGCTTGTAACTGTAGTCGCTATTATTATCGCACTCTCAATTAGAGTAGTAGGAAGTTTGTTAATCGGCGCGCTTATGGTTATCCCTAGCGTTTCTGCACTCCAGTTTAGAGTCGGACTTTTAAAAACAGTGCTTATATCTCTTGTTTTTGCACTACTTAGTGTTATATGCGGAATGACGCTCTCTTTTTACTTCTCACTTCCATCGGGTGCAACGATTGTATTGTGTGTTCTTGGAATTTTTATAGTATCTTTAGTTATAAACAGAAAATGAAAATAAGTTTAGAATTCTCTAAATATGCACTGGAGTATAACAACTATAATGTTATACAAAATAGAGTTATAGAGCATCTTCTTAGCAAAATTAAACAAAAGCCGAAAAATATTTTGGATTTAGGTTGTGGAAGCGGCGGTATTGCAAAAGCAATAGATTGGGATTATGAAACGCTAAGCGCAGTTGATTTTGCTCACAACATGTTAGAACTACATCCAAAATCAGAAAAGATAAAAACTATATATGCCGATTTTAACAGAGCCGATTTTTTTAATAGTATGCTTACATGTAAATATGATTTTATATTTTCTGCTTCTGCTTTACAATGGGCGGATAACTTAGAAGATATTTTTAAAGGTATCAAAAGTCTAAATGCTCCGGTTGCTTTGGCAATTTTTACTTCAAACACATTTAAAACCATGAATAAAACCGCATCGATAAGCTCTATATTAAAAAGTGCAGATGAGATTAACGAACTGCAAAAAAAATATTTTACTGCAGAGTTTGAAGTGCTAAACTATAAACTTGAATTTGAATCGACAAGAGATATGTTTAGATATATAAAAAGAAGCGGTGTCAGCGGAGCTAGAAAAATTCTCAGCTATAAAGAGAGTAAAAAACTTCTTCGCGAATACCCTTTAAACTATTTGGAATTTGAAGTTGTCTTTGTTTATGATTCTAATATGTAGATAGAATCATCTATTTTTATCTCTCCGTCTTCTACTACTTTGGCAAAAATTCCTCTGTCGTTTTTTAAAAGAGATGGAATTCGTTTATCTATTACGGATAGATGGTTGCAGATTGTGCAGTTTTGGCTTATCTCCAATACAGTGTTACCGATTTTAACTCTTGTTCCGATTGCTAATGAATATGGATTATAGTCAATTAAAATGTTCTCGCCCAGATATCCAAAGGGCATCTCAATATTGTATGCACTAACAAGATTGTAGCTATCCGTTGAAGCAATTAGAATCGATCTTTGAGAATCTTTGTTATAAAACTTGTCCCCTAAAACACCATCTTTATCAACGGCAATAACCGATTTGTCAACTCTTTTTGAGTCACTGTTAGTTGATATAAAAAGTTTTAAAACTAGCCCACTAGGCATATTTGACATCACTACTCCATTACCATTTTTATCTTTGCAATAGTAACATATTTTTATTTTAGAAAGTGTGAATAAAAATAAAAATGTGAGAAAATTATTACATTATTGTCTTTTTTCCTTGACAATTGAAATTAATTTCATATATAATCTCCGTCTTGCATTTTGTACTATGCATATAAAGTTTGTACTATGCATACTATTAAAATCTACAAGATTAAAGAGAAGGAGGTAAATAATAAATGAGTAAAATTTCTGAAAATAACTTAGAAACTACTACTAACGTAGAGCAATCAAGTAGAAGAGATTTCTTCAAAAGAACTGCTGCTTATTCTGTAAGTGCTATTGCAGCTGCTAATATTTTGGCACCGGCTAAGCTATTGGCAGATGATGAAAATATAATTCACCATACCGAGTGGGGAACAACTTTAGGTGATGAGCTTAATAAATATCCTTACGGTATTCCATCGGCGTATGAGCATAATGTTGTAAGAAGAACTTCTAGTCTTCTTTCATCAGCTGGAGATATGCACGCCGCTGTTTCTATGACGCCGTTACATGAGTTGGAGGGTATAGTTACTCCAAACGGTTTACACTTTACAAGAACGCATAATGGTGTTGCACATGTAGATCCAAATAAGTTTAGACTTATGATTCACGGTCTTGTTGAAAAACCGATTGTTTTAACTCTAGAGCAATTAAAAAAATATCCTTCAGAGAGCAGACTTCTTTTCTTAGAATGCCCTGCAAACGGTGCAGCTGAGTGGAAAGGTCCACAATTCAACTCACTGCAATTTGTAAAAGGTATGATGAGTAATGCTGAATGGACTGGTGTTCGCCTTAAAGTTATTCTTGATGAGCTAGGTCTTAAACCTACTGCAAAATGGATGCTTGCCGAGGGTTCTGACGGATCTGAGATGAGTAGAACTGTTCCTGTTGAAAAAGTTTTAGATGATGCTATGATTGTTTGGGCTCAAAATGGTGAAGCTCTTCGTCCAGAGCAAGGCTATCCTGTTCGTTTAATGTTACCGGGTTGGGAAGCAAACTTATGTGTTAAATGGCTAAAACGTTTGGAATTCGGCGCAGAGCCATGGTACTGTAAAGAAGAGACTTCTAAATATACAGTTCTTACTGCAAGCGGTAAAGCGATTCAACACTTCTATCCGTTAGAAGTTAACTCTATTATTACTACTCCTTGTCCTGAAAAACCGTGGAGTGACCTTAAAAAAGGTGATATAGTAGAAGTTGAAGGTATCGCATGGAGCGGTCATGGAACTATTAAAGCTGTTGATATATCGTTTGATGGCGGAGACAACTATGTTGAAGCAAGTCTAAAAGGTTTAATTCTTCCTAAATCATGGACTAGATTTTCATACATGTATAAGTATGAAGGTAAACCGTTATTATTACAATCTCGTGCGATGGATGATGCTGGATATGTACAGCCTTCAGTAACTCAAGAAAAAGCGATTATCGGCGTAGAAGGTGTTTATCATAGAAACTCAATTTGTACTTGGGAAGTCAGAAAAGATGGTTCAGTTCATAATGTTCAAGTTAGAACAGACAACTGTCCAAGTTAGGGAGATATAGATAATGATTAAATTAAATAATAAATTAATTGTTTTAGGGGTTTCTGTAATTGCAAGTACAGCTCTATTTACAAGCTGTTTTGCTGCTACAACAACTAAAGTTGATTCAGCAGCAGGTGTTTATAAGCCTACTAAGAATGCTTTAGACGGTGGTGTTACATATAAAAGAGCTAATGGCTCATATACTGCATACCGTATAAATGAACAATCTACAAAAGGCATTAATCACGGTAGAGTACCGACTGCTAATGAACTAAAAGCATGGGATGCAGATATTATGCCTGACGGTACCGGTTTACCTGTCGGTTCAGGTACAGTAGATCAAGGTGAAGAACTTTATGATAAAGATTGTGTTGCTTGTCATGGTGAGTTCGGTGCCGGCGGTAAAGGTTATCCAACATTAACAGGAGGCTCTTTAGCTTCACTCACAAATCAAAGAACTTGTCCAGGTAAAGATGCACCAAACAGAACCATCGGTTCATACTGGCCGCAAGCAAGCACACTGATTTGGTATATTCGTGATGCTATGCCTTATGCACACCCAAAAAGCTATTCACCTGACCAAATGTATGCTATGACTGCTTACTTATTGGCTCAAAACAATATTAAAATTGACGGTGAAGATATTGAGGAGTTAAATCAAGATAACTTCAAAAAAATTGTTATGCCTAACCGTAACGGTTTCTATCCTAACATTGACGGACCAAAAGGTGTTGAGAATGTAAGAGCTTTCTACAAAGATCCTAAAAACTTTGGCGCTGTCGGTACTCGTTGTATGAAAAACTGCGGTAAAGAGAAAGTTAGTGCAATCGGGAATGAGATTACTGCTGTTGAACCTGCATACTCTACTGTAAGAGATTTGCCAAAAGTGGATCCTTCTAAGGGAGGAGCTGTTTCAGAAGCTCAAAAGTTATATGAAAAATCTTGTGCGGTTTGTCATAAAACTGACGCAATGGGTGCACCTCCGGTAGGCAATAAAGATGCATGGGATAAAGTAATGAAACAAGGTATGGACAAAGTTAATCATAATGCGATTAACGGTGTCGGCGCAATGCCTCCAAAAGGCGGAGCTATGAATCTAAGTGACGATCAAGTAAAAGATATTGTTAAATTTATGGTAGAATCTAGCAAGTAAGACTCGTTAGATCTACTAAACTAATATAAAGGAAAATATAATGCAAAGAAGAAGATTTTTAAGTTTAGGTGCAGTAGCTGCTGCTGCATCAGTGTTACCTGCTAGCTTAAGTGCTACAGATTTTAGAGCTACGGCACCAAAAGCGTGGGATGCTGCTACTAGTCAAGAGGCAATCGAGGCAATGTTCGGTAAAGTTGCTATGACTGATGGTCAAATTGAGATTAAAGCTCCAAAGCTTGCTGAAAATGGTGGCGCGGTGCCAATAGGTATCATATCTAAAGTAGAAGTAACAACTGTTGCTGTATTTCAAGATGCAAATCCAAGAAGTGCTGTTGTAGTATTTGAATTAGGCGAAGGCAGTGTTGCTGACCTTATGACTAAAATAAAAATGAGAAAAACTGCTAATGTAACAATTGTTGCAAAAGGTAAAGATGGTAAGTTTTACTCAGCTGTACAAAAAGTAGAAGTTTCTATCGGTGGTTGTGGAGGTTGATTTAACCCTCACAAACTATAGATACTGTGTAAATAAAAAATAAAAAAAAAGGAATATTATGAAGATAAAAGCAAAATTAAAAGACGGTGTTACAGAAGTTAAATTATTACTTACTAGTCCAATGGCAGGTAAAGAAGAAGCTGAGAAAAAAAAGATTGAAGTAAGTTATATTGCTCACGTTACTGCTAAAGTAAATGACAAAATTGTATGGGAAGCATCAACAGGTCCTTTCTTATCAAAAGACCCTTATTTCAAATTTGAATTTAAAGGTGCTAAAGCAGGTGATAAAGTTGTTATCGAAACAGTTGATAACAAAGGTAAAACTGATAAAGACGAAGCAGAAATTAAATAGTTTCTGTAATATCTCTCCTTCTTGGAGAGATAGTTTCTAACCAAAGAGTAGATTTGGCTTGTTGTTTTACAGACCAACTGTATTCTTACAAGAATAAACTAAAAAAAGGAATGTCTTATGTTAAAAAAGATGATTAATCCGTTCGTAGTCTCAGCAATCGCTATACTACCAATAATGACTGCTTGTTCTTCAGATAACTCTAGTAAATCAGAAGCTGCTGTTGAAAAAAAAGTTGAAAAAACTGCTCCTGTGGCTGTTCAAACTCCTGATTTTGAATATAAATTAGAGCCGAAGCAAGTTAGTGATAATGTATGGTGTTTCTTTGGTGCATTAGAGATGCCTACAAAAGAAAATGCAGGGTATATGTCAAATAGTTGCTACATTAAAACGAATGACAGTTGGGTACTATGGGATACTGGTGCATCTTATGTATTTGCTAAGCAGGCATATGAAGCTATGACAAAAATTGCAGGAAAACTTCCTGTTAAAACTATAATATTGAGTCATGAACATGATGACCATTGGTTGGGTAATAATTACTATAAAGAAGTGCATGGTTCAGAAATAGTCGGTCCTGAGTCGATTAATAAAAATTATCATTCCGGTGATATAACTAGAATGTTTAGAATTCTGCCAGAAAATGCTATAAGAGGTACAAAAATTATACCTGTTGATAAATGGCATAAAGAGACAATCAAGTTTGCTATTTCAGGTGTCAATTTTGAATATGTACCGGTCGGTAATGGACACTCGGTTGAGGATTATTTCCTTTATATGCCGGATAATAAGCTTATTTTAGCCGGTGACTTAGTTATGAACGGAAGAGTTACGTCAAATAGAGACGGTTCTGTTGATGGGCAAATTGCTGCGCTTGAGACTATGAATTCAAAAGATTGGACAACGTTAATACCGGGACATGGATTTGTTATTGATAAAACTGCTACCGATGAGTCTGTTCAATATTTTACTTTAACAAAAGAGAGAGTTCAAGCTGCAATGGATAACGGTATAGATAGTACCGGAATTGTAGAAGCTGTACCTTTAGAAGAGTTCAAAGATAAAAAGATGTATGATATTTTAAATTCTTTAAATGTATCAAGAGCATATTTAGAATACGATATGGGTTTACCTGAGCATAAGGTAGAGCACTAAATAAAGATTTGGCTTTATGCCAAATCTTTTTTTATAATATAACTTTCTATTTCTATACTCTTCACAATTTACATGTACTCTGTCAAAATCTAAACTATTTAGTCTAGTTTCCTAGCAATACATCTTTTTCAAGCGCATATAACTCATATCTTATATATTTGAAGTTTTCACTATACCCAGTGCTATTAAGCTTATATAACTCTTCAAGTACTCTTGAAGACTCTTGTGCTCTTTTAAAATTTGCGATAACAATGTCAAGTATATCACTGCGATTTAATTCACTTTTACAAGAAGTTCTAAGTACATCGTTAACACTATCTCTATGTTTTAGTAACTCTTGAGTTTCACTAATTTTTACTTTATGTCTAAGTTGTTTTAGTTTTGAGGCTAAATCTTTATTGTTATCCCGATATCTTATAATATCTTCTACAACTCTGATACCCTCTCTAAGGCGATTTAGGTTGGCATCTATCACCCGATAAAGTTCGGGTGATAGTTTGTTATTCATCATTTCCAAAGATACCAAATAGGTGTAAAAGTGATGTAAATATATTTAAAAAGTCCAAATAAAGTGCAATTGCTCCATCAATTGGAGTTTCATATGCGCCTCTAATGATGTTTTGAGTATCATATGTTACTAATATACTAAATAAAATAACAACGGCACCTGATATCAAGATTGACATTAGCGGACTTCCCATAAAAATATTAATTATTGAAAATATTAAGATTACTACTAATGCAATCATAAGTGGTTTTCCGTAACCTGAAAAATCCTTAGTTGTTTTAATTGCATAAAAACTCATTGCCCCAAATATAAGAGATGTCATTGCAAATGCATTTCCTATAATCGCACCGCCACCGCTCATTCCAAGCGTTTTAGAAAGTAAAGGCGCTAACATCAGACCTGTCATAAAAACAAAACCAAACATTACCATTAAATTAATGCCAGGCTTATGTTTAACAAAATGAAGCCCAATTAAAAGTCCAATTTCTAAAATAAGTAGAGGAAAAAAATTAGCCGCAATTGTTCCAGCCATAGGAACACCAACGTATGCGCCAACAGCCCCAGCCATCATTGAAGCGGCAAAAAGTTTGTAAGTCTCTTTAACAAAAGTTACAATTTGCGTGTCACTCTTGGCATAGGTGTTATATGCAGATGCACTTCCCCTTGCATAATCTCTATCATAAAGTCCCATCTTTTTTCCTTTTATTATGTAATACAAAATAGTTTGCATATTTGTATGTTTAGAAATTTTATAGATAAAGAGTTAATAAATAGCAACACGCTTTAAATAGCAAATATATGTAAGACTAACAGATAACAATAAACGATAAAAAGCAGATAAACTTAACACTGAAAAAAAACTTTTGAAATTTTCTTCAAATACTATTGACATCAAAGTTTGATTTGTCTATAATTCCCATCCACAAACACAGAGACCTAAAGTTTAGGGCTTAGAGAGACTTCAAGTTGAAGTAACTTTAGTAAGTTTGAGATCATTGAAAACTAAGCAAGTAAATAGACTTTGATAACTATAT